>Ga0209702_10000342_pt1 | contig 95625 bp, 67 predicted proteins | sample FRY01_FD_187210 | JGI IMG/M metagenome (GOLD analysis project Ga0209702, IMG submission 187210) | Freshwater microbial communities from Lake Fryxell liftoff mats and glacier meltwater in Antarctica - FRY-01 (SPAdes) (version 2) | ecosystem: Environmental > Aquatic > Freshwater > Ice > Glacier... | reverse complement strand
GCCGTCCGGGCCGCAAGCCCTCTCAAGGTACGCGGCGCGGGCTCCGGGCGCGGCGCAACGCAGAGCCTCGGCAAACACAGCCTGTTCGGAGGTGGCGGGCTTCATGACGGTCGATTCATCGCCCATACATGCGCTTATTAGCCGCAAACCGGCTCATGACACCAAAAGAAAATTTAAATGAGCCTTTTTGCCGGGTTTTCGCTCATGACGGGGTGGAATGCCTGAATGTGTCCCGTGTGCGGTGCCCATTCGGTAGGACTACAACGAAAACATTGCGAAAACATTATGAAAACGATTTCCCTTCCGGGCTCCAGGCCCCTTGCGGAACCACGCTCAAACAGTGAACCGCGCCGCGTCCAAAACGGATTCAGCCCGGTGTCGAAGCAATTTCCGCGAAGCCTAAAAAACAAATTTCTCTCAGTGAAAAGTGAATTCCCATCAATGATGAACAACCTTATGTCGTGGTGTTTCTCGCTTCGGGGAGCGGCGTCCGCCAGCGCCATCATCCTGCTGGTTGGTGTCAAACCGCTATCCGCCGCGAACTTCAGCAAGGTGGTAGTTCCCGAATTGCCCACCATCTTCTCGCTGACTTCCGGCTCGCTGGCGTGGGGGGATTTCGACAATGACAACCAGATCGACTTCCTCTTGACCGGTGAAATCGTTACGCAGCTTTGGCGCAATACCGGCACGGGATTCAGCCGAGTTCTTATTCCCGGGGTGCCCGGCGTGGGCGAGGGTGCTGTCGCATGGGGCGATTACGACAACGACGGCCGGTTGGACTTCCTCATCACCGGGATGACCTACGTCGACGGCACCACGCCCACCGTCGCCCAACTGTGGCGTAACACCGGCGACGGCTTCACGCAAACACCCGTGCCCGGCCTGCAAGGCGTCTGGATGAGTGACGTTGCATGGGCAGACTTTGACAACGACGGGCGGCTCGATTTCATGTTGTCGGGCAGTCGAACCTATGCAGACGGTCCGCGGGTGACGCAGCTCTGGCGCAACACCGGTGCGGGGTTCGTCCAGGTGCCCATTCCCGGACTGCCGCGCCTCGAGAACAGTTCCATTGCATGGGCCGACTACGATGGCGATGGCTGGCCCGATTTCCTCATCATGGGCACCACCAATGGCATGTTCGCCAGTTCGGGACCCAGCTCCGGCCAGGCGGCGGTTACCCAGCTTTGGCGCAACACCGGGAACGGTTTTGTGCAAGTGAATATCCCCGGCCTGCCGCGGACATACCTTGGCAGAGTGGCCTGGGGCGATTTCAACAACGATGGCCGGCTCGATTTCCTGATCACCGGGGAATCCGCCGTTGGCAAGATCACGCAACTTTGGCGGAATACCGGCAGCGGCTTCGCACGGGTCACCATTCCCGGATTTGCCGGCAATTACGGCGGCTCGCTGGCCTGGGCGGATTACGACAACGATGGCTGGCTCGATTTTCTCGTCAGCGGGGCCGAGATTGGGGAGGCGACCCAACTCTGGCGGAACACGGGCGGGAATTTTCAGTTTGATCCTGTGAACGACCTGCCCCAGATCAGCTACCCTTCGCTCGCTTGGGCGGACTACGACCGCGATGGCCGGGTGGATTTTTTGATTACCGGCGTTGATGGCAACCAGGAACCGGGGAACTGGTATATTACCGAACTGTGGCGGAACGCTGCCGCGGTCACCAATTCTCCACCCGCCCCGCCCACCGGAATGAGTGTTTCCACCAGCGCGGGTGTCACAACGATCCATTGGTTGCCGGGGACGGATGATCACACGCCAGCCGGAGGTCTCAGTTACAATCTGCGTGTCGGCACCCAGCCGGGAGCGGCGGACATCGTTTCCCCCCATGCGGACAGCGCCACTGGTTTCCGGCGGATCGCCGCTTTGGGCAATGCCGGCCCCGGCACCAACGCCCTCCTGCGGCTTCCGCCCGGAAATTATTTCGTGAGCGTGCAGGCTGTGGACACGGCTTGGGCCGGCGGTTCTTTTTCCAGTGAAATCGCCTTCACCACCTTGCCCGCACTAAACATCGGACGCCAAGGCGACGACGTCGTGCTCACTTGGACCACTCCCGAATCGGGCTATGTGCTGGAGTCCAGCAAAACCCTCGAACCGCACAGTTGGATCCCTGAGCTGCCAGGCACGACCAGCCCGCTTCTGCTCGACCCTGCCCAAGCTCCGCGCTTCTTCCGCCTCCGCAAGCCTTGAGTGTTCATTCGCTGTCAAGTGACCTGTCGCTCGCCTCATCGTCCGGCTTCCCGTCACAAAAAGAACGGAGTGCGTGAGCCTTTTCGCAGGGTTTTCGCTCATGATGGGGTGGAACGCGATGATCCGTTCCAAAACCGAAACCTTTATGAAAATACGGTCCACACTCCACTTCCTCCTCCTGAACGCGGCGCTGGGCCTCCCGATGGGGGCGCACGCCCAGGGAACGCCTCCCAGCGAGCCCATCATTCTGTTTGATAACACCAGCGGCAGCTCGAATGGTTGGCGGGCCGCCAGCACGGTCTCCTGGATGGCGGGAAAGTTCTGCCCCGGATCGCAGGCTTACTCGCTCGATTCCGTGACCTTGTTTCTTAACAGCGGGGACTTTAGTGGCCGTCCCCATGAGAGCACGGTCCGGCTTCAGATCTATTCGCATAACCCCGCCACGGGCAGACCTTCCACCAACACGGGACCGGTCATGAACCTTTCCGGGACAACCAACCCTATCACCCTTGCCGCGGGCAATGTCTCGACCCCGTTTACCTGGGTTCCTTCAGAGCCGTTCGGTCTCTCGGCCAATCAATGCTACTGGGCGGTCTTGAGCGTCGAAAGCGGCAGAATTGCCTATCAGCCGTCCACATCCATAATCCCCATCGGGGCAGCGGGAACTTTGGGGCGCAGTTATACTGAGAACGCCGGCGTCTCGTGGGCTCCGACCGATGGCACCTCCAACTGGAGGATGCTGATCAGGGGCACCCCCTCAGCTCCGCCGCCTCAGCTCACCATTTCCTTCACCGGCCCCAGCACCGCGGTCATCTCATGGCCGTTTCCCTCCACCGGTTTCGCCTTGCAGCAGAGCACCGATCTGAACCCGGCCGGTTGGACCACCCCGATCGAATCCGTGAGCCATGACGGCACAAACCATTTCATCCGGGTGAGTCCACTGACCGGCCCTCGATTTTTCCGGCTCTACAGGCCGTAACAGCGGCATCCCGATTCAAATACAAATTCATGAAAACCAATCTTCACTAGCCAATACGCGTGAGCCTTTTTGCCGGGCTTTGGCGCATGTCGGGGTGGGAGCGATCAACCGCCCGATCCCACGATCTCAAACTCAAATCGATCATGAACCTGTATCTGAAACTCTTCTTCCTGCTCCTTGCGCCCGGGCCGGGCTTGGTCCTTGCCCAGAACCCCGATGCCAGGCTGCTCAAGACATTCACCAATCCCACCGCGGCGCCCTTCGGGCTGTTCGGCGGTTCGGTCGCGGGGATCGGGAGTGATCGCGTGCTGATCGGCGCGGAGGGGGCCGCGGAGGCCTATCTGTTCAGCAGTGGTGGAACGCTGCTGACCACTTTTACCGATCCCACCTCGTCCGGCCTTGGTTTCGGCTCCGCAGTGGCAGCGATGGGAGACGAACGCGTGCTGATCGGCGATTATAATTATTCCGCTTCGCACCAGGGCCAACTGCGCCAGCTCGGGAGAGCTTACCTGTTCGCCACCAACGGCACATTGCTGACCACCTTCACCAATCCCAATCCATCGGCCGTGCAAGCCTTTGGCCTGTCAGTGGCAGCGGTGGGAAGCGACCAGGTAATCATCGGGAGCGTGTGGAAAGACACGGGCGCCCCGGATGCCGGGGCGGCCTACCTGTTCGATCTCCCGTATCCGCCGCTGGGCATCGCCCTGAACGATTCAAACATTTCCGTCAGTTGGACGACCTTCGAAACCGGAATCCTGGTCCAGCAATCCGGGCATCTGGCCGGGCCGGAGTCGTGGATCGATACGGTGGAGCCCGTTTCCGTCACCGGCCAAGCGCACGTCTTCGAGAAAGACATCACCGGCGGGCCGGCGAGACGTTTCTACCGGCTGCACCGGCCGTAAGGCGGAACTGTCCAGGTCCGCCAACCTGCAAGCACCAGGCCAATTCATTCCTCAAGACCGAAAATTTCCCGCCCCCATAAAACCCATACCCCACGACCCGGCCATTCCCGCCAACTTGTGAAAACCTACCTGTCATCTCCTCCCATGCTCCGCCGCGGTTCCTTCGGCCTCACAACCCTAAACCGGCGCACCCCGTTCGCTGCTCTTGAGCGAAGCTTCGACTTCTCCATCGCGAACTTCTGCGGTCTCATTCTTTTTGGCGTTCTCTTCTGCGGGTTCGCGGGCACAGGTCGCGCGGCGACTCTGCTGGCCTCCGGCAGTGCGCAGTTCGCCGGATTCGGGGAATCCGCGAGTATTTCGGGCACCATCGGCCTGATCGGCGCTCGGGGTGACGGCGGGCTCGGCCTGGGTTCCGCCTACGTCTTCCGGAACTTGGACACCGCCACCGGAACGGTGACTCAAAACATAAAGCTTAACGCCTCGTCCCGCCGCGTCCCGGCGGATAACTTCGGAATCGCCACGAGTTTGTCCGGTACGATGGGTCTCGTCGGAGCCATCGAAGCTGCTATCGGCGATTCCCGCTTTGGCTCTGCGTATCTCTTCCGCAATCTGAATACCGCCTCTGGCACGGTGACGCAAAACGCCCGGCTCATCGCCTCCGGTCTCGCCGCCGACTACGACTTTGGCAATTCCGTAAGCCTGTCGGGAACCATTGGTCTGGTGGGAACGGGACAGAGCACGGGGTCTGCCACGGCCAAGGGCTCCGCCTACCTTTTCCGGAACCTCGACACGGCCAGCGGGACCATCACTCAAAATGCAACCCTGACTTCCGCCGGCGGAGTGGCGGCTGACGGGTTTGGGCGGTCGGTCACCGTCTTGGGAAATCTGGGCCTGGTGGGGGCCCCGGGACGGGATGGTTCTCGCGGGTCGGCCTACTTGTTTCGCAACCTGAATACCATCACCGGAACGGTCACGGAAAGCGCCACCCTCACCGCCTCCGACCGTGCCGCTGGCGATCAGTTTGGGGGCGGTTTCAGTCTTTCGGGGAATTTGACCCTGGTCGCGGCGGCGGGCGCTGAAAGTCACCGAGGCTCGGCCTATCTTTTTCGCAATCTGGATACCGCGACTGGAACCGTCGTGGAAAGCGCGAAGCTCCTCGCCAGCGACGGCGCCGCCAGTGATCGTTTCGGCGGCTCCCATAGCCTCAGGACAGGAATTAGCATCTCCGGGAATACCGGCATCGTCGGCGCCGGTGGTGACATGATCGGGGCGAACGCCAATCAGGGGTCGGCCTACCTCTTCCTGCACTTGGACACCGCCACCGGGGTCATCACCGAAGACGTCAAGCTCACTGCCTCCGACGGCATCGCCAACCGCGCCTTCGGCACGGCGGTGGGGATCGACGGCGACCGGTTCGTGATCGGAGCGCCCAGCAGCAACTCCGTTCCGGTCGGCAAGGCCTATACCGGCACCGTGAGTTCGGTGACCACTCTGGACACTGGCAATGAGAGCCGGAGCATCACCGGTCTCAGCTTTTTCTCCCGGGCCGACTGGATTATCGGCGAGACGACGGATGCAAACCTGGTTACCCTCGGGCTCGGCGACACCGCCGAGATCCTTGAGGCGGGCAAAGCGGTGTATATCGGCAGAAACGCCGGCTCCGACGCTAATACCTTGCGCATGGACGGCACCCTGCGCGCCGCTGAAGTGTATATCGGTTCGCTCACCGGCAACGCGGGCAATGTGCTTCAACTCGAAGACACCGCCACTTTCGCCGCCAGCGCCTTTCGCCTTGCCCCGGACAATCTGCTCAAGATCGAGGGTAATTTCACGACCTTCGACGCTCTTCTGACTTATTTAGGATCAACCAGCCTTCAGGTCTGGGACGGTGGCGTCTGGCGGTCCGTGGACAACAGCAATCACGCGGACTCGATCGCCTTATCCTTCAACGCCGGCTACACGGAAATCGCTTCCGTGCTCCCGTCGCAACCGGTGCCCCTTCCCACCCTCACGATCATCCAGGCCGTCCCCGGCACGGCCACCCTCGCCTGGCAGCCGGCGGCGCCGGGTTTTGTGCTTCAGGAAAACGCCACCCTCGAATCGGCGACCTGGCAGAACTCCCCGAGTGGCGCGCAAAACCCGGTGACCGTCCCCGCCGGCCCCGGTAACCGCTTCTTCCGCCTGCGCCGCCCGTGAACGGGGAACTATCGCTTCACGTTCAACCCGTCAGTTCTCTTCCGCACAAAGCATCTCACACCCATCACCCCCTCAAACCATGATCACCGAGTTAAAGCCGTTGACGACGTTTCCCTTCGATTCGACGTCCGCCAGCGACATCAACAATGCGGACCAGACGGTCGGGAAATCTTGGTTCACGTCGCGTCCGTACCCGCCCTCCGCCCCGCTTTCCCAGGCCACGCTCTGGGACGTAGCGGGCACGCCCACCCCTCTGGCCGAAGGCCCGAACCGGTCCGAAGCACTCCGCATCAACGACGCTGGCAATGTCCTCTTCCAAGTCTCCGACGACCCGACGGGTGACTATTCCTACCGTGCCTATGTCGGACCGGTCGGGGCGGCGGTTGCGTTGGATACCCTGATAGCCGGGGAGCCGGGCGCATCGGCCGTCGATCTCAACGACAACGATCTCCTGCTCGGCGTGCATGTGAACACGGCAGGCGTCGCGGAGAATTTTCTCTACGACCTCGGCACCGGCGGACTCACGGTTCTTCCGCTGCTGAACCATCGGCTCCCCCGGCTCGTGGGCGTGGACAACGCCGGGCGGGTGCTGGCCACCATCACGGGACCGCCGACGGGTTCGCCGGCGGAGTATCCGCAAGTCCTCTATTGGCTGCCTCCCGGGGCCGGCCAGTGGCAGCCGACCGGAATCCAGACTTACCATTTCATTTCCAGGCTAAGCAGGACGGGCCTCGTTCTGGCCAGCATTTCGCGGATCAACCCCGCGGCCAATCCGTATAATGACCAGTTCGCTGGCTATCTCGACCTCGACGCCCCGGCTCCTCTGGCTTTCAAAGAAATTCCCTCCCTGCTGCCTCCGGGAAACACCAGCCTGTATGCCAGTTGGGCCGCAGACGCCAATGCCGCCGGGACCATGGTGGGACAGGTGTTCTATCCGGGCCGATACCCGCTCCGTTTCGACATCGCCACGGGCCAGGCGGTGGATCTCCGCCCGCATTTCCCGCCAAACTGGCACGCGGACCGCGCGATCGGGATCAATGACAACGGATTCATCGTCGGGGCTGGCTCGGTCAACATCTACACGCCCATGGTCCGGAGTCGCGCTTGGCTGATCAACCCGGACCGCGACACCCATGCAAGCGAGTTGGGCGAACGCCTCAGCGAATCGGTCCGCATCCTGATCGGCATCATCGGCGGCGGGAGCGGCTACGTGCTGCCCGTCAACGGCCCGCCCCGGCCCATCGTCCCGGATGGCCTGCACTTGCTCGACGGCCTCTCGCCGGGGCGACGCGAGGTTCTCATCGGCCTGCTGCTCGGCTCGCTCGCCGGGACGCTGGAAGACAGGGAGCTGAGCGGCGAGCTGGCCGGCATCGAACGCCGCCTGCTCGAAAAAGCCTTGGCCCACCTGGACGGATCGCACCGCGACTGAGCCGGAACGATGCAGGTGGAATTATGAAGACAAACTCAGTGGCAGATTTCGGATTGAACCAACTTCGGGTTCGCCGGCATCATCCCCCATTTCCCCGCCCTCCGGCCCGGCCCATCGGCTGTCTCAGGAACCTCCCGCTAAAAGCAACCTGCTCGCAATATTCCTGTCGGCGTGGAATTTCGCCGGTAGTCATTTGGGAATCCGCCTCCTTGCCCCCACCAAATCCCAATCCAAAACATACGATTATGAACACAAGGCAAATTCCTATCATCACCAGACCGGCCATGAAATTCCTCCTCTCCCTCTGCATCGGAGCGGTGCTTTCGCTGCCTTTCTTCTCGCAGGATGCCCAGGCGGCTCCGCCTTGGTCGTTCGAGCCGTCCTCCGGCACGCCGGAAAAGCTCATCTGGCAGACCGAGCCCGGCCGGAGTTACGATCTTTGGGAATCCACCGATCTGAAAGGCTGGCTCAGGGTTGATGGTTTCCCCATGCAGGCGGAAGGTTCCCTGATGGAGCACGCCTTCGCTCACCATCCCGGCGGCAGGGGATTTTTCAGGATCGAGCCCGTGGATGGTCCGCCGGAGGAACCTCCCGAAGGCTTCGCGCTGATCCCGGTGGGGGCTTTCCAGATGGGGGATTCGTTTGGGGAAGGGCATCCTCGTGAACTGCCGGTGCATACGGTGCAGGTGAGCGCGGTTTACATGGGGAAGTATGAGGTGACGAAGGCGCTGTGGGATGGGGTGCGGGCGTGGGGTGGGGCGAACGGTTATACCGATCTGCCGGTTGGCGGAGGGAAAGCGGCGGACCATCCGGTGCATACGATCAATTGGTATGCGACGGTGAAGTGGTGCAACGCGCGCAGCGAACGGGACGGGCTGACGCCGTGCTACACGGTGGGCGGGGCGGTGTATCGGACGGGTTCCAGCGATGCCGTCGCCTGCAACTGGAATGCGAACGGCTATCGCCTGCCGACGGAAGCGGAGTGGGAGAAGGCGGCGCGGGGAGGCTTGAGCGGCAGGCGTTATCCGTGGGGGGACACGATCAGCCACGGGCAGGCGAATTACTACTCGTGGAATGTCGATTTCGACGATCAGAGCGGGGGTGCCGACCATCATCCGGCATACAACGATGGGGTTCAGCCCTACACCTCACCGGTGGGGAGTTTCGCGGCGAACGGGTATGGTTTGCATGACATGGCGGGGAACGTGAATGAGCGGTGCTGGGATTGGTATGGGAGCGACTACTACGCGTCCTCGCCGGGGACCGATCCGCGCGGTCCAGCGGAACCGGGCTGGGAGGGTGGCCGGGTGGACCGGGGCGGCGGCGGCTGGCACAACGAGGCGTACTACTGCCGCGCCGCGGCCCGCCACAACGGCCAATCGGCGGTCACCGCCGCGGGCCACGGCCTGGGGTTCCGCCTGTCCCGCAGTTCAGTCCCCTGAGAGCAGGTGAGCGGAGCGAACGGAACGGAGACAGGGACGTTTCTCCGAAACGTTGGGGGCGGATCGTTTTCCCATTCCCACCCGTAACGATCCTTCGCGCCGTCCCCCGCCGGACCGTTGAGGACCCATATACTTCTTGTCTGCCCCTTTGTGTCAGTCTGTCCCGAAAGGCGCGTGGTTAAGGCCGGTTCCGTGGAATTATGACGTGGCAGGGATCGTTCTCCGCTGCCGTCCCTGCCTTTTCGCTCTGCGGAACCGGGCGATACCAATTGGAACGGTCTTGATTCGGTGGATCTCATGATGGCGGTAGCGTCTCCGCCATGGCCACGAACAAAAAAATGAAACAGCGTGAGCCTTTCCGCCGGGATTTCGCGCATGACGCCGTGAGAGCGATGAATTGAAAATTATGAAAACAAACTCTGTAGCAGATTTCGGATTAACTCACGTCGGGCGTGGAATCGGACCGCGCTGCTCGGCCCCATGCTGATGCTCCTGGCCGTCTCAGTCGAAGCCCAGACCCACAGCATCCTCAAGAGTTTTGGCTCGTTTGCCGACGGCACCGGCGGGCGTTCCCGGGCGCCGTTGGTCCGGGCGGCGGACGGCACACGTAATTGATTAGTGGAATATACGGTGTATTTGTTCAAAAGCACGCACTACATATAGTAGTGTTATAACATAAAGTAGTTTTCAATTCTGTAGTCAAGAAATGCATTCACTCAAGTTGAGAAATCCGATGACTTCTGTAATGCTTTTATGCTCAGAGATAAACGTTACAATGTGTTCGGTAGTACAGTAATTTTACCACTTATCAGACCCTCTAATCAATTACGTTTGGAGGGAGCGGCACGATTTTCAAGGTGAACACCGACGGCAGCGGTTTCAGTATCATCAAGAACCTCGGCACCACCACCGGGGAACGTCCGCGATCCGGACTGCTAGAGTCGGGGGGCGAGTTGGTTGGCGCCACGTCGGCAGCCGGAAACTTCGGTGGCGGCACGATTTTCAAACTGAGCACGAACGGGAGTGGTTTTTCGGTGATACACCATCTGCCCAGTGGTCTCGGTGGTGCTGGTTTCTCAGGCAATTTAATTTTGTCTGGCAGCACTTTCTATGGGGCGATGCGTGGTAGCCTGGATGAACTTTCGGCGAGAACGTTCCGAGTGAGCAGCGATGGCAGCGACTTTACGGTGCTGCACACCAACACGTTTCCGGAAGGGATTTCGCTCAACTCCGGGTTTGTTTTGTCCGGCAACACCCTCTACGGGACCACGTTGGGCGTCAATGTGGATTTCTCCACCGTCTTCAAAGTGAACACCGATGGGACTGGCTATGTGGTTTTGAAGGAGTTCCTTTTCAATGACGAGTTCCTTTTCACCGACGGCAGCAGTCCGACAGCCGGATTGGTGTTGTCCGGTGACACGCTCTACGGCACGACTTTCGATTGGGGCGCATTCGTCGGTGGTAGTGGTACCGTTTTCCAAATCAACACTGATGGCAGCGATTTCACGGTGCTCAAGCACTTCAACGGAAGCGATGGGGGTGGCCCGACCGGAAACCTGGTGCTGGACGCTGGCGTTCTCTACGGCACGACAGCGGGCGGCGGCGCATTGGAAGTCGGAACCGTCTTCCAACTGGATCTCCGCCCGCGCCTGATGATCCGCCGCGCGGGCAATGGCGTGCTGCTTTCGTGGCCAGCCTATACCACCGAATATAGGTTGGAACAGAATCCAGGCCTGCTACCCGCGGATTGGTCGAGCGTCGATTCCACTCCATCTGACGACGGCACTACGCGATCCGTGATAGTCACGCCGCTTGATCGAGCGAGGTTCTACCGGCTTTCAGATCATTGATCATCAGCAGACCGGCCATGAAATTCCTCCTCTCCCTCTGCATCGGCGCGGTGCTTTCGCTGCCTTTCTTCTCGCAGGATGCCCAGGCGGCTCCGCCCTGGTCGTTCGAGCCGTCCTCCGGCACGCCGGAAAAGCTCATCTGGCAGACCGAGCCCGGCCGGAGTTACGATCTTTGGGAATCCACCGATCTGAAAGGCTGGCTCAGGGTTGATGGTTTCCCCAAGCAGGCGGAAGGTTCCCTGATGGAGCACGCCTTCGCTCCCCATCCCGGCGGCAGGGGATTTTTCAGGATCGAGCCCGTGGATGGTCCGCCGGAGGATCCTCCCGAAGGCTTCGCGCTGATCCCGGTGGGGGCTTTCCAGATGGGGGATTCGTGTGGGGAAGGGCATCCTCGTGAACTGCTGGTGCATACGGTGCAGGTGAGCGCGTTTTACATGGGGAAGTACGAGGTGACGAAGGCACTGTGGGATGGAGTGCGGGCGTGGGGTGGGGCGAACGGCTATACGGATCTGCCGGCTGGCGGAGGGAAAGCGGCGGACCATCCGGTGCATACGATCAATTGGTATGCGACGGTGAAGTGGTGCAACGCGCGCAGCGAACGGGACGGGCTGACGCCGTGCTACACGGTGGGTGGGGTGGTGTATCGGACGGGTTCCAGCGATGCCGTCGCCTGCAACTGGAATGCGAACGGCTATCGCCTGCCGACGGAAGCGGAGTGGGAGAAAGCGGCGCGGGGAGGTTTGGGTGGGAAGCGGTATCCGTGGGGGGACACGGGAAGATCGTGCGTGATCCCCTCAGCCTTCCCGGCGGCCAGCCTGCCGCGAAGAATCCGTTGCGGTCGATCACGGCGATCCGTGAATCTCATGGTAGAGCCACGCCCTCGCGTAGGCCCACCAGCGTTTGGCGGTGGCCTCGGAGATGCCAAGCACTTCGGCGGCTTCCGGGATTTTCATGCCGACGAAGTAGCGGAGCTTCACCAACTCGGCCTGCTGCGGCTCCAGTTTGGCGAAGCGATCCAAGGCATCGCTCAGAGCGAGCAACTGCTCATCGGGCCCGGGGCTGGCGATTTCAATTTCATCCACATCGACGTGGGCGGCGCCGGAACCACGGCGTTGCGCGTTCTTGTGGCGCGCGCGGCTGATCAGGATGCGGCGCATCGCTTCGGCAGCCGCGTCGAAAAAGTGGGCGCGGTTCTGCCATGATTGCGAGGGCGAATCGACCAACTTGAGCCACGCTTCGTGGACGAGCGCGGTGGGTTGCAGTGTGTGGCCCGGTCGTTCACCGGCCATTTTGTGCGCGGCCATGCGGCGAAGTTCGTTGTAAACAATCGGCAACAAGTCGTCGGACGCTTTAGAATCGCCTTGCTCGATGGCGGTGAGGATGCGAGTGACATCACTCATGGCAGAATTAAGGAGGTGGCTTCGCGTAATAGTAATTCGGCAACGAGGATGTTGTGCCAGTTTTCCTCAAACGGGGTCAACGGGCTGAGGCGGGTTAAGCGAGTGCGGGCAATTTCCCGGGCGTGCCGCAATGTCGCCTCGCCCTTGAGCTTCTGGCCGGCGGCGGTTTGCGCCATGGTCATCATTGCGTGGGCGGCGACTTCCAATGGAGTGGGGAGGGACGCGCCGGTTCCTGTTCGCGGATGATGCGGCGCATCGAGTCCAGTCCAGCGGCCATTAATTCTTTGGCGTCGAATGGTGTCTGGCCGGTGAGCAATTCGTAGAGCAACACACCGAGCGCGTAGATGTCGGTGCGCGTGTCGATGTCCAGGCTCGTCATCATCGCTTGCTCGGGACTCATGTAAGCGGGCGTGCCGATGAATTGCTCGAACGCGGTGAATACGGTTTTGTCCGTGAGTCGCTGGTCGGTCGTGGCTTTGGCAATGCCGAAATCAATCACCTTGGGACAACCAGGTGAGCCGGGTTCGCTGATGGTCACGAGAATATTCGACGGCTTGATGTCGCGATGAATGATGCCCTTCTGATGCGCGTGTTGGATGGTCTGACAAACTTGCGTGAAAATTTTGAGCCGTTCATCGGTGAGCAAATTGTTCTCGGCACAGTAATCAGTGATTTTAATCCCGCGCACCAATTCCATCACGAAATACGGGCGGCCTGAGTCGGTTGCACCTGCGTCGAGAACTTTGGCGATGTTGGGATGGTCCATCATCGCCAGCGCCTGACGTTCCGCTTCGAAGCGCGCGATCACTGATTTGGTGCCCATCCCCAGCTTGATCACCTTGAGCGCCACCCGCCGGCGCACCGGTTCCTCCTGCTCCGCCATGTAGACCACCCCGCAACCGCCTTAGCCAATCTGCTGAAGGAGTTTGTACCGGCCGATCCGGTCGCCCGGCTTCTCTCTGAATCCGCAGCCGAACAGGGTTGCTTGTCCGCCATGGGCCAACCCCGTCGGCGGATTTTCAAGAAAATCCCCGGCGCTCTCAGCTGCGCACAGCAACGCCTCAACGTGCTGCCGCAAGGCGGCGTCTCTTCCGCACGCGCCATCAAGATGTGCGGCGCGGGCTTCAGGCGTGGCGCACAGAAGCGCTTCGGCAAACACGACCTGTTTGGAAAAGGCGGGCTTCATGACGGTCGATTCATCGCCCATACATGAGCAAATTTAACCGCAAAACGGCTCTCGACATAAAAAAAAAGAAATTGAGCCATTTCTCCGGATTTTCGCTCATGACGGGGTGGATAGCGATCATCGGACAGCCTGAACCAGAGAATACGACAAAACTTCAAAATATGAAAGTGCTTTACATTGACGGATTCGGGAGCATCCCGAGAGCCATCCCCGCCTTGTTTCTCTCCCTTTCCATCACCTGCGCCAACGCCGCACCTGGGGATCTGGACCCGAGCTTTGGGGAGGGAGGCATCACCCTAACCGAATTTGGTGGCGGCGAGGATGTCGCCACCTCAATGGCCCTTCAGCCGGATGGCAAACTGTTGGTGGCTGGCTCAAGCGGATATGCGGGCGGCCGCGGGAAAGAAACAAATTTCGCGGTTGTTCGCTACACTGTCGACGACACCCTCGACCCATCCTTCGGTTCCGCCGGCAAAATCGTGACTCCGGTGGGCATAGACAGCAGCCAAGCCAAGGCGGTGGGCGTGCAGGCGGGCGGGAGAATCGTTTTGGCCGGCGACGCCTTCCAGTTTTCTGGCGAATCTGCAAACGCGGCTTTTGCTCTGGCAGGGTTCCACCCGGACGGAACTCTGGACGACGCCTTCGGGGAGGATGGCATGGTCATGACCGACGTCGGCCCTCAGGGTTCCGTCAGTGCGATGATCCTTACGGCTGAAGGCGACATCCTGGTCGCCGGGACGGTGGGTAATCCGATGACGATGGACACCAGTCTCGTGGTGGTCCGGTATCTGGGCAACGGCGTTCTTGACCCGGCGTTCGGGGTCGGTGGGATCGTTCGCATCGCGAGACCTGGCGGGATTGTCGGCAACGCAATGGCCGTGCCAGGGGACGGTAAAATCCTCGTGGCCGGAACGGCCAATGGACAAATAACTGTCGTTCGATTACGCGCGAATGGCTCGCCGGATCCCGACTTTGACGCCGATGGGGTGGCCACCATCCCGGTCGGCACGACCAGCTCCGCCACCGTCGTGGCGGTCCAGTTCGGAGACGGCAGCACGCTCAACCCGGACAAAATCGTGCTCGCTGGTTCCAGCACGACCAATTTTCGCACTTCGTTCGCCGTGGCGCGACTCCATCTCGACGGCACGCCCGACGCCAGTTTCGATGGCGACGGGAGAGTGGCGACGTCGGTCGGGGATGACCTTGAGGGGGCTCATTCCATCCTTATTCAGAACAGCGGCCCCACGGCTTCGCGGATCATCGTCGCCGGGTTCAGTTCAGCGGCGATAGCCACAGGATTTCGACGAAACTTCACCGTTGTAAAGTATCTGCCCGACGGCTCCCTGGACACGGCTTTTGACGGTGATGGGATAGCCAAAACGCCGATTGGCGCCAAAGGCGATAGCACTGCTCGGGCGATGGTCATGCAGAATGGTAAGTTGCTCGTGGCCGGTCACACTCAGTCTGGACCAGGGCCAAGAAACAACGATTTCGCGATGGTGCGATATAACCTGGACGCGGGGACGCTGGACCTCTCTTATGACAGCGACGGCATCAAATTGTCGGATGTTACCGACAGCGGTGCCGGGGCATACGATGTAGTCATCCAGCCGGACGGCAAAATCATCGTGGCGGGTTTTGTCCACGATAGCAACCGCGATGAGAGGGTCGGAGCCCTCGCGCGCTACCATCCGGATGGGATGCTCGATCCCTCGTTCGGTGCCGCGGGGAAAGTCCTGATCGACGCGGGCACGGACAATTCATCGGCCCGCGTTCTCGCCCTCCAGCCCGACGGCAAGATCGTTGTCGTTGGAAAGGTCAGGATCGGAGGTGAGACAAACTCCATGCTTGCGCGCTTCCTCAGCAACGGACTGCCTGATCCAACCTTCGGCGAGAATGGATTGGTCACGCCATTGATTGGTGCCAATGACGATACAGTGCATAAGGGATTGACATTGCAAACGGACGGAAAAATCATTGTTGCCGGCGCCAGTTTTAATGGGGTCAATGGCGATTTCTCCATTGCCCGCTACAATGCGGACGGCTCCCCCGATACCTCCTTCAACGGGAGCGGAACGGTGAGTACAGACATCGGGGGTGGCAATGAAAGCGCGGTTGAAGTGAAAATTCAGGCCGACGGAAAGATTATCGCCGCAGGAACGACGGGGCTCGCGACCAACAGGTTCGCGCTCGTTCGTTACCTTGCCAACGGCACGCTGGATCCTTCATTCGGGACCTCGGGGAAGGTGACAACTGCCTTCGGTACGGGGGAACATGCACGGGCGATGGTCATTCAAGGCGATGGCAGAATTGTCGTCGCGGGGTTTGGCGGGGGTGATATCGCGGTGGCGCGCTACCTCGCCAACGGAGCCCTTGATACGTCATTCGATGGGGATGGCAGGGTAACCACGTCGCTCGGTATAGCCACTACTGGCGTAACATTTGGTATGGCACTGCAATCCGACGGCAAGATCCTTGTCGCTGGCTTGGCTAGCGTGCCGGCGGAGTACCCGCGGCCCGCCCTCGTTCGCTATCTCACCAACGGATCGCTCGATCCTTCTTATGGCACTGCCGGAAAAGTCGTCGTCGATCCGGTTGGCAATTTTAGCATTGCCTACGGAGTCGCCGTGGACGAAGCCGGTCGAGCCGTCATCGCATTCAATACCACCAGATTCGGCGTCGCACGATTTCTCGGCGATCCGATCACGACAATCCTTTCCATCATTCGTCCTCCCAATGGCGAGGCGCTGATCCAGGGATCAGGCACCCCAAATGGCAGCCACACCTTGCACGCCTCTCCCACGATGCACACGAACAGCTTCCTGCCAATCTTTACGGTGCACCCAGACGCCTCGGGATCGTGGCAGTTCATGGACGTGGAAGCCTCGACTTTCGACCAGCGCTTCTATCGGCTGGGCACTCCGTAAATTGGAATAAGGTCAAACTCTGAAAGGAACGAATATACTGCCATGAAAATTTTCTTTGGATCGATGTTGAACACCCGATTTCCAATCCTATGGCTTCGTATTGAGCGATAACCAACAATAAATAAATGCTATGAACATACCAACCCAACCAGATATTGACAGCACAGAGATTCCTATGATGAAGAAGGTTTCCAAGCCTTTGACCACCCCCTTCCCGGCGGTCACCACCGCCCGGAAATTCGGCAACCATTCGAATGCAAAGGGAAATCCGATGCGCCAGCGCCTGGCCGTGCTTGCCGTCGCCCTGCTTGGTATCGCTGTCGTTCCGGCTCAAGCGGCGACGGTCGGCCTCTACAAGTTCACTGGCACCATCACAAGCGTAGATGACCCATTTGCCGCGTTTAGCAGTCTGGCGACCGTCGGGGCGCCGGTCACTGGTTCCTTCCAGTACAGCACTGTGGCCGATTACCCGCCTGGGTTCCAGTTCATACCGTCGGTGACGAGCTATTTCAACTCCCGGGATTTCCAACCCGAGGTGACCAACCTGGAACTCGTCATCAACGGCGTTACCCAACGGTCTTCACCTTACAGTTTCACAAATCTGACCGTGGGCGACAACGTGCCGGACGGCGCCCTCTACTCGTTCCCAGCGGGCGATTTCTTTCGGTATTTCGACCAGCTCCCCGACCAGTACGGACAGCCAAACCCCCTCGTCGATTACGCCCAATTTGACGCTGCCGACTCCTTCGTGGTCCCGTTCGCCTCGCTCACCCTGAATGACCCGACCGGCGCGGCGTTCTCGTCCCAAGATTTCCCGCGAGGCCTCCTGCCGCTCTCGGCCTTCTCGAACCGCTATGGGGAATTCTCGTTCTTCGACGGCAATGGAGAGGACATCGACTACGGATCGATCCGCTTTCGGATCGATAGCATCCAGTCCGTCCCCGAAACCGGCTCGATCATGCTGCTGGCCTGCCTATCGGTGTGCATGATGCGACTCTTCGGCTGGGGTTCGCTCTCCGAACCGGAGTCACAGAAATCCATTATGCGAGCGCAAAGATGAAACCCGCCTCATTTTCAATGGATCATCGATTCAATGTGGCCTGCCGGAGCCTGCTCGTTCTGCTGTTTGCTCATTTGTTGTGGCTAGGCTCATCTTTCGGCCAGGGGGTCATCGCCACAGTTTCCACCACCTACTTTAAATTCATGGTGACTTTTGGTTTAGCCACACTTTCCGCGCCTCCCGCGCCCGGTACACCACCGCGCCGCCTCTCCCCCGACAAATTCCAGTCAAAACCATCCCATCATGAACACCAAGCGCATTTCGATCAGCCGCCTATCCTGCCCCCAGCGCAGACCTTTGCTCCGAGCGGTCGCCTTGGTGACTGTGTGGCTCGCCGCCCCTGCTTCCCAGGGGGCGTTGTATACCTACCACTTTGGGGGCGAAGTTACAGTGGTTGACAACCCGGACGGATTTTTCACCTACTCGGCTACCGTCGGCGCACCAGTCACGGGAACTTTTACCTACACCGACACCCCCGATCAACCCCCGTTCTCAGTCAACGCCAATTTCACCAACCACACTCATGGCGAGACCCCCACCCACCCCAATCTCACCCTCCGCATTGGTGGCGCGGTGGCCCACTCATCCGAGTTTTCGATCTCCAACATGATCGTCGGCAATGACAATACGACCGATACGCTTCCTCCATTTTTTCCGGTCGGCGACTCGTTTCGTTACTCTGATTTGATCGATGGCGCTTCGACGTGGTTAGATTTCAGTCAGGCTGATTTATTCCACTTTGCGAACGGGAGTTTGTTTTTTATCGACTCGACCGGTGGTGCGTTTGATTCCCAATCACTACCGTCGGGCCTTCCACTTTCCTTCTTTGACGTCCGGTACGGCATTATCAACATCTACGACGACAACTTTGAAGAAACCGCAAGGCTCACGTTCCGGATCGATTCAGTCAACGCGGTCCCGGAGGCGAGTGCAGTCACGATGATTGGCATCGCTGTGATGGCGCTCGGGGTGTGGCGTCGCGTTCGACGTCAAAACAGCGCCGGCAGTCGAGGACGCCCCATGTCAGCGATTTCGCCCGTCCTCCTTCTCACCATCGTTTGGGGTCAGCCATTTCTTTGCGCTCAAGAAAATCAGCCCGAACCGGTAATTTTTCGAAGCCCGACGCCGGTGCGATTCGGGGAGTTCGGCCAATCTGTAGCTACCGTGGGGACGGATCGCGTTCTTATTGGGGAATGGGGGAATACGGTGGGAACCGCGTACCTCATGGGCGCTGACGGGGGGCTCCTGAAAAAGTTCCCATCGCGCGGCGAAGGGTTCGGCTGGTCCGTCGCGGCGGTCGGCGACGACCGTGTTCTGATCGGCGCTCCGAACGAACTTCGCGGGACTGCCTACCTCATGAGTACCAATGGCGATCTGCTAGCCACCCTCAATCCTCCCGCCGGTCAGGGAAGCTACTTGGGATGGTCGGTGGCTGCCGTCGGAGACGGTGATTTCCTTGTCGGCGAGATTACCACTACGGTCGCAGGGAAAGAAGTTGCAGGGTCGGCGCGGCTGTTCCGCAGCAATGGAACACTCTGGAGAACGTTCACCAGTCCTACACCAGAAGCATTCGCCAACTTTGGCTGGGCTGTGGCCGCACTGGGGCCCGACCGCGTCATCATCTCGGCGCGGCGGGCGGCGGGCGAGGCGGGGGCCGCCTGAGTATTTGGTCAACGGTGTCCAAAGTATGAAAATAGACAAGCCGCGAAGCCGGTCAACATGACACCGACAGTTTGATTTCTTCACATTATGCAACAATGTTTGCTTCAGCTTGAAATAGTTTGTCGAAGCCACCCGCCCCCGAAGCGAGCTGCTAGCAGCAGGCGAGGACAATGATACTCATACGATTTCTACCTTATCGATCACTCAAGCGCCCCAGTTCGTGATTGAGCAGTTTCTCCAATCTATCCGCTGCGCCGTTCACGGCCTTCTCCATGTTTTCCGCTTGGTCGGTCACGGCGATGGGTTGCATTCCTTCCAACCGCGCTTCCATGACGCAACGTTTGTCCTGACCGCCTTTTTGGCTGTTCTCGTCGCTGAGATGGACTTCCACGCGGGTAATCCGTTGGGCAAACCGCTCCAATGCGCTCTCCACCACGGCCTGCGTCTGATCAGTTAAATCATCGCCGCCTTCAATATTGTTGTCTGTGTTAATTTGAATTTTCATAGTTTTCTTCGTTCTTATTTAAAGCGGCACGTCGCCTCCACTCCTGTCATCGTCGGCATCCGGTCGGAGGATACTGGGTCCACCCCACTAACGAGATTTGCCTGCGGATTCTTCGCTCCAATAACATTCGCGTTGATAATGTTGATGGAGTCGGGCCTCATAATCCCGCGTGAGCAGTGACTCCTCCGTATATTCGGGGGACTGTTTGATGGCGTCGCGGGAAAGATTGACGAACACTTTCGATTCGCTCCAGCTCACGCGCTCGATCCACTGCGGTGAAACCAAAACCTTTTTGCCCGGCCACCAATTTCTAGTATCAACGACCAGGTAACGGATCGCCCACGTCTCATCATCAATGATGAAATCTTCGACATGGCCAATCTCGCCGTCGAGCGCCTGTATGCTATGACCCTGCACCGCGTCGGTGCTGCGCAAATGGGGATTCCACTCCGTCTGGATGGGGCTGGGCCTCGGCCCGCTTTCAACTTCGGGCGCGGCGGAGGAGATGATGCCGAAGATGGGGCTGAGACCGAGTGGCTTGGACTCTTGCCAATACCTAGGCCAGCCGTAATACCCGTAATAGGACTCCTCGAATTGTCGCGAGACGGGCTTGTCGCTACTCAGCAACGGACTGCCCTCAATCTGCTTTTTTGTCAGGTCAACAGCGATGTGCTCCTCCGCCTTGATCGCAGCAACCAGCGCATACGGGGAAATCAGCACCTGCCGGCCCGTGAGCCAATTTCCTGTATTGGCGACCAGATAGCGGATGGACCAGTGATGGTCATCAAATAGGAATTCTTGGACCTTACCGAATTCTCCGTCGAGGCTGTCCAGTTTGTATCCCTTTAGTGTTTTTGTTTTGAATAACATGATGGTGTTTAATTTCTGGTGGAAATTTGCTTTGAGGGGCCGGCGGTGTGGACGTGTTCGCGACATGAGTGGAGTCCAGATGTCTCCCATCCCGCGCGGATCCAGAGCGCCGAATATCGAATGATGAACAGCTGTTTGTTTTTGTTGTTCCGAAGGGATAGGGTCCCGCTCACCTTCCGCTGATGCAGCTTCCAGTCCAGGCGGGACGCGCTGCCGCCGTTCAGATCTACAACGCACCTAACCTAAGGCACTTGCAAGATACGGAGTAGTTTTTTCAAGTTTTTTGGCAAACCGGAATCCGCTCCAGAGCGTTGCACTTTGCCTTTTTCTAAGTGCAGAAAGCCCGACTCATGCCAGTCCAGTGTCTCATAATTCTACTTTGTCGGGCTCCTGAGTGGACAGTGGAGTTGTTGCCACACCGGAGCCCGACAAAGTATAAATAACAACAATTGCTATCAAAACCAATGGTTTTGGCAAGCTTCTATAAAAGTTGACTTTTTACGGGCGGGGCGGACAGTGTTGGGATGGAAAATCAGTCACTTCGATATCATTGTCCCCAATGCCAAAAAATCGTTCGTATTGATGAAAGTGTGTTGGGCAAGCAGGTGGACTGCCCGGTTTGTGGCCAACCATTTCTTGCTGAAGCGCCTGTTGCGAAACCACTGGGGCGGGCGGCGGCGGGCGCGGAGGATGAGGATGAGCCGTCGGTCATGTTGGCGGCGGACGACGAAACCGAATTGAAGGTTGTTTGCCCTGCGATTTTCCGGCGTCACTTTTTTGGGGTAATTTTGTGCGTGTTGTTGCTGCTTGGAGGTGCTGGCCTCATTATTTTTGGAGCGGCGACGGCGACATTGCTGGTCGTGCCGGGTCTCTATTTTCTTATCGGGAGTTTAGTGAGTGTTTTGCTTGGCGGATTTTTCTTAGTGAAATGGTGGATTATCGGAAAAACGCACAAATTGACGATCACGACCGAGCGCAGCATTTATCGCATCGGCATCATCCACCGCTTCACAAGCGAAGTGCGCCATCATGACGTGCGCAACATCAAGCTGGATCAAAATTTCAAAGAGCGCCTTCTCAAATTCGGAGATATCGCCATTTCCAGCTCGGGACAGGATGGTATGGAAATCGTGGTTCGGGACCTCCCGCATCCGCAGGAAATTGTGGAGCTCATCCGCCGTCAGCAGTGAGAAAACGCATGCCTGGATTTTGCGTCGAGGAGCTTTTGAGTCCCTATTTGCTGGGGTTTGGATGGGCTTTGAGGAGTTCGTCGGAAATTGGGGTCAAGCAAGAATGGCCCTCAGTTAAGGTATAAATCCCCAACGTTCAACGATATAGAATTTGTATACACAACACGTTGATGCTAAATATGGTGTATGAAATGAACCCGTCACCCTGAATTCCCAGAATTTCGTGCCAAGCTGGCGGCGATGAAGGGCGCGCGGAAGCGGATGGAGACCCTTCGTTCACTGTACAGTCTGGAGAAGACCATGGCCCGGTTCCTTCCGGCTGGTTTGCTGGAGGAGTTGCTTGCGATGCCCGGCCGACGGGTGAGGTGGTTGCCGATGACGCTGATTTTCTTGGGATTTTTGCAAATGTTACTCGGCCCGGCTCGTCCTGCCGGGAAGCCCAGCGGGCGACTCAGGCGTGGTGGCGGCGGCAGGGGCGGCGGTGGCTCAATCCGAACACCAATGCCTTTTGCCAGGCGCGAGCGCGCCTGCCACTGGCCTGGCCCGGTTGCAGAAAGTATGGTGGCGGCTGGCCGACCGGATCTGTGCGGAGGCTCCCTCCCTGGCTGTCACCGTCGGTGGATGCTGGTGGTGGATGGAACCACCGCGCAAACTCCGGAAACCGCCGGCAATCAAGCGCAAAAGGCCTGCCTTGCGGCTGGGACTCAGCCGGGAACGCGTCATCCACGCAGAAAACTTTGGTGCCGGCCAGTCAGCCAGAGGGGCGGTCGGACCGGATCATGGGCGGAGACCGACTGGTGGCGGCGGTGGTGCGGGTGCCGGGGGTGATGGAAGAAGAGCCGCCGCCGGGCCTGATGTGGGCGAGGCTGAGCGCCCGGGAGGCGTTCTCCTCGCCGTCGGTGAGGATGGCCACGATGATGGTGTCGGGCCGGGCGGCCGGGTGGCGGGAGGCGAAGGACTCGGTCATTTTTTTGCATGACCCCGCATTCATCTCACACGGGGTGGGACATCCGCAGGGTGACGGCAGAAAATAATTTACAAAAAGTGCTCAGCATCTGCTTATTATACACGAATGAGAAGCAGCTGCCGACCAGTTGGCGGCAGGAGCGGGGGGCGGGCCAACGGGGGCGGGGTCGGGGCGAGGGTGGGCGGTGGCGCAGGAGGGTTTTTCGGGGGCTTGGGCTTCCTGGATTTTTGGCAGGCGGGGACGGGCGGCAGAACGTAGGGTTTTGGAGGTCGAAACGAAATCATGAATCGTCGGGGGGCCACTGTGGGCCGGTGCGGAAGGCGGCGGCGAAGAAGCGGCACGGCTACTATTACGAGAAGCTGGTGGGGGATTTTCCGCTGCTGCAGTTGTCGCGGCGGGAGCTGGTGACCCTGTTTCTCGCCCGCCAGGCGCTGGCCACGGTGCGGGGGACGCGGTTGGAGCAGGAGCTGTCGCAGACGTTCGAGCGCCTGACCGCGGGCTTGAGCGACGAGGTGTCGTTTTCCTGGTCAGAGCTGGATGCCGCCTTTTCGGTGCGGGCGACTGGAATTGTGGAGGCGGACGCGCACCTCTTCGGCACGCTGTCCGAGGCCATCCTGCAGGGGCGGGAGGTGGACTTCGGGTACCAGAAGCTGGCCAGCAACACTGCGGAGGTCCGGCGGGTGCGGCCGTACCACCTCGGACAGGTCGATCACGGCTGGTACCTGTTCGGGTTCGATCTTGACCGCGAGGCGGTGCGGACGTTCGCCCTGCCCCGGATTGCCGATCTGAAGACGAGTTCGACGCACTTCGAGCGACCGGCCGACTTCAGCCTGAGAAATCACCTCGGCGGCAGCTTCGGGGTGTGGAACTACGCCGGAATCGGCGACACCGAGCAGGACGTGAAAGTCGTCTTTCGAGGGTACGCGGCGCGCGTGATCGCCGAGCGGCGCTGGCACCCGAGCCAGGAGATCATTGACTTGAAGGAGGGGAATGGGGCCATCGAGCTGCGGCTCCGCCTGCGCGGCCTGGAGGAGGTCGCCCGCTGGGTGTTGAGCTGGGGCCGCTGGGCCGAGGTGCTTGAGCCGCCCGAACTCAGGCGGCGGGTGCGCGAGGAGGCGGCGGCGATCACGGCGGGTCAGGATTTTTCTACCACGAAGGGCACGCCGGCACACGATTCGTCACTACCTTCTCCCGATGGGATGGGTTCTGCCATTCTTCGTGGCCGTGGGTGAAATTCGTGGTCTGCGATAGAGACTGGAACAGCTCCCCTGCCCTGCCCACAGGCGTTTTCATGGACCCAAGGATGCCGGTGGCCGGATTCTCACGATAATTTTCACGGACCTGCAGAAACCTCCGCGATTCGTTGATGATCAAATGAGTCGGGGCGGCCAGATTCGAACTGACGACTTCCTGCTCCCAAAGCAGGCGCTCTACCAGGCTGAGCTACGCCCCGTTGCGGGTGAGGTAGGAGACTCAACGTATCTGCGGATTCCGCAACCACCAATCCGCGACTTCTTTGTTTCTTTGCGTTTTTTTCCGCTCGGCGGCTGCGGGGCGCGGCCGGTTCAGTACACGCCGGGACGGGCGGAGGGCTCGGCGGGGGCTTCGGCCTGGTGGAGCGAGACCATGTCCAGTCCGTAGGTTTTTTCGAGGCCGGCGAAGACCTGCTGGAGGGTGCGGGTGGCGGCGTCCACCACGGCGACCACGCCATCGACCCAGCGGTCGCGGGCAAAGTGCGGGGCACCTTGATTCACGATGTCCTGGAGGGATTCCCGGGGCACGAAGGGCTCGAGGCCGTAGCCGACCATGAGGGAGGCGCGCGCATTGGCGGCGTCGAGGGTGAGCAGCAGGTCGCGGCTTTTGCCCCCGCGGCTAAGGTCGCGGCAGATGCCTCCGCGGTTGAAGACCCAGAAGGCGTAGGCGGTGAGCGGCTGGGCGGGCTCGAGGCGGGTGGTCACGATGGACATTGAGACCTGCGGAAAATGGTCGCGCAGACGGGCGGTGGCGTCCGCGATGCGCCGGGCGTCGCGCGGGCGGAAGAGGCCGGCTAGGTCGGACAGCCCGACCTCGAGCCGGGGCATCACGCCATAGAACGATCCGACCCGCTCCAGGGAGAAGCCGCAGCGCGGACACTGGGGGGTGGTTTCGAAGGCGGGAGCCTGGCAGTAGGGACAATGCATCAAAGGGGCGCGGCCAGACATAGGCGGCCCCCCGCCCAACGTCGAGCGGGAAAACGCCGCTGCTTTCCCCACTTGCCAGGGGCCGGGCGAGGTGGCAGGAAACGGGCATGCCTGAACTTACGGATAAAGTCGCCGTCGTGACCGGGGCCGGTCGCGGCATTGGTCTGGCGATCGCGCAGCGCCTCGCCGCCGAAGGGGCGCGGGTGGCCATTGTCAGCCGCACCGTGACCAATGCGGAGACGGCCGCGGCGTTGATCAACGAGGCACATCCCGGGGTGGCGCGGGCGTATGCGGTGGACATGGGCGACGGGGCGGCGGTGGCCGAGACAGCGAAGCGGATTACCGCGGATTTCGGCAAGGTGGACATCCTGGTGAACAACGCGGGGGTGACGCGCGACGGCCTGACCATGCGGATGAGCGACGAAGATTGGGACGTGGTGATGACGACGAATTTGAAAGGCGCGTTCAATGCGGTGAAGGCGTTTCAGCGCTCGCTGCTCCGGCAGAAAGATGCACGGATCATCAATGTGGCCAGCGTCATCGGAATCATCGGCAACGCCGGCCAAGCCAACTATGCGGCGAGCAAGGGCGGCCTGATTGCGCTGACCAAGTCACTGGCCCGGGAGTTTGCGGGGCGCGGGGTGACAGTGAACGCGATCGCCCCCGGCTTCATCCGGACCGACATGACCGCGGTGTTGAGCGACAAGCAGCGCGAGGGGGTGCTGGCCCAGATTCCGCTGGGGTTTCTCGGCGAGGGGACGGACATTGCCCATGCGGCGGCCTTTCTGGCCAGCCCCGGCGCGCGCTACGTCACGGGCCAGGTCCTGGTGGTGGACGGCGGCATGGTGATGTGACGGCCCCGGCCCGCCGGGCTAGAGCGACTGCCGGTGTTTGACCTGCATGTATCGCGTGACCACGTCCACGGTCAGCCCGGCGCTGTCGGGCAGGGCGAGATGGACCCCCTGTCGGGCGAGCACCGCGCCGACTTCCTGGAGGTCGTGCCAGAGGAAATGCCCGCCGAGGTCGCGGTAGACGTCGTCCGCGGTGGCGGCGCCGGTCCGGGAGAAAAGTGGCGCGGCGCGGTCCGGCCGGATCATGCTGACCAGCACCAGATGATGCCGGGAGATGAGGCGCACGTCGCGCACGAAGGCTTCGGCTTGGAGCGGGTCGCTGAGATCGGTGAGCATGATGATGAGCGACCGGCGGGTCAGGGTGCGGCGGAGAAAGACGAAGAGCTCCTCGAAGTCGGGCGCGACCAACCTGGGCTCGAGGGTGAAGAGGGCGTTGCGGCAGACGCCGTAGTGACCGCGTCCGGCCCCGGAGCGGACGAAGCGGGTCACCTGGTCGGCGAAGGTCACGAAGCCGAAGAGGTCATGCTGGCGTTCCGCGGCCAGGCCGAGGGCGAGCGCGCTTTCGAGGGCGCGCTCGAGGTGGGTGGTGACCAGCTCCCCGCCCCCGGCTGGCACCCCGCCGGCCTCGGCCGCCCCGGCCCCGGATGCCGGCACCGGGGTGCGCAGCGTGCGGGCGCTCAACCGCGAATGGTCGATGACGGCATAAACTTCGCGGGTACGCTCGATCTGGAAGGTTTTGGTGACCGGGAACCCGCGCCGGGCGGTGCTTTTCCAATGGATGTCGCCGAAGTCGTCGCCCGGCGCATAGTCGCGCAGGTGGTCGAACTCGCGCCCCTTGCCCGCCTGGGACCGGGTGTGGGAGCCAGGCGCGCCGCGGTTGAGAAAGACCGCGGCCAGCCCGGCCCGTTCGCGGCGCAGGTCGGGGAAGATGTGCAGGGCGGTGCCGAGCGGGAGCGCGCGCCGGCGCACCCAGAGTCCGAGCGGGGTGGCGGCCTCGAGGTACACGTGGTCGAAGCAGTGGCGCCCGCGCTTCAGGGCCAGCAGCCGCCACCGCCCGGGGGCGGCGGGGGCGGCCAGGAGGACGACCGGCCGCGCGCACCGGACCACGTCCGGCAGCGAGAGTCCGGCCCGGGTGACCGTCTCCAGGCCGGAGAACTCCACGACCAGCTCGACCTCCCGGCCTTTCGCGCCGTGAACCAGCGGCGGGGCGGCCAGGCTGACCCGGGCCAGCCGCGACCAGCCCAGCATGGCGTCTGCCGAGGCCAGCAGGGCCGCCGCGAGCAGCGCCAGCACAGCCGCCCCGGCCCAGCCGGGTGCCGCGCCCGCCACCGTGGCCGCCGGGACCACAACCAGCCCGGCAAGCCAGAGCAGCCGCGGGGCGGGAACAAGGGTGGAGAAAATCACGACGCCATCCCTAACGAGGAATCGCCGGCGCGCCCGGGAAAATTCCCGCCGCGCTTGACGACCGGCGGTCCCACGTCCCACGATGAAACCACACATGAAACTCACCTTTTGTGGCGCGGCCGGCACGACCACCGGCTCCCAGCACCTACTCGAAGTCAACGGCCAGCGCATTCTGCTGGACTGCGGGCTGTACCAGGGTCGGCGGCATGAATCGAATGAACGCAACCGCCATTTCCGCTTCGATCCGGCTTCGCTCGACGCCGTGGTCCTGAGCCATGCGCACATCGACCACAGCGGGAACCTGCCCAACCTCTCGCGCCAGGGGTATCGCGGGAACATTTACTGCACGTTCGCCACCCGCGACCTGTGCCAGATCATGCTGGCTGACTCCGCGCGCATCCAGGAGAACGACATCGAGTGGCTGAACAAACACCGCCGCCGGCGCGACGAGCCGCTGCTCACTCCGCTCTATTCGCCGCCCGACGCCGAGAAGTGCCTGCGGCAGTTTGTGACGTTCGATTACCACCGGAAAATGATGATTGGGAACGGCGTCGAACTGACCTTCATCGATGCGGGCCATCTGCTGGGGGCAGCCCAGGTCATCCTTGATGTAACCGAGGACGGGCGGAAGCGGCGGTTCCTTTTTTCCGGCGATGTCGGCCGCGGCGGGGACGTGCTGCTGCGCGATCCGGAGGTGGCCGAGGACGTCGACTTTGTGCTGATGGAAAGCACGTACGGCGGGCGCGAGCACGAGGTGCCGCCGCAAGCCCATGACAAGATCGAGGGCATTCTGAAGCACGCGCTCCAGGATTGCGGCAAGGTGATCATCCCGGCCTTCGCGGTCGAGCGCACCCAACTGCTCATTTATGTGCTGAACATTCTGCTGGAGGAGGGCCGGATCCCGAAGGTCCCCATTTTTGTTGACAGTCCGCTGGCGGTCGACGCCACGGAAATCTTCCGCCTTCACCCGGAGTGCTTCAACGAGGAGGTCTATGAGTTTCTCTTCAAAAAACGGAATCCGTTCCACTTCGACGGCCTGACCCTCATCCGATCCGCCGAGCAGTCGAGGGCGCTGAACAACCTGAAAAAACCCGCAATCATCATCGCCGCCTCCGGCATGTGCGAGGCGGGACGGGTGCTGCACCACTTGAAGAACAACCTCGACGACCCCTGCACCACGGTGCTCTTCGTGGGCTACTGTGCCGAACAAACCCTGGGCTGGAAACTGCGCGAAGGATTCCGCGAGGTCAATGTGCTGGGCCAGCGGGTGCGGGTGCGCGCCCAGATCGAGACCCTGGATTCGTTTTCCGGTCATGCCGACCACAGCGAGCTGCTGCAGTACTACCAGCGAATGTCCGGCCGCAAGGAGCAGACGTGGCTGGTCCACGGCGAGCCGGAGCGAAGCGAGGCCCTCAAAACCGCGCTCCGCGATCAGCACGGAGCGAAGGTCGAAGTGGCCACCCTTGGCCACTCGGTGGAATGGTGACCGCCGCGCCCGGTGGGCGCCCTCACCTCGCGTAGCTGCGGGCCAGGGTGGCGGTTTCGCCGGAGTCCAGGTTCTCGACGACGACCTGAGTCGGGCGCACATCGAGGACCTTGTAGCGGGCCGGTTGCTCGTCGCCGACCGTGAACTCGTCGCCTTCCTGGGCTTCGTACACCTCCGCGCCGGGTCCGGCGCTGATGAACGCGGTGGCCCGGGACGACGACACGGTTTGATCTTTCCTGACCACGTGGCGCTGGCCGGTCACCCGGTCGCGGACCACCGCCTGCGAGACATCCAGCAGCCGGCCTTCCGCCATTTTGCTGTCGATGAACCGGCGTTCGACGCGGACGAGTTCGAGCCCGGTGTCGCCGATGACGCCCCCGGCCGGGACGATCTCCGGGGCGTTGCCGCCCCGTCCCAGCACCCGGATGCGGGCGGATTCACCCGTTGCCGGCACTTCTTCGAGCACGATTGGCAGCTGGCCCTCGCGGAAATCGCGGACCCGCACCGATTGGGTGAGCGCGGTGGTCGATCCGTCGGTCATGCCGGACAGACGGGCTCCCTGGAGCCGGGTCCGCGGCGGAGGCCCCACCTGGGTGGCCACCGCCTGGGCCAGTGAGCCATCGTCCGGGCCTGCCGAAGGCCTCCCGGAATCCGCGGCCACCGCGCCACCGCCCCGGGCCGCCTCCGCAGTGTCGGCGGCTTCCAATCCGTCAAAAGGCGCGCCTTCGGCCACGGCCGCGGTCAAGCCGGGATCGACGGCCTCCGGCCCGGCCGGAGAGGAGGTGCCACCCTCGACGCTGGCGACTGTGGCCACCGTGGTGTCCGGGTGCGTGGGCACATCGCCGGGGATGGCGGCATCGGCCGGGGCACCGGGGTCCGCGGCTGCAGAGTCTTCCCCGCCGGCGGCTTCCGCGGTGGCGACCATCTCGCGGTCCGGCCGGATGTTCACCAGCGACGGATCATTGAGGACATCGACGACGCCGGGATGTTTGTTTTTCACGGCCAGATCCGCCGCCGTCTGATGGTCGTTGTCGAAGAGCAACTTATTGGAGCCGCTGAGCATGAGCAGGCGGACGACATCGGTGTGGCCATTGGCCGCCGCATACATCAGCGGGGTCTTGTTGTCCTTACTGCGGGAGAAAACGTCCGCGCCGCTCGAGAGCAGCGTGTCCACGACCGCCGGCGTCCCTTTCAGGCTGGCAATTTGCAGCGCCTCATCGAGCGATTCGCTGCTCAGGGGGGCCAGCAGCTTGACGATTTCGACGTCGTTGCCGTAGGCGGCGGCGGTCAGCGCGGTCCAGTTCCGCCGCGTCCGCACGGCCGGATCCGCCTTGGCCTTGAGCAGGGCCTTGACCGTCTCCACGCTGCCGGCGCGCGCCGCCGCAACCAGCGGGGTGTCATAATTCGTGCCCGTCACCTCGGTGGCCGCCCCCTTGCCGGCCAGAAAGTCCACCGCCTCGGCGCGACCCGACTGGGCCGCACAAAAAAGCGCGGTGCAACCGTCGGCATTCGTCACATCCACCACCATGCCCGCCTCCAGAAAGTGCTTCAATGCCGGCACATCCCCCGCCCGGGCCGCCCGGATGTATTCGTCCACCGTGAAGGTGAAGGACTTGGCCGTCAACTCGGACCGCGCCTCCTGCTGCTTGTCCCCACAAGAAGGCAGACCGAGAAGGAGGATCCCCGTGGCCATGGGCCACGCTAGTTGGTGGATGAATGGGCGCTGAGACATTTTAAAATCTTTTGACAGCGCGAGATTAGTTTTTAAATTTATAAACGTCAATTAATATTACGGACATCTAAAACTTTTCTGGCAGTTCTTGCCCGCGGGACGCGCCGCCCGGCCTCCCTGCGTCCAAGCGGGATCAAAACGTCTGGATGACCAGTCCGCTGCGAAGCTTGGGCTCGAACCAGGTGCTTTTGGGTGGCATGATCTGGCCGGCGTCGGAGATGGCCATGAGCTGGTCCACGGTGGTGGGATACATGGAAAACGCGCAGGCGGCCTGGCCGCTGTCGACGCGCCGCTCGAGGGCCTCCGGTCCGCGGATTCCTCCGATGAAATCGATGCGTTCGCTGGTGCGGGGGTCGTCGATCCCGAGCACCGGCCCGAGCAGGCGGAACTGCAGTACGCTGACGTCGAGGCCGTCGACCGGGCTGGCGTGCGGATCATGGGGCCAGCTGAGGGCATACCACTGGCCGGCGCCGAGATACAGGTGCACGCACTGGGGGGCGGTCGGTTGTTTGAGATCGGTCGGAGCGATCCGGAACCCGGCGGCGGCGATGGCGGCAAGCAGCGCTTCCGGCGAGTGGGCGTTGAGGTCGGTGACCGCCCGGTTGTACGGCAGGATCTTGAGCTGGGTGGCGGGGAAGAGCACGCCGAGGAACCAGTTGTAGTTCTCCTCGCCGGTGTGGGCCGGATTCCGGGCTCGCCGCTCGCCGCCCACCCGCGCCGCGCTGGCGCTGCGGTGGTGGCCGTCCGCCACGTACGAGGCCGGCACCTTGCGGGCAAAGAGGGCGGCGAGCTTTTCCGCCCGCTCGCCGGTGACGCGCCACACCGTGTGGCCGATGCCATCGTCGGCGACAAAATCGTAAAGCGGAGCCTCGCTCGTGGTCACCTCGCGCTCGATCTGATCGACCTCCGCCACGTTGCGATAGGTCAGGAACACCGGGCCCGTATGCGCCGAAAGCGTGTCGACCAACCGGGTGCGGTCGTCCTCCTTCACCTTGCGGGTCTTCTCGTGCTTCTTGATAATGTCGCGTTCGTAATCCTCGATGTGGCAGCCGGCAATCAAGCCGGTCTGACGGTGCGCACCCATGGTCTGACGGTAAAAATACACCGCTGGCATCGTCTCCCGGACCAGCACCCCCTCCGACTGGAGCCGCAGAAAATTCTCCCGGGCCTTCGCATACACCGCGTCATCATACGGCTCGACGGCGGGCGGAAGATCGATCTCGGCGCGATCAACATGCAGCAGGCTGCACGGCTTGCCCGCCGCCAGCGCGGCGGCTTCGGAACGGTCCACCACGTCGTAGGGCACGGCGGCGACCTGCTCGACATGCTGCGGGGCGGGAACAAGACCAAGAATGGGTTTCAGACGCATGGATGGAACGAAGAATGAGGCTGGCAGTGGGGAAAAAACGGATACGTGGCCGAGCCCCGCTCGATGGCAAGAAGGCTTTGTGATCCGCGCTTCCGTCCATGACGCACGCTACGGCTGTTCCGTCATCTGCAGGTCGGACAGGTCGTACCCCTGGGCCTTGGCGATGCCGGTCAGCTGGTTGAACGTGGCCTCGTCCAGGGTCGGGGTGCGGGAGAGGATCCAGAGGTATTTGCGGTTGGGCCCGCCGATCAGGGCGTAGCGGTAATCCTTTTCGTCGAGGGCGAGCACCCAGTAGTCACCCCAGAAGGGCCCGAAAAAGTTCACCTTCAGTTTGGCGTTGCCGCTGCCGGCCACGACCTTCGCCTTTCCGACCGCCTTGGCGATCTCTCCGGTTTCCTTCCGGCAGGTGTTTTCGACCTTGATGGTGCCGTCGGGGTTGGCGGTGTATTCCGCGGTTGTCCCGCGGCAGCCTTTTTGGAAGATCATTGGCTTGGAGGCGATCTCATGCCAGGTGCCGGCGTAGCGGGCGAGATCGACGCGCGCCACCGTGGCCGGCGGGGCGGAGGCGGTTGGGCGGCTGGCGCAAGAGCCGAGGGCCAGGGCCGCGAGGGCCGGGACCAGGGAGAGGAGTGGTTTTTTCATAAATCAGAGGGAGGCGTCGGCGGCCGCCTGGCGGACGAGGTCGCGCTGGGCGATCGCGGTGCGGGCGGCCTCGGTGATCGCGGCCCAGTTGCGGTCGCGGATGGTGTCGCGCGGGGCCAGCCAGGAGCCGCCGATGGCGGCCACGTGCGGATCCGACAGATAGGCACCCATGTTGGCCAGCCCCACCCCGCCGAGCGGCATGTACCGTACACCCAGATGGGCGTAGGGAGCGGCAATGTTGTGCAGGTATTTCAGGCCGCCCGACGCCTCGGCCGGGAAAAATTTGACCAGCCGCCGGTCGTACTCCAGCGCCTGCTCGATGTCCGACGGCGTGCAGATGCCGGGGGCAAATGGCAGCCGGGCCGCCAGCGCGGCCTCTACGACTCGTGGGTTGATGCCGGGGGAGACACCGAAAGCTCCTCCCGCCTCGACGACCGCGGCGACCTGCGTCGGGTTGAGAATCGTCCCGATGCCGGCCAGCATTTCCGGCACGGCGCGCCGGATGGCCCGCAGCGCACCCAGGGCCGCCGGGGTCCGCAGAGTTAGTTCCATGGCCGTGACCCCGCCCACCCGCAGCGCCTCCGCGACCGGGGGGCCATCGTCCTCGCGGTCCAGCACCAGTACGGCCACCACTCCGGCCGCAGTCAGTTGGGCAAAAATTCCGGCTTCATCCATACCTTGTGCTCTACCCCTTCCCACCCCGCCCGCGAGTGGAAAATGCGCGCCGCCTCGCGGAGGTGCCGGCGGTTCGGGAGCGGACCGACTGTGCGCGATGCCGGTTTTTTCGGCTATGCCGGCGGTGGGACGACCGTGAGCCAGAGCTGATCCGTGGCGTTGACGAGCAGGTGCTGGTAGCCTTGGGGAACTCCGTTGTTCTCAGAGACAGTGGCGATGGAGAAGAGGACCGGGTGCTCGCGGCCAGCTTCGACCTCCCGCAACACGACCTGGAAGGGGGTTCCTGCCGCGGGGGCCGCCGCGTCCGCACTGAGGGTGAGCGTGACCTCGCCTCCTTTTTCCGGGACCTCCACCTCGGCGGCGGTGACCCCAGAAGGCAGGCCGAGAGCGGCGAGTTTCAGCTTTTGCTTGAATCCGTGGGTCAGGGCGACCGTGACCTTCATTTCGACCTGCTTGCCGGCCTCGATCTTCGCGGCATGAGCGGAGACCGTGGCGGTCGCGGCCGGGGCGGCGGGCGTGACGAGGAGCCGGTAAAAAAATCCCGCCCCGCCGCGCTGGGTGAGGTCTCCGACGACCGCGGTGTAGGTGCCGTCCGCGGGGGCCGTCCAGACGATCCGCGGCTCCAGCGATCCGCCGTCGTCGTCCGCAGCCGCCAGTTCTTTGCCCTCGCTGTCCCGAACCTTGAGCCAGGGGTCGATTTCCGATCCCTGGCGGCGGCCGGTGACGGTGAGTTCCAGCACGCTGTCCTTGCTGGCGGCGAACGGATGCCGGTCCTCTCCACCCGGGGTTTCGATGCGGCCGCTGACCGCGGCGGGAGGCGCGAGGGGCGGCGGCTCGGGCGATTCGGTGAGTTCCGGCACCTCGCTGAAGACGACCGGAAACGCGGGCGGGGCCGTGTGGTCGATCTCCATCCTCGATTCGGCCAGATTCCAGCCTTCCAAAACAACCGGGGTGCGCGACCCGCGCGTAACTGCAAGCGGCCAGGTGTTGCGCACGACCGGGCCGGTCGAAAGATGGAGGCGATACCCGCAGGTCTCGCCGCCGGCAAAACGCACATCGGTCGAGGCCGGATAGGCGTGGCCCATCGTCTGCACGCTGTAACGGCCGTCCCGCGGGGCGGTGAACACCAGGAACGGATCCAGCGTCGAGTGGTCATGGTTGAAGGCCAGGGTCGCCCCGGCGTCATCCACCACCCGCAGCATGGCATCGAAGCCGGCCGCCAGCACGTACGCCTCGACCCAGGCCACCAGGACCTGACCGCTGGCCAGCGTGACCCCGAACGAATCGACATCGTCCGCCTTCTCGTGCCGTCCATTGACGGTCGCGGTGGACGCGGACAGGACCTGTGGCGCGCGAAAATCGTCGTTGGGCTCGACCTCCAGCGTCTGCGGCGTGTCCGTCACCACCAGCGCGACGGGAGCGGAAGCGCCCTCGGCATTGACCGCCCGGATCAACTGCGGTCCGAGCGGTGCCTCCGCCGCCGCCGTCACCCGAAAGCTGCCGGCCTCCTGGCCCGCGGTGAAGACGAGGCCTGGCGCTTCCGCCCGGACCGTGCACGGCCAGGGATCGAATTTTCCTGTCATCTTCACCTCCACCTCCGTCCCGCGCTGCACCGCCGCCGGATGCACGTGCGTCAGCACCGGCTCAGCGGCGGACAGCGCGCCCCCGGCCGCGGTGGACAGGAAAAGAATGATCCGAAGGAATGGCATGCGGCACCCGGGCGATGGCGGTTTCACACTCAATCAGACAAACAATTCGCGGATCAGGCGGCCTTTGTTCACCAGCGCGACCGGGCGACCGACGGTGGTGTGCAGGGTCTGGTGCGGATCGATGCCCATTTTTGTATAGATGGAGGCGGCAAAGTCCTCCGGGCGATAGACGTTGTCAGAGGCGTAATAGCCTTTGGCGTCGGTGGCCCCGATGATTTGCCCGCCTGGAATGCCCGCCCCGGCCATGAGCACGGACATGGCGTGCGGCCAGTGGTCGCGGCCGCCGTCCTTGTTGATTTTCGGCGTACGGCCGAACTCCCCGAGCAGCAGCACTAGGGTGGTGTCGAGCAAGCCGCGCTCGTGCAGGTCGGCGAGCAGGGTGGAGACCCCCTGGTCGAGCGTCTTCAGCATGTCGCCCTGATAGGCGTCCTGGATCTTGGTGTGATGGTCCCACCCGCCCCAGTTCACCGTCACCCAGGACACGCCAACCTCGACCAGCCGCCGGGCGAGAAGCAGGCGCTGGGCGATATCATTGCGGCCGTAGCGCTCTCGAACCTTGGGATCCTCGCGGGTCAGGTCGAAGGCCTCCTGGGCCTTGGCGGAGGAGACCAGATCGAAGCCCTGCTCGTAAAAGGTGTCGAATTCCACGGTCGGATCCTCGACGACGCGCTCGTGGGAGCGCTTCATCCGGTCGAGCGCCTGGCGCAGATCGCGTCGCGACTTCACCCGGCCTTCGGCCAGGTCGCCGGGAAGCACCACGTCGTGCACGCGGAACGCGTCCGAGTTGGGATAGCCGCCGACAATAAACGGCGAGTGTTCGCCGCCGAGGAAGTTGGGGCCGCCCGAGCGGGTGTTGGACGGCATGGCCATGTACGGAGGCAGGCCGCTGCGCACCCCGCGCTCGTGCGAGACCATTGAACCCATGGACGGGTGGAAGGTTACGAACGCGCCGCAGCCGACCGGCACCGGCGTGGGGGCACCGGTCATCATGTAATGATTTCCGCCGCCGTGGTTCGGGTCCTGATGGCAGATCGACCGGACGACGGAAAACTTGTCGAAGTGGCCGGCCAGTTTCGTCACCGGCTCGCTGAAATGCACCCCCGGCACCGTGGTTGGCACGGTTTTGAACGGGCCGCGGATCTCCGCGGGCGCATCGGGCTTGGGGTCGAACGTCTCGAAGTGCGACGGCCCGCCGTCGAGCCAGATCATGATGCAGTTGACCGGCGCGGTCGCGGCCGCGCCCGGCTGGCTGGCGGCGGCGGCCTGGAGCCGGAGCAGGTCGCAGAGCCCGTAGCCGAGCAAACCGCGCAAACCCAGTTGAAGGAAGTCCCGGCGGACGAAGCCGTCGCAATTGCGGTGCAGAGCCATGATAGGATAAGGTTAGTGATTGAAGACGAACTCGGCGGAGTTCAGGAGGGCCCAGAGCACGTCCTCGACAGCCTGGCGCCGGACGGCGGGGTCGTCGGTGAAGGCGGCCGTGGCGGCCTGGAGTTCCTCTTCGATCGGGTGGCGGCCGAAGCAGGCGAGATAGAGTTCGGTGACGATTTCGCGGGGGGCGGCGGGGCTGGCCGCGAGTCGCTGGACCCGGGCCGCGTCCGCAGTGCTGGTCAGTTTCCCATGGAGCTGGTCGGAATTCATCAGGTGCAGCGACTGGCCGATGGCGGGCCGCATGTTCCGTTCGCACGGGCAGTCGCTGCTCGAATTGGGACGGCCGAAAGCGTCCATTGTGCGCGATTCGATCTTGTAGGTCCACGCCTGGGCCGCGCGGCTGCCGGCCGCCAGTCCGGGATAGGCCGTGGGCACGCCGGTGATGTCGGCGATGGCATCGGCCATCGTTTCGGCCCCCATCCGGCGGCGGTAGGCGCGGGAGAAATGGCGCGAGTCCGCGGCATTGGTCTCGTTCGGCTCGCTAGTCACCTGGTACAGGCGCGACGCCATGATCGTGCGCATGAGCGCTTTGATGTCGTAGTTCGAGCGCACCAGCTCCGCGCCTAATGCGTCGAGCAGGGCCGGATTACTGGGCGGATTGGACAGGCGGAAGTCATCGACTGGATCGACGATGCCCTTGCCGAAGAACTGGCTCCAGACGCGGTTGGCCATGGCCCGGGCGAAAAACGGGTTGGCGGGGTCCAGGAGCCAGGCGGCCAGCGCCGCCCGCGGGTCGGCCTCCGGCGCGATCTCGGCCGGCGGGCCGTCCGGGGGCTGCGGCTTCATGACTTCGCCGGTCACCGGGTGCTTCAGGGTGCCGCCCGCCACGACATAAAACGTTTCGTTGCCGCCGGAGATGGGGGCGGAAATGCCCCCGCCCTTCTGACGGAGCGGCGCAAAAAACGCCGCCATGCGGTGAAAATCCTCCTGACTCCACTTCTCGTTCGGGTGGTGGTGGCACTTCGCGCAATCCAGGCGGACCCCGAGAAAAAGCTGGCTGAACATCGTGGTCAGTTCGGCGGGTTCGCGGCGGTCGCGATAAATGACCGACGGCCCATGGCGGTGCGTGTTGCCCTGGGCCAGCAGGATTTCGCGGACAAACTGGTCGATCGGCTTGTTTTGCCGGAACGAGTCCCGCAGCCACTGGTCGAGAATGAACACGCTTTTGACTCCGACGCGGTCGGGGTTGGGCCGGAGGAGATCCGCCCATTTCGTGGCCCAGTGATCGGCGTAGGCCGGATGCGCCAGCAGGCGGTCCACGGCCCGGACGCGCTTCTCCGGATCGAGGTCGGCCAGGAACACCCGGGCTTCCTCGGCGGAGGGCAGGAGGCCGAGGATGTCGAGCGAGGCCCGCCGCAGAAATTCCGCGTCGGTGCACGGCGCGGAGGGCAGCAGGCCCATTTGCTGGAAGCGCGCCCGGGCCAGCTCATCGATGAAATTGTTGACCGGCAGGCCGACGTAGGCGGCGGCCGGCAGGATATGGTCCGCGGGCACGATGACCTGCGAGTCGCCGACCATGCCCATGAAACGGGCCACGATCACGGCCTGGCCGCTCACCTGATCGATCGTGACCACGCCCTCGTCGCTGACCGAAGCGATCTGTTTGTCATTGACCGAGAAGCTGGCCAGGCTGGTGACATCGCGCACCGAACCATCGGCGTGGTGCGCATGAACGAGCAACCGCTGCCGCGCCCCCTTCCGGTAGCGCCGCTCCTTCGGAAAGACTTCCACCCTGGTCAGGGCCGGCTCGTTTTCGGCGCGGAAGGCGAGGCCGGAGCCGATCCATCCCGTGAGGGTGCGGAAGGCATCGGAGTCCCGGTCGAAAAGCGCGCCGCCCTCGTGGGGGACCGTCTGCGTGGCCTTGAGCAGAACCAGGCTTTCCGCGGGATCGGACGGAAAGATGCGCCGGCCGCGGGCTCCGGTCACAATATTTTGGTAATCAGATCGGGGATCGAAGGAGAAGACGCTAAGACGGAATCCATTTTGACCGTCGGCCTTGGCGTGGCAGGCCCCGGCGGCGCAGCCGGCCCGGCCCAGCACCGGCAGCACATCGCGCACGAAGCTCAGCGGTGCCTCCGAGGGCGGGGTGATCTCCACCGGAATCTCCAGACGGTGCGCCCCCCGGGTCACGGTCATAACTGCGGACCCGGCCGCCCCGGCCCGGACCACTCCCGGCGACTCGATGGCGGCGTGATCCGGCGCATTGACCGTGACCGCAGCGGCATCGGTGGCATCGACCTCGCTGCCATCGGCCAGGCGTTCGGTGATGAGAAAGGCGGCCCGCTGGCCGGCCGCAAGCCGCACGCGCGCCGGCTCGCTGACCAGAGCCGTTTTTGCGTCCGGCGCGACCGGCGGATCGCTCCCGGCCGCCTGCCCGCGCAGGGCCGGGGCGGCGGCCAGCAGGGCGAGGCCGAGGACACTCCAGGCGGCGGATTTCATCGCGGTCATTGGTTCGGGGGCGGCGGGGTGGAAGTGGCGGCGGCGGCGGCCGCCGCCAGCCCGGCCGGCGTGACATCGACGGCCGCCAGCGGCTTGCCGTCCTGGTCCCATGCCAGCACCCGGCCGTCGCAGGTGCCGGCGAAAATCCGCTCGCCGCCGGCGGTGGAGGCCAGGCAGTACAGGGCCGCTCCGGCCTGGCCGAGCTGGCGTTCATTGCCGGTATCGGAGCTCTGGGCACCGGTGTGGGCCTTCATGTCAGTATAGCGCAGCACGCTGCCATCGTCGGTCACGGCGAAGACCGGGCCGGCGGAATTCCACACTACCGCGGTGAAGGCGCTGGTCTTGGCGGCCAGGGCGATGGTGTTCTCCCGGGTTTTGACGTCCCACACCTTCAGCTGACGGTCGGCACCTCCGGTCACCAGCTGCGAGCTGTCGGAGTTGAACGACAGGCAGAGCACCTGAGTCGAGTGGGCTTCGAGTTTCGCCGTCTCCGTGCCGGTGGCGACATCCCACACCCTGACCAGTCTGTCCCCGCCGGCGGTCGCCAGCCGCGTGCCCTCGGCGTTGAGGGTCATGGCAAAAATGGTGTCGTCATGCGCGGGCCACGAGCGCGCCACCTGCCCCGTCGCGACCTCCAGCACCCGGACCACGCCGCTTTCCGCGGTCAGACCGTCGGCCAGCAGGACCCGCCCGCCGTCGGGCGTCACCTGGAGGGCGGTGATACGGTCAGTGAGGCCGGACAGGATTTCGCGCTCCGGGGCAAGCCCTTCCGCGTCCCAGATCATCACCCGGCGGAACGCCCCGGTGATAAGCCGCCGGCCGTCAGGCGTCCAGGCGATCGACTGGACCGGATCCAGGTGAGCGCGGGCGCGGGCGCGGAGCGAGAGACCGGCGGGACCGACGGCGAAAATCACCACCTCATGGCCGCAGCCGGCAGCCAGGCGCGAACCGTCCGGGGACAGCGCCAGCGCCATGACCGGCCGGTAGCCGGCCGGCAACGGAGCCAGCGCCACCGGGCGCGGAGGAGTCGGCCCGCCTCCCGCCCCGCCGGCCAGCGCCGCCGCATCCCACGGCGCGCCCGCCCGCAGCCAGGACTCCAGCACCGCGAGCGGTGCCGCGGCCAGCTGCTTTTTCGGGGGCATGTGCGGGTCGGCCTCCGCGGCCAGCGAGGTGAAGAGCGTGCTTGCCTCGGGTTGGCCTTCGACCACCACGACCCCCTCGTCTCCGCCCACCATCATGGCCTCCCGCGAAGTCAGGTCCAGCCCGCCTTTTCGTTTGTCCCCGTTGTGGCAGGAAACGCAGTGCGCCTTCAGCACCTGCATGGCTGGGGCAGCCTCCGGGGCCCGGCCCCAGGCGGTGGTGGGAGCAGCGGTCAGGGAAAGCCAGAACAGGACCAGCGGGGCGGTCCGCCGCCATCCGGGCGCCGAGCGCGCGCCCTCGTCCTGCCGGCCGCCGGTGCGCCGGCCGGGACGAGGCCCGCGACCTGCCTCGCGGCAGCAGTGATGACGTGGGGGACGGGCCATGTAGGAAATAAATAACATGACACGAGTGCGGCCAAAGGAAAGCCCGCGCCGGCCGAGCTCTCGACGTTGAGGCGGGGGCCGAGGGACGGACAGGGGTAAACTGTAGAGGCCTTTGAGCGAATCCAAGCCCCGTCTTCGCCGGGGCGCGGTGGACTGGGGGCGCGCAGAAAGCGCGGCGGCCGGTTCCGCCCGGCCGGCGCTTGGCGCGCGCGCTCCCGCAGCGGCGGCCCGCCGGCCGGTCCGAGTGGCTTCTTGATTTGCGTCTGACCCGCGATTCCCGTGGGACATGGCCCTCACCCCGCCCGAACCGAGCCCGCGCCGCGAGCACCTGTGGCGCATCATCTTTCTGTCCGACACGCGGGCCGGGCGCATTTTCGACATCCTGCTCCTCTGGTTGATCGGGCTGAGCGTCCTGACCTTGATGCTTGAGAGCGTGGAGGATCTGCGCGCGCAGCACGGGCGGCTCTTTATCACCATAGAGTGGATCTTCACGGCGGCGTTCACCCTCGAATACCTCGCCCGCCTCTGGGTGGTGCGAAAACGGTGGCGTTATGCCTCGAGTTTTTTTGGGGTGGTGGACCTGCTCTCGCTGCTGCCGTCGTACATTGAGCTGTTCGTTCCCGGCACCCACTATCTGATGACCCTGAGGGTCCTGCGCCTGATGCGCATGTTCCGCGTGCTGAAAATGGCGGAATACCTGGGCGAGGCCACCATGCTCCTGAACGCGCTCAGGGCGGGCCGCCGCAAAATCATGGTTTTTCTGACCTCCCTGCTTTCCCTCGTCTTCGTAGAAGGCACCGTCATGTACGTGCTCGAGCGCGACGCTAATCCAGACTTTGCCAACATCCCGCAATCGATCTACTGGGCCATCGTGACCATCACCACTGTCGGCTACGGGGATGTGGCCCCGGTCACGGTGCTGGGGAAATTGATGGCGTCGGTGATCATGCTGACCGGCTTTGCCATCATCGCCGTGCCCACCGGCATCATGACCTATGAGATCGGGCGGGAGATGCGGGGGGGGCGGGGGACCCGCCGCCGCTGCCGCGAGTGCGGCTGGACGGCGACCGAGGCGCGCGCCCGCTACTGCCAGCAGTGCGGCACGGAGCTGGCACAAACCGGGGTTCGGCGGGACCGCCCGCAACCGCGGACCGACCTCAACCGAAGTGGCGGAGGCGGCAAAACCCGCTGAGCCTCCGCCCCGTGCACCCGGTAACCGACCTTAAAGAATCGCCGCAGGCCTCAGCTCTTGGGTTCACGCCCAGCGGTCAGGATCGAGCAGCCGCAGGTCGATGGTGGGTGATTCGTCGTCGATGAGCTGGCTGACGATCTCTCCCGTGACGGGGGCGAGGCTGAGCCCCATCATGGCGTGGGCGGTGGCCACGGTCAGGTTGTCGGCGGCGCGGGAGCGTCCAAGGTACGGCAGTCCGTCGGGCGAGCACGGCCTCAGCCCGCTCCAGAACGGCAGGCCGGTCAGATCGATGCCCCGGAACGCCGGGAAATACGCGGGTACGGCCTTGAGGATGCCGGCCACCCGCCGCGGCCGCGGCGGGCTGTCCCGGGCGGTGATTTCCATGGTGCCGCCAAATCGAAGCGCCGGCCCCATCGGCGTGACCGCCACCCGGGCTTCGGCGAGAATCGAACAGAGCGCCGGCAGCTGCGCCGGCTCGGGCACGGTCACGCTGTAGCCGCGGCCGGACTGCATCGGCAGCCGCAGGCCCAGCCCGCTGACCAGCTCGTCCGACCACGCGCCGCCGCAGAGCACAAACTCATCGCCCTCGATCTGGCCGTGGCTGGTGACCGCGGCGGCCAGCCGGACCCCGTCCCGCCGCCATCCGGTGACCCGGCACGACCAGCGCAGATCCGCGCCAGCGGCCCGCAGCCGTTCTTCCAGCGCCGCGACGTAGCGGCTCGGATCCAGGTGACAGTCCTGGGGATAATGGACGCCGCCGACCGCATCCATGGTCATGGCCGGATCGAGCACGGCCAGCCCGGCTGCGTCCACCACCTCCGCCGGCACCCCGAGTTCGCGCGCCCGGCGCGCCGTGGCCTCCTCCTCCTCAAGCGCCTCGGTCGTCTGGCACAGCATCAGCAGACCCTTGCTGACCAGGCCGAAATCCTTCGCCTCCGCCAAGCGCGCATAAAGCGCGCGGCTGGCCAGGTGCAGGTCGCGCAGCAGCGGGGCGCTGCGTTCGACATGCTCGCGGGTCGCGCTGGCCATGAACCGCAGCGCCCAGGTCACCAGTCCCCAGTCGGCGCGCGGCTCGATGTAAAAGGGCGACTCCGGATTCCACATCCATTTCAACCCGAGCGCCACCATGCCGGGCGCGGCCAGCGGGATGAAATGGCTCGGCACCACCATGCCCGCATTGCCCAGCGAGGCGCCGCGCCGCCCGGGCTCGGCTTCGATGACGGTCACCCGGTGGCCGCGCGCGGCGCATTCCGCGGCCGCGCTCAGCCCGATCACGCCGCCGCCGATGATGACAACTCGTTTGCTCATGAGAATGATGCCGGCGGCGGGACGGCGTTCATGCCGGGTGAATGCCCCAGGCAAAGGGATCGTCCGCTTCCTGCAAAAGGGTGATCTCGGCCGTGATGAACGCGCGCCCGGCGATGCGCGGCTGGATGGCTCCGCGGGTGCGGTCGATCCACGTGTAGCTTCCCTCAAAATGAGTGCCCAGAATGCCCTCCTGGTTCCAGACCACGCCCTCCTCCAGGGCTCCATCGGCCGCCAGGCAGGCGAGTTTGGCGCTGGTGCCGGTGCCGCAGGGGCTGCGGTCATACGCTCCACCTGGGCACAGCACGTAGTTCCGGCTGTGGTTGGCCGGGTGCTCCGGAGGCCCGAAAAGCTCGACGTGATCGACCTCGGGATGTCCCTGGGCGTTGAGGGCGGCGCGGATGCAGGTGGTCAGTGCGGTGAGCCGGCCCACGTTGCCCAAGACCAGCGGTTCCTGGTACTCCTTGACCAGATAAAACCAATTTCCACCCCACGCCACATCCCCGCGCACCGGACCGTGGCCGGGCACGTCCACCACCACATCCCGGGCCGCCCGGTACGCCTCCACGTTAGTCAGCCCGACCTCCCCGCCCGGGTGCAGTACCGCTTCCACCACGCCCACCGGCGTGTCGATCCGGCACACCCCGGGCTCGAGCCGCCCGAGATGACGCAGCGTGGCCACCACCCCGATGAGGCCATGGCCGCACATGCCGAGGTAGCCGGTGTTGTTGAAAAAAATGACGCCGGTGAGGCAGTCGGGCCGGGGCGACGGGCAAAGCAGCGCCCCCACCAGCACGTCATGGCCCCGCGGCTCGTTGATCACCGCGCGGCGGTACGCATCGAAGGATCCCTGGAGTCGCTGCAACTGCCCCGCCACCTCGCCCCCGCCCAGGTCCGGAAACCCCGAGAGCACGGTGCGGGTCGGCTCGCCCGCGGTATGCGAATCGATGACACGGATGGGAAGAGCAGCGTTCATGGCAGGGGAAAAAGTCGGGCCGGCACGCTGGGCGGCGGGGATCCGGCCAGCGCGTGGCGGCGCCGCGTCCGGCTGGCCGGCATGAAGGCGGCCGGCCCGGGGGCGGCACGGGATCGGGACGGGCGGATCACAGCGCCGGACGGCGGCCGAGCGCCTCGCGAATGATGGCGAGCACCTGCTCGCGTTCGGCCCCGGTGATCGGCAGCCGCGGCTCCCGCACCCACTCGGCACCGAGCCCGGTCTCTTGCATCAGAAGTTTGATGTACTGGACGAAGTGCGGATGAGTGTCGAGCTTCATCAACGGCTGGGACCAGCGGTACAGGACGCGGGCCTCGTCCCAACGACCTTCCCTCGTCAGCTCCCAGAGCCGCTGGTTTTCGCGAGGAAAGGCAATGCCGCTGCCCGCCACCCAGCCGTCGATCCCGAGGATCGCGCACTCCAGCATCAGGTCATCGACCCCGGTGAAAAGCTGGTAGCGGTCGCCGAGGTGGTTGCGGATTTCCGTGATCCGGCGCGTATTGCCGCTGCTCTCCTTGATGGCGACGAGGTTGGCCACGTCTGCCAGTTCCGCGAACATTTCCGGGGTGACGTCCGCGGTGTAGCCGAGGGGATTGTTGTACAGCATCCACGGCAGCGGGGTGACCGCGGCCATCGAGCGGAACCAGTGCATGATTTCCCGGGTGTCCGCCTTGTAGACCATCGGCGGCATCACCATGTAGCCGGCCACGCCCAGCTGCTCGCAGTCGAGCATGTAGGCCGCGGCCGCGCGCGAGCTCATTTCGGCCACTCCGGTCAGGACCGGCACCCGGCCCCGGGCGGCCTCCACGGCGCACCGCACCACTTCCCGTTTTTCATCGGGCTGCAGGGTTTGATTCTCCCCGAGCGATCCGCCCATGATCAGGCCGGCGACCCCGGACTCGATCAGCGCCTCGCAATGCCGCGCCGTGCCGGCGAGATCGAGGGACTGGTCCGGGTGAAACTGGGTGGTGACGGCGGGAAAAACGCCGGCCCAGCGGTCGGCCGACGGGCGCGGAGTGGACGAAATGGTGTCTGACATGGGCGCGCAGGTTTCGACAATGCGCGGGTTTGGCAAGGGCAAATCACACGCCCTGGCACGCCCGCGGGGCCCGCCGCCCGCTCTCCTCACGCCAGCGCGGTGCGGACGCGTTCGCCGTCGATCAGGCGCCAGAGTTTGCGCGGATTGCCATCCTGCAGTTCAGCGGGCAGCAGGGCGGCCGGCACATTTTGAAAGCACACGGCACGGGTCCAGCGGCTGATGGCCGCGCTTCCGACCGAGGTTGTACGGCCGTCCGAGGTGGCTGGAAACGGCCCCCCGTGGACCATGGCATGGCAGACCTCCACGCCGGTCGGAAACCCGTTGTGGATGACCCGGCCGGCCTTGCGGGCAAAGACCGGGAGCAGAGCGCGCGCGACGTCATGGTCCGCCGCTTCCGCGTGCACGGTGGCCGTCAACTGGCCTTCCAGCGCCTCCGCGCTCTGGATCAGATCTGCGTCGTCCTCACACAGGACCACCAGCGCACTGGGCCCGAAAACCTCCTCGTGGAGCACGCCGTTCATTCTCCAGGCCCGCGAGCTGGTGAGAAAGACCCCGGCCTGCTGCCCCTCGACCTCCGCCACTGCCTGCACCGTGGCGATGGACCCGAGACGCGAACGCCGTCTGGCAAAATTGTCCGCGATCCCGGCATTCAACATCGCACACGACGGGGTCTCCGCGATCAGGCTGCCCAGTTTGGCCACAAATTGATCCGCCTCCCGGCCCGCGGTCACAAAGATCAGCCCTGGCTTGGTGCAGAACTGCCCCACCCCGCCGGTGACCGCCCCATGCAGCCCGGTGGCGATCGCGCCCCACCGCTCGCGCAGGGCGTGCGGAAGGATGAAGACGGGATTCACGCTGCTCATTTCCGCAAATACCGGAATCGGCACCGGCCGCGCCGCCGCCAGCGCCATCAGGGCCGTGCCCCCGGCCCGCGAGCCTGTGAAGCCGACGCCCCGCACCGCCGGATGCCGGACCAGCGCCTGGCCCACCTCATGCCCCGCCCCATAGAGGAGCGAGAACACCCCCTCGGGCATGCCCGTCTCCCGCGCCGCCTCCAGCACCGCCAGCCCGACCAGTTCGGCCGTTCCCGGATGTCCGCTGTGGGCGTTGACGATCACCGGACAGCCGGCCGCCAGCGCCGAGGCGGTGTCGCCGCCGGCCACCGCAAAGGCCAGCGGAAAATTGCCGGCGCAAAACACCGCGACCGGGCCCGCAGGCATCAGCATCGAGCGCAAATCCGGCTTCGGCAGCGGCGCGCGACCGGGCCGCGCCGTCTCGATCCGCACGTCCGCCCACGACCCTTCCTCGATCAGGTCGGCAAACATCCGCAGCTGCGCACACGTCCGCCCCCGCTCCCCCTCCACCCGCCCCGCGGGCAGCGCTGTCTCGGCGGTCATGCGCTCGGCCAGGACCGCGCCCAACGCCTCGATCTGGGTGGCGATGGCCCGCAGGAAACCCGCCCGCTTCCGCGGGGACAGCGCCGCGTAAAACGGAAAGGCCGCTCCCGCCAGGTCCCCGGCTTGGGCCACGTCCGACTCGCTCGCGCCCACGTACGCCGGTTCCAGCACCGCGCCAGTGGCCGGATTGACCCCGGGGGCCGCCGCCTCGGTGCCGGTGCCGCGGCCCAGGCCGATGATCGATTTTCCTGAAAGCGAGAAACTCATGGCGGCATCGTGGCCGGTGCCCCGGCGCATTCAACCCAAAACCCCGCCGCCGGGCGCGTTCCTCCGCCCCCCAGGTGCTTCCTGGCCCCGTCCCCGGCAGCGCCCAGTCCGGGCACGATGGAACCGTCCTCGTTCAGTCCCTGATCCACGGCGGAGGTGAAGATCGGCACCCCGTGGTGGACCGGAGCATAAAAAGCCGGGGCCGGGACCCGGAGGCGCCCGCGGACGCGCGTTCACTTGCGCAGGCGGCTCGGGCTCAGCGAAAGATCGGGGACGTGGATGAGCTGGCGGGCGGGCATTTCCGGGAGCACCCGGCTGGGGGCCTGGGCGGCGCGGGCCTCGAGCTCGGCGCTGGCGGCCGCTTTCAGTTGGGTCCAGCGGGGCCACGGGTGGGACGGGGCGTGGTGGACGTGGCGGAGCAGGCTGAGCCATTCGGTGAAGGCCCGCTCAAGGTCCCCGTCCCCGATGAAGGTGCCGGTCCACCGGCGGCGAGCATCCTGGGGACGGTGCAGCAGGTCGGCAATGACCTCGGCCGCCCCCTCCCCGTAGTTCGGGGGCAGCCCGAGCGACAGATAGCCGTTCACATCGTGCGCCCCGTAGGCATCACGGCAGGCGAGCGCCAGCCGATCGGCCGCGCCCGCGGCCAGTTCGGCGAAGCGCGGGCCCGCGCGCAGATTGGCCAGCAGCAGGAGCAGCTCCGCGATGGGCAGCGACTCCTGCTCCAGACCGGCGGCCACGGCCAGCCCCTCGCCCTGGTGAAAAAAACTGGTGATGACGCCCCGCCGGGTCGGCACGGCCGCGGTCGTGATCAGGCCGAGATTCAACCAGGTGGCGGCGAGGTTCGGAGCCCGGGCCGCCGCGGACGCGGACGCCGCCGGGCGGCCGGCCGGGGCCCGGGGGACCGGGCCGTGGTCCGGACGGGCACCCCGCTCCCTTTCCTCGACTCCGGCGAGCAGCACCCCGTGGCGATCGAGGTAGAGCGGGGCCTGGGTGTGGGAAAAATCCAGCTGGAGCACGAGCAGATCGCCCTGAGTGACCAGCCCCGACGGCTCCCCGCCCTGCAGGTGCGGGCGCAGCCGTTCGAGGATCCCCCCCGCAATCTCATCGTAGCCGAAAAGGGCGTCGCGGCCGGCCCCGAGCCAGGCGCGCACCTGCTTGGTCAGCGCATACTGCCGCCGCCCCTCGGCGCGTGGCCCGAGGGCCACCTCCCGGCCGTACCTCGCCGCGGCCGGAGCGTCGGCCGGAGCGTCGGACTCCGCGGAGGACAACCGGCAGACGCGGCCAATCGGGGCCATGGTTCGGACAAAGGTAGGACAAGACAAGGCCAGCCAGAGCCTCCCGTCGCGCCAGACCTGGGCCGCGCCCAGCGGACCAGTGGCGAGGCGGGCGAGATCGACCGGCTCCCACTCGCCCTGCGAATTCAGGATTTCCCGGTGGCGCGGGGTCAGGCCGAACCATGAATGCCCCGCCCCGGAGTCGCTGGCGACCCCGGCCTCGCCCCGCCCCGCCAGCTCCGCGAAACCTAGCTCCAGCCGGGTCTCGGAAAAAAGCGAGCGATTCAGCCGCTCCGCCGCTTCCACCGGCGACTCGCCCCGCTCCGCCGCCAGGTGCATCACGCGCAGCAGCGGCGGCCAGTCGAGGTCCCGGCCGCGCCGGAGCCGGAGCGGGGCGGCGTCGGCCAAGCGGGGGCTGGCCTGGGTGGTGATGACGTGCCCCGCGGCGTCCAGCCCGCGCCGTCCCGCCCGCCCAAACATCTGCAACAGCTCGTCGCGGCGCAGCCGGCGCTCCTGCTGGCCGTCGAAAAAGTCGGTCTCGGCGACGAGCACGCTGCGCACGGAAAAGTTGATCCCGGCGGCCAGTCCGGTGGTGGCCACGATGACCCGCAGTTTGCCGGCCTTGGCCAGCGGCTCGACGACGCCGGCGCGGGCCTGATAACCCAGGCCGCTGTGGTGCCAGGCGACGCGCTTTTCCAGCACCGCGGCAAGATCGCGTCCGCAGACCTGGCGCTGGCGCTCGGTGAGACCAACCGGATCGTCGGCCGGAAGGATGGCCGCAATCTGTCGGGCAATCTTTTCCGCCTGGGTCCGACGCGGGGCGAAAATGAGCAGCGGACCGAGCCCGGCCAGTAGAACTTCCGCGGCCAGCCGCGACCAGAACCCGGTGACATGGGCCGGTGCCTTCGCGGGCAGCGCCTCGACCGGCATCTCATCCAGCGGCACCGGCCGCACCTTGGTCGAGACCAACTCGCACTCGCGCCCAAGCCGGCGCAGCCAGTCCCGCACCTCCACCGCATTCGCCACGCTGCCACTGAGCAGCAGCAGCTGGGTTTCCCGCGGCGCCACCGCCAGAGCCAGCTCATAACTCAGGCCCCGCACCGGGTCCGCCAACATCTGGTATTCGTCCACCACCAGCAACGCCGGGCCGCGCCCGGCCAGCAGCGCATCCCGCTGGGTCTCCAACGTGGCCACCACCACCGGCGCATCGAGATTCTCGGCGATCTCGCCGGTGGCGATGCCGACGCGCCACTTGCGGCGCAGCCATTCGCCCCGTTTGTCGTTGGCCAGCGCCCGCGTGGGCACAGTGTAAATCGCCTGCCCCCGGAGCCCCCGGGACTCGACCAGGCTTTCAAAAATGAAGGTTTTACCCGCCCCGGTGGGCGCGTCCACAATCACATCGCGCCGCGCCCGCAGGTGGCGCACGGCTTCCTGCTGCCAGAGATCGGGAAGCTGAAGCGGATTGAGACTGGGAAGCTGCATGACGGCGGGGCCGCAGGGCCGGTTGACCACACTTCCTCACGTGGGGAGAACCAGCCTGACCAAACTGAGCAGTCTGACTAAGCTGACCTCCCCGGCTCCCGAATCAAGATCAGTGAGGAAAGGATCAAAACGAGCCGGACGGACGGTCGCGGCTTCTCTGGGGGCCGGGCGGGAGAGTGAGGGCGGGTGGCGGGCTCGGGCGGCGGCTCGGGCGGGGGCTTACCCCGCGAACTCGACATCGGAATGTCGAGCTACTTTTGGAACTTGGGCGGCGCTAGCGGCCGGTTTGGGCGGTGCGGGTGACCGGGGTCAGGCCGATGAGGTCGGACAGGATGCGGAGGCTTTCCAACTTCACCGGCTCCAGGTCGTACGGAAACTTGGCCTTGTCGTCGGCCAGTTCAATATCGTCCTCGTCTTTGGCCAGCCGCATGCCGGTGGTCTGCTCGTCGGTGAAATCCGCCTCGGCTTTCAGCGACGGCTCGTCCACCGTGTCGAGGGTCAGGCGAAAGACCTTGTATTGGCCGGCCTGGGCCTCGCCGAGGGCGGCGATGCGGGCTTTGCGCTCCGCGACGCGCGCTTTGCGCCGCTCCTTGTTGGCCGCGATTTCCGTGCTGCGGACTTTTTGATTGAGAGACAGCGTGTTGCGCTCGATCTGCCCGCGCAGGCGGGTGGAATCCTCGACGAGGTACATGAATTCCTGCTCTTTATCGACGCGGGTCTTCGAGCGGGTCCGGAGTTCGTCGAGCGGCAGCGGCGCGTGCTCGGCGAGCGCGTACTTGAGAGGTTTGATGACGTCGTAAGGGAGCGGATTTTCCAGTTGGTCCTCGCCGATTTCGTACGCGTCGATGCGCTGCGGCAGCACCACATCCGAGCGCACGCCCTTGAACTGGGTGGAGCCGCCCGCGATGCGGTAAAATTTCTGAATGGTCACTTTGAGGGACCCGGCGCGGCTGCTGTCGCTGAAGATGGGCATGACCCGCTTCATGTCGATGATCGTCTGCACCGTTCCCTTGCCAAACGTGGACTCGTCGCCGACGACCACCCCCCGGCCGTAGTCCTGGATGGCGGCGGCCAGAATTTCGCTGGCGGACGCGCTCGTTTTGTCGGCGAGCACGACCAGTGGACCGTTGTAGAGCGGGTCCGCATTGCGGCTGTTGCGGAAGTCGGGCTGCTCGCGGCGCCAGTCGACGGCTTGGACGACCGGGCCGCGCTTGATGAACAATCCGGTCAGGGAGATGGCCTCGTCGAGCGAGCCACCGCCATTGCCCCGCAGGTCGAGCACCAAACCATTGATGTTCTCCTTCATGAGGCGCTCGAGCAAACGGCGCACGTCCTTGGTGCACCCGGACTCATGGGTGTCCATGTCGGCGTAGAACGCCGGCAGCGTGATCCACCCGAGGCGCAGCGGCTGGCCGCCCTTGGTCGTCTCCATCAGGTTGGCGCTGGCCACCTTGTCCTTGAGGTCGACCTTGGAGCGGACGATGGCGATCTCCTTTTCCACGGTCGGGTCGCTCGCGGGAATGATTTTCAGGCGCACGATGCTGCCTTCCTCGCCGCGGATTTGATCCACGATTTTCTGGAGTTTGAGGGCGCGCACGTCCTCCATGGCCCCGTCCCGGCCCTGAGCCACTCCGACGATTTTGTCGCGCTCCTTGAGCAGGCCGGACTTGTCCGCCGGTCCGCCCACCACGATGCCCTGAATTTCCACGGCGTCGTCCTTCTTGCTGAGCAGCGCGCCGATGCCGACCAGCGAATTCTTCATGCCCACGTGGAAATTCTCGTTCTCCGACGGGCTCATGTATTCGGAATGCGGATCGTAGGCCGCGGCCAGCGAGGAGAGGAAAAAATTGACCACGTCCTCGGCGTCGTTCTCGTTGAGTCCCTTGAGGAACAGGTTCCAGAAGGCGGCGGTTTTTTCCTCTGGCGATTCCACCGGTTTGGTCTCAGCTTGGGCTTTCCGCTCGGCCGCCTTCCCGCGCTCCTCCGTGGTGGATTCGGCGGCCTTTTCGACTTCCCGCTCGGCCTTGAGTTGGCGGCTGAGCCGCTCGGCGAGGACTTGGTTTTTGAGAATACCGAGCCACAGGGCGTCGGCCTCCGCCTCATCCTTCGGCCACGGGATGTCCTTGCGCTTGATATGGACCGAATCGTCCCCCACAAAGCTGAAGGTCTCGCTTTTCAGCGTCGCCTGGATTTTCGCGACCCGGTCCTGGACCCGCTTTGTGAAAACCTCGTAAATCTTCAGGGAGGCGGAGACATCTCCGTTGACCAGGATCATGTCGTCCAGCTGCGCTTCAAAGTCGCGGCGGAACTGGTCCACATCCGACTGCAGGAAGAAGCGGTGCTCGAAATCCAGCAGATCGACGAAATGCTCAAGCATCCGCTTCGAATAGTCATCGTCGAAATCGTGCCGCGAGTAGTGCTGATTCTGCATGGCCTGGGCCACGGCCATGGCCACCTCGCCGTAATCGGTGGCGGCCTGCGCCCGCGGAGCCGAAGTCCAGAGCGAAAGGCCCACCACTCCGGCGGCCAGGGCCCGCAGGGGACGCGTCATCAGAAAAAAGTGCGCACTCATAAATGTTGTAAATCAAACCGGCTTTGGAAGAAGGCGACCCACACCGGTAGAATCGTCGATCAAAATCCGCAAAAGCCCCGGGAAGTCCAAGAGTATTGCTGGCTTTTAACAGCATCAGGCCGGGCCCGATGGCGCGCTCTGGGCGTCCGGCGGCCCGGCCGGCGCGCCGGCCGGGGAAAATTCCCACCGCCACCGTCGGCGGATACCGGCGACGGCAAAATCGACGGTGACGGACGGGTTCCGCGACGTTTGGTGGAGGCATGACTGTGGCTGAAAACGAACGCCTGCTTCTCGAGGAGCTGTTGATTCTGCCCGATCCGCACGAGCGGCTGGCCCACTTGATCCGGCGGGCCGCCCGGCGGCCGCCGCTGCCGGCGGAGGAACGGTCCGAGGCGGACCTGGTCCCGGGATGCGTCTCGCGCGTCTGGCTGGCCGGCACGCAGCAGGACGGGCGCTGTCATTTCCGCGTGGCCGCGGATTCGCCGATGGTGCACGGGCTGATGGGACTGCTCTGCGATCTGTATGAGGGAGCCGCCCCCCAGGAAGTAGTGGCGGCGTCCGAACCCTCGCTCTTTTCCCGATCGGGCCTCGACCGCACCCTCTCCCCCACCCGCCTGCACGGTCTGGCCCGGGCCCGGGCCCGGCTGCAGCAAATGGCCGGGGTGCTGGCGCAAAAGTTTCCGGCCGCCTGAATCGGACGCACGTTCCGCCTCTGATGCTCTTCGACGCCCACAACCACCTGCAGGACCCGGCGCTCGCGCCGCACCGGGACGGGATCGTGCGCGCGCTGCGCGCCATCGGACTGGGCGGCGCGGTGGTCAATGGCACGGAGGAGGCCGACTGGCCGGAGGTGAGCGCGCTGGCCGGTGCCCACGACTGGGTGCTGCCGAGTTATGGGCTGCACCCGTGGCACGTGGCGCGGCGCAGCCCACGGTGGCTGGAACGCCTGGAGGCGCGGCTCGACACCGAGGCGGCCCGGGGCCGCCCCCATGCGATCGGCGAAATCGGGCTCGACCGCTGGCGGAAGCCGCGGGATGACGCCGATCAGCTCGCGATTTTTCTGGACCAGCTCGCCCTGGCCGTCCGGCGCGGGCTGCCGGCGACCATCCACTGCCTGCAGGCCTGGGGGGCGCTGGACGCGGCGCTGCACCGCCACCCGGTGCCGGCCCGGGGGTTTCTGCTGCACGCCTACGGCGGCCCGCTGGAAATGGTCCCGCGCTTCGCCGCCCGCGGCGCGTATTTTTCCTTCAACGGGTATTTTCTGCATGAACGGAAAGCGGCGCGGCGCGAAGTCTTCCGCCAGATTCCCGCCGACCGCCTGCTGGTCGAGACCGATGCGCCCTCCATGCTGCCGCCGCCCGAAGCCCTGACCCACCCGCTACCGCCGTCGCCGGACGGCTCCCCCCTCAACCACCCGGCCAATCTGGACGCGGCCTATGCCGCCCTGGCCCGGCTGCGGGGACTGACGGTGGACGCGCTCACCGGGCTGGTGCGGAAGAATTTCACCCGCCTCTTCGGCCCGCGGGCGGCCGCGCCGGCGGATCCCCGCTGAAAGCAGCCGGCCGGCGGGAAGGAAATCAGTTGCCATCGGCCCCACTCCCATGAACCGATGCCGGGTATGATCGTCGCACCCAAGATTCGCGGATTCATCTGCACCACCGCCCACCCCGAAGGCTGTGCCCGGCACGTCGCCGAGCAGATCGCCGTGGTGAAGGCCCGCGGCCCCGTCGCCCGCGGCCCCAAAAAGGTCCTGGTGATCGGGGCCTCGACCGGCTACGGCCTGGCCTCGCGCATTGCCGCCGGCTTCGGCTCGAACGCCGCCACCCTCGGCGTCTTTTTTGAGCGGCCGGCCGAGCCCGGCCGGACCGCAACCGCCGGCTGGTACAATTCGGCAGCCTTCGAGCAGGAGGCCGCCGCCGCCGGGCTCTATGCGCGCTCGTGCAACGGCGATGCGTTTTCCGACGCGATGAAGGAGGCGGTGATCGCGGCCATCAAGGCCGACCTGGGGCAGGTCGACTGCGTCATTTACAGCCTCGCCTCCCCCCGCCGCACCCATCCTAAAACCGGCGAGGTGTTCAAATCCGTGCTCAAGCCCATCGGCGAGGTCTACACCAACAAGAACCTCAATACCGGAACCGGGGTGGTGAACGAGGTGTCGATCGAGCCGGCCCAGGGGGACGACGTCGCCCAGACGACCGCGGTCATGGGCGGCGAGGACTGGGCGCTCTGGATCGAGGCCCTGCTCGCGGGCGGCGTGCTCGCGGAAGGGGTGCAGACGGTCTCCTATTCCTACATCGGTCCGGAAGTAACCTGGCCGATCTACAAAAACGGCACCATCGGCCGCGCCAAGGAGGATCTGGAGCGGGTGCAACGGGAATTGGACGGCCGGCTGGCCGCCGTCCAGGGCAAGGCCTGGGTCTCGGTGAACAAGGCGCTGGTCACCCAGGCCAGCTCCGCGATCCCCGTCGTCCCGCTCTACATTTCACTGCTCTACAAAGTCATGAAGGCCGCGGGCACGCATGAGGATTGCATCGAGCAGATGGACCGCCTCTTCCGCGACCGCCTGTGCAGCGGCCATCCCCAACCCGACGAGGCCGGCCGCATCCGGCTCGACGACTGGGAGATGGCTCCCGCCGTGCAGAGCCTCGTGGGCCGGCGTTGGCAGGAAGTGACCACCGAAAACCTGGCCGAACTCGCCGATTTCGAAGGTTACCAGTCCAGCTTCCTCCGGCTCTTCGGATTCGGACTGACCGGGGTCGACTACGCCGCCGAGACGGATCCGGAGGTGGCCATTCCCTCGATCCGCTGACCCGGCTGGGCCGGGGGCCGCTACCGGCCCTGGGCGGCGGGCGTCTCGGCGGCTTTCGGCACCGCCGTCTTGGTCGGGGCGGCGCGTTTGGCAGCGAGCTGTTCTTCAGCCTCCTTCAGCTGCTCCGGCGTGAGTTTTTTCTGCAGGGAGTCCCGGGCCTCGGCGGCCGGCGGATGGACCGCGGCGGCCTGCTCGTAGAGCACGTAGGCCCCGACCAGGTCCGGGGCGGTGCCGGTGCCGTTTTCCAGCAGGCGGCCCATGAAGTAGATGCCGAGGCCGTGGCCCTGGGCGGCGGCGGCCTCATACAACCGGCCGGCCAGGGCGTAATTGTTCGGCATGCCGGCCCCCTCCTCCGCCATCAGGCCCAGATTAACCTGGGCGGCCGGGTAGCCGCTTTGCGCGGCCAGGCCGAACCAGGCGGCCGCGGCGACGGGGTCGCGGGCCACCGGTCCATCCTCGCTGCGGTACCAGACGCCGAGTTTATTTTGCGACGCCGCGTCTCCGAGTTCGCCGGCCCGCAGGTAGTGGCTGAGGGCTTCGCGGACGTTCTTTTCCAGGCCGCCCCGGCCCTCCTCGTGCATCACCGCGAGGGCGTGGTAGGCGGGGGCAAAATTCATCGCGGCGGCGCGTTTGTACCAGTCTCTGGCCTCGGCCTCATCCTTCTTGATGCCGGTCCCCGCGGCCGCCATCAGCCCCATCTGGAACATGCAGTTGGGCTCGTTCTGCTCGGCCCCCTTGCGGTAATAGAAGACGGCCCGGGCTTCGTCCTTTTTCACGCCCAACCCATACTGGTGGAGCTGGCCGAGGCGAAAGCGGGCCTCGGCCGACTTGAGCTTTTCGGCATTTTCATAATACTCCCGGGCCTTGCCGAGGTCCGGCTCTCCGCGCACCCCGGTCTGATGCATCCGGCCGAGATAAACCATGGCATCGGGAAGCCCCTCCGCGGCCGCCTTTAAATACAGCTTCAGCGCCTCGTCCGGATCCGGCTTCTCCAGTCCCTCCCCTTTCTCGGCCATGATGGCCAGCCGGTAACTGGAAACCGGATCCCCGTCCTGGGACGCCTTCAGCAGCCATAGGCGCGCTTTGGCCACATCGCGGCTGACCCCCAGGCCGGTCAAATACACGTCGGCCAGCTGGTGGTGGGCCCGGTAAAATTTCTGGCCCGCCGCCCGCTCCAGCCAGCCGATGGCGGTTTTGGCATCCCGGCGGACGGACTCGGCGTCGCTGCCCAGCAGGAACATGCCGAGGAAGAACTGGGCCGCGGCCTGCCCGTTGGCCGACGCCTTGACATACATGGCCCGGGCCTCCTCCAGCGACTGGGTGACGCCCTGGCCGTACTGAAAACAGAGCCCCAGCACAAACTGGGCATTGGCATCCCCCTTCGACGCCGCGGCCCGGAGCTGTTTGACGGCCTCGGCGGTCTCCTTTTTTTCCAGGGCCGCCAGCGCCCCCCGGACCGCCTCGCTCGCCCCCGGCAGTTCCTCGGGCGTGGGGACGCGGAAGTCGGCCGCCCGGACCCCCGTCAGCGAAAGAACGGCACATCCCAAAAGAGCGCCGAGGACACGAAAAGGCTTCATAAATACAGAAAAGAAGAAAGCGACCGTAGGGTCTCACGGCCGGGTGAGCAAGACCGGTTTGGAGCCGTCCCAGGAGCCGGTCTGGCGGGTCTCGCGGCCGTCCGGCCAGCGCACCGTGATCTCCTGCGCCACCCCTTCCGCGCCCAGGCCGACGTGGAGTTCGGGCGCGGACTGCGAAAGATAACCGGACCCGGCGGAGATCTCCCCCACGAACCGGCGCCCCCCGGCCAGGCGGACGATCACCCGCGCTCCGGCCGCCGAGCCTCCCTTGCCCCCAGTCACCCTCACTTTCAGAAGACGCCCGGCTCCAGCCCCGACGTTCCGCTGCAAGGCGACCGGCGCGCCGTCATTCCGGCCGATCAGGAGATCGGGCCAGGCGTCGCCATCGAGATCGGCCACCGTCAGCGCCTTGGCATCGCCCTCGACCACCAGGCCGCTTTCCTTCGGCCAGACCTCGGCAAACCCGCCCGCGCCGTCGCCCCGCAGCAGCACGCTCAAACCGCCGTCGAAACGCCCGGTTTCCACCTGGGGGCCGAAAAAATTCTGGGCCAGCACGACATCGGCCCGGCCGTCGGCATCCACGTCCGTGACCGCCGCGCCGAAGCACGGTGCCAGTTGCGCCATCCATGGCAGCGGGCGGAATTCAAAGACGCCGGCACCGTTATTGAGCAGCAGGCCGGACTCCAGGGTGTTGATCGAGAACTGGTGCGAGGCGTCGAGGGTGGTCGGAGTGTAGATCTCCGCCAGCGAGGCCTTGGCGAAGTCGCGAAACGTCGAAAATTTCCCCGCCAGGTGCGGCATGGCCCGGGTCGAGCAGCTCTTGCCCCGCACCGGGAAAAGCACGCCGTTTTCGTATTCGGCCTCCACCAACTGCAGGTTGCCGTCTTTTTCGAAATCACCGTAGAACAGCCGCACCGGATGATCGGCCGAGGCGTGGTACTTGGTGTTGAGCCCGGCGTTGGTGGCGATGTAATCGAGGTCGCCGTCGCCGTCCACGTCGCCGGCGGCCAGGCTGTTCCACCAGCCGGTGCGCCCGGCCAGACCGGCCTCCGCGGTGGCCTCGCGCAGGCGGCCCTGCTCGTTGCGAAAAACCTTCACCGGCCCCCACTCGATTGCGAGCAGCAGATCCAGCCAGCCGTCATTGTCGACATCGGACCAGAGCGCGCCAGTGACCATGCCCACCTGCGCCAGGCCCGGCACCCCGCCCGCCACATCGGAAAACTTTCCGCCCTGGTTTTTCAGCAGCACGCTGGTGGGGCTCAGCGGGTAGCGTCCGGGGATGACCCGCCCGCCGACAAAGACATCCACTTGGCCGTCCCGGTCCATGTCGGCCGCCGCCACTGGCCCGCTGCTATGGCGCAGCCCGGGCAGGGCGGCCGGATCCGCATGGGTGAAGCCGCCCCGGCCATCGTTCACATACAACCGGTCCCGCAGCGCAGGGGAGCCGGCGTCGAATTCAGAGCTCCCGCTCGCCACGTACAGGTCGAGATCGCCGTCGCCATCCACATCGAAAAAGACCGCCCCCATGTCCTCGCACTCCTTGTCCTGCAGAAAGGCCTCGACCCACTGCGGCTCCAACACCCCCTTGCCCTCGTTCAGGCGCAACTCGCCCTCCTGGCCGGCCGCGCCGCCGACGTACAGGTCATCGTCCCCGTCGCCATCCACATCGCCCCAGGCCAGGCCGCCGCCGAGCTGGGAATGCTGGTTGGGCAGCAACGGCTGGCGCTTGAAGTCGTCGTAATAAGTCTCCCGATGCCGGGTGAAGGGCCCGTCCGCCACCGTGAAAAGCGGGGGCCCGGCCGCCGCCGGACCGGCGGGCGCGGCCGGGACCGCCCCCGCCGGTTCGGTGATCGTGTACCGGAATCCCGCCTCGAGCCCGGCGAATTCCTGCACCGCACCCGACGGCCAGCGGACCCGCAGGCGCTGGACCTGCGTCTCGGTGCCGAGCCCGAAATGCTCGACCAGCTCGTTGCTGCCTAGATAGCCGCGCGAGCCGGACATCTCCCGATGCTGGGTCAGGCCGCCCGCGGAGAGCTCGATCTTCGCCCCCAGACCGAAACGGTTGCTGCGGGTGCCGCGCAACTCGACCAGCACCTGCGCCCCCCCCGCCAGGGTGTTCTGGTAAATGCTGACCTGCTCCTCGCCGTTCATCACGACCAGGTCGCAGTCGCCGTCACCGTCCAAATCTCCCCGTGCAGCCGCATAACTCACCGTCTCCTCGCCCAGCCCCCAGTCGTCGCTCTGGTCCTTGAATTTCTGACCGCCCAGGTTGCGGTAGGCGCGGTTTTTTTCCTTCCGCGGCGGGTAGCTTTTGATGTATTCCCATTCATGTTTGAGCTTCATCTGCTCGGGAGTGATCGCCCGGTCGGAGTCGTTGAGCGCCCGGACCGTGCCGTTGGTCACGACCAGGTCCTGCCAGCCGTCGCTGTCCAGATCCATGAACTGCACCGCCCACGTCCAGTCGGAGCTGGCGATCTTCGACTGAAAGGCCGCCTCAAGGAACCGCCCGGTGCCGGTGTTGATAAAAAAGGCGTTGCGCATGTACTGCGGCGGGCGGGTCGCCTGCGACCGGGCCAGGATCTTCCCCCCCATCACCCCCATGGTGGTCTTCTGCTTGAAATGGCTGGTCGCGGACATGTCGGCTACGAAAAAATCCATGGCCCCGTCGTTGTTCACATCGCCGAAGTCCGACCCCATCGAAAACCACGCCGTGTGCGGCACCGCGTCACCAAGCACATTGACAAACGTGCCGTCCCCCCGGTTCCGCCACAACTGGTCGAGCGAAATCATGTCGTTGGCGACGTAGAGGTCGGGCCAGCCGTCGTTGTCGTAGTCGAACCACAACATCGACAACCCTTCCCCGCGCCCGCCGAGACCCACCGCGGCGCTCACGTCGACAAATTTTCCGCCGTCGTTGCGCAGGAGGTAATTCTCCCGGCCCTGGGTCGTCACGCCCCAGTTGTCCTCGTCCTCGTACCAGGCTTCATAATATTTGTCATACCCGGGCTTGAGCACCGGCTGGCCGCCTTTCAGGGCCACACCCTGCCCACCCCGGTAACCGGCGACATCCTCATAGCGGTTGGTCAGCACGAACAGATCGAGGTCCCCGTCGCGGTCGTAGTCGCAAAAACTCGCCGAGTGCGAAGCATCGACCAGCCCACACCCCCAGGCCGCCGCCCGCTCGGCGAAGCTCCCCTTCCCGTCATTGATAAAGAGCGCGTTCGGCGCGTCGTAGTGACACACATACAAATCGAGGTCGCCGTCGCCGTCCACGTCACCAAAAACCGATCCCACCTGCCAGGCACCGCCGCCGTCGAGCCCCGGGCTCCGGTCCGTGATCGCCTCGAACGCCAGCGTGCCGTCCCCGCCGACATTGCGAAAGAGCGCGCTTTGACGGGCCGCCCCGGCGAGAAACACATCGGGCTTTCCGTCCCCGTCCACATCGCCGATGGCCACGCCGCCGAACGCGCTGCCCGACCGGTAAAGAAATCGGTGTTCGTGGGTGTCATCCACGCTGTTCAGAAAATCCATGCCCACGCTGGAGCCCGCCAGGCGGCGCAACCGCGAGCCGGCCGACGCCGCGTCCTCCACCGTCGGCCGGCTCGCCAGCAGATGGCGGACCAGCCCCTTTCCGTCGCCCCCGGCCGCGACCTCTTTCGCTTCCACCGGAGTCAGTCCCGCCCCGGCCGCCGCCAGGCCGCACACCGCCAGAAACCAGGCACCGACCGACCGGCGCAAGCTGGCCGACGCCCCCCGCGGCACCCGGCAGCGCCTTCCGGGCTGGCCCGGCGGACACTCCGCCTCGCGGGTGCATTCACTCGACAAAAACGTGGATTGGCATTCGGGGTCAAACATCTCGCCAAAAAAAAACGAAAAAAAGACTTCTCGTTCAATCAAAATCTCACTAAAAATGATCTTTAGTGGGGAAAAAAGTGTCATAACGTGTCACTATTGCCCCCATTGCCTCCGCAAATCTCCACACCTCGACAATGAAAAAAACACGTAAACTCCTGACACTGACCGCCATCAGCGGACTGGTCGCACCCAACCTACTCGCCCAGTTCAACAAGCTGGAAGCGTGGGGCAATGCGGCCGGCACCACGCCGGCTCCGAGCGCCTCCTCCAACGGAACCACCTCCACGATCGCCGCGGGCGGTGCGGATTTCTGGGGTGGCAGCGACGCGGGCGCGTTCCTGTGGAGCGATGCGGGGAACTTTTCCCCCACCGGAAACTTCACCGCGAGCGTGCGCCACGTCAGCACCGACAACCCGGCTCCGGAATGGGGACGCGACGGCCTGCTCGTGAGGGCGGTCGCCGCCGGCACCCCAGCCGCCGACGATCCCAACTGGCTTTCCTTCCGCAAGAGCAACGGCGTGCTGGAAGCCGGACGGCGCGAAACCCGCGGCGGCGGCACCGAACTGGGTGCCCTCAGCGTGTCCGACCTGGGTGGCATCAACACCGGCAACGTGGCCACCACCGCCTATCACCTCTCGGCCGCCCGCGATGGCGACACGATGCGTGCGGGTGCCGCCATCGATCTGAATGGCACCGCCGGCCGCTGGGTTGAAACCGGAGCCAGCGTCATCCCGGCCTTCGCCGGCGGCCAGCGGGTCGTCGTCGGTCTCGGCCACCAGTCGCACCCGCAATCGGGAGCCGGTGCCGCCAACGGCGGCGTCAACACCGCCACCTTCGACCAGTGGTCCTACTCGGGTGCCTTCAACAACGCCAAGTTCGGCCCCGCCGCCGGAGTCGGTGCCGATCCTTGGAGCGTGGGCGGCTCGCTGAACATCAATTTGTCCACCGGAGCCGTGCGCGGTTCCGCGTTCGTCCAGCAGGGCGGCGTCGCGACCTTCGAGGCCACCAAGTGGACGGTCACCGCGGTGAACAACTACTCCCCGCGCTTCGGTGTCGCCGGAGCCGTCAGGAACGGCACCGCCATGGAAACGGCGGACTTGGTCCAGCCGGCCAACTTCCGCATCAATGGCACGACACCCGGCCTGACCGCCAAAATCTATACCGGCACAGGCAACCCCGGCAACGAAGCCGCCATCCGCACGATCCTCGCGAACAACGCCCCCAACGGCACCACCGTCATTCCGAACGTGGACTGGACCGGCAACAGCGGCACCAGCGCCACCAATGCCCTGCCATACAACCAAGGCGAGGCCACTGGTGACTTCTCCACGGCGGTCGCGGGCCAGTTTGCCGGCACCAACCAGGAAGACTACGGCGTCCACATGGTCGGCGAGATCTTCATCCCTGGCGATGGCGACCGCAAGGGTGCCCTGGCCAACGCCATCAAGTTCAAAGACGGCATCGACGACTTCACCTTCCTCTCCGTGGACGGTCAGGTCCTGCTCAACGACAACGACTGGACCGGCTACAACAGCGTCGACAACGGCGGATCCCACACCGCCGCGATGGATGTGAGCGATCCGAAGTTCGATGACGGCGAGTGGGTGTCGTTTGAAATGATCATGTGGGAAGGCGGCGGCGGCGACGCCGGAGCCCTCTACTGGGATGCCGACGACGTGAACGGCACGTTCAGCGCCGTCGCCATCGCCAGCGACACGGCCCCGACGCAATCCATCACTCAAACCGGCTTCACCCAGGTGGGCGATGAAGACAGCGCCGGTTCCTTCGCGGTCAATCTGCCGGCCGGAGACTGGAACGTCTCCCTGAGGGTTGAAAACACCGGCGCGGCCACCACGCTCAACGGGGTGGTGACGGTGGTGCCCGAACCCACGACCGCCCTTCTGGTCGCCTTCGGTGCCCTGGGTGCCCTGCGCCGCCGCCGCCGGTAAGCCGACGCGGTTCGGCTCTCCACCGACTCCTTGACAAGCCCACCGGATCTTTGCATCCGGTGGGCTTTTTCTTTGCTTCCTTTTCTCCAGACGGCCAACTATGGTCCCCTTTGCTTGATGGACCAGGAACCATTCACCCTTCCTTCCCCCCGCCCCGCCCGCTGGCTCTGCTGGCTGCTCGCGGGCGGCAGTTGCCTGCTCCCGGCCTGCGACCGCCAACCCGCCCGCCCAAGCGGAGGAAACCCGGCGGCCACGGCTGAAGCCGCAAACGGGCGGCCGGCGCAGCCCGTCGATCTGCCCGCAGCCACCGCTCCCGCAGCCACCGCTCCCGCAGCCACCGCTCCCGCAGCCACCGCTCCTGGCCCGGAGACGCCGCTCTCCCACGTCCTGGCCAAGGCCGACCCGTCGGGCGATCCCGCCTGGACGACCGAGCAGTTCAGCGAGGACGCCGGCACCCGCCTGAACAAGGTGCTGCTGCCGTATCTGGGATCTCCTGAAGACACCGTCCCGCCGGACCTCCTCGACGCCGATTTCCGCGCCACGGCCCTTCGCCCGGCGCTGTCCGCCACCTTCAAAGACCGGGCCTTTGCAGTGCTTCGTCCCGGCCCCCTGTCCCCCGAGCTGTCTTTTGCCGGGATCGACGGCTTCCGCGCCGTTTTCGCCCCGATCCGCGCCGCCCTCGCCAGCGACGGCACGCTGCCGTTCCGAGGCAAGGCCAAAGTGGTGCGGGTGGAGCCGAGCAGTGGAAACGAACGCCCCTGGTCCACTCTGGTCTATGTCGAAACCACCCGCGGGCCGGTCCAGCAGAATGCCGAGTGGCAGTGCACCTGGCATCCGGGAGAGGACGCGTCCAAGCCCCTGCTCGCCTCCATCAGCCTGCTCCGGTTCGAGGAGATCCGCGTCACGCCCCCCGGCGACTCCGCCCAGACCCCGCCCTTCGCCGACTGCACCGCCGCCGTGCTCGGTAAAAATGCGTCCTGGCAGGAGCAGCTCGTCCACGGGGCCAACCACTGGCATGGCAATCTCGACGTGGCCTTCGGCATTCACCAGGGCAACCAGGGCGTGGCCATCGCCGATGCCAATGGCGATGGCCTGGAGGACGTGTACCTGTGCCAGCCCGATGGACTGCCCAACCGGCTCTACCTCCAGCAGCCCGACGGCACCCTGCTCGATTTCAGCCGGGACTCCGGCCTCGACTTTTTGGACATCTCGCGCAGCGCCTTGCTCGTTGATCTCGACAACGATGGGGACGCCGACGCGGTCATCGCACACCGGTTTTCGGTCACCGTGCTGAAGAACGACGGAGCGGCGCGTTTCCGCGTGGTCCGGACCATCGCCACCGATTCACGGGTCAGCGGCCTCTCGGCCGCGGATTACGATCAGGACGGCGACCTCGATGTGTACGTGTGCGGCTACAGCCCGATGGGGCAGACCTCCCCCGAAGACATCTTCGCCAATCCCGTGCCCTACGAGGACGCGAACAACGGGGCCTTCAACCACCTCTTCCGCAACGAAGGCGGACTGGCCTTCACCGACGCCACCGCCGAAGCCGGCCTCAACGTCCACAACACCCGCTTCAGCTTCTGCGCCGCCTGGGAGGACTTCGACAACGACGGGGACCAGGACCTCTACGTCGCCAACGACTTCGGCCGCAACAATCTCTACCGCAACGAACTCATCCCCTCCGGCAAACCAACCTTCACCGACGTGGCTGCCGAACTCGGCGTCGAGGACATCGCCGCCAGCATGTCGGTCGACTGGGCCGACGCCGACAACGACGGCTACATGGACCTCTACGTCGCCAACATGTGGTCGTCCGCCGGCAACCGCATCGCCTTCCAGCAGCAATTCAAGCCGGGCAGCAGCGAGGAAACGCGCCACCTCCTCCAGCGCCACGCTCGCGGCAACAGCTTCTTCAAAAACGTGCCCGGCCAGCCGTTCGCCGACGCCAGTGAGGCGTCCGGGCTGACCATGGGACGGTGGGCCTGGGGCTCGAATTTCATCGACCTGAACAACGACGGATGGGAGGACATCTACGTGGCCAACGGCTTCATGAGCGCGCCCGACACGGGCGACTTGTGAAGCTTCTTCTGGCGGCAGGTCGTGTCGCAATCTCCCTCCTCCTCCTCGTCCTCGTCGCAAGTGCTCGAGTATGACAAGGCGTGGGCCGCGCTCAACCTGATGATCCGCGAGGGCCGGGGGTTCAGCGGCCATGAGCGCAACTGCTGCTTCCTCAACCTCGCTGGCCGGGACCAACGCTTCGCCAACGTCTCCTCCGCCACCGGCCTGGATTTCGACGACGACGGCCGCAGCCTGGCCAGCGTGGACTGGGACGGCGACGGCGATCTGGACCTCTGGGTCACCAACCGCACCGGACCCGCCGTGCGCTACCTCCGCAACGACCTGCCCTCCGGCCAGACGGGTGTCGCCTTCCAGCTCCGCGGCACCACCGCCAACCGCGACGGGGTCGGAGCCCGCGTCGAATTGTATCTCGGCAAGGACGGTGCCACCCGCCGCCTCAAAACCCTGCGCGCCGGCCACGGCCACCTCGCCCAGTCGTCGATGTGGGTGCCGTTCGGACTCGGCACCGGCAGCCCGCTCCACCATGTCATCGTCAAATGGCCCGGCGGCGCGGCCGAGCGGTTCGAGCTGCCTCCGTCCGGCACCGCCCGCTTCCGGCTGGTGCAGGGCAGCGGACGCGCCGAACCGGTCGCGCCGCGTCCGCCCGTACCCGTCTTCGCGGCCGCCCCGGCCCGGGCTCCGGCCGAAAGCGACGCCGGCCGCATCGTGGTCCTGCGCCCGGCCCCGGTTCCCGACTTGGTGACGGCCGAACTCGACGGCACCCGCAGGTCGCTCGTCCCCATCGCTCCCGCCCCGCAGAAGCCACTGCTGGTCAATCTTTGGGCCACTTGGTGCGCCCCCTGCGTCAAGGAAATGTCCGAATGGGCCGCGCAAAAGGACCGCCTCGCCGCCGCCGGCCTCGACATCGTCTCGGTGTCGGTGGATGACGACGCTGATCCCGCCGACCGCCTTATCAAGGTCAAGGCCGCCCTCGCGAAAATCAGCTACCCGTTCCGGGTCGGCTTCCCCACCGACAACCTGATCGAACGCCTGGAAACGCTCCAGCGCAGCTTCATCGGCCGCCAGTCGGCCCTGCCGATCCCGAGCAGCTTTTTGATCGACGCCCGCGGACGCCTCGCCGTCATCTACCGCGGGCCGGTCACCGTCGACCGCCTCCTGGCCGACCTCGAGCTCCTCGACGCGCCGCGGGACCGGGTCCTGGCCGGGGCACTTCCCTTCCCCGGCCCCTGGCTGGGCGAGCCGAAGCCGACCGAAGCCCGTGCGGTGGCCATCAAGTTTCTCAACCGCGGCTCGATCGGCGAGTCCGAGGCGTATTTGCGCCGTCTCTTCGCCTGGCATGAAGCGCACCCCGGGGTCTTCAGCGAACAGGAGCGCGCTGACTGGCAGAGCTATCTCGGGGCCGTGCTTTTTGACCAGAAGCGGTACGAGGAAGCGCTCCGCGAGTGGCAAGACTACATCCGCGGCGCGCCAGGCGACCGCGCCACCGTCGTCGATATGGCCCGGGCCTGGACCGCGCTGAAGCAGCCGGCCCAGGCCGCGGAAGCGCTGAGGCGGGCGCTCCGCATGAAGCGGGACGATGCCGAGCTGCTGGCCCAGCTGGGGCGCTCACTCATGGCCGGCGGCGATCCGGCCGACCACCGCGAGGCCGCCAGCCTGTTCCGCGAAGCGCTCGCCCTCCTGCCTTCGCGCGTGGTCCAGTTCGAGCTGGCCCAGGCGCTGGGCACGACCGGCCGGAGCGCCGAGGCGGTCGCCGAGCTGCGCGCCATTCTGGCGGTCAGTCCGGGCTGGCCGCCCGCCGTCAACAATCTGGCCTGGCTGCTCGCCACCGGACCGGATGCCTCGCTGCGCGACGGCGCGGAGGCGGTCCGCCTGGCCGAAAGCGTGCGCAACCCGGAATTGGTCTTCACGCTGGGCACGCTGTCCGCCGCGTATGCCGAAGCGGGACGATTCGACGACGCCCTGCGCACCATCGGCGAGGCCATCGCCCTGGAGTCCGGCCGGCCCGCCTCCGCGCATCTGGCCAATTTCCAGGCCATGCGGGCGGCGTATGCGGCGCAAAAGCCGTATCGCGACCCCAGCCTCGTCCAGGAGGGAGGCGGCGCATGACCCCGCGACGCGCCGTCCTGCCCGCCCTGGCCGCCGTGCTCTGCGCCCTGGCGGCCTGCCGCGAACAAGCCCCCCGCCCTCCGGACAGCCCGGCGGCTCCGGCCGCGGCCGCCGGGCCGGCCGCCGTGATGCCGGCGCATCCGACCTTTGCCTCCGACATCGCGCCCGTGGTTTTTAAAAACTGCGTGGTCTGCCATCGTCCCGGCGAGGCCGCTCCCTTTTCGCTGCTTACGCACGCGGACGTGGCCCGGCGCGCGCGGCAGATTGCTGAAGTCACGGCCAGCCGATCCATGCCGCCGTGGCTGCCGGTCGAGGGCCACGGCCATTTTGTGGGCGAGCGCCGGCTGACCAGTCCGGAGATCGCTCTTTTTCAGCGCTGGCACGAGCAGGGTGCTCCGGAAGGCGACGCCTCTCTCACCCCACCGGTGCCACGCTTCACTGAAGGCTGGCAGCTCGGCCCCCCGGACCTGGTCGTGGCCATGTCCGAGCCCTTTGTGCTCCCGCCCGAGGGGCGCGATGTTTATCGCAACTTCGTGCTCTCCCTGCCTCCCGGCCCGGCCCGCTTCGTCCGCGGGGTGGAATTCCGCCCGGGCAACCCGCGGGTCGTCCATCACGCCTTCGTCCTGGTCGACGACCACGGCGACTCCATGGGGCTGGACGAGGCGGATCCCGGGCCCGGCTACGGAGGCATGAACCCCGGGTCCACCGCGCGCAGCCCGGGCGGCCACTTCGTTAGCTGGCAGCCGGGCAAAACTCCGTCGTTCGTTCCGCCGGGTATGAGCTGGCGGCTGGCCGGAGGCGCGCGCTTGGTCGTCCAGATGCACATGCAGACGACCGGACGGCCTGAATCCGTCCAGGCCAGCATCGGCCTGTTTTTCACCGACGAACCGCCCCGCGCGGTGCCCTACAAACTCGTCCTCGCGTCCTCGAAGATCGACATCCCACCCGGGGCGGCCGACCACGTGGTCGAGTCGACCTACCGCCTGCCGGTCGATCTCCACGTGCTCGGCCTCATCCCCCACGCGCATTATCTGGGGCGGGCGCTCCACGGCCTCGCCGAACTCCCCGACGGATCAAAAAAGTGGCTGATCCGCATCGATGACTGGAACTTCAACTGGCAGGGCGACTATCGCTTTGCCGAGCCGCTCTTTTTGCCGAAAGGCACCCTGCTCCGCCAGCATTTCACCTACGACAATTCGGAGGCCAACCCCCGCAATCCGCATCAGCCGCCGCGGCGCGTGGTCTTCGGCCCCAACACGACGGACGAAATGGGCGAACTCTGGCTCCAGGTGCTGCCAGGCAGCCGCGAGGAGTACGAGACGCTCAACCGGGACTACGGCCGCGCCGCCATGACCCAGCGCCTGGCCGACCTCGAGCGCCGCGTGGCCGCCGCCCCCGACGAGGCCTCCCTGCGCACCGAATACGCCAAAACCCTCATCGCCCTGGACCGCGCCGGTGAGGCCGCCCCCCATCTCCAGCAGGCCATCGCCCTTGATGACCCCGGGGCCGCCGAAGCCTATTACCTGCGCGGCATGAGCGAAGTGCGGACCGGGCAGACCGACGCCGCCAGGCTCTCGTTCGAAGCGGCCGCGACCCGCCAGCCGCGTCACTTCGCCGCCCACAACGCCCTCGGGATGCTGGCCCTGCGCCAGGGTGCCACCCCCCGCGCGCTCACCCATTTCCAGCAGGCGGTCGCGGCCTACGCCGAAAATGCCTCCGCCCAGGCCAATCTCGGACTCGCCTATCTGAAACTCGGCCGTCCCGCCGAGGCGATTCCAGCGCTGGAATCGGCGCTGGCTCTGGAACCCGACAATCCGAAACGCCGCCAGATGCTCGATCAGGCCCGGGCCGCCGCCAACGGTCCCGCTCCGCGATAGACCTCCGGGCAGGTCATTTCTTTAGCTTCTTCGCCTCCGCGGCCTCCGCCACCTCAAGCTGGCGGGATTTATCGAGATCCGCGTCGGCCTCCCGGGTTCGGCCCAGCGCCTTGTACGCCGCGGCGCGATTGTTGTAACTGAGGGAGTTGTCCGGATTGAGCGCGATCGCCGCGGTGTTGTCAGCGACGGATTTTTCAAATTCGCCGAGCCGGCCGTACGCCAGGCCGCGCCGCAGATACCCCTCCTCAAACTTCGGATTGATGGTCACCGCCTTGGTGAAGTCCGCCACCGCCAGGGGCAGGCGGTCGAGCCTCATGAAGGTCAGCCCCCGGCTCTGATAGGCCTCGACCGAGGAAGGATCGAGGTCCAGGGCCTTCTCGTAAAAATCCAGCGCCTCGCCATGCTGCCCTTTCCGCGCAGCCGCCACGCCGCGCAGCATGTGGGCCCGGCTGTCCTTCGGGCTGATCTGGATTGCCTTCTCGAACGCGTCGATGGCCTCGGCCACCTTGCCGGATTGAAGCTGGAGCAGCCCCCGGTTGCACAGCTTGACGGCTTCCGCGGCCCGGTCCTGCATGGTCGCCCGCCCGCCGCGAACGCCGCCCCGGGCGACCGGCGGCGGCTTCTCCACGGTCCCCCGGCCGATGACATGGCTGGCATCATGCACCGACGCCGAGCCGGCCGCGGCCACGGCGAGGGCGGCCTCCGCCGCCACGGCATGATGGTACTCCAACTCCGCCGGCCGCTGGTGCTCGGTGGTGACAAGCCTGGCTTCAGGACCCTCGCAATAAATAATCATGCCCGCAGCGCCTCCGGCCAGCAGCCACGTGGTGCCCGTCAGGCAGGCGATACTCAAGGATTTCATCTCGCGTGAAGGGGGTTAAACTCCGAGGAGAACCGTACCCACGCCCGCGCATTTGCAATTCCCGAACGCGGACCCCGGCCTGGCCCGGCCCGCCGCCCCGCCCCCGCGTCTACTTCAGGCCCTTGACGATGGCCTGGATGTTGTGCCGGAACATCCCCTCGAAGGTGCTGCCCGCGCCGGGAGCCGTGCCATCGGCAATCAGCGGATCCGCCAGTTTCACCCCCGTCTCGCGAATGATTTCACGGATGATCTTGGGATTGGCCTGGTCCTCGGGAAAAACCGCGCGGACCCCGTTGGCCTTGATGATCTTCACCGCCTCGGAGATGTATTTGGGCGAATAGTCCTCCTCCCGGGACAGCCCCAGAATCGGTATGAACTTGAACCCGTATTCCTTGCAGAGGTAACCAAAGGCCGCATGCGCGGTCACCAGCTCGCGGTCGCCGCGCGGGATCGAGGCCAGCTGCTGCTGCGCCCAGGATTTTAGCCCGAGCATCTTCTTGGACGTCGCAGCCGCGCCCGCCTTGTAGGCGTCCGCCTGCCCGGGATCCAGCCGCGCCAGCTCGTCGCCGGCAATGCGGGCCGCCCGCGCCATGTTCTCGGCGCTGTGCCACCAATGGGGGTCGATGCCGCCCTTCGCATGCGCCGGACAGCACAGGAAAACCTCGTTCCCGGCCTCGATTTTGAGCGAGGGAATGGTCCGCCCAACCTCGATGATTCTGACCCCGGCTCCCAGCGAATCGGCCAGCTTGTCGAGGTAGCTCTCAAGATGTTTGCCGGAGGCGAACACGGCGGCAGCCCCGCGCAACTCGCGCAGATCGCTGGCCGTGGGTTCAAAATGATGCGCGTCCCCTCCCGGTTTGAGCAGGTCCACCACCGTCACTTGCGGTCCGCCCACCTGGCGCAGCAGGTCGCCCAGCAGTGGATGGGTCACCGCAACCTTGAGGGCCGCCGTGGCGGAAAAGGCCGGCAGCATCAGGGCGGCGGCCAGGAAGAGAATAGATCGGCGTTTCATAGGTATGGAAAAAGCGGCGGGACCGGTCCTTTCCGTCCCGCATCGTGCGAATGGTCTCTGAGTTCCGTGAATGTGCCCTTTATCTCACCTCCGATCCACCCCAGTTGAAGCCAAAACCGAGCCAGACGGAATCCTCGCTGCCGGAGCCGTCAAACCGATCGTGGTTGTACTGGCCGCGCACAAAAAAGGTGCGCTGGGCGTTGGCATACCACGTGACTCCGGGACTGATCCGACGCCGCCCCGCCAAGCCGGCCTCGCCCAGCCCGCTCACATAGTCGAAACGCAGCGACCCCTCCAGAATGCCAGCCCCGACCGGATGCCCGTAACTCACGCTGCTGTAGAAACCCCAGTCATCCAGCGAGCCCGGATGGCTCTCATCCCCGTGCTCATCCCCGTGCTCATCCCCGTGCTCATCCCCGTGCTCATCCCCGTGCTCATCCCCGTGCTCATCCCCGTGCTCATCCCCGTGCTCATCCCCGTGCTCATCCTCGCCCGGCAGATGGCCGCTGAGCGCCTCGAAATCGCGGACCATGGCCTCCGTGCGCCAGCGCAGATAGGCACCGCCGGGCTCCAGTCCATGCTGCCTCCATTCGTATTGGACATGGGCTCCATACACACGCGTCGTCCGCCCCCAGGCGTTGTCGCCCCAGGCTCCGGAAAACCCGCCCCGGAACTGATGAAAATCATTCAGATTCCATAGGTTCGTCCAGTTGGCGGTGGTCAGGGTCCGGGCGAAAAGCGCGCCCTCCCCTTCGTACAACGGCTCCTCATGCCCTTCCTCCTCCTCCGCCTCGTGCTCTTCATGCGCCTCGACCTGGGCCTCGCCCACCGAGACACTCACCACGCTGGTCCACGGGGTCGGCAGGCTCCAGGTGATCTCACCGCCAATGGAATACTGTCCATCGTCGCCCAGGAACCGCCCGTTCATCAGGTAATTGTCCATCCAGTCCCAGCCGTGCAGGTGCGTGCTGTTGTGAAAACCAAAGCGGTTCAGGTACCGACCCCCGCGCACTTCCAGACCTCCGGGTAGATTCTTGATCTTCCCAAACCATTCCTCGAACGCCCCGTCGTACTCGTTCGGATCTTCGTTCTCCCAATACCCGTGATACGTCCCGAACGCTTCAAAATACTCGGTCACCCGCGCCGACAGGCCAAACTCAAACCCCTGCACCGTCCATCCATCCGCCACCGGATCATGATGCCCGGCCCCCAGCTCATGCCCTCGCTCCGAGGAGCTGCCGCCATACACCGCGTTAAATTGGAAATGCGGAAACAACACCCCGCCCAGGCTCACGTTTTCACCCGTCAACAAGTTCGGCACCGCCGCCGGAGCCGCCCCCGCCACCGATTCAGCCGCCGGTGCCTTGCCCTCTCCCGTCCCCGACCCACCCCACAGCGGGGCGGCCAGCACGCACGTGGCGGCACAGACAAGGACAAGCGGGGAATGATGTCGGATGATCATAGTCGGATGGTATAAAGCGCGGAAAAGGGCGGAGTTGATTAACGCGAAAGAAAGGCGTCAATAAAGCAAAATAGTTGCAGGTGCAACTATTTTGCAATTCTTGTGGCTGATGAACCGCCTGCCCGCCTGCCCGCCTGCCCGCCTGCCCGCCTGCCCGCCTGCCCGTCCGGGAGGCCGCCGGCCGCCCGGCGGCGTGCGTGCCTTCGGTGGCGCGCCTGCTGGAGCAACAGATGTATTTCTGGGGGCAGGACGTGCGTCATCCATCGGGCAATTTGTTGGTGGTGGCGGGCTGCGAACGTTTGGAGTATATCTTCATGCCGCGGGACTGGTAGTTTTGCAGGGCCGCCGGATGATCGAGTGAGCAGGTATGGACCCAGACTCGATTCGGCCGCATCTGCCACGCCTCCTCGATCGCGCTGGTCAGCAACACACCCCCGAAGCCCCTTCCCAGAAAGGCCGGCAACAGGCCATACAGGAACCGGTTGAACTGCCATTGAGGCACGGAGCATTCGAGGATGCGGAAGCGCTCCTCGGCGCAGCGCTTCGGGCGCAGCTCATCCGGATGGCGCATTTCAAGATAGGTGATCGTGACGGCACTCATGAAGGTGGAAACCGGAGGGGTGGGAGAACGTCCTAGTTGGCAATCCCCCATACGTCCAGCAGGACAGCCATGCCTTTGGGGTCATGCCCGGCCAGATCTTCGCGGGTGAACGGGAAAAAATCATTGGTCGAAAAAAGCGCCTCGGTGATTTCGGCAAAGTATTCCTTGTGGTTGGTCACCGCGTACGCCGCCTCCATGGTATCGGGCTTGCCGTTACCGTGGCGCCGCTGCACGCGCTCGTACAGTTTTCCGGCCATGGCCTGGTTGTAGGCGGCGATGATGTCCGGGTGGTCAAAGCTCAGCTCCCGGTCGTGATAGGCATGGGCGAGTTCGTGGAGGACAAAGTTCGGCATCCGTTTCGTTTCGGCCGCGAAATTGCGGGTGTCGGTGAATTCGACCCCTTTGACCATGGCGGGATTGCGGCCGTTCTCGCGGAGCCATTCCGCTCCCGGATGGTATTCGGCGCGTCCCGGCACAAGCGAATACTCGGGCGAAAACCAAAGCGGCACCTTGCGGAGCAGGGCCACGGCGGCCGCCGGCACCACCCGCGTGATTTCCACGAGTTGCTTTTGCAGGATCGGCAGCGCCTCATCGACCGCCTGCTGTTGCCGGGCCAGCAGCTCGTCGCTGAGGTGAACCTTCCAGCCTTCGATGGTCCGGGTTTGATACCCGGCGGGGACCCCGTCCATGACGTCCACCATGCCCTGGCCCAGGGCGTCGCCGACCAGGAAATAGGTTTCCGCATTTCCAAACTCGTGATGACCATGGCCGGAGTTGGGCGACTCCTCCGGGCTCCGCACAAAGTCATGCGTCGGCACGAAGCGCACGTTCCTGGCGAATTCCGGCCGGCCGGCCGCGGCGGCCTGGGCCTTCCGGATCAAGCCAAAAGCATCGAGGGCCTCGACCCAGGGCCCCGTCAGCTCGCCGATCACCACCGGCAGGGCCGGCGACCGCAAGTCCCGGCGCACATCCTTGATCAGGTTGACGAGGTTTTGTTCGTATTCCCCCACGGCCGTCTTCGACTCGCAGCCGTCGTTCCAGCCGTGATACCAGACGTCGTCGCGAACGGTCCACGTTCCGTCCGCCCCGCGAAGATGAGCCATGGCCGGCCCCCGCACCGGATCGCGCAGGAGCGTCGCAAGCGTGCCCCGGCCGTCATTGTAGTGCGGCCCCTCCAGATCGGCCGCCGCCTGGCCCTCCATGTTCGACTGGCCGGCGAGGATGAACACCTTGACCGGGAGCGCGGCCGCCTCGGCCGCCGAGAGCGATGGCTGGACCCGGGTTCCCAGCGGCAGCAGGCAAAAGAGGAAAAAAAAGCGCTTCATGGTTTGGCAGGGGTTGGGGTGGTCGTCGCGGGAGCGGCCTTCGGCGAAGGGATCAGTTTTTGAGCGGCCAGCCACTTCAGGGATCCCGCCTGCCAGGCGTCCCACAGCGGACCCTGGTAGCCGTTGAGCCCGTGGTCGCCGGAGGGCAGCTCCAGGTACTCGGCAGGCACCTGATGCTTTCGCAAGGCGGCCAGGAACATCCGGCTGTGATCAGGCGACACCACCCGGTCGTCCGCGGCATGGACCAGGTACGATGGGGAGGTGCGGGCGGTCACTTGGGTCTCGTTGGAGAACTGCGCGATCATCTCGGGTGACGGGGCGGGACCGAGCAGGTTGGCCCTCGATCCGCCGATGGTTTGATCTTCGTTTGCGCCTCGAGCCAGGGGGTCACTTTATCGACCCAGCGGGCGGCGTGTGCGCGCAGGCCGGGACCGCTGAAGTGAACCCCCTGGCCGCCGGCCTCGCGGAGATCACCCTTGAGCGCATCGGAGTCCGGCCCCTCCAGGGCGACCCGGTCCGTCCACAGCGCCGCCTGCGCGGCGCGGATCTCCGGCGACGCCTCGTCGCCAGGCACATGGTAGCTGACCTGCGCGACAAACCAGGGTGCCTCCCAGCCGATGGCCCGGCGGGAGTCGACGATGACTTTTTCCAAGAATTCGCGATACAGCGCGCCGGGCAGGGTCCGCACGGCATCCCGCTGATTGGCGTCGCTTTCGCCCTGGTGCCAGAGCACGGCGCGAAACCCCCGCGGCCCAAGCGGTACCAGCCGGGCGAGGAAAGCGTTGTAAATCTCCCCTTTGCTTTCCCATCCGCCGTCCGGACGTCGCTGCACGTTGCCTTCGATGGTCGGGGGATGTGGGAACTTCGCTCCCCGCGGCAGCCATTCGCGCACGCTCGTCGCCCCAATGCCACAGGCCACTATGCCGATCGGCACTCCGAATGTTCGCGCCATGGCGTCGCCAAAAGGCGGGATCAAACTGCCACCGCCGCCGCTGGCCCCCGGCTGCGGGTCGTGGGCCACCTGCCAGCGCGCCCCATCGAAGGACGCAACCAGGCCGGTCATCGAGCGTTGCTTTTCCTCCCCGTGGTTGGCCGAATTCGACTGGCCGGCGACCACAAAAACCTCGCCGATGCCGACATGCTCCACCGACGCCTCGCCGAGCGGCTGATCGCCAGCGAGCGCCCGCACTTCCAGGCGTTGCCAGCCGCCGGCGGGTGCCGTGAGCGCAGCCGTGAAGCCGCCGTTGTTGATTCGGGCCGGCAGCAGCTGCCACGGACCGGCCTCGCCGTCCGTGATCAGGCGGGCTTCCAGGTCCGTCGCGGGAGCCTCCACCCCGTCCAGTTTGCCGGCGATGACGATGCTTGCCTCGTTGCCGGACGTGCGCTGCACAACTTGGTAGTCGGTTGGAGAGGACAGGGTGAGCCCGGCAAAGGATTGGCCGGAAACAGCCATGAATCCCAAGACAAACCGGGCGAAATCGATGGATCGGAGTCGGGGCATGGACGCAGAGTGTGGAACCTCCGGGCTGCCCGCGTCCATCGAATCATTCGTCCACCCATCAGGCCAGAATCTGGTGGATGAGTTCGCCTTCGACGTTGGTCAGGCGGCGCTGGACGCCGTTGTGTTCGAATGTGAGCCGTTCGTGATCGAGTCCGAGCAGATGCAGGATGGTGGCATTGAAATCGTAGAGCGGATGGACGTGGTGGATCGCCTTTTGGCCGAGGTCGTCGGTCACGCCGTGGCTGACGCCTGGTTTCACACCCGCGCCGGTCATCCAGCAGGTGAAGCCATCCGGATTGTGGTCGCGGCCTTGGGCTCCCTTTTGAAAGAACGGCATGCGGCCGAATTCGGTGCACCACACCACCAGCGTGTCTTCGAGCAGTCCGCGCTGGCGCAGGTCGCGGATCAGTGCGGCGGCCGGCTGGTCGAGGATGGCGGCGTGCACGTCGTATTGTTCCTTGAGGGCGTTGTGCCCGTCCCAGTTGAGTTGGCCGCCGCTGGCGTAGGCACCGTTGAAGATCTGAACAAAGCGGACTCCGCGTTCAATCAGGCGCCGGGCGAGGATGCAGTTGCGGGCGAAGGCGGCCTTGTGCGGATTTGCGGCGTCATCCGCGCCGTACATTTTCACCACATGGGCCGGCTCGGTGGTGAGGTCGCTGATTTCCGGCACGCTCAGCTGCATGCGCGCGGCCAGTTCATAACTGGCGATGCGGGCGGCGAGGCGGCCGTCGCCCGGATGCTCGCGCAGATGCCGCGCGTTCATCCGCTGGAGCATCGTCCGCGCCGCCTGGTCGGCACCGGGCGGCACGCCCGGGGCGGACAGATGCCGCACCGGTTCCTTCGAGCTCATCGTCGTGCCCTGAAACGCGGCCGGGAGAAACCCCGGCCCCCAGTTGTTTGATCCATTCTGCGGCACCCCCCGGGGGTCGGGGATCGCGACGTAGGCGGGCAGGTCCTGGCTTTCGCTGCCGAGGGCGTAGGTCGCCCACGACCCAAGGCTGGGAAATCCATCGAGCACGAATCCGGTGGACAGGAAATTTTCCGCCGGGCCATGGGTGTTCGATTTGCTGGTCAGCGAATGAACGAAGGCCAGGTCGTCGGTCAGTTCGGCGAGGTGCGGGATCAGATCGCTGACCCACTTTCCTGACTGCCCGCGCGGCCGGAAAGCATACTGCGGACGCGCCAGATTGCCCGCCGGCCCCTGAAAAGTCACCGCTGGTCCGCCCGGCAGCGGTTGGCCGTCCCACTTGATCAACTCCGGTTTGTAGTCCCACGTCTCCAGCTGGCTGACCGCCCCGGCGCAAAAAATCACCACCACATTTTTCGCCTTCGGCGCAAAATGCCCGAGCTTCGGTGCGTATGGCCGCGCCGGATCGATCACTGGGTGAAGCGGCGGCCCGGCGGCAGACGCAAGCAGGCCGTCGAGACCGAGCAGATTGGTCAGGGCGATCGACCCAAGCGCCGTGGAGGAGCCGGTCAAAAACTGACGGCGGTCGAGCAGCCGGCGGCCGGGCAGGGACAGGTGTTCGGCAGGGTCAGTCACTCGGAATGGGGATATGTTGCCGTTTCGGTGCGGGTCCTCGGTCCTGATGGAAGCCAGGGCACAGGGAGAATTAACGCACGGCGGTTCCTCGGGCAACCAGGAAGCCGTGTGTTCCAATTCGGATTGATGGATCCTTCCCTTGCGAATCCTTGGCATCCCTTCGGGAGGACAACGACCCAGAGGAAGCCTCCTTAAGGAGACTCAGGACAGACGCGTGGGGTGACCCCTCCGTCCGCCCAGGCCAGGCTTCGCAAAAAATCACCCGGCGCTTACCCAACGATCCTGGTGAACGCCTCGCCTTCGTTCAAATCGACGCGTTCCGGCCGGCCTTGGTTCGCATAGATAAGGCGGGTGTGGTCCATGCCGAGGAGGTGCATGACGGTGGCGTGCAGGTCGTGGACGTGCAGGCGGTCCTGGACCGCGTGCAGTCCGAGGTCGTCGGTCTGGCCGATGACCTGACCGCCTTTGACGCCACCGCCGGCCATCCACATGGTGAAGCCGGTGGGGTTGTGGTCGCGGCCGTCGCCTTTTTCCGACATCGGGGTGCGTCCGAATTCCCCGCCCCAGATGACGAGGGTTTCCTCGAGCAGGCCGCGTTGTTTGAGATCCTTGAGCAGGGCGGCGATCGGCTGATCGGTCTGGCGGCAGAGTTTTGCATGGTTGCCTTCGATGCCGGAATGGGCGTCCCATCGGCTGCCGCTGCCGCTGTAGAGCTGGACAAAACGCACGCCGCGCTCGACGAGGCGACGGGCCAGCAGGCAATGGCTTCCGAAGACGGCGGTTTCCGCCTGCTCCACGCCGTACATCTCGCGGGTCGCGGCCGACTCCCGGGTCAGATCGACCGCTTCGGGCGCGCTCACCTGCATGTTGAAGGCAAGTTCGTAGCTCCGGATGCGGGCGTCGAGTTCGGTCTGTTCACCGCGAAACGCGAGGTGACGACGGTTCATTTTCTCCAGCAGCGACAGCTTGGCCTGATGGCGGGGCGGGCTGACGGCAAGGGGCGTGGCGAGGTTCGGGATCGGATCGCCCTCGGGGCGGAGGTGGGTCCCCTGATGGACCGCGGGCATGAAGCCGCTCGACCAGTTGCGCGCGCCGTTGACCGGCAGGTCGGTGGTGTCAGTGAGAACCACGTAGCTCGGCAGGTTCTGATTTTCGGTGCCCAGGCCGTAGGTCACCCAGCTACCGAGCGACGGCCGGCCGCCGACGATCGAGCCGCTGTTCATCTGGGCGACGCCGGCCGAGTGGTTGACGCCGTCTCCGTAGCAGGAGCGGATGACGCACAGGTCATCGGCGCAGGCGGCCACCTGCGGGAGCCATTCGCTGACCCAGAGGCCGCTCTGGCCATGTTGTTTCCACTGGCGCGGACACGCGAGCAGCGGACTGTCCTCCTCGCCCATCGCGGTGATCACGCGGCCGAAACTTTCCGGCAGCTTCTGCCCGGCGAGGGTGTTGAGAAGCGGCTTGGGATCGAAGAGGTCGAGGTGGCTCGGCCCGCCTTCCATGAAAAGGAAGATCACGCTTTTCGCCCGCGCGCCGGCGTGCGGGCGGCCAGGCGGCAGGGTTCCGGCGGAGGCGGCGCGGGCGGTGTCGGCGAGCAGGCTGACCAGGGCCATCGCCCCAATGCCGCCTCCGGCTTTGAGCAGGAAATCGCGTCGCGAGGCCGGTTGCTCGTGGTGGGGCACGCCGAATCGCGTGAACGTGCTGCGGGCATCAATCGACATACAAAAACGCGTTTGAGTTCAGCAGGGCGTGGCAGAAGTCGGCGAGCGCGGTCGATTCCGGATCCGGCGCGTCCGGGGGCACCGGAATTTCCAGGCGGTTGCCGGCGGGCGAGGTGTCGGCGAGCGGACCTCCGGCCATTTCAAATTTCCAATGACCGACGACGTTCTTGGGCTCGTTCGACGCGATGCTGAACAATTCGTCCGGCGCGAGCGGCCGGGCGGTCAGGCGGGCCTCGCCGATCAGGCCGTCGAAGTGATGTGACCGGGCCCGGTCGGCCCGGGCGCCGAGAATCACCGGGACGTCGGCAGCCGGAGCGAGGCGGACCACCGGGACGGTGATCGTGGCTTCCCTGGCCGAGGCATCGGCGTCGGCGAGATCCCGCACGGAAAACGCCACCCGGCCGTCAGCAAAAGCGGCCGCCACAAACCACGGCCGGCCCGCGGGCACGGCCAAGTCGGAGGCCGCGACCTCGGAGCGGGTGGAGCCGTCGGCGGCGGTTCCGACGACCTGAAGGATGAGGGTGCCGGGCGCGAATTTCGACGCCCGGCCGGTGATGCCGAGCGACCAGCCATGGTGTTTCTCGTCGCCATCCCACCGGGCCGCCACCGTGCGGACCGTCCCGTCAGGCCAGAGTGATCTTACATTCACCGCGGCCTCAATGGTGAAGCCGCCTTCCTCCGGCGCGGCCGCATCCGCGGCCAGCTTCATCACGGGAAACAGGCGTTTTTCGACGGTGAGTGGAGCCACCACCAGCGACATGCCATGGCGGGGAAGATCGCGGCTTTCGGCAAAGGCCGCCTCCGGCGCGGGGGGAATGGCGTCGCCTCGGACCGTCCGTTCCTGGGATTTCACAAAGGTCAGCGCCTCGGCGATGGCCTCGCTGGTCGGTTCCCGGCCGGTGGTGCGAAGGTACGCCTGGCGGACGTGTTCGACCGATTGTCCGGGCCAGGCCTTGATCAACTCCGCGGCGAGCGCCTTCGCGCGGTTCTGCATCCACTGGCCGTTGATCAACAGCAGCGACTGGGTCGGGGTGACCGTGTTCTGCCGCGTGCCAGCACTGCGGAATCCATCCGGCGCGTCGAAACTCTGGAGCAGCGGATCCGGCGTGTTGCGCAGGGCCTTGGTGTAGACCGTCCGCCGCGGCTGGTCGGCCGAGACGGCCGGGCCGCCGGCATCGGGCTTGAGTTCACCGCTGACTGCGAGCGAGGCGTCGCGGAGCTGATCGGCGGTCAGGCGGCGGGGCAGCGGGCCGCGCCACCACGAGCCCCCGCCCGCGCCCAGCCGGTAGGCGCTGCTGGTCACCACGAGCCGGTGCAGAGGTTTGAGCTTCCAGCCGCCGCGGACGAATTCCGAAGTCAGCCAGTCAAGCAGCTCGGGGTCGGTCGGTTTTTCGCCGAGACGGCCGAAATCGCTCGGCGTGGCGACCAGGCCGCGGCCGAAATACGCCAGCCACAGGCGGTTGACGAGGACGCGGGCGGTGAGCGGATGCTCGGGACGGGTCAGCCAGCGAGCCAGTTCCGCACGGCCGTTGCCGTGGGCGTCCTCTTTGCCCAGCACGGTCAGGAATCCGGCCGGCACCGGATCCGGGCGGCCGGGGAGCCGCAGGGGTGCGGGTGCCGGCATCTCGGCGATCGTGATCGCCGCTGGGAGCGGAGCCGGGCGGCTCGCCGCGGCCGCGGCCACCGCGTCCGCCAGCTCGCGCCAGCGGGTTTTTTCCTCCGGCTTCATCGCCTTGCCGAGGTCGCGCCATTCCTCCCCGATCTGGCGCCGGACGAAGTCCATCCACGGCCGTTCGGCTGGAAGCCAGTGCGCCTCGCCCTTGCGCCAGATGACCTCCAGTTCCTTGGGGAACTTGTCCAGGGCGTCGTCGGCCAGCCGGGTGCGGAACGGTGCTTCGAAGGCGCCGAGGGCGGCCAGAACGGCGGCGTGGGCGGCCTGCCACGCTTCGTCCCGGGCCTTCCAGACGGCCACCTCCTCAGGCGTGGCGGCGGGCTGGTCATCCCGCCAGATCATCCCGGAAAAACACGCCTGGAGCCGGTGGTAATCCTCCTGCTGAATGGCATCAAACTTGTGGTTGTGGCAGCGGGCGCATTGCATGCCAAGCCCGAGAAACGCATCGCCCACCGTGTCGGTCGTCTCAGCCAGCAGGCCGGCCCACTGGGTGATGGCATCGCGGTTGTTGTATTCGTACACTGCGGCCCGGTAAAATCCGGTCGCCACCAGCGCGGCGGGATCGCCGGGAAACAACACATCGCCGGCGAGCTGCTCCTGCACAAAGCGATCGTACGGTTTGTCGGCATTGAGCGAGGAGACCACCCAGTCGCGGTACCGCCAAGCCGCCGGCCGGTAGGCATCCTGTTTGTAGCCGTCCGATTCGGCATACCGCGCGACATCGAGCCAGTGCCGAGCCCATTTTTCACCATGGCCCGGGCTGGCCAGCAGGCGATCGACGACTCGCTCGAAGGCATCGGGTGCCTGATCGGCCAAAAATGCCTCGATTTCGCCCGGCGTCGGCGGCAGGCCGGTCAAATCAAAGGTCACCCGACGGATCAAGGCGGATTTGTCCACGGCGGCCGGATAGGATTCGCCGCGCGCGCGGGCTCCCTGCCACAAAAACGCGTCGATCGGCGTGGCGATGGCAAATCCCGCGGCGTGGGCGGCGGGCGCGACCTCGGGCCTGGAAAACAACGCTGTGCGGCCCGGTTACCACCGGATCACGGCAGGAAAAGGAACTCGCTGCTGTTGTAGAGGGCGCGGCAGAGCGGGACCAGTCCGTAGTCGCGGACCACGGGGATGGCGGCGGCGAGTTCATCGGCGGCCGGGGGCCGGCCGAGGGCGAGACGCCAGGCGCGGTCCACCTGCCGCGCCACCGCATCCGGCCCGACCTCCCGGACGATGCGGGAGGCCAGGGCGGCGCTTTCATCAAGCGTGAAGCGGCTGTTAAACAAGTTCAGCGCCTGCAGGGGCGTGGTCGAATCGCGGCGGCGCGCGGTGCTTTGGCCGCCGTCGGGGCAGTCGAAGGCACCGAAAACCGCTTCCCGCTCCCGGCGGACCTTGTGCGCGTAAATCATGCGGCGCAGGCCCTCGCCGGCGAATGACTCCACCGGCTTGAATCCGCTCAAGCCGCCGCGCTGGTCGAACAGGTCAAAGCCGCGGCCGTACATGGCCGGGTTCAAGCGGCCGCTGACGGCGAGCATGGAATCGCGGATTGCCTCGGCCTCCAGGCGGCGCGAAGGATAGCGCCAGAGCAGGAGGACCTCGGAATCGGTGAGCGCGGGATCGGGGGCGGCGGTCGCGGCGGTGCCCTCAGGAGGGGCGGCCGGCGGCCGCGCGGGCGCACTCGCCTGCCGATAGGCCGCGGAGAGCACGATCAGGCGGTGCAGGTGTTTCATCGACCAGCCGGAGCGGATGAACTCGCCGGCCAGCCAGTCGAGCAGTTCAGGATGGGTCGGCTTCAGCCCCATGCGTCCGAAATCGCTTGGGGTGCCGACCAGGCCCGCGCCGAAGTGGCCCTGCCAAATCCTGTTGACCATGACTCGGGCGGTCAGGGGATTTTGCGGGCTAGCGATCCAGTCGGCCAGGGCGCGGCGGCGCTCTTGTTCCGGGGTGTCGGGCGCGAGCGTCGGGCCATTGAGGACGCCGAGCATGGCGGGCGCGACCTCGTCGCGCGGCTGTTCGGGGTCTCCGCGGCTGAGCAGGCGGATGGTGTCCGGATCGCGGAACTTTCCGGCAAAGGCCAGTTGACCGGTTTCGGCAGCGCGAATCCGCGCCTCCAGCGACTGTCTTTCCTCCAGCAGGCGTTGCGCGGCCGATGCGTCATCGGGCGACAGCCCTGCGGTGGTGAAGGTGGGTCCGGGGTCGGTGCCGGCCACGAAGGGACGGCGGTCGGTGGAGTCGGCGGCGAGGCGCCAGTCATCCGCCATGGCGGCCACCTCGATGCGGTACTCCGTCGGCAGGCGGTCTTCGAACGTGCCTTCGCGGTCGCGCCCCCAGACGACGCGGGCGATTTCCTCCTCCTGGGGGAATTCCAGCACGACCCACCCCTGGCCGGGCGCGTTCGACATCCAGCTGCGGGCGTTGCCGTGCTGGCCGTCGTTGATGAACTCCGGCTCGTGGCGGCCGGGTTCGACGGCATCGCCGGAGGTTTTCACCGTGGTGCCGGCGGCGGCCAGCGCGATGTTGCGGCCCGCGGTGTTGAAGACCTCGAGCTCATCCAGGCATGGTTCCAGGCTGTTGGTGGCGAGGATGGTGAAGCGGAGCCGGCGGGCGCGCACCGGGGCAAAACGATCGGTGTTGGCGCGCGCGCTGACAGTCGGTCGCGGCGGGGTCGCAGCGGCAAGCGGGCGCCAGACACCGGGCGCGAGCGCGGCCTCGAGGGTGAAGGCGGTGGCGAGGCGGTCGGTGAACTGGCCGGTGCGGTCGCGGCTCCAGACCACTTGGGCAACGCGGGCGGCCTGCGGCAGCTCGACCATGACCCAGCCGCGGCCGGCCGCGTCCGACATCCAGCTATGACTGTTCCCATAGCGGCCGTCGGTGAGGTGCTCGAGGCGGTGGAGGTCCGAGGTCCGGCTCCCGGAGGCGATCACGTGCACGCCCGCGTCCCGCGCGAGGTTTCGCGACTCGGGGCCGTCGCTGAAGATTTCGAATTCGTCGAGGCACGGTTCGATCAGGCCGAGCGAGGGATGGCGGCTGGCATCGTGAATGGTGAACCGCACGAAGCGCGCCTCCACGGGAGGAAAAACCTCAATGTTTTCCGCGGCATGAGTGACCCGCCGCGCCGCCGCCGCGCGCGGCTCCGCCAGCGGCACGAACTGCGCGAGCTCCCGCTCAAGGGCGCCGACCCGCTGCTTCCACGGCCCGGCCTCGCGTCGCAGCGCCGCGGCCTCCGGGGTGCGCATTTCGCGGTCGTCGTATTCCACCCCCGCGACCAGCGCCTGCATCGCGAAATACTCGCGGTGCGACACGGGGTCGAACTTGTGGTCATGGCAGCGGGCGCAGCCGACACTGAGGCCGAGGAACGTCTGGCTCACGTTCACGACGATCTCGTCCAGCGCATCCTGCCGGGCCAGCCGGATCGAAGGGGCATCCTTGCCGATCTGCCCCTGCAGCAGCACCGACGCCGTGACCAGAAACCCGGTGGCCGCATCCTCGCCCAAGGCGTCCCCGACAATCTGCTCCCGGATGAAGCGGTCGTACGGGGTGTCATGGTTGAGCGCCCGAATCACGTAGTCGCGATACGGCCAGGCATTGGGCCGTTCGGTGTTCACTTCGAAGCCGTGCGTATCCGCGTAGCGGACCACGTCGAGCCAGTGCTGCGCCCAGCGCTCGCCGTGATGAGGGGAGGCGAGCAACGCGTCGACCACCCGCGCATGGGCGTCCTCGCGGTCGTCCCGCAGAAATGCGTCGATCTGTTCCGGAGCGGGCGGCAGCCCGGTCAAGTCAAGGGTGGCGCGTCGCAGCCAGGCCACCCGCCCGGCTTCCGGTGCCGGCCGCAATCCCTCCGCTTCCAGGCGCGCGAGAATGAATCGGTCGATCTCGTGGCGCGGCCAGGCCGTGTCGATCGTCGCGGGCACGGCGGGAGCGGCCAGCGGCTTGAATGACCAATGATCCCGGGCCTCAGACATCGGCTGCGCGTCCGACCCCAATACGTCGGCGGCGGCGGCGGCTGGCACGGCCGCGCTCATGGCGATCGCCAGGACGGTTGGAGCGGCTCGTTTCATGGTCACGCGAGGATGTCGTGGACGACGTGTCCGTGCACATCGGTGAGGCGGCGGTCCACGCCGCTGTGGCGGAAGGTCAGGCGTTCGTGATCGAGGCCGAGCAGGTGCAGCATGGTGGCGTGAAGATCGTAGCAGTACGTCACGCCCTGGACCGCGGTGCCGCCGAAGTCGTCGCTCTGCCCGTAGGCGGTGCCGGCCTTGACGCCCGCCCCGGCCAGCCAGGAGACGAAGCTGCCGCCGTTGTGGTCGCGGCCCATGCCGCTTTGGGCAAATGGGGTGCGGCCGAACTCGGTGGTCCACACCACAAGCGTGTCCTCCAGCAGGCCGCGCTGCTGCAAGTCGCCAAGCAGGGCGGCGATCGGCTGGTCCACGCTGGCGGCGATCGGGGGCAGCTCGGTGAGGATGTTGCCGTGGTTGTCCCAGTTGTCGACCGCGCCCTGCGGACCACTCCAGACCTGCACGAAGCGCGTGCCCCGCTCCAGCAGCCGCCGCGCCAGCAGGCACCGGCGGCCGAAATCCTCCGTGACCTTCTGGTCGAGCCCGTAAGCCGTGCGCGTGGCCTCGCTTTCCTGAGTCAGCGCAAAGGCTTCGGGTGCGCTCAACTGCATTTTAGCGGCCAGTTCACCCGCGGCGATGCGGGCCTCGAGCCGGGAGTCGCCGGGGTGCGCCGAGGCATGGCCGCGATTGATTTTCTGGAGCAGGGCCTGCGTCGCCTCGTCGGCCGCGCCGCGCGCAAAGCCGAAGGCGTCCGGCGCGAAGAGGTCGGGCACCGGCGGCGTGGCACCGGCGGCGAGGATCGTGCCCTGGTGCCGGGCCGGAAGAAAGCCCGCGCTGAAGTTTCCTTTTTGGTTGTAGGGCAGCCCGCGGGCGTCGGGCAGCACAACAAAGGTTGGCAGGTTGTCGGACAGGCTGCCGAGCGCGTACGACACCCAGGAGCCGCAGGAGGGAAAGCCGGGCAGGAGAAACCCCGTGTTCATCATGTAGCTGGCGGGCCCGTGCACGTTGGTCTTGCTCGCCATGGCCATGAGGAAGGCCATGCTGTCGACCCATTTCGCCTGGTGCGGAAAAACGCTGCTGACCCACCGCCCGCTGTGGCCGTGCTGGCGGAATTCAAACGGGCTCTTCATGACCGCGCCCGACACGCCGGTCTGGCCTTCGGGTTTTTCCTTCGGTCCAAGCATTTCGCCGTGCCGCCGGGCCAGCTCGGGTTTGTAGTCGAAGGTGTCCATCGGACTGGCCCCGCCATTCATAAAAAGCTGGATCACGCGCCTCGCTTTGGGCGCGAACTGCGGGAGCGGACGCCCGCCCCCGGCCGCCACCGGCCCGGCGGCCAGCAGGCCGTCGCGCTGGAGCAGTCCGGCGAGCGCCACACCGCCGAATCCTCCGCCCAGCTGGCTCAGGAAATGGCGGCGGCTCAGAGGGCCGGAGGTGGGGGCGGGCGCGGGCATGGATCAGTTGACGAACATGAACTCATTGCTGTTGAGGAGCAGTCTGGCCACGGCGGCCAGGCCGTGGGTTTCCGCGAGGGCGGCGAAATCGGCGGCCTCTGCCGGCGTCGGGTCGCGCAGCCAGACGGCGCGGGCGAGGAACCGCAGGCGCGCCGGCGTCCCGGGAGCGGATGCCTCCGCCTCCGCAGCCAGGGCGGCCGCGTGGTGGAGCACGAAGGGGTTGTTGAGCAGGGCCAGCGACTGCAGCGGCGAGGCAGAAAACCCCCGGACGGGCGAGAGCAGGCCCATGTCGGGAAAGTCCAGCGCGTCCATGAAGGGGTCGGCGATGCCGCGCCAGACGACGCGGTAAATGCTGCGCCGCGCGACCTCCGGCCGGCTCCAGTCGAAGTTCGCGTAGTCCAGCACGGGCGTGCTTTGCGGTCCCGGCCGGGAGGAGAAATGCCAGATGCCGGGGCCGCCCATGGCCAAGTCGAGCCGGCGGCTGGCCGCCATGACCGCATCGCGGTAAGTGTCGGCATCGAGCCGGCTGCGCTGCGCGCGCCAGAGCAGCCGGTTGTCCGGGTCGACCGCGTGGTGCCGGGCGAAATCGACGGGCGTTTCTTTGCCGACCACGGTCGTGAGACCGGCCGCCGCGCCGTCGGCCTCCCCCGCGGCCGGTTCACTGCCTGCGGCCGGCCGGCCGGGGTCGGAGCGGCGGCGGTAGGCGGCGCTGGTGGCGAGGAGGCGGTGGAGTTTTTTGAGCGAGCCGGCGGCCTCGTCCCGGAACCATATGGCGAGCCAGTCGAGCAGTTCCGGATGGGACGGCACTCCGCCCATCCGGCCGAAATCGCTTGGGGTGTCGCAGAGGCCGGTCCCGAAGTGGTAATGCCAGACGCGGTTGACGATGCTGCGCCAGGTCAGCGGGTTGTCGGGATGGGCGATCCAATCGGCCAGGGCGGCGCGGCGCGCGGCCTCGTCGGCGGGGTCGGCGAGGGCGAACCGGCCGGGGAGCGCGGCAATGGCGGAAAGGGCACCGGGGCCGGCCTCCACTCCGGGTTTGTCGAGATCCCCGCGGGCCAGCACCCGGATGACGCGGGGCTGGGCGAAGCCGGCCTTCTGACCCCGTTCCCGCTGGGCGGCAGCCGACGCGGCAAAAACTGTGACCGGCGGCGGCAGGGCGGCCCGCTCCTCGGCCGCCCGGGCCCGCAGGACGCTGGCCGCCAGCATCATGCGGCTCTCTGGCGTGCGCTGGGCGGCGGGCAGGGTGAGCGCGGCCCGGACACCCGGCGGCAGCGCGATGGTGACGCTGGCCGGGGCGTTGGTCACTGCCAGCCGGAAGCGCCCGAGCAGGTGCTGTCCTCCCTGCAGCTGCTTCAGCGTGACCGCCAGGAGGTCGCCCTCGGCCACGGCCAGCGGCTGGGCCAGGGTGGCCACCAGCTCATGCGCCTCCCCGACCCGCGGGTGGATGGCCCAGGACGTTTTGAGGTCGCCGTCGATGGCACCGGGCGCGGTGAACGACGCCTGGTCGAAATCGGCCGTGGCCCGGCTGAACGATGCTTTCTCCGCCGCGGCACCGGTGGCCCGGAAGACGTGCAGCTCCAATTCGGTGAGGTGGAAATTGCCGTTGTCGAGCCTCCCCGGGCCGCGGTGCGGCAGCGAGTCGTCGGTGAGCGCCTCGAGCCGGAGCGCGGTGATTTCGCGCAGCGGACTGGCGGTGGTGATGACGTAGGTTTCGGTGTCGGGGCGCGCCCCGCTGGAGAGGATCGAATCGTCCGGCATCCGCTGGAGCGCGGCGCCGACCGCCGACGTGTAGCTGGCCGCTGGCAGCGGTTCCCAGGCCGGCTGCCCGCCGCCGGCATTGACCCAGCGCAACTCCCACTCGTCGACCAATGCCGCGTGCTCCGGCGCAAGCAGGGTGGCGGAACCGGCTGGACCGGCCGCTTCCACCGTCTGCGCGAGCTCCGTCCACCGACGCCGCGCCGCCGCGACCTCGGCGCTTTCGTCATACTCGACATTCCCCTTCCCCACCCCGGCGAAGACCGCCTGCAGGGAAAAGTAGTCTTCCTGAGTGATCGGATCGAACTTGTGCGCATGGCACCGGGCGCACTGGGCGGTGGTGCTCACGAAGGAGGCCATCGTCTGGGCCACCATGTCGTCGCGGTCAACGTATTCGAACGAGGCATACGCCGTGCCCTCGGCGCTCAGGTCGAAGGTGCCGGCGCCGAGGTACCCCAGCGCCGCCGTCAACCCCGGTTCCTCCGGAAACAACCGATCGGCCGCCAGCTGCTCGCGAATAAACCGCGCCCAGGGCGTGTCGGCGTTGAACGCCCGGATCACGTAGTCGCGGTACCGCCACGCCTGCGGCCGGAACACGTCGTGCTCGAACCCGTGGGTGTCGGCAAAATGGATCGTGTCGAGCCAATGCCGCGCCCAGCGCTCGCCGTGGCGCGGCGACGAGAGCAGGCGGTCGACCACCGCGTCGTACGCCATCGGGTCGGGGTCGCCGAGAAACGCGTCCACCTCCTCCGGCGTCGGCGGCAGGCCGGTCAGGCCGAGGAACACGCGCCGCAGCAGGGTGCGCCGGTCCGCCTCGGGTGCTGGCACCAGGTCCTCGGCCGCGAGGCGGGCGTCAATAAAGGCATCGACTGGATGGGCCGCCGGAGAGAGGCCGGCCGCTGGCACCGCCGGTTGGACCAGCGGGCGCAGGGACCAGTGGTCCATGGCTTCCTCCGCCGCCGGGGCGGCATCCAGGCCAGACCCGACGACTCCCCCGACGACTCCCCCGAGGACAGCAATCAGGACATGGAGGTGGCGGCGGATCATCGATCGAAGGGCGCGGCGGGATCAACTCGCGCGACTGCAGAATTTCACCCCGGGCGGGGGCTTGTCACGCGCGGAATGCCCTCCGTCCAGCCCGGCATCCCCGAGGGAGGCTTACGGCTTCGCCTGCCCCCCGGCTCGCACCGGGAGCTGGACGAGACGCGGGTGTAGAGAACAGGGCGCGGCTGGGGGCACTCCGAGCGCGCCGCGCGGCTCACCCGGAAGGGCCTCATCCGAGTGCTGATGGTGGCCTCGCGCCCGCCCGGCACCCCGAACCAGCGCGGCCAGCCAGTGGCCTCCGGCAAGCAGCGTCAATGGTGCCGGACGGGCGTCGGAGGAGACGCCTGAAGCCGGACCTCGCCGCCTCACTTCGGCGCGGCGGGCGTTTCTTTGATCTTGACCAGCTCGAGCTCCATTTTGGTTTCGAGGACCTCTCCGGAATCGCTGAGCGAGCTGACGATGAGTTTCATGGTGTCGGCGCCGCGCTGTTCGTGGGTGACGGCCATTTTCCCCTCTTCGCTGGCCCCGTCGGTGTAGGCGACCTTGATGACGATGTTGCCGGAGTCGGGTTCAACCTTGCCGATGGCACCGCCGCCTTGGTTGTCGACCGAGACGTAGCCGATGTCCTTGGTTTTGGCATTCCGGGCGATCATACCTTCGGCGTTGCGGTCGGGGGCGGTGAGTTTGACGCCGACGGCGTGGCCGTCGAGCCGCCATTCGTAGCTGAGGCGGACCGCAGCGCCGTTGGTGGCTTTGTCGCCCCAGGTGCCGATGATCCAGTCGAGGCCGGCGGCGGCGGCATCGGCCTTGAGGGTGTCAGCGCGCAGCGGAGCGGCGGCGGCCGCGATCAGGGCGCAGAGTGAAACACAGGTGGCGGGGATAAATTTCATGGGGGCGGGGAATGCGGGGTGGCGATGTGTGGTTGGAGGAAATGTGACCGGGCGGAAGGAAGTCGCAAATGGCATCTTGGGGAGGGCGGGCAAGTCCCCGGAGCGACGCAAAGGCATGAAAAAAGCCCGCCTTCGCGGCCCCCTTGTGGGCTGGGGGGATTCATGACCGGCGCGATTATTGTTGGACAGGCGGGCGCGCCGCGGCGCACCATGGGCACGTGATGAGGCGCATGTATTCGTTGGTGGTGCGGCGGGCCTGGCCCGCCGTGGTTGTGGTCCTGCTGGCGGCGGGGGCGCTGGCGGTCTCGCAGTTCGGCAAACTGGGGATCGAGTTCCAGACGACCACGCTGCTCGACCAGAAGGACCCCGAGCTGCGGGTGTACGAGCAGTTGCATGAGACCAAATCGTGGAGCCAGAATGAATTTGCGGTGGTGTGCGCGACCGGGATCGACTGGGTGAGCTCGGAGGGGGCGGCGCGGCTGCAGGAGCTGGTGGCGGATCTGGAAGCGGGGCCGGAGGTGGGCGGCACAATGTCACTGCTGACCATTCCGCTGCTGCGGCAGCAGCCCGGGCAGAAGCCCAATCTGCTGGCCCTGGCCGGCGCGGGGATGAAGCATGCGGGGGATGACGGCGTGGACTATGAGGCGGCGCGGGCCGAGCTGCTCGATCACGAGCTGGCGACCGGCTCGCTCATTTCCAAGGACGGACGGAGCACAACGGTGCTGGTCTATTTGCGCGCGGCGGATCCCGCGGATCCGCTGGCGGCGGCCGACACCCAGGCGCGGTGGCAGAGGCTGGTCGACGGCGTGCGCACGGTGCGGACGAACTGGTCCGGGCGGCTGCCCGCGCCGCTGCGACTGGCCGGGGTGCCGTTGGTGTACACGTACATCATGGAACGGGTTGAGCACGACCTGAGGCTGTTCGGCGTGGCGGCGGCGGCGCTCTTCAGTCTCGGGCTTTTTCTGGTTTACCGGCGGATCCGCTTCGTGCTGCTGCCGCTGCTGACGAGCGTGCTGCCGGTGCTGGCCATTCTCGGGTACATGGCGGTGGCGGGGATCCGGTTCACCGTCATCACCTCGAATCTGCCACTCCTGCTCTTCGTCATCGCCCTGCCGTACACCGTGTATCTGGTCGAGCGCTACCTCGAGCGCCGGCGCGCGCAGCCGGACGAGGAGAATGTGGAGGCGATTCTCGGGGCGGCGCACTCAGTGTGGAGGCCGTGCATGTTTTCGGCGCTGACGACAATGGCCGGTTTTGCGGCCTTCACGACGAGCGGGATCATCCCGGTGAAGACGTTCGGCGTGCTGATGGCGGCGGGCACGCTGGTCGGGCTGGTGACGGTGTTTTTGTTCCTGCCCTCGGCGCTGCGGCCGTGGCCGCCGGTGCGGGTGCGGGCGGGCGGGGCGGCGGCGGGCGGCTCGTGGAGTTTGTCGGGATGGTTTGCCCGGCTGGCCCTGGCGCGACCCCGCGCCATCCTTGGGCTGAGCGCGGCCGTGCTGGCGCTGAGCGTGGCCGGCACGCTGCGGCTGACTGCTGAAAACAAGTTCACGGGTTATTTCTGGCCCAGTAGCGAGGTGTATCAGGGGCTTGAGTTCATCGACCAGAACATGGGCGGCACGAGCACGCTGGAGGTGTATCTGCGCAGCCCGGAGCCGGGCCATTTCAAGACGCCCGAGGGAGTGGCGGCGGTGGAGGCGGTGGAGGCCTTTTTCGACGGCGTGGCCGAGGTCGGCAGCCTGCGTTCGCTGCCTTCACTGCTGCGCGAGGCGCGCAAGACGTTTAAACCCGAGTGGTTTCCAACGATGCAGGACAGCACCCTGATCACGCTGCTGCAGGGCATGGCACCCGAGCTGTTCCAGGACATCATGAGCGCGGACGGCCGCACCGCGAGCCTGCAGGTCCGGTTCAAGGAGACGTCCCCGACCCTGAACCGGCGCCGCATCATCGACGGCCTGGAGGCGCATCTGGGCGGCGTGCGCGCGCGGGAGCTGCAAGGGCTGGACGTGGAGACCACCGGCATTTTCGTGCTCTACGCCAACATGCTGGGCAGCCTGATCGACAGCCAGCGGGACACGCTGGGATTTGTGGTGGCGGCCATTTACCTCATGCTGCTGGTGCTCTTCCGGCGGTTCCGGCTGGCCCTGGTGGTGCTGGTGCCGCAGGCCTTGCCGGCGATCACGATGCTCGGCGTGATGGGCTGGGCCGGGATTCCGCTGGACCTGGTGACGGTGATGATCGCAGCCATCGCGATCGGGGTGGGCGTGGATTCGGCCATTCAATACACCATGCGCTACCGGGAGGAGATGGCGCATGACGGCGATCCACGGGCGGCGCTGGTGCGGACGCATGCGACGGTGGGCCGGGCCATCTGGGTGGCGACCAGCATCATCGTGCTGGGTTTCGCGGTGCTGGTGACCAGCGACTTTTTCCCCTCGGTGTGGTTTGGCCTGCTCACCGGGCTGGCCATGCTGATGAGCCAGTTCAGCGCGCTGCTGACCCTGCCGTCACTGTTCCTGTGGCTGGGGGAACGATGGCGGCTTTTCGCGCCGCGCGGATGAGGCCGGCGTACTCGCGTTCAGCCGCGCGGTCGGCAGCCGCCCCCTCGTAGCGCACACGGTAGTGGTAGACGGCCACCGGCTCCAGAGCGGGAGGCGGGGCGGCCGCGGCCGGCAGCCGCGCCAGCAGATCCCGCCAGGTGTCGCCCGGCCGCGGCGGGTGGCCGAGGTGCTCGCAGAGCCGGCAGAATTCGCGCACATAGGCGGGTGCGTCCGGATCATTGTGCCACGGCGGCCGGGGGGCGTCGGCGGCCTCCTCCGCGCCGGGCCGCCGGGCGCGCCGCAGCAGCCACCAGAGCAGGATGGCGGCGAGCAGAAACAAGAGCATGAGCAGCGCGAGGAACCAGGGCGGCCGGGAGTGCATCAGTTCGCGGTAGCGTTCGGCAAGCGCGCTCAGCCGTCCACGCCACCCCTGCCCTCCCCGGCTCCCTGATTGGCGCGCCGCGCCGGCCCCCGCGCCGGGCTCCTGATTCAGGCCTGCGGCGTCGGGCCGGGCGATCGGCCCGTCGGCTGACGACGGCGGCCGGGGGCCGGGCGACTCCCTGCCTTCCGTAGTGCGCTCGACCGACAACGGCCGGGCCAGGACCACGCTCACCGGCGGCAGGACGGCCAGAAACACCAAAGCCGCCAGCCCGGCCAGGCCCGCCCACCACAGCCACATCGAGCGCGGCCGGGAGGAGCCGTCTCCGGCCGGACCGGCGAGCGGCTGCCGCGCCTTCCAGCTCCGCAGCAGCACGACCGCGGCTCCGAGCACGACGACCCAGGCCAGCGCCCGGTCGACCGCCCGCGGCCAGCCCGTCAAATCTCCGCGCATCACCATCACGGCGAGCGCGAGCAGAAAATAAAACACCACCATGGCGAGGGCCGGCTTCATCGGTCGGAGGACAGGGGGGCGCGCGGGGCCGCCTGGAACACATGGCGCCGGCGGAGCTCGCCCACGCTCAGGCAGGTGACGGTGAGATGGCTGCAGGCTGGAAGGAGCGGCCGCCAGTGCCGCAGCGGGGTGTCGCTGACAATGTACACGTGGCTTTCCGGCGGTACGGCGGCCAGCCGTTCGCCGAGCGGCTCCAGGCTGTTGGACGGCGACCATTTCGCCGCCGCGAGCAGCGCGAGCGTCTCGCCCAGCGCCGCCGCCCCGTTGAGCTGGATCGTCTTCCAGCCGAGAAAATCCGCCGAGAGGGTGACCGGCACCGCCTCGTCGCAGCATCGCAGCAGCAGTCCGGTGAGCAGTTCCAGCGCGCCTTCGAAAGCATCCGGGAGGCGGCGGCCGCCCTCCGGCTGCCAGGAATGAAAGAGCAGGGCGTGGCTGGCGGGCAGGCGTTGATCGAACTCCCGCACGACCAGCCGCTGCGCCCGCGCGCTGGCCTGCCAGTGAACATGCTTGATGGGGTCGCCCGCCTGAAAGTCCCGGATGCCTAAATAATCGCCGCCCCAGTCCGGCGTTGGCTGCCAGAGGCCGCCCTCCTCGTCGTCCAGCACCGCGCCCGGGTCGTGCAGTTCCACCGGCACCACCGGGCGGGGGAACACGGTGAGCGGCATGGCGTGCCAGCCCGAGTGCCGCACCCGCCACAGCCCGCCCGGAAAGGAGGAGGACAGCTCCCAGCGGAAAACCGGCCCCGTCCCCCGCTTGCGGAGCCGGGTCTGGCCGGTGTGCTCGCGCACCTCGCCGGGACGCAGCGAGCGGGCCGCCACCCCCTCACCCAGCGATCCCAGCAACTCATCCGAAAGCTCCACCGCCCAGGCTCCCTGCCGCCGGGCCGGGCCGATCAGCCGCACCGACACCGGCAGCCAGTCGCCGACAAAGGCGGTGGACGGGGCGGATCTTTCGACCGCCACCCCCTGCAGGTTTTCCCGCGCCAGCCACCACGCCGCCCCGATCAAGGCACCCGCAAACAGCCCGATGTGGACCAGGGCCACCTCATGCCACCCGATGCCCACCCCGACCGCGACCGCCGCCGCCACCGCCAACCCCCACCCGCGGCGGGTCAGAATCGGACCGCGGCGACGCGGCTCGGGCAGGGTGGACGGAACTTCGGGCATCAGGCCGATGACTGTAAACCATCGCCGCCACTTGCCAACCGACTCTCGGCCAGACCGGCAACGACACGTCGGAATAAATCCGCCGACCTTTGTTCATTTTTTCTTGAACAAAGTGGATTACTACAGACTTCTTACGCACGTGATTGCCACCTCCACTCCCCACCAGCCCGCCGGGGCCGCGCCTGCGGCCGCGGAGTTGTCGGCGCTGGAGGTTGAGGTCATTGATTTATTTGTGGCGGCGACGCGGCTGCTTGGACTGCCGCGGTCCCTGGGCGAGATTTACGGGCTGTTGTTCATTTCCCCGGAGGCGCTGACGCTGGACCAGTTGGTGCAGCGGCTGCGGATCAGCAAAGGGTCGGCGAGCCAGGGTCTGCGCACGCTGCGGGCGTTCGGGGCGGTCAAACTTTCCTACCAGCCGGGTGACCGCCGCGATCATTATTCGGCGGAGACTGATCTGAAGAGCCTGGTTTCCGGGTTTATCAGCGGGCAGATGCTGCCGCACTTGGAGACGGGGCAAGCCCGGCTGGAGCGGCTCCGCGAGCTGGGGGAGGCGCTGGGAGGCGACCTCAGTCCGGTGCAGCGCGTCCGTTTGGACAAGCTTGAATACTGGCACCACCGGGCCCGCACCCTGGCCCCGCTGGCTGGTAAATTCCTTGATTACCAATGAACGCAGACTCCCACAGGCCTGACGGCACCGAATGGCGCTGCCTGCGCGCCAAACCCAAATGCGAGCACCTGGCCGCCCGCCAGGTGATCGCGCTGGCTCCCGGTGAGATCGACACCTTTTGTCCCCGCCTGCGCCACCGCAAAAAAACGGCCCGGGGGCCGGTCTGGTTCACCGAGGCGCTTTTTCCCGGCTATCTCTTCACCCGCTGCGACTGGCTCCAGTGGCAGCGCGCGATTCTGGCCACGACCGGCATTGCCGGGCAGGTGCATTTCGGCATCACCGTGCCAACGGTGCCGGCGGGGGTGATCGCCGATCTGCGGGCCGCGATTCCCGACGATGAGCCGCTGTCGATCCAGACCCCGCTGCTGTCCGGGGACGAAGTGGAAATCAGCGACGGCCCGCTTCAGGGGGCGGTTGGCATCGTCACCCGCATCATGCCCGCCCGGGAGCGGGTGGCCGTGCTGCTTGAATTCCTTGGCGGAACCCGCGAAATCGAAGTTCCCCTGCTCAGCGTGTTTGGTCTCCGGGACATCCGGGAATCAAATTTCGGCTGATCCCGGATTCCCTCCCACTCCCTTCATGCCCGACAGGGCCCCCCCCACCACCTCCAGCCCATTGGTCCCGCCGCTTGCCAACAGCTCCGACCAAGGGCGGCAGCATGGCCGGACGTCGCCGCCCCCGAATCTCCAGGGAAGGGCGCTCTATCACAGTTTTTTTGCCCGGATCAGCCCGCACTTCCGGGGCCGGCGGATGAAGGCCTTCGCCGAAGCCATGCGTCTTCGCGGATCGGAGCGGATTCTCGATCTGGGAGGAGGCCCGTGGCTCTGGCAGCTGCTCGGCATGCGGTCCCTGCGGGTGACGCTGCTCAATCCGGAAGTCCCGGTCCTCAGCCCGGAAACATCCCGGGTCTTTCCCCATCTGGTGGCGGTCAAAGGGGACGCCACCCGGCTGGAGGTGGCCCCCGGCAGCTTCGACATCGTTTTTTCCAACAGCGTAATCGAGCACCTGCACACGTGGGAAAGGCAGCAGCAATTTGCCCGCGAGGCGCTCCGGGCGGCCGGTGCCACCGGCGGCCTCTGGATCCAGACGCCGGCCCGCTCGTTCTTCATCGAGCCGCATTTCCTCACCGTCGGCCTGCACTGGCTGCCCAAGTCCTGGCAGTTTCACCTGCTGCCCTGGCTCAGCGGCTGGGGGTGGAGCCGGAGGCCCTCTCCGGCCATGACAAAAGCGTGGCTTGAAGAAATCAGACTCTTGACTGAGAAGGAGATGCGTTACTTGTTCCCCACTTGTGATGTACGGAAGGAAAAGTTTCTGGGCCTCTGGACCAAGAGCTACGTCGCGCTGCGGACGCCGGTCCCCCCCCCCTGAGATCCACCAGTTACCAGGGTTTTCGCATTTGGAATGGTCGAAGTCTGAAGGAGAAGTGGTGCGAAATTTTCTGTAGACAAAAGCCCCATTTGAATCTCCTTTAGGCTGTGTCTTTTACTCACATT
>Ga0209702_10000341_pt1 | contig 95801 bp, 71 predicted proteins | sample FRY01_FD_187210 | JGI IMG/M metagenome (GOLD analysis project Ga0209702, IMG submission 187210) | Freshwater microbial communities from Lake Fryxell liftoff mats and glacier meltwater in Antarctica - FRY-01 (SPAdes) (version 2) | ecosystem: Environmental > Aquatic > Freshwater > Ice > Glacier... | reverse complement strand
CAATGCCGACGCCGGTCTGGGCGTTGTTGGACTCCTGACACTCGCTGACGACCTCGTTCGGGTCCGCGATCAGGAAGGCCGCGTAGGTCCCCACCGGCACGTCGTCAGGCAGGTCGAAGGCCAGCCCGGCGAGATCAATCGTCGCGTCCGCGTTGAGACCGGACGCGATGCCGTCGAAGGTCTTGGTGCTGCTAAGATAGCCGGTCTCTGGGTCCCAGAACTCGGTCGCCGCGAGGCCGACCGCGATCGTAATCTCGCCATCGACCCTATCGCCGTCGTTGACGAGGAGGCCACGCTCGACGACCAGCCGCCCGCCGGGGACGATCTCGGTCGGCAGCGCGACGACGAAGCCCGAGAAGCGGAGATCCGCGCAGCCACGGACGGCGATCGTGACGGTGTCCGTCGCGACCTGGTCATCCACGACCGAGCGGCCGGTGACGGTGATGGTGGCTGCCCCCGCGCGAAAGAAGCTGAAGCGAAAGGTCTCGCCTTCGCCCGCGGGGTTTCCGTCGACCGCCCAGGCGTAGGTGACGCCGCCAGCCCAGTCCTCTGCGACCCCCTCCGGCGGGGTGAGAACGGCCGTAAAGTCCACGTCCAGCGGGGCGTTCCCGGTCAGCGCCGAAGCCTCGATCGCGACCGTGAAGGCCCCGCCCTCAACCGCGTCAACGCCTTGCACATCCGCGGTCACATCGGTCGTGGTGGGCGTATCGCCGCCGCAGGCGCCCAGCGTCGAACACGTGGCGCCTAGCCATAGGACCGCCGCGCAAAGCTTGACGGCCTCTGTGGCACGACGCCAGAGGCGCCCTCGTTCCGGATTATTCACGCCCCTCTCCCTCTTCTGTGCTGTCTTCACGGCCAAAGCCTGCCGCCGCCCGGCCCGAGATGCAAGCCTGCCGGGTCGGCGGCGACCGCGGCCCACGTGCGCCTCAACTATTGACCGACATCGCCGGCCCAGCTAAGGCGGCGCGCGATGGAAATACCTCTCCCAGCTTACAGCGTCGGTCCCGTCTCCGTCGACCCGGGTCTCGTCCTCGCCCCGATGTCGGGCGTGACCGATTCCCCCTTTCGGCGCCTCGTCTTGCGGTGCTCCGGCAGCGCCGTCGGCCTCGTCGTCAGCGAGTTCATCAACGTCGACATGCTCACGAGCGGCGCCCTCCGAGCGGCCATCCGTATGAGCTTTCATGAGTCCGAGCGACCCGTCGGTATTCAGATCTACGGATCTGATGTAGCCAAGATGGTTGAAGCAGCAAAGATCGTCGAGGGGCACGGGGCCGATCTCGTGGACATCAACGCCGGATGCCCGGAGCCCAAGATCTGCAGGCGTGGCGGTGGCGCGGGACTCCTACGCGATCTCCCGCGCCTCGAGGCCATCGTCGAGAGCGTGGCCAAGGCCGTCTCAATCCCGGTGACGCTCAAGATCCGCAACGGTTGGGACGAGACCTCGCTGAACGCAGACGAGACGCTCATGCGCGCCGAGAGGGCTGGGGCGCGCGCGCTCGCGATCCACGGCCGGACGCGCCAGCAGCTCTATAAGGGTGTCGCCGACTGGGGTGTCATCGGCGAGCTCAAAAAGGTCGCCAAGATCCCGATCCTCGGGTCAGGCGACGTCGGGACCGCCCGGGACGCGAAGATGCGCCTCGAACAGACAGGCTGCGACGGAATCCTTATCGGCCGCGCCTCGGTCCGCAACCCCTGGATTTTTCGCCAGATTCACGACGAATGGCACGGCCGCGAGGCCTTCCGTCCGTCTTGGGGTGAGACCTGGGAGGTCCTCTCGGACTACCTCGGGATGCTCTCGGACCAGTACCCGCCGAACGTGGCCCCTGGCCGCATGAAGATGATGATGGCGCGCCTCTTGCGTGGCTTCCCAGCGGACGCGAACCTGCGGATCCGGGTCCTGCGCGAGGCCGAGCCAACGACGATGCTCGGGTTCTTCGAGGAGGCCTGCAAGACGCACGGCCTCTGGAATACCCTCCGCGACATGGACACCGAGACCGCCGAGGTCGCGAGCGCTGCCTAAGCCGACCGGGTCGCTTTCTTCGAGGGTTGTCCGGCTTCGCGACGATTCATGAGATAGGCGATCGTGACGCCGGCGAGGAACCCGAAGAGGTGACCCTCCCACGAGATCCCAGGACGGGACGGGACCACACCGAAGATGAGTCCGCCGTAGGCGAATCCGACGAGCACGGCCATCGCGATAGCCTTGACGCTGCGCTCAAGCACGCCCGACGCCATGATGTAGCCGAAGTAGCCGAAGATGAGGCCGCTGGCGCCGATGTGGCTGGTGTTGCTGCCGCCGATGAGCCACACGCACAGGCCTCCGACCACGGTGACGAACGCCGTGACCATGATGAAGGTCCTGGTCCCGCGCACAATGGTGAGGAAACCGAGGATCGCGAAGGGGATGCTGTTGGCGGCGAGATGCGCGAAGTCCCCATGAAGGATAGGCGCGAAGAAGATCCCGAAGAGGCCATCCACGGTCCGGGGCCGAACACCATACGCGTTCAGCGGTTGGCCGAAGATGGCGTCGATGATCTCGAGTCCCCACATCAAGGCGAGGGCGACGCCGATGATCATCGCCTTCTGCTTCAACTGGTCCTTGGCGGAAACGCCTGCAGTTCCGGTTGTTGCGGGGGCCCTATTTCTCGGTCCAAGTGTCGGCAACATATATTGTACTCCTTGCTTCCCAATTTCGCATACGCCTAGGTTCTGGCGAGCAACGATCGGGGTCACGTTCGTCGTGGGATGATGTTACCCTCAACGCGGAGAGTCCATGCCCGACCAACAGATACCACGAAAAAACCTCCTATGCCCGGACGTACCGCGTTGGGAGGCCGATCCCTCGCGCCCCGTCATCCGCCTCGTCGATGTCGTGAAGCGCTATGGGGATCGCCCGGTCCTGAACGGTGTGAATCTTGAGATCCACACGGGCCTGACGACCGTCGTGAACGGCGCATCCGGGTCTGGGAAATCATTGCTGCTAAAGCTAATGAACGGCCTCACCCTCCCCGATGAGGGGGACGTCTTCATTTTTGGTGAAAACACTCGCGATCTCACCAACGCGAAGCTGCTCGAGATGCGCAAACGGATCACGATGCTCTTCCAGAGCTACGCGCTCTTGGATTCGATGACGGTCGAACAGAACGTCGCCTTCCCCCTGTCCGAGAACACCTCTCTGCCTTGGCGCGACATCCTCGACCGGGTCCACGAGCTCCTCGCGATGCTTGGGCTCGCCGACGCATCCCAAAAGCTCCCCTCGCAGCTCTCGGGCGGCATGAAGAAGCGCGTGTCCCTCGCCCGCGCGGTCATCTCGAACCCCGAGATCGTGCTCTTCGACGAGCCAACGACGGGCCTCGATCCCATCATGGTCGCCTTCGTCGACGACATGCTTAAAGAGACGCGCGAGCGCTTCAATATCACCAGCGTCATCATCAGCCACGACATGAGCTCAACGCTCAATCTCTCGGATCGCTTGGCGATTCTAGAGGACGGCCGCATCACCGCCCAGGGTACGCTGCGAGAGGTCCTTGGTCCTAAACGCACTCCCCTCGTCGACATCTTCTACGCCGACGTCGGACGCCTCGAGGTCGAGGAGGCTGCCGGTACCGGGCGCCCGCCGCAGCTCTTGTGGCCGCGTGACCCCAACGAAGAACCTGTCGTGGAGCTGACGGGTGTGCACAAAAACTTTGGTACACAACACGTCCTCCGCGGCGTTGACCTCTTGGTCCCGCGGGGGAAGATCACGACGATCATCGGCGGCTCTGGTAGCGGCAAGTCCGTCATCATGAAGCACATCATCGGCCTCATGCGCGCCGACGCGGGCGAGGTGTCGGTCTTCGGCGTGCCGGTGTCGAGCCTCAATGACCGCGAGCTGCGCCAGATGCGGACCACGATCGGCATGGTCTTTCAGGGCGCCGCGCTCCTCGACGGCATGACGATCGCGCAGAACGTCTCCTTTCCGCTCTTTGAGCGCGGAGTCGACCGCAAATCCGCGCGAGAGCAGACCGAGGAGGTGATGGAAAAGCTGCACCTGACCGAGATCGCCCACCGGATCCCGTCCGAGGTGTCAGCAGGGCAGCGCAAGCGCGCCGGCCTCGCGCGAGCCATCATCACAAAACCCCGCCTCATCATCTACGACGAGCCGACCACCGGGCAGGACCCTGTGCTGTCCCGGACCCTGGACGACATGATCGTGGAGGCCCAATCCCTCTTCGGCGTGACGAGCCTTATCGTTTCCCACGACATGCCCTCGGCCTTCCGCATCGCGGACCAGATCGCGATGCTCCATGAGGGCGTCATCGTCGCCGCCGAGTCTCCGGACGGGCTACGGGAGGTCGACGATCCACGAGTCCGACGCTTTATCTATGCGGGCAGTGACGAGGGACGGGCGGCCGAGCGACAGCTCGAGGCTAACGCGGCCGCCGGGACGCAGGCATCGGCGTAGCTTGGCGGATGCGCCTTGGCGACCCGGACCAGGAAAAAGCGACGACCTCTTCTTGAATTGCAAAGATGAGGTCCTCGAGATCCGTCTCCCTAGGCACGAACGCGCCAAAACGCGCCGCATCGAAATAAACCGCGCCTAGCCTGCCAACGCGTGGCAGCGACGATCGAAGTCTCAATTGTCGTTCGCAACTGCCGCCTCCGTCTGCTAAGGAGGCTCCTTCCCGGGCTCGTTCCCGCACCCGAAAGAGGAGCCTCCGTGTCTGAACTTCATACGTTTTTTGCCGGCATCTTTCCGCTCGACCCTCTCGAGGTCTTCGGGATCAAGCTGCACGCCTTCGGTTTCCTCGTCGGCGCCGCCATCATCGTCGGCACGATTATCGCTGGCAAGCGCGCCAAGAAGTTCGGCCTGTCCGAAAACGTCATAAGCCAGCTCGCGCTCTGGGCCGTCATCCCTGGCTTCATCGGCGCCCACTTTGTGCACGTCCTCGCGTATTATCCCGAGGAGTTCATCAAGCGCCCCCTCTATCTCCTTGAGATCTGGAGCGGAATCTCGAGCCTCGGTGGCTTCGTCGGCGGCGCCCTCGGTGTGTGGTACTACTTCCGTAGAAACAAGGGCTTGCCCTTCCTGCCCTACGCCGATTCCCTCATCTACGGCTTCGCGTTCGCGTGGATCCTCGGGCGCCTCGCCTGCACCGTCGCCTTCGACCACCCCGGTCACCTCACCGAGTTCTTCATGGGGATGGATTACCCCGGTAATGGCGGCGAAGTCGGCCCCGGTATCCGCCACAACCTTGGCTTCTATGAGGCGCTCTGGGCCGTCGCGATGTCGGCCTTCTTCTTCCTTCACCGCAACAAGACCCACTTCAAGGGCTGGTTTGTCGCGACCTTTGTGATCGCCTATGTCCCCTTCCGCTTTTTCGCCGACTTCCTGCGCGAGGTCGACGAGCGGTACGGCGGGCTCACCCCCGGGCAGTGGATCTCGCTTGGGCTGCTCGGCCTCTGCGTCTATCTGGCGATCGTTGGCACGAAACGCAAAGACATGCTGGTCCCCGACGGTGTGCCCAAGCTGTCCTGCCTCCCGAAGGCTGAACGGGAACGCCTAGAAGGCAAGACGACCGGAAAGAAGAAGGCCTGACGAACGAGCGCTGCCCCTCGTGGCAGCGCTATTTCGTTGAATTTAAAGAGAGCTGCGCTCGTGAGAGGGCAGCTCTTTTTGCGTCTTGGCGAGGCGAACCTCAGCGACGCCGCTTCTCCTTCGGTTTTACCTCTACGACCGCAACCGTGGCACGGTCGATGACGAACCGTCCGTTGCGGATGGTCACGGTGTCGTTGCCGCGCGCTCTCGCCGCGCCGACACCAGCGACGCGGAACTCACACTCACCGACACACACGACGATCGACATCGTCAGCGAGTTCAAGTTCATATCCCGCGTCATGGCGTCGGATACGACGGTGACAGGATAGGCCCGATCGTCCTCATTGCGAATATCAATCGCCGAGGCGGACGCGATCGACCCCATCAAAAGTGCTGCTGCGCCTAACCCGATCAACGTTTGCTTGAGTACGTTCATGTCTTGATCCTCCCCAGGATGTTTGGCTTTGAGCGCGTGTCTTGTACAGGCGCTCCATGTCTGCGTTGTCTCGCGCCGTGACGCACTCGCGAGAACTGAGGTCTAGGGTCCGGCGTTAGGCTCGCGACTCACACTGTTTCCCTGACGAGGGTTCTGTCGGCACTTCGACCAAGAGACATGAGGGAAAAGTGACGATTCGGGACGAGATTTTTACATCACGATGGGATTACTACGTTTTGAAGGTCTACTTGCCGAGGAGCGCGTCCTGCGCGCTGTAGAGGTCCCCATCGCCCGCGTTTGACGACCAGACATACAACATGCTTGTCCCGTCGAGCACAGCGTTCCAGGGCAGCCCGATCGAGCCACCGCTGTAGGTGTTGATCGCGCCAAAGAGCACCGGCCACGAGCCCGAGCCGTCGTTGTCGACGAAGGTGTTCTCGGGGTCGAGGCCCTTGGCGAGGGCATAATCCTTGCAGTAGGCCAGCGACGGCTTGCCGCCCAGCCGGTCTTCGCCGATGACCACGATGAGGTCGAGCCCCTCGTTCTCAGGCAGCTTGGCGCGCGCCGCGGCTTGGGGCACGAAGGCCTCGCAGGCGCCACACCAGCCCGCTGACGCGATGAACCATGTCACCTTGGACTGGCCGCAGCGCGCGTGCAGATCGATCTCCTGACCGAGGCAGTTCGTGAGCGTGAAATCACGAATATTTTCGCCGATATTCTTGCCGGTGCCCTCCGCCACGCAGGAGCCATAACCGATGGGGACCGCGGGCACGGCGACGTCGATGAGGAGGTCGCCGACGCACCAGGTCTTGGCGTTCGAGAAGTGAATGACGGCCCCTGTGCCGCGGTCGATGCGGACCTGCTTGAGGCGAAGATCCTTCATCGTGGCGACGAAGCGCCCGTCTGGTAGCCCTGGGTCACTGACCTCAAGCGTTCCACTCTCCGCGATCCACGTAAAGCCGCACTCGACGTCGTTGCAGAAGGTCTGTCCGCGCATGTAGATCGAACCGCCCGCCTCTTCGGTGCCGACAAGGGCGTGGCTACCCGCGACGGCTCCGTTCGGCCACAGCTGCCGGTGGTTTAGCTCCATCACGACGCGGTCGAAGGGAGGCTCGACCAAGACGTTGCTGATGGCGAAGCGGACCCGCAAGGCGCCGGCGGCCATCCGCGGGAAGGCCGCGGCGGTTGTCACCTCGAAGCCTGTTGAGTCGCAAGTTTCGGCGCTGACGCACTGACCAGCGCCGCAAAAGGTCCCGTCGGCGCAGACCTTACCGCAGGTCGTCCCGCAGGTGGTCTCGCCACAGGTCACGCCGCTGCACGAACACACGCCAATCTTACCCGTGGGAGTCTCGGTGTCCCCGCCGCAGGCGCCGACGCCAGCGGAGAGCATCGCGACCGCGGCGACCACCGGAGCGAGGCCTGTCTTCAGTAGGCAATTCGAAATAACAGCGCGAAATTGAGACATACGTAACTTCCTGTGTACATGCTGCGCGAGGCGTCAAGGGCGCCCGGGTCCTCAACTCTTACCGCTTTGCTTTCGGGGCTACAACTCCCGGGACGTTCGCGCTATCATCTGGGCATGCGTGCCCTCATTGTCGTCGATGTTCAGCTTGATTTCTTACCCGGCGGGGCCCTAGCGGTCTCTGAGGGCGACGCGGTGATCGCCGTCGCGAACACGCTGATGCCTCGGTTTGACCGCGTGGTCGCGACTCAGGACTGGCATCCCGCCGGACACGCCAGCTTCGCGGCCCAATACCCTGGCCGCTCACCCGGCGAGCTGGTGGACCTCGACGGGCTGCAACAGGTCCTGTGGCCAGTCCATTGTGTACAACACACGCGTGGCGCCGAGTTTGCGGATGGCTTGGACACCTCGCGCTTTCACCGCATCTTCCAGAAAGGCACCGACCCGCGCGTGGATAGCTACAGCGGCTTTTTCGACAATGGCCGGCGGCACGATACTGGCCTTGGCGCTTGGCTTCGCGGCGAGGGTGTCACGGACGTCGCCGTCATGGGCCTCGCGACCGATTATTGCGTACGCTGGACGGCTCTCGACGCGCTCTCGCTCGGCTTCGCGACCTCGCTTGTGGTCGATGGGTCGCGTGGCGTGAACCTCAGCCCGGGTGACGTCGAAAAAGCCATCGCTGAGATGGCGGACAAGGGCATCACCGTCACGGACTCCGAGACATTTTGAACGCGCGCCGCGTCTTGGGCTCGAGGGGGGCCCGATGTTCGCTGTCGCATCGGGCCGCGCTTCGAAAAGCGTGGCGGTTTTGACCTATCTCATCGTCTTCCTGTGGTCCCTACCGTCCGGAATCATTTGGTTTTTCAACGCAGAGGCCATGGTCGTCTACCAGGTGTCGTCGCACCCGGACCTCGCGCCCTGGATCATCGCGCTGACGACGACGGCGGGGCAGTTCATCGGTTATGCGGCCCTCTATCACTTCGCGGCCCTCTTCTTGCAGCGCTTCGCGTTCGTCAAAAGAGCCGTATCGAAGGTGCAGATCGACCGAACCGGGCCCGGCACCTGGATGATGTTCTTCACCGGCGGGCTCTTCGGTCTGCCGCCGCTGCTCGCGCTCTTTGCGGTCTACGGATCCGCGCGGGTCGGCCCCTTCCGCACTTTCGTGTTGATCGCGGCACCTGCCCGCCTCACTTGGTACATGGGCTGGGCCTATGCGCCGGACGCGATCCGGGACACTTTCGGTTGGCTCAGCAAGGGCTGAGGAAAGCATCCCAAGCTGGCGTCCGTTGCCGAGCTCTGCTAATTCGCCCCTATGATCCCGCGCCTCGCCGAGCTCGAACCAGTCCACGAAACCACACGCGCCTTCTTGGCCGAGCTCAAACGGGCCGGCTTTTCCGGTGATGTGGCGCTCGACAAGGCCTCCCGCGTCGTGGGCTCGACGGACAACAGCATCTACCAGATCTTGCCGGAGGCCCTCGTCTTCCCGCGCAAGACGACTGACGTCGCGCTGATCCTGCGGCTTGGCCAAGAGCCACGGTTCGCCGGGCTAAACTTCACCGCGCGCGGCGGCGGCACCGGCACCAACGGACAGTCCCTGACGACCAGCGTCGTCGTCGATCTCGCCCGATACATGCGCCACATCGGGACTTTTGACGCGGCGGCGGGCTGGATCGAGGTCGAGCCAGGTGTCGTCAAAGATCAGCTCAACGCCTTTTTGGCCCCACATGGCGTCTTCTTCGCGCCAGACCTGTCGCCAAGCTCGCGCGCGACTATCGGAGGCATGATCGCGACCGACGCCTGCGGCCAAGGTTCGCGGGTCTACGGCAAGACCTCGCAGCACGTCATCGGGCTGGAGGTGGTGTTGGCCAATGGCGAGACCGTCTGGCTTGAGGACATGACGGCCGACGTCGCAGCAGCCGAGATCGCCACGGCCTCGCCTCTTGGGCGCCTCATCGCCGCCGTCGCGCCCGTCGTCCGCGCAAACCGCGACGACTTTATTGAGAAGATCCCGAAACTTCAGCGCTTCGTGACGGGCTATCACCTGCCTCGCGCCGTCGATCCCGAGCACGGCGGTGTCGCCCTGCAGTGGCTCATCACCGGCGCCGAGGGGACCCTCGGTATCGTCACGCGGGCCAGAATCCGCGTGATCCCGATCCCGACCGCGCGGCGCTTGGCCGTCCTTGAGTTCAGCGACTTTGAGTCGGCCCTAGCCTCGGCGAGAAACCTCGTGGCGACGGACCCGTCGGCCATCGAGACCATCGACGACCGCGTGCTTGGCCTCGCCCGAAAAGACATTATTATTCATAGCGTGAGTGACTATCTGCCCGAACGAGAGCCGGCCACGCGCGCGATCAATCTGGTCGAGTACGAGGGCACCGACGAGGACGCGTGCGTCGCCCGGGTCGAGGCTCTGATCGCCGCATGCGAAGCCCACCGTGGCGAGGTCGGCTGGCCGGTCCACTGGTCCGTGGCTAAGAACGACGCTGACCGCGACGCGCTCTGGAACCTCCGGAAGAAGGGCGTAGGCCTGCTCGGCAACACCGAGGGGCGTCGCAAACCCGTGCCCTTCGTCGAAGACACGGTCGTCCCCCCCGAGCGGCTGACCGAGTATGTCCGGGACTTTCGCGCGATCTTAGAGGCCGAGGGCCTGGACTACGGGATGTTCGGCCACGTGGACGTCGGCTGCCTGCACGTGCGGCCTTTGCTCGATATGCGCGATCCCGCGGACGAAGCGCGTCTTCGCCGCATCTCTGACCGCGTCGCTGCCCTCTGCCAGCGCTACGGCGGTGTGATCTGGGGTGAACATGGCAAGGGCTTTCGCTCGGAGTATAGCCCCCAGATCTTTGGCGATCTCTTCGATGTGATCTGCACCATCAAGGGTCTCTTCGACCCGGGCAACCGCCTGAACCCGGGTAAAGTTGCAACACCACCCGATCGAAAGCATGAACTCAAAACGATCGATCAGCCCAAGCGCGGGCACTTCGATCGTCAGGTCGCCACGAAGGACCAAGAGACCTTCACGAAGGCCCTCGATTGCAACGGAAATGGTCAATGTTTCCATTGGGATCCAGACCACATCATGTGCCCCAGCGCGAAGGTCACCCGCGACCGTATCCACACGCCGAAGGGGCGCGCGGGCGTCATGCGCGAGTGGCTGCGCCAGCTGGGAAACCGCGGCCAGACGCTGACGACATCCAAGCCAGCGCGCGGCTTCAGACGCGCCCTCGCCCTGCCCCACCGCACGGCCAACGGGATCGCCAAGGCTCTTGGCCAATACGACTTCTCGCACGACGTCCACCGCTCCATGATGGGCTGCCTCGCGTGCAAGGCCTGCGCGACCCAGTGCCCCGTCAAGGTCGACGTGCCGGCCTTTCGGGCGGACTTCCTCGCGCACTACTACGACCGCTATCCGCGCAAGATGCGCGACCACCTGATCGCTGGCCTCGAGAGCTCGCTAAAGCTGATGGCCCTCATGCCCCGGGCCTTCGCGTGGCTCTTCCGACGTAAGCTCTTCCAGGGCGCCCTCGCTCGGATTGTCGGGCTCGTGGACTCACCCCCGATCGCCTCCCAGACCCTCAAGCGCGAGCTGAGGGCCAAGGGGATGACCCTCTTGGACCCGGCAAGACTCGAGATGAGCCCCACCGTTGCGGGCGGCGAGCGGGTAATCATCCTCCAAGATGCTTTCACTTCATACTATGAGCCGCACGTCGTCATGGCGACCATCGCGCTCCTCAAGCGCCTCGGCTACGCGGTCGAGCTCGCGCCCTTCTTCCCGAACGGCAAGGGCCTTCACGTCAAGGGCTTCGTCGACCGCTTCGAGAGGCTCGTGGCCAAAAACCATGTGCACCTCCAAAGACTTGCAGCGTCAGGTGCGACCCTCGTGGGCATCGACCCCGCGGTCACCCTGACCTATCGGGACGAGTACGCCGCGGTTATCCGGAAGGGCGGGCTCGGACTACCTGTGAAGGTGATGATGTTGCAGGAGTTCTTGGCGACCGCCGTGGTTCCATCGCCGACGTCTCTGAGTTCGCTTGAGGTTCAACTATTCGGCCACTGCACCGAGAGGGCCCTTCACCCCGCGTCCGATCGTCAGTGGCAGGCCGTCTTCGCGCGCTTTGGCATCATCGCCAAGGCGAAGTCCGTGGGCTGCTGTGGCATGAGCGGCGCCTTCGGGCACGAGCGCGAACATGTCGCGGAGAGCCGCGGGATCTTTGAGATGTCCTGGGACCGCTATCTCCCGGAGGACGCGGCGGCGCCTGTCGCCGTGACGGGGTACTCGTGCCGCAGCCAGGTCGCCCGCTTCAGGGGCACGAAACCTAAACATCCCGTGGAGTTTCTGCTCGCGCAGCTGGGCCCGGCGGATTCACGAGAGGCGCGGTAGCGCCGCAAACTGGGCTAGGCGGAGCGAGCCTCTTGGCGCACGAGGGCCAACAGATCTCGGACGGTCGTCACGAGCTCTTCCGGACGGAAGGGCTTGTCACAAAAGGCGATCTCGCGCCGTTGAAAGAGGCGCGTGTCTCGCTTGAGGTCATCCTTGAGGAAGCCGGACACGAAGACTACGGGGAGCTCGTGGCGGTCCCGCAAGAGGCGTGAGGCCAGATCGAGGCCGCTCATGCCCGGCATCACGACGTCGCTGACGAGGATGTCGATGGTCTCCATCTCGGCCGCCCAGATCGCGAGGGCGGCTTCGCCGCTGGACGCTGTGAGGGTCTCAAAGCCCGCGCGAGAGAGGATCCGCCGCGTGAGCTCCAAGAGGACCTCGTCGTCCTCGACGACCAAGACGCGGTCCCGGGGTCTCTCGTTCGCGCCTGTTCCTAGTGGAAACTCGGTCCCTTCAGACGGAGTTCCTGCGTTGGGCCGCGCCGCGGGGAACCGGATCTCGAGCTTGCAGCAGCGCACATCGAGCTCGGCGACCTCAAGGTGGGCGCCGCAGTTGGCGGTGAGTTGCCGGGCGACATCAAGCCCATACCCGAGCTGCGGCGTCGAGGGGTCAAGCATCGTGCCGGCGGTCTGGGTAGCGTTACGCTCGGTGTCACTGGGGAGATGCTCTTCGATGCGCAAGAGCGCCCAGCCGTCGCTGTGCACGGACTCCGACGTCGTCATACGGCGCACTGAGGCGGGGGGCCCGCTTCGACCGCAATGAATCACGACCGAGGTCGCGCCCGCGGAGACACCGTTGACCAGTTGGACCAGCAGCTCGAGGAGCTGAGTGCGATTGGCGGAGATGAGCGGCGTCGCCGTTAACTCGAAGCTGATCTTTTTGAGATGAAACAGATTTCCGAGGAGGGGTGACGCCTCATTCAGAAGATCTTGCAGATCCACCGACTCGCTGCGCGCGACCTGCTGGTGCGCGAACCCGAGGAGACGCCGCGTCAGGACCGCGGCTTTCTCGGCGGTCCCGCGCGCGTCCTCGATCACGGAGCGGACGTGTTCGGGTTCCCAGACGTTGTCGAGGGCCAAGGCGAGCTGGCCCTGCAAGATCGCCAGTAAGTTATTGTAATCGTGCGCGAGATGACCCGCCACGTGCCCCATCGCGTCGAGACGCAGGGCGCTTAGGTTCTGTCGTTCAGCGGTCTTTCGGTCAGTGATATCGTTCGTCGTCCCGACGATACGCACGACGCGCCCGTCGGCGTCCCTCTCGAGCACGGCGTCGCGGGTCTGAAACCAGCGCCAAGACCCGTCCCGTGCCCGAATGCGCATCTCGGCCTCAAGGACACCGTTCGGGACCTCGTGTTCCCAACGCGCGAAGAGCCCGGGGAGCTTCTTGACGTCGTCGGGGTGGATAATGGCCATGGGCAACCCGCCCATCGCTTCGAGCTCGGCGCGAGTATAGCCGAGGCCGACGCCGACGTGCCTGTTTAGGTACTCAAGGCTGAGGGTCCGCAGATCACAGATGTAGACCGCGTGCGGCAGAGCCTCGCGCATGATCCGCAGCTGCGCGACGAGCTCCTCACGGGGCAAGTCGTCCAGCGCGTCGCGCGGCAAGTTGTCCAGCGCATCCCCATTGGGGTTCTGCGTCGCGCGTGGGCGTTCGTCGTCGGGTGAAGTGGTGGACATAACTCTACCTAGAGAACCACATTTGGTTCGCGATTGGAAACCGACGGCCCACCTTCGCACAATAGCGAAAGATGCGAAGCATGTCGAGTCCCCGGTTCGAGGGCGTGAAGACTCAACAAACGGGTCGAACGCACCATGCCAACTAAGTTGCCGCGAGGCCGGCGTTCCTTTCGACACACAGCTTTGTGATCGGGCGCCAGTTGAAAAGCGCGACGATTCGGACGACAAAGCGCCTATGGCACACCCCAAACCGATCCCCGAGGGCGGACACAAGAGCCCCTTCAACGTCATCGTCATCGTCGCGGCCCTTGGCTACTTCGTGGATATTTATGACTTGCTCCTCTTCTCAATCGTGCGCGTGCCGAGTCTGCAGGACCTCGGCCTGCCGCCCGAGGAGATCCAACACGTCGGCGTCATGCTGCTCGACTGGCAGATGGCCGGCCTCCTATTAGGCGGCATCCTCTGGGGGCTCCTTGGGGACATGCGCGGCCGCATCTCGGTCCTCTTCGGCTCGATCATCACCTATTCACTCGCGAATATCGCCAATGGGTTCGTCACGGACGTCGACACCTATGCCTTCCTGCGGTTCATCGCGGGCATCGGCCTCGCCGGCGAGCTTGGCGCGGGCGTGACCCTCGTGTCCGAGACGATGCACCGCGAATACCGCGGGCTCGGGACCACGCTCGTCGCCTCATTTGGGGTCCTGGGCGCGACGGTCGCCGCCCTCGTCGGCGATCTCTTCGATTGGCGCACGGCCTACTTTGTCGGCGGTGGGCTTGGCATCGTCTTGTTGTTGCTGCGCTTTGCGACCTACGAGAGCGGCATGTTCGAGCAGCTCAAACAAACTGGGTCACGCCGTGCGCGCTTCTGGCTTATTTTCAAGACCAAGGATCGGATCCTCCGCTACCTCGCCTGTATCGGCATCGGTCTGCCCATCTGGTACGCCATTGGCCTCTTGATAGTCTTCTCGCCCGAGCTGTCGCGCGCTCTTGGCGTGACGCCCGCCGCCAACGCGGGTCAAGCCGTCTTCTGGGCCTACATGGGACTCGCCGTCGGCGACATGTCCAGTGGGCTCTTGTCCCAGCGCCTGCGATCGCGCAAGAGCGCCGTCTTAGCCTTTGTGGTCATGCTCGCCGTGTCGGTCGTCGCCTATCACCTCAGCACCGGGGTCTCCCTGACGGGCTTCTACGTGATCTGCGGCTTCATCGGCTTTGCGGCGGGCTACTGGGCTCTGTTCGTCACCATCGCATCAGAGCAGTTCGGGACCGACATCCGCAGCACGGTCACGACGACGGTCCCGAACTTCGTCCGCGGCGCCGTCATCCCCTTCACGCTGCTCTATTTGGCGCTCCACGAATCCCTCGGGGCGCTGGGCGCGACGGCTGTCGTGGGCGTCATCGCGTTCGCTCTCGCGGGTCTCAGCCTAAGGCACCTGCGGGAGAGCTTCGGCCGCGACCTCGACTATGCCGAGGACGAGGACGAGCCCGCCGTCGGGATTTGAGTTCGTGCGCCACGCACTAGGCGTGAAGCGGGGCAGTCTCGCGCAGCAGATAGTCCTTCTCCGCGCCCGACAGGAAGGGCTGAAGGGTCTCGCGCACCCGCTGGTGGTAGGCGTTGACCTGGGCAAGCTCGACCGTGTTCAGGAGGGACGGCTCGATAAGCGCCCGGCAATGCGGGACGAGGGTCAGGTCCTCGAATGAATAGAAGTCGCCGAAGGCCCCACCCCTCGTATGTTCAACCACCACGACGAGGTTCTCGACGCGGATGCCGTAGGCGCCGGCCAAGTAAAAGCCAGGCTCGTTCGACAGGATCATCCCGGGCTCAAGGGGCACGGAATTGAAACCCGGCGACACGCGGTGCGGTCCTTGGTGTACCGACAAAAAGCACCCGACGCCGTGGCCGGTGCCGTGGCCGTAGTTGAGGCCGACCTCCCACAGCGGGGCGCGCGCAAATGCGTCAACGTGGGTACCGGTCACGCCGTGAGGGAAGACCGCGCGGCCAAGGGCTAGGTGGCCACGGAGGACACGGGTGTAGTGTTCACGCTGGGCCGTCGTTGGCTTTCCGAGGTGCATCGTGCGGGTGATGTCAGTCGTGCCGTCGAGGTACTGCCCACCCGAGTCGAGCAGAAAGAGGGTGGAATCATCGATCACCCGCGTGGTCGCGGGCGTCGAGCGATAGTGGACGATGGCCCCGTTGGGTCCAAAGCCTGCGATGGTGTCGAAGGAGAGGCCCTGAAAACGCTCGCCTTCAGCCCGGAAGGCCGCGAGACGTTCTGACGCGAGCAGCTCGTCCACGCCCGAGCGCCAGGCGCCCTCAAGCCACGACAAGAAGCGGGTGACGGCTACAGCGTCGCGGATATGGGCGCGGCGCATGCCGTTGAGCTCAACGGTGTTCTTCTTCGAGCGCGGCCCAAGGACCGGCGAGGCCTTCTTATAGATGTCGACGGAGGGTCGCTGGAGGGCGCTCTCGATGAAGGCGTTGGCGCTCTGCGCGTCGACCCAGACGCGGCCGGTCAGCGACGCGAGGCGGTCCCCGAAGGCGTTGTAAGGCGCGAGGGTCACGCCAGCGGCGGCCAACGTCGCCCGGACGGCGTCATCGACCTTTTTGCCGTCGATGAAGAGGATCGCCTCGTCCTTGCCGATGAGGCCCCAGCCAATGGCGATGGGGTTAAAGTCGACGTCGGTGCCGCGGATGTTGAAGGTCCACGCGAGCTCGTCGAGGGTCGCGACCACCAGCCAATCAGCCTTTGCTGCTGCAAGTGATTTGCGAAGTCCCTCGAGCTTTGAGGCGGTGCTTTGCCCCGAGAATTGCTCGGGCCACGCGGTGATCGGCGCGGACGAAAGCGACGGCGCGTCAGTCCAGATGACGTCGACGAGGTTCTTCTCGACGGCCTTCAGGTCGCCACCGGCGGCCGTGACCGCCGCCCGTAGCCGGTCGGCGTCGGAGATCGTATGAAGGTTGGGATCGAAACCAACGATACGGTCGTGCGCGATGGCCCCGAGGTGATCGGCGAGATCCGGCACCTCGCGGTCACCGAGGCGCATCAGCTTAAAGGGGGTGCCCTCCAGCTCGCGCTCGCCCTGCAGCCAATAGCGGCTGTCGGCAAAGACCCACGCGCCATCGAGACCCACGAGGGCGTCACCCATCGAGCCCGTAAACCCGCTGAGCCACGGCCGGCGCTGCCACGGCTCGGGGACGTACTCGCTCTGGTGAGCGTCGGACGACGGGATGAGGAAGAAGTCGAGGCCGGCCGCGACCATGGCCTCGCGCAACGCCGCGACGCGGGTCTGGGTGATTTCCGGGGTCGGGGTCATGGTCTCATGGCTAGGCATCGCTCGGTCCTCATCGGTCGGTCGTTCGTCGGGCTCTTTTGAGCGACGGAGACTTACCAGAACGGGCTTCGAGACGCACGCCTACGGTGCGGACGGAGTAGTCGGTTGGGGCTGATCTTTCCTGGTCAATGCGAAGTCGAGGCTAAGAGACCGGCGACAACCCGGCTCACCGCGCGGCGATGCTCGCGGTCAGGCCCTCGGCGAGGCTGGCGCGCGCGGCGGCGGTCAAGCGCGGTAAGACCCACGGGTAGATGATGTCGCGCTCGCGGGCGAGGTGGTGGGAGACGAGGTGGATGACGCGCCAGAGGGGCTCAAGGCAACGGACCATGCGATCGCGGAGGCCTGGCTCAGCGGCGGTCGCGGCGAGGTCGACGAGGACCGTGCGGCCGGCGGCGAGGAGGTGCCCGAGCTGTTTGTGTTCGGGCAGGTAGATGCGATCGGAGGCGCCGCGGGGTGGATCCTCGGTGTCGGCGAGTCGCCCGGCGAAGGCTAGCTCCTCCGCCTCTTGGTGGGCGGTGAGCGAGGCTACGAGGGCCCGCCAGTGTCCGAGCGCGGTGTCGGCGGCTGGTGCGGACGGGTCGCCGATGCGGAGCTCGGTGAGGGCTGAGATGGCGAGGAAGAAGAGCTCCTCCAACGCCGCGTGGGCGGTGTCGTGGAGCGCGATGAGGGTGGCGATGGGATCACCGTGCATGACGCCTCCGGTGGGGGTGGTGCGCACGCATATTGAAAACAGGGCGCGGTCGTGAGGGAAGCCGGCCCGCACCTTGAATCAAGGGCGGGCCGCTCGCATAGTGGATGGATGCGGATGACCTTGTCGACAAATAAAGGTAACACTCGGCCCACGGGCGGCCCGACGAGGGCGCTTTTGGCAATCTTTACGGCCGCCTCTGTGGCGACCCTCTGCGGCGGGTGCGCTTCGACCGGAGCACAGGAGGGGCCTGCCCCCGCGCGTCAGGATGAACCTCAAGGCAAGACCACGGTTTTAAATACAAAACCTTGGACACACGCCGCGACCGGGATGGTCTTTCCCGCCACTCTCGCCGGTTTCACGCGCGATGACCGCGAATCCCGCGACCCGAGGGGCGAGGCGACCGCCGTCAACTACAAGCGCCTCGGCGACGAGGTCCCGGTGATGGTCACGGTCTACATCTACCCGCAGAGCCTCAGCGGCAATGACCTCGATCGGCACTTCCTCGCGGCGAAGACGGCCGTCCTGCGAAATGGGCGGGGCACCGAGCTGCTCGCCGAGGGGCCGATGGAGCTGGAACAAGATGGCGAGATACAGGCCGGGCGCCGGGCTCACTTCATCATCTCGAACGAGAGCGAACCCTACCCGCCTCAGATCACGCACCTCTTTCTATTCAAACATGGTCCTTGGTTCATCAAGTATCGAACCATCTTCTTGGCCTTCCAGCACGACAAGGCCGACGTCGCGAACCTAGACTTCCTGCGGGCGTTGCGCTGGCCTTCGGCGGACCGGGGGCGTCTGGCCGATGCACGCCCCTTCGATGTCGGCGCGGCGTGGACTGATGCGACCCGCCCCGACCTCCACTAGCGCTGCTTAGGCTCTGGCGAAATAGAGAGCCGCGTAGACCTTGGGGTCGACCAGCGCGCCGGACTCTTCGCGGGCGGCCAAGAAGGCTGGGACGTCTTTGAGAGGCACCGAGTGGATGGTGATGTCCTCGGACTCATCGCCGCCGCCTTCGCCAATTCGCGAGAGGTTCTCGGCCCGATAGAACGTGACGACCTCGCTGGTGAGGCCGGCCGACACGGGGCCGCTTGTCAGGCGTATGAGGGTCTCGGCCGTCCAGCCGGTCTCCTCTTCGAGCTCGCGGCGCGCGGCGACGGACAAGTCCTCGTCCTCCATCCCGGCGATATCACCAGCGAGACCCGCGGGGAGCTCGATGACGGTCGTGCCGACGGGGGGGCGGAATTGTTCGACTAGCAACAGATCGCCGTCGGGCGTCACGGCCAACACGATGACGACGCCGGTCGTGTTGCGGCGCGCGACGTACTCCCAGCGGCCCTTCTTCAAGACCGACAGGTATTTGCCTTCGTAGGCTGTCTCGGGTGCGATATCTTTGGACGTCAAAGGAAACCTCGGCCTATTGTGTGGTCGTCAAAACGATTAGAGCCACTCGATCGCCCGCGCGCGGTCCGCTGGCGACGCGGCGAGCGAGGCGAAGGCCGACCGCAGGGCCCCAAGCAGGGCCTCGCGTCGGAGGCGGCCGTGGGTGCCGAGCGGAAAAGGCGCCGGCGAACAGAGGAGCCCATCGAACCGGTGGTGCGGCGCGACGACGGCGTTGCGCGCGACGATGAAGCGCCTCGCGGCGTCGCTGCGCGCCCCGTGCAAGATGGCGACCCAGCGCTTGCTGTCGGCGGCGTCCTCCGGCCAGAGATGGGCCTCAGGGATAGGTACGAGGTGGGTCCAGGGGCCGTCGAAGAAGAGGCGCGCCAGCTCCTCGGAGGCGACGATGCGCTCGGCCGAGAAGAGGCTGAGGGTCTTCGTGCCCGCCACATGAAGGCGGCCCGCGGCGTCGACGCGTCCGAGGTCGCCGGTCGCCAAGAAGCCATCGTCGGTGAACTCGATGGCGTTGACTGATCGTGAGCTGTCGAGGGCGCGCGGCGCCATGGCTGCGGTCGCGACCGCGATCTCGCCCACACCGTCGGGGCGGGGGGCCAAGATGCGTACTCGCACTCCAACCGGGAGGCGGTAGCCGCCGATGGCGCGCTCGACGTCGGCGACGTAGGCGCAGGGCACCGCGCTCTCGCTGATCTGGTAAGTCCGAAGCGCTGTGACGCCCTGATGGCGCAGACGCGCGAGGGCCGCGCCGTCGGGCATATCGTTAAAAAACCACGCGCGGCGCACGCCGTGAGCGGTCACCGGGCTGGCCAGCGCGCTGACTCCTCGCGATAGCGACGGTGGCAGGTGCTCGTCGATAATGCGCCCGAGGGTCGTCAGCGCTGCGAGAGCGCTATGCCGAGCTTGGCCGAGGCCGGTGGCGGGGGCTGGCGCCGCGAAGAAGGCGGCGTCAATGTCCCGGACGGCCAGGGACAGGCCCCGGGGCCGGGCCGAGGCCAGCGCATGGTAGAGCGCCGGCGGATCGTCGCGGTAGGCGGAGAGATCGAGGATGGGAGTGCCGAGAACCAAGGGACGCCAGAGGTCGAAGACGAACCCGACGGCGCTCAGCGGGCAGCGAACGACACCGTGAGCCGAGGCGCGGTCCTTGGTCGCGGCGAGCTCGGCGTCCTGCGCGATGACGGCGAGCGCGGCGCGCAGCTCGGCGAAACCCACGGCAGCAGCCTCGGCGCGGCCGCGTGAGCCGTTATTAAAGAAGAGGGCCAGCGGGGCGGCGCCGGCTTCGGGCGCGGCCGCGACCGGAGGGCCGTCAAAGTCGCGCCCCTCATCGAGGGCATAGAGCTGGGGCGGTAGGATGCCCACGGCGTCGTCGATAATCACGACGGACGGCAGCTTATCGCCGCGTTGAACGAAGACCGGTAGGACAGTGGCCCAGGCGCTGGGGCTGACGAGCAGCGCCTTGACGGTCGCGCGGGCGATGAGGCTGCCAAGGATCGGCCCGGAGGCCGCCGTCGGCAAGGGGAGGATGGTGAAGCCGCCGAGCGCTGAGGCCAGACAGACCTGCGCGAAGGGCTCGAGGGCGTCGGTGAGGAGCGCGATGCGATCGCCCGGTTCGAGGCCGATGTCCACGAACCAGCGCGCGATACGGTGCGCCTCGTCGATCATCTCAGCGGCGCTGCGCGGGGCACGGTCATCGGCGAAGACCCAAGCGGGACCCGTCGATGGGCGGGCGGCGACTTGCGAGAGGAGCTCGCCGACGGACGTGGCGTCGGGTGACACCGACGGATTAAGCGTGCGGAAAAAGGTCATTGCTTGGCCTCCGCTGCGGGGGGCAACAACTTCGGACCTTGGCCGAGCGGCGACAGGGGCGCCAAGAGCTCGGCGATGAAGGCCGCAATGGTGAGGCCGGGGGGAGGTGCCGTCGGACGCGCGGCGCGGACCCGCTCGGCGACGCCGTCGGCCCCAGGGGAGAGAGCGGAGAGCGAGATCACGGCAAGACCACGTGCATGCGCGTCGGCCGCGATGTCGGGGGCATCCGTGAGGATGCGCGTCCCCTCGCCGAGACTGTCGAGATATGCGCGCCATGAGGCGCCGTCAGCGAGCTTCAAATCGATATCGAGATCAGGATCTTGCGACGCGAAACCGACACACACAGCCGTGACCGGGATCTCGGCAAGACGAAGCGCCGCGACGACCTCGCTGGGCGATACGCTCGCGGTGGCCGGTGTGGGCGTTGGCGCCCCGCCAAAGAGCAGGGCGCCAAGGCGAAAGCCCTCTGCCAAGGGCGACGCGATGGTCGATCCACCGTCCTGATAGGGAGCCGCTGCGACGACTACGGCGCTGAGGCCTTCGGACGAGGCGACGCTAAGTGGGCGACCCGAGGCGACATGGAACGCCGCGAACCCCTCGTCCGTGAGGCCGGAGCTGGCGGTGGCGTCGTGAACCCCAAAGACGGCCTTCTTCGCGAAACGGCGGAGAAAGTCGCGCGCTGGGGGGCTAAATGCGAAGACCTCGGACGCGACGCCTAGCCCGACGGCGACGAGACCACGCGCGCGAGCAAAGCCGAGCGCCATCGCGGCTAGCTCGATGTCGGCGATGGCCGTCGAGGTGGCGCCAAAATCATTGCACGTCAATACGACGTCATGCTCGCCGATCCACGCGGCGATATCTGCAGCTGAAATGATCGTCGCGTCTAGGACCCTGTGTCTCAAGATGCGGCGAGCGAGCTCGCTGGTCGGAGCGCCGGCCGGCGACAGCGCGCTGGTCCCGCAGAGGGTCAGCTCAATCGGGCGGACGCGATCACACGTAGCGGCCACCTCAAGCGCCGTCAGCGCATCTAGGGCGTGCGCCTCGGCGACGGGCGACATGGCGCCAAAACGCGCGGCGAAGAGCACGCGGAGCGGAGCGTCGGACGCGACAGGAGACGGACTTGACGCCGACCACCGCGCCGCAGAGCCCTCGGCGAGGATGTTCGCGGCCGCCCAGTTGCGCGTAAGCGCGCGGGCGGCGTTGGTCGCGACGCGCGTCGTCGTCTCAGGTGAGACAAAACGTTGGCCGATGTCCCTGGCGTCGCGGGCGACGCGCCGCACGACCTCTTTAATCAATAGTTTGAACATCTTATATCGATTGTGGCGAGTGGATTGGGGACGCGATGAGGGGCACGATGGCCCGTCGCGCCCGCGCTCGGGCTAGCTCTGGCGAAACCGCGACAAGAGCTGAAGACCGAGGTGTTTGGCTATCTCGATGGTCTGGCGGGCAGGCGATGCCGAGTCCGCGGAGGCCTGGGGGCGTGGTCGGCCGACGGCGCGGGCGACCAGGCGCGGCGACAGGGCGGTACGGAAGTAGTCGCGCCAGACGGACTCGGGGTTTGCGGTCTCACGGATGACACCGTCCCGGGCGCCGGCCGCGACGGACAGGCTGTGGAGGCGCTCGTTTGAAAACGCGATCTGGCGCTCGGGGAGCCACACCGCGGCCACCTTAAAGGACTCGCGTAGCTCGGCGTCGAGGCCTTCGCCGGCGGCGGCGAGCCAGTGCGAACCCGCCCGCACCAGGGCGTCGACCGTGGGGGGCAAGATACCCCTGGGTACGAGTCCGCCCTGGAGTGCGCCGCCCACGCGGCCCGCGACCCTACGAGCCTTTTCAATATCGGCGGTGGCCGCCAAGGGGTCGGCTGTCGCCACGACCCAACGGCGGAAGAGGCCGCGCGCCGAAGACCCGCTAGGTGTCGCGCGGAGCGCAAGCTGTAAAAGGGACAGAGCCCGACCAATAGTGAGATCGTAAGCGGGGGACGGCACGGCGTGGATGATCCGTGGGGCCTCGTGCGTAATGAGAGACGCGAGCGAGAAGAGCACGTCGTGCGCCGCGCGATCGACCGGCACGAGCTGCAGCGCGGTCTCCGAGGCGACGGGGAGGTGGCGGACAGGGAGGGCGACGAGGGAGGCGATCGCGTCCAGCACACCGGGGTCGCGCGACCAGCCCGCGTAAGGGGCCATCTCGGCAGGGGCGAGGTGCCCGAGGCGCAGGATCGCGTGGCGCGCGGCGGGCGAAGCGTCACGGGTCGCGCGCAGCCAGAGGGCCTCGGCGAGGGCGCGGGCGTAACCGCCGACCGTTGGAAATCCAAGGAGGCGAGCGCGGGCGAAGGCCGTGGCCCGCCGGTCGCGGATCGCGTCACTGTCGCCCCGGCGCGGGCCATGGCAGGCGAGCTGAGCGAGGCGAGCAATCTCGACGAGGGGATCGAAGTTACGATTGGGCTCTTTTTCGCCAATCGTTGTGCCAGGTTCGAGGCCGGCGTCGCTGACGGCGTCGACGTCGCTGACGAAGAGCAGGGCCGCCGCCGGAAAGTTCTTCTGGATGAGCAGGGGGTGGCGCAGATCCCGGTCGAGCGCGATCTGCGGGTCTGAGTCAGGGCGCTTACTGCGGGCGGCGATAATGACCGCGCCAACACTCGCCTTGAGCGCGGCGATGCCGTCTCTTCCGAGGCCAAGATCATCGCGGGCCGGAGCCGCGTCATAGACGGTCACGCGCGCTTTTAGAGCCTCATCCGGCGTCGGCCCGAGGCGCTCGCGCAGGACCTCGGTCAGCCGGGAAGTGCGGCAAAAGCTGGCGAAGCGGTCGGCGGCCGAGGCCCCCTCGCTGCGGCGCTCGTACAGCAGATGAATATGCACAAGCGGCCACTCATCCGCGATGAGCAGCGTGAAGATCATCCGCCCGAGATCGGTCTCTGCACCAGTCAAGAGCAGGCTCAGGCCGTCGGTGACCCTCTGGTATTCATACGGCGTTCGTCGAGATGACAAGGAGCCTCCTCGGGGATGCTATCCCGCGATGATGGGCCATCCATGCTCCTCCGCAATTCGTCTCAAACGCCAATCGGGTTGCACCGCAGCCGGTCTCCCAGTCGAGGCCATCAAGAGCGCGTCACTAGCGCGCGCTCCGTAGGCGTCCGATGTGGAGAGCTCTATGTCGTGGGTCGCCGCGAACTCGCGGACCCAAGCTCCGTCGAGGTGGGCGATCGATGACTCGGCCAGGCGTCCGGTGACCTCGTCGTCACGGATCTCGAGGGCGCTGGCGACGATGTGATCGGCACCCATTTGCAACAGCAATGGTTCGATGATGAGCGCGGGAATGGATGTGATGAGTACAATCTTTTGACCGCGGCCGCGCGCTTCTTCGAGAAGACGTCGGCCGACGGCAGAGATGCGGGGGAGGAGCTGAGCTGTTCGGAACTCTTCAGCCAGAAAAGTGAGGCGATCGACCGACATGCCCCGAAGGTTTGACCACGCGAGGCGCTCGGCCTCGGGCCCATCGCCAAGGGGATGAACGGCCGCTGAGACGCGGGCCGCCAAGACGCCGCCAAGGCGCAGGAGGCGCTTGTCCAAGCTGTCTTGATGCAGCGCAAACCAAGCCGCGTCGGGCAAAGCCGAGCGGGTGACGAGCGCGCCCTCGACGCGGAAGAATGAAGCACTATTCATGGTGTAGCCGATTCCAAAGCGCGTCCGTTCTAAGGCATAAGCAAGCGCGACGCTAGCCGCGAATGCCACGAAGTGGCTCGGTCGTCACGAAAACCTTACCGCGAGGGCGGGAGAACCAGCGGAAACGTGACTCCGCGCGCGCCTAAAAGTGAAAAGTGAGCGTGCCCGACCCCTAGCGCAGCTCGTCGAGGAGGGCGGTGAGGCGGGTGCCGTGGGCGGCCTCGCGGAGGGGGGCGAGGGCCGTCTCGGGGTCGGAGGCGACGGTCATCAATGACAGGTAGGCCTCGGCAGTCGTCGGTTCGGTCGTGAAGACGGCGCCGGAGATGATGCGCAGCTGCGTCCCCGCGCCGGTCGTTGTGGGGGGCGCGAGACGCGTGAGGGCCGCGACGAAGGTTGCCAGGTCCCCGACATCCGAGGCCCGCACGATCCACCAGTAGCCATGCACCCCGCCGTCGAGCTGCTTGGAGAGGCCGAGGGCGACGTTGCCCATGGTGTAGCGCGCGTTGACCTCGACGAGGGGCCGCAGACGCAGCGCCCCATCGACGCGATGGATGAAGGCGTCGACACCGAAGGGCCCGATATAGCCGCGGGCGTGCAGCGCCGCGCCGACCCTCTCGGCGGCCAGGCGCAGGGTCCTGTCGACCCAGCTCGGATCGCGGCCGCTGTCGTGAAAGAAGCGGACCAGCTCGGCGTCGAGACCAAAGGTCGGTTTTCCGAGGACCGCCCCGCGGTACTGGCCCCGGCGGTCGCTTAGAAAGCGGGTGATCCCTTCGTGGGTCACGCACCCCTCACCGTCTATCTTCGACAGCACGCTCAGGTCGGCGACGCGATCGAGCCACGGCTCAATGACCACGGCGGGTTGGTGTTTGAACGCGTTCCGCAGCCACGCCGCGGCTTTGGCGATGTCGGCCTCATCTCGGACGCGGATCATGTTGCGCCCGCTAGTCCCGTGATCGGCCTTGATGACGACCTTATCGCCTGCCTCCCAGCGGGCTTGGACCTCGGCGAAGGCGGCCTCCGCTGATTCAAAGCTGACACCGACCGTCTCAGCTGCTGACACCCGGGCGTCGTCGAGCTCGACGACCAACGATAATAAGACTTCAACTGCAAATGATTTCCGGTTCACACGACGAGCTATGTCCGCGCGCGCCGCGAGGGGCTGACCCTCATGAATCAGGCGCTTGCCGAGGGGCCCTAGACGGCGAGCCATGTCGTCGCTCCACCCCCACGGGTGAAGGCTCGAGAGCTGGCGCGCGTCCACCTCCATCGGGCCATCCCCGTGTTGCAGCGCGATGGCCGGGATCTTGAAACCGAGACTCTGTAGACCAATCAAGAACTCAGTCGACGGTTCCTTTTGTACTGCGACGACATCATCGGTCGCTGCTAAAAACATCGGCAACAGATCAAAGTCCCTCTCGACCGCGGTCGCCCCTTTGGTCTGTGGGTGCATATCCCCATGTAGCCAACGATGATCGCAGCTAGGGTTGAAGTACCAGAGCCCCGGCGGGCGCCCACGCGACGCACCGATGACCCGCACCCGTGTGATGTAATCCTCAGAGAATCCGGCCAGACGGCGGCCCTCCTCGTCAAAGACGCCGCCGCGCGCTCGGACCGGCGTCAGCGGTGATGGCAGGCGCTTGACCCACGCGTCAAACGTCGACACGTCGGCGACGTCGTCCCGCATCCGCTCAAACCACATGAGACCGTGCTTCACGTGGCCTATCTCCTCGCGATAGACCACGTCGAGCACGTCCGCGGTCGCGACGTCGCCGATCTCGCGGAAGGCCCCCGCATAGAAGCGCGAGAAGTCGAGGTTCGCCTGCTCGAAGGTGAGGCTCATGCCCGTCACGAAGTCGATCGGCGCTTCCATCTTCGACAGGCAATCCCAGAAGAAGGGGCTCACGGGGATCTCGCCCAGCTCGACGCCGTCGTCCTGCATTCGCGCGTGATACATCGTCAGATGGCGCTGCTCCTCGGCGATGGTGCGGACAAGACCCACCCGAAAGCGCGGATCGGCGTCGGGAAAACGCAATAAAGCCAGCGCCATGAGCTCAGTCGCGAGCAGCTCGTGGTTCGCAAAGAAGTGGAGGAGGCGCCCGCGCATCCCCGCGCGGGCAAGCTCGTGGAGGCCTGGAAAGGGCACACGTTCGCGCGCGGCGTCGAGTTGTAGCCCATAGGGCCGGCCAGGCAGCGACGGCACGGCGACGACTGGCCCGGGACGAGCATCGGTGAGGTCGTCGGGCATCACGAGTTTGTCCGCCAATGTTCGCCCGAACAGAATACGTTCGGCTAGTTCTCGGATTTCCATGGACCTTCACCGCAGCAGCACGAGGCTGCCGAGCCTTGGACGCCCGCCCTCGGCTGTCAACGATGCTGTGGCCATCGGGCCACAGGGCCGACACGCGGAATTCGGCAAAATTCGGATCCGCCGAAGTCGCTATCGGAGGTCGTGCTTACAAAGCTCGGAGCGGGCCGAACGAGCGGGCGTGTCTTGCTTGACGGACGCTCGCAGCGTCGGTACGCCGGAGGCGCAGAGCGTCCAAACGCGCCCAATTCGGGCCCTAACTCGCGGAGTCGAACATGTCCCAAGCGCTGACCATGCTGAACGAAGAAGAGAAGATGTTCTACGACCAGTCCTACGCGTTCGCGCGGGCGCAGGTACTGCCGCATGTCCGCCAGATGGACGAAGATCAGGCCATGCGGCCCGAGATCCTCTCGGCCTGTTTTGATCTGGGCTTCATGGGCATCGAGATCCCCGAGCAGTATGGTGGGGTGGGAAGTACCTTCTTTAACTCCATCCTCGTCATCGAGGCCTTGGCCCGTATCGACGCGAGCCTCGCGGTGTGCGTCGACGTCCAGAACACCTTGGTGATCAACGCTTTTTTGCGTTGGGGTTCTGACGCGCAGAAAGACAAGTTCCTGACGAAGCTCGCCAAGGACACGGTCGGCGCCTATGCGCTCTCAGAGCCCCAGAGCGGCTCGGACGCCTTCGCGCTGAAGACCGCGGCCCGCGAAGATGGTGACGACTACATCCTCAACGGCTCGAAGCTGTGGATCACGAACGCCAAAGAGGCCGGGATCTTCATCGTCATGGCGACCGTCGACGCGTCGCTTGGCTACAAGGGCATCACGGCCTTCGTGGTCGAGAAGGGCATGCCCGGCTTCAGCGTCGGCAAAAAAGAAGACAAGCTCGGTATCCGCGCCAGCTCGACCTGTGAGCTCCACTTCGCTGACTGCCGCGTGCCGAAGGCCAATATCCTCGGCAAGGTCGGCATCGGCTACAAGGTCGCCATCGAGACGCTGAACGAGGGCCGCATCGGCATCGGCGCGCAGATGGTTGGTATTGCACAGGGTTCCTTCGACTACGCGATGGAATACATGCGCGAACGCAAGCAGTTCGGCCAGCGTCTCGTCGACTTCCAAGGCCTGCAGTTCCAGTTCGCCGATCTCGCCACCGAGATCGAGTGCGCGCGTCTGTTGGTGTACAACGCAGCGCGCCTCAAAGAGGCCGGCAAGCCCTTCCTGAAAGAGGCCGCCATGGCCAAGCTCAAGTCGTCCATCGTGGCCGGCGAGGTCGCGTCGATGTGCGTCGAGTTCATGGGCGGCGTCGGCTTCACGAAGGAGTACCTCGCCGAGAAGTACTACCGCGACAGCAAGATCGGGCCGATCTACGAGGGCACGTCGAACATGCAGCGCATGACCATCGCCAAGCAGCTCCTCAAGGAATACGGGGACTGAACCGCGGTTCAGCGACACGAAAGAGGCCCCGGGACAGCGACTGTCCCGGGGCCTCTTTATTTGGTATCGCAACTATTGATGAGCGACGCGCGATGGGTCAGTCGAAGATCGCGACGAGGGCCCCGTCGTTGGCGGCCGAGAGGCGCGGCATCGTCAGCGTGCGCCCGTTGAGGGTGAGCCGCAGGGGCTCGGTTTCGGAGGTCAAATAGACCCGATCGAGCGCGACCAAGAAGGTCGGGAGGATATTGAAGCTGCCGATGAGATCACCAGGGGTCTTGTCCTCGCCGTCGTCGAAGAAGAACCAGGCGATAGCGGTGCGTGCTGCCGACGCGAACTCGGGGGTCGAGACCTCTTCCCCGGCGACGGTGAGGGTGTCGCGCCCGTGCAGGACGCCGCGCGACGCCGAAAAAGCGATGACCACCGACGAGTCCGCGGCGAAGGGGATGGTGTCAAAGAGCAACCCGACGAGGGAGTCGGATCCAGGCAGCGCTCGCAGATACACGAAGGCGTCATCGGCGACGAAGGGCTCGCGGTAGTAGCGGACGGTCCGCGCCTCGGGGGTTGGCCCGGAGAGCACGAAGACGTAGGGCACGCCCGGATCGAGGCTGACGGGTCCGAAGGCGCCATCGTCGCCGACCGTGAAGCTCGCCAACGCCACGTCACCCTTGGACAAGCCGGTGTTCTCGTCCACGGGCGAGATAGAGACTGTCGCGCCGACGACTGGGACGTTCTCACCGATAGTGAGGGCCTTTCCGGACACGCGACGTTTTCCGGGGACCGCGATCGGGGCGTCCGTGCGTTCAAGCGTCGCGGGCGACTCGCCGCGGAAGTGTTGATAGATGGCCGCGAAGGCCGCTGGGTCGGTCGCGACCTGGTAGTGGTCGAGGGCTTCGAAGCGCGCGTTACCCGCACCCTCGATGTCGGCCCCGGGCAACACCGTGTCGCCGGCCGACCAGACATTAAGGGTCGGCACTGGCGAATCGGCCGGGCCAGCCGATCCGAGCGTCTCATCGCCCGCGGGACGAGGCGAGCTAGCGACGTGCGCGTAGTGCGAGACCTTGGCGGCGTGTGTGGGGTCGAGGAGGTAAGTCCATCCGAGGCCGCCGCCGGCGGAGTGGCCCATCAACTGGACCTGCGTGGCGCCAGTCGTCGCGAGGACCGTGTCGATGAAGGCGTCGAGCAGTCCGGGCGCGGGATCGCGATCGAAGGGGTTCCAATCAAAGGCGAAGAGGCGCTCAGGGCAGTCCCCATTGGCGATAAAGAGCTGCCCAAAGGAGGCCCAGGTGTCGCCGGCCGCGAGGAAGCCGTGCGCCATCACGACAGGCGGTCGCGTCGGATCGCAGGGCGCCGCGACGAGGACGTCAATCTCGGAGGCCAGATCTGCGGCCGTCGCGGCGTCATCGACGTCCGAAACGGCGGCGTCTGGGGTGCCTCGCGGACCGTCGTCGCCGCAGCCAGGGATGAGCGCGACGGCCCCAACGAGCAGCCAAGCCGCAAAGAGAGAGCGCCGGCGGCCGGTGGACGACAATGGGGGGCGCACAGTGACAGAGCTAGATCGCAGACCATTCATCGTCAAATCCTGCCCCGAAATCACCACGCGACACAAGCGGATGACGACATTCACGACAACGGCCCGCGTTAAAGCGAGCCGTTGCATGTCTGGGATATGGACCCGCGCTTGAGCCGGAGCGGCTCCGCGCGACGACTCAGTTGGCCGAGGCGCCGCCCGAACGAGAGCCGCCACGACGACGTCCGCCGCCGCCGCCACCGCCACCGCGGTTCGAACCACCACCACCGCCGCGGTTTGAACCACCACCGCCATCGGTCGTCTCTGGGCTATCGCTGTCCTCGTCCGCGGCGATGCCGGGAGGCGGCCACCCAGTGTAGGGGGTCTTAAAGCGCGGCATGCGGCCAGAGCGATCCGGAATAAAGTCCGAGTCTTCGGCGTATGCGACGGGGATTGACTCGCCGCGGAGCTTCTCGACCGCCGGCAGCGCCATCACTGTGTTCTCGCACGCGAGGGTCATCGCCTTGCCGGACGCGCCCGCGCGGGCCGTGCGGCCGACACGGTGGACGTAGTCTTCCGGATCTTGGGGCAGGTCGTAGTTGAAGACGTGGCTCACGTCGTCGACGTGGATGCCGCGGCTGGCGACGTCGGTCGCGACCAGCATCGGGATCTTGCCGGCCTTCATGGCCTCGACGATGCGCGTGCGCTTACGCTGCGGCAGATCGCCTGAGATATAGATGGCAGTGAAACCATTGTGGTTGAGCTTCCAGGTGATCCGCTCGCCATCGACCTTGCGGTTGACGAAGATCATCGCGCGGTGCGGCTGCTCGCGCTGGATAAGCCCCATCAAGAGCTCGAGCTTTTCACGCGTCGAGACGTGGAAGAGGGACTCTTCGATGTTCTCTGAGACGAGCTGGTCGGGCGCGATCTCGAAGCGGTGCGGCGAGCGCATCGAGCGCGACGCGAGGTGCATGACCTGATCGGACAGGGTCGCCGAGAACAACATCGCCTGACGGCGGCCCGGAGGCGGTGCCTGGCGCAAGATGATGTTGAGGTCATCAATGAAGCCCATGTCGAACATGCGGTCGGCCTCGTCGATTACGATGACCTCCAACTTTCGCAGGCGCAACTTTTGCTGCCGCAACATGTCCATCAGGCGACCAGGGGTCCCGATTGCGATGTCGATGCCCTGCTCAAGGGCTTGCGACTGTTGGTGCATCGACAAGCCGCCGCAGATCACGGCGTGGGTGAGGTCGGTGTAGGTCGACAGCACCCGACAATCGTCGGCGATCTGCATGGCGAGCTCGCGCGTCGGCGCGATGATTAGGGCGCGGGGCGTTCCGTCCTCGGGACGCGGCGACGCGAGCAGAGTCTCTAGGACGCCGAGCAGGAAACAGGCCGTCTTTCCGGTCCCGGTCTGCGCCTGGCCGGCGACGTCGTGGCCCAGCAGGATCGTCGGGAGCGCTTCGGCTTGAATGTCGGTGAGGTCCGTGAACCCGAGGTCTCGAATCGCGTCGAGGAGTGGTGCTGAGAGCCCAAGGCTCTCGAAGGTGGGCTTAGTAGTTTCTGTAGTCAAAACGGATTGTTCCTTTGAGGCTCCCGCGAGAGACGGCGGAAGCTGGGTGGCGTTGATCGCTGGGGTCTCGTCCGAATCATTCGGTCCCGGCAAAACGAAAGCGCGCCACGATGGGTAGATGGTCGGACCAAGGCGCGGGCGACGGCGTAAATACGGTCGCGTCCAGCCTCTCGAGGGCCCCGGTGTAGAAGATATAGTCCAGACGCCGCGTTGGGGCGACGGCGGGGAAGGTAAAAACATCACGACGACCCGCGAGCGCTTCAAAAAACGCCAAATCGCGAAAGGCCTTACGGAGGGTGAGATCACCGGTAAAGTCCATCTCCGGCTCGTCCGCGTAGGCCGTCCGGGCCACGGCGGTCTCCTCGATGGCGTTGAAATCCCCGATGACGAGGACCCGAGGGTGACCGACCTTTTGAATCGCCGCTTGGAGGATCTCAGCCTGCGCGTGGCGGTTTTCCTGATCGAAGGCCTCGAGGTGGACGTTGAAGATGACCCACACCTGCCCCTGAATGAGGAGCTCGCTGCGGTCAATAGCGCGTTGAAAATACAGCCGGTTTCGCCAAAAAGGCTGGTCCGGCTGGGGCAACGGGATCCGCGTCGTGGCCGTGACCGGATAGCGCGAGAGGAGGCAGGAGCCCGTCTTCATGCGCCCATAGTGACGAGACGGCGGCCAGTAGGGATAAGGGACGTAGTTCTTTTCCCACGTGACGACGCAGCTGCCGTAGCGCCACCCGAGCTTATCGAGCAGGTAGTCCGCTTCGTTGATGTCGTGCGTCCGCTCGGCGGCGAGATCGACCTCTTGCAGCGCGGCGATGGAGGCACCTGAGCTCTCTATCTGGCTCGCGATTCCGTCTAGGTTCGTCGTGATCTGCTCGCGCGTCCACGGCCCGACTAGATCGCCCAGAGGTCCCCGACCGTAGCCGATATTGAAGCTCATCACCGTGAACTCGGCCTCAGCGGTCGGCGGCGCATCGCCGACGCGCGTCAGCAGCAGCCCAGGCTCCTCGGCCGACACGTAATTGTCGCCCGACGACGCCCACAAGAAGAGGACGACCGTCAGGACGACGAGCGCGATGAGGAGATAGATCAGCACGTTGACCACCGTACTCACCCGCGCGAACCCGCGAGCGACATTTCTCAATCGCCGTTACCCTCGATGAGGCGCGCTTTGAAGAAGTCCTTGTTCGCGCGCGAGATCCATTTGACCGAGATCTCTTTCGGGCACGCCGCCTCGCACTCCTGGGTCCACGAGCAAGCGCCGAATCCCTGGGCCTCCATCTCCGAGAACATCCGCACCACTCGGCGGGAGCGCTCGGGCTGACCCTGGGGAAGCATCGCGAAGTGACCGATCTTGGCCGCGGTGAAGAGCATCGCCGACGCGTTCTTACATGCCGCGACGCAAGCGCCACAGCCGATGCAGGCCGCTGCGTCAAATGCCTCGCTGGCGGCCTCCTTGCCGATGAGCATCGCGTTCGCGTCCGGGGCGTTACCGACGTTTACGCTGTTGTGGCCGCCGGCCGCCTGGATCTTGTCGAGCGAGGTGCGGTTGACCATGAGGTCGCGCACCACCGGGAAGGCCTTCGCGCGCCAAGGCTCAAGGACGAGGCGTTGGCCTGACTTGAACCGGCGGAGGTGAAGCTGACACACGGTCGTGCCGCGGTCGGGACCGTGCGCCATGCCGTTGATCATGAAACCGCAGGAACCACAGATCCCCTCGCGGCAGTCGTGGTCGAACGCGACCGGCTCTTTTTCCTCGCCTAGCAGCCTCTCGTTTAGGACGTCGAGGAGCTCGAGAAAGGAGAGATCCGTCGAGACGCCCTTCATCTCGTGCGTCTCGAAGCGTCCGGTGGCTTGGGGTCCTGGCTGACGCCAGACATCGAGAGTCAAATCGATCGTGGGGCCCATTATTTGTAACTCCTCTGCGAGAGCTTGACGAACTCGAACTTGAGATCTTCTTTGTGTTCCACAGGTGTCTGGCCGAGACCCGTGAACTCCCACGCCGAGACGTGACCGAAGTTCTCGTCGTCGCGGAGCGCTTCGCCCTCGGGTGTTTGGTACTCCTCGCGGAAGTGACCACCACAGGACTCATTGCGGTTCAACGCGTCGAAACACATGAGCTCGGAGAACTCAAGGAAGTCCGCGACGCGGTGGGCCTTCTCGAGTTCCTGGTTCGCCGTCGCGTCGTCGGCGGGTAGGATACGCACGTTCTCCCAGAACTCGGCCCGCAGCGAGCGGATCTTGTCGATCGCCCAGGTCAGTCCCTCGGCCGTGCGCGACATGCCGCACTTGTCGAGCATAATGTTGCCGAGCTCTTTATGGAAGCTCTCGACCGAGCGCGTGCCCTTGATCGCCAAAAGCTTCTTCGTCTTGGCTTCGGCCTCGGCGAGGGCCTTCTGGACGTCGGGGTGGTCAGCGGCGAGCTCGCCACGGGGGCGGCGTTCGTGCAGGTAGGGCGCGACCGTATAGGGCGCCACGAAGTACCCATCGGCGAGACCCTGCATCAGCGCCGAGGCGCCGAGGCGGTTCGCGCCGTGATCCGAGAAGTTTGCTTCTCCAAGCACAAAGAGGCCCGGAACATTCGACATGAGGTTATAGTCGACCCAGAGACCGCCCATCGTATAATGAGGCGCGGGGTAGATCTTCATCGGCGTCTCATAGGGGTTTTCCCCCGAGATCTTTGCGTACATGTCGAAGAGGTTGCCGTAGCGAGCCTCGATCACGTCACGCCCGAGGCGCTCGATCGCGTCGCGGAAGTCGAGGTAGACCGCGCGCTTGCTAGGGCCTACTCCGAGTCCCTCGTCGCAGACGTACTTGGCGTTGCGGCTGGCGACGTCGCGCGGGACCATGTTGCCGAAGGTCGGGTACTTCTCTTCGAGGTAGTAGTAGCGCTCGGCGTTCGGGATGTCGCCGGGCGTGCGCGGGTCGGCGGGCGTGCGCGGCACCCAGACGCGACCGTCATTGCGAAGGGACTCGCTCATGAGGGTGAGCTTGGACTGGGTATCGCCGTGGGCCGGGATGCAGGTCGGGTGGATCTGCGTGAAGCTGGGGTTCGCGAAGAGAGCGCCCTTCTTGTGTGCACGCCAAGTCGCGGTGACGTTGGACTTCATCGCGTTCGTCGAGAGATAGAACGCGTTCGAGTAGCCGCCCGTCGCCAGCAAGACGGCGTCGCCGGTGATGGTCTCGAGCTTGCCTGTCTCGAGGTGGCGCGTCACGATGCCGCGCGCCTCGCCGTCGACCGTGATGACATCGAGCATGTCACGCAGAGGCAGCAGCTTCACGGCCTTGAGATCGACCTGGCGCATGAGGCCGGCGACCGCGCCGTAGAGCAGCTGCTGGCCGGTCTGGCCGCGGGCGTAGAAGGTACGCGACACGAGCACGCCACCGAAGGTCCGGTTGGCCAGGGTGCCACCGTACTCACGGGCGAAGGGCACGCCCTGAGCGACCGCCTGGTCGATGATGTTCGCCGAGACCTCAGCCAGACGGTAGACGTTGGACTCGCGGGAGCGGAAGTCGCCACCCTTGATGGTGTCGTAGAAGAGGCGGAAGGTTGAGTCGCCGTCGTTCTGGTAGTTCTTCGAGGCGTTGATGCCACCCTGCGCGGCCACCGAGTGGGCGCGACGGGGGCTGTCGTGATAGGTCACGACGGTCACGCGGTAGCCGAGCTCAGCTAGGGTCGCCGCGGCCGCGCCACCGGCGAGACCCGTGCCGACGACGACGATGTGGTACTTGCGCTTATTGATGGGGCCGATGAGCTGGATGCTGCCCTTGTGACGGGTCCAGCGCGATTCAAGCGGCCCTGTCGGGCATTTGGAGTCAAGTGTCATGAGTGCCCTCCTTGGAGCAGAATCCAAGCCGGAATCGACGTAAAGCCGAGCGCGAGGAAGACGGACAAGCCCACGCCCACTTTCTGGATGAGGGGCATGTAACGCGGATGCGAGGTCCCGAGAGTGCGGAACGCCGCCTGGAAACCGTGAAAGAGGTGCCAGCTGACGAGCAGAGAGCCGAGGATATAGGTGATTGCCCAAAGCGGATTTTGGAGCTCAACAATAATATCGCCCTTCAGGTCATAGCCGATCTCACTGTGGCGAAGGCGGAAGTGCAGGACGTGGGCGACGACGAAGGCCATGAGACCCAGCCCCGTCAACGGCATCATCTTGGACGCCATCACCGCCGCGAAACCCCGCTTCTGCTTCGTCCCGGTGACCTTATAACCCTTGTCGCCGCGCGCCTTATTGTTGTCGATGATCAGCCAGATGACCATGATGATGTGCAGAGGGAACATCACCAGCAGGCCAACGTCGCCGACGATGATCAGCGGACCGTCATGTAATGACTTGGCGTAGTCGTTGAGCTCGTTGCCGCTCATGAAGATCTGTAAATTCCCCAGGAGATGGATCACCAAGAAGGTGACCAATCCGAGCCCGGTCAAGGCGGCGATGAGCTTGCGCCCGGCGACCGAAGTAAAGGTTTTTGCGAACCAGTTCACGTGGGGTGCTCCTCACTACATCTTAGAGACCACCGAGGGGGTGCCCGGGGTCATCGCGATAGGAAACGATCGTCATCCGATCGCTCGCGCTCTTAGCGCGCGGACGGGGCTCTCGCAAGCGTTCTGTCAGTGATTGCATTCAAGATATCAGGCGATACGCAAAGGACATGCGCGGGTCTTTGCCCGCTAGGTCTGCGCGTCGAACCGCGCGGGACTGAACGCCTTGGCCAGCATTGGGCTCACCGCCTGCCCCATAATACATGCAGATGCAAACTCTCCGATACTGAGAGAGGTCGTCATCCCGTGCCCCCCGAGCCCCCCAACCCACCAAAAGCCTTCAACCTCGGGATCTGGTCCAATGACGAACGCGCTGTCCGGCGTGAGGACGCGAAGGCCGGCCCAGTCCCGCACCAGCTGTATCTGAGCCAGACCCGGGACCGCCTCGGTGAAGCGCTGGGCGGCGATCTCTCGGATGGCCGGGTCGCGCGGCGGGTCCATCGGCGCGCCCTCAGCCCACGGCGTCGCGTCACAGGCGCAGAGCAGGAGACCTCGCCCCTCTCTGCGAAGATACCAGCCATCGTCGACGTGCCAAAACCAGGGTGCGTTGGCGCCTAGGCTCTCGTGTGGTGCGGTCGTGAGGAGATGACGCCGCACCGGACGGATGGGGACGGCCTTGGCCCCCGCCAGAGCGGCGAGCGCGTTGAGCCCAGACCCGGCCGCGTTGACGACCACGGGCGTCGCGACCCGCGTGCCATCGCCGAGCACCACGCCCGCGACGGCACCTTTGGCCCTCTCGACCGCGGTCACGGTCGCCCGGAGGCGTACGGAGCCAGGGATCGCGGCCAGGGCGGTCTGCAATAGGGCGTGGATGTCGACGACGCCGCACTGCGAGGTGACGAGCGCCACGTCGTCGCAGTCTCGGGCGAGCCATGGCGCGCCCAGTTCCAGGTCGGCGCGGGAGACACGCCGGATGTCAGCGAGCAGGGCGTCAGTGTGAGGTTCGGATCGGGGAATCGCCCGGACCAGCGCGTCGAGCGTCTCGCGATGTCCGAGCAGGACACCGCCCGTACGACGTAGGACTGGGCGGCCGTCCGACGCGCATAGATCGCCCATCAACACTAGCGAGCGCGCAGCCATGGCGATGACCGCCGGATGCTCCGCGAGGCGCCTGGCGATCGCCGCGTTTCGGCCCGAGGCGTGAAAGCCTGGGATGGCCTCTTGTTCCAACAAGAGCACACGCCCAAAGCCAGCGCGCGTCAGGGCCGCGGCCGTCATCGCGCCGGCGAACCCACCCCCGACTACTACGGCGTCTGCCGTCGCGCCTGCCATCGCTCACTCCCTCATATCGCGCAGACCAACCCGGTGCGCCGCCGGCCGACATTGCGTTCACTCGCCCCACGTTGGCAAGGGGGACCGACGCGGTCGAAGCCAAAACTGGATATGCGCGCAGCCCCCGGCTATCTGAAATTTGAAAAAAAAGCGCCCCGACCTTCATCGGAGCGCCCTCTCTGCGGGAAAACCCGAGCTGTCTTAGTTGATCGTGACCGACTTGTTGGCACCGATCGTCTTCTCGTCCACGCCTATGGTGGCCTTGCAACGGAAGTCGTACACTTCGACGATCTTGAAGCTACCGGGGACGCCAGCGATGGAGCCGGTCATGCCGATCTTGACGCCCTTCACGGAACCGAGGTTGATGAAGATCGTGGTCTTGCCGCCGTCGGGGAGGAGCTGGACGATAGAGCCCTTGATGGGACCACCGGTCGCCGTTGGGGCATCAGCCGTGGCGGGCTTCTCGCACTTGTTGCTGACGCACTTCTCGTCCGAGGCGCACTTGCCATCGCATGGCTTTTTAACAGCCACGGCGCGGCAGGACCCGCCGTAGCAACGCTCGCCAGAGGCGCAGCTCTTGCCAAAGCAGGGGTCTTTGACGCATTCGTTCTTTGAGCGGCTGCAGACTTGGCCACGAGCGCAACCGCCGCCACATGGGGCCTGACAGGTGCCGTCCACGCAGGACTTTCCGCCCCGGCAGGCCGGCTTGCAGATTTGGGAGGCCTCTTCGACGCACTCCCCGGCCTTGCACTCTTGGCCGTCGTCGCACTCAACGCCGAGGCACGGATCCTCGGGCTCGGGCTCGGTCACGGACAGCGAGGACACATTGTAGTCCGCGCCGCCCTCGGCCGCCTCGATCTTGAAGAGATAGGTTCGTCCCGCTTCGACTGGCCACACGAGCTTGTACGAGGACTGCCCGGTCGAGATCGACTTGGAGACGATCTTCTCGGGGGCCTTCTCACCGGCGGCCAGTGCGCCGTAGACGCCGGCGTTCCCGGTCAACTTGTGGTCATCCACGAAGGTCACCTTGAGCTCAGCGTCGCCGGAGAGGGGCGCCGTCATGATCTTCCAGTCGACCTTGTTCTTCTTCGCGTCGATATTACCGGTCGCGTCGAGTTTGGTGGTGATCTGCGGCAGGGTGGCCGACGCAGGGTTCGCGTCCTTGTCCACCGGCGCCGACGGGCATCCGGCGAGCGCGATGCCGACTGTGAGGGCGGTGAGCGTGTAAAGAGTGGTTCGCATGGACTCGGTTCCTTCGCTGGGGGTGTCAGTGCGGCACGGCCAGCACTGAAAACACAGGGAGCGCGTTTGTTCTTCCCTGTTGTAGACGTGGGGGGAGGATAACACGGGACATCTGCGGCGACAAGGTCCTCTGCTAGCGCGACGGCCAGAGCCAGCCCGGCCTTCCCGCGCGGTCCGCAGCCCGCGAGGGATCAGCGCCGAAACCTAAAAGTGAGTCGGCGCGAAGGCCGTGTAGGGCGTCCCACTCTTCACAACCATGTCGAAGTCGCCGCCGAAAGCGGCCCCGCGGACCTCGCCGCTTCTTGGGTCGACCAGATCCACTATGATGGAACCCGCGATGCGGTCACCGGCGCCGACGCCCCACGCGGTGATCTCGACGTGACCTCGGCCGACGAGGGCGGCCGAAGGGATCGCGCAGGTCCTCGCAAAGATGATACTAAGCCGACCCAGGTTGGGACTGCCGATCGGGGCGTCATCCAGTTCGACCTGAAATGCGGCCCCATTTGCCGCGGCGACGACTGCGGCGGGCACGGAAAAGACGAGCTGATCTGCACGCCAAGCTTCCGTCGCGGCCGGCCCAAGGCGCACCGTGACCGCATCACTGGCGGCGTGGATGCCCATAAAATGTATTGGGAATCTGAAGGGCTCGAGCCGCGCGGTGACATCACGCTGGTGGCAATCAGGCACGTCTAGGGCCGCGGCTGTGAGGGTGCCGCCGTCTTCGTATGCGCACCCCGGCATGAGGACAGCGACAAAGAAGAGCGCGACACACCGGCTGGCGACAAGGTGACTCATGAGCAAACCCTATCCGCATCACGGCCGCACCTCAAGGTGGAAGCGCCGCGAGCCCGTGTGACCGGGGCGGATGAAAGTCTGGGCGCGCACAATGGGCGCTTCTCATGATGCATGCGTCGTGATATTCGCTCGCGTAACGAACGCAGTGGGCCAGAGCGCCTGCCCCTTACGGAGACTGGACGATGCGACTTCTGAAAGAACGAATCCCCGCCGTGGCTCAGAGTGTGGTCGACGCCCTCCTCGAAGCGGAGCTCATCGAAGTTGAGGCGGACAATCGCGAAGAGGTCGACCTCGACGTGGAGAGCGTACTCAAAGAGTACCGTCGTATGGACCACGAGCTCACGGAGAAGGCCCGTGACATGGTGGCCAACCGCCAGCTGGACTACTCACAGACCTTTAAGCTCAAGCAAAAGCTCGCCCAAGAGGCCGGCTTTGGCCTGAACGACGACGGCATCCAGTGGCTCTGCGACCAAATCGTCGAGTTGCTGATGCAGAGCCGTTTCGTCGAAGAGATCTTCGGCGAGGACCACGAGCTGCGCGCCAAGATCGCGCCGGTCCTGCGCAAAGAGCTGCACATCGAGAGCGATCTCGACAAGCAGGTCCGCGGACGCATCAAGAACCTCCAAGAGGGTACCGCCGACTTCGACGTCGAGTACCGCAAGACGATGGAGCAGCTCCGATCGGCCAGAAAGCTGGAAGATCGCTGAGTCCTTCCGCGTTGGCAGCGTGTTCGCCTCACGGCATCCGACGTCGCCGCGGTCGTCGGGTCTTGGTGCCCGCCCTCGGGGTGGCGCACGGCGTCCTTCACCGCGACACGGAGTAACGACATGAATCGACGCCACTTTCTCGCGGCCAGTGGCGGCGTCTTAGCCGTCGCGGCCCTCAGCGGAGACGCCGCGGCCCGTCGCGGCACGGATAAGCCCGTCAAGGGCGGCAAGAAGTCCGACCACCCCGCCGAGACCCACGACGGTCCGCTGGCCCTTCCACCTTGGCCGCATGGCGACAACTCGACGGCCAGCGACGCGATGCTGATGTTCCGCGGCAACCCAACCCATACGTTTTATGGGTCTGGCAAGGTCACGCGCACCAAGCCGAAGGTCATGTGGAAGCACCGCATGAATGACTTCGAGACGCTGTACTATGGCAAGCCCTTCACGTGGCGTGGCACGGGCTGGACCGGGCAATGCGTGGTCTACGCTGGATACGTGTGGATCGGCAGCCAGGGCCGCGACCTCTATTGTTTCGAGGCCGCGACCGGCAAGCTCCGCTGGCGTTACAACGCTTCGCGCATGTTCAAGGGCAGCGCCTGCCTCTGGGACAATAAACTCTACATCGGCAACGTCGATGACTGGCTGCGCTGCTTTGACGCAGCGACCGGCGAGGTCCTCTGGCGCCTCAACACCGGCTACGACCTCGACTCCTCGCCGTCCATCGTCAACGGTAAGCTCTACATCGCTGGCGAAAACGGCAACGCGCGGTGCCTCGACCCACACACGGGCGAAAAGATCTGGAAGACCTTCGTCGGCGGTATCAACCGGGGCAAGAAGACCGGGTCCTACGGCGCTGAGACTTCGCCCGCGGTCGCGGATGGCGAATACTACTGCGCCAATTACGACGGCGAGCTGTGGAGCCTGTCAGCCGTTGACGGCTCAAAGCGCTGGATGTCCAAGACAGGCGACGATACGGACTCTTCGCCCGTCATCGCGGGTGACAAGGTCTTCGTGGCTGCGGAAGACAAGTCTCCGTATTGTTTTGCCTTTTCCCGCAAGGATGGGGCTGAGGTCTGGCGCCACAAGGGCTCGGGCGGCTATTGGTCGACTCCGGCCGTCGTCGGCACATCTCTTTATATCGGAACCGCGCGAGGGCAGTTCGACTGTCTCGACACGGCCACTGGCAAGGTCCGCTGGACCAAGAAGCTCAAGGCCGGCACGTGGAGCTCAGCCGCCGTCGTCGATGGCGTCGTTGTCGTCGGCGACATGGCCGGCCACGTCTATGGTCTCAACGCCGAGAACGGCGAGGAGTTCTGGGTCGTGGACATCGGCGGGCGCGTCCACTCGACGCCCGTGATTATCGGTGGCCAGATCTTTATCGGGTCCACCGACGGCTGGTTTATGGCGCTGGGCGCCTGAGACGCCGCTACAGGCTCCTAGTTCTTGCTGACCGCCGCCGCGCTTTATGTTACCCGAGGCCGCGATGGGGTCGGGGCGCCGCCTCGACCCGCGCGACCACGGGAGAGACACGACATGGGCAATCCGATTCACGAACGCATCAAGCAGCTGGAGACCGAAGCCGAGGTTGGTGGAGGCCAGGCGCGGATCGATCGCCAGCACAAGGCGGGTAAGTTCACGGCGCGCGAGCGCATCGAGATGCTGATTGATCCCGGCACCTTCGTCGAGGTCGACAAGCTCGTCATGCACCAGTGTCAGGACTTCGGGATGCAGGACCAGGTCATCGCCGCCGACGGCGTGATCACCGGACATGGGCGCGTCGCGGGCCGCAACATCTGCGTCTTCGCCCAGGATTTCACGGTCTTCGGAGGCTCCCTCGGCGGGGCGCACGCCACGAAGATCACGAAGATCATGGACCTCGCGATGAAGATCGGCTGCCCGGTCATCGGGCTAAACGACTCTGGCGGTGCCCGGATCCAAGAGGGCGTCGTCGCCCTCGCCGGCTACGCAGATATTTTCACCCGCAACGTTCTGTCCTCCGGCGTGATCCCGCAGATCAGCGCTATTCTTGGGCCGTGCGCGGGCGGCGCTGTCTATTCGCCGGCCATCACGGACTTCGTCATCATGGCGAAGAACAGCTCGTACATGTTCATCACCGGGCCGGACGTGATTAAGACCGTCACCCATGAGGACGTCACGAAGGAAGACCTCGGCGGCGCGATGGCCCACGCGGCAAAGTCAGGCGTCGCGCACTTCGCGGCCGCGGACGAGAAGGCGGCGATCGCCACCATCCGCAAGCTCCTCAGCTACCTACCCGACAACAACATGGCGCCGCCGCCGGTCATCAAGAACGGAGACCCGGCCGACCGCCGCGATGCCGACCTTGCGGCCCTCATCCCTGAGCAGGCGAACCGGCCCTATGACATCAAAGATATCATCGCTCGCATCGTAGACCGCGACTCATTCTTTGAGGTCCACGAAGAATTCGCTAGGAATATGGTCGTTGGTTTTGCACGTTTCGACGGCCAGACCGTCGGCATCGTCGCCAACCAGCCGGCCGTGCTCGCCGGTTGTCTCGACATCAACGCGTCCATCAAGGGCGCCCGTTTTGTGCGGACCTGCGACGCGTTCAATATCCCGATCGTCACCTTGGTCGATGTCCCAGGCTTTTTGCCCGGCGTCGATCAGGAGCACCACGGCATCATCAACCACGGCGCCAAGTTACTCTACGCCTACGTCGAGGCGACGGTCGCGAAGATTACGCTGATCGTGCGCAAGGCCTATGGCGGCGCCTACGACGTGATGGGATCCAAACACGTCCGCGCCGACATGAACTTCGCCTATCCGCTGGCTGAGATCGCCGTCATGGGCCCAGACGGCGCCGTAAACATCATCTTTCGCAACGAGCTGGCGGCGGCCGAGGACCCGGCGGCCGAGCACAAGCGCCTCGTCGACGACTATCGCGACAAATTCGCCAATCCCTTGCGAGTCGCGCGACTTGGCTATATCGATGCCATCATCGACCCCGCGGAGACCCGCCCCCGTATCTGTGCCGCCCTCTCGATCCTGGCGAACAAGCGAGCGAGCAACCCTCCGAAAAAACACGGAAATATCCCTCTCTGAGTCCCGAACCACACCTGAGGTACAAGCTATGTTCAGCACAGAAATCAAATACCAACACATCCTCTGTCCCGTGGATTTTTCCGACACCAGCCGCAAGGCGTTCTACACGGCCGTCGGATACGCCAAAACCCACGGCGCGAAGCTGACGATCATCCACGTCCGTGAGGGCACGCGCCCGACGTCCTTCGACGACGTCGAGAACGAACACGGGACCCTAGATCGCCTTGAGGCCGGCCTCGTGCGCCGCCTCGACGAGCTCCAAGAGGACGGCAAGGTGACCCGCGAAGAGCGTGACCGCATGTTCCTCGAGATCCGTGGCGGCAAGCCCTACGTCGAGATCCTAAAGTTCGTCGTCGAGGAGGGCATTGACCTCGTCGTCATGGGCACCCACGGCCACACGGGCTTTAAGCACATCTTCATGGGAAGCCAGGCCGAGCGCGTCGTGCGCCGCGCCCCGTGCGATGTGCTGACCGTGAAGCCCGAGAACTACGAGCACGGGCTCGAGTTCGCCTGAGCACCGCAACGACCGGCAACGCCGGCCCAATTTGGAGACGTAGCGCTTGGACGTACCTGATTGGCTTGATGACGAGACCGCCGCGTGGGCGACTGCGCTGGCGGCGCGTCTCCACCCAGCGCCTACCGCGCCGGTCATCGCCGGCCACGGCCTTCGGTCTGCCGCCGTCTTGGTCCCCGTGCGCGTCGGTATCGGTCTACCCGAGGTGATGTTCCTCGTGCGCCCCCAGGCGATGAAAACGCACGCCGGCCAGGTCGCGTTTCCGGGCGGCCGGGTCGACGCGGACGACGCGAGCGCCACGGCCGCCGCCCTGCGTGAGACCGAGGAAGAGCTCGGCATCCTCAGGACCATCCCCCTCGTCCTCGGCGCCCTGCCGATGGTGACGGCACCCAGCGGCTACAGCATCACCCCCGTCGTGGCGCTCTTACCCAGCCGCGTCACGGTCACCCCCTCCCCCGCTGAGGTCGACTCTCACTTCTCGGTGCCCCTCGAGCTGCTCCAAGACCCGCGCCAGCGTCGCACGATGCTCGGCACCCGCCGCGGGACCACGGACGCGACGACGGCGCCGCTCCATTTCTGGGTCCACACCCCGGCGGTGATCTGGGGCGTCACGGGGCACATCCTCGATCGTTTCCTCGACAACGTCCCGGCGCGCTCGGACCGAAGGTGACCGTGGCTACCTCCGACCCCCTACGCGAAGGCGCCTTGACCATCGTTCGGACCCTCAGGGCCGCGGGTTTCGAGGCCCTATGGGCCGGCGGCTGCGTCCGCGACATGGTCCTCGGGATCCCACCGAAGGACTACGACATCGCCACCTCAGCCCGGCCCGAAGCGGTGATGGCGGCCTTCGACAAGACGATCCCTGTCGGCGTTCAGTTTGGGGTCGTCCGGGTCGTTCTTTCAGGCCATCAATACGAGGTCGCGACCTTCCGAGCGGATGGGGAATACCTCGACGGCCGCCGGCCCGAGGGCGTCCGGTGGTCCAGCGCCCGCGAGGACGTCCTGCGCCGAGATTTCACGATCAATGGCCTGCTCTTCGACCCCGTCGCAGAGTCAATCATCGACTATGTCGACGGGCAACGCGACATCGCGGGGCGCTTGATTCGCGCCATCGGAGAGCCACGCGCGCGCTTTGGCGAAGACCACCTGCGCGTCCTCCGGGCCCTGCGCTTTAGCGCGCGGCTCGGCTTCGCTATCGAAGACGATACGTGGCGCGAGGTGCAGGCCTTCGCGGCGCGGGTCATATCCGTTTCAATTGAACGCATCCGCGACGAGATCGAGCGCCTCCTGACAGAGGGCGGCGCGGACCGGGGCCTGTCGTTGCTCGTCGACTCGGGCGTCGGACAGGCCGTCCTCGCGGACCTCGACTTGACCATTCCTGCCCGTCACTTCCGGGGTATCGGCGCCTGCGACGCGGCGACAGGGTGGGCGCTGCTGCTCGCCCACGTGCCCGCCGCCGAGGCCCTCGCGCGCCTCGATACTTTTCGCCTCTCAAATCAATTCACACGGTTGGTCCACGAGATCGTCACGACCGTCGCGGCGCTTCGCACCTACGCCTCGTTACAAGACGCCGATAAAAAACGGCTCTTGCGCAAGGACGGCACGCCGCGTGCCCTCCTCGTCGCGACGGCCGAGGGCGTCGACCTCTCGACAGCGAAGACCGACCTACAGCGCTGGCCGCCCGAGCTCCTGAGCCCCCCAGCCCTCATCACCGGCCGCGATCTGAGCGAGGCTGGTCATCGGCCTGGCCCGGGCTTTCGCGAGGCCCTCGAGGCCGTCGAGACGGCGCAGCTCGAGGGCCGCATCGACAGCAAGGACGAGGCCCTCGCGATAGCCGACGCGGTCCTCGCCGGACTTCGCCCCTAATCCTAGTCCCTTCAGGTCGGGATGCGGGTCCTGAGGACGTCCATGACGGCGCCGAGATCGGCCGCGACGTCGATAGGCGTATTGGCCAACCCGCTCGGAAAGGACAGCTCGCCGCGGTGATAGGCGACCTTTGAATCGGTGAACTTGAGGCCGTGGGCCGTCGACACGACGACGACCCTGTCATCTCGGCCAATGACACCGCTGGCAGCGAGCTTGTGGAGCGCCGCGAGGGCGACGCCCGTGTGAGGGCACGTGAAGAGACCGGCCCGATCGGCCCGCGCGCACGCCTCCATAAGCTCCGCCTCGCTGGCCTCTTGGACGATTCCATTGGTCTTTTCTAGGGCGTGGATCGCGCGGTGAATCGAGACGGGGTCGCCGATCTGGATGGCCGACGCGATGGTCTTCTCCGCCTTGACCGGCGCGTAATGCTCAAACCCCGCCTTGAACGCGCGGTAGAGGGGGTTCGCGGCCTGGGCCTGCGCGACGACGAGGCGCGGCAGGCGGTCCGTCAACCCGAGGTCCCGCATCATCGCGAAGCCCTTGTAGAGGGCGTAGACGTTGCCGAGATTTCCGCCGGGCACGACCACCCACTCGGGGACCTCCCAGTCGAGCTGCTGCGCGATCTCGATGGCGACAGTCTTTTGACCTTCGAGGCGGAGGCTATTCATCGAGTTTGCGAGGTAGATAGGGAAGGCGTCGACGACCTCGCGGATGAGGGCCATGCAGCCGTCGAAGTCGGTGTCGAGGCTAAGGACCAGCGAGCCATTGGCGATAGGCTGCACCAGCTGGGCAATCGAGATGCGCCCGCGCGGCAAAAAGACGATCGACGGGATGCCACCAAGGGCGGCGTAGGCGGACAGGGCCGCGGAGGTGTCGCCCGTGGACGCGCAGCCGACCGCGGCGATAGGCACGCCGAGCGCCCGCATTCGATTGACCTGGGACACGAGGACGGTCATCCCCCAATCCTTAAAGGACCCGGTGTGGGTGTGGCCACATTGTTTCACGTGCACATTCTTGAGGCCGAGGGCCTTCTCGAGGCCCGGCGCACGCAGGAGCTGCGTCCACCCCTCGCCGAGGGTCAGGATGTGCTCGTCCTTGATGTCCGGCAGGACCCACTCGCGTTTGCCCCACACCCCCGAGCGGTCGGGGTAGTTACGGGCCCCCATCCGCGCGTCAAAGAGGTCGCGCCACTGGGCCCCGCTCTTTTCGCCCAAGGCCTCAAGGTCGTGAGCCACGTCGAGCAGGCCCCCGTCGGGCGCCCGATAGACCACCGAGTCGAGGCTATAGGCCTGCTCCGCGGGGTCGCTAATCGCCCCTCGCTGGGCCCTGAGGACGGATTCGAAGGGTATGTATTTCGCGTGATAGGTCATAATTTAACACATGCCACGAGCGACACAGCCCGCCAAGTGAAACAGGAAAGGACGGATCTCGGCTTGATGCCGTCGGAAGTCTGGCTTAGGGTCGATCGCGGGGTGCCGAGGTCTCGATCGGCGCCCCTCCCATTTCTGGACGCACGGGGCATGACTCCCGCGCCTCTTATAACCCACGGTCACGCGGTGGTAATAGCTCCATGAGTTCGACCCAGCAATTGCCTCGCCAGTTTGGCAAGTACGTCCTCATCCGCAAGATCGCCATGGGCGGTATGGCGGAGATTTTCAAAGCAAAGACCGCAGGCGCGGAGGGCTTTGAGAAGGATGTCGTGATCAAACGCATCCTCCCGCACTTCACGGAGGATGCGGACTTCGTCAAGATGTTCATCGACGAAGCCTCGATCACGTCAAAGCTCCAACACGCCAATATCGTTCAGATTTTCGACTTCGATGTCTGCGAGGGTAGCTACTTCATCGCGATGGAGCTCATCGACGGCGTCGACCTCAAGAAGGTCGTCGATGTCGGCGTGAAGGACGGCAAGCCGGTCTCTGTCGCCCAGTGCGTGCAGATCGTGATGGAGACCGCCAAGGGCCTCCACTACGCGCACGCCAAAGAGCACAAGGGCCAGCCCCTCAACATCGTTCACCGCGACATCTCGCCCCACAACGTGATGGTGAGCTACAACGGCGAAGTGAAGCTGATGGACTTCGGCATCGCGAAGGCGGCGCAGCGGTCCACAAAGACGATGGCGGGTACCGTCAAGGGCAAGGTCGCGTACATGTCGCCCGAGCAGGCGCGCGGCAAGAACCTCGATGGTCGCTCGGACCTCTTCGCCCTCGGCATCATGCTCTGGGAGATGCTGACCGGTAAGCGGCTCTTCCTTGGCGACTCCGACTTCGAGACGCTGACGAACGTGCTCAAGTCCGAGGCCCCCGCCCCTAGCACTTTGAACAGCAAGGTTGACGCTCAGCTAGACGCGATCATCCTGAAGGCCTTGGCCAAGGACCGCGACGAGCGCCAAAAGAACGTGGAAGAGTTCACCCGCGAGTTGACCCGCTGGTACTATTCGACCGTGCAGGACCTCGAGGCCGAGTCCCTTAAGAAGTACCTCCACGAGCTCTTCGCCGAAGACATTGAGGAAAACCGGGTCCTGTCGGAAGAAGAGCGCGGTCGACCTGTCTCCGGGGCCACCTCTGGCTCCAGCCCGTCGGCGCCGTCCTTCCCGGTCCATTCTGACCAGAACGAGCGCACGATGGCGATGCCGGCGGCCGACGCTGGCGCACCGACCCTCCTTGAGGGGTCCCTGTCGGCGGCGCAGCTGCAGAACGCGATGCGGAAGCCCAACGGCAACGACAGCGGCGCGATGGCGAACCAGAGCCAGGCCACAGCCGTCTTCGACGCGGCGTCCATGGGCCACATGAGCGCCGCGCCTGAGCGGCCCAAGGCCAAGTCCAAGAAGGGGCTCTACATCGCGCTCATCGCGTTGCTGCTGGGCGGCGGCGCGGTAGCCGCGATTGTGATCGGCGGCGGCGACGGCAAGACGCCCCTGACTCCAGAAAAACCCGCGCCGGAGGTCGTCACAGCTCCGCCCGCGGACGAGGCGGCCGAGCTCGTCGTGACCATCGACCCGCCCACGGCGCGTCTGACCCTCGACGGCAAGGTCGTCGGGACGAAGGTCACCGGCCTCAAGCTGGGAAGCGCCGTCGAGTTGGTCGGCGAGGCCCCTGGCTACGTGAAGTATTCGCAGGCCATCAAGCTTGAGGACAAGGCCACGGTGGTCAACATCACGCTCGAGAAAGAGCGCGAGAAGGTCTCCTTGGTCATCGAGCCTGAGGGCGACGACAAGGCCGAGATCACCGTCGACGGCAAGGTCCTTGGCACCGGAGCTCAGGTAGTCAACGGCCAAAAAGGCGACGTACTTAAGGTTGAGATCAAACCATCGAAGGCTGGCGCCGAGATCGTCAAAGAGAACGTCACGCTCGATGGCGAGGAGGCTGTTCACAAGATCACGGTCGGGCAGATCGACGCCAAGTTGTTCCTCAACCTGGACCCCAGCGGCGCCGAAGTGACCGTCTCGAAGGGCACCGCCGCGACGACCGCTGACGGCAATCAGGCTGTCGTCAGTGGGCTCGCTGTCGGTGACACCGTCGAGGTGACCGTGAGCTCCAGTGGCCACGTCAGCAAGACGGACAACATCGCGATCAACGCCGCCGAGCAGACCCTCGCCATCGTCCTCACAAAGACCAAGACGACGACGAACACGCCGAGACCGACGACGAATACCGCCGCGACGGGTGGCAAAGGGACGATCGTCGTCCGCGCGACCCCTTGGGCGAACGTGACGATCGGGGGCCGGCCCCTCGGCCAGACCCCCAAGACCATCCCTGTGGACGCCGGCACGCACACGATCGTGCTCTCAAAGGGCTCACAGGTCGTCACGAAGACCGTGAAGGTCACAGCTGGCAAGACCTCGACGGTGAGCCACAATTTCGAGTGAGTCCCGCCCGCGACGCGGGCACATGATGGAGACGGCCGGCGCTTGCCCGGCCGTTTTCTTTTGGGTCTTACGCGATGTCTTTGAGGGCCTCCGTTGGGACAAGCGCCTCCCCATAGCCGACGGGCCGCCCGCAGGGACGCGAGGCGCTCAAACGCCGCCCTAGAGCGACGCACACCACCTATCCGTCCCGGCCCCCAGCTCTGCGCACCGAAGCGTCGGCGCGCAGACACTCGAAGTGACTGAGGACATGTCAGAAAAAAACTTCCGCGCGACATAGCGTTTTCGCGTTGACACTAGGCCGCTCATGCCTCAGTATTCCGCCTCGCTGACGGGGCATGAACACCTCAGACGCAAACGCAGCGATGCGGGAATAGCTCAGTGGTAGAGCGCGACCTTGCCAAGGTCGATGTCGCGAGTTCGACTCTCGTTTCCCGCTCCATAAAAGCCTCGCCTCGCGGGGCTTTTTTTTGCCCGCCTGCGATAGAGAGCATAGACGCGTTGGACGCCAACGCGACGACGCGGGAATAGCTCAGTGGTAGAGCGCGACCTTGCCAAGGTCGATGTCGCGAGTTCGACTCTCGTTTCCCGCTCCAAAAAAGCCTCGCCTCGCGGGGCTTTTTTTTTTGAACCATGCGGACGCCCCTGCGCCTCGACGGTCTTGTGTCCAGTGCGCCTGAGGTCCTTTTGCGCCAGACCGCCGTTGGGCCCCACCGAGACACAAAAAAACCCGCGCGTGGCGGGTCTTGTCGTGTGTCAGCCGATCGTCAGCTGGCGGCGTCGGTGCGCACAACCTCGCCACCATGACGCCCGACCAATACGACGAGGTCGGGGATGGCCTCTTCGACGTGCCCGAGCGAGGACTTCCGGAGGCGATTATAGATGCTGGCGGCGGTCTTGTGCTTCGTCGTCACGGCGCGCTTGTCGGTGACGGAGATGAGCGCCTCGGCCACCCGGCCGCGCTCGGCGACGAGGAACTCGCCGAAGGTCGCCGGACCACCCGTGGCGGCGTGGAACTCGGCCTCGAAGCTCGTCATCTCGTCGATCCACTCGTCAAGCAGCGCCTCGACCACGCCCTCGACGAAGCCGCTCTTGATGGCTTTCACGGCCGCATAGCCGCCCTTGACCGCGACGCCGGTGATGCCGCGCACGCTCTTGACGCGCTGATCGATCAGTTGGCAACAATCGCGGACCAACGCTGGGCGGACTTCCGCATCAAGGAGGCGTTCTTTAAGGGCTGACATGGCTCACTCCTGCAACGTAACATTGAGGCCGGACCCCCGGCGCCCCGTGCTTCGCATAAACCTCACCTGGACGCCAGCCAAAACCCCGGCGGTCGTGGCACCACGCTTCAGCCCTTTTCGGCGCGGGCTCGAAATGCGCGGGCGGTCGTCCGCTGCGAGGCCACCTCGCCATGGGGATCTTCGGGCCAGTGGTGCTTGGGATAACGCGAGCGCATCTCGGACCTCACGCTCTTCCAGGTCTCTTTCCAGAAATTCGCAAGATCTTGAGTCACTTGAAGAGGCTTACCGCCCGGATCGAGCAGATGGATGACGCACGCGAGGCGCCCCCCGGCGAGGCGCGGGCCCTCGGACCACCCAAAGAGCTCTTGGACTTTGGCCGCGAGGATCGGGGCCTCGCCGTCCACCCACCCAAGGGTCACGCTGCGACCGCTCGGGATCGTGATCGACTCGGGGAGCTCCTTCGCGAGACGGGACCTCACCTCATAGGAGAGCTCCGAATCGAGGGCCCCACGAAAGCGGCCGTCGATCTCGTCGTAGAGAGCCTGCATGCTCGACAGATTCTGGCAGAGGGGCAGGATAAGCCTCTCGACCCACGCGCTGGCCTCAGTCGGCAGGTTGAGGTCCGGAAAGAGCCGCGCCAGAGTGTGCAGGCGGGCCAAGGTCCCCACGTGTCTCTCACCGAGGCGGCTGGCGAGTCCGGCGACATCCCGGCGAGCCTCAGTCGCGACGAGTTCCGCCGCGAGAGCCCGGTCGCGGAGGGGTTCCGGGCGATCATCGATGACGAGGTCTCGAAAAACCCGCCGCTTTGTGCCGACGGCCCTCTTTTGCTGGTCGTCCCAAATGACCGTCCGGATCTCATCATAGTGCGGCGATTGAGCAAGGGCGGTCTCGTCGATGCTGAGCCAGGCCCGCGCCCGGCTCGTCGAGCCCGCGCCACGCCGGCCCCCATCAATATCGACGACGACCGCGAGATCGCCATGGGCCCCAAGCGTAAGACGCCGGCCCCCCGTCATCTGCCAGAGGTCGGGCCCACGGCGTGCCGCGACGCGATCGGCGAAGCCGGCCACAAAGGCGCCCGCGAGGTCGGGTTTCTGGAAGCCCTCGATTCTTATCCCCTTCGCGAGGCTCTCGAGCTGGCGACCTGCCTGCTGAGTGCGCCCCGGGAGTCGTTGCAGGTCCATCGTTGTGAGATCACCTGTCGCGGTGCCATCCGCGACGCTGGCGAGCAGGAGCGCCACACGGGATAGGTCCCGCAGCTTTCGGGCATGCACGAGGGTCACCGAGGCGCGCGGGTCCAACGGCAAGCGAGCCACGGCACGCCCAAGGGCCGTGAGCCCCTCGTGATTGACGAGACCGAGGACCGCGAGACGCGCATCGGCGTCCTCAAACGCCGCGCGGCTTGGCGCCTCGAAGAAATCAAAGGCTCTCGGATCGGCGACGCCCCATTGTCGGAGTTCCAAGCAAATTGACGCTGGATCGGCCCGATGAATCTCGGGATCGTCGAAGGCCTTGAGGCGCTGGTCGTCGTGCTCGGACCACATACGGATCGCCCTACCCGGCCCCAGGCGCCCAGCGCGCCCGGCGCGTTGGGCGGCCGAGGCCCGCGAGATCCGCTCAAGCTCGAGGCGCGTCGACCCGACCGCAGGATCGTAGCGCGACACTCGGGCGAGCCCCGCGTCCACCACCGTGCGGATCCCCGGGATAGTCAGCGAGGTCTCCGCCACGTTGGTCGCGACCACCACCCGGGGGCGACCACCTGCGGCGGGCCTCACGGCCCGATCTTGCGCATCTGGCGGCAGACGACCGTGAAGAGGCAGGCACACATAGCCAAGCGCCGCGACACGTTCGGCGATGCCTCCTATCGTGTCCTCGATCTCCCGGGCTCCGGGCATAAAAACGAGGATATCACCCGCATCACCGCGCGATGCCTCTGCGACGACGACCTCACATGTCTGTTTGACGACAGCCGAGGCCAAGCTGCCGAAGCGGGGGGCCGTCACCGGGCTAAAGGACAGGTCGACTGGGAAGCTACGCCCCTCGGTGCGGATGATGGGCGCACCGCCGAGAAAGGCCGCTACCGGCTCGGCGGCGAGGGTCGCTGACATCACGATCAGCTTGAGGTCCTCGCGCAGCGCCTCGCTGACCTCTTTCAATAGCGCGAGGCCAAGGTCTGCGTGAACGCTGCGCTCGTGGAACTCATCGAGGATGACAGCCCCGACGCCCTGCAGCGACGGATCCCGTTGGAGCCAGGCGGTCAGGATACCCTCGGTGACGATCCGAACGCGGGTCCGAACCGAGACCTTGCTATCGAAACGCACCTGATAGCCGATGGTCTCTCCCGGCTTCTCTCCGCGGCTCTCGGCCAGATATTGGGCCACCGATCGCGCCGCGACCCGACGTGGTTGCAACACAATGATCTCGCCACCCGTGACGAGCCCCGAGTCCATGAGCCACAGCGGCACGACGGTCGTCTTGCCACTGCCCGGTGGTGCCACGAGCACGGCCTGGTTGCCACCGCGAAGAGCCTCGGCGAGGGCCGGCAGGGCCTCCGAGATAGGCAGGTTCATCCGCGGCGCGCTTGGAAGTCTCGCATGAAGTTGGCTAAGGCCTCGGCCCCCGCGACTGGCATCGCGTTGTACAGCGACGCCCGGATCCCGCCGGACTTGCGGTGCCCCTTGAGGGCCATGAGCCCAGCGGCCTCCGCCTCGGACACGAAGGTCTTGTCGAGGGCCTCAGTCGGCAGCCGGAAGGTGAGGTTCATGCGTGAGCGGTCAGCAGCATCGACGACGCCTGTGTAAAAACCGCTGGAACCGTCGATCACACCGTAGACGCGGGACGCCTTGTCCTCATTGATCGCCTGCATCGCGCCGAGCCCCCCCAGCGCGTCAAGCCACCGACACATCAAAAGCGTCACGTAGATCGCGAAGGTCGGGGGGGTATTGAACATCGAGTCGTTCTTCGCTTGGACGCGGTACTGCCAGATCTCGGGGATGTCTGCCCGCGCCGCCTCCATGAAAGCCTTTTCAATTATGACCAAGGTCAGCCCCGCGATCCCCGCGTTCTTTTGGGCCCCAGCGTAGATCATCGCGAGGCGAGACACGTCGAGGGGCCTGGAGAAGATATCGGAGCTCATATCACTAATATGTGGTATTCCACCGAAGTCGGGCATGGTCTGCCACTGCGTGCCGTAGATCGTGTTGTTCGAAGTGGTGTGCACGTAGGCGAGGTCGTCGAGCCCTGACAACTCGGCCAAGGAGGGGAGCGCGGTGTAGCCAGACGCGGCGCCGCTCGCGAGGACCCGCGCGTCACCGACCTTGGTCGCCTCCTGGTAGGCGCCCTCAGCCCAGACACCGGTGTCGATATACCCAGCGCGTGCCTCAGGCTTCAGCCAGTTGAGAGCCAGCTGCGCGAACTGGCCCCGAGCCCCGCCCTGTAAAAAGAGGATCTCGTGGGTCTCGGGCACGCCGAGGAGGGTCCGGACCCGGGTCCCGAGCTCGGCGTGCAGGCCCTCGAAGACCGGCCCGCGGTGGCTAATTTCGGCCACGGACAGGCCACCCGCATCCGGATAAGACACGAGAGCCGCGGCCGCCTGCTCAAGCACCGAGGTCGGCAAGATGGAGGGACCAGGGCTAAAATTAAAAGGGCGCGTCTTCATCCATTCCTCGCATGCGGGCGTCGGCGAACGCGAGGAAGCTAGCACAGGCCGTCGCCCCACGGAATCATGCGCTACGGGGTGCCCACTTTGGTCCGAGCTTTGGCCGCCGAGAAACCCTCGAGAGCGACGCAGCGTTGAGATCGGGCGTTCGGCGTGGCATAACGCCGGCGACACTCGCTCACCGGAGGAAAGACACCATGGCCCGCTCCCAAGAACTCGGCATCATCCGCCTCGCAGACGTGCTCTTCTATGTCCACGATATCGAGCGCAGCGCGGCGTTTTACACGGACCGCCTCGACTTCGCCCTCACCGCCCGCTCGGGTGCGGCCGGCGACACCGCCACCGGCGAGACGACGCGCGTCTTTGAGGCCGGCCACATCCGCGTGACGGTGACCTCTCCGCTCACCGACACGAGCCCCTCGGCGCGCTACCTGAAGCGTCATCCCGACGGGATCCAGACCCTCATCTTCGACGTCGAGGATGTCGCCAAGACCTTCGCGGTCCTTGAGTCGCGCGGCGCGACGATGTGCGACGACATCAGCTGGCACGAGGGCACAGGCGGCGGGCGCCTCGGCGCCTTCCAGATCACCACCGCCTTTGGCGAGGGCCGCTTCCGCTTCGTGCAACGCGACAACTGGACCGGCGCGGACCCAGGACTCGAGACTATCGCTGCCCCAGCCAGCACGAACCGCTTCGGCTTCGAATACTATGACCACATCACATCGAACTTCCTGACCCTCAAGCCGATGGTTCTTTGGTGCAAAGAGGTCTTGGGCCTCGAGGAATACTGGGACATTGAATTCCACACCGATGACAAAGCCGGCGCGGCAGACCATGGGTCGGGTCTTAAGTCGGTCGTGCTATGGGACCCCCACTCGGGCGTGAAATTCGCCAACAACGAGCCCAAGCGCCCCCACTTCGAGAGCTCGCAGATCTACGGCTTCGTGATGGACAACCTCGGACCGGGCTTTCAGCACGCGGCCCTCGCGACGGCGGACATCATCACGACGGTCCGGGGCTTGCGCGATTCAGGCGTCAGCTTCATGCCGACCCCTGGGACTTATTATGACCTCCTCCCAACTCGGATGGAGGACCTCGGCGTCGGACGCATCGAGGAGGACATTGAGGTCCTCCGAGGCCTGCAGATCCTTGTCGATGGCAAGGGACCTGGATCCTATCTGCTGCAAATTTTTCTGCAGGAAGGTTCTGGCCTCTACCGCGACACCAAGGCCGGCCCCTTCTTCTTCGAGATCATCCAGCGAAAGGGCGACAAGGGCTTTGGTGGCGGCAACTTCCGCGCCCTCTTCGAGTCGATCGAGCTTGAACAGAAGACGCGGAGCAAGGCGAACTCATGATCGACCGGATGTCTGCGGGGGACATCCCCCCGAAGCCGCACATCGCGATGCGCCAAAATGGCGTCCTTCGTCACGAGCACTGCCTGACGCGCCTCGGGTTTGATGGGCCCTTCACGATCGCCTATCGGCTCAACGCGCCGCATGTGCAATTACGTTGGTGGTCCTACGACCTCGGCCACCCCATCGCCGAGCTCGCGGACGCACCATCGCTGCTGCTCCGGCGCCACTATCGCAGCCACGGCCTCGACCCCATCGGCGAGACACCACTTGGGGCTCGGATCCCGCTCTTCTACTCGGACGACGTGGCCATCGGCATCGCGCGCCCGACCAAGAGCGACGACGTCTTCTTCGAGAACGGCGACGCCGACGACCTCTTCTATATCCACGAAGGGGGCGGGACCCTCGTCAGTATCCTTGGTGATGTGGCCTTCGGGCCTGGGGACTACGTCTTCGTGCCGCGGGGCTTGACGCATCGCTTTGAGCTGACGCCAGGGCTAGCGCAGCACTGGTTCGTCATCGAGGCCCGGCGCGACGTGCACATCCCACGCCAGTTCCGAAATGATATCGGACAGTTACGCATGGATGCCCCCTTCTCGCACCGCGACTTCCGCCGGCCGGTCTTCTCAGGTCCACGCGATGACGGCTGCCGGACGGTGGTCGCCCGGCGCGAGGGCCGCTTCACGGCCTTCGAGATGCCCGCCTGCCCTCTCGATGTGGTCGGCTGGGACGGCACGGTCTGGCCCTGGGCCTTCCACATCCGAAACTTCCAGCCGAAGACCTCGCTCATCCATCTGCCACCGACCATGCATGGGACCTTCGCCATAGGCGGAGGCCTCGTGTGCTCCTTCGTGCCGCGACCCGTCGACTGGCACCCCGAGGCCATCCCCTGCCCCTACCCCCACGCGTCGGTCCACTGCGACGAGGTCATCTTCTACTGCGAGGGCAACTTCACGTCTCGCAAGGGCGTGGGCCCCGGCTCTATCTCGTGGCACCCGATGGGGACCTCCCACGGCCCCCACCCTGGGGCCTACGAGGGCAGCATCGGCCACCGCGAGACCAACGAGATGGCGGTCATGCTGGACGTCTTTAAGGCGCTCAAGGCGACGCCCTACGCACTCGACATCGAGGATGCGAACTACCACCAGAGTTTCATTCCTTAAGTAGGGAGGGCGCTGATATGACTGCGACTGCAATAACCCAGGGCGTCCGTGTCACGGTAGAGAGCCGCTGGCTCCCGGAACGCTCCGACCCAGAGCGGCACGCTTGGCTCTTCACCTATGAGATCTCGATCGAGAACGTCGGCGAGGACATCGTCCAGCTGCTGTCGCGGCACTGGATTATCGAGAACGCCCACGGCAAGACCGAAGAGGTCCGCGGGCCGGGGGTCGTCGGCGAGACGCCCGTCCTCGCGCCCGGGCAGGGCTTCAGTTACCGCAGCTTCTGTCCCCTAAACACCGAGATCGGCTCGATGCGGGGCACCTTTCAGATGCGCACCGTCAGCGGCGATGGGGAGGCGAAGTTCGACATCGAGGTGCCGCACTTCGCGCTCTTCGTCCCGAGCGCTCTGAACTGAGTTGAACTCATATGAAAAGGCGACCCGTGACAAGGTCGCATTTTTTTCAATTCAAAGCACCTATTCTCGTATGTGCTTAATGCGTGTGGCCCGTTTGGCCAAGGTCGCCGTCGCGAGAGAGCGAAGCGGTTGACGCTTGATCGCGGCGTCTAAGAGGCCCTCGGCCTTGGGATCAATGACCCAGCGCAGCGCGCGGACGGTCCGCTGCTGGACCCCCACGTCGGCGTCCTCCAGCCCTTGGCGCAGCGTGGCGACGACCGTCTGCGGCAAGACGGCCGTGAGAGGCCCAAAGGTGCGCCCGAGGGTGTAGATCGCGAGAGCGCGCAGGCTCGGTGTCTTGTCCGCGGCCAACTGCACCAACACCTGGCTGGTCTCAACATCCGGAAAGAAGGACAGAAACGAGATCGCGCGCTGGCGCGTCCACTCATCGCGCGTGGTGTCTAGGCTGGCCTCCGCGAGACGCGCCCGGATGTCGGGAAAGGACGCGACGAGGGCGGCCGCGCTGGCCGGCACGACGTCGATGGCCTGCAAGAGCCCCTCGAAGCGCTGGGTAGCCGTCTCGGCGGGCGGCGGTCCATCTGAGGCGAAGGCCCCCTCTGTGCCAATGGAGACCGAGATAAGCGACGCAGAGAGGGCGCCGACCATGAGCATTTTGTGAAATTTGAGCTTCATGAGCATGACTCCTACATGACTTCTTGCTGGCCATCAGTTCGCGGGGTGACGAATGAAGGGGTTCGAACGCATGACGACGCCCTGCTGGACCGAGATCAACGAGCCCGAGCCCGTATTGTACATGAGGTAACGCGCGTCGTTCTCGGGCGTATCGGGGATGGGATCGTTCAGAGCCGGTCCGCCGAACTGGTTTTGCTCGGTGGTATGAAAGAGACCCAGGAAGTGACCCGCCTCGTGAGCCATCGTCGTGCTGTAGGTCGCCGGGGCGCCGGGCACAGGCTTGACCGCGATGGCGACGCCAGAGCGTGGCGACCCTTGGACGATCGGCGGGCCGGGGATGCCGCCCGCGAGGCCAAGGATCACGCCGAAGCCTCCGAGTGAAGCCGCCGAGAGCTCGTCGACGAAGAAGAGGTTCAGCGCCACGTCGTTGCCGGCAGACTCCTCAAACATCTCAATGAGATCCGAGTCCGGGCCGTCGAAGGTCTCGATGACCTGGTAGCGGGTGTCGATGTCCCGGTAGGCGATCTCGCCGAGGGTGATGCCGACCTGTGCGTAAAGGGTCCGCATCTCGGCGATGGACGCCTGAAAGGTTGTGTCGGTCTTGGCGGTCGTCGCGGTGAGGCCCTGAGCGCCCGTGAAGTGCAAGTTCAAGTCGAGCACGCCTGTATCGGGCAGCAGACCGTCGACAGTGCGCTTGGCGAAGACGGTCACCTCGATGGGCCCGACGGCGCCCGACGCCGCACAATCTGCTTGGCACTGAAACTGATCGAAGACGTGGCAGATGCCATCACCGCAGACCGCAGAACCCGCGGTCACGACTGGCTTTTGCACGAACCCGGTGATGGCGAAGGTGTGGGGCCCTGCCGCGAACGTGGCGCCGGGGTTGTTGGGCGCTAACGCCGAGAAGGCCGCGTCGGAGGGCACGATGCGGTTGGCGCAGCCGGTGCACATGCCACCTTGAGAACCCGAGCCGGAGAGCCAGTCGGGCGTCACGAGCACCTTTCCGGCGGAGTCGGACCAGCTGTCGAGCAGGTAGCGCACGCCTGGCTGCCCTACGACGGCGATGGAGATGGAGACCGTGCCCTCGGGGACCTCCACCGTGATGGGACCGCTGGCCCCGAAGACCAGGCGGTAGGGCGCGCCATCGAGCAGCGCCTCAACCCCAGCGCCTAGGGGCGTGGTGGTGTCTGCAGGTGCCGTCGTGTCGCCGGCGACGTCCGCGCTGGTGACCGAATCGTCGATGCCGCTCACGTCTGCGGTCGCGACGCCCTTATTGTCGTCGCCACAGGCCGAGGTGGCCATCAGGGCGGCGGCCAGCGCGAGGCCGGCTGGCAAGGATCGGTTTAGGATACGCATCAGAGTCTCCTCTCGGTCGTCGTACAGACCCACGTGGGGTGAATGAAACTAGGGGCGCCGGCCGCGCCGGACAAGGCCTCAAGCGGCGCGGTTCGGAACTATGAACCGCGCCGCGCCTCGTGACGTGGCCGGCTCACTGAAGTCGTGGCATGCTGACGCCATGTTTGAATCGAGCCCCAGCATTGCAGCCATCCTCGTGCCCTTTGACCGCGTGGGCGCTTCCGCGTTCCTTTCCAAAGGCCTCTTGGCCGACGGTTTCCGCGCGGCGACGACAGCGATACCCAAGGCACAGCGCGCCTTTCCCACCGAGAGCGTGAGCTTCGGGCTCGCCCAACCAGACCCAGCGAGACCCATAAGCGTCATCATCGCGCCGGGGGTCGCACAGGTCTTTGAGCTCGCTTGCTTGCTATCGAAGGCAAGTCCCGAGGTCATCATCTGCGCCTTCCGTCGCTTCGCCGCCACGAGCCCAGTGGCGAAGGTGATCTTTGCTGGCAAGCCCCAATGGAAAGACGGCGAGGACCCCGATCACGAGGTCTTCTTCGACGTCCCTGATGGTCCCTCAGCCGAGCTCCGGCTGCCAAGCCAGGTCCGGATTGAGACCTCGGCGAGCGAGATCCTGAGCGCCTATGGTGAAGGTATCGCGGCTATCACGGCCGACCTGTCACGCGCGGGCGCTGTGAGCCATTGGGTGCACCGCCGCTCGCGCTACAACGGCTGAACTTTCGCCCCCAAACGCGGGCCGCCCCGAAGAGCCCCCCGAAGAGCCACTCTACTCGGCGTCGGCACAGCAGCGAAAGCCGACGTAGGGCGCGCCTCCGACGCGGCGGCTGCTGCTGGTACACTTGGCACCCTCGCCGTCCTTGTAGGACGAACCACCGTTGACTGTGCCATCCGACGTCCACTCGGCGACGTTTCCGACCATGTCCATCGCCCCGGTCCAGGAGCGACATTCACTCTTCGAGCCCGAGGTCACTGGGGGACGGCTACCACCAGTCGGCCCGACAAGATGGCATGCATCCGCAATATAATCGCGACCATACGGATAGGATCCGCCACACCCACGGCGCCACTCATTCTTTGTGCACAAACGTTTTTTACGGCCGCTGCAGGCTTGTCTCGCGCCACCAATATCGACGTTGACCTGGGGCATCGCGCCCGCGCCTGGGTACTCATTGCGATCGATGCAGTAGACCTCCCAGTCGTCGGCCTTCGTGCCGTCACTTAGGTCGACGCTGGTCTTGCGCTTGACCTTGGCCATGCCGCCCGGGCAGTTGAGCGCGTCGGGGTTCACCGGCACGAACGTCGCGCGCGTAGGCGCACCTGGGTTCTTGGGCCCCGTGTCCGCGACCAACGCGACGGCGGCATCTGGTACGGATACGGTCGCGACATCCGCGGTGGGCCCTACGGTATCGGGCGCCGTGGTCATGGCGATGCCCCCGTCGGCGGCTACCACAGCGAGCGCACCCGCGCCGTCCTGTCCAGCCTCCCCGTCAACCGAGGCGACCACACCGTCCGCGATCGCGTCGTCGCCGATGGCGCCCGCCAACACGTCGTCCGCGTCGAGACCCGCGAGCGCGAGCGCCGCATTTGCGTCGTTGTCGACCGCGTCCGGCGCGGCGACGGCGCCTCCGTGGACGTCGGCGTCTCCGGCGACCGCGATCGACCCGCCAGCCCCGGCACCACCCGCCAAGGCGACCGAATCGCCCCCGGCTGCGGCCGAATCGGGCGCCTTGGCCGTCGTCGCAGGTCCGCTCTGCAGCCCAGCGACGACTAGGGCGATCGTGATGGCGACGAGCGCGGCGAGCGCGACGATCAGCGCCAACGGCAGGGGACGTCGCCGAGACTGTCGTGAGCCGGAGCGCGTCAACGGGTTCTGGAGAACAGCAGCAAAATCGGGCGCTTGCGATGGACCCGTCTGGGGCCGGATTGTCGGGCGGGAGCCCGGACCCGGAATATTCGCGATCGTGGGCGATGACACCGTGACGGTCGGGTCGCCGACCGGAACCGGGAGATTGTCGGAGGCAAAAGGCGAATCACCCCACGACTGGCGCGGGGGCTCGGGTGGCGCCTCGACCCAGGTATGGGCCCCTTGCGGGTCGCTCCGTCGGAAGATGTCGAGGTCGTCGATGAGAGACGGCGCGAACCCTTCGATGATGGTCGGCTCGTTGAGACCCACGGGGGGCCCGTCATCTTCGAATTCGTAGGCGGACGCGGCCCTCAGCTCTGCCGACGCTAAGAGCGCGCTGGCGTTGGCAGGGCGCGACCCAAGGTTTGGATACGCGGGACCATCCGTCTCCGCCTGAATGCTGCGCAGAAACTCGTCGAGATCCATCGTCGGCTCGCTGGCCGTTCCGAGAAGATCGGCCGGGAGCGCGGGGGGCGCCGGGAGCGAGCGGCGGGCGATCACCTTGCCCGGCGTGGCGGCCAGGATCGCGTTGGTAGACAAATAGGCCGTCGTCTCAAGCGGAGGAGGAGGAGGAGGAGGAGGAGGAGGCCACGCGTCCACAGGGGGAGGAGGCGGCGGAGGGCCGTCCGTGGGCTCGCGGGAGGTGTGAATCCGGGGCGACAGGAGAAGATCCGGTCGCGAACCGGCCATCGGCGAGGCCGGCGGCGCGGAGAAGTCGCCCGTCTCTAGCGGGGGCGGAGGTGGCCCGAGATCGGCGGCGAGGTCAGGGCGGATGTCCGCGTCGAGGGTGTCGGCGTAACCATCATAGGCGACGCCGGGCCCATCATTCGTCGTACCGGCGCTGTCGAGGTCGCCTAGCCGCCCGCCGAGGTGGAGTGACGCGCGCGGCGCGAAATCACTATGTCCGGGCACGGCCTGGTCTTCGACGGTACCATCCAGCCGCGGGGGCGCATCATGCGTGTCGGCGAGCGCTGAGGCGGCGATGGCGGGCGCGACGACGACCGGCACCGCGGAGGCCGGGGTCGGCGGCGCGGTGCGCGGAGAGGCGAGCCGCGCGAGCTCTCTCCACTCAGGGCCAAAGGCGGCGGCCAGCGCGACGCGAAGCTCGCCGATCGTGGCGAAGCGGTCGGTCGGCTCTTGGGCTGTGGCCTGCTGATAGACCTCGTCTACAGCCGCGCTCACGTCGATTCCCTGAGCGACTAGCGACAGTGAGGGCTCGGTCATGCCGCGCGCGACTATAAAGCCAAAGACTAGCCCCAGCGCGTAGATGTCAGTCCGCGGGTCAGCGGGCGTCGCGCCCTCGCGCTGCGCGGGTGCCGTCCAAGTGACGCGCGGGCGCGGGAGCCCCTGCGTCGCAGCCCCGCCGGCGTCGAGCCACCAAGGGGTGACGACCCACGCCTGTTCGACGACGACACGGACCGTGTCGAGGTGAAGGCTGCCGTGGATGGCCCCAGCGGCATGAATCGTTTCAACAGCAGCTAAAGCCTGAATAAAGACTTTGAGCGCCGACTCGCGTGTGGTGCTCGCCTCGCGGCGCCACACGGCCAGAGGCGTGCCGACCCGCAGCGCGGTCGCGATGTAGAGCATGCCGTCGACATAGCCAACGTGAAAGGCGGCGCCGAGATGGAGGTGTGAAAACGACAGAGTGCGGTCGAGGTTACGACGGTTGGCGTCAAGGACCTCCGGCGCCGCATAGACGGGATGGAAGACCGAGACCTCGACGTTTCGTTCGGTCTGCGTGTCGTATGCCTCGAAGGCGTGCCCGTAGACGTCGGACCCTGTCGGCTTTTCGAGCCGAAAACGCCCCGCCCAGAGCTGGCCGGCGGCTGGAGGCCACGTCAGCGCGGCCACGGGTTCCAGCGGCGCCTCCTCGGCGACGAGGTCCGGCTCGGTGCTATCGCCGGATTTTGCGTTAGACGTCGCGCTCGATGCGTGACTCTTGGCGCCAGTCTTCGGCGATGGTTTCTTAGTCGGTTTCCTAGCCACAGTGCCCCCCCCCTGAGCGGCGCAGGCTAGCAACAATGACATCGCACGACAAGTTCATGCGCCTGCGACGGCAGGGCACACGAACCTGGCGACGACATTTTTGCCTAAGCCATCGCCTCAAGGGACGTGATCTCGAAGCTTAGCGCCCCTTCCACGACGGTGATCTGTACGTGGCCGCCGTGCTCGAGGCGACCGTAGAGGATCTCCTCGGACAGGGGCTCACCGATCTCGTTGCGTAAGACGCGCCCAAGGGGCCTCGCGCCCATCGCCGGGTCGTAGCCCTTCTTGGCGAGCCACGCGGCGGCCTCCTGCGTCAGGGCCAGCGTGACGTGCTTGTCTGCGAGGTTCTTCTCAAGCTCGGCCACCATTTTGTGTACCACACTCTCGACGATCTCAATCGGCAGGGCCTTAAAGTCGATCTTGGCGTCAAGGCGATTGCGAAACTCGGGCGAAAACGCGCGCTTATACGCCGCGTCCGAGTCGCCAAAGCGCACCTCGTCCGAGAAGCCGAGGCGACGGCGCGACATCTCCTCGGCGCCGACATTGGACGTCATGATGAGCACGACGTGCCGGAAGTCGGCTTTGCGGCCGTTGTTGTCGGTGAGCGTGCCGTGGTCCATCACTTGCAACAGCACATTAAATACTTGCGGGTGGGCCTTCTCGATCTCGTCGAGGAGCAAGACCGCGTGCGGGTTCTTCGTGACGGCCTCGGTCAATAGTCCAGCCTGGTCGAAGCCGACATAGCCCGGAGGCGCGCCGATAAGACGTGAGACCGAGTGGGCCTCCATATACTCCGACATGTCGAAGCGCACGAAGCCGACCCCCATGACCTTCGCGAGCTGCTTTGCGAGCTCGGTCTTTCCGACGCCCGTCGGGCCGGCGAAGACGAAGCTCCCGATGGGCCTCTCGACGTTGCGCACGCCGGCCCGGGCCAGACGGATCGCCCGCGAGACCTGCTTGACGGCGTCCTCTTGCCCAAAGACCACCGCGTTGAGCCGGCTCTCGAGCTCGCGCATCGCGTCGCGATCCCCATCAGAGACGTTCTCGGGGGGTACCCGAGCCATCCCGGAGACGACGTCGCGGACCAGCTCAAGGGTGACCTCTTTGACCCCGCGCAGCGACGCCTTCGCGCCAGATTCATCAATAATATCGATTGCTTTATCCGGCAGGCGACGATCGGGGATGTAGCGCAGCGACAGATCCACCGCGGCCTCGATCGCCTCTCGTGTGTAGGTCACTTCGTGGTGTTTTTCATATTCGGACTTCAAACCAAGCACGATCTGCACGCAGTCATCGCGGCTCGGCTCGTCGACGTCGATCACCTGGAAGCGGCGCGCGAACGCGCGATCGCGGGTGACGTGCTGGCGGTGCTCTTCGTGGGTGGTCGCGCCGATGCAGCGCATCTTGCCCGACGCCAGGGCCGGCTTGATCATATTGGACGCGTCCATCGAGCCGCCGCTGGTAGAGCCAGCGCCGACGATCGTGTGCATCTCATCGATAAAGAGGATGGGGCGCGGCTCCTCTTTTTCCAGCGCGTCGAGCACGGCCTTTAGGCGCTCCTCGAAGTCACCGCGATAGCGAGTCCCAGCCAAGAGCGCACCAATATCGAGGGCATAGACGTTCGTATTGGCGAGAAATTTGGGGGTCTTGCCCTCGACGATCATGCGGGCGAGGCCCTCGACGATGGCCGTCTTGCCGACGCCGGCGTCGCCCACGAGGAGGGGGTTATTCTTTCGGCGGCGCTTCAGGATCTGCACCATGCGCTCGACCTCCCGCTCGCGGCCGATCAGGGGATCGATATCGCCCTGGCCCGCGCGCAGGTTCAGGTTCGACGCGTAGGCCTCAAGCGGGGACTTCGAGACCTCGTCCTCCTCACCGTCCTCATCGCCGCCCGCCATCTCAGGCAAGCCATCGCCATCTACTTTGTGCTCCGCGGGTTGACCGTGGGACAGGAGGCGCACGACGTCCAAGCGTTTGACTTTGCATTGCTCAAGAAAATAGACCGCGTGCGAGTCCTTCTCCGCAAAGATCGCGACGAGGACGTTTAAGGTCGTGACCTCGTCGCGTCCTGAGGTCTGCACATGCATCGCCGCGCGCTGCACGACGCGCGAGAAGCCGATCGACGGAGATATATCGAGCTCCACATCCTCCGCGACGACCGGAATCTCGTCCGCGAGATGCGCCTCAAGGAGGGCCTCAAGGCGGCGCACGTCGCCGCCAGCTTTCATGAGGATCGCCCGCGACTCTGGGTCACGGATGATGGCGAAGAGCAGGTGCTCGACGGTCGCGTACTCGTGACGGCGCTTGTGACCCTCGGCGAAAGCGGAGTCCATCGACGTGCGCAGGCCCGGGGAGAGCTTTAATGGATTTGCCATGGGGTTCCTCGCTTCACTCGTCAGGTTCGATCGTACACATAAGGGGCATCCCGTTCTCTTCGGCGAGCTCTGCGGCCCGGGCGGCCTTGGTCTCGGCTATGTCACGGGTATAGACACCGGCGACGCCGCGACCAGTGTTGTGGATCGCGAGCATCAATGCGAGCGCGCGATCGCCGGTCATCGCGAAGACCTCGCGCAAGACCCACACGACAAACTCCATGGTGGTGTAGTCGTCGTTGTGCAGCAACACCTTGTACATTTTGGGCTTATCGAGCTTGGGCTCGCGCTCAAGCACGGTCTGTTCGCCAGGGCGACCCGGCTCGCTGCCGGGTTGGCGCGGTCCCTTGGGGGGCGTCGCGTTCTCGCTCAGCGTTGGCGGGTCAATGAAGGGATCGTACCCCGCCGCGTCCGCGTCCTCTGTCTGGTCCCAACGTGCCATGCCGCGTCTGCTCCCTTGAGAGACCTAAGATATCTGATTTACCCGCCTCAGCGGTTTCCCTCGCGACGCGCTCACCGCGCCAACGCAGTGAAGGTTGACACCCTGACGGCCGAGAAAAGGGCCGCGCCCAAAGGTCAGCCACGCCCGACGGCGTTAAAACGGCTCGCAAGCTCTCGTGATTCCACGATATTGTCCTCGATCGAGCAATAGGTCCACGCGCCATAACGGCCGACGCTGTGGATACCACCGACCGCGAGGTTGGACCTCAGCCGGGCGACCTCGCGCTGGCTGTCGCGCGTGATGTGGACATAGGCGGGGTCTAGGACGAGGGCGACCGAGCTTAGGAGTTCGTGGTCGTCGATGAGGCCGACCTTGACGAGATCCGCGAGCACTTTCGCTTTAAAGTCCGCAATTATCGCGTCGTCGACGGGATCATCCTCGCGGAGGCCAATCTCGACGTAGATCGACATTCGGTCTGTGCCGAAGATGTTGTCGTAAAAGCCCACGCGGTAAAACGAGAGCGCGGGGTCACCATAGTAGATCCAGTGCGGCTCGGGCGGGCCCTTGCGGTCAAAGCCGAGGTTAAAGACGAGGACCTTATTAGCCGTGAAGACCTCGGGCTGGGGCGGGATCCCGCACATCGCCATGAGGCGCGGGAAGGGCGCCGAGCTCACGACGTGGTCAAAGGTGATCGTGCCGGTCTGGCCATCGGAGCGGCGCCATGTCGCTCTTTGGTTGGCCGTGTCGATGGCGGTGATGCGGCAGCCCGTGTGGATGCGCGCGGCGTCGACGCGGGTCGCGAGGGCGTGGATATACTGGATGGCGCCGCCTTCAGGATAGGTGAAGTGCGCGTTATAGCTGACGTTATCCGACTTCTTGAAGTTGCCCACGATGTCGCGGAGATCTGCGTGGGGAAAGAAGCGCCCCATGGCGTCCGGGTCAAGGGTCGACAGATCGGTCGCGTAGAGCTTGGTGTTGTATGGGATCAGGAAGCGCTCGGCGATGCCCTTGCCGAGCTTTCTATACAACATATCCTTGAAGTCTTTGGGCGCGACGTCGCCACCGTCCCGAAAGACGAGCCCGTGCAAACAATCCAAGAAGTCTTCCTGGGGCAACTGGTGGATGTTTTTCTGGAAAGGAAAATCCACGTAGGCCTCGCCAAAACGGACCCAGCTGACCTTGTCGACCTTTAAGACGCGCTGATCGCCCATATTCGCGAGCAGCTCGGCCTCGATTTTGGGATGTTTGAAGTGAAAGAAGTGTCCCGAATAGTCCCAGACGAAACCGTCCTGCGCGATGGTCCTGCAAAATCCGCCGATCTCCTCTTCGGCTTCGAAGATACAGTAGTCCGACGAGTTAAGTTGACCTGCAAAGGATAGGCCGCTGACGCCCGCGCCAATCACGACGAAACGGACGTGGGTGGGGATCTCTTGAGGGGCGGTGGGCTGGGACATCGTGGCTCCAAGGCGCGAAGTGAGGGCCGCTGCGGGCCAAGACGCGGCGCGCGGGACGCCTCACATAACACCTCGGCCCTCGCTTTTAAACGCCAACGCGGTCGGGTCTCGTGAGCTGGTCGTAGAGGCCGGAGGCGCGGGTGACGGAGGTCGACAGCGCGCGCCTTAGGACGGCGTCCGTGGCGACGAGGGTCACGGCGTGCCGCATACGGGTGACGGCCGTGTAGATGAGCTCGCGGGTCACGATGGGGCTGGCTCTCTCGGGCATCACGACCATCACGTGGTGGTACTCGGAGCCCTGGCTCTTGTGGATGGTCATCGCGAAGGAGGTCTCGTGTCTCGGGAGCGCGGCCGCGGGCACGAGGCGAAGGGGGGCCTCTTCTGGCCCGCGGAAGGCGACGAGGGCCCCGTGGCTGGCGCCGCTTGTCACGACGATCCCGACGTCGCCGTTGCGGAGACCGAGGTTATTGTCGTTGCGGGTGACGAGGACCGGACGCCCGACCCAGAAGGGCTCGGCGGGCCTTTGGCCGGTGTCTTGGTTGGTTCGTGCGGCCTCGGCGATCGCGCGAAGGGTCGCATGAGGCGCATCGGCATGGCGAAGGTGGCTATCGATAAGCGCCGCGTGGGCGTGGTTTGGCCCGTCTAGGCCGGCTAGGAGGTCGGTCACGCGGCGATTGAGGGCCTCGACCCCGAGGGCGCCGCTGCGATGGCCTGCGAGGATACGGAAGGCGTCAAAGGCGTCGAGGATAGCCATGAGACGTGTGGTCTCGGTGCCCGTGCCGTGATGGAGCGCGCTGAGCCAAGGCAGGATCCCGGCGAGGATGGCCGCGTCGAGGGCGTAGGCGAAGGCGTAGGTCGCCTCGTCGGGCTCGGGGGCGCCCGGATAGGCGTCGGGGTCCGGCAGCGCGCCAGGTGCCGGGGGGAGCTGCGTGAGGCGTTCCGGTGGGGTCAGCCGGCGAAAGGCCTCGCGATCGGAGTCCACATCCCAGGCCACGAGGGACATGGCGCGCGATACATCCGGGGGTTCGGCGATGCTGGCCTTCGCGAAGCGGCCAATGGTAGTCGAATCGTCGAATCGACGTGAACGTTGAAGTGAAACCATTGCGTCGGACAGCGTGACACCGCCAGCCGGGTCTGGACGCGGGTCGAGGCCGGCTGCATCGACGGAGGCCGCGAGCTGAGGCCCGAAGAAGGGCGCGAGGGCCGCGAGGCGTGGGGAGAGACGATCAGTGGCCGCCCGCGTGAACTCCGTGAGGACGCTGCCGGCCTCGACGCTGGCGAGCTGGCGGTGATCGCCCAACAGGACGAGGCGCGTGTCGTCGGCGAGGGCATCGAAGAGGCGTACCATCAGCGGGAGATCGATCATCGAGGCCTCATCGACGACCACGAGGTCATAGGGCAGCGGCGACGAGGGCCCGTGGCGCGGGCGCGTGCGGGAGTTGGGGTTGATCCCGAGGAGGGAGTGCAAGGTCAGGGGCACAAGATCGCCGATGGTGGCCGCGAGAGCGGCGCCGTCGATCCCGGCGGGGAGCGCGATGTTTGCGCCAGTGAGAGCGTCCCGCAGCCTAGACGTCGTCGCGTCGAGTCCCTCGACGAGGGACTCGCGCAGACGCGCGGCGGCCTTGCCTGTCGGCGCGGCGAGGGCGACACGTGGGACCCGCGCCGGCTGTGCGTAAGCCCCGATGATTCGATTGAGTAGCAATAGATTTCGAACCGCGAAGGTCTTGCCTGTGCCGGGGCCACCCGTGACGACCGTCAGCGGCAGGGTCATCGCGGTCGCGGCGGCGAGGCCGGCCAACGGAAAGGCGTCGGAATTAAAGGCGGGGAGCTCTACCGTCTCGGGGAAGAGGCACCGAAAGATCGCGGCCATAGGGACGGCGGGGGCAGCGGGGGCCGGCGCGGCGAGATGCCGGAGACGACGGGCGATCTGTCGCGCGAGGCGGGTCTCGTAGGCGAAATAGCGGTCGGTATAGAGACGCAAGTGTCCGTCGGTCGCGGTCAAGACGAAGGGTTTTCGCGAGGCGATGGCGAAGGGATCGGTCGATCCGAGGGTGACCGGCCTCTCGGTTGGGGTCGCGACGAGGCCCGTGGCGATGAGGCGTCCCGCGAGAGTCTCGAGGTCTGAGAAGGCCGTGGCGAGGGCGCGGCCGGCCTCGACGAGATCGAGCTCGGCGTCGCGAGGGGCGCGTAATTCTACGGGGTTGGCGCCGACGGCGGCGCTCGCGAGCGTGGCCTCACGCCTGACAAAGCGCGCCAGCTCGATGGCCTTCTCGGCCGAAAAGGCGTGTGGATCAAAGCACATATCGCCGACCCGGGGTGCCCGAAGAGCGAGGGCGAACGCCAGCCGCAGCACAGGATCGCGCACTAGGGCGCGGTCGCAGAGCTCAGAGGCGATCTCGATCTCGAGGCGCTCAAGGAGGCCTGTGCCTTGTCCAATGCGGAGGAGCGAGTCGGGGGGTGCCGCCGATGATTGGAGTTCAACGTGCATGAATGTCTCCGGGGGTGCGCGCGACTGTTGGGATGGCGTGGCCCGGCAGGGCGGCGTCGAGAGCCTCGATCAGCTCCCGGGGTGGTCTCTCGAACCAGACCCCGCGATTGAGTGTCATCACGGCTGGCATCGCTGGGCCGAGGACCGACACCTCGGGCGGGGTCGCGATCTCGAGGCCCGCGTCGGCGCCAGTCATGCCGCGCACGAAGAGGTAGTAGGCCCCACCAATGGCGCTGTCGTAGTCGTACTGGGCGCCAAGCCGCACCTTTAAGAAACGATGAAGTGCGAGCATATAAAGAGATGATTGCAGGTGATAGTGATGGTGCTCCATCTCGTAGCGCATCGCTGCGTGTTGGTAGGCGTCTGGGCCCCAAACCCGGCCACCGTCCGGGGTCGTGTGGGTGGGTTTCAGCCGATTCGACTTGTAGTCAGCGACGAAATAGCGCGGCCCGGCGGGCGTGGGGGCGCGAAAGACGAGGTCGATAAAGCCCTTAAAGAGGCCCGCGAGGGGACCGAAGTCGAGAGCCGCGAGGGCCTCTGCGTAGCGCGCGGCCATCAGCGTCGGCGACGCGGGGTGCCCCGTGATGGTCGCGAAGGCTCGAGCGAGGGTGCGCCCCGACGCCGGGGTGTGGCGAGTCGGCGAGAAGGCCGTCCCACCGGCCAGCGGAAAGTCAAAGCGCAGCTCATCGAGGCGCAGGGCCGCACCCGGGCCGCTGGTGGGCGTCGGGCGGGCGAGCTGGGCCAAGGAGAAGTCACCGACCGGCCCGCCGAGGGGCGTCACGAGGCTTAGCCGAAATCCCTCTGTGATCTGAGGGATTAGGTCGCGTTTGACCGCACCGAGGAGGCCATGGCGGCGAAGGCGCGTGCGGATGATGTCGGCGACCGCCTCTTCGGCGTCGACCGCGGCGGCGGCCGGGAAGTCGAGATCCTCGTAGATCCCGTGGAGCGCGATACCGGCCTCGGCGCCGGCCGGGAAGACCGCGAGGGGGACCGCCTGGATCTGCGCGACTGGGGCGCTGGGAATGACCGCGGTCATCTGCTCGATCGCGAGGCCAAGATCGACGTCCATGAGCTCTAGATCGAGCGCGGCCTCGTCAAAGACCCCCGCGTCATAGTCCGCGCCGTCCCGCTCGGGTGAGGCGGCGCGGGTGTCCTCCTTGTCACGGAGGAGTGACGTATAGCTCATCAACGAGAACGGGCTCTTGAGGCTGGCGCGGGTGAACCTTCGGGCGCTTAGAGGCGCTTGATGCGCCGTTGGGCTGAACGCGCTTTGAACGGCGGCGAGAGGGGTCCGCTCAATGGGGGCGATGGAGGCGCTGATGTGTGCGGCCGGATTGGCCGCGAGGGCCGCGATATCATCTGTGATGAGCTCCTCAAGCGACTGCGCATCACCGCGCGCCGACGAGGCTGCGTAGATGCGCACCTCGGCTGCCTCGACACGGCTGGCGTCTGAAGCCTCGCTTGCTGAAGGCACACGCCATTCGGGTCCGGCGTGAAGGGCCGACCCCAGCGCCGAGGCCGCGAGGTGGGGGTGCTTCGAATCGCCAACGGCCGCGGTGTAGGTCACGAGGCCGAAGCGGGCGCGGGTCCAAGCCACATAGAGGAGACGAAGCTGCTCCTCGCGTGACTCTTGGCGGGCGATCGACGCGGCCCCGAAGTGATCCGCGAGGACCAAGACGCGGCGCGTCGGGTCGACCGGGTCCGTCACCAGCAGCGGCGTCTCCGGCTCGCGGAAGGACCACAAGAAGGGCGCAAAAACGATAGGAAATTGAAGGCCTTTACTGGCGTGCATCGTCAAGATTCGCACGGCGGCGTCATCGCGTTCGAGGCGCTTTGGGTGTTCATCCCGGGCGCCGTGATCGCGCTGGTCCTCGAGCCACTGCCACAGCCCTAGGAGCCCCCGCCGCTCGGAGGTCTGCACGAGGTGCAAGAGCTCAACGAGGTGCCGGAGGTCCGTCGTCAGGCGATCGCCATCGGTGCGGGTCAGGAGACGCCCCTCGATGGCCTCGTCGTCGAGCATCCGACGCCAGGCCGCGAGGATCCCCGCGCGCGTGGCGACGCTACGCCAGACGTGGACGCGCTGACCTAGGTGCAGCCACTCGGCAAAGAGCGCGGCGCCCTGCCCGTCCTCGGGTCGAAACGCGCGGAGGACCGCGAGATCATCCGCCGTCCAGCCCACGAGTGGACTCAGCGCGAAGAGACGCCGGGCCCCCTCGTCATCGGGGCTCATGATGAGGGCTAGCCAGCGTAACACGGCCTCAAAGGCCTCGCTCTCGAAGATGCTGCCCGACGAGGCGCGCACATTGGCGATGCCCAACTCGAAGAGGGCGCGGGAGACGGCCGCGCCTTCTTGGTGCCCCTTGACGACCACGGCGATATCCCCGGCGTGCAAAGGCCTCGGCTCATCGCCGCTATCGGCGATCCTGGCGTCACTCGCGAGCAGCTCCGCGATGTCGCGCGCGACGCGCCGCGGGAGCGTCTTTCTGAGGGTCCCACCGGACCACTGCCCGGGCATCTGCCTCACGTGAAAGGGTCCATCTGCAAAGAGAGACGAGCCCGGCCGAAGGCGCGCCACGTGACGCGCGGCCCCATTCGGCGAATAGTGAAGCAGTGGAACCTCAAAGAAGTGTCGCTGGCCGAAGATGTGATTGAAGGCGCCGACCAAGGCGCCGTCCGAACGAAAGTTGGTGGTCAACGTATAACGACGATGCTCGGCTCTACGCGAGGCCTCGAAGTAGACGTGAATATTGGCACCACGAAAGGCATAGATGGCCTGCTTGGGGTCGCCGATCAAGAAGAGCCAGCCCTCGCTACTATCGGCGAAGGTGCGGTCGAAGATGGTCCACTGGAGACGATCGGTGTCTTGGAACTCATCGACCAAGACCGCGCGAAACGCCCCACGCATCGCGGCCCCGAGACGAGCCGCGCCCATGGATTTGCTGGGGTTGAGAGCGTCGGCGAGGCCCTCAAGCAGGTCTTGAAACGCGAGCTTGCCCTTGTCGGGGACCTCACGGACCCAATCCTCCCGGATCTTTTCGACGAATTGCCCCGTGAGGGTCTCCTCGTAGATATCCGGGGGCCAGCCTCTGAGGCGCCTCTTGAGGGCCTCGAGCACGTCGACGAACGCGTCAAAGGAGGCCGGGAGATCTAGGTCGTCTCGCCCGGCGTACTTGCGCATCTCATCGGCCACGAAATGAGCGAAGACCGTCGTCGATGGTTTCACATCAAATGGGTTTGCGAGCCACGCGCCGAGGATCTCTCCATGCGCAGCGTTCTTGTCCGGGCTGTACTTCGTCTTGCGAGCCGTGGGCTTGAGCTTTTCATTGCGATACAACTCATCAACGGTCGCGACGATCTGCGGTCCATGCGCAGCCCAGAACGCGCGGGCTGGTGCGACGGCCTGAAGCACACGCTCACGGGCCACCTCGTCGAAGAGGCTGAAACCGTCGGTCCGTGGATCTGCGGGCGCGTCCCGGTCCGCGAGGGCGAGCTGCGCGAGCGCGTTCCACTTCTTGAGGTTGGGATCGCCCTTGCCGGCGAGCTCGGTCCAGGTCGGATCGTCCGCATCGAAGCCGGTCCGCGTGATGAAGTCGATGGCGAGATCGGTCGTCAGCGGGCCGATGTCCGCGATGGGCTCGATGTCCATCGACGTGTCGCTCTCGAAGGCGAAGCGGGTCAACATGCGCTGGCAGAAGCCATGGATGGTGCTGATCGCTGCGCGATCGAAGCCGGTGAGGGCCTTTCCGAGGCGGCGACGCGCCTCCCGATGCTGATCGGACAACCGAAGACTCTCGGACCAGGCCTGGAGGGTCCCATCGTCGCAGTAAGGGGGCGGCGCGTCGGGCTCAAGGGCGTCGTACCCATCCTGAAGGCGGTGGTGCAGCCGCTCCTTCAGTTCGGCCGTGGCTGCCCGCGTGAAGGTCATGACGAGGATCTCTTCGATCGGGACGTCATATTCCGCGATGAGGCGCATCACGATGTGGACGATTTGATAGGTCTTTCCGGTCCCAGCGGAGGCCTCGAGCAGGGTCACGCCGCGCTCCAGCGGAGCCTCTGCGTCCCACGGCCTGGACATCTCTGAACGTTGGTTGAAGTTCATCGCGTCTCCTCCCCGCCGGCTGAAATAAGTTGTTCTGCAAAGATGATCGGGCCCCACACCCGCAGCGCGATGACCGCAAAGGTCCACGCGGGTCCGGCTCCGACAACCGCAGCGCGCGGGTCCTCGTTGGCGTCAAGGCTCGTCAGCTCGCCGAAGAGCGCCGCGACGCCGTCTCCTTCCAAGTCCAGCTTGATTTTATAGCCTTCCGCGCCATCGCCGCCGAATTTGTCCCAGGCATCAGAGAAGGCCCTCTCCACGAGTTGTGGATCCTCGTCGACGCAACGCGCGAGGACCGCCACCCAATAATGGTCAACGCGGCCGCCTGAAACGTTAATGGCGTCGACGAACACCGCGTCCGATATCCCCGCCGGTGGCGTATTCTTATCTCCTTTCCTAAACTTAAGCCTATCGACGAACGCGTAGGACGCCTTTGAAAAGAGAGGCACCGGATAAAGGCGGGACGCAAGGGCGATAGTGACTAAATCGGACAGCAGCTCTGCGGGCGAAAATGGGCTGGCGACTGCAAGAGGAAAGGACACTACCTGCGCGATATTACCTTTACCATCTTTGCCCGGGTCCTTCTTGCCCACGAGCACGGCTTTGCTGATTCCTCGGGATTCCCCTGAACCCTGGCCAGCCTGCGTGCTGAGCGCCAGCGCCTTGACCCACAAGGGCAAGAGGTAGCTCGAGAAGGGCTTCGAACGTGTCAGACCGACGACGGCGTCCCCGCGGCGTGCAAAGACGACATCCTCGATGACCACGGCCGGGGGGAACTCCAACCCAGGCATGGCGCGCGCCGCGAGATCGACAGCGACCCGCACGGGCAGCGCCTCTTCGGGATACGAACCAAATTCCGATTCAAATACAGCATGTTGCTCGGACACAAAGGTCGAGAGCTGCCTCAATGTTCGCTCTCCGGCCTCGCCGAGAGGCAAGACCCCGAGAGCCCGAAAGCGCTTTGTCATGAGGTCGAGGTCGGGGACGTCACGACGGACCCGTTCTGTGCGTGAGTCGTGGTATGCGGCGGTCTGCCAGACCTCCCAGGCCTTACCCGAGCCGCCGTCTTCCGGACGCCCAAGCCCAAGCGGCTCGCGGTCTTGGCGCGGTTTTCCGCCGGCGGATCCGCGATAGATACCGAGGGACTCGCGGAAAAAAGCCTTCGCCGGATCGCGCAGATCGCGGTCGATGTCGCCGAGCCTCAAGGTGAGTGTCGGTCGTGCAAAATCCGGCGCCGACGGCCGCGACGGTTCTTGAACAGGTGCCCGAGCGGCCTCGCCCCCACGCGTCCGGCGCGAGAGCGCAGCCGCGAGGAGCCCTCGATCGTGGCTAAAGGGCGCGGATGCTAAGAAATTCGCCTCGCTAAAGGGCTGCAGGGGGTGATGCCGGGTGATGGCGGTCGAGACCGGCCCCCCATCCCTCGTGTGGCCCGACGTATCGAGGCCCGCGATTAGATCCAGTACGACGACGGCCGGATCCAGCGGCTTATCCGAGATAGGATCCTTGCCGCTGTAGGTGATGATGAGGGTCTCCTCGGCCTGCATGATCGCGTCGACGAAGGTGCCCCGTTGATTCCTGCGCTGGTCTGGGTCTCCGGGGTGAGGATGGCGGGCCATCAGATCAAAGCCCGGGCGATCGCCGACCCGCGGCCAGGCGTCTTGATCAAAGCCGAAGAGCACGACGACCCGCGCCGGCAAGCCCGCCGCGATGCCCATTGACGCCAGAGTGACGCCCGCGGCTGAGGGCGAGCCGAGGGTCCCTTTGACGGGCTCGTCGAAGAGGGCCTCCAGGGCCATCATAAAGGCATCTGGCAAGAGCAGCGCCTCCAACTCGGCGGTCGCGGTCTCCATGACCTCGAGACCGGCGAGGAGCTCCTCCCACTGCCAACGGTCTTCCGCGGGCGCCCCGAAGGCGAAGAGCAGCCCTGTCGCCTCGGCGGAAGGCGCAGGCTCGCCGACGATGAGACGCACCCAGTCCGCCGCCTTGCGGGCACCGCGGCCACCTCCCGCGGCATCGGCCGTGATACGCGGCAGCCAGAGGCGAAGCGCGCGGATAAAGGCGATGATGCCCCCGAGCCACTCGAGGTCGCCCCCCTCTAGGCCAGTTATCGGCGCCACGACGTGGGCCTCGTCTGGCCACGCGATGAGCTCGCTGTCTTCGGCACAGACGACGCCCAATATTATTCTATTGAGTACAAAGGACCACGTGTACTCGTCCGATTCAGGCAGGCCGAAGCTGACGCGGTGTCCGGCGTCGAGGCCCCAGCGGGCGCCAGCATCTACCAGCAGATCGCGACAGCGGGCGAGATCCCCCTCCTCGAGGCCAAAACGCAGACGCACTGAGTCGAGGGCGAGCAGATCTAGGACCTCGGTCAGAGTCGCACGGCCGCTGGCCAGACGAATCAGGCGAACCACCAGATCTGCATAGGGATTTGTCCGCCAAGCCGAGCGCCCCATCACACGAAGGGGCAAGCGGGGCGGCCCATCCCGCGCCGAATCCGGGGCCTTGCCCGCGCCAAAGGCGGCCTCGAGCAGCGGCGCGTGAGCCTCAATATCTGGACTTAAGATAAGAATGTCGCGCGGTTGTAGGGTTACATCGTCGCTGAGGAGTCCGAGGATGAGCTCTCTGAGGACCTCTGCCTGGCGGACTGCCCCATAACATGCATGGAGCTGCAAAGACAAATCTATTTCGTACACCAACTTCTCTGAGTTCGGCGGAGCATCAGCACCACCGAAGAGAGTGCGCTGGATTACCCCGAGGAGAGTGCCGCCAGCGAGCGCGACCTCATCACAGGGTTCGATGTCGACCGTCGGCGCGGGGAGCGAAGTGAGATGGCTCGGCAACCCAAAGGCAGCGAAGGGAAGAGGGCACCCCTCTAGGGTCCTCTCCCCCGCATCCAAGGCCATCAAGGTCCCCTCGACCTGGGTCACGCCGCCGGCCATCGAGCGTAGGGTCGCGGCCAGCTCCCGCCCGCCTGCCAGACCGTCATCATCACCAAGGTTAGGCAGCTCTGCGATGGGCGAGCGCAGATAGAGGGTGACGTCGCGCGTGTGGGCCGTCAGCCAGAGCCAATAGAGGATGGCCGTCGGCAGCGCCGTCACCGCGAAGGCGTAGAGAGGGCGGCCCTCGCCGGGCGTCTGAAAAGGCGCGGCCTTCGTGAAGGTCGCCCCGAAGCCTCGCGCCGCCCAGAGCCGGTGAACCGGCAGCCCAAGGCGCAGGCCGAGGCGACGCATCAGCTCGGCCTGCCACAAGGCGTCGGCCTCATCACCGACCGCATTATGGAGCCACTCAGCGACGAGGGTCGGACGGTGAATCAGGTACCGGTCAAAAGTGGCCGCGATGCGCGTCGCGAGAGACCAAGCCCGCGCCGCGTGCCCCGCCTGCCCCGCCTGCCCTGTTGTCGGCCCGAGATAAGTCCGCAACGTGGCGAGGGCCGGCGACTCATCCGTTTCGCGGCTGAGCTCCCACAAGAGTTCAAGAATATGCCAAGTCAGCGCGCCCGGCTTCCAAGCCTCAGCGGCCTTCTGATGGGCCTCATCGAAACCCAGGGCCTCCGCGAGCCCATCGGCGACCGCTGCGCCCGTCAGCGGAAAGTCCGTCTGCATCGCGATGCCGTGGTGGGCGGCGATCACATCCCGCAGCCACGCCCCAGTCGGCGGCGCATCCACGCCCACGGCCACCGCGACAAATGGATCAAGCCCGCACATATCCTCGCGCAAGTGCTCAGCAAGGGAGGCCGCCAAGGCCCTATTCGAGGGACTGCGCACGATTCGAAGATGATTTGTTCTCACATAATCTCCCGCGGGCACCTACCCGGCACGCCCAAACTGGTTGTAACTCCAACATGCCGATCGGCGCAACAGCCCCGCGAACCGTTTGCAGAAGCAATCTCTAAGGGCGCACGCCACTAAACTTCCCGTGATTCACCAGCAAAATATAGAGGAAAAACCCCGTTGCTCCTGAAAGAACAGGGGGTATCAGATCTTGTTGTTGAGCTGGATCTCCACCAACGGGGTGGCATGATGGTAACACAGAAAGTCCTTCCTTTCTCGGACTAAGTTTCATCGACCGGCGGCGCAGCGGCGTTCGCAGGACTGCCGTTATATCGAAAGCTTACGGGGATATTGCGGCTTCGGGAGGCGGTCGAGACCGCTGTCGGCGCGATTCGGCCCAAAACCGCTCGCCTTAGCGAATTCAGGCACCGGGCAGCGCGATCGTTGGCGGGCCCGGTGGATTTTGGGCCTTTTCGTCGCCTTGACACTGGTGGGCGCGTGGGTTTTTCTCTCCTCACGGCTGACTTGGAAGCTCACAAGTGTTGAGCCCCGGCGGGCCGTGTGGGTCTTGATGTTGTGATTTGTAACGGAGAGTTCGGTGGTAGATAGCGCGGAGTTGAATCGGTTTCGAGAAAAAGTAATTAACTGCAACGTGTGTTTTGAGGGTGTTAAGGGTGTTGGGGGTCACTGCAAGCACCATGAGGACGTGCTTGGGGGCTTTGGCGCACATCGTCCGATTGTTGTGCTGAGCATCAATCCGCAAGACGGGGGGGACGACGAGGTGTATCCCGTGATCCAAGCGCTTGTCGGCAACCGCAACTTACCGTTGGAGCAGCGACTTTCCGTTTCCAACAAGATATTGGACGTTTTTGCATCCGAGGAGGTGGACCCGAGTCTGGGCTCCATACACTCAAACCTCGCGCGTTTTAAACGAAGTGAGCACTATGGCCTCAGGACATGGCTGCCACGCCTCGTTACAGATTACGCGCTCACCGCGATCTCGGGCGACCCAGTGAAGGCCAAGCGGCTGTTGGCCGACCGGTTCCGCTTTGTCGAGCTTTATAAGCACGCAACAGCGAACGAAGGAGCGCTCAATGCTCTCACAAACACTCGGAAGATTAAGGAAAACTGTCCCCAGTTCGCGATGGACCAACTGAAGGAACTCAAACCAATCGGAATCATTATAGCGGGTGGAACACCAATCAAAACGGTTTTGCCGACGCTACTGCGCGACAGCAACACGTCTCTACCAAAGAGACTCCGCGACATGCGTTATCGTGAGTTCATTGCAAAGCATTCTGATGGACAGAATGCCCTCAAAATGAGTTGGGCTCATGGGAAGATCGCAACTTATGGAGACGTGCCAGACCAAAGAACAGAGATACTTCTCACGTTTGCGAATTCACGACGGACTATTGGATTATGGACGGAGCAAGAGACGACTGGGACAGCAGATGTACGTAAGACAATCAAAGGATGGCTAGCGTAAACCGAATCACGGACTACTGACCAACGGTAGTTCGTGATTCGATGCAATTAAAAGTGTTCGCGTACCCGCTGCGGTAAGGACGACCACACCGACAGCACCAGCTTCGACGGTGTACCGTTTCACCTGGAACCAATCAGCGGGACCTCTCCCAGAGCCCGGCATACCGTTCGGGCAGAACGGTGAGTCTGCGGCCCTGCCATTCGGGCCAACACGGCTCTTTGCAAGCCCCGTAGTAGTAGCCGTTCAGGAGAAACCGAGGAAGACCGGCGGGGTTGGCTGCGACGACCGAATGGAAGAAGGAGTCCTCGTTATCGGGATTCTCCCATCCACCGCCCAATCCACCGCCCGGCTGGATGATGGCCAGAACCAGCGGCGCGATCGCCAAGCGATTGTAGAGACCCTGGTAGATGCTGGAGATTTCGCCGCTCATGTAGAATATGCTGAAGCGCTCGGCGCCGTGGGTGTCGTCCAGCCCCGGATCGCGTTGCCAAACGCTCCAATGGCCGAAGGGCTGACATCGGGCCTCGCACTCTCTGAGGTTGCCCAGCCCCTCGGTGCCCCCGTTGTAGTCGCCATAGCTCGTTGAGGCTCTGGAGACGATCCCCGGAGCGGACAATCAGGCCGCCAGCCGCGCCCGTCGCGCGAGGGTCTGGAGGGCGCCGAGAGCCATATTGTCGTCCATCTTCTCACCACGCCAGCGGGGGCGGAGTGACAGATGTGACAGATCCATGTCATCTTGGGACGCCACGAGCTGGCCCGGTGCCACTGGCTGGGCGGCAAAGAACCGAGGGAGCGTGGTGCCGTCGGGGCGCGCAAAGTGCCACCCGCCTGCAACGTCGGACGCGACCGTGAAGCCGCCTTCGTGGACAAGACCATGATGGCTACGGCACAGCAGCACGAGGTTATCGAGTTTGGTCTCGCCCCCGTCGGCCCAGTGGATGACGTGGTGGCCGTCGACGAAGCGCTCGCAGGTGCATCCCGGGAAGCGGCAGCCGCCATCGCGGCGCCGGAGCGCCCGGGCGATGGCTGGGGGGATGGTGCGGGTGCGGCGGCCGACGTCGAGCACATTCCCCGCCGAGTCCTCGGTCATCACGACGAGGCTGGCGTCGCAGGCGAGACGCCGCGCCGTCGCTTGAGGGATGGCCGGGCCGCCGTCGATATGGGCCTGATGCGTCTCGCACCCACAGGCGGCGCCGACCTCGCCAACCTCGCCGACCTCGCCAACCTCAATAATGACCTGCACCTGGTTTCTCTCGCCGGCGAGGCCCTCGCGGTAGCCCGTCGCCAAGAAGGACTCGGCGACGGCCACCAGCGCGTCTGCCCTGCGTTGCACGAGGGTTTCTCCCGATGGAGACGTTACCGCGGTAACGTCTTCAGGCGTCGGTTGAGTCTTGGCCGGCGGCGTCGTCGCGGCCTCAAGGGCCTTAATAACCAAGGCGCCGAGCTCGGCGGGGAGGCGCCCCTCGATGATGAGGCTGCCGTCCGCGTCCCAGCGCCAAGCGACCCGCCGCTGCTGCTCGGCTTTTTGGGCGAGGTCGATAGCCTCCTGCTCGCCGTGGCGCTGCGCGAGGCGCACGACTTTCTCGACGTGAACGGCGGTGCCATTGAGGGCGAGCGCCAGCAACCACGCCTCGTTTATCGTGCCGCGACCCGCGTCAGGGCCCGCACCTTCGAAAAACTGAGGCGGCCCTCGGCGAAGGCCTCGCTGATCATTGGCACATGTTCAAGGGCCTTCGCCACCCGCACCTTCTCGCGCCCCGCGTTGAGCCCAACACCACAATGCCATGCGAGCCAATGTGCTGCGCTCTTGAGGCCATGGGTCGCCCACACCTGGCGCCGGTCAAGCTCGGCCAAGAGGCACAAAAAGCGGCACAAAAAGCGGCACAAAAAGCGGTACTCGGCCGCCGCGATGTGGGCCGCGAGGGTCGCTATCTCGTCTTCCAGCGCGCCATTGGAGAGTTCACGGGGGGCGCAAATATCCGGCTGAATCATGGCAGCACTCGATGCTGTTGGTGAGTGGCCAATATGCCATCTAAGGCACGACAAATCAAGGCCAAGATGCCGCTTTCGACGTAGGCGACCGGTAGACTCGGGCTTTCTTTTGGGTGCGGCTTCAAGGAAGCCTACACATCCGCGACCTCAAACTGCGAACGCCATAATGCCCATCGCAGAGCCCGACCACTTCACCATCAAATACCTCGGCCGGTAACACGAGGAGATCCGCTGCACGCTCGATGGAGCAGCCCCCGGCGCGGTCGGCGAGGCATGAGGGGAGACGCCTTGCACGGACGCTTCGGTCGCATCGCCTATGGTCGCCGGTGTCCAAGCGAGCGCTGCAGGCTCCGCGCTGACACCAGCCACCTTGTCCAATCCGACACTTCTCGAGCGATCCTTTGGACAATGCTGTTGAAACTAGTTGAACGGTCGCTGCTCGTCGCGTCGATCGAAATGCTACGCGGTATCAAAAGGCGATCGCCCGCCACGCTCTGACGGTGTGACGGGCCAGGGCTGCCAACCCGTGCCGTTCGTCCGCTCACAAACCCGACCGATGCCGCCCGAGACGGCACGGAACCGAGGCGCGCCGACGCGTCGGCAGCTCCGTGCGCCCAGTCTCGGCGCATGGCGCCAAAAATGGGATTAAGCCGTCGGCCAGGGTTCTAAACGCGGAAGGACCGATCGCGACTAAGCGCTCGCGGGTGCTCGCGGGCCATTTGTTGAATCCGTGAGGCAGTCGAGGTATGGCTCTCAACGTGAAGAAGACATCCCTCGCCGAAGCCCAAGCGCACCTCCCAGAACGCGTCGACGCCGCGTCGAGCTCGCCGGCGAAGCGCTTCCGTACCGCCCCCACACGCTTGCTGGCGGCGCTCGTCGGCGCGAGGCTCTCGATCCAGCCCGCGAGCAGGTTTGAGTCGGGCGAGGTCGGCGCCATGCGACGCCACGCCTCGTAGATGTCATTGGTTTGCTTTGCGAGCGCGTCCGAGCAGGCGCGCGGCGGGACGGCGCGGATGACGGGGATGGGCTGCCCATCATTAAAGGCGCAGACGGGGCCTTCATGCGGGCACGCGCGATTAAAGTCGACGGCCCACTCGGTGCCGCGCCAGGCGCGTCCAGCCGAAGCCCGGGTCGCGAATGCCGCGGGAGAGGCTGCCGATGCCAGTGATTTCGAGCTGTTCGCCGACGCCGATGGTCGCGATGCGACCACGGAGATCCGCGGCGAAGTGGCCCTCGGGCTCGAAGCGCCAGCCGGAGATGGTGTCGCCGGCAAGTTTGGCTGCGGCGAGACGGGCAGGAACGGTGACGAGGAAGGTGGGGCCGTCGGCAGCTTCGGGAGAGGCCCCGCAGAGGATATGGCAGGCTGACGGGCCTGTCAGCGGCAGATTCGTAGCCTTGGCGGCGGCCTTTTCCTCGGTAGTCGGACTGCCGGTAGCGGGACGGATGTCGCGGACGTAACATGGCGTCGGCACGAGGGTGCCGAGCGCATCCCAAAGGGTTGTTGCGCCCGCGGGAACCTTGTCCTGGAACGGAGCGCCCGCTGCGGGAGCGTTGACGAAGAAGCCCGCGGCGACGGCGTCCCGGACAGGCTGTCCTGCCTTGCGCCACGCATCGCGATCGCGCTGCCAGGCGGCACGGGCCGCGTCCTGGCGCCGCTTGTGTTCGGCGTCGAGAGGGCGACGGACCATGAACGTCGCGCAGGCCGGCCAAGGAGGCGCGGGCGGCACCCATTGCGGTTCCGGCCCGAGCGCGCGGCTGAGGGCCGCGTCCCATACCGCCGGGCCGGAAGTCGGCGCGGGCGGTGGCGCCGACGGTGGTGTTGTCGGGGTCTCGGTCTCTTCCGAGACCGGCGGCTGCTCAAGCGTGGGCTGCACAAGGACTGGAACTTCGGGTTGCTGCGGCCCGGCAGTGGGCGGAATGTCAACACTTGGTGATGCAATCATCGGCGATCCCTAAACCGCAACCTTTTCCTCGTGACACCCCGGAGTGATAGCGAAGGCGACAGCCGCGCCCGAGATCACATAACGAAAAGCGAAACCGACACTTATTGGAAATCCCCCTGATAGTGAAAAAGCGTAACCAAGTTTAATTGAGCCGGCCACGTTATGAAGGCCAACAACATAGTTCGAACTCTATGCTTATCATCGTAAGGGCGTCAATCGGTCGACCGGCGGGAAGTTGCGGGTAGGTGCACTTGCAGCACGTAGTCCGCCACGAGCTACCGCTTCTTCTCAGCGGACCCGTCCTCAAGCCGAATGAGGAACCCGAGCTTTGCATATATCGACAAAGAAGGTACAAAAAGTCGGTCGGTGCATGTACCAACCGACTTTTTGTACCATGGCCAAGACTCGAACGACCAAAGCCGATACTCTTCTGCGCCTCGCACGCCGCGGCCCGGTACGCTCTCGCGACCTTTCCGCCCACGACATCCCTCGCAGCTACCTCACCCGCTTCGTCCAGCGCGGCATCCTCGAGCAAGTCGACCGCGGTCTCTATCGACTCGTGGACGCGCGAATGAACGAGCAAGCTACGCTCGTCGATGTCTGCAAGCGCGCTCCAACGGCCATCGTATGCCTGCTCAGTGCGCTCCAGCTCCATGGCCTGACGACCGAGGCGCCTCATGCTGTGTGGCTGCTCATCGACAGCCATGCACGCCTCCTACGTTCAGCTACCCCAAGCTCGTCACCATACGTGCGACGGGCATCGCACTGGACCACGGCGTCGAGGTGCGTCGCATCGATGGCACGCCGGTTCGAGTCACGACCCCGGCGAAGACGGTCGCGGACTGCTTCCGCTTCCGGCGCCACGTGGGCTTGGACGTAGCTCTGGAAGCGCTTCGCGACTACCTGCGTCGCAACCGCAACGGCATGGACGCGCTCATGGCCGCCGCGCGTGCCGACCGCGTTTACTCGGTACTGCGCCCGTACATCGAGGCCGTGACATGACCAAAACACCCAAAAATCTCGCAGCATCAGTCCGGGACCGCCTCTACAAGCTCGCCCGCGCCGGCAACGCATAGGCTTCCCGCGGTTGCTCCCGAAGAAGCGCGAGATATGCTGCTGGCGCAAAAGCTTGCAACTACGCATGCCGTCGGATAATTAGCAGGACATGCTTAACCCGACCCCAGCAAGCGCAATCGTCGATGCTAGCGGGCGGCCCTACTTCTTGTGGGACTGCAACCTGACGTTGCAGCAGTTTGAATCGCAACTTGCCTCTGGAGACGCGCAGTCGAGCGCCTATCTGATGGGCAAGGTCCTGCGTCAGGCCAAGCCAGACGACGCACTGCAGTTTGTGTCACTCGCGACGCTGAACTCGCGGTGGTCAGAAATTGAACGCTATCTCGGCGACAAACGAGAGTTCTGGGCGTGGATTCTCGACGCTTGGAGAGTGCGACGTGGCACACAACCGTAAGACCACCGCGCTTCAGGAGCGACTCATTGTCGCTCTCGCAGAAGCGCTTCCAGACGCGACCCTCACCGGCGGAGCTGCGCTCGCGACTTTCTATACGAAAGAGCGCACCACCCGCGACTTGGATCTTTTCTTCCACGGCCAGCACAAGCTCGACCCATTGAACATTCGGATGGCCCAAGACGCAGCGGCAGAACATGTCGATCGCGTCGTCCCCCTCCAATCAGGCGCGAGTTTCGTCCGCTTCGAAGCGACCTCCGGGACCGAGCGTGTTGTCGTGGACCTTGTCGCTTCCGCTGTACCCATCATCGAGCCGCCCAGTAGGCTTGAGCTTCTAGGCGTGCTGGTCCAGGTCGACACAGCCCGTGAGATCCTTGTAAACAAGGTGGTGGCACTCCTGTCACGAAGCGAACTTCGTGATCTCCAAGACGTCCGCGCGCTCGTTAGGCAAGGCGGTTCCCTTAGGGACGCACTTGAACAAGCCCCCCTCAAGGACGCGGGCTTTTCGCCACTTACTCTAGCGTGGGTGCTGCGCGGACTCCCCATCGAAGCCCTCGGGCGTCTTGATGGCGTGTCCGACATAGAGCTGAAGACTCTGATCTTATTCCGAGATGAACTGATCAAGCGCCTTCTCGGGTCCCTCCCTAGCTGAAGGGTGCGCGGTTGAAAGAGGACTTATTCAGCGATTGCGCGCCCGGGCGTTCTGGCCCATATTTCGCGCCTCCGACCCCGTCCCTTTGCCCCGCCGTGGGCACCACACATTCGAGGAACTCCGCATGAAGCTTGCCATGACGACACCGCGTTCGAACGCCCAGCGAGGAAGCGCTCTCGTTTGGATCCTTATCACCCTCATCGTCGCCGGCGGCGCGTTCGCCGTCTACTGGTTCGTGATCCGTGGCGGCGGTGGCGGCGGCGCGGCCAGCGCCCTCGTGGCTCGCGCCATCCCGGCCGAGGCGAAGATCGTCGTGGGTTTTGACCCGCAAGCGGTCCTCAAGAGCGAGGCATTTAAGGGTGCCGCCGCGTCGCAGGGTATCTCCCTCGACGACATCAACGCGCAGCTCGCCAAGGCCAACATTAAACCCGAGGCCCTCAAGGCGGTCGTGCTCGGCATCAACGCCGACATGAATGACGGCGTCGCGATCTTCCAGGGAGATCTCGACCCGACGGCGCTCAAGGCGGCAATCGGCGCGCTGATGGTGATGTCGCCTGAGGCCGGCGAGGTCGCGGGTGCCCTGCAATTCGAGAGCGTCGAAGGTGGTCTCGTGATCGCCGGCACCGGTGACCTCTATACGAAGTCCTTGGCCGCGGTGAATGGCAAGGGCGCAGCTGGTCTCGACGAGAATCTCGCCAAGGTGCTCGCCGGTATCGATCGCGGAGCCCCCGTGTGGGGCGCTGGCGCGATCCCTGAAGACGCGACGCGCTCGATGGGCCCACTGAAGTCCATGATTGGCGGCAAGGCACCAGGCTACGCCGCGATGTCCCTCGACCTCGGCGACCCCATCAAGGTCAAGATCGCCGTGCTCTTCCCGGGCGGCGACGCCTCGAAGATCGCCGACACCATCAACACGATGATGTCCCTCGCGCCGATGGGCAAACTCCCCAACGGCGTTGGCGATGTGCTCAAGTCCCTCTCGCTCAGCGGGTCAGGGGAATTGCTAAGCGCGTCGATCTCGATCTCGGCCGAGCTGCTCGCGAAGATGTCGAAAGACGCGAACTAAGTCGTGCCCTTGTGCGCATTACCCGGCTCCGGCCGGGTTTTTTTTGCCCGAAACCCGAGCGCACATCCCTTGCGAAGCCCTTTGCGGTGGTTCATGCTCCCCCCCGCAAGCGCACCGTCGGCGCCATGCCGATACGCCGCGGGTACAAGAGGCCTGATCTTCTATCCAACGCCCCAAAGCTGGCAAATTTTTCTCAGACTCGCGTCGCGATTTCGATGCGGGCACAGACACATAAGGATTTCGTATGCAGACGCAACTCGAACGCGCTGAGCTCCTCAATCGCCTCCTGGCTGAACTCGAGAACGGGGGCGCAGCTCACGACGAGCTCATCGGCGCATTTGGACGGACGCTGGTGCGGCGCGTTGACGACGCCTACCTCTTCCGCCACCGCCTGACGACGCTGTCGGGTCAGATCCGCGATTCCTTGCATTGGCTGCGTCACGAGACCCTGCAGGGTGACATCAACGTACGAGTCTTTAGCCCGACGCAGCAGACCCACGGGTACGAGGTCGAGGGCGTCGTCATCGAGACGGTGATGCCTGACCAGAGCTTTATCTACGACACGCTCAAGCTGCTCTTGGAGGAGCGCGACATCCGGGTCCTGAACTCGCTGCGCATGGTCATCCCAGTAGCCTACAACGACGAGCGGAAGCTGACGGGCATTGGCGAACACCTCGAGACGAGCGATCATATCGGATACACCCGCTGGTACGTGACGGCTGACGCGGTCCCGAACAAACAGGAGCTCGCGGCGACCATCACCCATCGCTTGAGCATGGCGCGCTCGATGTTTGCGGACTTCCGGCGCATGGTGAAGGATGTCCGCGGGCTCGCCAACGACTACGACTTCTTGTCGACGGCGGACACCGACCTGAAGGGAGAATTCGCGGAAGTGCGCGATTTTCTCAACTGGCTCCTCGATGACCACTTCGTCTTCGTGGGCCTAAGCCACTACGAAGTCGAGACCAAGGGCCAACTTCCTCTTGGGCAGCACCTAGGCATCGACGGTTCCTTCGGCGACTTCGTGATCGATCCCGACACCGAGACCTTCGTCACTTGCGCCGCACCGCCAAGCCTGCCCCTCGCGCGGGTCCGAAAGTCGAGTATGGATAGCCGCCTTCACCGGCGCGGCAAGATCGACGAGCTGTTGGTACGGACCTTTGACACGGATCTCAAACCGACCGGCGCGATCGTCCTTCATGGTCTCTTCACCTACAAAGGCCTCGTCCAATACGGCGGGTCGATCCCAATTTTGCGGGGCAAGCTGGGGCGCGTACTCGCGACCGAGGGGCTCTCTGCGGGCGATCACGACCACAAGAGCGCCGTCTCGGCGTTCAATTCCTTGCCGGTAGAGTTCCTCTTCGAGGCCGACGACGAGACGGTCGTCGAGCTTATCCGGATGACCCGGTCCGTGGACGACCGTCAGGACGCGCAGAGCCATATCGTCCCTTCCCCTGACCGGCTTTCGGCCTATATCTTCGTCGCGCTCCCAAAACAGAGCTTCTCCGACGAGCTGCGCGCGGAGATCGAGGTCGCGCTGCGCGCCATATTGGGGTCCAACTATGTGGACCACCGCGTTCATCTCGGCAAGTACGGGTCCGTCACCCTTCACTTCTACATCACGTGCCCGACGGCTTTCAGCGCCGCGGAGTTGACGCGGCTGGAAGAACGCATCACGTCGATCGCGACGCCGTGGGAGCAGCGCCTGAAAGCCGCGCTTGAGGCGAACCTCGGTGAAGCTGCCGGGACAACCTGCTTTCGGCGTCACGCTGAGGCCTTCTCGGATACCTACTACGAGCGCGTCCCAGTGGATCACGCCCTCGTGGACATCCGGCACATCGAGGCGCTGACGAAGCTGCTGACCGCATTCCCAGAGGCCGCCACGACCGCCGTTCGTTTCGACATCTTGCCGATGCCTGACAGTCAACCCAGCGCCGAGGACGCGCTGCTTCGAATCTACAGCGTCCGGGAGTTCTTGTTGACCGACATCTTACCGGTGGTCGACAACTTCGGCGTCGTGGTCGCCGAGCAGATGAGCTACGAGGCGTCCCCCGAGGACGCGCCCACAACATTTCAGATCAACGTTCTCCGGATCAAGCGCGGCGACCCAGACCTCTTCTCGATGCGCAGCGAGCTCATTGACGGTCTCGACGCGGTCTTCAAGCGACACATCCGCTCGGACCGGATCAATCGCTTGCTGCTCAAAGCGCGGATCAATTGGCGCGAGGTCGAGGTCTTGCGGGCTCTCTACTACTACGGCCGTCAGCTCGGTTCGAACCTCACCCCGGAGGTCGTACAGAAGACCCTGGTGAACCACCACCACTTCGTACACAAACTAATCGAGCTCTTCCGCAACCGCTTCAACCCCGACCTGCACGCGACCATGAGCGACCGTCTCGTTGCGACGACCGCGCTAGGCAAAGAGCTGCGAGTCTACCTCGACGGCGTGCGCGGCGCCGACGAAGATCGCATCCTCCGGATGTTCGTGAACCTCATCGAATCTATGTTGAGAACAAACCATTACCGCGAACGCAGCGGCAGCGTGTACTACACGTCGTTTAAGTTCGACTGCGCGGGGATCGACGCGATGCCCGCGCCGAAACCGATGTTTGAGATCTTCGTCCACGCGACCGATCTCGAGGGCGTGCACCTGCGCGGCGGCCGAGTGGCGCGCGGCGGCATCCGCTGGTCCGACCGTCTCGACGACTATCGCTCTGAGGTCTTGGGCCTCGTGACGACCCAGATGCTCAAGAACGCCGTGATCGTGCCGGTTGGCGCCAAGGGCGGCTTCGTCCTCAAGACCCCGCCAGAAGATTGGCAGGAGGCCCGCGCCCAAGCCGACGCCTTCTACCGGGTGTACGTGCGTGGCATCTTGGATCTCACCGACAATCTCGACGGCGAGACCGTGATCCGCCCGCCGAACTCGGTGTGCCACGACGAGCCCGACCCCTACATGGTCGTGGCCGCGGACAAGGGCACGGCCCACCTCAGCGACACCGCCAACGCCCTCGCCGCGGAGTACGGCTTTTGGCTAGGCGACGCGTTCGCCTCGGGCGGGTCCGTCGGCTACGATCACAAGATCAAAGGCATCACGGCACGGGGCGCTTGGGTGTGCGTCCGTCGGCACTTCGCCGAGGTCGGTATGGACCCGAACCGCGATATAGTGTCGGTCGTCGGCATTGGTGACATGTCGGGCGATGTCTTCGGCAATGGCCTCTTGTCGAGCCGGACGATTAAGCTAATCGGCGCCTTCGACCACCGCCATATCTTCGTGGACCCGAACCCGGACCCGGAAATTTCATTCGTCGAACGCGAGCGCCTCTTCCAGGTCCCACGGTCGAAATGGACGGATTACAACCCGACGCTGATCTCCGAGGGCGGCGGGATCTATGAGCGGGGCGCCAAGGCCATCACGCTGTCGGCGGCGACCCAAAAGCGCTTCCAGACGGAGCGCGAGACGGTCTCCGGCGACGAGCTCATTCACTTGCTGCTCAAAGCAGAGGTGGATCTGTTATGGAATGGCGGTATCGGGACCTACGTCAAGGCCGCCGTCGAGACGCACGCGGATGTGCGGGACGCCGCCAACGACCGGGTCCGGGTCGACGCCAACGAGCTCCGCTGCCGGATGATCGGCGAGGGTGGAAATCTTGGCCTCACGACGCGGGCGCGTTCGGAGTATGCAAGCCTAGGTGGCCGTATCAACCTCGACGCGATCGACAACTCTGGCGGCGTCGATCTCAGCGACCACGAGGTCAATCTCAAGACGCTGCTCCAGCTCCCGATGCGGGCAGGCGAGCTCGACGGTCCGGCGCGAAATGCCCTCATCGCGAGCGTCGGCGATGAGGTCTGCGATTTGGTGTTGGCGGACAACGAGGGCCAGGCCCTCGCGCTCTCACTCGATGAGGTGCGTAGCCGCAACGACATCTGGGCTTTTCAGCATGGCATGATCCATCTCGCTGAACACACTGGATTTTCGCGCTACGTCGAACACTTCCCACGCACGCCCGAGGTTATCCGCATGCGCCAAGAGTCAGGCCGCGGGTTCCTACGCCCAGAGCTCGGCAAGCTGCTATCGTACGCGAAGGTGCACCTAGCGCGGGCGCTCACCAACCGACCGGAGAAGAACCGCGACGATCTCCTGCCGCTCGTCGAGGCCTACTTTCCAAAGCGGGTCGTCGCAGAGCATGGCCCGCACCTCGCGAACCACTTTCTGTTCCATGAGATCGCCGCGACCGTGCTCACAAACCGACTCGTGGATCGCGCCGGCATTATGGCCGTGCCGCTGCTCGAGATCGCCACGGAACGCGGCGCGGAGGAGATCGCGGCCGCCTGGCTCCTGGGCGACGAGCTGCTTGGCGCGGGTGTTTTAGCTGCAAAGATCCACGATCTTGAGACGATCACGACCGACCTACGCTATCAGCTCCTCTTGCGCGTCGAGGAGGCGCTGATCGGTTTCGTCCGGACCCTCCTCTGGCAGTGGCCGGACGCGACCCCGGTGAGTCTCGGCGCACGCGCCGAGCTCGCCCCGGTAGCCGCGATCACGTCCATCCTCTTCCACCGGATCGCCCCGCACCTGCCGGAACGAAACCGCCGTCTCGTCCGCGAGGATGCCCGCAACCTCGAGATTTGCGGGGTCCCCGAGGAGATGGCGCGAGAGTTGGCCCGCATCGGTTTCATGGCGTTCGCGCCGGCTATCGCGCCGCTCATCACCGCGGGCGCCCAAGACCCCACCGAGGCGTGCCAGGCCTTCTTCATCGCTGGCTACGCGAGCCGTGGGCTCGATCTCGTCGAGACCGCGATCCAACAAGGATACTCGGATCGATGGGACTACGTCGCGATCTGGCCTATCGCGCGCTCGCTGCTACAGACTGTCCAACAGCTCGCGGGCTGGATGCTCAAGCTACAAGAGCACCCGACCGAGTTCCCGGAGCTCGCCCCCATCAGCCACACGATTGAGGACGCGCTCTCGGAGCGGGTCCCGGTGTCAGCGATGCTGGTATTGTCGGATCGTCTCAAGCGCGGGGTCCAGAAGTTGAACGCCGGCCAGTAAGGCACTACGTCGCGCGTTCTCAGCTCCCAGCGATGGGTTCCCAGAACGCGCGACCGTCGACCTGAACGAGGTGCAGACCACGATCGGCACCCCACCGCACGGTGGGGCGCCCCTCGACCGATGAGCGCGTCGGCTCGATCGGCGCTAGGGACTGCGGCGTGCGACCGCGAGCCCAAGCGAGGGCCTCAGCGACGCTCGATATTGATTGCATCTCAAACAATGTCCACCACGTCGGCGGGGCGAGGGGCAGGCGGCCAGCGCGATGAGCGTCAAGGGCCAAAGCGGGGCTTAGCCAAGTGACCTCCACGATCTCGGATGCGTCTGGTGTGACCTCGGCGTGCTCGCCCACATGGGCGAGGAAAAAACGCGTGTGATAGCGCCGCGTCTCGCCACGTGGGGTCACCCAACAGGCTATCTCGACGAGATCGTCCTCGGCTCCGTCAAGGCGAAGGGCCACCTCTTCTTGAGTCTCGCGCGCGGCGGCGACCCGGAAGGGCTCGCGTCCCTCAGCCGCCGCGATTGCGCGGTCTCCATCGTCGACCCTTCCCCCCGGAAAAACCCAGAGGTCGGGCATGAAGGCCAGCTTGCGAGAACGCTTGACCATCAAGATTTCTAATCCGCGACCTGGCCGGACGATGACGACCGTGGCCGCTGACCGAATCAAGAGGTTAGACGCGTCCCCTCCCGCGCTGCTCATGCGGGCGTGGCCTCGGATTCGACCCCTACCCAGTCGACGATCTCTAGCCCGTGCCCGCTTAACCCCTTAAAAACACGGGGAGAATTAGTCATCACCCGGATCTTGCCGAGGCCGAGATGACTCAAGATCTGCGCGCCCACGCCAAAGTCGTGAAAGCCCATCGCGCCTGTTGGCGCGATCTTCTCGCCGCGCGAGAGGGCACCAAAGTGGCGCACACGCTCGTCGACAGGGTCGGCGTCGCCGTCGGGACGCAAGTAAAGGATGACGCCCGAGGGTTCCCGAGCCACCGCCGCCAAGGCGCGTCCCAGCTGATTGCGGGCGCGATTCACCCCGAGCCCAAAGACGTCGGCCACGACGTCAGCCCGGTGAACGCGGACGAGGGTCGGGACGTTCGCGTCGATCGTCCCGTGCACGAGGGCCACGTGAATATGGCCGTCGGTCTGGTTCTCATAGCAGCGAACCTCAAAGTCGCCGTGTTCAGTCGGCAAATGCGCCTCAGCGACGACCTTGACGAGCCGCTCGTGCTCTAGGCGGTACCGGATCAGGGCGGCGACTGAGGTAATCGGCATGTTAAATTTAGCCGAAAACGCCAAGAGCTGTGGCAGGCGCATCATGGTCCCGTCGGGTCCCATGATCTCACAGATCACGCCGGCGGCCGCGCGCCCCGCCAGGCGCGCGAGATCGACTGAGCCTTCCGTTTGCCCAGACCGCACGAGGACCCCGCCGCTGCGTGCCCGCAGCGGAAAGACATGCCCCGGCGCGACGAAATCGTCGGGGGTCGCCTCGGCGCTGACCACGGCGCGCATGGTGCGGGCGCGGGCGGATGCAGCCACGGCCCCGGCCCCGGCGACGCTGACGTGGTCGATGCTGTGCGTGAACGCCGTCCCCAGCGGGGTGTTGTTCGTCGTCGCCATCGGGGCCAGGCCGAGTCGCTCGGTGAACTCCGAGGCGAGCGCGATACAGATCAGCCCTCGGGCTTCGCGCGCCATGAAGGCGATATGCTCGGCTGTGACCGCGTCCGCGGCGACCACGAGATCACCTTCGTTTTCGCGATCCTCGTCGTCGAGGAGGATGATCATCTCGCCGCGCCGGATGGCTTCGACGGTTTCTTCGATTGGTGTCAGCTGTGTCATCGCAGGGGGCCTCCGCCCGTGGCTCTATCATGCCTCGAGGGGAAGGTCAGGCACGAAGACCGCTCACGCCGGACTTGCCGCTGACGAGGCCCCCATGCCCGCATGTTCCTTGACGATCGTGTCAAGACCCGTTACTCGCGATGGTCTGGAGGTGAAGCATGTATACGGTCGCGATCGTTGGCGCCACAGGCGCCGTAGGTGCAGAGTTGCTGCGCGTTCTTGAGTCTCGCTCTTTCCCCATCAAGACGCTGGTCCCCCTCGCGTCCGCGCGCTCCGTGGGGCAAAGCGTCACGTTCGCTGGGCGAGAGATCCCCGTGCAGGCGGCTGGTCCAGAGTCATTTAAGGGCGTGGACTTCGCGTTCTTCTCGGCCGGCGCCACGCGAAGCCGCGAGCTGGCTCCCGCCGCGCTTGAGGCCGGCGCCATCGTCATCGACAACAGCTCGGCCTTCCGGACGGATCCGACGATCCCGCTGATCGTGCCCGAGGTGAACGCTGATGCGCTCGGGCCCGAGCATCGCCTCGTCGCGAACCCGAACTGCGTCGCCGCGATCATGGCGGTCGCGTGCGCGCCGATCGAGAAGATCCGCCGGATTACGCGCCTCGTGGTCTCGACCTACCAGAGCGCCAGCGGCGCCGGCGCCCGCGCGATGGAGGATCTGCTGGTCCAGACCCGCGACGTCTTGGCCGGCAAAGACCCAATTCCAGCAGTACTTCCGCACCCTTACGCGTTCAACCTCTTCTCGCACAACGCCGCGATGGAGGAAAACGGCTACAACGGCGAGGAGAACAAGGTCGTCTTTGAGATGCGCAAGATCATGGAGCGCCCCGATCTCCGCCTCAGCGTGACGTGCGTCCGCGTGCCGGTGCTGCGAGCCCACTCGATGTCCCTCAATATCGAGTGCGACACCGACGACATCGCCGCCGATCTGCCCGCGATCCGAGAGGCCCTAGCCACGGCCGAGGGCGTGCGCCTCGTCGACGACGCCGTCGCGAACCACTATCCGATGCCAAACGAGGCGTCGGGCGCGGATGACGTGCTCGTCGGGCGCCTCCGCGCCGACCCCAGCAACCCCGCAGCGCTGAACCTCTTTATCGCTGGAGACCAGCTCCTAAAGGGCGCCGCGTTGAACGCGGTGCAGATCGCGGAGCTCATCGCGTCGCGCACGTAACGCGCGGGCTCGCCACCACAACGACCTAGGGGCCATCGGGGCCCCGCGTCACCAAACTCTAGGAGCTCTCATGGCCACGCTGACCCCGCTTTGGACCCAGGCACCGACGTCTGATCCCCTTGAGATCCAGAGCTTTCTGAGCGCCCGCGGGATCGCCTTTGAGACCTGGGCCATGCCTGACGAGGCCCTCGCCCTCGGCCGACGGCCGCAGCTGGACGAGGCCGGAAAGAGCCGCCTCCTCGAGCTCTTCGCCGACGAGCTCGCCGAAAAGGCTACCTCGGGCGGCTACCTGAGCGCAGACGTCGTCGCGATCCGACCGAACATCCCTGGCGTCGCCGACGCCCTCGCGAAGTTCGACAAGGTCCACTTTCACGACGACGACGAGGTCCGCGCCATTGTCGGTGGCCAAGGCGTCTTTGGGCTGATCGGCGACGACGGCAGACAGTTTCTACTGCAAATGGTGCCCGGTGAATACGTGAGCCTCCCCAAGGGGATCTGGCATTGGTTTTATTGTCTCACAGACACCAACGTGACCGCGCTGCGCCTCTTCAAAGATAACCCCGCGTGGGTCGCGCACTACCGCTCCCTTGAGCGAGGCGGCGAAGGCTCGTGATCGCGCCCCTTCGCGACGACACGCTCGAGTCCCGCTGGGAGCTCATCCGCCTCGGCCAGCGCTATGACCGCTTTGGTTGGGTGCTTGGGACCGGGGGCAACCTCTCCGGCCGCACCGAGAGAGGGCTCATCGTGACAGCCTCTGGGCGCCACAAAGGTATGTTGACGGCCGAAGACTTCGTTGAGTTGGACATGGATGGCCGGATCGTCGCCGGCACTGCGGGTGCGGTCCCAAGCGCCGAGGCCGCGATCCATGCCGCCATCTATCGCGCCCATCCAGAGGCGAAGATAGCCCTCCACGTGCACACCCCGACGGCGGCGACGACCAAGGCCACACGCGCGGCGAGCCCACTCGCGGCGGAGGTCGGGTACCTCGTCTTCGCCGACCTCGAGATGATTAAGGCGTGGGGGTTCGAGGGCTTTGGCACGGAGGTCCAGCTGCCCGTCTTTGAGAACCACGCGGCCGTTGAGACCATCGCGGATGAGATCGACGCGTGGTTCGCTGCCGCTCGCCAGGCACACGACGGGAAGCTCTGGGCCCCCGCCCTTCTGATCCGCAGTCACGGCGTCACCGCCTGGGGTTCAGACGCCTTCATCGCGAACCGCAATCTTGAGACCGCCGAGTTCCTCATGCTGGCCCGCCAACGGGCGTCTGTATTGGCGAACCTCGGCTGAACCCCTCCCCCGCGGCGAACGCTCGCCTCTCGCCGCGCGACCAAAACCAAAAGCCCCGTTCACACTGTGAACGGGGCTTTTGGTTCTGGTCAGAGCAAGGAAGGCCTACTTACGACCCTTCTTCTTCTTAGCGCGACGACCGCTTTGGTCGCCCTCGGGCTTCGCCTCACCGTCGGTGGACTCGCCGTCGGCGGAGTCGTCATCCGAACCGTCGTCATCATCCGAACCATCCTCAAGCTCGGGCTCGGGCTCAGGCTCAGGCTCAGCCTCAGGGGCCGGCTCGGGCTCGGGCTCGGGCTCGGGCTCAGGCTCAGGCTCGGGCTCAGGCTCAGGCTCAGGCTCGGGCTCAGGCTCAGGCTCAGGC
>Ga0209702_10000340_pt1 | contig 95809 bp, 83 predicted proteins | sample FRY01_FD_187210 | JGI IMG/M metagenome (GOLD analysis project Ga0209702, IMG submission 187210) | Freshwater microbial communities from Lake Fryxell liftoff mats and glacier meltwater in Antarctica - FRY-01 (SPAdes) (version 2) | ecosystem: Environmental > Aquatic > Freshwater > Ice > Glacier... | reverse complement strand
AAAACTTTTTATGTTTTTTTTGGTACAATATTTTCAAATGTCTCTAATACCGAAATGAAATAATACCGCTAACAAAAAATATATAGTGCAATAAATTATACTATTATTTTATAACCACGACATTACCATTGTAATTTACAAATTAGCGTTGGACTAATTTATAAAAATAATTGTTATAATATATAGACCAATATTAATTTCATTGAATTGAACTATTATTATATTCAATCAGTAATAACTCCCAAAATTCCGGGATAAGACTTATAATTTATTGGCATAAATTAAAAATCACATTGGTATAAAATCTTATTTCACATTCCTGAAAAATAAAAAGGTGTTTTTAAAAATTAGAATAATATAATTCTCTAAACTGTCTTTGAAATAGAGCATTCTTTGCTTGAAAATAGATGCAAACAAAGCATTGTTAAAATAGCATTCAGTCCTAAAAGCTCGAAGCCGAATTTGAATCCATTTGGATTGGATAATACAATATTATCAATAAAATAAACTAAAAACATAATGGCTATTGTTATAAAAACAGGATATTTGTCATTTATCTTCCTTTTGCTTAATATACCAAAAAAGAACAATCCTAACAACGGCCCATAAGTATATCCCGCAATTTTAAAAAGGGCATCAATTACCGCTTTATTGTTGAGTTCGTTAAATATTAAAACACAAATAAATGTTAAAAACGACATGCCAATATGGGTGTATTGCCTGTATTTTTTTTGCATATTTTCCGGCTTTTTTTCAATGTCTATAAAATCGATACAGAAAGAAGTTGTTAAGGCTGTTAAGGCAGAATCGGCACTTGAATAGGCGGCTGCAATTAATCCCAATAAAAATACAATTCCAAAAAAGCTGCCCAATCCACCTTTTAGCGCAATTGTGGCAAATAAAGCATCTGTTTTTCCGCCATCTTGCATCCATATTTCTTTTAGAGCAGCGTTTTCATTTATAAAAACGAACAAACAAACACCTAATATCAAAAACATTAAATTAATGAATACCAAAACGATTGAAAAAGAAACCATGTTTTTTTGCGCATCTTTCAGGTTTTTGCAAGAAAGGTTTTTTTGCATCATGTCTTGGTCAACGCCAGTCATAGCGATTGTTATAAACATACCGCCCAAAATGCCTTTAATCCAATAGTTGCCTGCCAAAAAATTATCGGTTTGAAACATTTTTGTGTATCCTTTTTCTAACCCTTTTTGCCATAATTCTCCAAAAGATAAGTCTAAATTATTGAGAATTAACACAATTGCTATAACAAGCGAGGCTAGCATAAAAGTTGTTTGAAGCGCGTCTGTATAAATTATGGTTTTAATGCCTCCTTTGTTTGTATAAAGCCAAATTAAAACAATTGAAATTAAAACGGATACCCAAAAAGGAAGATTATATTGTTTAAATAAAAATATTTGAAAAATGTTTGCTACCAAATATAATCTAACAGAAGAGCCCAATAATCTTGAGATAAGAAAGTAGAACGAACCTGTTTTATATGTTATGGGACCGAATCTATGTTTTAAATAGGTGTAAATAGATGTTAAATTATAGCGATAATAGATGGGTAAAAGAACAAATGCAATGATTAAATATCCAAGGATATAACCAAAGGCTATTTGCATATAAAACATACTGTTTTTTTCAACTGTGCCAGGAATAGAAAGGAATGTTACGCCAGACAAGGAAGAGCCTATCATACCAAAGGCAATAAGCAGCCAATTGTTGTTTTTGTTACCTGTAAAAAAAGTATCGTTACTCTTATTTTTTGATGTGTAATGTGCAACTATCATCAGCATAACAAAGTAAAGCGACATGCAAGTGATAATTAGTTGTGTAGTCATATCTTAAATAATTGCAATAATAAGAATAAAATTCTGAATTTTAATTTTGTCTCTCGCCACAATTTGGGCAAAAGTCTTTTTTTTCGTGTATATTTATTTTTAAAAACCCGGATGTTAATATTGAAGTAGGGATGGCAAACAAAAGCCAACCACTAATACCCATTATGCCACTAACAATTTTTCCGAATGGGGTTATTGCTACAATGTCTCCATAACCAACTGTTGTAATTGTAGAAATGGTGTACCACATAGCAGAAGGAATATTTTTAAATACTTTAGGTTGGGCATTGCTTTCTGCAACAAATATTAGAAATGAATAAAAAACAAAAGTGAAAAATATAAATGTAAAACTAATTAGTAACTGCTCTCTTTTTATATAAAAAACTTGGCCTATAATTTTGAAAGCGTTGATATATCTAATGGCTTTGAACAGCCTTAAAATACGAAACACACCAAACACATAAAAACTACTTGTATTGTTCGTTGCCAAGAAAAAATACATTGGTAAAATTGACAGCAAATCAATAATCATTAGAGGTTCTATCGCATATTTTAACCTGCCCATAATGGGGGAATTAAATTTAGTGATTTCAACACAAGTATATAATCTTAAAATGTATTCTAAAGTAAAAAATACAATTGTAAAAACTTCAAGATAAAAAGTAATCTTCCAATATTTGTATTGAAAGGCATCAATTGACTCCAATACTAAATTGGTTGTGCTTATAATAATAAGCGAAAATAAAACACCATGAAATATTTTATTTAGAAACTTTTTGCTTTTGTGGTCATCAATTACATGAAAAATCTTTTTTCTGAAGGATGTTTCTTGCAATTCCATTTTTTAAAAAACTTAAGCTAGATTATCCGTTCGCTTTTTTATGGTCGGCCAAAAACTTAGCCAATCCAATATCTGTCAGTGGATGGTACAACAATCCTAAAATAGCCTCTAATGGACAAGTAACTACATGCGCGCCAGCTTCAGCAGATTTCACAATATGTAAAGGATTTCTTACAGAGGCTGCTAAAATTTGAGTGTCAAAATCTTGAATAGAATAAATATGCGAGATTTGAGAAATTAATTCCATGCCATCCCAACTCATGTCATCTATTCTACCTATAAATGGAGAAAGATAAGTTGCACCTGCTTTTGCTGCCAAAATAGCTTGACCTGCAGAAAAAACCAAAGTGCAGTTTGTGCGAATACCATTTGCCGTAAACCAACTAATTGCCTTAATACCTTCTTTTATCATTGGAACTTTGACAACAATATTTGAATCTATGGCAGCTAATTTTTTGCCCTCGGCAATCATTCCATCAAAATCTGTTGAAATAACTTCAGCACTTACATCCCCTTTAACTACAATGTTGCAAATGTCTTTATAATGTTTTAAAACATTGGCTTCGCCAATAATTCCTTCCTTTGCCATTAAAGATGGATTTGTAGTTACACCATCTAAAACACCTAAGTCTTTGGCTTCTTTTATTTGATTTAAATTAGCTGTGTCGATAAAAAATTTCATCTTACAAATTTATTATGATTACTTGCGATAAAAAAAACAAGTTTTGCACAATGAAATTAAGCCAAACAATCGCCAAATACTTGCATTTTTCTGTTGGTTTCGTCCCATTCATCTTGAGCAATAGAACCTTGGTTGATACCTGCACCAGCATATTGTCTGACCCCATTTTTATAACATTCTGCACATCTAAGGTTTACATAAACTTGAATATTATTTTCTGAAAACAATCCTAAATAACCGGCATAATGCAATCTATCAAATGACTCATTTTTTAATATAAATTTTAAAGATTCTTTTACAGGCAAACCGCCAATTGCAGGAGTGGGATGTAATTTTTCTATTAATTGCTGATGCAATTTTAATGTTTTTGGCTCTATTTCAAAAGCTGTAAATAAATGCGAGAGATTCCCAGATGCTTTTGTAATGGTTTCTTTGGCTAAATATTTAAAAGACAGAGCATTTAAAGTGGTTTCAATATGTGTTTTTATAAATTGATGTTCAGAATATTCTTTTTCACTAAATAATTTGTTGTTCATTGTGCCGCCCAGGGCTTCGCTATGCAAAATGCCATTGTTAAGTGTCAACAGCTTCTCGGGACTTGCGCCCATCATCATTTTTTCATCAATAAAAAAACAATACACAAAAGCATTGGTGTATGTATTCAAAAGGTTATTAAAGGTGGTTGCATAATCAAAATTACCAATTTTAAATTTTGTTTGTGCCAAAACGACTTTTTGAAATCCATCTGCTGCAATATTCTTCAATGCCAGATTAACCATATTTTCATATTCCATTTCTGAAACACTGCTTGTGTTTTCCGATATTGTTAAATGTACATTTTTAAAGAAATTTTCAATATCTAACCCATTAATCGGCCTCGATTTGCCTTTAATTCTTCGTGGCTCATTTTTATTACTTTCAAATTTTGATACAATAAAAATTTCGTCCCCTAATTGTTCCTCAAAAAAATAAACCTTATGATTTAAAGGCAATCGATATAATATTTTTGCTTGTCCCAAACTTTTATTTATTGATAACTGTCATGGTTAATTTGCTGAAATGCGCCAATTTCCCCTCTTCATTTTCAATTCTAATTTGCCACACTTGAGTTGTTCTGCCAATATGCAAAGGTTTTGCAATGGCATACACCCATTCGCCTTCTTTTACGGATTTTATGTGGTTGCCGCTCAAATCTAAGCCAAGCGCAACAAACTGATTTCTATCAAAAACCAAATTTGCTGCCATACTGCCAACACACTCCGCCATAGCAAGGCTTGCTCCACCATTCAACATTCTTAATGGTTGAACAGTGTTTTGATTCACAGGCATTTTTGCTTTCAAAAAATCGTCACCAAGTTCAATAAACTTAATTCCTAAAAATTCAACCATTGTGTTTTTGCAACAGTCATTTAGCCATTCTAATTGTATATTTGCAGGCTCAAAAAAAATAGATTCCATTGTGGCTGCAAATATAAAGAAAACCATTTACTTGATTCGTCATGGCGAAACAGATTTTAATAAACAAGGAATTATTCAAGGCAGCGGAATTAATAGCCATTTGAATGAACATGGGCGAAAACAAGCGAACATGTTTTATGAAACATATAAATCTATTGCATTTGATCATGTTTATACATCAGAACTTATTAGAACACAGCAAACGGTGGAAGCTTTTACAAAAAATACACCTCAAACCCATCTTGCAGAATTAAATGAAATTAATTGGGGCATTATGGAGGGGGTGAAACAAACACCCGAAATGTCTAAAGAATATCAAAAAATGGTGGATAATTGGAGCAAAGGAATCTTAGAAATTGCGATAGAAAATGGGGAAACGCCTTTGGCTATGTTTAACAGACAAAAAGTTGGTTTGGAACGCATTATGCAAAAAACGGAAGAAAAATATGTTCTAATTTCCATGCATGGTAGAGCAATGCGCAGCTTTTTATGTCTTTTATGTCAAAAACCCTTGTCAGAAATGGAAAAATGGGGACACAGTAATGTCTGTCTTTATATTTTAGAATTTAATGGCAGTCATTTTGACATTATTTTATCTAATAATACAGAACATTTAAATAAATTTTACTAAAATTGATAATTTGGCACAAAATTTGAATAACTTTGAATTATGGAAACTGCAATTGAAAAAAAAATCATAAAAAGAAAACCAGGTAGACCTTCTACCAACGAACAAAGAAGAAAAGAAATTTTAGAGAAATCTACAGAATGTTTCATTAAATTTGGGTTTAACAAAACTACACTGGACGAAATAGGCCTAGCAATTGGCTTTAACAAAGCTGCTTTGTATTATTATTTCAAAAATAAAGAAGAATTGTTTGTTCAAGCAATCAATGTACAACTTAAAGACGGTCTAGGTGCTTTGAAAAACAAAGTTGCATCTCTTGAAGGTGCAGAAAAACAATTGTTAGAATATTTCTTTAACAGAACAAAAATCTATGTTAAATTAATCAAACTAACGAGTCTTTCTGGTGAAAATATCATTGAATTAAATGACACTTTCAATGAAATTTACGCCCCATTCAAAAAGAGTGAAGAAGTTTTTGTGGCAGGTATTGTTAAAAATATTGCGCCCAAAAAATCTGAAGCAGAGCAAAAAGATTTTGTTACAATGTGTTTTGATGTTGTTAATTCAATGTCTTTTACAGCTATTATCCTTGATAATGTAACCAAAAAAGATTCTTTCCTTGATATTTACAATAAGAAAAAAGACAGCTTATTGAAAAATCTAATAGTTGCTTATAAAAACTAAATTTTAATCGGTTTCTTGTGTTTTCAAATTGATGCAAGAAAAACTATTTTCATATTTTAGTATAAAAAGGGTTTTAATACTTTGGTTGTTTATAACTGCAATCAATTTATTAAAACCCTTTCATATTGACGATACTTTTCACATTGAGGTGGCCCAATGGATTGAAAAAAATCCATTTAAGCCCATGTCTGGCAAAATAAATTGGGGTTTTAATCCTAATTTTATTCATACTTTTAATCAGCCACCTTTGTTTTTTTCAATAATGGCAGTTTGGGGACATTATTTTTCCTATTCAGAAGTTTCACTGCATTTTTTACTTTCAATTTTCACTTTTTTAAGTGTTTATTTTTTTTCAAGAATTTATTACAGCATTACACCTCGAAAAAATGCGCTTGGAATTTATTTATTTTCTCTTTCGCCAGCTTTAATTATCAATCAAAATATAATGGTAGAAATGCCTGTTTTGGCTTTTATTTTGGCAATTATGTATCGTTTAATTAAGCCAAATCCTAAATTTTTCGACTATTTTATTATTGCCATTTTGTTTAGTTTTAGTTTATTAATAAAATACTCAGTATTGCCAATGTTTGCTATTGTTTTAGTTGCTATTTTTATAAAAAACAGAACTCGTTTTTTTAAATATTCCAGCCTTTTACTTATTCCCATTTTTGTTCTTTTGGTGTGGTCTTATGCAAATTATTTAGAATATGGCGGCATACACTTTCTCGATAGACCCAAAAATGAATTGTCCTTGTTTCAAATTGGCAAAATGAGTGTTGTTCTATTAAGCACTATTGGCGCTTTCTTGCCGTTTTATTTCTTGTATTTTAAACTAAATTTTAAACATATTATAATTTTATCGGGAGCAACTATTGTATTTCCTTTGTTAGTGTATTGGGCGATTATTCCTGAACCTATTTCTAATGTCGTTTTATATGTTGTTTTTATGTTGGCAGCCATACTTGCATTTTTTCATCTTTTTAAATATTATATTAAAAACGGAGTGGATAAAAACCAATTAATTTTATTTTCATCACTTGTTTTTTTCTCTGTTTTTTTAATAGTTTTTGCACCATTTATGGCAAGTCGTCATCTGTTATTAATCTTACCTTTTTTAATTCTATTGTCGATGCCAATATTTGAAACAAGGCATTTAAACACCCAAAATGCAGCATTGGGAATAAGTGTCATATTTGCACTATGGATGAATGTTTCTGATTGGCAACAAGCTAATTTTTATAAAAAGGCGGCCAAAGAAATTGCAGTTTTAATCCCACAAAAAAAATATACCATTGGGCATTGGGGTTGGCAATTTTACTCCAAAAAAGAGGGCTTTATTGAGTATGGTACTGATTCTTCAAAGTTAATTTTAGGTGATATTTTAATAGCACCCAATAATATCTCAAAACAAGCAATTAACAAAAAAATAAACACAGAAAGTTTTGGATTTTACACACAACCGCCAACATTTTCTACTTTTCTTTCAGGAAAATCTTTTGCCAACTTTTATAACTCTAGCGGCAAACGAACCGCTTGGAGTTATAGCAACAGAGCAATAGATACGGTTTTTTTCTTGAAAGTTGTTTCCATTTCTGAATAAAAAAAAGCCCTTGGCTTCAAACCAAGGACTTTTTAATGTATGAGTATGTTTTCTTAGTAAATTACTGTCTATTGCATTTTACAAATGCAAGCCATTGTCTTTCAGTTAAAGCTGTTTTTACCGCTCTCATAAACTTGGCATGACAATCTTTTAATCTTGCCGAATATTTTTTCTCAATATTTGATAATCCTGAGTTAAATTCTTTTTTCAAATCTTGCATTTTTGTTTCAAATTCTGCTTTGGTAATTTTTCCAGCTCTTAATTTTCCAGCCCATTCTTTTCTAATATTTTCTAACCTACTTTTTAGAGCTTGATAATCTTCACGGTGTTTTTTAATGTCGGCAGCTTTGCATTCTTCATAAGCCCTTAAAGCTTTTCTAATTAAAACTACTTGGTTGTCAGACATTTCTAACCCTTTTAGGCATTTAATTAAGGGTCTCAACTCAAATCTTTTAAAACCGGCATCATCCATGTCCATTTCGATTAATAAATAATCTTCTGGCAGTCCTTCGTTTTTAGCGTCAAACTCATCATTTTCTGTACCGCCAGATACTTGTGCATTGCTGTATTCGTTAGAAACATCATCTACCCAAGTGTTTAGTTGTTGTTCTGTGTTTACAGGAGTTTCGGTCGTTTTTGCAGCTTCTTTTTTGCAGCCCCAAATACTTAGCATTAAAGTCAATGCAAGTACAATTGTTGAATTTAAAATTGTTTTTTTCATTTTTGTGTTATGTTAGGTTATTTGAATAGACAACTTATTTGCAAAAACGTTGCCTGATGTTAAAATAAAAAATGTCTAATTATTTGCTGCTCATATTCTGCCAATAACTTTGTTAAACAAAATTTTAAGATATACAGAATAACTGTATTGTATTTGTCGATATTCAAAGTCATAAAATGGCTCAAATCTTAAATCAATAAAAGTACCACTGTTTAGCTTTTGGGTATAAAGCAATCTGCTCATTATCATGGTTCTTCTTTGTCTTATTTCATTAAAATTATAAATATTATAATTGTTGTAAATTAAAGAGCCAACTGGGGATTGAAACTCAATGCCATTCCAATAATTAAGCATCAGTTCTAAGTTTTTTCTTTTTAAAGAAAGAGTGTGCCAATGGGCATGACCGTTTTTGTAGGGTTGAGAGATTGTTGGAGAAAAATCGACAGAATAAACATAATAATTTTCTGTTTTTAAAGTCATATCGGAACTTATTTGCCAATTTAGTTTTAAACCAGAGGCTGCATTTACACGAGAATAAATTGGATTTGGATTATTGTTTAGCTGCCCGCCACGGTGTGCAAGCAATCCTTGTAAAGGGAAAGTTAGTTTCACACTTTTTTTCTTGAAAGTTGTTTCCATTTCTGAATAAAAAAAAGCCCTTGGCTTCAAACCAAGGACTTTTTAATGTATGAGTATGTTTTCTTAGTAAATTACTGTCTATTGCATTTTACAAATGCAAGCCATTGTCTTTCAGTTAAAGCTGTTTTTACCGCTCTCATAAACTTGGCATGACAATCTTTTAATCTTGCCGAATATTTTTTCTCAATATTTGATAATCCTGAGTTAAATTCTTTTTTCAAATCTTGCATTTTTGTTTCAAATTCTGCTTTGGTAATTTTTCCAGCTCTTAATTTTCCAGCCCATTCTTTTCTAATATTTTCTAACCTACTTTTTAGAGCTTGATAATCTTCACGGTGTTTTTTAATGTCGGCAGCTTTGCATTCTTCATAAGCCCTTAAAGCTTTTCTAATTAAAACTACTTGGTTGTCAGACATTTCTAACCCTTTTAGGCATTTAATTAAGGGTCTCAACTCAAATCTTTTAAAACCGGCATCATCCATGTCCATTTCGATTAATAAATAATCTTCTGGCAGTCCTTCGTTTTTAGCGTCAAACTCATCATTTTCTGTACCGCCAGATACTTGTGCATTGCTGTATTCGTTAGAAACATCATCTACCCAAGTGTTTAGTTGTTGTTCTGTGTTTACAGGAGTTTCGGTCGTTTTTGCAGCTTCTTTTTTGCAGCCCCAAATACTTAGCATTAAAGTCAATGCAAGTACAATTGTTGAATTTAAAATTGTTTTTTTCATTTTTGTGTTATGTTAGGTTATTTGAATAGACAACTTATTTGCAAAAACGTTGCCTGATGTTAAAATAAAAAATGTCTAATTATTTGCTGCTCATATTCTGCCAATAACTTTGTTAAACAAAATTTTAAGATATACAGAATAACTGTATTGTATTTGTCGATATTCAAAGTCATAAAATGGCTCAAATCTTAAATCAATAAAAGTACCACTGTTTAGCTTTTGGGTATAAAGCAATCTGCTCATTATCATGGTTCTTCTTTGTCTTATTTCATTAAAATTATAAATATTATAATTGTTGTAAATTAAAGAGCCAACTGGGGATTGAAACTCAATGCCATTCCAATAATTAAGCATCAGTTCTAAGTTTTTTCTTTTTAAAGAAAGAGTGTGCCAATGGGCATGACCGTTTTTGTAGGGTTGAGAGATTGTTGGAGAAAAATCGACAGAATAAACATAATAATTTTCTGTTTTTAAAGTCATATCGGAACTTATTTGCCAATTTAGTTTTAAACCAGAGGCTGCATTTACACGAGAATAAATTGGATTTGGATTATTGTTTAGCTGCCCGCCACGGTGTGCAAGCAATCCTTGTAAAGGGAAAGTTAGTTTCACACTTTTTTTCTTTAAAAGTTGTCTGTTTATCACAAAGCCTGTAAAAAATCGTTCTTGGTTTTTTGTGGTTCTGTATGTTGGTTCGTCCCATACTAAAAAGTTATTGAATGTAAGTTTATCACTTGTATAAATCCCTTGAATTCCGTTCTCTATTCTATTAGTAACGGCTCGGTCTATATTATAAAATGGTTCAATCAAACCATAATTTACATTGCCTTGCAAACTTCCAAAATTATGTCGCCATTTGTGATTGAAATAGGAAACACAAACCACTGGCTGAAAAGAAAAGAGATTTGTGCTACCATAATCTTGTCGAGTTTGAAAACCCGCTTTTATCATAATATTGGAATACGGCTGATAGCTCAGCGTGGGCTGAATTAATGCACCAAAAAGCGTCTGTCCTTTTTCTATCACATCAAAATACTCTGTGTTTCTTAAATAATTAAAAATCTCCAGATTAAAACGAATGGTTTGGGAATCGTTTTTAAAAAAGCTGTCTTTTTGGTTAAATATATTGTTTGCTAACTGAGAATATCCTGTTTGGATGTTGCAAAATATAAAAATAGTAAAAAATAAAGACTTAATGTTTTTCATCTCAGAAGGATACAAAAATAAGGGTAGTTAGTACATTAAACAATTTTTATTTTTTAAAATAACATCTATAACTTAAACTTTGGCACGCTAATTGGAAAAGGGATTGTACAGTTATAAAAAATACAAATAAAAAAAATTACTTTATTATTCAGCGGAATGTGCTTCGCAATTTTAATGATTGCACAATCTAGTTTACATCCTTGGGGCATTGGCCTAACAGCAAGTACAAAAATGTATCGAGGCGACTTGGGCAATGGCTTCTTCAAATTTACAGATGGCAACATCAATCCAGGTCTTAGAATTGGCAGATATTTATCGCCTTCTTTTGATATGGGATTAAATGCCGCAATTGGGCGATACGATTTCTCTGAAATTGAAACGACTCCTAATTTTTTAATGAGAACAAGAACTTTTTCTACTGATTTGAACGCCCGTTATAAATTTAATAATGGTTATTTTTTGAAAGAAAACAGTTTGTTTGGACCTTATTTAACAGCTGGAATTGGTTATTTTAGATTGAAAGGAAGAAATACGCCTTTTACACCAGCTGATAACGAAAGAAGATTGTTTGAATACTTAAACATTCCTGTGGGATTGGGCACTACAATTAATCTTTCTAGCAGAATTAATTTATTTGTACAAAGCACTTGTAATTACACCAATGGCGACCGTTATGATAGATTGCCTTCGATTACAAGAGGATACGATAAACACATAGAAACATCATTAGGTGTTGTTTATCAGTTTGGAAAATCGCTGAACAATAATGATAACGACAACGATGGCGTTAGCAACGAAAAAGACAAATGTCCGAATACTAAAAAAGGCACTAAAGTGGATGAAAACGGATGTCCTGAAATTAGCCAAACGGTTAAAAATGACCTTGTAGATATTGCAACTAAAATTTATTTTGAAACAGCAAGTGATGTTATAAAAGGAGAATCTAATGTTTCGTTGGATAAATTGGTTGGTTATTTAAAATTATTTAAAGAAGTGAAAGTTTCTGTTGAAGGACACACAGACAATGTTGGAGAATCCGCTTATAATTTAGATTTATCTAAAAGAAGAGCCATCTCTGTAAAAAATTATTTGATTGCGAAAGGGGTTTCTGCTGCAAGAATTTCATCTGAAGGATATGGAGATAGCAAGCCAGTGGCAAACAATCAAACGGAGGAAGGCAAAGCCAAAAACAGAAGAGTAGAATTGAAATTCTTCTATTAATAAAAACTAGTTTTATTGTTTATATAAAAAAGATCAACTGAATTTTTCAGTTGGTCTTTTTTGTGTAACATATTTTGCATATGAAACTAGAAAATCTAATCTAAATCCTCCGCCCATGTCTTTCCCCAGAGCTTTAATGGCAACAAAATAGACTTTAAACTTAGTGAATCATTTTTCACAAAAAGAAGATTGTCATCCTGTCTAACAATCTTTAGAGGCATTTTCATTAGATTTTGAATTGAATCAAAGTGTTTGATTTGAAATAAAATATATTCAGGTTTTTTGCCTTTCAATTTATCCATTAAAGTTGGTCTTCGCTCGAACGAAGGGTTCAGCGTAGATGGAAATTCTGGAATTAAACAATTACATCCGTAGATAATATCTTGTTGAGCGCTGCTTGCAGAAAGCGCAATAACTATTTCCGCTTTTCTTTTGGTAAACGCCAATTGCTTTTGGCATTCTTTCCTTAAATCTTCAATTTTAAAAACCTTTACAACACTTTCATATTTAGGTGAAAGTGCATGTTTAAGCAATTCCTTTGCAAAAATAATTTTAAAGCCAAATAAAAATATTGCCATAAAAACCATTAAATTTTTGAATTTTCGTGCTGTATTTTGATGGATATTTTGAAAAATAAAAATGAGTAAAAACAAATATAGAAAAGGCAAAGCCAAAAACATTCTATCGCCAGCAAAAAAAATTGAATTGGTGCCGTCATTAACTTTTTTCAGAAACAAACACGCAATTATTTCAGTAAATGAAATAAATAGAATGAGCGATTCTAGCCGTCTATTTTTTTTATATAAAACAAATCCTAATATCGGGAAAGTCAATAATAAAATATAAGAAGAGAAGCCAAAAAGAGGCGTTACTTTATTGAAAAAAATATCTAAATTATTGACAGCCCTAAAAAAATATTTTACGCCAAATTTTAAAGTTGGTGTCTCATGAACTAGAGAAAAAGGATAAACACTATAAAAATAATCACTCAAAAAAATCAAGCCCAAATAGGACATTAAGCCAATTGTAAAGAAAGGTATTTTGCCTAAAATGTCTCTAAAAGTTTCTTCTTTAAATTTCAATAAAAATAATGGTAAAATTAAAAGACTGTTTAAATTCATGAAAAACGCAACTCCAATTAACAATCCACTGACAAAATAGCTCCAGTTTTTTGTTGCATTTAAAAACACGACTAAACCCATAATCACAAAAATGAAACCTGTTATGAAACCACGAGAAATTGTAGTAAGATAACTAAAATTGGCAGGCATTAGGAGCAGCACTATCAATGGCAGAATCGCATAATTTAATCCATTTTTCCGTTTTAAAAAGAATGCTAGAATAAAAAAAGGAGATAACGCCAATATTGAAGTTGAAATACTTAAAGCCGTTTGAAAATTCAGCCCCATCTTGTAAAAAGGAAACGCCAACCAAGCCTCAAGCATTGGGTTATACATTTGTCCATAAAAATAGGGCCCATAAAAATTGCCATTTGACAAGTCTTTTAAAGCCTGCCAAAGAATTAATTGATCCGTATCTGAATATTTGCTGCCAAAATATAGAATGACATAAAAACGCTCAACAACGATTAAAAAACATAGTAAACAAAAAATGATTTTATAGTTCTTGGATTGCGGCATCATGCAAATAATCGTGTTTTAATAAAAATATCAAAAAATAGTTTAAAAAAAATCCTTCATTAAATTTTAATGAAGGATTTTTTAGATTTTCTATAACATTATTTTAATGTGCGGCAAACATTGGGTAAAGGGCCATGTAAGCAATTGCTCCGGCAATATAACCAATAAGCGCTAACCATGAGATTTTCTTTATATACCAAATAAAGTCTATTTTTTCCATACCCATAACAGCAACACCTGCCGCAGAGCCAATGATTAAACAACTTCCACCTGTTCCAGCTGCGTAAGCGATAAATTCCCAAAGTTTTGCATCGTGCAAATAGTAAGTTGCATTGTTAAATACAAATGAACCGCTATGGACTAATTCCGGGTTTGCAACTGCATAATTGAAAGCATCTGCATTAATCACTTCAGTGGCTAAAGGGTACATTTTCATTGTTGCAGCTACAATTGGCACATTGTCCACAACGGCAGACAAAAGACCAATGGCCACAGCAATAACATCTTTATTTCCAATGGTGCTGTCCATCAAACTAGCTAAATTAGATAATGTTCCTATTCCTTGCAAAACACCAATTGCTAATAAAATACCTAAAAAAAATAAAACACTAGATGTGTCAATTTTTGATAAAGCATGAATTGCGCTATATTGTTTTTTTTCCTCTTCTTCTTTGTCAATGTGCAACAATTCTGAAGCTATCCAAACAACTGCTAAACTAAACAGCATTCCCAAATATGGTGGCAAATGTGTCATCGTTTTAAAAACAGGAACAAATAATAACCCAGCCACACCCAATATTAAAATTAAAAGACTGCCTTTAACTTTCTCTTCTTTTTCTGCTTTGTCATAGTCGTAATTATCTCTTTTAACTTCACCTTTAAGTTTAAATCCGACAATTATTAAAGGAACAAGCAAACAAATGATTGATGGAATAATTAGGGTTTTAATGATATTTACACTGCTAATTTGTCCGCCAATCCAAAGCATTGTTGTTGTTACATCACCAATTGGCGACCAAGCACCACCAGCATTTGCTGCTATAATTACAATACCTGCAAAAAACATTCTTTGTTCTTTATCGTGAACAAGTTTTCTTAACAAAGAAACCATAACGATTGCCGTTGTTAAATTATCTAATAATGCAGAAAGGAAAAAAGATATGAAAGCTATGATCCAAAGCAGTTTTTTTGCATCCTTAGTTTTAATTCTATTGGTTATAATCTTAAACCCTTGATGCGCATCTATTATTTCCACAATTGTCATAGCGCCCAATAGGAAGAATAGAATTTGAGAAACACTGGCCAGTTCATGACTTAATTCTGAATTGATGATTCCAATTTTATCAGACTCAAACAAAGCCCAAACACCCCACATTATCGAGGCAATAATTAGGGCAGGTGCTGTTTTATTGATATGAAGCTTGTGTTCAAAGGCTATTGCTAAATAACCTAACACGAAAATGGCAATTAATAGTAGTTCCATGGATTAATAAATTTTGAAGGTGCGAATATAATGGATATTTTGAAACTGTTAAAAAAATATTTACACCCAATTCCCTTATAATTAAGAATCTAAACTCGCTTGTAAACAGGCACTGTGCTGCATGGTTCGCCATACATAATTGATTTTACAACTGGCAAAAGTTTTTGTGTCAATTGCAAATAAACATTATTGGGAATGTGTTTTTCGCCACAACCTTTGATTACTACCCTAATATCTTGATAAATTTCTGTATCAATTTTCTCAATTGCTTGCAAATATAATTGGTGCATCATTTCTTCTTTCGAACCTAAAAAAACATAAGCAGAAACATCATTAAGTTTGGTTACCAAAAGCATATAAGCCCAAGTTGGCACTATTGCATCCGAACTACAAATAATATTAGTATATGTGTCTTTATATTCTTCCCAATTATTGGCTTTTAAAAATTCTCTGAAATCTTTTTCTTTCAACATCAACTCCATGAACAAAACTGTTTTTATATCAAAAGTTTTAATTGGCTTGTATTCAATCAAATCTTCAATATCTAGGGTGATTAAACCACTATTTGCGACTTTGTTTTCTATAATATCCATAATTTATGATGCAAATTTAAAGTAAAAATTGCAATATCAAACCTTATAGATATCAATTTCTATTTACTTTATGGCCGAATAATGAAAAGAAACGAATTGTTAATTTTATTTATTTCAGTTTAATTATATCTTTGCTGCCTTATTATTTTTTAACCTAAATAGATGAAAAACATTCAAATGGTGGACTTGGCCAGTCAATATCAAAGACTAAAATCTGAGATTGACCCCGAGATTTCCAAAGTTTTAGAAAGCACCGCCTTTATAAACGGGCCAGCAGTAAAACAGTTTGCCGCAGATTTGGCGACTTACCTTGGCGTAAAACATGTAATTCCTTGCGCAAATGGAACCGATGCGCTTCAAATTGCATTAATGGCTTTAGATTTGCCTGAAGGCAGTGAGGTAATTACCCCAGGATTTTCTTATATCGCGCTTGCCGAAGTTTGTTGTTTATTAAAACTAAAACCTGTTTATGTGGATGTGTATCCAGATAGTTTTAACATCAATTCAAATGAAATTGAAAAACTTATTACTTCTAAAACTAAAGTTTTAGCGCCAGTGCATTTGTATGGACAATGTGCAGAGATGGAAGAAATTATGAAAATTGCGAAAAAACACAATCTTTTTGTGATTGAAGACAACGCTCAATCGATTGGGGCAAATTATATTTTCAGTGACGGAACAATACAAAAATCGGGAACAATTGGCGATATTGGAACCACTTCCTTTTTCCCATCAAAAAACCTTGGCTGTTATGGCGATGGGGGTGCTATTTACACAAATGATGACCAATTGGCAGAAAGATTAAAAATGATTGCCAACCATGGGCAAAAAGTTAAATATATTCATGATGAGGTTGGTGTAAATTCAAGATTAGATACCCTTCAAGCTGCGGTTTTGAACATAAAACTAAAATACTTGAACGACTTTAACGAGGAAAGAAGAACAGTTGCTTATCAATATAACCAAGCTTTCAAAAACCACGAAAATATTAAAACACCGGCAAACAGCCCTTTTTCTACCCATGTTTTTCATCAATACACCGTGCAAATGTGTGATGTAAACATTCCTCATTTTAGAGAAGAAATGCAGAAAAAAGGGATTCCAACCATGATATATTATCCATTGCCATTATACAAACAAAATGCATACAGGCAGGACATCTCTTTGCCTTTTGCAGAGATTTTGAGCAATTGCGTGGTTAGCTTCCCAATTGGCACGGATATGGAACAAGAACAAATTAATTACATTATAGAAAACATATTAAATTATTTTAAATAAATGAAAATAGCAGTGATAGGAACGGGTTATGTTGGCTTGGTAACAGGCACATGTTTTGCGGAAGTAGGCATCAATGTGGTTTGTATTGACATAGACCAAAAGAAAATTGAAAACTTAAAACAAGGGATTCTACCAATTTATGAGCCAGGATTAGACGAAATGGTGAAACGCAACTTCGACAAAGGCAGATTGCAGTTTTCTACTGATTTAAAATCCAGTATTGAAGGTTGCGAAGCGGCTTTTATTGCTGTTGGCACACCGCCAGACGAAGACGGAAGCGCAGATTTGAAATATGTTTTAGGTGTAGCAAATGAAATAGGCATGTATATGACCAATTACCTAGTAGTGGTTACAAAAAGCACTGTCCCAGTTGGCACAGCAACAAAAGTGAAATCGGCAGTTTATTCAGCACTTAAAAATAGACATTCAAGCCTAGAATTTGATGTTGCAAGCAATCCTGAGTTTTTAAAAGAAGGTGCAGCTATCGAAGATTTTATGAAACCAGACAGAATTGTTATTGGTGTTGAATCTGAAAAAGCGCAAGAGGTTTTACAAAGTTTATACAAACCATTTTTATTAAACGGACATCCATGTATTTTTATGGATATTCCAAGTGCAGAAATGACAAAATATGCAGCAAACAGCATGTTGGCTACAAAAATTAGTTTTATGAATGACATTGCCAATCTATGTGAGATTATGGGTGCCGATGTAAATGCGGTGCGAAAAGGAATTGGTAGCGATAGCAGAATAGGACATAAATTTATTTATCCTGGCATAGGATATGGCGGAAGCTGTTTTCCAAAAGATGTAAAAGCACTGATAAAGACAGCCGATGAACACGGCTATCAAATGCAGGTTTTAAAAGCGGTGGAATCTGTTAACGATGCACAAAAACATGTGATTTTCAATAAAATAAAATCTTATTTTGGCGATTTGAATGGCAAAATATTTGCAATGTGGGGTCTTTCCTTCAAACCAAAAACAGACGACATGAGAGAAGCGCCAAGTTTGGTAATTATTAATGAATTATTAAATGCAGGAGCAAAAGTTGTTGCCTACGACCCTGTTGCCATGCACGAAGCCCAACGAATTTTAGGCGAAACCATACAATATAGTGAAGACCAATATGAAGTATTAAATCAAGCAGACGCGCTTGTTATTGTAACAGAATGGCCAGAATTCAGGTCGCCAGATTTTGATAAAATCAAAGACGGTTTGAAAAATAAAGTGATATTCGATGGTAGAAACATTTATGAAAAAGAAGAGCTAAAATCTTTAGGTTTTCATTACGAATGCATTGGTAGAGAAATAATAAATTAAGAAAAAATGGAACAAAAAAGAGTTTTAATAACAGGAGCCGCAGGGTTTTTAGGATCGCATCTTTGCGACCGTTTTATAAAAGAGGGTTTTTATGTAATGGGAATGGACAACCTTATTACAGGCGATTTAAGAAACATTGAGCACTTAATGAAACTGCCCAATTTTGAGTTTTATCATCATGATGTATCAAAATTTGTTTTTGTGCCAGGCAATTTAGATTATATCCTGCATTTTGCCTCTCCGGCCAGCCCAATAGATTATCTTAAAATCCCTATTCAAACCCTAAAAGTGGGCTCTTTGGGCACTCATAATTTATTAGGATTGGCAAAAGCAAAAGGCGCTAGAATATTGGTAGCATCAACAAGCGAAGTTTATGGCGACCCACTCGTTCATCCACAAAATGAAGACTATTGGGGCAATGTAAATCCTGTTGGCCCAAGAGGGGTTTATGACGAAGCAAAACGCTTTCAAGAAGCGATGACAATGGCCTATCATACCTATCATGGTGTGGAAACCAGAATTGTCAGAATCTTTAATACTTATGGTCCACGCATGCGACTAAATGATGGCAGAGTTTTACCTGCATTTATTGGTCAGGCTTTGAGAGGCGAAGATTTAACCGCCTTTGGCGATGGCAGTCAGACACGCTCATTTTGCTATGTTGACGACCTTGTAGAAGGCATTTACAGACTCTTAATGAGCGATTGCGCAACACCTGTGAACATTGGCAACCCTAATGAAATAACCATTAATGAATTTGCACAAGAAATCATTAAATTAACAGGCACCACCCAAAAAGTAATATACAAACCACTGCCACAAGACGACCCAAAACAAAGAAAACCAGACACCACAAAAGCAAAGGCTTTGTTAAATTGGGAACCAAAAGTGAGCAGAGAAGAAGGCCTAAAAATTACCTACGAATACTTCAAAAGCCTGCCAAAAGAAAGATGGCTGGAAGAACCACACGGTAGGAGTTTTGGGAAATAAAGAAATATAATTGGTGCTTTAATCCAAGTCTTTTTGTAACTTTGAAAAAACTTTATGAAAAACTTTCCTCGAATATTAATTATCTTTTCGCTTAGCCTCAGTTCTTTTCTACTGAGTGGATTTACATTTTCAACTCTCTCGTCAAGCAAATCGACCGTTATATTCAAAATAAAAAACGCTGGATTGACTGTTGAAGGAAATTTCAGTGATTTTTCTACAGATATCGAATACAAAAAAGACAAAATAGAAAGCAGTTCTTTTAAAGGAACAATTAAAGTAGCTTCTATTAATACTGGCATAGTTATGCGAGACAAGCACCTAAAAAATGAAGATTATTTTAATCAACCAAAATATCCTAATATTAGTTTTATATCTAGCAAAGTGGAGAAAAGCACAGATGGCTGGATAGATGTCAGCGGAACATTAACCATAAAAAATGTATCTAAACTAATTACTTTGCGGGTAAATGTGATTCCGCAAGGCGAACAAATGCTTTTTATAACCGCTTTAAAAATAAATAGAAGAGATTACAAAGTAGGCGGCAGCAGCTGGACTTTGGCTGACGATTTAACTATCAATTTAAGAATTGTAAAATAGATTTTTTGAATAAATTTGTCAATCTTACGTTCCTCATATTTGCAATATTAAAGAAGGTTTTTTCATAAAACTATTAAATGCTACTAAAAATTAAATCTATCCTTCTGCATTTGCGGTTTCCTTTCAGTGTTTTTCTTTTGCCCGTATTTTTATTTGCATTATCAGACACAGCAATAAATGATTGGCAACCCATATTTGTTATATTCATAATCCTCCATGTAATTATTTATCCGTCTAGTAATGGATACAACAGCTTGATGGACAAGGACGAAGGCTATAGTATTGGCGGTTTAAAATCGCCACCAAAAGTGCCTAAAGAAATGCTTCTTGTCACCTTGGCATTAGACAGTTTAGGCTTATTGTTATTTTATATATATTTTCAAAATTTTATAGCTTTTGCTTTACTGCTTTTGTATATCATAGCCTCTCGTTTATATAGTAATCGCACTGTGAGGTTAAAAAAATATCCCATTGTAGGATTTTTAACCGTTGCCATTGTGCAAGGCGCAGTGGTTTATCTGCTGGTTTCTTACAGTTTCAATAATACTTTAGCTTTCAATTGGGCATTGGCACTCAAGCTAGGTATTAGTTTTTTATTGGTTGGCGCTGGCTATCCTTTAACCCAAGTTTATCAGCATGAACAAGATGGAAAAGATGGGGTAAAAACGATTAGTATGTTGTTGGGGATAAAAAATACTTTTAAATTTTCAAATATTCTATTTATGCTTTTGGGCGTTTTAATGGCCATCTATTTTATTTTTGTGAAAAACGAAATATATCAACTTTTAATATTCTTGATTTGTTTGCTGCCAGTTCTTCTTTTTTTCGTAAAATGGAAAACCAAAGTTTTTAAAAACCAATCAGAAGCAAATTTTGAAAACACTATGAAAATGAACATTACAGGTTCCGTATGTGTTAATATTTTCATTCTTATCATTATCATCCTTAACCAAATATACCATTGAGTTTCATTAGCCATATTAGTACAAAAACAGGCGATTACAGTGTTTCTCAATTGGAGATGCTGAATTATTTAGAAAAACATTATCAGGATGATTTTGGAGCAAGGAAATACAAAGCGCTGATGCGCGACAAATCCATAGAAACCAAGCATTCTGTTTTGCCCGATTTTCAGCCCGATGCAAAGGTATTTAAACTATTTAAGGAATATCATCAACCTACGACAGAGGAGCGGATGGCTGTTTATAAACATGAGGCATTAAAATTAAGTGCCCTGGTTTGTAAAAAAACGATTCTAAACGCAAAAATTAATATTAGCGAAATTACACACATTATTGCTATTTCTTGCACTGGGATGTATGCACCTGGACTAGAGATAGATTTAATGAGTGCTCTAAATTTGAACCAAAACACTCAAAGACATGCAATAAATTTCATGGGTTGTTATGCCGCATTTCATGGCTTTCGATTGGCAGACATGATTTGTAAAACCAACGAGAATGCTAAAGTTTTGATGGTAACTGTTGAATTGTGTTCTTTGCATTTCAACAACAAAACCAATGACGACAATTTATTGTCCACCTATCTTTTTTCGGATGGGGCTGCGGCTTGTTTGGTTTCTACTCAAAAACAAATTGGCCCTGCATTTGAAATTTTTGATTACCATTCTGTTTTAATTCCTGAAGGAAAGAAAGACATGGCTTGGGAATTAACAGCCCATGGTTTCGAGATGGTTCTTAGCAGAGAAGTGCCCAAACATATAGAAAGTAAAATTGATGAAGCTGCCAATCTGTTTTTTGCTAAAAACAATTTAAAAACCAATGAAATAAAACATTTTGCCATACATCCTGGTGGCAATAGTATTTTAAAAGCGTTTGAAAATGGATTGGGAATCAACAATGAGCAATTAAAAAATAGCTATGAAGTATTAAAAACTTGCGGAAATATGTCATCTAGCACCGTGCTTTTTGTTTTAGAAAAATATTTAGAAAATCCTGACGAGGGATGGGTATATTCAGCAGCTTTTGGACCCGGATTAAGTATAGAAAATGCTTTATTAAAACTAACAAAATAATGCCAAATTTTTCTGAAAGAAGCAGTTTGCAAGAGTTAATGGATTTTCCAATTGAAACAAAAGAGGAGCTGTTTTTAAACCTGCGAGAACTAGAGACAATTAACCGTTTGACAGGCGGTCCAAAACATGGATTTTCTGCGATAAAAAAACTGATTCTAGAAGCAGATAAACAAGAAATTCACATAGTTGACATCGGTTTCGGAGCTGGCGATATGCTACTTTATTTGCTAAAAAACCAACACCAATTTAATGTTAAAATAAATTTGTCTGGTGTTGATATTATGCCCGAAACACTTGAATACATTCAAAAACACCATTCTGAATTATTACATGCAGTTGACTTTCAGATTTGTGATTTTAATGATTGGTTTGCTAATAATCCAAAAGTAGATATCATTTCTGCCAATCTATTTTGTCATCATTTAACTGACAAACAGTTTGCTAATTTTTTGATTTTGTGTCAAAAACATGCAAAAGTTGGCACCGTAATTAACGACCTTTCTCGCGCACCCATCGCTTATTATGGCATTAAAATTTTGACAAACCTATTTTCGAAATCGCGATTTACACGCAACGATGCACCAATTTCAGTTTTAAGAGGATTTAAAATCAATGAATTGAAAACCTTTTTTCAAAAAATTGGCATCAAAAACTTTAAGATAACTTGGAAATGGGCTTTTAAAATTATAATGGTCATAAAACCATGAAAAAATATGATTTCATCGTTGTAGGTGGTGGTTTGGCGGGATTGTCATTTGCAATATTAAGTGCAAAAAAAGGCTATCAAACTTTGGTGATAGAAAAACAAAATTACCCACGCCAAAAAGTATGTGGAGAATATATAAGTAACGAATCTTTAGGCTTTATAAAGTCGTTGGGGCTGAATTTAGACATCTTAGGATTGCCCAATATCTCAAAATTTGTGTTGACGACCCAATACGGGCAAAAAGCAAAAACTAATTTAAAAATGGGTGGTTTTGGCATCAGTCGTTATTTATTAGACGAATTGTTATTTAAAAAAGCAGAACACCTCGGTGTTGAATTTATTTTAGAAACAAAGGTAAATACGATTGAAGAAAACGGACATTGCTTTAATGTTAAAACGAGCAACAATGAAACCTTCCAATGCCAATGGGCAATAGCTTCTTATGGTAGAATTTCGGGGATAGAAAAACAGAAACCAATTGCCAAAACTTTTATTGGAGTGAAATATCACATAGACAAAGGTCCTGCAAGCGACACAATAGAAATTCACAATTTCGAGGGTGGCTATTGTGGGATTTCTGAGGTTGAAAACGGGGCTTTTAATTTATGCTATTTAGCAAAAACAAGTGTTTATAAATCCTATGGAAACATCAAAGCTTTTGAGGAAAATATTCTTTCAAAAAACCCTTTTTTAAAAGAAAGATTGAAAGCCGAAAAACTGTTTGAACCTATTTTGACATCTCAAATTGCGTTTGGGACAAACTCTCCATCAAATTATCTTTTGCTAGGCGATGCGGCAGGATTTATCCCTCCAATAACAGGAAATGGAATGAGTTTAGCATTTCGTTCTGCCAATGAATTATTAGAAAATTTGGAGTTTGCAAATGGGTTTCCACAAGAAGCCAATTTACTAGAACGCAATAAAGATTACATTACAAATTATCTTACTGGAAGGGTAAATAAAGGTATTTTTCTTCAAAAGCTACTTTTTGTACCGAACAAAGCTTTTAATAAGACACTTTTGTGGACATTAATTAATGTGCCAGGATTGATGAAAATTTTAACCCAACAAGCTGTTGGCAAAACAATAAAACCTTAATATTAATTGGTAGGCGGAACTGGAATTTGGTCAGCTGGTGCAGCAGGCATTCCTTGATCAGGCGTTGGTGTCAAGTTCATTGTTGGGGCAGTACTTTTTGGTGCTTTTGCTTCAATCAATTCTTTGTTTTTAGACTCCGTAGTTGTTTTAGAACCGTTTGCTGTACTGGCCGCAATAGAAACAATTAAAATAATCGCTGCAAATACCCAAGTGTATTTTTCTACACTTTCAGATGTTTTTTGAACACCAAAAAGATTGTTTGCAGATGAGAAGTTTGAAGCCAAGCCTCCCCCTTTAGGGTTTTGGATTAAAACGATTCCAATCATAAGAATTCCGGTTACAGCTGCAATTATAATGTATAATGTAAACATGTTATTTTTGACTTTTTTTAATTTTTTTAATTAGGGATGCAAAGTAAGTCTTTTTTGATGGATATTGCAAAATTAATTTTTCATACACTTGCAGTGCCATTTCGTAGTTGCCATTGTCTTGATACATGATGGCTAAAGTTTCTGTAGCAAAATCTAATTCTAGCACTTCGCTCTTCTTTGCCATATTTTCGGCACTAAAAAACTCTTTTTTAGGACGCGCAATACTTGGGTTTTTAGAAATAAAAGACTCAATAATGTCTAAATTACTTGGTTTTATTGGCTCAGCAATTTCTTCTTCAGTTTTTTGAGTTTCAAGTTTGGGCTGTTTCAACCAACTAAAAAAGTCTTTTTCAGAACTAATTAATTCTTGGGGTTCTTCCTCATTTTCAGGACTTATAACAGCTTTTTCGATATTGTAAATTGGTTGTTTCCTTAAATTTAAAAGGGCCTCCAATTTTTTAGAACTTTCAATTTCTTCTTGCGACAGTTCCAAATCACTTTCTTTATCTTCATAAATTACAGATTCTTTAGATTCATCATTTGTAACTTTTTTCGTTTCTATGGTATCATCCTCTAAAATAAAACTTTTTGAAAAAGAAAATTCAACAAGGCTTTCTTCTAACTCTTTTGGCGATTCTGATTGAATGTCAACAAGGGGTTCTGTGGTTTCTAAAACATCTTCATTTTGGGCCAAATTTATTTCTGGCAAATCTTCTTTAATTACATTTGAGGTTACAACTTGTTCATTTTCAAGTTCTAACACCTTGTTTTCCGTGTTTTTAAACTCTGAATCCTGGTTTTCTATCAATGCCTTTGGCAATTCATCATTATTTAAATCTTTTTCAAAAATATTTTCTAATACTGGTTCTGAAATGTCTTCATTCTCGGCTATAGCAATTTCATGATGTGTATTTTCCTCAGCAACAAAATCTTTTAAAAACTCATTAATATCTGTTATTACCTCATTTCCTGAATTTATTTTTTCTTCAAAAACCGTTTTAATTTCAACTATTCCTTCTTCTATTATTTTGGGTTCTGTTTCATCAGAAACGTTGGCTTCTGTTTCTATTTCTTTGTTTTCTAATTTAAATTCATCTAATTCATTTTCACTGATTACCTCTATTTCATTTACCAAATCGACTGGTATTTCTTCAAGCAAAATTTCTTCAATTGAATATTCAAGTTCTTCAGCCTTGTTTGACTCCTGTTTAAAATCTTCTACAAAAACATTCTTTATAGGCACAAGTTCTTCGTTAGACCCAAGAATTTCCTTTATTTCTGGTATATTTTCGGCATTTGTTTTTCCATTTATGTAATAATAAAGTGCTTTTCTGTCATCAATTCTCAGAGCGGCTTTCTGCAAATAATCCTCATGCAAAGCATCCTGTTTTAAATAATAATATTTAGCTAAAACGATATACGGAATATGAAAATAAGGATAAGTTTCAATTAAATTTTCAATGGCTTTTACATCCTCTTGAGTCATTAAACTCAAATTATGATAGATTGCATATAGTCTTTTAGAATTCATTAGCATACTACCACTTTAGGGCTATTCTATTAAAAATTGCTTGTACAATTTGTCTGCTCACCTCTTCGCTCAACGCATTTTCTAAAGATTGAAAATTGTCTGTTGCATTAAATTCCTGAAAATTAGAAAATTCTTCTGTAAAATTCATTTCTTTATGTTTAGGACTTTCAAAAACCACTTTAACCCGCATTACAAATCTGTTTCTGGCCGAACCCGTTGCGGAATTTGTTGCTGCAATCTCTGTTTTATAATCTACAATTGATCCCGAAACTTTAAAATCGCCATTTTCTGGCACCAAAGCCAAAGAAGTTTCTCGGATAAATTTATCCTTCAACAGCTCTGTGAACTTTTGGCTTAAATTTGGATTCACCATTTGTGCTTGATTATTGAAAAATGCAACACTTATGTTTTTTACATCGGGCGGAATATTAATACCCGAAAGGCTGTATTTGCATGATTTGCAGCCTGCCAACATAAATAAAATCAATGTGTAAAATATTGTTTTCTTCATTTTAAAACTCCTCCAAATTATATTGTTTTATTTTTCTATACAAGGTGCGTTCAGAGATGCCCAACTCCTTGGCAGCCCTGTTTCTTTTTCCTTTATTTCTTTGCAATGATTTTTTTATCATTTCCAATTCTTTGTCTGCAATCGTAAGTCCCGAAATGGCTTGCTCCTCCAAATGATGCACTTCAAAAAAATTTGATTTACCCGAAGTTTGGGGAGGTATTAGCACAGGTTTGTTGGTAGAAAACGACTTGTTTTCAAAATCTGTCTCATTGTATAAAACATTGTTTATTTCATCTTTATGGTTTCTAATAAATTCATCTTTATTGCCATTATTTTCAATCAGTCCCATTACAATGCGCTTTAAATCGCTTACATCTTTTTTCATTTCAATCAAAACCTTGTAAAAAATGTCGCGTTCGCTAAATCCTTGGTTATTGTTTTGATAATCTGCTTGACTAACGGACTGAGGCAAATGGTTGGTTTGTGGCAAATAATAGCTTAAAATATCGGCCTCTATGGGGTTGTGTTCTGTTTCTAAAACACAAATCTGCTCGGTTACATTTTTTAACTGGCGAATGTTTCCAGGCCATGGATAATTGGCTAACATATATTGAGCATCCTCGCTCAATTGCACCAAAGGCGCGTGATTTTTTTCTGCAAAAATACTGGCGAATTTTCTAAACAAAAGGTAAATATCCTCTTTTCGCTCGCTTAATTTGGGCACCCGAATTGGCACAGTTGCCAAACGGTAATATAAATCCTCTCTAAATTTTCCTTGGTGCGCCCTTTCTAATAAATCTCTGTTGGAAGCCGCAATCACTCTGACATTGGTTTTCATCACCTTAGATGAACCTACTTTTATGTATTCTCCGTTTTCTAAAACACGCAATAAGCGCGCTTGTGTACCTAAAGGCAGCTCACCAACTTCATCTAAAAAAATGGTGCCTCCATTCACCGCCTCAAAATAGCCTTTTCTGGCTTCTGTAGCGCCTGTAAATGAGCCTTTTTCATGTCCAAATAGTTCTGAATCAATAGTTCCTTCAGGAATTGCGCCACAATTTACGGCTATGAAGTTTGCATGTTTTCTTAAACTAAAAGCGTGAATAATTTTTGAAAAAGACTCTTTTCCTACCCCGCTTTCACCATTTATTAAAACACTCATGTCTGTTGGTGCAACCTTAATGGCCGTTTCCAGAGCATGGTTCAAAGCAGGCGAATTGCCCACTATCTCGAATCTGTTTTTTATTGTTTGTAAATTACTCATTCTTCAATGCTCCTTCCTATTAAAGTTGTTGTTGTTGATTTTTCGATAATTACATTCACAAAATCGCCAATTTTATGGTTTCCCTTCGGAAACACAATTTTGTTGTTTTGGTCGTTTCGCCCACTCAAATCGTCTTTGCTTTTTTTAGAAAAATTGTCGGCCAACACCCTGTGCACTTTTCCAATTTGGCTGCTATTATTTACCGCAGAAATTTTATTTTGCAAATCAATAATCTCTGAAAGCCTGCGAGATTTATCCTCCTCAGAAACATTGTCTTCCATTTTCTTTTGCGCAAGTGTACCCGGTCTTTCGCTGTATTTGTACATAAAACTGAAAATAAACTTACTAATTTCCATCAGGCTTAAAGTTTCTTGATGATCGGCCTCTGTCTCGTTGCAAAACCCAGAAATAATATCGCAACTGATGCTGCATTCGGGCATAATTTCTTTGATTCGGCTAACCTTGCCCAAATACCACTCTCGGGTATAGGTTCTGTTCATTTCATCCAACACCTTGCTGCTTCCGCTTTGGGCGGGCAGGTGAATGTGTTTACAAATATTATCGTACTTTTTCATTGTAAAAAGCACATCATCTGTAATGTCTTTTGGGTGTGAGGTGCTAAACCGAACCCTCATTTCAGGGTTTATCAAAGCCACCATTTCTAGCAATTGTGCAAAATTCACACTTTCTTCTTTTTGCTGCTCGCTTGCGTTTTTAAAATCCAACTTTGCCCCTCCGCCAAACCATAAATAGCTGTCTACATTCTGGCCCAAAAGCGTGATTTCCTTATAACCTGTTTGGCTCAAAACTCTCACTTCATCTACAATTGTTTGTGGTTCTCTGCTGCGCTCTCGTCCTCTTGTAAAAGGCACCACGCAAAAAGAACACATATTATCGCAGCCACGCATAATACTCACATAAGCCGAAACACCATTGGTGTTTAAACGCATTGGCGAAATTTCCGCATAAGTTTCCTCTCTACTAAGCAAAACATTTATGGCCTTTGAGCCAGTTTCTACCTCAGCCACAAGCTTAGGCAAATCTCTGTATGAATCTGGGCCAGCAACAATATCCACCAACTTTTCTTCTTCCAAAAGTTTGGTTTTTAACCGCTCGGCCATGCAACCCAAAACACCAATGATTAAATCAGAATTTTGTCTTTTGTTGTTGCGCAAATGTTTCAGCCGCTCTCTAATCTTTTGTTCCGCATTGTCTCTAATGGCACATGTATTGATAAAAATAACATCTGCCTCAAACTCATTTTTGGTATATTCAAAACCATTGTCCATCATAATAGAACCAACAATTTCGGAATCACTAAAATTCATAGCGCAGCCATAACTCTCTATATATAGCTGCCTTTTGGCAGGCTGCAATGTTTCTGCATTTTGGGTTTTAAGTTTAGTGTCAAACATAAATTATGTGCAAAAGTACGATAAAAACATGACAAATTGGCGCAAAAATTGTTGTTGGTTAATACGCAGTAAAAAAATGGCTTATAAACAAAAAAGAGAGACTTGAAATGTGTCTCTCTTTTTTTAAGATTATTTTTATAAACCTGAAACTAATGTTTGCTGGCGCAGGTTTCTCCGCACTATTTCATGCAGGCTTCTTTATTTGTGCATTTTTTTTTGCAAGATGTAATACAAGCGCTTATGAATTTACCCTTTTAGTTATACATGCTCATGCACTTAGCTTTTTCTTCGGTTGAGCAGCCTTTTTCGTCACACATTTTTGCGCATTCTTCTTTGCTCATTTTGCTGCATTCTGAAAGGTCGCATTTTGACGCTGTTTCTGAACCACAAGCAGATTTTTCTTCATTGTCATCGCTTTCTGCGCAACATGAAGCCGAAGCTTTTTCTTTTTCATCTGAACAGCAAGACATTTCTGTTTTATCTTTTTTGTAACTGTTGTCACCACTGCCTGCACCTACAGCAATATATGGCGCAATTACTAAAGAAACGATACTCATTAGTTTAATTAAAATATTCATTGACGGACCCGAAGTGTCTTTGAAAGGGTCGCCAACTGTGTCGCCAGTAACGGATGCTTTGTGTGGCTCAGATTTTTTGTAATACATTTCACCATCAATTTCAACGCCTTTTTCAAATGATTTTTTTGCATTGTCCCAAGCGCCTCCTGCATTGTTTTGGAAAATACCCATTAATACACCCGAAACGGTAACGCCTGCTAACAATCCTCCTAAAACTTCTGGTCCGAAAACGAAACCAACAATTATAGGTGAAAGTAGTGCTATTGCTCCAGGCAGCATCATTTCTCTAATTGAGGCTTTGGTAGATATTTCTACACATTTTTCATATTCTGGTTTGGCTTTATATTCCATTATACCTGGAATTTCTCTAAACTGTCTTCTAACTTCTTGAACCATATCCATGGCGGCTCTTCCAACTGCAGCAATTGCTAAAGCAGAAAATATGAATGGTATCATAGCCCCTACAAATAAACCTGCCAATACATTTGCTTTGTAAATATCAATAGCATCGATACCTGCAACACCAACAAAGGCCGCAAACAAAGCCAAAGCAGTTAGAGCCGCAGATGCAATTGCAAATCCTTTTCCTGCAGCAGCAGTGGTGTTTCCAACAGCGTCTAAATTGTCTGTTCTTTCTCTTACCTCTGGCGGCAATTGGCTCATTTCAGCTATTCCGCCCGCGTTGTCGGCAATTGGTCCAAAAGCATCAATTGCTAATTGCATAGCCGTTGTTGCCATCATACCCGCAGCAGCGATTGCTACGCCATATAAACCTGCAAAATGGAAAGAAGCCATAATACCGGCTGCTAAAACCAAAATTGGAATAACCGTAGATTTCATTCCAACTGCTAATCCACCAATAATATTTGTCGCGTGTCCGGTTGCTGATTGTCTAATAATTGATTGCACTGGTCCTTTGCCCATTGCGGTGTAGTATTCTGTAACAATACTCATGATTGCGCCAACTACTAAACCTACCATAATAGCAAAGAAAACATCTAAGTTTGAAAATGTAACACCTCTGATGATCATCGTTTCTGGCATCATATACATTACCAAAAGATAAGAAGCAATTGCAGTTAAAACTATTGAAGACCAGTTGCCAAGGTTTAAAGCGTTTTGAACACTTGATTTTTCGCCAGATATTCTAACAAAGAAAGTGCCTATAATTGAGAATATAATTCCCAAACCTGCTAATACCATTGGTAATAAAATTGGAGAAAATCCATTCAACCCATCAATTGATACATTGTTTAATTTATCGATAACAACTTCTTGCCCAAGCACCATGGTTGCTAAAATTGTAGCCACATAAGAACCGAACAAATCGGCACCCATACCTGCCACATCGCCCACATTGTCGCCCACATTGTCTGCAATTGTTGCTGGATTTCTAACATCGTCCTCAGGAATGCCTGCTTCTACTTTTCCTACTAAATCTGCACCCACATCTGCTGCTTTTGTATAAATTCCTCCACCAACTCTAGCAAACAATGCAATAGACTCGGCACCTAATGAAAATCCTGTTAAAACTTCGATAGCAGTTTTCATTTGGGTGCTATCTACATCAACAACATTAAATATTTTTAAGAAAACAATAAACAAACCACCAAGACCAAATACTGCCAAACCAGCTACGCCAAGTCCCATAACGGTTCCGCCCGTAAAAGATACTTTTAGGGCTTGTTTCAAACTTGTTCTAGCCGCTTGCGTTGTTCTAACATTAGCTTTTGTTGCTACTTTCATGCCAATATATCCTGCAAACGCAGAAAAAACAGCGCCAATAATAAAGGCAATTGAAATGATCCAACTAGAATGAATTTCTCTTCCATTAAAAGAAGAAATACTTCCAGAATAGGCTAATAATGCAGCTGCAAAAACCACAAATATGCCTAAAACCTTCCATTCAGCTTTTAAGAAAGCCATTGCACCTTTGGCAATATAGCCAGCTAATTCTTGCATGTTTTCATCCCCTGCATCTTGTTTGCTTACCCAGGCCGACTTAACTGCCATTACTAATAGTCCAACTATTCCAAGAATAGGAACTAACATTAAGAAAAAATTATAGTTATTCATAAAACTTTGTGTTTTTAAATTTAAGGGTGCAAATGTAATCAAATACAACTAATTTTCATAATGCACATATTTAACATGAATTTAATCGTGTTTTAATATTACAGATTACCTTAATTTTGCACCCATGAACGAACAAGAATACAGCAATGGATTTGATGAAATTTTGCAAATGGACATTAAACAAGTCCCATATAACGACACATCTTACCTAGAATATACAAAATTGAACAAAAGCCGTTTTAATCGTTGGATAAAAACTGGTATGCTTTTACAGCAAAATATTTTGCAGCTAAAAAATATAAATAAACAGCAAAATTGGGTGTTAATAACTGAACATTGGTGTGGCGATGCTGCGCATATTGTCCCATTTATTATAAAATTAGCAGCCATCAATCCACTTATTAATTTAGAAATTCAATTGAGAGACAGCAATTCAGAAATTGAAAATTACTTAACAAATGGAGGAAAATCTATTCCTATTTTAATTATAAGGGATGAAAACAAAAAAGACATTGTAGTTTGGGGTCCTAGGCCAAAAGAGTGTCAATTTTTGTATTTGGAGATGAAAAAAGATAATATTGAACTAAACGAACAGAAAATACAATTGCAAAACTGGTATAACCATGACAATGGTGTTTCTATTCAAAATGAAATTTGCGCCTTATTGCCTCTAACTTAAATCAAATTCCTAACAATATTTTCTAAACAAAAAAGGAGTGATTGCTATACAATCACTCCTTTTTTAATAAGCTTTATCTTTTTGATTATAACACTTGATCAACGGGAGTATATGTTAAATTAAAGGCATCTGAAACACCTTTGTAAACAACTTTACCTTCAACAATGTTTAATCCTAATTTCATTTCGTTGTTAGACTTGCAAGCCTCTTTCCATCCTTGGTTTGCCAACTGAACAGCATACGGCAAAGTGGCATTTGTGAGCGCAAGTGTTGAAGTATAAGGCACAGCACCTGGCATGTTTGCCACGCAATAATGTATTACATCGTCAACAACATAAGTTGGTTCAGCGTGGGTCGTTGGTTTGGTAGTTTCAAAACATCCACCTTGGTCAACAGCTACATCAACAATAACAGAGCCTTTTTTCATTGTGTGCAACATATCTTTGGTTATTAAATGTGGTGCTTTTGCTCCAGGAATTAATACGCCACCAATTACCAAATCAGCGGTTTTGATTGCTGCTTTTATGTTGTATGAGTTGCTAAACATTGTTGTAACATTGGCTGGCATAATGTCATCCAATTGTCTTAGTCTAGGAATAGAAATATCCATAATAGTTACTTGTGCACCCAATCCAGCGGCCATTTTTGCCGCTTGAGTGCCCACAATGCCACCGCCTAAAACCAAAACTTCAGCTGGCTTGACACCAGGAACACCGCCAAGCAAAACGCCTAATCCTCCCATTGGTTTTTCTAGAAATTTAGCCCCTTGCTGAATGCTCATTCTGCCTGCAACCTCGCTCATTGGGACCAATAATGGCAGCGAACGGTCTGCTTTTTCAACAGTTTCGTAAGCCAAACAAATAGATCCATTTGCAATCATAGCGTGCGTTAATGGCTCATAACTTGCAAAGTGGAAATAAGTGAATAATAATTGACCCTTTTTAATCAATTTATATTCGCTCTCTATTGGTTCTTTAACTTTTACAATCATCTCTGCAATTTCATAAACTGCTTCAATAGTTGGTAAAATTTTCGCACCAGCTTCAGAATATGCTTCATCACTAAATCCACTTCCGTTTCCGGCTGTGTGTTGAACATAAACAGTGTGTCCGTGTCTAACAAATTCGCTAACGCCTGCTGGGGTTACTGCAACTCTGTTCTCATTGTTTTTAATCTCTTTTGGAACTCCGATAATCATGATATTATTATTTAATTATTTTAAAATTTTTGTGCAAAAGTAAATCTTAATTTTTGCTTTAAAAAATTAAAAATTACAATAATTTTTGCCTAAAACTTAATTCAAGATTTTGATGCCTGTTGCTTCAAATCCTATAGTTATTGCTGGAGAAACAAATTTTTTCTTTGCCTCTTCTAAAGTCATGCTTTTGGCATCGTCCACAGCTTCGTGAATTTGCTGCTTTATGCTTGTTGTATCACTATAAAAACTGCCATTGGCAATTACTTTTTTGCCAGCCAAATCTTTGTGCATCAAAAATTTATGCCCAAAATCAATGGTTTGAGTACCATTTGCACCCTTCAAATCGAACCAACAGCCTTTACTTTGACAAACGCATTCTATTTCTCCATTAATTTGCGCATCGGCTTCCCCTTTTTCGTTGTAATTTTTTAGTGCATTTTCTAATGTTAAAGTGTTTTCTTCTTTAAAGGCAGAGCCATAATAACCGTCAACCAAAGTTGCTGTCAGCTTGTCTTCTTGCTAACATTCATCAGATTCCTCTGTTATGGATTTGTCGTTTTTTTGTGCATTATTGCAAGCGCTAATGGCTGCCATTACAAAAATGCTTGCTAAAATATTTTTTAAATTCATGCCACAAAAGTAATCAACTTTTTGATTGTTTTCACACATTTAGAATCCACAAAACTTTTGCAAACATGGTTTCCTTCATAAAAGATTTATTTTTTATTTTTCTATCAAATAAAGACTTGCTTTTTCTACCTTTTGCACCTTGGTGCCATCCTCAAGTTTAAAATTGATAGCTTCATAAGGTGCAACAATTACCTCATCGCCCACTTTCAAACCTTCTTTTATGTGAATGTATTTTGTGTCTTGAATACCAGTTTTTACCACTTTTTTAACCACTGTGCCGTTAGAGAATAAGAAAACCACTTCTTCTTTCTCTGTTGCATTGTCTTTTTTCTCTTTTAAAGTAATCGCACTCACATCAACCCCAATAATCTTGTTTTGATAATTGGTATAAATATGCACAGTTGCACTCATGCCTGGCCTAAAAGGCATTTTACCTTTATATTCTGTTACCAAACTTCTATAAGAGGATTCCAACATAAGCACCTTCACCTCAAATTTGCTCACTTGGTCTGTGGCACTTGCTACCAAACTATTTTTTGCGCTGTTGGCAACCTGCGTAACAATGCCTTTAAATATTTTGGCAGGAAAAGCATTTACCTCAATGCCTGCTGTGTCGCCAACTTCTATTCTAACAACATCGTTTTCGTTTACCTCCACTCTTACCTCCATGCGGCTGAGTTTTGAAATACGCATCATTTCTGTACCGGCCATTTGGGCTGTGCCCACCACTCTTTCGCCTTTTTTGCTAACCAAGCCTGTAATAATACCGCTTTCTGGCGCAAAAACATTGGTACGGTTATAGGTTTTGCCCGCTTGGCTAACGGTTGCTTTTACGGATTCTGAATTATATTGCGAAGCTAAAACCTGTTTTTCTGAAGCCTCAAAATCTGCTTTTGCCATTAAATATTGCGCTTCTGAAGTGTTAAACTCTTGCTTACTGATTACTTTTTCGTCAAACAGTTTTTTTTGCATTTCAAAATTTCTTTTCTGCAATTCAAAGTTCGATTTTGCTCGGCTCAGCTGTGCTTGTACACTTGCCACATTTGCTTTTGCATTGTTCAATCCTGCTTGGGCTTGTTCCAATTGGGTTTGATAAATATCTGGATTAATGCGTGCCAACAATTGCCCTTTTGAAACAGAGTCGCCTTCGGCTACCAATAGTTCAATAATCTCTCCGCTCACATCGGGACTAATTTTTACCTCGCTTTCTGGATACATGGTGCCACTGGCCGAAATTTCTTCCACTATGGTTTGCAACGCTACTTTTTCTGTGGCTATTTTAATCCCTTTTTTATCTTTTTTAGAAAGAATACCAACGATGATTAATATAACAATGATGCTGCCTAAAATGATATATAGTTTTTTGTTTTTCATGAAATGTGTTAAAGTGAAATTGTATTGTTTTTATAAAAAGAAAGAATTAATGCTCGAAAAATTAAATCGTATTTTGCTTGAATTTCATTTGAAACCGCCATGTTGTAATTGTTTTTAGATTGAATCACATCAAATGAATTGGAAACCCCGGCATCAAATCTTTTTTGAATGTAATCTAAACTTGTTTTTTGTGCAGAAACACTGTTTTGTGTGGCTTTATATTTTAGTTTGGCGGCTTCGTAATTGTTGTGGGCGTTGCTAATTTCGGTTAATAAGGCATTCTGCACTTGGGTCAAATTTATTTGCGCAATGTCTTGGTTTATTTTTGCCATTTGAATTTGGTTTTGAACCAGAAACCCCGAAAACAAGTTCCATGAGAAATTAAATCCAGCCGACTGCCCCAAATTTTCCTTTAATTGTTTGGCAAACGAAATGGTTTCGGTTTGGTAGGCATAGGTAGGTCGCAAAACCCTCTCGTTGCTTGTTTCCGTAAGCCCAATGGGTTCTGCCCCTGTGATAACAATATTGGTTATGTTTTTTGCATTTTGAGAAAACACTGTATTAAGGCTTGCATACACGGCAATGGTTGGCGACATTAGTCCTTTTGTAACCTTGGTTTGCATGGCGCTTGCCTCTGCCTGCGCTATGGCGGACTGAATCTGTGGCATACTTGCAACGGCCGAAATATATAAATCGTTGATAGAATATTGGTTGTCTAGCACATCGTCAGAAAAACTTGGCACTATGGGTTCTATATCTTCCGAAACCGGCATTTGCATAATAAATTTAAGAGTTATAATGGCTGCCCGCTTAGCGTTTTGTGCGTTCACTAGGTTTAATTCCTCATTTGCCAATTGTGCTTTTTGGGTTAGCAAAACGGTTAAATCACTGCTGCCCACAGCCACCATTTTTTCTGCTCTTTCTATGTTTTTAGTGGTGGTTTCTTTTTGCAACTCTGCATTTTTTATCAATTCAGTATTTTGTATCACCTGCAAAAAAGCCGAAGCCACATTCAGTGCTATTTGATTTTTTATTTGAGCTAAATTATCTTGAGCGGCCGCTTTCAGCAGCTCATTTTGTTTGATACTATTTTGATTTTGAAACCCATTAAAAAGTACCAAACTGGCGTTCAATCCGGCATTGTTAGACCTAATGGTTTGGTTCACAAATGTGTTCGAAAACCTATCGATACTCCGGCCAAATTGATAATGTTGCCCAATGCTGGTGGACAAAGTGGGTAGCAAATTGGTTTTGGCTTGCTTCACATTTATAGCGCTTGTTTTCAAATTCAAAGCCGATTGCTTAATCTCTAAATTATTGAGCATTGCGTATTCAACACACTGATTGAGAGTTAGTTGGGTTTGAGAATGCAGCAGCGTTGTATAAAATAGAATGGTAAAAAGGAAACCTAATTTCATAGCGTGTTTTTTTAAAAAATGTTGCCAAATTTAAGTATAAACCTTCAAGGGTTTGCAAAGCTATCGATAAATAAAAAGGATAACCGACAAAGAATGGTTATTAGTTAATGCTGGATTAGATAATAATTGTTAGTTATTTTTAAATAGTTATTTGTATATACCCTTAACAATTAACCAATATCATACAAGTAATAAATTAACATAAACTATTTGATAACTTCATTTGAAAACAAAGTAATGGTAACATTGCCGCAGCAATTTTGCACCATACAAATACAACAAATGAAAAAGAAAATTTTTACTTTAATCGCAACAGGTATGGCTGCATTTTCGAGCCATGCGCAAACCCCTTTTCCTATCAGCATTGACACAGCTTGGTCTGTAAAAACAGTGTGGATGCCAAAATCGCCACTTAAACAACAAGTTATTTTTGTTGGCGGTGTAGATACAGTGCAAACAACTGCCACTTATGGCAACCCAGCAGGAAAATCTCCTGCTAAACAATGGCATGATTACATTGCATTTGTAAAAGCTGGTGCCAATACTAACGGCATATTAGGCAATGTGATTGTTAACCATGAAATGACTATTAAAGACCCTAAAATTGGCGATGGTGGCGGAATGACAATGTTTAAATTAAAAAGAACCACAGGTAATCAACTAGAAGTAGTGGATCAAACTTTAACAGATGGCAGAAAAGGAAAGTTTTTTAATGTTGATTTTGTAAATACAGTTGGCGAAACTGGCATGAATTGCGGTGGAATTTCAACACCATCTGGAAGAATTTGGACTGCAGAAGAGTGGATGCAGAGAAGCAACGGACAAATTTTCAACAATGGCAATAATTTTACAGATACTACTGATTTTGTTATAGGAACTACTACACCCGCTGGTTTTCCAGCATTTAATGGCAGAACTATTAAAAGGTTCCAAAATTTAAATTGGATGGTGGAAATAGATCCAAATAATGCAAAAGCTATCAGAAAACAATACAATTGGGGAAGAGCTGGTTGGGAAGGTGGAGTAATTATGTCTGACAACAAAACAGTATATTTATTTGAAGATGCTTCTCCTGGAATACTTGCTAAATTTGTGGCAACAACAGCTAACGATTTTACAACTGGTCAATTATATGTTTACAAACAAGATGCACCTACAAAATGGATAACCATTGAGAATAATTTAGATACTTTAATACAATTAAACACTGTTGCTATCAGAAGAGGTGCTTCTATGTTTAACAGATTGGAATGGGGACAACAATTAAATGGTAAAATTTACATTTGCGAAACAGGTAGAGATGCTTTTTCTTATAGTTCTGGAAATGCAAGATACGGTGTAGTAGGTCAAGGATTAATTGATGGATATAAAACAAGATTTAGAATATTAAGAGGCTCAAGCTTTACGGGTACAGATGCTCAAGCTGCTGACTCTGTAAGGACTGGTAAATTTAATGATTATTATGGCAGAGTTATAGAATTCGACCCGGCGACAAACCTAGTTCGTTCATACATAGAAGGTGGTCCTTTGTCTCCGGCTTCTATTTCTCAAAACAGATTTGCTTATCCTGCTATTCACTTATCAAATCCTGATGGTATTGATTTTATGAAATTGGCGGGTAAAGATTATATGATTATTCAAGAAGATTTGAATGGAATAAATTGGAACAGAATGCCAGCAGGAATAACGCAAACGAATTGTGAAACATACTTGTTAGACATGTCAATTACTAATCCAACATTCAATGATTTAATTAGAATTACAGCTTGCCCTCCTGGTGCAGAAATTACCGGGGCTGTTATGATAGATGAAAATACAATGTTATTGAATTCTCAACATCCAAGTACTTCAAACACTTTTCCTTATAACAACTCTTTAACTTATGCTATTTCTGGATTTAAAGTTAATTCTACAAATATCATTAATCAATTAAAAGAAGAAAGCAATGTATTTTCTGTTTATCCAAATCCTACATCTAGAGAATTACAATTCAATCAAACAACTGATGTGGCTATCTATAATACACAAGGGCAAAGAATTAAAGTTGCTAGAGCGGTTAATATGATAAATATTGAAGATTTATCATCTGGTGTTTATTTTATTAGAAATGCAGAAGGATTAACACAAAAATTTATTGTTGAATAACCTCTATTAAATAACTATAAAAACACATTTTAAAGAACCGATGCGAAAGTATCGGTTCTTTTTTCGGTAAATAATAAATCATGTATAAACTTAAGATTATAATTGCACTTTTAGGATTTTTGTTAGCATTATCTGCTTTCAAAAACGGTGATTCTGCTATTGAAACTATTAGAAAAAACGACAACAAAAGGTTTGAAAATTTTAAACAAAGTATTGGGCAATTGAAAGCAGATGTACAGCTTTTTGAAGCCAAAAAGACTGATTTCCCTCGTGTCATAAACTCTTATTTTAAATTAAGAAAATCATATAAAGAGTGGGAATATTTAGCAGAATATTATGACCCTGTTTTTATCAAAGAAAATATCAATGGGGCACCATTGCCCAAATTGGAACAAAATAGTTTTGGAGCCAATGTAATAGAACCAAAAGGTTTGCAGGTTTTAGATGAATTATTTTTTGATGATTCAGCACAATTTAAAACAGAAGATTTTAAGTTTCAATTAAATTTTATGTTGAGCCAAGTTAATCAATTGTCTTTACCCGAAATATTTTCTAGGGATATATTTATTGCTGCCAGAGTAGAGCTTATTAGAATTACTACATTTGGTATTACAGGTTTTGATACTCCTGGCTCTGCAAGTGGCATTCAAGATGCTTTGGCCGGTTTTGAAGCCATGAATATTGATTTAAAACTATTTCAATCTGAAATAGAAAAGAAAAACAAATCATTGAGCGATTCTGTTTTTGAAACCTTAGGTAAAGGTATTCTTTATTTAAAAAACAATCAAAATTTTGAAACATTTAATCGGTATAATTTTTTAACACAAATTATCAATCCACTATACAAAAACTTACTCTCTGCACATTTGGCATTGGAACTGGAGCTTCCTTCAGAAATAAACAGCAAACTTCAGGCGTTTAATTATTTGTCTAACAACTTATTTGCCAGCAATTTTTTGAATGCCGATTACTACATCAATGTGCCTCAACAATTCATTAATTCTAATACTAAAACACTTGGACAACTTTTGTTTTTCGACCCCATTTTGTCTGCAAACAATCAGCGTTCATGTGCAAGTTGTCACAATCCCGAAAAAGGTTTTACAGACCAATTGGCAACGAGTTTAGCTTATAATTTCGAAGGCCACTTAAGTAGAAATTCTCCAACGCTCATCAATTCGGTGTTCAGCGACCGCTATTTCCACGATTTAAGGGCACATAACCTTACCGACCAAATGGAACATGTAATTTCTAACAGTTCGGAATTCAACACCAATTGGAATGATATTTTAGACAAAATTAATCAAAGCAGTGAATACAAACGCTTGTATAGCGATGCTTTTCTGACAGACACCAATGCGGCAGTGAGTATTCAAAACACGCAATTTGCAATGAGTGTATATGTGAGTTCATTGATAGGATTAAATTCTAAATTTGACCAAATGATTGCCAATCCTAAACAAATAATTGCCCCAAATGAGCAAAATATAATAGCTGGTTTTAATTTATTTATGGGCAAGGCCGCTTGTGGCACTTGTCATTTTGCTCCTGTTTTTAATGGCAGTGTGCCACCTTTTTATATCGAATCAGAATCGGAAGTGTTGGGTGTGTCAGAAAATCCACATCAAAAAAAACAAGTTTTGGGCAAAGACAAAGGCAGAGGGAGCGCATTATTAAAGGAACAAGTGCCTTTTTATGAGTATTCGTTTAAAACCCCTACGGTTAGAAATATTGCAATTACACAACCCTACATGCACAACGGGGCTTATAAAACCCTTGATGAAGTGATGACCTTTTACAACAATGGCGGTGGTGCCGGTGTAGGTTTATATTTAGAATATCAAACCTTAGGCGCAGACAAATTAAACTTAAATAAAAAAGAAATATCGCAAATAATTGCGTTTATGAAAAGTCTTTCTGATACAAGTTTCTTAAATAAAACACCGCAAAAACTACCAATAATCAACAATACAAAATTGAATACAAGAATAATTGGTGGTAATTATTAAATTACGTGGTATATTTAGAATTTTAGAAAAAGTTTTATTTTACTGAAAAATTGGGTTAGATTAATTTATAAAAGTTTAAAAAAAATGTATGTTTTAAAATTATTTTAAAGAATTAAAAATGAAAAAAATAATGATTTCTATTGTAGTTTTAATTAAATTATTGAGTGCTTGTGTAAAAGATGAAAAAAAAGACAACAAAGAAGATTTATGTGCAACAAAAAATTTAGATTTTACAGTAAATATTGAAGATGCTAGTAAATGTATCAACAATGGCGAGATAACAATTAATGCAATAGGCTCTATAGGTTTTACTTATCAATTGTCGTCAAGAGCATTTCAAAATATTAATACCATTCAGAATTTGGCTGCTGGCATATATAATATTACAGTGAAGGATATTGATGGGTGTGAAAAAACAAAAGCAATAACATTAAAAGAAATAGGAGCAGTTGGAGATAAATTTAAAGAAGTAAAAGCATTGATGGCTCAAAAATGTGCAATTTCAGGCTGCCATGCTGTTAATGGGGCTGTGCCTAATCCTTTTTATACCGATTGTTTAACAGTGGAAAGAGGAATAATGATGAAATTTAAATCTGTGGATAATAATATGGGTCATCTGTCAAGCGTAGAAAAATCGATAATTACCAAATGGCTAAATGCGGGTGGTAGATATTCGGATTAATTAAATTTTAAGTCAATTGTTTTCCCAATTTTAATTAGTTTTTTTATGGTTGATAATAATTATTTTCCATGTTTTTTTGTCAAATTTAGAATTGCAGGTATAAACCAATAAATTGGTTTTCAACATTTTATTTTAAATTTTTAACAAATCTATCCATCAAATTGGTTAAAATGTGGGGCGAGTAATTAACATATTTACAGCCGTTTTTAGTTTCCGCTTGGTATAAAAATAAAATCAAAAATCGAAATTCAACAAATAGAAAACACTTAGCCGAGACCGGTACCAAGCAGGCAGCAAGACTAAAAGCGTAGAGCAGGACGAAGTTTCTTAATTTCCTAAAACCGACAAACACACCAATTTTTCCCCGTCTGCTCAAAGCTTCGGAATTATTATTTTTTTGTTTTGAAAAAAAACATTTGTTTTTGAATAAAATCTAAACTTAATTGCACAATATTGAACGAGGAAAAAAATATAATGAAAATCATAGACATTAAAACCATGAAAGGTCCAAACTATTGGAGCATAAGAAGACATAAACTAATAGTAATGCGCTTAGATTTGGAAGAAATGGAACAGCGGCCTTCCAATACCATAGATGGTTTTTTTGAAAGATTAAAGAACCTTTTTCCTAGCATGTACACTCACAGATGCAGTCCTGGAGTTCCGGGTGGTTTTTTTCAAAGGGTGGAAGAAGGCACTTGGATGGGGCATATTATTGAGCACATTGCATTAGAAATTCAAACCATGGCAGGCATGAACTGTGGATTTGGCAGAACCAGACAAACTACAGGTGTAGGAAATTACAATGTTGTTTTCGATTATTGGGAAGCAAAAGCAGGGGTTTTTGCAGCAAAATCAGCTGTTAATATTTGTGAAGCGCTAATTGCCGGCAAAGACTATAATTTAGAAGAAGATATTCAAACTCTCAGAGAACTTAGAGAGGAAGAAAGATTAGGCCCGAGCACCGGAAGTGTGGTAGAAGAGGCAGTTAAAAGAAATATTCCATTTATTAGATTGAACAAAAGGTCTTTGGTACAGCTCGGTTATGGCGTAAACCAAAAAAGAATACAAGCCACCGTGGCTAGCACCACAGGCAGCATTGCCGTAGAAATTGCTTGCAACAAAGAAGATACTAAACTTTTGCTAGAATCGGCCGAAATACCTGTGCCTAAAGGCAGGGTTTGTTATGATGAAGAGGAGTTGCAAGCCACTGTTTCAAAATTTGGCTACCCTTTGGTTACCAAACCTTTAAACGGAAACCATGGCAAAGGCGCAACAACGGATTTAAACAATTGGGAGGATTTATTAACGGGTTTTGAAGCCGCTAAATATTACTCGAGAGGGGTAATTGTGGAAAAATTTATTACAGGTTTCGATTACAGAATTTTAGTGATAGACTATAAATTTATTGCTGCCGCAAAAAGAACACCTGCAAGTATTATTGGCGATGGCAAACACACAATTCAAGAATTAATTGACATTGTTAACAGCGACCCAAGAAGGGGATATGGCCACGAAAAAGTTTTAACATCCATAAAAGTTGATAAATTTACAGAACAAATTTTAGAGGATAAAAACTATACTTTAGAAACCGTTATTGAAAAAGGATATGAACTGCTGCTGAAACCAACAGCCAATATTAGCACGGGTGGCACAGCCGAAGATGTAACAGACCATGTGCATCCAAGCAATATTTTCATGTGCGAACGCATTGCCCGCATCATAGGATTAGATATATGCGGTATTGACATTATGGCGCCCGATTTGAGTGTGCCAATTACAGAAAACGGAGGCGCAATCCTGGAGGTAAATGCAGCCCCAGGATTTAGAATGCATCTAGAACCAACAGAAGGATTGCCAAGAAATGTTGCTGAACCTGTGATTGATATGTTGTATCCAACTGGCACTAGCGCTCGCATCCCTATTATTGCCGTGACGGGTACTAATGGAAAAACAACCACCACAAGATTAATGGCCCATTTATGCAAACAAGCGGGTTATAAAGTTGGATTTACAACCACAGACGGTGTGTATATCCAAAATGAACTAATGATGAGAGGCGATTGCACAGGCCCAGTTTCTGCTGAATTTGTATTAAAAGATCCAACCGTAGATTTTGCAGTTTTGGAGTGCGCCCGAGGCGGTATTTTAAGGGCCGGACTAGGATTTCATAATTGTGACATTGGCATTGTTACCAACATCGCAGCCGATCATTTAGGACTGCAAGGCATAGACACCATTGAGCAGTTGGCTCGCGTAAAAGGCGTTGTTGTTGAAAGTGTTTTTCGAGAAGGCTATTCCATTTTAAATGCCGATGATGATTTAGTTTATGAAATGAAAAAATCTATTCAATCCAAGGTGGCTTTGTTTAGCATGGACGAAAATAATCCAAGAATAAAAGACCATTGCAATAAAGGCGGTTTTGCTGCTATTTATGAAAATGGGTATGTTTCCATTTTGAAAGGCACATGGAAAATAAGGATAGAAAAAGTAACCAACATTCCTATTACATTTGGTGGACGGGCAGAGTTTAATGTTGCCAATTGCTTGCCAGTTATTTTAGCTGCTTTTTTAAGAAACTTTAAAATAGAAGACATTAAATCTGCTTTGCAAACTTTTATTCCTTCGCCAGCTCAAACGCCCGGCAGAATGAATTTGTTTAACTTCAATAACTTTACAGTAATGGTAGATTATGCTCACAACACCGCTGGTATTCAGGCAATAGGAAAGTTTTTGGCAAAAACAGAAACCTTTAAAAAAGTAGGAATAATTGCTGGTGTGGGCGACCGCAGAGATGAAGACACTATTTCTTTAGGGGCAGAGGCGGCAAAAATATTTGACGAAATTATTATTAGACAAGACCGCAACTTAAGAGGCAAAAGCGATACTGAAATTATTGATTTAATTATAAAAGGCATCAAACAAACAGACCCAAACAAAAAAATTACAGTTATTCCTTTAGAGAGAGAAGCCGTAGATTTTGCTATAGAATCTGCCGAAAAAAACTCATTTGTTGTTATTTGTAGCGATGTGGTACCCGATGCGCTAGAGCAGATTATTGAACTAAAAGCAAAAGAAGACAATTCATTTTTAGGTTAAAATTGATACAGAGATTAATGCCATTATATTTATCAAAGAACATTAATACTCTTTTCAAAGAGGTGTTTTTTATGTAAAACAATTCAACTACATCTTTATAAAGCTCAATTTAAAATGCAAAAACTACCAGAAAATCAGCTGTTGAATAATGCAAAAACATTGCTTTTGCCCGCAGTGTTTTTATTTGTTTTTTTAGCACTTGTTTTGCCCCAAACTGGGCATCCATACGACAATCATTGTTGGGCTAGATGGGCGGAAGGGCTTTTTAACAATGGGTTGAAATGGGGATACGACAAAAATAGTTCTATCAATTATTTGCCTTTGTATGTGTATGTTCTAAAGTTATATTCTTGGTTTGCAGGCAGTGCAAATGCTTGTTTTTCTAATATTTATTACCTCAAATTATTCACTTTGGTTTTTGATGTTTTATCCATCATTGTTATGTGTAGTTTTATTCAAAATGAGACCAAGCGTTTGCAATGGTTTTTATTTGGCGTTTTAAATATTGGTTTTTTATACAACACCATTGTTTGGGGACAAGTGGATGGTATTTTTTCTTTCTTTGTATTGGTTTCTTTTGTGGCTGCTTTTTATAAAAAAACACTGTTTTCTACCATTTTATTTTTAATTGCGCTCAATTTCAAACTACAAGCCATCGTCTTTCTGCCTTTTTTAGGAATATTTTGGTTGCAACAAGTTACAATTAAAAAAGCCAGTCTAATAGTTTTTAGCATTATGCTTGCCCAATTTATTATTATTGCACCTTTTGTTTTTTATGGCAATGCAAAAAATATTGTAAAAGTGGCTTTTGGTTCGGTAGATTATTTTCAGGTGGTGAGTATGAATGCTTTTAACATTTGGCATTTGCTACTCAATGGCGACTTAATGAAAACGCCTGACAATATTACTTTTATGGGTATTAGCTACAAAAATATTGGGCTTTTAATGTTTGCAACGGTATCTTTTGTTTTGCTGTTTCCTTACCTAAAAAATTTGTTGCTTTATTTTAGACAAAAAACCACGCAACCTTTCACCCTAAACTTTCATATTCTCACATTGACACTTATTGGATTCAGCTTTTTCTTTTTCAATACCCAAATGCACGAACGATATGTTCATCCTTCTATTGTGTTAATCAGTTTTTATGCCATTTTAAACCAGAAATGGGGTTTATGGTTGTTATTAACCGTCAATTATGCGCTAACATTAGAAGGACTTGTTCAATTTTTGAAATTAAACAATTACAACACCCTGGTTTTTGATCCAAAATTTAGCGCAGCAGTCTTTCTAATAGGCTTTCTATGGTGTTTTAGTTTGTGGGTTAGTGAATATAAAAAGGCGATTTCCAATAATTAAAAGCATTTTGATGTTAACTAATTAACATCAAAACAATACTATATTTTTAATTTATCGACAATTTATGGTGGTCTCTTAATGTTTAACTCACAAATATTTTTTGTGCAATTAACTCTATTTTAAAAATGCAGTAACATTTCATTATCAATTTTGCAGGAACATAATTTAACCTGTAATACTACATGAAATCAACCAAACTTTTTATTTTTATTTTTATTTTTAGCTACTCTAAATATGCGAACGCTCAAAGTTTGCTGCATTATTGGAACTTTAACGACATCAGTTCATTTGCTAACCATATTGGCCCCACATCTTCTATAGGTGGAGGAAAATTAGATACCCTTAGATTTTCTGGAGGCACAAGCTTATTAGACCATGCCAATGGCACAAACACAGATTTGAATTTAAATTTAAACGCAAGAAATGGCGATGTTTCTAGCACACACCTTAGATTTAATAACCCTATTTATGGCGCGCTAATTTTTTCATTGCCAACAACAGGATATAAAGATATTGAAGTTAAATACGCATCAGCCCGATCCGGCTCTGGCGCTTATTTGCAGTTTGTGCATTACACAACCGATGGCACTAACTATATTTTATATGACACCATGCGTCCTAATACAAGTTCTGGTCAGCAAATATTTACGATTGATTTAAAATCGGTGAATGCAGTAAACAACAATGCCAATTTTAAAATCAGAATCACTTTCGGGCAAGGTGGTGGTGGATTGGCTGGAAACAATCGCATAGATAATTTTACATTAGATGCCGTTTCTCTTTCGGGAGGAGATGTTACAGCTCCGACTGCTGTTTTCTTGCCCTCCAAAAATTCAATAGATGTTTCTGTAAATACTGCCCCAACAATTACTTTTAATGAAAGTATAAGATTAATCAATAATAATGCAATTACAGCCAATCATTTGGACACAATTATTATCCTAAAAAAGGACAATGCCAATGGCGCTTTGGTAACTTTCACTTCAAGTATAACAGGTAATGTGGTGAGAATTACCCCAAGTATCAATTTAGATAACAACCAAAATTATTATTTATACATTAGACCAAATTTAATTGAAGACCTGAGTAATAATAAAATAGCGGATACCTTATTTTCAAATTTTAAAACCATCTCTGTTCAAACGATTTTTAATGCAGGTGATTTAGTGCCAATTGCTTACAGAATGAATGCCATTTCTACAGAAGATGAAATTGCCTTTCTTTCTTTAGTTAATATTTTGCCTGGAACAATAATTAATTTAACAGATGCAAAAAACACCACAAATGTGCCTGCTCAGTGTGCTGGTGGATTTGTGTGGACAGCTCCACAAAGTGGTGTTGCCACGGGTTCGGTTATCTCTATTCAAACAAGTGCTGGTGTTGCAAATATAGGAACAGTTTCGGGTAGTACTTTTGGTTTGTCATCTGGAGGCGACCAAGTGATTGTTTATACAGGAACTAATACAAGTCCTAATTTTATTGCCGCTTTAAGCTCAAATATTTGGGATGCAAATAATATAGTTTGTAGTGGAAGTATTTCTAAACTACCAAATGGTTTAATCGATGGCACTTCATCAATCAATTTAAGTTCAGCATCAGGAAATGTTTTAGGCAATACAGCCAATGCTTTTTATCAAGGCCCGCAAAATTTGCCCTTATCTCAAATCAGAGATTCAATTTTGAATATTTCATATTGGACAACAGCTGCCAGTGGAACTGCTCCACAAACATGGCCTTCATGGGCTTTTGATGGCCCTCCGGTAGTAGAATCTGCAAAAGTTTTAAGTTCTAATGCAATCCAAATCATTTTTAATAAAGATTTAAATAATGCAAGTGCTACTAATTTGTTGAACTATACAGGAGTTGCTAATTTAAACTCTGCAATACGAACCAATAATGGCGCTTTAAAAGACACTGTTATTCTTAATTTCTCAAGTAATTTTACAAGTGGAAATAGCTATTCAATTACAATAGCAAATGTTTTGGCTAATGATTTAAAAATGATGTTTTCTCCTTATGTTTTCAATTTTACATACAATACAACTTTAAAACTTCAAAAAAGCTTTGTGGTTGTAAATGAAAATATTGGCACTTTAAACTTTGTTTTAGATGTGGAAAATCCTGCAACCGGAAGTGTAAATTTAGTAGTAAAATCTGCTCCATTTAGCACTGCTTTAGCAGGAACAGATTTCACTTTGGGTTCTCAAACAATCAATTTTACAGGTTCAAGCAATCTTATAAATATCAGCATTCCTATAAACAATGATCTGTTAGAAGAACAAGATGAGTATTTCGTTTTAGAATTTATTAATCCTATAGGTTCACAAATTTCAGGAGCTACTTTTGCAACTATTTATATTAAGGACAATGATAAAAAAGCGCCAATTGCTTCTAAAGATTTAGAATTAATTTATAAGAAAAGTTTCGACCCATCAGCAACAAGTAGTACTTGCGAAATTGTTGTGTATGATTCTGCATCCAAACAATTGTTTGCAACTAGTTCAATAGAAAATAGATTTGACATCATTAATTTTGCTAATCCTATTAGCCCTGTTACATCAAAATCTGTAAGTATGACAACTTATGGCAACATTACAAGCATCGCTGTAAAAAACGGTATTTTGGCCGTTGCTTCCCCAAATCCAGCAACAGAATTGAATGGCAAAGTGGTGTTTTTTAACACTAATGGCGATTTCATCAAAGAAGTTACAGTTGGAAATTTGCCCGATATGATTACTTTTACTCCTGACGGAAAATATGTAATGACAGCCAATGAAGGCCAGCCAACTGTAAATTATTCTGCCGACCCAGAAGGTTCTGTTTCAATAATAGATATTTCGGGAGGTGTCGCCAATTTAACCCAAAGCAATGTAACGACTTTGTTGTTAACACAGTTCAATGCTCAGGAAAGTGCTTTAATTGCAGCAGGTGTCAGAAAAACTCAAAAAACTAGTACTTTGTCTCAAGATTTAGAACCTGAGTACATCACTATTGGTTCTGATAGCAAAAAAGCGTGGGTAGTTTGTCAAGAGAACAATGCTATTGTTGAGATAGATTTATCAACTAAAACTTACTCCAGTATTTGGGCATTAGGGACTAAAGATTGGACAGTTTCTGGCAATGGTTTTGATGCTTCAGACAACAATCAAAATATTTTATTGTCGCAGTGGCCTGTCAAATCTTTTTATATGCCTGATGGAATAGCCTCATTTAAAAAAGATGGCATTAATTATATTGTTACTGCAAATGAAGGAGACGAAAAAGAATACATTGGATTAATAGAAAGAGCCACTGTGGGAGCAACCACCTATAAACTAGATTCGGCTAAATTCCCGCATGCTGCCATGCTTAAATTAAGCCACAACTTAGGTAGATTTAGAGTAAGTAATTTGAATGGTGACACCGATGGTGATGGCGATTTTGATGAAATATTTAGTGTAGGCACTCGCTCTTTCTCAATTTTTAATGCTGATAATAGAACTGTGGTATATGATAGTAAAGATGATTTTGAACAAATTACTTCTAAAGACACAAACTTTGCTAAAGTATTTAATGCCGACAATGGCGTTAATGGCGCAAAAATAAGAAGCAGAGCAAAAGGGCCAGAGCCAGAAGGCGTAGTTTTGGCAACAATCAATAACAAGATGTATTCTTTTATAGGATTAGAAAGAACGGGCGGTGTTATGGTTTATGACATTACCAATCCTCTAACGCCAAAATATGTTGATTATAAGAACCCAAGAAACCAAAGTAGTTTCAGTGGCGATAACGGCCCAGAAGGCATCATTTTTATCTCAAACAAACAAAGTCCTGATGGCAAACATTATATAGTGGTAGCCAACGAAAACAGTGGAACTTTAGGTATTTATGAAGTAAAAGTAAATACGCCAATTGTTGGTATAAATAATTTAAGTCTAAAAAATGAAATAGTAATTTATCCCAATCCAAACAAAGATAGAAATATATTCTTTTCTGAAACTGCAAGTGGAGAAATACTTAATATTTTAGGTAACAAGGTTTTAGAATTTCAAGATGCTAAAACCCTCAATTTAGTTGATTTCAACTCTGGATTGTATTTTGTAAAATTAAACAATGGTCAACTTTTAAAATTAATTGTAGAATAAAATAAATAGGTTGTAGCAAAAAAACCATGTCTTTGGCATGGTTTTTTTCTTTTTTAAAACTTAATACAAGTCTGATTTTTTGCTTTAAAATAAGTTTTTTTGTATTCTTCAAAATTCACTTAAATTCGCAATGTAATGAAAAAGTTTTTTTTACTGATGTTTTTAGGGCCTATTTCTGGTTTGTTTTCTCAAAATAATGATCGTGGAACTTTCTCTGGAAACTTTATGAGCAATTTGCAAGCTTACGACAAAGACGACAAAATTGGCGCAAACACAGAGGTTTACGATAAATACAAATCCAGTGCAGATGCTTGGTTATTTTTAAATTACAATGTCAAAGGCTATAGTTTTGCAATGCGCTACGATTTGTTCAACAACTCGCCTTTGATGAACCCAATTAGCGTTTATAACAAACAAGGTATTGGTTTTTGGCAAGCTTCCAAAGATATTGGCGACCTCAATTTAACCGTTGGCTATTTTTACGACCAATTTGCTTCAGGCATGATTTTCAGGGCTTATGAAGACAGATTAATAGGTATCGATTATGCCATTCAAGGTTTAAGGGTGAAATATAAATACGAAAACCTTTCATTAAAAGGATTTGTGGGACAACAAAAAGGCAATATTTTTTCGGGCGATAGATTTGGCCTTTCCCCTCAAGCAATCAAAGGTTTTAATGCAGAATATTATACAAAAATAAAAAACACAAATGTTACATTTGGTGCTTCCACTGTCAACCGTTCTTTAGACCAATTATCTATGAACAAAGTGGCCGACCAAATAAATGCCCAGCCTTTAGAAACCCGTTTCATTCCCAAATACAACACTTATGCCTTTAATGGATATGCAGACTTAAGCTATGGAGATATCAAATTTTATAACGAATATTTATACAAAACCAATGAGGCAATTTTTAACCAAGATGCTAGCAGCTTATTTAATAAAGATGGCAATATTTTATTTAGCACGCTTAGCTATTCTAAAGCCAATTTGGGCAAAAAAAATAGACTCTCTTTCGGTTTAAATTTGCAGTATAAAAGAATAGAAAACTTTGTTTTCCGAACTTCCCCTTTTGAGACATTAAACAATGGTTTGATTAGCTATTTGCCATCTATTACCAGACAAAACTCTTACCGTTTGCTGTCGCGATACAACGCAGTTACCCAGTTTTTGGGCGAACAAGCTTACCAAGGCGAACTAACAATAACCCCAAAACGAGGCACCACAATAACAGTAAATGTCTCTAAAGTGAACAGCCTAAAATCTAATGGAAAAAATGGTAACGCCAAACACCTTTTTAGCGAAAATTATTTAGAAATTCAGCACAAGTTGTCTAAAAAATCGAAGATAAAACTAGGTGTTCAAAACATCTATTACGACCAACAGCGCTACGAACAAAAAGACACCACTTATAATGATGTGCAAACCGTTACCCCTTTTTTAGAATATAATTATCAAATCAACAAAAAACTATCCCTTAGAATAGAAGCCCAATATTTAGAAACCAAGCAAGATTTAGGCAGTTTTGTAAACGCCATTGTGGAGATAAATTACGCACCACACTGGAGTTTTAGTATTGGCGATATGGTAAATTCTAAGCCACACCGCTCGGCAAACAGCATCATTCCAAAAGAAATTATCCATTATTACAGCGGCTTTATTGGTTATACAAGCGGCCCCACAGTTGTAACCCTAGCCTATATTAAACAGGTGGAAGGCGTAAATTGTACAGGCGGAATTTGCCGACTAGAACCAGCTTTTAGTGGCGCAAGACTAACTCTTAGTACAAGTTTTTAGTTATTGTTTAAGCGTGAATGGTTCAAAAGGATTTAAAACTGTTTTTTATAAAAGTTTCTTTCTATCTATTATGTAAATTATTTAAAAAAAGCTATTAATCATATTTAAAAATGTGATTTCAAAAAAATGCTTTTTTTTATTTATTTTTACGCCCCAATAAAAAGACGGTTTATAATACCAATTATGCTTTCAAATTAGTCCAATCAGCACTGCACTTGATTGTCCATTTTTAAGCTATATAGGCGTTTACTCCCGAAACTTCGGGATATAATAGTTTGGCCTATCTTATAATTAGAATTAGTATAACTTACTCAGACTTTATTGTTGGAAAGATAATCAAATTAAATTAAATATAGAATAAATGGAACCCATAAAAATTAAAATTATAGAAAGTCTAATAGTTCTTTTTGGCTATGTAATTATACACTTTATTACCAAAAAATTTGTAAATAACTCTTTAAAAAATACTCATTTACAGCGGGGTCGAAGAAAAATGATTATCAAAGCGGTTCACCTAATTTCTTTTTTAACGGCCATTATCCTATTTTCAGCAATTTGGGGACTTAATCAAAATGAAATAGCCGTTTTTGTTGGCACAATTTTAACAGCTTTAGGTATTGCTTTTTTTGCTCAATGGTCTTTGCTTTCTAACATAACATCGAGTTTATTATTGTTTTTTAATCATCCTTTAAAAATTGGTGATACATTAAAAATATTGGACAAAGAGTTTCCAATTGAAGGGGAAGTTTCTGATTTGACTTACTTTTTTGTCCATCTAAAAACCAGAACTGGCGAAATAATTACAATCACTAACTCGATGTTGCTTCAAAAATCTGTGTCCGTTCTTGAGAGTAAAAATAATGTTAAGTCTCTGGAAAAAATTGTTTAAATGGGATACTTTTGAATATTATTTAAAATTGAAAAAAGGATTGCTTTTTACCAAATGCTATTGCTAATTTGGCTTTTATTGTACTTCAATTTTTTCATTAATTTGGCTGCAGGGCTGCATAAAATTTGTTGGATATCTCTGTTGTGTGGATGTTGTTTAATGGCTTCTATCAACTGCAGAACACTCCCTTGCAAAAATTCTGTGGAAATAAACCCAAATCCTTTATAAAACCCTTCTTCAATATGAACAATCGAAGCTTCATTTGGGGTTTTTCCTTTGCCAATCAAAATAAAACTTTCGTTGCTAAAGTTTAGATAATTGCAACACTCAGCGGCTCTTTGGTTATAGCTTTCTGGTTCTTCTTTTTGGGTACACGCACCTCTGCATTTTTTTATTTGGGCATTAAAACAAGGGCCTTTTATGCTGTTTAAATCCGTTTTAGAAAGACAAAGTTGATGTTTTTCTACCATTTGATAAAGAATAGCTCTCGCTTTCATGCTGCTTTCGGCAGTTGTAATTAAGTTAATTTCATTTGTAAATGGCTTTATGCTTAGGTTGACATAACCTAAGGCATCCATCTCCGAATAAATACCCCAACAAGGAATGGCTCTAATCTTCTTTTGTTGAATATTATAGATAGGCTTGTGTATTTTTATTTCATTTGATTCAAAAAGCAATGCGACAAGCTCGTTGCCAGTGGGTTCATAACCAATAGAAGCAATTTCATTTTTCATTTGCAATCCTCTTCTGCTACCAGTGTTTCCAATTGCAAAATGTTGAACAATCCGTTTTTTAATATCTTTGCTTTTGCCAATGTAAATAATCGTCCCATTTTGGTCATAAAAATAATAAATGCCAGTCATTAATTCTGGTATTTGTTCAATTGCATTTTGGTCGAGCAAGGGCGGAATGGGTGTTTGTTTAATTTCATCGTTATGCCAATTGCTATCTGTTTCTCGCAGTGTTTTATGTATTTTATCAAAAAGAATGGCAGTTGCTTCTGCATCGCCAAGCGCACGGTGTCTGTTTTTTAACTGAATGCCCAAACTGTCGCACAATTTACCCAAGCTATAAGAAGGCAAACCTTTAAAAACTTTTCTACTAAGCCTAACAGTGCAAAGGGTTTTCTTTTGAAAATTGAATCCCAAACTTTTAAATTCATTTTTAATAAAATTGTAATCAAACCGAACATTATGGGCTACAAAAGTGCAGTTTTCCAAAAGTTCTAAAACCTTTTTTGCAATGGCATAAAAAGGAGGCGCATTTTCCACCATTTCGTTGCTAATACCCGTAAGTTGGGTAATATAAAAAGGAATGCTTCGCTCTGGGTTCACAAGGCTGCAATAGGTATCAACAATCTTTTCGCCATCATAAACAACAATTGCAATCTCTGTAATCTTGTCGTTTTCTGCATTGCCGCCAGTGGTTTCAATATCGACAATTGCAAACATTTTAAATAGAATTAAATAAAAAGAAAACGATGATAACCAACAATAAAATATTCAAAAATTCTTTAAAGTAATTGGTTTTACTATTGGTGAAATAAAAAGAAAAAAAATATGACAATGGAATGGCCAAGAAAGAAAACTCTTGTTTGCTATTTTGTTTTCCTGTAAAAACTAAAATTATACAAGCAATAGAGATTAAAATCATCAATTGTATGGCGCGCTTTTGTTTTACCGAGTTTCGATAAAAATTTTGATACATTCTAATAAATCCCAAAACGGCAATAATAGCAATGGCTGGCAAAGCAGAATTAAAAACCCATTGAAATTTTTGATAGTTTCCATAATCGGGGAAAAATATTTGATAAGGCAAAAAGTTGTCATTAATCAAATAGTTTACCATTGTGCCAATATAAAGCGGCATAGCAAAACCAATAAAAGCAGATATATTTTCTCTAATATTGAAGGGTCTAAATATATTAATGCCAATTAAAACAATCGCAAAAAAAGCGATGTAAGAAATATTAAGAAGGGTGCTAATTCCTGCTAAAAAAGAAGCCAAGAACAAAGAAAAATATGGGCTTTCAGAGTCAAAAAGATTTAAAATGGCCCCCAAAGAAAGAATGACAAAATAGTTTACAAAAATAACAGGACCTGCGTAATATTGATCAATAAAAATACAATTAAAAATAATAAAAAAATATGCTGGCAAATAGCTTGGCAAAATGGTCAGTTCGTGTTTGTTGCAAATATTATTGAATACAACTGCCGTAATCGTTATCATCAAAGTATTTATAAACACCCCCAAAATATGGTAGTGATTAATAGTGTTGAAAAACTGCTGTAAATAGTTAACCGCTAATGGTGCTGTGGTGTTAACATAAGGATTAAAAATGCCTGTAATGCCAAAGGCAATGCTCAAAACAAGTAGTCCGATAAATGTGTGGTTATAAGTGTTTGTAAAGAAACGAATCAAAATATTAGTTTTATGTAGGTGCTTTCTCTGTTTTGAATAATTGGAATAACTATGCCATTGCCCGAAACTTGTTTTGATTCTACAGGGATAACAAGTGCATAAAACTGATCGTTTTTAAATAAAGTCTTTTTGCCAAGCAAGCCTATTTCCGAATATGAAACTATTATAATATCTGCATTTGCGCTTAATCGGTCATTGTATATTACATTAATTTTATCGTCAGAAACATTGACAATAATACCGTTATAGTAGCCACCATCATTAATAGATGATTGACTTTTATTAATAATATCATACCAATCCATCAAACCGTTAATATTAATGCTCAACATCAACACTTCTTCGTTATTGTACACTTTAGAATAGCTGCTTTGTGGCACCCCGTTGATGTAAAACACTTCGTTTTGGGTGCTTACATATGTTTTTTCTGAAATAATAACCAAGCCACCGTCTTGTTTCAAAATTAAATCTTTGACAACAAATTTATCTATTTGCTCGCCCCGTTGCTCTTGTTTTCTGCCAATAATTTGCGCCACAATGTTTCGGTCGAACTCTGAAAAAACAGTGTTTTTTATTTTAAAAGTTTCAGCATCTTGCTGCACAATATAAAACCCTTTGCTTTGGTCTTCAATTCCATTTCCATAAAAACCTCCTACATAAATAGTTTTGTTTTCTGCATTATATTCAATTTTAGAATTAGACAAAAATGTTGTTTGATTATTGATTAAAGATTCTGAAAAAGTGGCTTCATTAATATTAACACTTAACAAATAATGGTAAAAATCCTCTGAATTTTTGCTCTTAAATTTTTCCGAAAATGTATATAAAATAAACAAATCCCCTTTTTTATCCATTGTGGCATTGCCAAAATATAATTCACTAAATTTATGATTGATCACAACATTGTTTTTCTGTTTAATTTCACCATTTTCTATTGAAACATAGTTTAATTTTGTTTTGTCTTTCATTTCTTCAAAAACCAATACCATTTGTTTTTTAAACAGCTTGTCGTTTTCTACTCTTACATTAAAATCATACCCAAAATTGGTCAAGTTTCCCACTGTGGTAACCAAAAAAACATTCAAATTTGAGTCCGCTTGATGCATTTCGATAAGTTTTTGATTGTTTTTTTCGAACTTAAGCGTAAAAAAAATGATTTTGTCTCGCTCAATAATTATTTTCTCCAATTGCGCATTGGGAATTTTGAACATCACATTTTTCAACAAGTTCATGTTTAAATCAAAATGTTCCACAATAAAATATTTCTTAAAAGTGTTGTTTTTATGTTTCAGAACATAAATTCCGTGTTTGTTTTGCCCTATCACTTTTGTAAAATTGGATTTTTTGTCCAAATTATTTTTTTTTGCCCAAATAACCTGCTGCGCTTTGGCGACAGAAAAAAGACAAAAAAGGCTTAAAAATAGGACTTTAAAGGGCATTTAATTTTTTTTGAGTAATTATCAAAATTCAAATGCAAAATAATGTAAATTTACAGACAAAAAAAATCTAATATTTGAAACCTGAATTTTATTATACAGACACTAAAAAGGAAAAAGCAATTTTGGTAGGTGTCCATCAAAAAAGAGAGCAAAACAATAAACTTAAAGAGTATCTCGATGAGTTGGAAGCCCTCACTTTGACAGCAGGTGCTTTGCCAGTTGCTCGATTAACCCAAAATCTGGATTATCCCAATCCAAGAACTTTTATTGGCGAAGGGAAACTAACAGAACTTCAGCAACTTGTGGAGTTACATGAAGCCGATTTGGTTATTTTTGACGATGAGCTTTCGCCTTCTCAAATTAGAAACATAGAAAAAGGATTTAAAGAAATAAAAATCATAGACCGCAGTTTATTAATTTTAGATATTTTTTCTAAAAATGCGAAATCGGCCCAAGCAAAAACACAAGTCCAATTGGCTTTGAACCAATACCTTTTACCAAGATTGACAAAAATGTGGACCCACCTTTCTAAACAAAAAGGTGGTATTGGCATGAAAGGGCCAGGCGAAACGGAAATTGAGACCGATAGAAGGGTGATTAGAGAAAATATCTCCGATTTGAAAGCAAGATTAGAACTAATTGACCGTCAAAACAAGGTGCAACGCCAAAACAGACACGACAAAAAACGCGTGGCACTTGTTGGGTACACAAATGTTGGCAAAAGCACAATCATGAATTTGCTGAGCAAAGCCGATGTTTTGACCGAAAACAAACTGTTTGCAACCTTAGATTCCACAGTAAGGAAGGTGGTTTTTGAAAAACCTGATGAACCCGGTGTTTTTATTCCAGTATTGCTAAGCGACACCGTTGGTTTTATAAGAAAACTACCAACAAACCTCATAGAAAGTTTTAAAAGTACGCTTGCAGAGGTTATAGAAGCCGATATTTTAATTCATGTTATAGATATTTCAAGTCCTGAATTTGAAAGTCAAATGGAATTGGTAAATCAAACCTTATTTGAAATTGGGGCAAAAGACAAATCGATACTTTTGGTGTTTAATAAAATAGATTTATATGAAGAAAACCATCCCGACACCGCCCTCACAGAGTTTGAAAACAGCTGGCTAAGCAAAGAGCACAGCCCTGTTGTTTTTATTTCTGCTACGGAGAATCAAAATATTGTGAATTTAAAAGAAGCAATTATTAAATTGCTTTGATAATGGAATGCTATCATGTAGATTTTTATGAAAGGTGTAAATAGCACAACCTTACGAACCGACAGAGATACTGGACGAGACGGCAACTATGATTCTGTCAATCAGTTTGTGGCAAAAGATGTTTTTGGATTCAGTTTGGGATTTTCTTTTGCATACAATAGTCCAATATTATTTATTGATTTCTTGGCAAAAAAAGTAATTTTATCCTATCATTGTAAATCTTTTCATTAATGCACCAACACAGCCAAATATCTTTCTTTTATAGCACCCCCTTTGGCAGTGCAATGGCAAGTAGGGGTTTTAGTAGTGGGGCGTATAGGTTTGGGTTTAATACACAAGAAAAAGGTGAAGAAATAGCCAAAGGACATTACACCGCAGAGTATTGGGAGTATGACAGTAGATTAGGCAGAAGATGGAATTTAGATCCGATGCAGAATGAATGGGAAACACCAAAAATCGTTTGCACTAACACTGGTAAACATAAAACTAAATATACACTCACAGCATTACTCCAAAACAATACAAAAGAACATGTAGCTCAGACAATTATTTCCTTAATAAAGCAAATAAAAATACCAATAAAAACAATAACTTCTGATAATGGATTAGAATTTGCCGACCATCAAGTAGTACAAAAAACTACAAATGTGAAGTTTTATTTTGCAGACCCTCATTTGCCTTGGCAAAGAGGACTAAATGAAAACACGAAAGGATTAATAGGCCAATTTATACCCAAGGGAACACTAATAACGAAACAAGAATTAGAAATAACAATAAATAACCTAAATAACAGAATCAAAAAAAAATTAAATTGGAAATCCCCAAAATAGTATTATTTTTGAATTTGCATTCTAAAATTGAATCCTCCAATTTATATGTTAATAAAAATATCCAAAACAGAATTAGAAATGACAACTAATAATATTAAATACAGAATAAGAAAAAAATTGAAATTGAAAAAAAATTCTGTAAAGCAGTTCCTTCTTCTATATTTTTTGTTTATCCAACTCTTTTTAAGTGCCCAAAAAGAGGGTAATATTTGGTATTTTGGTTTTAATGCTGGCATTGATTTTAATAGTGGATCACCTGTTGCAATTACAAATGGTTCGCTTAGTACATGGGAAGGCAGCGCATCTATTTGTGACAATACAGGAGCTTTGCTTTTTTATACTGATGGCGTTACTGTTTATAATAAAAATCATGAAATTATGCAAAATGGCACTGGTTTAATGGGAAATTTTTCTACTACCCAGTCTGCATTAATTGTTAAAAAACCTGATAGTAAATCAAATTACTATATTTTTACCCTTGCCTCTTCAGAAGACCTCTCTAATGGATTTCGATATTCAGAAGTAGATATGACTTTAAACGGTGGGTTGGGGGCCATTACAGTCAATAAAAACATTCTAGTTGTGACACCTGCATGTGAAAAAATTGCTGCTATTAAACATCAAAATAATAATGATTTTTGGATAGTAATTCACTTATTTGGTTCTGATACATTTAATAGTTTCCTACTAAACTCATCGGGTCTAAATATCGCACCAATAGTTAGCAAGATTGGGGTAATAATTTTACCACATCAAAATACACTAAATTCTAGTGCAAATGGTTATCTTAAATGTTCGAGTAATGGAAAAAAAATAGCAAGTGCTAACATGGTTTTATCAAATGTGGAAGTTTTTGATTTTGATAATGCCAACGGCATATTAAGCAATGCAATAACAATTAGTGGAATAAAAGGATATGGTGTTGAATTTTCCCCCAATAGCAGGCTACTATATGTGTCTAATTTTAGTAATTTGGTTCAATTCAACTTGCTAGCAGGATCGACAGAATCAATTATTAATTCAAAGACTATAGTCGGTAGTGTTGGAGTGGGAGCTTTACAATTAGCCCCTGATGGAAAAATTTACAAGGCAAATTACGGAAAGAACGCTCTTGATGTAATTAATACCCCAAACTCCCTTGGTACAGCTTGCAATTATTTAGAGAACGGCTTTGATTTGGGTGGAAGGCGGGCTCAAATGGGTTTGCCAACTTTTTATAACAGCATTTATGAAGATTTTATCTCTATTAAAGCAATCAATTTTTGTTTTGGAGATTCTACCATATTTTCTTATTATTCAAGCTACCACTCAGATTCTGTTTTATGGAATTTTGATGATCCTAATAGTGGAAATAATAATTATTCTAGAGATTCTGTACCAACTCATGTTTTTTCATTACTTGGAATTTACAATGTTAGGTTAATCGTTTATTCAGGTAATTTATCAGATACTTTATTTAAATTAATCACAATTAATTTGTTGCCAAAATTAAATTTAGGGAAGGATACAACGATTTGTAATGGAGAAACCATTCTTTTAAATTCATTAACACCTAATGCAACTTATTTATGGCGAGATAGTTCAAAAAACCCAACCTTGAGAATTGCACAAATGGGTACTTATTGGTTAACATTAGCCAATAGCTATTGCAGTATTTCTGATACGATAAATGTATTCGTGGAAAATTGTGCCTGTAACTTATACCTTCCAAATGCTTTTACTCCAAATGCAAATAATAAAAACGATTTTTTTTCTCCTATTTCGGATTGTGACTTTGAAGATTTTAATTTTGTGATTTTTAACCGATGGGGTGAAAAAATATTTGAATCCAATAATTTTACTTATCTTTGGGATGGTACATATCAAAATAGTTCATCCCCAATTGGAGTTTACGCTTATCTTTTATCTGTTAAACAAAAAGGGAGACGCGTTAATCTAAATGGAACTGTAACACTTTTAAAATAAACCAAACTTATTTTAACTATAAATTTTCTAGACCTTCAAGGTTTTTTTCGCCTTGAAGCCAAAACTTTTGATTGCTGCTATTTTTAAAAAAACATTATTCAAAATAATTCCTTATAAATTTAAAATCAAATTGCCCGTTTATTTTCAAATCTTTATTGCATATTAAATATTGCAATTGTTCTTGGCTTAATCCAAATTTAGCTTTTGTTGGTGATAACACCAACACGGGCAAAAAATAAATTATTTTAGTTAACATACTTCTACCATTGTATGGTCTGAACCCCAAATTATCCGTAGAGTTTTGAATCATGAGGCTATCTTTAGTTTTTTGGCTTGCAGCCAATTAGAATAGTTGCAACTCAAAATATAACAAAGAAAATTCAAAAAATATACCCTACATTTGCTAAACGAAAAACAATATGGTTGCTTTTAGAAAAATAGTGTATAATTTAACTACTGTCCCGACAGCTATCGGGAGAGTGTTTGATAAGGGGCATAGATATGGTTTTAATGGCAAGGAAATAGACAAAGGTGAAGAAGGCATGGTTGGAGGTGGCAGTACTTACGATTATGGTTTTAGGATTTATAATCCAAGCTTGGGTAAGTTTTTGAGTGTGGATCCGTTAACGGCAAGTTACCCATGGTTCACGCCTTATCAGTTTGCTGGGAATATGCCAATTTGGGCAGTTGACTTAGATGGTTTGGAGGAAAATAGTGTAATTTTAAAAGATGTTATTATTAGACCACCATTAAATACAAAATGGGCAGATCAGGTATTAGATGATATAGCAAAACAAGAAGGCGAATCAAACAAACAATTTGACGATAAAAAACAAAAAGAAACACATTTTAAAAACTCAGATTAATTTATGAAAAAAAGAGGAACAGCATATATTTTTATAGAAGATGGTGAAAGCTTAGGTCCATTATTTTTAGATGACCCCTATCACAATAAAAATTATCTTATAGAAATAGAAGATGTAGATTATGAAAAATTTAATTTATATTTTGAATCAAAACCACTGCATGATATAAATAGATTAGCAAAATTATGTTTAATGAGGTATGAATATTCTTCAATGGAAGAGAATGAAATTTTGGTAAAATCCGAAAAAATTATACTTGATTACTTGAAAAACGAAGAAACTATTGAAATTCAGTTAAAACCTTTTATAGAAAAACTACTTTATTTAATACAAGAAGCTATAAAACTTAATTATACTGTTTGTTTTGACCTAGAACATTTAGATTAGTTTTACTTTATTTTTTTGAAAATAGGAATAGATGGATATAACTTATTTTGTATAGCATGATAGTTTAAATTTATCAACTATATCCTTTATCTTTGCTAAACCTAAATTGCACCAAACTTCTAATATATTATTAAAACCCAACCCTCATGCCCCGATATCTATCGGGAGCGTATTTGATAAGGGGTATAGATACGGCTTTAACATACAAGAAAAAGACGAAGAAATAGCCAAAGGACATTACATCGCACCGTATTGGGAGTATGACAGTAGATTAGGCAGAAGATGGAATTTGGATCCTATAGTTAAATTTTATTTATCTTCATATTCGGTATTACATAATAATCCAATTCTGTTTATTGATATTAAAGGAGATGATGATTTCTTTGATTGTGAAGGAAAATATTTAGGTTCAACTGTAGAAGGTAATTTAATTAGAGTTATTCATACAGGTGTTACTTTCGAAAATGCAAAATTAAATATTGACATTAATACAAAATTGATTAGTAATTTTAAATTTTCTAGGTCAATAATTGGGATAGAAAATAGAAATATGTTGACAAAAATAACAGGATATTATGCTTTACCATTGGGAATATTAAAATATGGTGCAGAAGAAAGCAAAAACCAATCAAGTGCTGCTTTTTATGACAAAAAAAATGGAACTATTAATATTGCAATTAGTTCTTTGGGAGATATAAAAGATGTCTTAGACGATAAAAATAATTTTATTAATACAATAGTGCATGAAAAGGAACATAGAGACTATGAAATCACTCATAATAATTTATTTCATCCTAGAGCAATTATAACGCAAATAAAAGATCCATCATGGAAAAACACAACTAGTGATTTTAAATATAGCCTAATAGAATATGCAGTTGATTTATACAATGATGCAGCGAATGAAAAAAACAAAGATGGCACATTCAAATATACTAAAGAAAAAATATTAGATGAAATAAATGATTTTAACAACACACTAAAAGAAAGTGGTTCTGATGTTCATTTACAATATGATAGTGAAACAAGAAATATAAAAAGTGTTAATAATATATTAGAACTTAAAGGAACGAAAACTAAAAGTAAAAAAACTGAAAAAAAAGATGAATAACTTATGCAAAAATTTATATTAATTATCATATTGTTTTTATTAAGTAGTTATCAAATTAAAAATGAAACGGATTTACCAAAAGGATATTGGAAAATTATTTTTTTTAGTGAAAGAGGATATTTAACAAGCTCTCATGGTAAAAGCTTGGATGAAACAATTGAATATAAAGATTCAAATGTTGTTTTAATACCGAATATAACCTGTGGATTTTACTTTGATGATTTTATTGCTATGGATTATTGTAATATTGATAAAAAAGAGAGACAGAATATTGGCCTTTTGATGATATTAAAGCAGACTTTTATATTTATTTTAAATTTAAACAAAATGGAGATACAATTGACTATTTGGAGTTTACTGGCGAAAAAACTCTTTTTAAATTTTCAAAAGACACCTTAATTATACAAGGAGAATATAGAACTCTTAAACTCATTAAAGAAATTGATCAAACAACACCAATATTTGTTGAACCCGATAGTGTTTATTATCCACGTAATCCTTCAAAGAAAACCAAGTAGGGGATAAAATGCCATCAACAATGTTGTGAAACTATACAACTAAGTATTAAATTATAAAAACTATTCTATATTATCTAAATAATGTATCAAACCCAATCCCAAATACCATTCAAACTCGCTAAATTTAATTCTACTGTCCCTATAGCTATCGAGAGTGTGTTTGATAAGGGGTATAGATATGGGTTTAATGGCGAGGAAAAGGACAATGAGATTAATGTAAATGGAGCTAGTTTCCCGGTGGCTATCGGGATTGGTGCAAGGATTTATGATAATAGATTGGGGAGGTGGTTAAGTTTAGATCCGTTGATGGGAGATTTTCCTTATGAAAGCCCTTACAATTTTGCAGGTTGCTCCCCTTTGGTCTTTTTAGATGCAGAAGGAAGGAAAAAGATAATTACCCATGTTTATATGAATTACAAGTCAGTGAAAAACGAAAAAACTGGTGAAATAACACTCGTTAAAACAGTTTTAACAACGGTAAGTATTATTGCTAATGATGAATTAAGGTCAAAATCAAGAGTTCAAAATTCTGCAATTTTTGGACGAAGTGTAAACAATGTCTCAAATGAAATGGTTTATGATTGGTATGATGTAAATGAAACAATTACTCATACAATTATAGATGGAGTTGAAACTGGTATTGTTTCTGAAACTAATTTGGGTGATTATGGAACAACAACAAATTTAAACTTAGCTTGGTTAGCTGATGTTAAGGTTGATGATGTTTCGATTGAAGATTTTTTTAATCCTACAGGAGGTATTAGATGGACATCAGAAAATGGGCAAGGAGGAGAAACGAGGCCTGGTTCAGGAAATATTGTTTCTGAAAATATAGATCTTTTGCTTGCAGCACTAGGAGCGGCTAGCACAGCTGATGGTACATCAAAGCCTACAACATATTTAGAAGGTATGAAAACACTAGTTGATGCACACAGCGTTGGCAAAGATTTGGCTGAAAATGAATTAATTATACAAGATGCTATCAAAAAAATGGAATATGTAAAGCAGCCAGTGGTTGATGGAAAAACAAAATGCCCATCATGTAAAGGACAGGAAGATAGTTCACATATTGACCAAAAGAACAAAATAGGCACTTTTGACATTTTGACAAAGCCATGATAAAAAAATTTAATAAAATATTGATTTTTGCTTTTTTAAGCTATTGCACTTTAATGGGATGTAAACCGAAAAATGACAAAAAAACTTCAATTATTGAAGTAAAAAAATTAAACAATGAATTAGTAAAAAAAATTATGGAAACATACGACTCTTTTTATGTAGAAAATAACGATAAAGGAGATTTTAGAATCATCGAACATTATTTTATAAAAGATTCAACAGAGAATAAAATACTAAAAGATAGTAATGGGATTATATCAGGAATAAGTGTATTGTTTAAAGGTGAAAATATTTTTGCAGAAGAATATTATTCGAATGGACAATCTAAAGGTGTAATAAATTTCGAAACGCCAGGTATAATTCATGGGCCAGTAAAATTTTACTATCCGAATGGAAGAATAAGAGCAACTGGGAAATATGATAATGGTTTTAAAATAGGTTTATGGTATGAGTATGACTCTTTAGGAAAATTAAAGACTTTACAAAGTTACTGACTCTGCACTTCAAAATGTTTTAACATTGAAGTCATTATTTTTCAATAAAACCCCTTATATTTTCTAAACTTAAAAAAGTTTTAAAACCCCACCCTCATATACTGCCTCCAAACCAACATTTCATCTCTTCTGTCCCGACAGCTGTTTGGAGTGTGTTTGCTAAGGGGTATAGATACGGCTTTAACACACAAGAAATAGATGAAGAAATAGCTAAAGGGCATTACTCCGCAGCGTATTGGGAGTATGACAGTAGATTAGTCAGAAGATGGAATTTAGATCCGATGCATAATGAATGGGAAACACCAAATTCTGTAAATAGAATAGAAAAAATGCTGACAGGAAAATAAAGGCAATTTACATTTTATGCTATCCAACTAGGTGTTGAAACAATTAACGAGGTTATAAAAGATCAAATGAATGAAGAAAGTATTGATTTAAGGATTTCATTAAAAACAGTAGTAAGTGGACAAATTTATAGTGAAATATTTTCTGATAAGCCTTTGGTTAATAGTTTTTTAAAGAAAAAATCAAGTGCAATTAGAAAAGGAATTATTAACACAATTTACTGGTTTTAATGGTTCAGATACATTTATAATATCTTCGTTAACTATTGGTGGTTTAAGCTTAAAAATATAAAACAGAAGGCTTACAATAACTACTTTTAAAAAGAATCCAAAATATTTCAATTAGGGTTGCATTAGCTAGTTGAATCTATTAAACAATAAAAGTAGAATTTTCTATTACAATTAAATTAAAACAAGTTACATTTGCACTAGAGTTCGGTTTCAATTTGAAAAAATTAACATTATTTCAACTATGGCTGAACCGCTCTTCAAAACCAGGCTTTTTTACCCCCGTGGGATTTTTAAAAGTAATTTTAGAGACGTTAGAAGGTTGCGAAACAAGCGGAGGCTGAATCCTATTTATTTATGGATTTTTATCAAATACCGAACTCTATTTTTTCCCTTATTCCTCTTCCCTTCCAATCATTTTTTCTTTTGGAACAATCATATCATCTTCGTCTGGAACAGGCACCGCCACCATACCTTCTAAATTTGGCTGACCTGCATTAATCCAACATGAATACCATAGGTTTCCTAACATGATAATTGATGCTCGCAAACGCATCTCTACCATATTGCCCAAATTTTTATGATAGCGCTCACAAAACTCTTTAGAATATACTTTTACCAATTGATTGCCCCTTTGCTCAAGTGCGTATTTTTTATCTAAATCAAACATCGAACTGGTTTCTAATTCTATTTTCAAAACAGAATCTACCAAGCCAAAACTTCTTGAATATGCTTCCCATATATCAATGTTTGGATTTTTAACATATTTTGCAACGCCAGTGAAATAGTCATAACCATCATTAAACAATTCTGGCAATCGGCTCTCCCATAATCCATGAATTCCAATTTGATTGGTTTTTTGTCCGTTGTAATTAGAAGAGGCATGTAAAGGAACATGACAATCCCCGACATAATGCCCTAAATCTGCGCTATATTTTAATATTTTTGCAATGTCTTTGTTTTTAAAAGCCTCTGTCAGCCTGTAAATCATTGTAGAAATATGCCAAGGCACAATGCCATGTGCCAAAACTGTATCTTCAGAATACTTTGCAATTGCATCTCTATAAAACTTTGGAATAGTATCAATTGGCAAACAGCATTCATAAAAATCGCCATCTAAAAAATGTCTGCAAGCTTCTTCGGGTATTGCATATCGTCTTTTGTCTGCATCTATGGAATGAGAAATTATATATTCTGAATTTGTTTTATAAAAGGCAAATAATGGTTTTGGTAAAGTGAAAATTGCGATTTCATTAATCTTTTTATGGCCATAGAAACCCCACGAAAAACAGGCTTGGACAATACAAAAAGTTAAAAATAAAATCAGTAATCTCATAGTCCTAATGCAATTTCCACCGCTTTTGGCAAATAATCAAACTCTAGTTTATGTATTTTCTGTTCAATACTCGCAACATCGTCTATTGGCTCTATTCTGAATGATTGTTGCAAAATAATTTCACCTTTGTCATAATCAGCATTAACTTTATGAATTGTTATGCCCGTTTCTTCTTCTTTTGCTTGTAAAACAGCTTGATGAACATTGCTACCATACATTCCTTTTCCGCCAAATTTTGGCAGTAAGGCTGGATGAAGATTAATGATTTTATTGTCAAATACTGCAATAAATTGAATGGGCACTAACCACAAAAAACCAGCCAAAACAATTAAATCTGCTTGATAAATATTGACCTTTTCAATTACTTCATTACTGTCGTAAAAATCTATTTTGTTAAAATACTGCACCGCAATTCGCAAATTGATTGCCTTTTGAATAACTCCAGCATCTTTTTTATTCGTAAAAACAGCTACCACTTTGGCATTTGATGAATTGTTGAAATAATGTATTAAGTTTTCGGCATTGCTGCCATTTCCAGAGGCAAAAACAACTATTCTTTTCATTTTTTTAGTGAATGCTAAGCGCAATAGATTCTATTAATCGCAAGTCTCTTTCTTTTGTATTGATATTTGGTTTATAAACAAAACCTTCAAAAATAAAGATTCTATTTAGTTTTGGTTGGTGAATAACATAGCGAATAAAAGGCCCTGCTTGGCTTAGTCCCATTACAGACCACCAACCTCTAATTTTTGAAGTATAATTGTCATTCAACTCAATAATATTTCTAAATCTTGGCGGATAATACTTGCTTTCTGTTGATCCCATATAGGTGCCAGGCAATTCGCCAGGAATCAAATATTTTAAAACACTGTCTCTTTTTGTTATGATTTTAGAATACAAGAAGTCGCTCGTGTCCTTATAAGGATATGAGTGAATAATTAATCCGACACTTTTTAAAACATCGGGTTCGCCTTTCAATTGCTCTTTGGCATCATATTGAAACCAAAAAACACTGTCAGATTCTTTTCTAAGAACAAACATTTCTGGAATTTTAATAGACATCCCAAATATTTTTTTTATTTTATTTTCGTAGCCTATATTTTTATTGTTGTTTGTTGCAATCAGCTTTTCTGATTGGTCTTTTAGTTCGAAATCAACCAAACTTTCAAGCAGTTTAACTTGCCCTTTCAGTAATTTTTGACTTAAATCATTGTTGTCTTTCCCAAAAACATAAACCACATGCTGATATTTTGCAAAAAGATTTGCCTTAAACATAAAAGTTGGGGCAGTGTCATTTAGCAATTTTTCAATTGTTTTTGAACTTATAGGTGCCAATAATTCTGAGAGTTTTTCTTGATTATCATTGGTAACAAGCACTAAAATAGATTTATGATTGTAAAATAATTTTTGAAAAGTTTCTGGATTTGGTTTTAAATATTCAAAAATAGGCTCACCAGCAGGCAAATAGGGCAAAGGTTGCAGGAACACGGCTTGCAGCGTAATATTCAGTGTTTTTAGGGTTTCATCGTCAGAGACTATTACCAAACTACCCAATTTTCCAACAGCTGTTGGCAGTTCTTCAACTGTATTTTGATTGCATGCTAACAAAAATAAAAGTGAAAAACAAACTAATATTTTTTTCATATTATTGAACTTTAAGCTTTTTAAATAGTTTCATTAAAAAATAATTTAATTATTTTCCCTTTTCCAATAGGCGTGTTGATGTCTTTCAAGCCATTATTGATGGCTGTTAAATCAAGATTGAATTCTAAAAATTGAGAGCAAATATCATTGACAGTTTGTAGTTCATTGTCTGTTACATAATATAAAAAAGTAATAGACGAATCAGTTTTTATTGGCAAAACAACTTGACTTTTTATGTATATTTTTAAATTTCTTCCAGCAGCTAATTTGTTAGACTTTAATCTGTTCCATTGTTTTATTTGACTTGCAGTAACACTATATTTAGCTGCAATATTATAAACAGTTTCGCCTTTTGTTGCTTTATGATAACTTGTCTTATTTTCGTTATAAATATATTTGGAAGGAACAAATGACTTAGAACTGACTGCATACAAACTATCTTGCCATTCCATTAATTTCATGGCTTTGTTATATGGCAAAACAACTTTTTTATTTTCCATTCCTTCTGGAATAAATCCATTTTTGTAAGTACTATTCCAGTCCAATTGTTCTTTTTCTGAAAGGTTCACCATTGCACAAATGTATTTCATATCAATTTCGCAACAAAGGATAACTGGAACAAGTGTTTCGTAGCCTTTCAATAAATTGCTATTTTCTTTTATTGTTGGAGGAGAAAAAGACATTAAAAAAGCGGTGGATAAAAATTTAGGGATATAATTTTGGGTTTCTTTAGGGAGCCATTTTTTTATTTCCCAAAAGGTTCTTTTCCCTCCAGAATTTCTAATTGCCTTGGCAACATTACCTGGCCCACCATTATAGGCAGCTAAAGCCAAAAGCCAGTCGCCAAACTGATTATGAAGATACAACAAATAGTCGCAAGCCTTTTCTGTACTTTTATAAATGTCTTTCCTTTCATCTACTTCGCTATTGATAGAAAGGTTCATCATTTTGCCGGTTGCAGGCATAAATTGCCATAGTCCTGTCGCACCGCACCAACTAACAGCATTTGCATTCAACAAAGATTCTACTATTGAAAGGTATTTAATCTCATCAGGCATTCCTTTTTTGTCTAAAACCTCCTCGAATACACGGAAATAAAGATTTTTGCGATTTAATGCTGTTGTCAAAAAACTGCTTGAAGGGTTTTTCATGTAATGCATTTGCGTAACCACAGTTGCATCATATTTGAATGGAATGGCAGAACCAAGTAAATTTACAAGATCGTAAAACTTTTGTTCTGTTAATGATAAAACTTCATCAGTTGTTATATAAGGCAAAGGCTTTGTAATGGTACCTTGCAAAAAAAGTTGAGTTAAACTATCAATTTTTACGATAATATTAACTTGCGAATGAGATTTCACAAAACAGAAAAAAATCAAAATAATAGTGGAAATCTTTTTAAATAGCTGCATTAATTGTTATAAGGATTGGTACATTTATATTTTTCTAAAAATTAAGAACGCAAATATGCTTAAAATATTGCATAAAAACTATTGATATTTTAAAATAATATACTATTTTTGTAAGGACTGAATAATTTAATAGATAAAGGCAATGACAGAACAAAAAAAAAACACCATTACTTTTAAGGACATTGCACAAGAGGCATATTCCATGCAACCACAAGAAATGGCTGCGCCTTTGAAAAAAAACCATACAATTTTATCCATTGGAGTTCCAAAGGAAACCACAGCACAAGAAAATAGAGTGCCAATATCTCCATCCGCGGTCGAATATTTAGTAAACAACGGGCACGAAATTACAATTGAAAGCAAAGCAGGTTTGGCAAGCAATTTTAGTGATGAAAAATACAGTGAGGCTGGAGCAAAAATTGTTTCTACGCATAAAGAGATTTTTAACTCAGATATAATACTAAAAATTGAACCTTTAACTGAGCAAGAGGTGGAATTGATGAAACCCGATCAACTCTTGATTTCTGCACTTCAACTCGATCAAATTAATCCTATTATTTTAAATAAATTAATGCAAAAAAAGGTAAATGCTATTGCCTACGAGCTTTTGCAAGATGATTCAGGGTTTTTTCCAATTATTAGAGTGATGAGCGAATTGGCAGGCCACGCGTCTATTTTAATGGCTTCAGAATATTTGAACAATTCAAATATTGGAAAAGGAGAACTTTTAGGAGGTTTTACGGGCATTCCGCCAACTCAAATTGTGGTTATTGGAGCTGGTGCAGTTGGCGAATATGCTTGCAAAGCTGCTTTAGGATTAGGAGCAATTGTCAAAGTTTTTGATAATGAACTTTATCGTTTGAGAAGACTGAATAAAAACTTAGGGGCTAATATTTTTACTTCTACTTTGCAACCTAATATTTTGTCAGAAGCATTAAGAACTTGCGATGTCGCTATTGGTGCGTTGAGAGGCGAACAAGGAAGATGTCCTATTGTGGTTAGCGAAAAAATGGTAAGTCAAATGAAACCCAATAGCATAATAATTGATGTGAGTATTGATCAAGGAGGTGTTTTTGAAACATCAGAAATTACAAACCACAAAAATCCAATATTTAAAAAACATGATGTGATACATTATTGTGTTCCCAATATAACTTCACGCGTTTCTCGCACAGCGAGCTATGCTTTGAGCAATATTTTTACCCCAATTTTAAACGAAATGTCTAATTCAGGTGGTTTTCATGAACTAATAAAAGTTAACGAAGGCTTTAGAAAAGGTGTTTACATCTACAAAGGAAATATGGTAAACCAAGGATTGGCAAAAAGATTTGGCATCAAATCAAAAGATATTAATTTATTGTTAAATATTTTTTAGTTATTGCTTATTTTCGATTCTACCCTGACTTCATATTCTAAAAAAGCAGCCAAAATTAATTGAGAATAATTTTGCGAGGAATTCTGAAATCGTCCATAATTGGTGTTCCAAAGTTGATAAATTAAATCCATGTCTTTTTTAGGTTCAGGGATTGAAAGTAACGCACTTCTAACATTTCCTGCACCTGCATTATAAACATGCATAACCAACAATTTAAACCATAAATCATTTTCATTAATTTCACTTGAATCAAGCTCATAAAGCATTGATTTTGCGTAAGGAATACAAATGGTTTTTATTAACTCGCTTGCGGCAAAAGCCGAACGATTAAAATTAGCCCTTTCATCTGTTTTTTTATTCACTATTAAGCCAAATTTTCTAGCGACACTGGGCATTAACTGAAACGCGCCATAAGCGCCAGTTGGCGATCTTTGCAACTGATTTGGGCTTTCTATCAAAAGTATTGCTTTGGCATACCAACCATCTACTGCATTGTTTTCAAAAGCTTTCATTCCGGTAGGAATTTTTTCCGTTAGTTTTTCAAATGTGTAAAAATAGTTTTTGCCTTGTGTGCCAACAATTCTTGGACTGTCAATCAAGCAATGTATGCCTATTAAACTATCCAATATTCTTAGTTTTTGGTCTCCTTTAAAGCCATCCCAAATGGAGTAGTTCATGGTTGATAGAATTGTTCTTGATTTATGCAAATTTACGATACAGCTATCGCCAGATAGATTCATGATTTTGCGCCAAAAAACAACCTGAGGCATACTGTCAATTCTATTAATTTTAATAAATTCAAGCGTTTCAACATTCACTTTTTTATTTGCCTTTTTAGGCATCATAAAACTAGTGATTAAAATAGCTATTAATGTTGTTGTGAATAAATTTTTCATTATCTTAATAAGACTATTTTGCCAGTTGAGTTTTTAAAATATTTATTATTTTGTTTGTCAGCGTTCAATTGTTGGTTGGTATTGTTGTCATCCAATTGATATAACTGTGTTCCCTTGCTTTTTATTGTTACTGTGTATAAATAAACACCATTTGCCAATCTATCTCCATATTGGTCGGTGCCATCCCACACAATATCAGTAATATTATTGCCAATTCTAATGTTGCCAAGGTCCTCTTTGTTCAATTCCTTAACCACTTTTCCCTGAATATTCATAATTTTAATACTAATTTCGTCCGGCACATCATTGCCTGTCAATGTAAATACAAAACGCATGGCCGTTGTAAATGGATTTGGATATGGATAAAAATTAGTCACACTTTCCTTATTAACTACCTGAAAATTAATTAAATATTCGGTTGTTCCGGCAAGTATTTTATTGGCGTCTTGAGATTGAACTTTTAAAGAATAAATGCCATCTGGCAATCCTTTTGGATTAAACTCTAATTTGGCCAAATTATAACTGTTTGTAGCAGGAAAAAACTTAACGCCCATGGTATCAAAGTTTATTTTCTCAAAATTTTGATTAGAACCTGGCGTTTTTAGCCAAAGCATAAAACCTGTACTATCTGTTTGCCAATTTATTTTATTCTCGTCTTTACTTGTTATTGTAATGATGGGACTGGCAGAAACAATTTCCCCGTTAGTAATGTGCTTGCCATCAAATGTAACATCTAATAGCGGGTTTATCTTATCTTCTTCAATGAAAAAATATCGAATTGCTGAATTGTTAGTTAAAGACAACTCCGGCATTATCGAACGGTTAAAATTATTCATATTCACTTTGACATAAAAAGCATATCTGCCACTCAATAATTTTGTATTGATATTCGCACCAATTTTAAAGAATTTATTTGGCAACAAGCTGTCGCTATATTGGGATACTTTTTTATAAATGGTGTCTTTAGTGTCAATGTTAAAAATTGAAACTTCATATGCTAGATTTTTACCAAAAGCTAATTTAGAAATATTTTCAAACCCTATTTCATATTCAAATTTTTCTCCTTGTTGAAGTGTGTCTCTCCAATTTGAAATAAAAGCTGTTGTTGTTAAAGTGCCTTCTGCAACTTCAAAATTTGTAACTCGCCAGTGCATCAATTGCGGAGCCGTATAATTAGATAAATCTTCAAAATTACCAACCATATAAATACTTGGATATTTTTTAGCATCAATGCTGCTAATATCAAATGGCGAAGTTCTTATAGATTTATAAATAAGGGTATCCTTTCCTTGCAAATTTACCCCGTATATATCTACTGAAAACTTGTCTCCTGGTTTAATATCTTCATTGCTTATCCAAAAATGCAAGCCGCCCCATTGCGTTGTTGGTCCTATGATTTCTGTTTGCAAAGTGCCTTTGTTTCTTTTGCCGTACAATTCTCTTTCTACCTCAATATAGCTTAAATCCAAAAATGGATTCAATTGATATGTGCCTGTATCTTCGACAGCAGAACCATAAGGTGCTCCTTTTTGACCAATTATAGCATAAGAACTATATGGACTGATAAAACTGTCTACAATTTTTGAGCCAAATTTTTTAAATGCATCAATGGTTTCTTGCGACCAAGACACACGCTGATTGGTGCCGACATTACAAGCAGCTACATAAGTGCCTTCGGGGATAGAATCCACAAACTCATGGAACTGAGCCATTTGCGTTGGGCTGCCATCCCAAAAATTGTAGGCTTTCACAAGCTTTTCATATAAATCATAATTTACACCATCGTAATAGAATTTAGTGGTATTAAAAATTTTATTTAACCTAAACTGCTCTAAACTATTTTTGTCAAATAAAATTAATAATATACCGCCTGATGTTCCAGGGTTTAACGAACGAGAATTAAATCCGCCTTTTTTAATGCCAAAATTGGGGAATTTATCAGTAGCTGTGTTTATATAAACTTTTTCTGCAGTAATATTAAAATCAAATGTCCTTGACTGTTTGTTCAAATTCATTCTGAAAGTTTCGCTTGTTGGATAAAACTGAGGGTGGTGAGACTGCGACCAACCAGGTTCATTATTTAAAATATGAATAAAACTTCTACTGTCCCAATCAACTTTCGGACCCTGAAATTTGGCGCGCCAATAATAAACAATACTATCTCGTGTACCCATTAATTTAACTTTCCAAGCACTCGTGCTGCCAACTATTGTACTCGAATTATGTTTTTTCAGCCAAGGGCTGTTAAAGTTTGGTGTTGTATCGATTTCAAATTCAAATTTATTGTTTCGATCATAAATATTTAATGATTGAACAATTAAAGCTATTGTGTCATTGTTTAGTTTTGAAACAATATCATATCTTCTCGGATTAACAAGATTTACCGTATAACCATAAATATCATAATCATAAATTGCTTTATTGTTATCGTAATTGCTTTCAACGATTGCACTATCATTGTTTATGTGAACATCAAATCTATTAATACCTGAGCTCGCGCCATCTTTAGATTTGATAAATAAAATAACGGTATCTAAATATGGAATACTTTTTACTCTTAAGGTGTATTCTTTTTTAATAAATGAATTGGGATAATACCTAACAACCTTTATGTTAAATGAATCGTTGGTAAATAATCCTTTGTTAACAATTGGAATTGCCAAACCAATACTGTCTGAAAATGCTTGGTCGTTAGTCAAATAAATAGTTTTATTATCGATGGCATAATCTGTTTTTTGGGGTTGAAAAATTCTCAAGGAAGGATCGCCTTGCAAAAACATAATTCGAGATTGAATGACACTTAAATAACTAATCTTGTTTCCTGTATTGTTCAAAACCAGTTGAATCGCTTCGCCTATTGTAAACTCGCCCGTATATTTTTCTCTAAAAATTATACGGTACATTTCTTGAATCTGCCTGTCTACATGTCCTAGCTCTGAAAGCGAAGTTTGACCAATAAATGCGATTGCACCTTTATTGCTAGCATTAATGAATTTTTCTCCCGAAAGTTGAACATTTTTGCTCGGGGGGCCTGTGCAAGGATTGCCGATATTACAGCCATTAAAATAAAAAATAGGATATTTACCAATATTGCTGTATTCTGAGGTGTCCCCTACATCCACATCGGATACAGAGCTACTTCCATGCCCTAAGAAAGTCACAAATTGAACACCATTATCATCAGGCTTGCTAATAACATCCAAAAGCTTTTGTTTCATAAACGGCTCACTTATACCAACAGATGATTTTGTGTAGGTTGTTACTTTGCCTCCAAAAGGGAGTGCCTTTGCAATAGAGGCACTGTTATTTAAACGCCCAGTGAAATTAATTGCCTCAAGGCTGTTTTCACCACCAGCCAAGTGCATAAGATGTTTCCGCCAAAAATCATCTTTGTTTTCATCATATTGTTTTAATTTGTTTAAATAAATACCAATTTGGAATGGCTGATCGATGGTTAATCTGCCAATGGCAACTGTCGGCCCAAGCTTGGTTTCGTCTTTGTTTGAGGCAAACAAGTTGTCCGATGCAGGCACGCCAATAGATGGCACAAAATTACTGTTAATTAAATTGGGAGAAGTTCTGATTAAATTACTTTGATAACCTCTGCCCACCAAAAAACAAAATTTAAAGGTCGTGTCCCCTTTTTCTTGCATATATCTAATAAAATTTTTAACAGCTACAGGACTAGGAACACCATAAGAAAAATGATTATAAAGTTGTTGAACGGTTACCAATGTTGGATTTCCGATATAAGTTAATGTGTTTTTATAATTTAAAAAATCTGTTGTGTAGCTACCTACCAACTTTTCGTTAGTTACCATTATAAACTTGTGTTTATTTATAATACTTACAGGGTTAAATTGAATAAACTGATTGTCAATTGTTGTTGAACTCATGGCTGGAAAAATCTGATTGCTTCTTAAGTTTATAATATTTGTGCTGTCAATTAAAAAATATTGGGCATCTAAAGTTAAAGATGGCGTCATCATTTTTACATCTACTCCGTTTAACTCGCCTCTTATTCTGTAACCATTTGTTAAATCATAAAAAATGGGTCTATTTTTTCCAATTTCATAGTTTTTCCAATTCAAATACTGAGGCGAAACATTTTTTTCCAACTCAAAATTGAAGTTACTAATTTGATTCAATTCTAAGAACCTAGGGAACTTAATTTCTGCGGCCGAAACTCCAAAATACTGTATTGAAATATTATTAATTGCTACTGGAGAGAATCGAATGTAAGTGCTGCTTGGACCCAATAAACTTTGAGAAAAATCATTTGCTTTTTCAATTACTTGAAAACCATCAAAGATAGTGTCATGAATTTTTGTGTAGTTAATATTGTCTTTACTCAAAAAAACCTCCATATTGTGATCATTATTGTAAAACACATTTTCATTCACGCCAATGTATCTAAATCTAACTTTAGGAGAAAAGGCTGAATTAGTAGAGAATTGAGTATTAAATTCATGTTGCAAAATTGGCAACCCATTCCCACCAAACCCAATTAAAGGACTTGAATAACCCTCTGTATTTACATATTCTGGATTAGAAGTAATTTGTCCAGCAATCGAGAAATCTTTTCCACCATTGTATCTATCCGTAAAAACCTTTTTTTCTGTGTAAATACAATTTTGGAGTTCTGGAAAATTACTGTAATTTTTATTAGAATAATTGTAAAGTCTCAGACCGTTTTGTGGACTAGAAGATGGAATAAAAGTAAGATAATAAACATTGCTATCCGTAAACATACTGAAATCAGGATTGGCATTGAGTTCATTTTTTTGAAACAATTGATTGTCTAACTTTCCATCATTTGGCTGACCATAAAACTCTATAAAATCTGCCACATTAAAACGGTTGTCTTGCTCTCCTGCAACATATATAGGAATTTCTTTGCCTTGGTTAAAAATTTGGAATTTTTTTGGATTAACAGTTGCCAAATCAACTTGCATTTCTGTTGCAGCAGCTAATAAATTAAAATATTCTATCCTATAAATACCTTTTTTCAGTATTGTAAATTTAAAATACTTTTGGTCGGGTTTTATCCACTCATTGCCATAGTTTTGAGCTGATAACAATTGCGAAAATAATAAGACCAAACCTAAATAAAAACTCTTTTTCATTCTAAAAATTGAACTATATTTCGCAAATATACATTTTTTCTGAATTTTAAAAGCATTTAAGTATAAATATTTATCATTATTTTTGCTGCAAAAAATAAGGATAAATGAGTCAATCAGAAAAACTTAAACAAATTGTTGAAGAATCTTTTAATTTTAAAGGTGATTCTATAGTAATTGGTACAGCAAAATTAGGCGAAGAAACGCTATCAAATTGTTTGGTTAAAATTCCGTTAAAAACCTTTAACAGACACGGTCTAATAGCTGGCGCAACTGGCACAGGAAAAACAAAGACATTGCAAAATATTGCCGAAAAATTATCTCTCAGTGGCGTGCCTACATTATTGATGGACATAAAAGGCGATTTAAGTGGCATTTCGCAACCCGGCACAGCAAATGATAAAATTACAGAACGCCATCAAAAAATTGGGGTTGAATGGGTAGCTAAAGGCTTTCCAACTGAATTGCTTTCCATTTCGGGCGAAAAAGGTTTGAAAATGCGAGCCACAATTTCTGAATTTGGACCTGTTTTATTGTCTAAAATACTAGAATTGAACGACACGCAAAGCGGTGTTGTTAGTTTGATTTTTAAATATTGTGATGACAGAAAACTGCCATTGCTGGATATCAAAGATTTCAGAAAGGTTTGCCAACATATTCAGTCTGGAGAGGGTAAAGCGCAGGTAGAGTACGAATATGGCATGGTGAGCTCGGCTAGTATTGGCACTATTATGCGAAATATTTTGGAAATTGAACAACAAGGTGCAGATGTGTTTTTTGGTGAAAAAAGTTTTGAAGTAAATGATTTGCTTAGAAAAGACACCAATGGAAATGGCTATTGCTCCATTTTGAGACTTACCGACCTGCAAAGTAAACCCCGCTTGTTTTCTACTTTTATGTTGTGTTTGTTGGCAGAAATTTATGAGAAGTTTCCTGAAAAAGGCGATGCAGACAAACCTGAACTTTGTATTTTTATTGACGAAGCGCACTTAATTTTTAAAGAAGCTTCTAAATCTCTCCTGAATCAAATTGAAACCATTGTAAAACTAATTCGTTCAAAAGGCGTTGGACTTTATTTTATTACTCAAGATCCAACAGATGTGCCCGATGCTATCTTAGGACAATTGGGCATGAAAATGCAACACGCATTAAGGGCATTTACAGAAAAAGATAGAAAAGCAATTAAAACCATTGCTGAAAACTTTCCGCCAAGTGAATTTTATAAAACCTCTGACCTATTAACAGCACTTGGAATAGGTGAAGCCTTGGTTACAGTGCTGAATGAAAAGGGAATACCTACACCATTGGTTCATACATACTTAACTGCACCCCTCAGTAGAATGGATATTATTTCAGAATCGGAAATTGACCAATTGGTAAACCAATCGCAATTGGCTAGAATATACAACGAAGAAATTGACAGAGAAAGTGCTTTTGAGGTGTTAAGCAAAAAAATAGAAGCAGCCACAGAAACGCATGATAAAGAGGAAAGTATTCCTAAAAAAACCAGCACTGAAAAATCCACCTTCGACCAGGTTTTAAGCAGTCCAACGGCCAAAGTTGTTTTAAGAGAAGTAACTAGAGGCTTGCTTGGTATTCTTGGGCTTAGCACATCTACAAGAAAGAAAAAAGGCACGGGTTGGTTTTAAAAAAACAAAAATTATGAGTATATTAAACACTCTGTCGCTAAAGCTTAGCAGCTTTTTGAGCAACAAATATCAAATTGAAGAAAATGAATTGGAACTGCTAACAAAAATTGGCGAAAACTCTTTGAAAAGCACGCTGAAAAACCATGTTTTGAAACATGGCACCGATGAATTGGAGAACATTTTACTGGAAAAAACAGTTGCCAATAAAACCAAAATCCACCAAGTGGCAATTGAAAATTTGACACTTGAAATTAACCAATTGAAAACCATAAAAAACTTAGACGAAAATTTTGCCCAATCGGCCATTGATTTTGTGCTTTACTATTTAATTCAATCTTTTAAAACATCCAATTTGCCTAAAAACTTGAATGGCATTTGCGACTTTTTAGACATAGACAAATCTCTGGTGAAAGCAATTAATTCCCCCTTTGGTAAAATGTTTGGCAAGTTTATGAAATAAACTTTAACTCCCTTTTTCTCCCACAAAATAATCGTCTTTGTGTTTAAAAAGGACATTGAAAGTTGTAAGTGTGCCATAAATTCGGGTAATATATTGTTGAATATTTACCTTTTCTTCGTCTGTTAAAATTTTATGGCTATTGATGTTTTGCTCCAAAACCCTCAATCGGTCTCTGAGCATTACAATTTTATGAAAAAAAGTATCTATTGGAATTTCTTTTGGCTGCACGCTAGGGTCGAAAGCCTTTAAAAACATCACTCCGCCTTTCCATTTTTCGCCCAAAGCCACCCTTTCTGTGGCGTCCGTATAGCGTTGCATCAGGTTGTAAAAAATGTCTTCTATTTCATCTTTGGAAACCATGTTGCTAAAACCTTCTAACACTTCAATGACCTCAATGTCTTCAGATTTTCTGTCTATCTCTTGTGTGCCACCTTCAAAAAAACTAATCGTAAATGTTTCTAACCCTATGCGGCAAATAATGCCATCGCCTAGTTTGTTGTGTTTTATTCTGCTGCCAATGGTCAGTTCTTTGTTCATTCTTTTTAAGGGTTTTTTATAAAGCACAAAGTTATAAATTTTAATGAAAAAATCCGAATTATGAATATCTGGAGAATTATTTGGGGGATAGGATTTTTTTATTTTCCTTTTCTAAACTAAAAAGAGTTAGCATAAAGACTTCTATTTTTAAAAAAATAAAACCTTCAATACTAATAGTTTTTCTATATTTTATTGAGCACTTGTTTGCCCAAAACCTCCGACATGCCATGAACTTTAACACGGATAAAGATTCCGTTTACATGAAAATTTTATCAATAAGTAAAAGCAGTTTAAAAATGAACCCTGACACTTTTATTTATGATATTTTACAACCCAGCAAACAAAACCATTGCCATGAGCACCGCAACTGAAACGGAAATACAGATAATAAACACACTTGGTATGGTGTTGCTAAAAACAACCCTGCCCGCAGGAGAATCTATTATAGACATTGGCGATTTGCCCAGTGGCGTGTATTTTGTAAAATCTAACATGGGTGTAAAGAAATTGTTGGTGGCGCATTAGCGCAAGCATTGCTTTTATAACATTTTTTTATAAATAAAAACTAAGCATTTTGGGCATAAAAACAAAATAATTAAAAAAATATTTGTTTTTATCAAATATGTTTTTATATATTTGCAATACTTAATTAATAAATTATATGAAAAATTCAATTACAAAAGCACAGAGCACAGAGCACAGAGCACAGAGCACAGAGCACAGAGCACAGAGCACAGAGCACAGAGCAATTTTCTAAAGAACTTTGCATTATTAATCATCCTTTTTTCATCATTTATAGTCAAGGCGCAACAGCCTTTTGGAGTTGCAACAATAACTAATTGTTATCAAAGAGTCGATGGTTCACTAACAGGAGAAATTACTTATAATATGATTAACAGCGATAGAACATTATTTTTTAGCTCAAACAATCCTTTAGATATTGTTGACTTTGATGTAACTTATCCAGTAATTAATCCTGTGACCGGATTGGAAGAACTAGTTTTTGTTAGTACAGTTAATATGAATAATAGTTTTTATTTTCCAACAGATAAAAATGAATATGTAATTATTCCAAATAATAATGGAGGCACCTTTGGGAATAGTGCTCAGAAAGTTAGACTAAAGTTTGTAGAACCTAAAGTAACTTTTAAAGGTCCCAATGGTAATTGTATTTTATTCAACTCCCCAACCTATGATATAGATTGGAATATTGATGGATTATGTGATGATGTTATTGATTATGAAATAACTTACATTGGTCCTGTAAATGTTGGACTGCCACCAGGATGGAAACATGATGCTACTACAAATGAAAAACCACCCTTTAATGTTCCAATGACCGATTATTGCAATCAAACTTCTTGTGGACTTCCCAATGGTTGGATTGCTGGCTGTTGTTTAAACTTCAATATTAAAGCAACCATAGAACCTTGTTATCCTAATCCAAACAACTGTCCAAATCTAACAATCAATTCTCCTTTGAAAATTTGTTGCTCTTGTGGTAGTTATAATCCCGAGCAAGATTAAAATTTATATATTATGAAAAAAGTACTATTTTATATTTTTGTGTTATCATCTTTGTCAATAAATGCTCAATTTAAAAGAGTGATTGATTTAGGAGTGAGAATTCTATCACCTGCGCCAAACACTCAAGCTGTGTCGCCTGGGAAAATTAAAGTTATATATTCTCTAAAAAATCATGGTCCTGATACCATTCAAACCAATGATTCGTTTTTTGTTCAAAGCAATAAAGATAAAGAAAATCGTTTAACCGTGTTTCAGCCCAACGCAAATATAAGTCCAGGCGATTCAATTATCATTGATAATTACTATTTGCCTTTATACAATTGGGAGGACAATAATAATTTTAGTTTTTATATTAATGCAAAAGTAATCGGAGGCTTTCGAGATGATATTATATATGAGACAATCGATAATATTGGAGTGTCCAATACAAGTGTCATTAAACTAAAACTTGTAAAAAACACATCGGTCAATGATTTAGAATTGTTTAACCAAATAAATTTGTATCCTAACCCAACGAGCGGTATTTTTTCAATAGAAAACAAATCGGATGCAACAATTGAGCGAGTAGAAGTTTTTAATGCCATGGGGCAATTGCTTCAATCGTCTAATGTTTCATCCTTTGATATGTCGGGTTTTGCTAACGGACACTATCTTGTAAAAATTCACACCAAACAATCCGTTGTTTTTAAACGCATTGTTCTAAATCAATAAACCTATGAAACGGTCTTTGTTTTTGCTGCTTTTTTGCACTTTTATAATCACTCTATCTGCCCAAAGGGCAGATAGAGTGATTATAATTAACTATAAAATATTATCGCCTGAACAACATTCAATCATTTATTCACCTTGCGAGGTGAAATTCAATGTAAGAATATATAATGCGAGTAAAGATACTGTATTTACTTTTGATACCTTTCAGATTAATTTGCAGGGGCCCAATGTGTTTTACAGCCCTTTTGGTTATTTATTTCCAGTCAATAAAATGATTTTGCCTAATGACAGTATCGACTATGAGTATAGTTATTTTACCCATGATAGTGCTAATCAAATCAATTATAATGTAAAAAACACTTTTCGTTTTTTAAATCGTGATAAACAAAATTTTATCAATGAGAGAGGGGTTCCGAAAGGTTCCATAAAAAATTATTTTGCAAACTTTAGCAGGCGTCTTTATGGCACTCCATTCATTCCAAAAAAGTATAGGTTTTTCGATTTAACCACTCGTTTTATTACTCCAAAAACAGGCGACACTTGCTTCCAAGGGCGTGTTTTTGATGTTAAAATTAGTGTCAAAAATATTGGATATGACACCTTTTTTCCAGGTTTTTTCTTTAATGTAAGCTACCATGCCTTTGCGCCAACACCAAATGATTATTATTATTCACCAAACAGTCCAATTGTGCCAGGCGATAGTGTTATTTTTAGCAGAAGCCATTTGCTAACCAATGTTCAAAATTTTGAAAGAAATGATTTAATTTATTGTTTAGAAATTTCTGATTTTAGAACCGCAGACACCATGATTATATTGAGAGATATGAATTGGAATAATAACAAATCCTGTATTTATATGACAGGAAAGCTGACCCAAAAATCCTCACTTGCCAACGCTCAAATATCACAGTTTACCCTTTTCCCCAACCCAGCAGACAAAACCATTGCCATAAACACCGCAACCGAAACGGAAATACAGATAATAAACACACTTGGTATGGTGTTGCTAAAAACAACCCTGCCCGCAGGAGAATCTATTATAGACATTGGCGATTTGCCCAGTGGCGTGTATTTTGTAAAATCGAGTATGGGTGTAAAGAAATTGCTCATAGCGCATTAGCGCAAGCATTGCTTTTTTAAGGGGAGGGCAATAAAATATATAGGACTAAAAACCTACAACAAATCCTCAATTGTTTTCACAATCTCTGGGGTAAACCAATTGATGCCTTCCACTTTAGAAACCACCACTTCGCCTTTTTTATTGATGAGATAGGTGGTTGGAAAACGCTTAATACCGATGCTTTTTATGGGTTCTTTTAATTGGAAAATATTCAGCCCAGCGCCAAACTTTTGTTTAAAAGCATTTATTTTATCCATAGACTCATCTGTTACCATCAGTATCTTAAAGTTTTTGCCCGCAAATTGTTTTTGTAGTTTCATTAGTTCGGGCTGTTCTTTCACGCAATCGCTGCACCATGTTTGAAAATATGAAACAATAAAAACCGTTTCTTTAAGTGTATTTGGGTCAAATTGCTGTCCGTTGTCTTGCGTGAGTGTGTAGTTGTAAAAAGGGTTTTGGGGGGCTTTCATGGCGTTGTTTTGTCTTAGTTGATAAATAATAATGCCGCTAATTAAAATGGCAAAAAGAAAGGAGGCTATTAAGTTTGTTTTGGTTTTCATTGTTTAAAGGACACAAAGGTATTAAAAAAAGTCGTTTGCTTTGCAAATGACTTTTTTTAATAAGATATTAATGGGATTATTAAGCCTGTGTTAAATATTGCGTAAATGCATAGCCTTGCTCGCCATCGTCTGTCTTAACCATCCACCATTGGTTGTTTGTTTGTTCAACAAGGGTTACAATTTCATGATGTGCTGCCTTGCCCAAAATGCTGCCTTCGGTGCTTGGCTTAGAGCGAATATTTAGGTTGCTGCTAGTTGTAACAACTTTAAGTTTGTTGCCTGCTGCCAATTCGGGAACGGCTATGTTTAAAACTAAATCTCCTGTTGCAAAATCGGGGTCAATTTTGTTGTAAGTGTCCAAAGTTTTGCTTTTGTAACCGCATCAGAATTGCCGTTTATGTACAAAACATTGTTTTATTCGCTAACAATTAGATCGGCAACATTATTTGCAGTTGCTTGTTATACTATTTATTTGTGTTTTTCTTGAAATGCCATTTTGCGTTTTTTTTAATCCTTTTGAATCTACTTTAAGGTTGAGTACTTGTAAACTTTGCATTAAAACAATCAATTTAGCTTTTTCTACCTCACCGCCCAATGTAATTGCACCGTCAGAAAGGGTTTAGGTTACATTAGGAAAATCTTTTAAAGCATCTTTAACAGACTGCTCAACAGTGCTAACTTGTGGAATTTAAATGGTTGGTTCTGGCGTTGGCGCAGGTTTAACTTCGCAGTTGTTTACAACCTCTTTAACACCTTTAATGCCTTTAATTGCATCCATACATTTTGTGTTGCAAGCTTCGTCTTTACACATGCCCGAAATCGTTACAACACCTTTTTCTACAGATACCGTAGCACCTTCAATGTCCGCACTAATTGCTTTTTCTACTGCTTCCTTAATGTTTGCGTCTTTTGGACCGCAAGCCGTAAAAGTTAATAGCATCGTAAATGCTAAAAATGTTCCGAATACTAAATTTAATTTTTTCATTTTATTATTGATATTTTGAGGGTCAAATATAACATTAATTTATGAATTTATAACATTTAAGAATTTAGTTTTTTATTTAATTCAAAAAGCTTTAAATATTTGACAACATGATAACCTGCTGAAAGATAGCTCCAAACAAGACCTTGCCATCCATTCAAGCAATTCAAATAGATGAAATAATGCTTAAAAAAATAGACAGGAAAAGACAAAAAACATAAAGTTAATGACCTTTGTTTTCCTTTTTTGTGCAGTTTAATGGCGCCTTGGGTTGTGTAGGTATTAAATTTTTGAAAATAATGGGCTAAATCCTTGTAACTGTAATGTAAAATAGGATGGCTGAGCTTTGCTGCCTTGCCTTTAACAATCACTTTTTCATGCACCACAGCATCATCAAAATTACAATATTTTTTATTAAATAATCTAACAATCAAATCGTTGCTTTCTTTTCCATGTTTAAAAACTTTGCCTAAAAAAACATGTGTTCGTGGAATTTCAAAAGCATGGATTTGGGTATTTGATAAATCCAAAGCCTGAATTTCGTTCAATAGGGCTTCTGTTAATATTTCATCTGCATCTAGGCTCAAAATCCAATCGTTTTTTGCTAAAGAAACGGCTTTTTGTTTTTGTTTGCCAAACGATTCAAACCGATGTTGAAAAACAACCGCTCCGCTTGCCTCAACTATCTCTTTTGTGTTGTCTGTGCTGTGGTCGTCCAAAATTAGGATTTCATTTGCCCAAGCCAAAGTTGGCAACAATCTCTGAAGGTTTTCTGCTTCGTTTTTAACAATTATAACAACCGAAATTGACATTTGGCAAATATATGTTTATTTTTAAAGTTAATCTATACATTCCATCATCAGCAAAATGCCGCTTTTAAATTCAATGTAAACAATGCCATCTGCCGCCACTCTGTTGCTGCTGCTTGTTGAATAAGGAAATTCTATTGTTTCGTGGTTCAAGTTCCAGACCAAATTTTCGGTTTTTAATGCTTCCACTTTGTTTAAAGGGATTAAAGACAAAGAAGTGTTTTGGGCGTAATATTTTGCAAAGCCAGATTTTAAGGGATATATTTTGGAATAATTATCCAACATTACCAAATTTATTTGATTAAAATAGCGTGCCAAAATGGCTAAATTATTTATTGCATGATCGCTTCTTTTCCCAGTTGCCCAAATAATATTCACCGCTTTGTGTCCGTTTTCTATTAAATATTCAATCCCTTTTTCAAGGTCGGTTTTATCTTGATTTGGGGTATGAACCACCTTGCAGTGCGGCTGAATTTTCTCTTTAATGGTATCAATCGTTTGAAAATCAAAATCGCCCAAAACAATGTCAATTTTTATGTCCAATTGCAAAACCCTTTCTAAAGCACCATCTAGAACCATTACAGTTGGACTCCATTCTAGCAACTGATTCATTAAATCTTGCGAACAATCTTCGCCATTTGCAATAATTAGGGCTGGCTCTTGGGCTTCTCTTACAATATGATGCGAAGACATTATTTATCGGTTTACAATAAATTTTTTTACCACTTGTTGACTGTTTTCTTTTAGTTCTATAAAATAGACCCCAGCATTCAGGTTTTCAATATTTATTGTGGTTTCCATTACCTGCAATTTATTTTCTGAAACAACTTTGCCATTTATGTCAAATATTTTATAGTTGGGTGCGCTAAATTTATCGGACAACACATTTAGCTTATTTTTTGCAGGATTGGGAAATAAAGACAATTCAATTTTATTGCTTTCTTCATTAATGTTTGAAATGGCGTTGTTTCTTATTTGCCCTCTAAAAACACCTCTGCCATGTGTAAATACATAAAAATCTTTTTTGTTATTATGAACTTTTATTGAGCTAACAACTGTGGAAGGCACTCTTGTATCTTTAATCCAATTTTTTCCTGCGTTTTCTGACACATAAAGACCAAAATCAGTACCTGCAAATATTACATTCTCTGGGTTTAAAGGGTCGCATTCAATCCAATTTACAGGCAACCCTATTGGCAAATCGCCCGAAATATTTTCATATTTAATACTATCAAACACATTACTAACTTTATAAACCCTTCCCGAATCAGAAATATTATTTAATGAAAGGTATATTTTGTCTCTAAAACCCGGCACCACTTTAACTGCGCCAATAAAAGAAATTCTAAGTGCCACAGGCAACGCTATTCCTCTAAGTTCAACAACTTTAGGATTGGTTAAAACAGAGTCTGCACAAAGCAAAACGCCACTTCCTCCAGAAAAAACTGACGGGTTTGCATCGTCTGAAATAGTAGCACAAAACAGTCTGCCTGCTGTAAGTCTTTTTATTAAACTATAAGAATTACCGTTATCTTTACTAAAATATAAATTTTGTGAAGATGGGTAAAGCACCAAATTGCCTTGCGTTTTACTTACGGTAAAAGGATGAATAAACCATCGTTGATCACTAGTAGGTAAATTGTCGCTTATTGAACCAAACTCATAATTAACATTACCATTTTGAGTAGAAACATATCTAGAATTTTGTTTTTGAGCATTATAAAAACAATGGCCGCCATCACCACCAAAAATAGGATTAAAAAATTTGTTGTTATTCAATCCTTGAATTGTGCCGTTGTCTTGAGTGCCACCCATAATAGCAATAGAGTGAGGCGAAACATCGCCTGCATATATTTGCGTAATGTTTAAACCGTTGTTTAAAGAAGTAAAAGTTTGAAAGTTTGACCAATCGTAAACACACATTCCGCCATCGCTGCCTACATACAATTGATTATTGAAGTTGACAGCAATATGGTTATCAGCATGTTGTTCATTTACATTTTGCCATGTATTACCACCATTTTTAGAAACTGCATTTGTTACAGAACCAATAAAAATCGAGTTACTGTCATTGTCTTTTACAGTCATTGTTAGCGTGTACCATGTGAAACCAAAATTTGCAATGCCATTGGGATTAGATTTAGTAACAAATGTTTTTCCACCATCGCTCGATTTATAAAATTGATTTAAAACACCATTGTATGAATTGTCGGGACCAGAGATAGCTGCATAAACCACATTTGGAAAATTTTTGCAATAGGCCAATTCTCCCCTTGCCGTAGATGTTGAAACAATCGAATTTACTTTTGTAAAAGAGTTTAAATCACCTGTTTCTGAACGGAAGACACCTTGTCCCTTAATGGCAATCATTATGGATCCATCCGTAAAAACTTCAATATCATTAATCTGAAGGCTTGTGTTATGAACTTTTTGGAAAGTTGCACCAGCGTTTACACTGCGCCATAAACCTGTGTTATTGGTTGACACAAAAAGAGTATTTGTGTCTTTCAATGAACATTTTAAAGACCAATTAAATCTAAAGTTATTATTATTTGTTGCAGGCAGTTGATTAAAAGTTTTGCCACCATCGGTAGATTTAAAAATTCCAGCCCCAAAAATATCGGCACTATTGCCAGTACTTTCGCCCGAGCAGTAATAAATTATATTGGGTGTAAATGTGTTTTGATCCATGAAAGTTACACTTGGATTAATAGAATGGTCGTTTATAGGCGCCCACGAGCCGCCTTTATTTTCTGAAACAAAAATACCGCCACTTGCCCCACCCACTATAAATCGGTTTGGATTCTGTTTGTCAATAATCATAGCCCTATATCTACCAGAGGTATTAAATGGACCATATTCTTTTAAATGTTGAATAGCATTACTTGAACTTCTTTTGTTAGAATTTAATAAAGAAGACTTGTCTTTTATTTCTGGTAAAATATTGGTGCCATTGGTTTTAATATAAAGCCATTGCTCATAATAACCAGGAATTTTTTGAGAAGTTTTTTGTTGCGATTGCGGTTTATTATTGCAAGATATAAATACAAATAAGGTTAACCCAAAAATAAGTTTGATAAAATTAAGATACATTGTTCAAAAATAAGCATAAATTTGTAATTCTTAAATAAAAATATTTCATGTTTAACTTAAACTTTTTAATCCTAAATTTGTTTCTAGTAATTGCCTGCAACCAAACCGTAATAAAATCTAAAACTATGATTCCAGAAAATATAAAAAAAGACACCGCAAACACAGAAATAGCAACCTTAGCTGGCGGTTGTTTTTGGTGTTTAGAAACTACATTTGGAAGACTCAGAGGCGTGGACACCGTTTTGAGTGGATACACAGATGGGAAAAGAGCCAACCCAAGTTATGAGCAAGTTTGCTCAGGCGCCACAGGACATACCGAAGCAATTCAAATATTTTATAATAAAACCGAAATTGATTTCGAAACATTATTAACTGTATTTTTCTCATTACATGATCCCACAACTTTAAATAGACAAGGCGGGGACAGGGGCACACAATATCGCTCAGGCATTTATTACCATAACGAAAGCCAAAAAACACAAGCCGAAAACTTTATAAAAAAACTGACAGACGACCAGGTTTTTGGCGACCCAATTGTTACAGAAGTTAAACCTGCATCTGTTTTTTATATTGCAGAAGATTACCATCAAAACTACTATAACGAAAACAGAGAGAAAAACTCATATTGCACGGCCGTAATAGACCCAAAAGTGGCGAAAATGCGCAAATCATTCTCCCATCTTTTAAAATAAAAAAAACCGCTCAATAATAATTGAACGGTTTTTAAATATAAATTTTTTCTAATTATTTTGCACTTGCTGTAACTGTCCAAATTGCTTTTACATTCAATTTAACAACTTGTAAAGGCCCGTTGGTTTTTCCTTTTATAGAAATAGTAAATGTGTTGCCATTCAAATAGCTCATTAAGTTTGTGTTATTGCTAACAACAAAAGAAATAGTCGATTTGTCTTTTTGCACAGGATTAACAGAAGCCAATAAAACCTCAGGTTGGTTATCTGCTGAAATATATAACTCAGCATTGTCTATGGCGTCAAAGTTTTTCAAAGTTTGATTTTCAGCAATTGAAACTTCAGCACTTCTTAATTTTAGAGCATCTACCAAATTTGCTGCGGTATTATTTTTGTTTAATTCGTCTTTAAGTGTTGATGTAAGTGTGGTTTCACCAATTGAGAATTCACCAGCTTTGTCAACTTCTTCGGTTGTAATTTCGCCTGTTGTTGTGTGGTCAAAATTTGCGGTAGTAAGTTTTTTAAGACATCCGCCCATTGAAACGACAGAAACGATAAGCATCAGCGATAGGATTTTAAATGTAGTATTCATATCTATTTTTTTGTAATTTAGCAAAGATAAGTCTTTTTTTAATAAAAAACTAAAAATAATTTTAATATGAAATGGATTTGATTCAAGTTGGTAAAATTTAGAAACTTTCCAAAATTTAAAAAACCCTAAATTCGCTTATTAAAATGCACCTAAAAACCGCAACTCGCTCAAATACCCTCGTTAGCCCCACGCCAAAGCGTCAATGTAGCGACCTGAATAGCAAGTACAATTATGTGTTTAATGGCAAAGAAAAAAAATCAATTAGATAACAAAAAGAATTTTAATTACAAGAAACGGCATTTAAACCACTCAATGTTAGTTGTTTGTTGTTTTAAAATCTACTTATAAACAAATTCTATACATTCAAGGGTTTTAAATTGTATATTTGCAGTCTATAATTAGTCTAAATAAGAATTATGTTAAAACTACCAATATACTTAGATAACAATGCAACTACTCCAATGGACCCTAGAGTTTTGGAAGCAATGTTGCCATATTTTACTGACAATTTCGGGAATGCTGCTAGCCGAAACCATCCCTTTGGTTGGAAAGCCGAAGAGGCCGTTGATTACGCCCGTGAGCAAATTGCTGCCTTATTAAATTGCGATGCCAAAGAAATTATTTTCACAAGCGGTGCCACAGAATCTAATAATTTAGCCATTAAAGGTGTTTTTGAGATGTATGCAGCCAAAGGAAACCATTTTATAACCCTCGAAACTGAGCATAAAGCTGTTTTGGACACTTGTAAACACATCGAAAAATTAGGTGCTGAAATAACATACATAAAAACAGATGACAAAGGGATGATTACCCTCGATCAAATTGAAGCTGCTATTAAACCTAATACAGTTTTAATAAGCGTAATGTATGCAAATAACGAAATTGGCGTTGTTCAACCTATGAAAGAAATTGGTGCTTTGTGCAAATCTAAAGGCATATTATTTCATTCTGATGCAACACAGGCGGTGGGGAAAATACCTGTTGATGTTATTGCAGACAATATCGATTTATTGAGTTTTACGGGTCATAAAATGTATGGGCCAAAAGGAATTGGCGCATTGTATGTTCGCAGAAAAAACCCAAGAGTTAAAGTTACTGCACAGATGGATGGCGGAGGCCACGAAAGAGGCATGCGTAGCGGAACACTGAATGTTCCTGGTATTGTTGGATTGGGCAAAGCTTGTGAATTATGTAGGCTAGAAATGGCAAATGATACAGAAAGATTGTCGAAAATGAGAAACCATTTGGAAAAAGAACTTTTGGTTTTAGAAGAATCCTATATCAATGGCAATCCTGAACACCGCTTACCTCATGTAACCAATATGTCTTTCAAATATGTTGAGGGCGAAGGCTTAATTATGGGGGTAAAAAACATAGCCGTTTCGTCAGGTTCGGCCTGCACGAGTGCAAGTCTTGAACCAAGTTATGTTTTAAAAGCGTTGGGTTTGGATGATGAATTGGCCCATTCTTCATTGCGATTTGGATTGAGCAGATTTACAACAGATGAAGAAATAGATTATGCCATTAACCATGTAAAAGAAGCGGTTCTAAAATTAAGAGAAATGAGTCCACTTTGGGAGATGTTTAAAGAAGGTATTGATTTAAAATCTATTCAATGGGCGGAGCATTAGTGTTGATTTTTTAATTTTAGCAGTTTGATCTTAGTTAGAATACAAAAACATAAAACAAAGAATATAAATAAAACCAATTATACTAAAAATAAATTAACAAAAACTATTTAACAAGTTTAAAATAAAGTCAAAAAATCAAAACTAATTAACAAGATTAAATAAAATTAAAATTATTAAAGAAGATTAAAATAAAAAATAAAAAATAAAAAACCAAAAATAAAAAACCAAAAATAAATTATGGCATATTCAGAAAAAGTAATCGATCATTATACCAACCCAAGAAACATTGGCACATTAGATAAATCAAGCAAACAAGTTGGCACTGGCCTTGTAGGTGCGCCTGAGTGTGGAGATGTGATGCGTTTGCAAATTGAGGTTGACGAAGTAACAGGCATTATCAAAGATGCAAAATTCAAAACATTTGGCTGTGGCAGCGCTATAGCTTCTTCTTCTTTGGCTACCGAATGGCTAAAAGGAAAAAGTGTTGATGAGGCAATTTCTATCGACAACATGGACATTGTAGAAGAGTTGGCTTTGCCGCCCGTTAAAATACATTGTAGTGTTTTGGCAGAAGATGCTATTAAATCTGCTATTAACGATTACAGAGCAAAAAACGGTTTAGCACCAATAGAAGACAATAAAAAACATTATTAATTTATAGGATAAGGGGATTAGGAATTAGGGTATTGGTTAATACTAAATCCAAATCATGTAATTAATCTAAAAATTTCAACAACAAGTTTTTAAATAAAAAAACTAAAATTAAAAAATCAAAAATAAATAATGTCAGCAGGAATATCAATAACTGATCATGCAAAATCTAAAGTTTCCCAACTGATGACCGAAGGCGCTATGGGCCCTGACTTTTTTGTTAGGGTTTCTGTTAAAGGAGGCGGTTGCAGTGGGTTAAGCTATGATTTGGATTTTGACAATGAATCTAAGCCGGGCGATCAAGAGTTTGAAAGCAATGGCGTTAAAATTGTTTGCGACCTAAAAAGTTATCTTTATTTGGCAGGCACAGAACTTGAGTTTTCGGATGGATTGAATGGCAAGGGATTCAATTTTATAAATCCAAACGCCAAACGCACTTGTGGATGTGGCGAAAGTTTTGCAGTTTAATTCTTAAAAAAGCATTAAATTTGCAAACAACAAAATTGGGGCTGACCGGAATTGACGGGTGGAGCAACTAAATTGTAAGCATGTAGAGCTTTGTTTGTTGGCTCTTTAATCTCAATGTTCAAAACCATAAGAGGCGAAAATAACTTCGCAATGGCTGCCTAGTCTCAGACTGCGCAAATCCATACACTGGTAAGGTCTCTGTCTGAGCCGACTTTGCATACGGTGTTCGACATGCTCGGGCATGCTTTTTGTGGTGGTTATACGCAATTGCATTACTTCATGATCTAAGGTTTTTGTTCGCAATCTTTATGCAGACATCAACACGAAAATCAATTAAAGATAAACATGTAGAAAGCAACTTTATTTCCCACTCCGGACCAGGGTTCGAATCCCTGCAGCTCCACAAAACAAAAACCTAACAATCTTAAAAATAGATTGTTAGGTTTTTTTATTTATAAAATGTCCCGCAATTGTGCCACATCAACATCTTTAAAATAAATAAGCGCAATAATACCGATTATGTTTTCAATATAGTCAAATCATAACTGCGCTTGATTGTCTTATTTTCAAGCTATATCTCCGCTCAAGAAATGGTGCTTTTTTATTTTATAAAAAAGAATTTCTAAGGCGGAGAGGCTAACATTACTCCCGAAATTTCGGGATAAGATTTTAAAATGGTTTGGACCAGTTTAAAACTTGAATTGGTATAACTTGTTTGCCTCAAGCATCTGCATACAATGCCAGCAAAACCATTAATCCTGAAACATTTGGCAATGCTTATAAATACGACCAATTGAACAGGCTGATAGAGGCAAGAAGTTTCTTTAATGTAAGCTTAGCAGGCAATCAATGGCAGAGCGGAGGTGGCAGCCCACTTGATTATTACGAAAACTTTAGCTATGATGCAATGGGAAATATACAGCATGTAAACCGCTGGGGCAACAGTGGGTTGCAAATGGATAATATGGATTACAGGTATAACACAAGCGCAGTTATAACAACATTGGGTAATTTATTAAGCAATAGATTATACCATGTAAACGATGCTACAAACCCTACAAATTACACAGATGACATAGACGACCAAGGTGCAGTTTTTAACAATGTGCCTATAAACCCATTGGTAACGCCCAATGTAAATACCGCCAACAATTATGGCTACGATGAGCTTGGTAATTTAAAACGAGACAATGCCGAGCAGATAGCCAATATAGAATGGACTGTGTATGGCAAAATTAAAAAAATTACAAGTACAAATGGCAGTCCAAAACCAAATTTAGAATTTGGATATGATGCTACAGGGCAACGCTTGTGGAAAAAAGTTATTCCAGCAAATGGCTTAAATATCAAAACTTATTATTACCTTCGTGATGCGCAGGGTAACAGCATGGCAAACTATACAAAATATACAAACAACGCAAACGAATTGATGCTAATAGCCACAGAGCATTCTATGTATGGCAGTAGCCGATTGGGTCTAGACAACCGCATAGACACATTATACAAGAGCATTACCTATAACCCTGCATGGTACACCAATAACAAATGCCTTAGAAACTTAGGTTTAAAAAGCTATGAATTGAGCAATCATTTGGGCAATGTATTGGTAACAGTAAGCGATAAAAAGGTTTATATAATGGGGCCAATGGGCATTGTTTTTGAGCCTGAAATCACTACAATAAACGACTATTATCCCTTTGGCAGCGCAATGGCAAATAGGGGTTATAGTAGTGGGGCGTATAGGTATGGGTTTAATGGACAAGAAAAGGATGATGAGGTTAATGGTGAAGGAAATAGTTATGAATTTAAGTATAGAATACATGATGCTAGACTTGGAAGGTTTTTGTCAAAAGACCCTATCAGTAGTTCTTTTCCATGGAATTCCACATATGCTTTTGCAGAAGGCAGAGTTATTCAATGCATGGAATATGAAGGATTGGAAGCTTGGGAGGCAACCACCAAATGGGCGTCAAATAGTGCTGAATTATTTGGAATTTATGTAGCTAAGAAGCAAAATGTTAGTTCTAAAATAAAAAGAACCTGCGAAGATTTGGCGATTGGGTTAATTGCTGACTTTGCAAAGACACAAGGTTATCCTTTAAACCTAAAACTACTTCATGGAACTCAATATAACGCTCAAGATAAACAATTCAATAATTTAGCTCAATACAAAAATGCCGCTATGAAAAACTCCACTGCTGAGAGCCTTCGAAAATCGGGAATTTTTAAGTCATGTGGTAATATTAAAGAGTCGAGCCTTAAAAAGCCATTTTTATTTTTAAATTAAAATTCACGACTTCAATAATTTTAAAAATAAGGGTTTGAAAAAAGTGCCAAAAAGATGATTTATATTTATTCATCATCCTTTTGAAGTTAAAACCTGCTGCTGCAAGCATAATATTGATATTATCGCCCACTACCCCCTTGTAAAAGTTGCGATTTAGCCTATGGTCTT
>Ga0209702_10000339_pt1 | contig 95938 bp, 129 predicted proteins | sample FRY01_FD_187210 | JGI IMG/M metagenome (GOLD analysis project Ga0209702, IMG submission 187210) | Freshwater microbial communities from Lake Fryxell liftoff mats and glacier meltwater in Antarctica - FRY-01 (SPAdes) (version 2) | ecosystem: Environmental > Aquatic > Freshwater > Ice > Glacier... | reverse complement strand
CCCTCAAGGTCCTCAAGGCGCTACTGGCGCTCAAGGGGCTACTGGGCCTCAGGGAGTCACTGGGCCTCAAGGCCCTCAAGGACCGCAAGGCCCACAGGGCGCTACTGGCTCGCAAGGCGCTACTGGCGCTCAGGGCTCTCAAGGACCGCAAGGCCCTCAGGGCGCTACTGGCTCGCAAGGCGCTACTGGAGCTCAAGGCTCTCAAGGACCGCAAGGCCCTCAAGGCGCTACTGGCTCGCAAGGCGCTACTGGCGCTCAGGGCCCTCAAGGTCCTCAAGGCGCTACTGGCGCTCAAGGGGCTACTGGGCCTCAGGGAGTCACTGGGCCTCAAGGCCCTCAAGGACCGCAAGGCCCACAGGGCGCTACTGGCTCGCAAGGCGCTACTGGCCCCCAAGGTCCTCAAGGCGCTACTGGCGCTCAAGGTTCTACTGGCGCTACTGGCGCTCAAGGTCCGCAAGGCCCAGCCTACGACACTAACGCCCTCACCGAAACCGGGCAAGACCTTGTCGATGCTGACGTATTCTCAATTTACGACGCAAGTCAGGCCACCAACCGCAAATCTTTGATGTCCCGTATTGCGAAGTATATTTTTGCAAAAGTAAGTAGTGACATTACTATGACATCTGCTGGCGTTGCTACAGTTGACGCTCGGGTCACAGCCCCAATCGGATCGGTAATGTTGTGGGCGGGGGCAGCATCGGGTGGTACTTCGCCCGCTTACACTTCACTACCGACAGGTTACGTCCTCTGCAATGGAGCTAGCCTTGCCACTACCGGGACATATGCTGCACTATTCGCGGTAATTGGATACCGCTATGGCGGTGCTGGCGCTTCATTCACGCTACCCCTTACGGCATCTAAGTCACTTTTCGGATTAGCAGCCGGAACGTCACCGACAGTCGGAAAGACCATTAGCACAGGGAATCAAACTGCCTTACATACACACACACTAGGTGCTGTGCAGGGCCAGAGCGTCACACATACCCATGTGGTTGGGTCAGGTTCTTCGGGCAAGAACTCTGGTAATGCCAGTGTAGGACACACTCATGCAAGTCAATCAATTGGTAATGAGACTGCATATCATGCCCATTCTGTCAGCGGAGTAGAAATGTACTTCATTATTAGATTCTCACTATAAGGAGTGAATTATGACAATTAATGAATCAGAAAAACCAAAAATGCTACTACAAGATGAACCTAGTGGGTTTGGTTGTGTTGGGTATCTTGCGAAGACCATCAATGGCACGGACCAAAAAGGGATATTTGGGTTTGCTTCCGCCCAGTTTATTGAAACTTCGTGGAACGATAACGGTCGTTGCGACGGGGGGTTTATCGGCCCAATGTCGTTCCATGTCCCTGATGGTAATGGAGGATGTTCGTGTGGAAGACTTGACCAAAACCCAGCAGATTTTAAGATCTGCGATAACGGCTTTGGACGACAAGATGCGCTTGAGATTAGCCAAGCCGTTATGACTGCGCTACCCGCTGGCTACATTAGTTACCTCGAATTCAAAGACAGAGACTCTGAAGAGATTTTGCTCGACATGCACTGGAACTCGGCCGCACGAACCCTTCAAGAACTATTCAAACTGATGTTTGAATGGAGGGATGCCTACTTGCTATTGGGGGTAGAAAGCCTTCCAGCAGTCACAGCAGATCTCCTGTTGACCGAACTAGATATGCCTGTTGATTTAGAGTTATGGATTAGAACCCAACTCCCAGATCAGTCTGTAGTGAAATATCTGAATGGCGACACTGCGGCTAGACAACGCGTAACACCTCCGAATATAACCGACGACTTTTCTTATTGGCTTCACAATAAGATTGCATACAGTTCTCGAAACTACGGTTTGACAGCATGATCACTATCTATGAAGGAGAAACATGACAGTATTGAAGTATTACGATGGGGCAGCATGGGTAGCGTTCAATAGCGCTGCCGGATATGACGGAGTCACTTCCGCAACCAGTGTTCTTATTGGCAAAGGTTCTAAGACATGGACGTTCAATATTCTCGGAGCGTTCAATCTCGGATCTCGCGTCCGAGTTGCTGACAACGCCGCTCCGTCAGCAAATTGGTGCGAGGGTGTCATCACTGGGGTATCTGGACTTGCAGTTACCGTGACGGTGGACATAATTGGGGGGAGTGGAACAAAGGCGTCTTGGAACGTGAGCCTCGCAGGTTCCGCTCTTGACATCAATTCTCTAACCACAACTGGAGAGGCTCTGGTCGATGCTGATACATTCCCAATTTATGACGCAAGTCAGGCCACTGCCCGTAAGTCTTTGATGTCTCGTATCGCAACATACATCTTTGCAAAAGTGAGTAGCGACATTACTATGACCTCTGCTGGTGTGGCTACTATGACAGCGGTTGAAAGACTGAGGGTGAAGGGTGTTGGTGGTTCCATAACAGGTGGTACCGCTCCCGAAGTCTCGGGAGGGGGATACAGGGTCATTGCGGGGTCTTCTGTCAACACCTTGAGTGGAGGACAGGCAACAGTGACATTGGCGGGTTCAGGATTTGCTAACGGAATGGTTTCTTTGGTGATAACGAGCGGCGATGTAGGCGTCACCACCAAACTTGTGGGGGTCGTGTCCCAGACGAGGACTACGTTTGTTTACAGGGCATGGAGCTATTCGTCGACCGCACCTTACGGCACATACGTCTTAGAGTCTGCTATTGCCGATTCGCGTGTCAACTACATTGCCGTTGGCTGGTAGTCGAGGCCATCATGATAATCTAGCAATTCATAACTTGACTTTATATCAAACTTTACCTACACTTAATATGATCGGAGGATCATAAATGCGTTCTAATTTGAATTTTACATTCCCGTTTCAAAAGATCAATAAGGAACAAAGGATTGTCACAGGCATTGCGACTGCCGACAATCTAGATCTCGAAGACGACGTTGTAAACTTTGAGGCCTCAGTGGAGGCTTTTTCGAATTGGATAGGCAATATACGAGAAATGCATTCTCCTATTGCTGTAGGCAAATTGATCGATTGGCGTGTGGTTCCCGTCATTTACAAGGGCAAAGCTTATCAAGGTATTGAAGTTTCTATATACATTTCTAAGGGAGCGGAGAGTACTTGGCAGAAAATTCTTGACGGAACTTTACGCGGATTTTCTATCGGAGGCTCTATTTCGAGACGGGAAAAGAGGATGTCTGAAGAGGTTGGGCGTTTTGTAACTGAAATTATGGGTTATACGCTTGGAGAGCTTAGTGTTGTCGATAATCCTGCCAATCCTGCCGGAATGTTTGCAATGATCAAAAGTGTAGGCGGATCTCTGGAGTATGTTGCCGAGAGCGTCCAAGATGTATTTTACTGTGGCAAAGACAACTTCGTTTCCGTCGGTGGAGATAGCGGATGCCCTACATGTGACAGCGAAATGCTCATCATCGGAAAATCCGAGGATTATGACAATATTTTAGTCAATAAGTTCATTGAGACTATCGAGCACTCATTCGATAAAGTAATCTCTGGCGTTGACGAAGTCCGGGGGGATGAGGATAAGTCCTCTAGTGACTCTATTGAGCCTGATTCCCTTGTAGACATTAGCAGCGAGCTAGTGAAGTCTGGCGATGTCCAGTCTCTCGTTCAAGCTCTCGCTAAAGATAATGATGTTGTGATTGGTAGTTTGAAGAATGCTTTAACGATTGCCGATGCTGCCAATCAGCAAGGTGTCTGCGATTTAATTGCAGAGAAAATTGAGAAACATCAAAAGTGGGCCTTACAATTGAAGGTTTCTAATGATGTTCAAGAAATTTCTATTATAGGAGATATTATGGTTGATGAAAATAACGATAATTTGCTATTGTCAAAGAATACTGATAAGGTTGATGTTATGACTGAACAAGACTTCACTGACATTCAAAAGCAAACTGTGCTTTCAAAGCTTGGATCATTCCTTTTCGGCAAGGATGTCGAAGAGAGGTCTGATGCTATTGATGTCAATAAGATGAACTATACCGGTCAACTTACTGCATCCACTTCCCCCCATGTCGTTGTAAATATCGGCGGGGAAGTATTCGAAAAGAATGTTAGTGTCACAATTCCTGAATCTTCAGAGAATTTGACTGATGCTAATGAAGATCTGACTGGTCAGGGTGTTGAAGATTCTACTCTTCTTACTTTGGAAAAGTCGGAAGATAAGATTTCACCTGAAGGTGAAGTAGAAGGAGAAGAAATGGATTTCGAGAAAGTTCTTGAAGGACTTGGCGCTCTTCTTGATGAGAAGCTGGAAAAGGTTAAGGCTGACATTACAGCAGAAATTGACGGAAAGATCGATGCCATCGAGAAGTCCGTTTCTGAGGTAAAAGAGTCAGCTGAAGAGCTTTCCAGCGATCTTGAGAAGGTTGCTAACTCAGGCGCAGAAAAAAAGTCAGACGACGTAGAAGCTGACATCATTGCAGATGAAGATGTTCTCCAAAAGAGCGCCGCTTCGGAAAGCTTTTGGGGCGGACTTTTCGTTCCGGCCGAAATCGTTAAGGTTTTAGGCTACAAATCATGAATCACGGAGGTGAATAATGAGCAGTAAAGATCTATTAGAAAAGGTCCTTGATACGACCACACTCGGTGCTGGTTCTGGCGGCATTCTTAATGCCGTTCAGTCTAATCGGTTCATCGATTATTTGTTTGATCAATCTGTCCTTATGAAGACAGCCCGTATCGTTCGTATGAACGCTCCGACTGTTGACATTGACAAGGTTGCTATTGGCCAGCGCATCATGCGTAAGGCCACTGAAGCTACTGACGATGGTGTCAATGCTGATCCTACGTTCTCGAAGATTTCGATGACGACTGTCAAGCTTCGCCTTGACTGGGAACTTACGACTGAGGGCCTTGAAGATAACATCGAAGGCGATTCTCTGGAAGACCATGTTGCTTCGCTCATGGCCGGTCAGACTGCCAATGATCTTGAAGACCTCAACATCAATGGCTTTGTCGCTTCGGCTGATCCGCTCCTTAAGTCTCTTGATGGCTTCCAGAAGCGTGCTCGAACTTCAGCTGTCGTTGTAGATGCCGCTGGTGGCAATCTTACTCGTTCGGTCTTTGATAAGGCCCTTCGTGCGCTGCCTAACAAGTATCTCCAGCGTCGTGCGCAGCTTGCGTTTTCTACGTCAAGCTCGCTGATTCAGGATTACATTTGGAGCTTGTCTCTGGATGCGACTGCTAACAATGGTGCCGCTGTTGGCTCCGGCCTTGGCGGTTCTGCTGGCTCAACTTTGGGAGACGCAATTGTCAATCAGGGTATGGGTGGCGCTTCCGGTGGTTCAGGTACTGCTTATCTTCAGGGTATTCGCCCGTTTGGTATCCCGATTCTTGAGGTTCCGTTGTACACGGAAACTGAAGCCGGTTCCTATTCTGGTGCTGCTGGTAATCATGGTGTTCTGGAACTTACGTTCCCGAAGAACCGTATTATCGGTATTCAGCGTGACATCACGGTTTACCGTGAGTTCAAGCCGAAGAAGGATACGATTGAGTACACCCAGTACGTTCGTGTGGCTTCGCAGATCGAAGATGCAGCAGCATATGTCCACGTAAGAAATATACTCGTAAGAAGCTAGTTCAACTGAACGTAATTGATTAGATTCTCAACTTGTGATATGATATTGGCCGGGGAGAAATCCCCGGCCTTTATTATCGCCCCGAACTTCTCAATAATCTCCCCGCCGAAAGCGCAGCTCCGGTATCAATTTTGTGATAGAATTGATCATCGGCATGAGCATCCGCCTTTATTATTTATTAGGAGAATAAATGAACGACGAATCAGAAGAAAATGAAATAAAAGAAAAAGCTGTCAAAGCTGTCGCCAAACGCAAAACAAAGGCAGCACAGACCATCCTAGAGGGCACACAGGGCATCTCAGACGATTCCATCGCTGTAATCACCGAAGAGAAGAGAATGCTAAGAATGGCAAATGGAGAAGCGTTCTATGCCCCAGGTATTAGTTTTACAAAAAAGGATCCTTTCTGTCTAGTTCCCGCCGCCGAGGCGGAAAAACTTGTTGAAGATTATGATGGCAGGTTTGTCGTTGCCACTAAAAAGATGGTAGAACAGTTTTATTTACTCGCCTAAGAAAACTGTATATAGTATAATCTTACTATGAACATTTCTCCCTCCTACATAGCGGTTACCGAGGAATTCACATTTCCGGGAACGCCGGATGTTGGCACCATTTCTGTCTCAGTGTTCTACGACTATGGGGATACTATAGTCCCACCCTCTGTCCCCGTTTTGACGTCTGGAACCACTTACTCCGTTACGATAATTGACGATCTTCTTGGATCTGCGGGTCTTTATAAGATAAGGTGGTCTTGTGATATATCTGGAGCGGCATTTTACGCTTACACAGAGTTCACTGTAGAAGATCCTTACGTGTCAAGTTCAGATTTCTTTTCAGAGTTCCCCGACTTTGATGTCCCGGAGCATACCTCAAGGTTTGCCTCTGTAGAAAAAATGTCGAGGAGAGTTATCGATTTCTACACTGGTCAGAACTTCCAGTGCATCAAAGGAAAGACTCGCAAGTATCACGGAAATGGGCGGTCAAAGATTTACCTTGAAGAAAGGCTAAATCATTTCTCAAGCGTTTTTGTTAATGACTCTGACTATACAGCTGAAGTCACTCTAGATCATAGATCTAAATATTATATAGATATGCTTGAGGGGTATTCATATTCCGACAGCAGGATTGACGATGTAGTTAAGTCAAAGTTCCCCAACAACACTACCGTATCGATAACTGGAGACTGGGGCTGGCTTTCTGTTCCTAACCAAGTGGTCGAGGCATCGAAACTTCTCATTGCCGACCTTCTTGATGACACAAGACGCGAGCATCATCGCTACGGCATTGAACGGCTTGAGCAGGGAAACAATAGGGTTCAGTTTGCTGAAAATTCTTATAGCTCTACCGGCAATATAGATGTTGACGTTCTTCTGATGGACTTTGTTCACTGGACGATCGACTATGTCTACTAGGAGAAACTTTATTAGAATGACCCACAAGGTTGACATCTACTCAAAGGTGTCTATAGTAAACGATATGGGTCAACTTCATGCAACTTGGAATCTTGCCCAACAGGACGTGAGATGCCTTTATGTCCGTGCGGGTTCTTCGACTTCTATTCGGATTGAGCCGACGACTGTCGAAGCAGATTTTTATTTTTTCTATTTTGATCACGATGTAGATATCAGTTACAAAACGAGATTTAAGAATGTTCGGACGTATATCGGGGATGAACTCATAGCCCCAGACTGGATTCAGGTCAATGAGATCGACAGGGAGATATCATTTTCGGGGAAAGTTCAGTATCTTCAGGTCAAGGTAAAGAGCGTGATCGAATGATAAAGGTCAATGTGGTAAACCAAGATGGTCCTAAGTTGATCAGAAAAGACTTTGATCGTGAAAGAGTGAATTTCAATATCAGGATTCTGAGGATAGCAATTACCGCACAGGCTCTTGCCAAGGTAAGACTTAGCGAGGCTCTCGGGGACAAGTTTAAGCACTTTTCTGTTAATATTTTCTCAACTGGTGTAGGTATGAGCATTTCTGTTTCTCCTGTAGATAATATTGGAGGATACTTCTATAATGGCACACCTGCCCACGATATTGTGGCAGGATCGAAAGCTATGCCAATGCCTGATGGCGGGTTTTCTCGCAAAGTCCGGCATCCAGGAACCAAGGCCTACAAACCTATTATTAACCGAATTGTGATGGAAAGCATGTACGCAGCGATGGCGATGGTCAGATGATAGCGACTAACTTGAACGTAATCTTGAAGGACTCTTTGATATCATCGGGGTATAGTGGTATTAAAATATATCCAATAAATGCCTATGGAGAGTCAGAGGCTCCTTTTATTACTTGGATTGAGTTCCCCTCAATTAAGGATAGCGAACAGTATTGGATGTACGAATCTATTATAACTTACAACATCTTGGATAACGACCTTTCGAGGGTTAGGGATATTGCCTTGGATATAGAGACTTTCTTGAATGTCGGAGATGATATAGACGCACTGAAGACAGCAATGATCCCTCAGAGTCCGGCGTTTCGCCTTCTGTGGTGCAGAATGATTGGCGGAGGAATGTATGCCCCCCTTGAGCGGGAGGGTTTTACGTCAATGGACCGGATGTTCCAAGTTGGCTACGTTCGCGTTTAACTTTGCTTTATAAGTGCGGGAGAGATAATCTTATATTAAGAGTAATTACCTTTCTGGGTAAAAACTCAAACAGAGAAGCGAGATTCAAACAAAGATCTACAAGTCGTAGTGGCGAATATCCAATAGGATTAGAAGTCGCCCAGATAAAAAGGGTTTTGATCAATAAGGTTGAAACCCGAAAGAAAGACTATAAAAAGATGAAAGTCTTTTTGATAAAATAAGGAGGTGCCATTATGGCAGTTACATTTTCAAATATTGTGGTAGGTGAAGGCGTACTTTCGTTGAGTACCAATGGAATCAGCTTCACTGACCTTGGCGCAACTCAGGACGGGGCCGAACTTGCTTGGGAGCCTGACATGGTTGACATCGAAATCGATCAGTTCGGCGATGCTGCACGTGTTGTTACTTCGAAGATTAAGGTCAGCCTTAAGACCAAGCTTGCGGAGGGTACTCTTGAGAACCTCGCTCGCGCTTGGAACTATTCGGTTGCCGACGAGGTTACTACCTCTGGTGGGTTTAAGACTCTTTCGGTTGGAATTCAGTCGGTTTACCCGGTTGAGAACGCTATCCGACTCGTCGGACGGGCTCCAGGCTCCACTGCAACGCTTAACTTCACTCGTACTTACAATTGTAATCGAGTGATTCAGTATGCTTCCAGCTCTCACATGTTGAAGCGTGCTGAGAATACAGCTTTCCCGGTTGATTTCCGTCTTCTTCCAGATCCTTCCCAGACTGGTTCAGAGTACGGGTCAATTGTTGACGCAATCTGATCGTAAATAACTTCATATTAAGGGTGGCGAGTTTCGGCTCGCCACCTTTTGTGATATACTTATAAAGACATTTTAAAGGAGTGTTTTTATATGGCTAAAGTTAATAATCTTCGCCCGGGTGTTGAGGTTGCTTTTTCTGATAAGACCAGAACGATCTTCCCAGTTACCCTCCGCCAACTTCGCAAGCTTAATTCTGTTATGAAGAAGCTTGAAGCGACCGATAGTGATGAGACCTCCGTAGACCTCATGGTCGAGGCGGCTGTTATCATTCTTGAACCTATTGAGCCCGAAATTGCTGCTGATTCCGATCTGGTTGAGGACCTTCTTGATATCAAGTCTTTTAATCAGCTCCTTTCTGCTGCTATGGGGACTGACCCAAACGAATAGGAGGGGACGATGACGAAGGTGGAATGACCTTCGATGAAGTTCCCTTAACTGTTCTTGAGCAAGAAGTTTTCTGTGAGTGCGGGGCATGGAAGAACTTTGACGATCTCGAAAACTCTCTGAGTTTGGATGAGTTAGTCGTGCTGTATGAGGCCGCAAATGCACGTCAAAATAGAATGATTATGGCGGTGGGCATGGCTATGGGGGCGGAGATGGAAATGCCGGACGATAAAGATGGTTATTTGTATTCTGATTCAGATCCACAACTTGAAGGTAAATCTAAAAGTCATTACATGCCCGCTTACGCTATTGATCCACAAACAGGTGGAGAGGCTAAACCTATGTTTGGTGAGGAAGAAGTTAGACAGTTGCCTATAAATCTTGGCTATTCTATAATTGAATGAGTGTGAGAGGTTGATATATGCCGATTACTGGTGGTAATCAAAATACGCAGGTGAATCTTAACGCCCGTCTGACTGGGTTTGATATAGCTGCTGTCCAGCTTGATCGCGTCCAAAAGGCATTAAATAAGGTAATTAACACCGCGAGATTGGCGGGCGATGTCACTTCGTTGAATGCAGCAGTAGCTGCATATCAGAGGCTTGCTAAGGCTATGGATAACGTAGCTTGGCAGTCGGGCACTTTCAATAAGCATACGCAGGCCAGCAAAAAGGTTATTAGAGAGTTAGCAACTGAAACCGCTCGTTTATCTGTCATAGAAGAGAAGAGAAGTAGGCAGTCTTTTAGCCCAGGTTTTAGTACTTCTACTGGCGCAGGCAAGAAAGCCATAACTCAATGGCAGGCTGACATGAATAAGGTCGGCCAGCCTGTCGTTGGCGCTCCGACAAGTCTCTCGATGCTTGTCGGCAATCTAAAGCAAGCAAGAGCGAGTCTGAAGGACGTTTCCAAGGCCGGTATTGATACGGCAGCGGCGTTCAGGGCTGTAGGCGGGTCTGGAGAGAGGGCGTTCTTGGGCACCATATCTGGCGTTCAACGGTTCAGGGCTGGCCTCCAGATTGCTAGACAGAACGTCATAGGTCTAGCCGATACTTGGTCTGCAAAAGCATCTACTATGCAGATGCACGCTAGACAGATGGTTACTGGCATAACTTTGCCTCTTGCCATGGTCGCTACGACTGCAGTTAATTCTTGGAAATCTGTGGAAAAAGAGATCCTGCAAGTAAAGAAGGCTACGAACTTCGAAGGGGTAGGCACGGATCTCGATTATTCCAAAACAAGAGCCGAGATTAGGGCTGTCTCAAAAGATTTTGCCGTTTCTGAGAAGAGTGTTGCTAGTCTGTACGCAGAAATTCTACTTCTTGGTGTCAGAGGCCCCGAAAATATTAAAGCTTATGCCAATAGTGTTTCAGAACTTTCTCTCATTGGAGATATGGACACTGCCTCTTCTTTCCAATTTTTCCGAACCTTGAAAGCTCTTTTTGCTGATAAACCTGGGCGTAGCCAGATAGACTCTTTGGCCGCTACTAGAATCGAGATGGCTAAGTTGAATGCCATCTCTGACAATACTTCACTTAACCTTGCTGACCTTGCTCAAGCTTTCCCTGAGGTTGCCCCTGTCATGCAGCAGATGGGGTTCAACGCCTCCGGTATTGCGTCCTCTCTTGCTGGCATGTACAAGCGTGGCATTCCAGCCACAGAAGCCGCTCATGGTCTTAAGTTTGCTTTGCAGAGGCTTATCAATCCGACAAAGGACGCTAAGGTTGTCATTAAGGCTCTTGGGTTTGATTTCTTTGAGGCTGGTGGTCAGATGGGAGACGCTGCCGAGAAGATGTTCCAACTTTCCGATCAGTTCTCAATGATGGACGATAAGCAGAGAGCCGCTACCGCTCCTGAACTTTTCGGTGCACGACAGTCTGCAAGGATGAATTCTTACTTTAATGATATTGCGCTTGGTCGTAGTGAACTTGAGCAACTTACAAAGGGGACTTTGAAGTACGATGAAGTCAATTCAGATTTCCTAAAAGGTCAATTGGCCGCGGGGGAGATTGTGGTAAAGGGCGTCGATATGGCCAATACTACCGATCGTTACACCCAAGCTGTTGAGATGTTCAAGAAAGACCCTGTCAAAGCATTGGATCGAATGAAAGTTTCGATGCAACAGGTTTATACTCAACTTGGTGGGACTCTTGCTCCAGCATTCATTATGGTTGGCGAGTATTTCGTTAGAATGTTGGAGTGGTTCCAAAGTTCTCCCCCGATCTTCCAGAAGGTTGCCTTGGGTATCGCCGCTGTCACTGTTGCTCTAGGTCCTATGAAGTACATGTTGGCGATGAGCTTGCACAGTGTTTCCAGCTTGGGGAGAGGCTTCGCTATGCTTCTTCCGAAGATGGGGGCTGTCACTAACGCCCAGATTGCATCTATGGTCGCTACGGGGAGGGCCTCTCACGCCAATTTCTTGAGAATGGGCGAAAGGGTGATGCTCGCTCCGGGGTCATCTCGTTTGGATAAGATTAAACTCAGGACTGGCTTTGGTAATCTTAGTGGGGCAGCAGGGAAACCAGCAATGTCTGCAGCGAAAGTCGCGGCTATAGAGGCGGAACAGGCCGCTCTGGCTAAGTATATGACAGTGAATAAAGCTAATATGACAGTCGAGGAGCAGGCGACTGCTGCTACATACAAGAGTACTTTGGCAGCGCAAGCGCACGCCGCCGGAGTGCTTGCCGATGCGGAGGCCGAAGTCGTTAAGCAAGCAGCACTCCAAAAGAGTATGGGTGCACAGAATGCGAATTCTGCCTCAACTGGAGCAAGTACAGCAGCAACTGGTGCAAATACCACAGTGAATAATGCTAACACTAAATCTGTCACAAGAAACACGCTTGAGTGGATGAAGAATCAGGCAATAAGGGCAAAGGATGCAGCATTCAAGGCGGTAGGGACTGTGGCTGGCGGGGTTGGAAAATTTGGAAAGGGCGTCGGCAAACAGTCTGCTGCCGCCTTTAATGTCATGGGGACAGGCCCCATAAAGGGGCTCAATACTGGCGTCAAAAACCTTGGCGGGGGCATAAAGAAACTTCTTCCAGAAATTGGAAAAGTTGGCGCAAAAATGGGGATTTGGGGAATTATCGGAGCAACTGTTCTTGCCGTGTTCCTTGTTCTATTTGTGATGTTCAAGAACGCAAAAAATATTTGGGAGTCATTTACTAACGCACTCAAGCCCGGCATAGAAGCCATCAAGAGCGCAGCTATGGGACTTAAAGATGTGTTTATGAGCATTGTTGATAAGTTTAAGGAAATCGTCGGTGGTCTTGGAGACGCTGAGTCTGGCGGGGACGCTATGGCTGGCGTTTTCGGGGGCATTGGAGCTATGTTTAGTACAATGATGAGTGTTGTTGCTACAGCGATGTCTTGGCTTGGTAATATTATCGGCTGGTTAATGCCAGTATTTGAGGGCATATTTTATTTGGTAAAGGATTGGATAGGATTCTTTGCGTCTCTTTTCAAGGGAGACTGGAAAAACGCTTTACTCTTCTTTGTCGCTTCAGCTTACGAGATTGTAAGACCTGTATTGATGGCGTTTGATATTATCGGGCGTGGAATCGCTTACGCTCTGTCTGCAATAATTTCTATGGTTGCAGATGGGCTGTCTCATATTCCATTTGCGGGAGGGATGGCCAAGACTCTAAGGGGGGCCGCCGATGCCGTCAATAGTTTTGCGAAGAAGGGATTCACGCCTGCGCTTGATGGGGCGTTGAGAAATACTGGAGCGATCTTTGGCAAGAGCGTCACTAATGGAGCGAAGGACGCCGGTCCTGCCGCCGAAGACGCCGGTTTTGATATTGGCGATAAAATAAAAAGCGGCATTGACTCTGGGGCCGAAGGTTCTGGCGAGTCTTGGGTTAAGTCTTGGATTGACAAGGTCGTTAGTCGTCTTGGTAAGGAAATAGAAAGAGTTAGGGCTTCCGCTGTTGAGGCCTTGGAGAAAGCCCAAGATGCGGCCTTGAAGGTTTATGATAGCCAAGTTGAAGCTATTGAAACTTTGGAAAAGGCTGAAGAGAAACTTGCTAAAACTGAAGAGTATCTTGCGAAGAAGAAGGAACTTAGGGATAAGCGTCAACTTGATTCTACTAATTACCAAAAGGCTAGGGCTCTCGCGATTTACGAGGGTAGATATAATGATGCCAGGATGCTTGATCTCCAAGAGCAGGCTGACAAGACTGATTTCTCGAAGTCCCTTTCCGACGTAGAGAAGTCAAGATCTGACGATCTCGTGAAGGAAGAGCGGGGGGCTCAGAAAGATAGAATTAAAGTTATCCAAGAGGCTGCTAAAGAAAGGTTTGAGATTGAAAAGAAAGCTTTTGAAGCTTTTCTTGAGATGATTACCGAGTTTACTCCTTTGACTGTTGGCGAGTTCCAGTCGATGACAGATCAGATTAATAGCGTTCTAATGGCCCTTGGTGTCAATTGGCCTGATCATGCTATTTCGACTATGGATCGGTTTGCTGACGTTTTCAGGTTGGCCAATGCAGATATTACTAAAGAGTTCAGACAAAGCGGGAATGACGCTGTCACTGCTTGGATGGAGGCCTTCATTGGCTCTGAGCAGTTGAAGATTCTTACGGCCGGTAATAACAGTGGGGGAAGTTCAAACGGAGGGGCCCCTTCGACGCCCGGTGGTGAAACCAATCCCACCTCCGTTGAAATAACCCCAGAACTGGAAGCGTTCTTTGCCGCCCAAGCATTGGCCGGTTGGGCTGCTGGGCTGACTACCAGTCTTGAAACCCAAAACGCTGTCGATTTGAACAACTTCTTTGCTGCCCTCAAAGAGCAGGAAGCTAAAGCGTGGCAGGAAATGTACGGGGGTCGTCCCAATAGGGTCCATATCAACCCAGCGCCAAACACGGGAGACATCTTGGCAGCATCGCAAGGAAACACTACACGCGACTGGCCTGATCTCTCCGGAAAGAATACTGAAATAATAGGGTCGGAGGCCTATAACAAGATTGCGTCGGATGCCGCCGCCGCTGCAGGCGGGGGATCTTACGTTAATCAGGAAAGAGAGATGCCTTGGTTTGATTCCGAGGTTGCGAGGGTAAAGGAATTGATGAAGTCCAATCAAGACTATACTGCAACCTATGATGTGCAGACGGAAGCTTTGAAACAGTTCAATGAAGAATCGGCGAAGATGGCGAAAATTGTGTCTAAAGAGAAGTCCGATGAGGCCGATGTCATTAGGTATATGGAGGAGATGGGAGAGCTCACAGAAAAATCTAGTGCTTCTATGAGAACTTGGAGTGACGGTCTTATCAAGTGGCCAAAGGACACCCAGAGGGCAACATACGGGGTTATGGAAGAGTTAAATAGCATGACTAGGCTTTGGGCTGATAATACTGACAAAATTGATATCTTAACGACTAAGACTGGAACAGCCTGGGAGGAAGTCAATGGGGTAATGGTCAATAAATTTGGGCAAACGGGGAAGAGAATTGTGGATTCTTATGGAAAGACTGTCGCTATTCTAAATAATATGACAGGGGAGTATGAGGAGACTTCGGTTAGGTCATTCAATACCGCTGAGGACGCATTCAAGTTTATGAACGAAAATGGAATCGTACCAGGGACTGCCTTGTACGAGATTTACATTGGTAAGGTCAATGACCTTGGCGCAGCGGTGACGAGGCTTCCAGACGGCAAAAGGATACTTATCGACTTGGACACAGCTAGGGCATTAACAAAACTGAAAGCTCTGGATACTATTCTGAGGAATGGCGGAGGTCAGGGGTTAGGGGAAGGTGATATTAATATGCTCCAGTACGCCGGGGCGGCGGAGTATCTCGGAGGAGCTAAATATACCCAGTTTGGCGTGTTCTGGCCAGATGGTCAAGGAGGATGGAGGCATGAAACTGAGCTTCCGATGCCAAATGCCGCTGGCGGATTGATCAAGAGCCAGAAAGATGGTATTATAGCAAATATCGCCGAAGGTGGATATGATGAATACGTCATTACCACTGACCCCAAATATCGTGCATCAAACATCGGATTCCTTGCCGCTGCAGCCTCAAGGTTAGGTCTTAAGATGGCTTCTGGCGCAGCAGTAAAAGCAAGTTCTCGAAGTGTCAGCATGGGGGCCACTGGTGGAATGAGATCGTCTAGTGGCGCCGGTGGCGGCGGCGGGGACGTCTATGTTCATGTCGATACTTTCATCGGTGAAGAGAAATGGTTCGAAGAATTGTCAAAGAAATACAATATGAAAACTACACCAAGAAATCGTAAAATTGCGGGACAACAGAGAAGAGTTGTTTCGGCTTATAACAACAACTGGGATGTCAAATGAGTTCAGGAAATTCTTTATTCTTCCCCGCCGCAATTTGGATAGACAATGTCCAGCTGACGGACGAAGGCCGCTCTCCCGTCTCTCGCACTCGTGATGAGCGCTCTGTGAGTACCGAACTTGCTAACGGAACCAGGAAGCGCTATATAAAGTCAGTGAAGCATACTTTCTCTACAGGATGGTCATTTTTGCCTGACGATAGCACTCGGACTATTGACGGCTATGCCACTCGCGATACGCTGGTTAAACTGATCGGTGACTCTGGGGACAGCCACACTTTGAGGTTTTTCTATAAAAATGGAGCATATGAGGAATTTATTGTGTTTGTTTCAGATTACAAAGAAGATCTTATTAAGCGAGATCCCGCATCAGGAGTGTTTATTTGGAGCGTAGAGGTCTCCTTTGAGGAATCATGATATAATGGGTTACATGAGAACGACAATTAAGGAAAGAACATGATTCCAATATCGGAAGCTCTCCGAAAAGAATTAAATAACGATTCTCAATCTGTGCTGCCAAAAGTAAAAGCGTGGATGTCTGATATGAGATACATGACGAATCTAAAGGTCTCTACTTCAAGTCATTCTTATGGGAAACAAATTTTAGATAGAAAGCCTCTTTTGTATCTTCCCTTCGAGGATGCTTACGAGAGGGCTCTTTCTGTTACCGCTGTCGCTACAATTTCTATTGCTGCCGCAGCGGTTGTCTCTACTGGCCCTGCCTTTCACGGTCTTCTTGCAGGCACGCCAGTTTCCTTTAGTACAACAGGAGCTTTGCCTTCTGGCATTGTTGCTGGCAAAATATATTACGTTCAGCGCCCTTTTTTGACAGGGTTTTATTTGAATACCCAACGATGGGCCGCGTTAGAGAATTCGTCTATAAGCAGGGTGGCTACGGGAAGTCCTCAATCTGGAGTCCATTCTTATATTGTCTACAAGGCTAGGTCTAAAGACATCGGCTCTAATTCTTTCAATTTTTCTTATGGAAAATATGAGGACAATAATTACGTTTGGTTTCCGGGGGTGAATGGTAGTTACATTTCGACTCCTGATGCTGCTAATAATAGTTTTACTGGAAGTTTTTCTATTGTTGCAAAGTTGGATAACAGTTGGGGGAGTGGGGCACGTCAAACAATTATTTCAAAATATGCCCCCACCGCATCTGCGGATTCGGCTAAGTCTTACACTTTCGACATTAACACTTCAGGATATCTTCGTCTTATGTTAAATAGTGGAGTCGGAGGAGTTGGCTCAGAGGTAGATTCTATATCCTCCAACCCTCTGACAACTTTTGGCACTGGCGGTGTCGGCTGGGTTGCTGTGTCTTGGAACTCCTCTACGAAGGTTGTCACTTTTTATACTTCACATGATGGAGTGAGTTGGGCTTGGAACGGAACTACGGCGAACTCAGTCATCTCCGTTAACAACAGCACTACTGCCGTAACTATTGGTTCAAGGTCGGATGGTATTCTAAATAAGCTTGCGTCTTCGCGTGTATACAAAATCAACTGTTACTCCGGTCTTATCTCTCTGTCTGGTACTACATTGGCTCTTCCATCTCCCAATCCCACCTTTTCATTTAACGCCTACGACTTTGCTAGCGGCGCATCCACGTCGGCAGTGACTACGGATAAGTATGGCTTCGGTGCGGGGACCAGCACTTGGACAATACAAAATACAGGGAACTCGCCTGCCTACCCTGTTAAATCAAACTTTTCCGAAACCAAGACTGCCATAAATGAGGTTGATAAAATTTCAGGAAAGACTAAAGAGATCCTTATCAATGAAAGGCTAGAAGACACTTTTAATAGGGCCGACCAAGATACACCGGGATTCTTCTCTAGTAATAGTTTGTATTCTTGGGGGAAGAACAAGAAAAAGTGGGCTATTAGATCAAATAAGTTAAAGTATTTAGCCGGGATCTACGACAACGACCCCGGCTTTGTTTATTTGCGAACAAACTCTCTTGATCACTATGTTGACTTCAAGAGTGATGGAAAGCTTGGCTCTGCGACATTCGTAAGGTTCGTTGATGAAAAGAACTATATTTCAGTTGGCAATGGCAAGAATACAAATGCAAATGTCGATGCCATTGTCGATGGTGTCGTTCATAGAGTGGCATCTCTGAGCGGTGTCTTCGTTTCTAGTAAATATTACAGGATTAGAACTGAATATAATATGTACCATGTTTTCGACATGGGGGTGTCGATGCCGACCAAGGACTCTGCCGATGGAACTTGGATGGGGTCAGGGTATTTTTATGATCCTATTTTTAGGACTGAGGACGCCAAGAGGGTTGGTCTAGGGTTCCATTATGCCAAATATAATCTTCCATCTGGATCGCAGGCTGAGATGAACGCTTCCTTTTTCGAGTTTGATTATTTCGCCGCCTACGGGTTCAACTATACTAGCGGGTCTTATAAGTTTGACGAGGAGAAGTACCTTTTTGCCTCAAAATATAACGGGAATACTGTAGGCCAGTTTGAAACTATTAACAGCGCTACTGATTTTACCTTGTCGTTCCTACTTAGGGACCCAATTTCTACTGGAATACCGCATGGCAGTCCAGACTTGGATGGGACAATATTCTGGCTTGGAAACTCAGCAAAGAAAACCGGGATTAGGGTAAATCGTAGAGACATAACTAGCGCCGGTCCTACGTACAGGTACACATTGGAGGCGCAGATATTCGCCGCAGATGGTGTCACATCTTACACTTTAACGTGGCCTTCTGGAAGTTTTGACCCTGGCACACTATATCATATTTCTATCATCAAAAGTGGTGCAAGGTTTTCGATGTATATCAATAATGTGGAAGTTACTTTCGCAACCCTCCCTTTGGGTTTCGCTATGAACAACGTCTCAGCGGCCGCTGATAACCCGCTAATTGGTATTGGAGCAGACCTTACCCAAGATGACCTTGGGGGAGGATATAGTTATCACTTTTTTAATGGTTGGATTTCTGAACTTGCGTTTTTTGGTTTTGCTTTTGATCAAGATGATAGGGATTCTCTTTACTATTCAATCGAGAATCTGGCGACATTGAGCACAGAAACTTGCGACATGTATTACGATGCGGAACGCGCGTTTGATGGAATCCAAGAAGAGACCTTCACATACGCTTTCACTAATATGCTTAGCAGGCATGGCAAGGTCATTAAGGCTAACAATCACGTATATTGTCCTGCTTCGTCTCCGAATCAGGAGGCCTTTGTCAAAATGGAGGGTAATTTTGGGTGGATGTCTAGGGTCAAGTCAGCATCAGATAAGTCTTTTAGTAGACCCGACTTTCTAAAAGCATCTTTCGATGCCATGAACTGTAACCGGGTCTTTGTTTCTACTGGATATTACGGTGGTCCAATAAAGGGATTCGATTACAGTATCGAAAAGGCAGATGGCTTTTTTATAACTGGCAGCACAAGTTTCGATACCATCGATCCATCGTTTATATATATTGACCTTGACGACACTTACTCAATTGTCTCTATAAAGATCACTCCAACATCAACCCTTAACGCTCTCGATTATGCTCGCATTATTACAATTAATCCCATCTGGGAAGTTGACTTAAGTGAGCTCGTTATTTCGTTCAATTTGGATAAGGTTCGAGACAATTTTGATTCGTCGCTCCCCATCGGGTCTACGGCTGCAAACAATGGCAGCATTGAGTTTGATAACACTGAAGTATTATTTAATAACTACGATCCTCTCTCGATTTACGGGGATTATATAAATCCTGATACCAAAATTTTTATTTCTCTTTCACACGATGTCTCTCAGGTTAGCGGGTCGGGGTATGAATCTGAAACTGTCGTTTTGGCTACAGAAATGTATGCTGATCAGTGGAGTCTAGATTCATCTTCTATGGTTGCATCTGTCACTATTCGTGATTACTCAAAGTTCCTTCAGGAGAAAACTGTCCAAGGGTATGTTGCTAGAGGCTTTTCTGCTAGCAAAGCTATTGCCGATCTTGCCTTGCATAGTGGTTTTCCGTTGAGAAAGATCGACTTTTTTGATAAATATCAGCAACAGGTCACTGTTGATGAGCCGTTTGTGTATGTAAAGTTTAACGAGACTCAGCCAGATATCGACACAGCTGTCGCCCCCGGCGGATTAGGGCATACACATCATATCGATGAGTACCAAAATATTCACTTAGCGGGGTTTTATTCGGGGCTTGAGTCAAACCCGACCGCTGATCTTGCCGGAACTTCGCTTCTTTATTCAGATTTCTACGAGGCTCAAGATATTGCGCAAAGGTCCATTGACGACCTTGCCATAAAAAGTTTTACTCCGTATTATAAGCAGGGGTCGGTTAAGGCTGAAAGTATCATCACAGACGTAAAGACTGTCTTGTTCTCAGACCCAACTGGAAATTGGACCTCAGAAATAATTCACTGTCTGCAGTCAACAGATATATTTACAGATAGTTCGGCTACGGCAACTGCACTTGGTGGGATTGTCCAAACGAGCATACTTGGCCCACCGTACTACAAAAGCTTTTGCTTACAGTATGTCTACTCTGTTAGCACCAATTCGTTGAAATATATACTCTGGTTTGACCCGGAGGGTCTGCCGATGCCGAGTATGGAAAGTTCAAGTTCCTTTAATCCACTTACCCCTAATCATATCTGCATCACAAAGAATGTACTCGCTTCGACTATCGAGTATAAGATGTATATCAACAGCAATCTCGAAGCGATTTTGTCAACAAACAAAACAACAGGGCTTCCAGCTCTCCCAGCTGATCCTACTGATAAAAATTACTATACAGGCTTTTCGTCTAGCTTCCAAGCCTACGATGGGGTGGGGGTAGGCACGATTTCTGGGTTCGCTGATAGTTACGTTTCGAACTTCGCATACTACGACTACGTCCTTCCTTATGTAAGAATAAAGAAGCATTTCGATTGCGCTTCGGTTTATGCTATGCCAACTTTTAATTACCTTTACGCCAAAGATTCCACATACTGGGATTCGATGTTGAACATTGCCACGGCAGATATGGGCATGTTCTATATAGATGAGTACGGGTTTCTCAAGTACGAATACAAAGATGTCCTTCATGATGGACTCCAGTCGAGATTCCAAAATAGTCAGTATTCTCTTTCGGATGACACAAACATAGTGTCGGGAGATCTAAACTCTGAGGTTCAAACAAACAAAGTCAAAGTAAAAATCAACAAGTCTAGCTTCAATGCTAGTGAGACACAGAACTTGTGGTCAGCTGAGAGCGGAGAGTCTCTGGCTGTGTCTGTCATCAAAGATATAGTCACTCCCTTTTCGACAAGCATTCGCCTGAAGAACGTTTCTGAACCACTTTGGTTACCTTCCGGGTATATCAAAATTAATGATGAGATCATAAAGTATGAAAGAAAAGTCAACAATTTCCTTCACGAATTGACGAGGGGAATGTTTGGAACTGAGGTTGGCTATCATAATATTGAGGATAGAGCCAGGGAGGCTAGATTCTATAATATTACTTATTCTGACTCTCCAGCTGTTGTTGTGAATTATCCCTTTATCACACAGGATAGGTTCGAAAAGACCGTGGATGTAGACTATTTGGCGTCTAACGCTTTTTCGACTAAACTTCTCATTTCGGCAAGAGATCCGGGGCCAAGCGTCAAAACCCTCAACGGAATTGACTACTATTACACAAACGGTCCCGCATATACAAATCTTGTCATTCTGAATGGAGACAGTCCCCTTACCGATGCCAATAACTACTTTGTGATTTCCGGAGTTTCAGCTGTCACTGAGGTAAGTAACGAGCTAATAACGGAGTATTCTGAAGAAGTTCGTGATAACATTAGAAAATATCAAATTAAGGAACTTGAAATTGACAATGAGTTCATTGGGAATAAGATTTACGCCAAGCAATTTGCTAAGCATATTCTTACATATTTCTCTGATCCTGTCAGGATTATAAATCTTGATGTGATCGGTGTTCCGCATCTCCAACTTGGAGATCTTGTCACGGTGACATCCTTCAAGGCTTTGGGGATCAGTAATGTTAAATTTTGGGTGATACAGAATTCAATTTCGTATGACGGTGGTCTTCTGCAGAGTTTGGTTCTGCGTGAATATTCCAGCCCAGCCGCAAGACCAAAATTTATTTTATAGAAAAGGAGTGATTTAGATGGGTGAATTTCAGTTTGTTCAATGGGGAGAGGGCGTTCCTGTTGACTATCAGCGGCTGAACGCAATGATGCTAAATGAGCAGCATTTGAAGGACTTGGTTGAGCCGTTACCTAGGGGTATTATTATGCACAAGACAATCGAAATTTTCTCTATTGACCCTAACGGCGGCCCCCAAAATATTACTGGCCTTGTAAATTTAAATTTCACGACGGAACCGGGAAGACTGACATCGTTTGAGTTCCACCCTGGGATCATTGCACCTGACGTAGCGAATGGATTCGAAATTAGATATAAAATTACAGTCACCGAGGCTGGAGGAAGCATCGTTGCGTCACCAGAAAATGGAGCTGCAGTAGTTAACGATTTCAGCAACCCCGGCGTTCCTCTTGTCTGGATGTACCCCGAGGCACTTCCTGCTGGTACGCATAATGTGTCTGTCAATTTAGTCGCTAACGTCTCGTTCAATAGTATAACTGTGGGTAGGGATTTGTCACGAGTCCTCTTAATTGTGCGAGACGAAGGTGCCTACGTCTCCCCTCACACATGAGTTTAGCTTCTAGAAGGAATAGCGTCTCTTGGTTGGGAGCTAGGGAAGGTCTACAGAATCCAAATTTCAATGGTGGTCGATACATAGACGATAAAGGATACATCCGAATCCTTACCCCAAAACATCCTTCTAATAATAGCGGATATGTTTATGAGCACAGGCTTGTTGCTGAAAAACACTTGGGGCGCTTCCTTCAACAATGGGAGACGATCCACCACATCAACGAACTAAAACTGGATAATCGTTGGTCTAATTTTTATTTAACTACAGGCCCTGAACATACCACTTTGCATCGCGAGGGGAAAAAGCAAAGTAAAGAAAATAGAAAAAGCCAGAGTGAGCGTGGGAAACAGCGAGCAAGAACTGGTAAGCGAATAAACGGCAAATTCGTAAAAATGTCCGAAAATTCTGCTATAATGGGGGACGACGAATTGGAGAATATTCCTTGAAACACTTCAAAAGTAAGCACGACGAATCACTTAACCTCCCAAATCTTGGTGGAGAAGAGCATATTCCTCCGAGGCGAGAAAAAGAAATCAAGCCTCCCGCCACTTTAAAGCCAGGGGTGGAATGGGATGGTGATGAAGTTATTGTCACATCAGAGGTCTACAACGAGCCTGTAAAGGACTGGGATGAGCTCCTAAACGAACTAGGGTACGATTCAGACCTTTATGAAATTGTTGAGCCAGTTAAAGTATCTTGCTGGGATGCTCCTGCCGGTGAAGGCTCGACTAAGAGGCTTTACTCTTACAAGGCCGGGATCAGGGCTAAGCGTTTCACTCAGTATCGTGATGACGATTATAGCGATCTTGTTACGCTAATTAGAAAGCATCGCCCACTTTCGGATAGGCTTCTTGATGGGGACGCAACTTTTGTTGTCTGCCTATCAGACTGGCAATTAGGCAAGGCTCTAAGGGATGATACCCCAATTCTCACCACTAAGGGCTGGAAGCCTCACGGCGAATTGGGCATTGGAGACTACGTATACTCCCCAAACGGAGCCCCCGTTGCGGTTGTTGGGAATACCGGGTCATCCGTTCAGGATATCTACAAGGTAACGTGGGATGACGGGGAAGAGATCGAGGCGACTGCTAACCACCAATGGGACGGTTATAGGCGCTTCAATCGAAAAGGAAAGTACGATCGTTATGAGGTATCTATGACGACAAGGGAACTTTTCGAGATTAATAAATTCGGCACAAATGCAAGTTACGCAAGACCATTCCATATAAAAAACACTAGCCCACTAGAGGTAAGCCCTCAGGAGCTCCCCGTCGATCCATATCTATTCGGGGCATGGTTGGGTGACGGAAGTAGCTACAGCGGAAGAATAACTTCTGCAGGAAGCGATTCAAGCTACTGGCTTAATCTATTTGATTGCCACACTGTAAAAAATGGAGCAAACAGAGGAGAGATGGTAGAGATTCGAATTGACGGACTCACGTCCAAACTCAACAAGATGGGAGTCTTGGGCAGCAAGTCCATCCCAAAAGAATACTTAGATGGGTCTATTGACCAGCGTTTGAGTTTGGTGCAGGGTCTTATGGACACAGATGGTTATTGTAGTGAAGATGGTTCGGCTGAGTTTTGTCAAGTGAACAATAACATTGCCGATGGTATGGAATTTCTGCTGAATTCACTCGGTATGAAAGTAAAGAGGAGGGTGAAGCAAACTACGCATCAGCCAGCCAACATATTGCAGTTTACTCCTAACAGAGAACTTCCTTGGCAGCGCGTATTTAGAATGCAGAGAAAACTGGACAGGTTGCGCTATGGTGAAGGCCAGTGGACTTATTCCTATATTCGCAATGTCGAGAAGATGGAAAGGGCCAGCGCCCAATGCATCACAGTCGAAGGCGGGCTGTATCTCGCAGGGGTGAGTCTGAAGGCTACCCACAACTCCGATGGGGACGGCACAGAGGGAACAATTAAGAGAATTTTGGTTATGATTGATGAAGTGACTGATCGCATTCGCGAACTTCGAAAGTCTGGCCGGAAGATGAAAACTTTAGTCGTTGCCGGGATTGGGGACATGGTGGAAAACTGCGCTGGTCATTATGCTTCGCAAACTTTCACGGTGGAACTTAATCGCCGCCAACAGATCCGTGTTCTTCGTCGCCTGTTGACTAAGGCTATCACTACTTGGTCTAAGTTGTTTAGTGAAGTGATTGTCATCGCTGTGCCAGGAAATCATGGTGAAAATCGCAATGCCGCAGGCAAGGCGTTCACGACTCGTGGAGACAATGATGACGTTTCTGTTTTCGAGATGGTTGCTGAAATATTGTCAGCAAATCCCGATGCTTACGGCCACGTTCGTTTTATTTTGCCGGAAGACGAAATTTCCATCACTATCGAAGTGAGTGGATTCATTCTCGGCTTTGCTCACGGACACGTTACGAGTAGCGGCGCAGATCCCCAAAAGAAGATCAAGGAGTGGTGGAAGAATCAGAAGTTCACCAATAATCCCATTGGCGACGCAAATATTCTCATTACTGGCCATTATCACCACTTTTCCGTCATCGAGCATGATAATGACAAGATTCACATGCAGTGTCCAGCGATGGATGGCGGATCAGAGTGGTTCAACGACCTTACTGGTGTAGACTCTAGACCGGGCACTCTGACGTTTCTCCTTGACTCGTCGGACAAGCCTTATCGTGATTTAGAAATTATTTAAAAAAGGGAGGTGAAAAAATTATGGATAACATTACTATTGCAGCATTGGCAGGTATTTTCGTCCCCATCTTGATTTCTTTCTTGAAGAATAAAAGTTGGAGTTCGAAGGTGAAGCAGGCTGTCGCTGTGGTTGTGTCTGGCGTTGTTGCTGTAGGCATCACCGCAATTGATAACGGTGTAGACCTTTCGGATTGGCAAACTATCGCAACTAACATTGCGGTTGTTTTTTCTGTCGCTCAGGTGTCCTACCAACAGTATTTTGGAGGAACCGCACTTAATGCGAAACTCGAGAATACCGGAATCGGCCGCGTAAGCGCGGGCTGAACTGTGGCCGGGGTGGAGGAAGCGTAAATTTCCTCCACCCCGGCCGCTTTTACAATAAGGATATAAATACATGATTACTATTGAGCGTTTTGAGAGAAAGGTTGATAAGGCTGGTGACTGCTGGCTGTGGATCGCATATATTCGCAGAGACGGGTACGGGTATTTCTGGGTTGACGGGAAGATGGTATATTCCCACCGTTTTGCTTATGAGCATTACGTCGGGCCAATTCCGGCAGGCTTACAACTAGACCATCTGTGCCGGGTGAGGAATTGCGTGCGTCCAAGCCACTTGGAGCCTGTAACTCAACAGGAAAACGTAAGACGCGGTGAGGTAGGGAAGGCGAGTGGCGCTCTACAACTGGCAAAAACCCATTGCCCACATGGTCACCCCTATGACGAAATCAACACGTATTACTGTCCAAACGGAAGGCGCCAATGCCGAACCTGCCATGCCGAACGTGAGCGCCAACGGCAAGCAAAGAGCCGGAAGAAGGCAGTTGCGTGATAAATTGTAGAAATTGCGGTGGAGCGATATACGAGGAAGAGAGCTATTATGATCTTTACTACGAGAGAACTATCCAATTGGGTTGCCGTCAGTGTTCCAAGAAGGTTCAAGTTAACGAAAAGGACTGGAATGATTTCAAAGATAAACTAGCGAAAGCAAAAAAGCGTGCTAGGTGAACTAAACTTTTCTCAAATAAAAAAAGGCCAACTATACTTCTTGCCAAGCGCAAGCGTGGTGAGAGTTGTGAGGGTCGATAGATTCAATCAAGTGTTTCTTCTTCGCAACTATCTTTCTCACACTAATGAGTCAATTGATTTCGATTCAGCCCCGAAGGTCTTGAAACGGGCTTTTACCATTTCGGACGTTTCGAGGGTGGTTAGAAGAAAAGTTTCCACTATACGGAAGTACGAAAATGACGGGCTTCTGGCTTCCCCGAGGAAAATTCTCCTAAAGGAGAATGGAGTCCAGCATTGTCGTGTATACTCTGATAGGGATGTGGAGGACGTTATAGAGTTCTTCAGAAGGCGTAAACCTGTCGGACGGCCAGCTTTACGTGGTATAATGATGAGAACCGAGAAACCGCTCAGGTCTCAAGATTTAAGGAATAGGTAGATAAAATGGCTAATTTAATTCCAGAAACAGATGACACTAACACGATTTGGTGTTCTGTTGGCATCACAAAGAACTTGGGCAATTATGAGTCTCTCCGTATCGACGCTGGAGCAAAATCCACTGTCGAAGATGGAACCTCCAAGGATGAAGCTTGGAAGTCGCTTTGGGCTGATGTTCAAGCACAAATTGAAGAGCAGATCCTTGAGGCTGATCGCGGCTTATCCGAATCCTGATGTCCCAGAATTTGAAGAGTGTCCATTGGACAAAGGATGCCTTATGCAAGTTTGACAAGAAGTTTCTTTCTTTTCAAATAGATGAGGTCAATGAGGCTAAGTCAATCTGCAAGGACTGTACGGTCAAGATTCCTTGCATCATAGCGAATCAGGATGTCGATGGAACTTTTACGTCGGCGGGCCTATCGAAGTACGATAGGCTTATGATGCAATGGAAGAGGGTGTCAACCCAAGATGAAAGCAACTTTGGAGATAGTGATCTCTACGTTTCAGAAATTGTGCGACGAGAACGGAAAACTATTTCTCTCTGAACCTCGACAAGAAGAGTTGATCAAAAGTCTTCTTTCGTATTACAATACATACTATAGCGAAGATATCCTTCGAGAGTGTATAGTTGAGTTCATCAAGACTGCCGATGATCCGATTCTCGTTTATGATTTCGCTATTGAAAGTTCCAAGGTGAGGGATAAGGTAGTCGAAAGACAAAAGTCTAGAAATGATTTCGACAAACTCGTAAAGGAAACAGAAGAAAGGATGAGGAATTTCGATGAACTATGAGTTGAATCTCATCAACAGCATTGTGAGTACGGGAGATATTGAGTCATGTATCGATCAGGGGGTCGAACATGTTTTTGCTGAGTACGCTGACGTTTGGAGTTTCATTCTCCAGTTCAATAGCGAGTACGGTCAGATTCCTTCAAAAGATGTGATCAAAACTAATTTTAAGAGTTTTGAATTTTATAATGCCGACTCTCCTATCCAGTTTTATATTGATGATGCCAAGAGGCAGAGTCTTGGTCGTGGTGTGCGCACAACATTGTTTAAGGCTTCTGAGTCTTTGAAGGGCGGGGATGATCCCGCTAAGATTTTGACTTTGATCCAAAGCGATTCAGCTAAACTCATGCGAGATTCGGGGAGATTGAAGGATTCTAATATTGCTGACTATTCTGAGCGTGTTGAGATCCTCAGGGATCGTATTGAGAATCCTGATAATAAGATTGTTGGCGTTCCTAGCGGCATTAAGGTTATCGACGTTCACTTTGGGGGCTTTCAACCTGGGGATTTCGTTGTGGTTATTGGGTGGACAGGAACGGGAAAAATGGTTACGCCTGCCACACCGATCCCCACTCCTGACGGGTGGCGTAAGGCTGGAGATATCAGTCCGGGCGATAAGATATTTGGTCGTTCTGGTGCCCCAATTACGGTAACCCACATTTGGCCTTGGAGTGATCTGAGCATGTATAAGATCGTATTCAATGACGGAAGTGAGATTGAGGTAGGAGAGGATCATATTTGGACTCTCCTTTCTGCAAATAATCGTTATAGGGGCTTGTCGGAGAATTTCATAAACAAGACAACCGGAGAGCTGTTTAGCGAGGGGGTCCGTTTTGGAGCTAGGAATACTGGGAACTCCAAGTCTCAGTATAAGTATTACCTTCCAGCTACTGGCCCTGTTGAGTATCCGAAGGTGGATCTTCCGATAGATCCTTATACTCTTGGAGCACTATTGGGCGACGGATATCTCTCAAGAAGAAGGGTAGAGCTTTCCGGCAATGATAACTTTATCCAAGATAAGGTTCAGGGGGCTAACCCTCATAAAAAGTTTCGTTTCTATACCAAGACTGATAATCACTGCGCCTGTACCAATTACGGAGTTTCCTTCAGGGAGGATCTGACATCGCTTGGGTTAATCAATCATAAGTCGAGGGATAAATTCATTCCAGATTCATACCTCATTTCCGATATAGATAGTCGGAAGGCGCTTCTTGCTGGTCTGTTGGATACTGACGGCAGCGCTACACCTAGAGAAAGAGCAAAATACTCATCGTACTCGGCCAAGTTGGCCGAAGGCGTCAAGGAATTGGTATTGTCACTTGGCGGCGTCGCTTCGGTAAAAGGGAATGTCAGAGGAGATGGTACCGAGTACACTGTTAGTGTATGGACCCCATTCAATCCGTTCACTCTCCCCCGGAAGGTGGAACTTTATTCCCCGACGTATGAGTGGTTTAGGGCAATTGAAAGCATTGAAAGAATAGACGACGGGGACGGAGTCTGCTTCACCGTAGACGCCCCTGATCATCTGTATATGGCCGGAGATTACATTGTCACTCACAACTCCTCGCTTACTCGCCTCATGGCGGCTAACGCTTGGCGTGCTGGGCATGTTCCTCTAATTATTTCTTTGGAGATGGATCGGATTCAGGAAGAGTTCCGTATGGACACTATTTTGAATGCGGGAAGAGTGTTTACTAACACTCAACTCACTAACGGTAAAGGCTTGGACTTAGATGAGTATACGGGCTGGGCTGAGGATATGTTCGACGGGAAGCATCCCATGCATCTTGTGACTTCTGACGGGATAGAGACAGCAGATCAACATTTTGTTCAGTCTAAAATTGAGCAGTATAAGCCAGATCTTGTCATTCTCGATTACCACACTCTGTTCGATGATTCGAGCGGGGGAAGGTCGGAGACTGAGCGTGCTAAGAATCTTTCTAAGGCGTTCAAGCGTATGGCTGTGCGCAATCGTGTTCCCATCATTGACGTTTCAGGTGTTACGATGGACGACGGTCACGATGAGCGTCCTCCAGAACTCAATGAGATTGCTTGGTCTAAGCAACTTTCGTATGATGCCGACATGGTGTTGAGTTTGCATCGCCCAGAGGGTAGTGATATTTTTCAAGTTGTAACTAAAAAGACAAGGCGTTGCGCTCCATTTGCGTTTTATTTAAGATGGAACCTAGACTCAGGAGAGTGGAGAGAGATATATGAATACCAAATTTAACAACAATAAGCGCGGAGGCCGACGCCCAGTTTATACCATTAGAGGCACAACATTGGATGAGGAAACTATTATCCGCCAACGATCTTATATCGAAGATTATGTCCGTGAAAATTCTGGAAAGAAGTTTCGCAAGACATCGCTTTTCTGGAGCATCGACAAGGATGGAGTTTCAAGCTTCTCAATTGAGTTTTATGGTTGATGTAACGAACTACCTAGAAGGGAAGGGCATTCAGATCATTAGAGATGACGGATCTGAACTTGCTTGCTATTGCCCTTTTCATCAAAATACCGACACCCCCGCATTTTTTGTGAATAAGAATACGGGGCTTTGGATTTGCTTTAATCCAGCCTGTGGAAAGACTGGGTCGATTAAAGATTTGATGGAGTTTTTTGGGGATACTGGGAATTTTGTTAGAGAATATTCTATTGACGAAATTGAATTGAACCTCCTCCATGAAGATGAAGATGTTGAGGACACCTCTTGGGGGGATGTTCTTGAGGAGATAATGGTTGATCTTTCTGAGGATTCTTATAAATTTCAATACCTTTTAGATCGTGGTTTTACTCTGGAAACATTAAGGTATTTCAATGTTGCTTATTCCGATTCGAAGAACAGAATTGTTATTCCAGCAAGGGATTATAAACATTTAGTGATTGGATTCATTGGGAGAACGACATTGCCCGATGTTCAGCCAAAATATTTGTACTCGAAGGGGTTTCCGAGAAAGGACACTCTTTTCAACTTAAACAACGCTAAGAGATATGATTCGTGCATAGTGGTCGAAGGTAGCCTCGATGCCCTCAAGGTGCATCAGGCAGGGTTTCCCAATGTCGTTTCGACTTTGGGGGCCTCTGTAACTAAGGGCCAGATCGCTTTGATGGCAGATTACTTTGACAAGATAGTTATCTTTTCAGATAACGACGCTGCCGGGAACGCAATGAGAGATCTCATAGCGCGCGCCCTTTACAGCAAAGAGCTTTTCATTGTTGAATTTCCGGGAGATGACATAAAAGATCCTGGAGATATGTCTGAGGAGCAAATTAGGTTTGCCGTCGAGAACGCTGTTGACTTTCTTAGTTGGAACTTCGGGGAAGAGTTTTTCCATAGCGTACCTGTTTAACACTTTTTCAAAATTACCCCCTTGAATGGTTCGGGATGGAGGAAACAGTGGTATAATGTCTATGACGCCAAAGTGCGTATGGAAAATCAAATAATACGCTTGTAGCGTAGGAAAAAAAAGGTAATTATTATGAGTATGTTCAAGACTTTGAGTGATCTGAAAAAGAACACTATCAACATGAAGGGTAGTGCTCAAGATGGAGAGCGCATTCAGCGCTACTTCGTTGTGAAGTCAGGAGAGTCGTATCTGATTCGCTTTCGTCAAGAGTTGACAGAGGACTCCGCAGCGTTCACTGAGGAAGCCGGGGTCGCACATGTCGTTTCGGTCCACACTAACCCTGAGGACTTCAAGAAGAGTGCGGTTTGCACTGCAGATAACGAAGAGTTCGGTTATCGCTGCTTTGGCTGTGAACAGATTGTTCATGATCGTGGCTGGCGTGCGAAGCAGCATCTTCTTCTGAATGTTGCTGTATTCAATGCAGAAGAGGACATTTGGGAGCCTCGCATTATCGATCAAAAATTCACTGGAGCGCATGTTGCTGAAACTATTGTGACTTACGCTTCGGAGTACGGCACTATCCTTGATCGAGATTTCAAGTTTTCTCGCACAGGACAGAAGCAGCAGACCAAATACACACTTATCCCGTTGGCCCCTAAGGATGCTGCCCCTAGCATTGCTGAATTACCGATGCACGATCTTACGAAGGTGTTTCGGAATATGAACCCCGCAGAGCAGGCTGGGTTCTTTGCTGGGGAAGAGGACGATTCTAAGTCTTCCGATTGGAAGTAATTTTTGCAAAATGTATTTCCATGCCTTGCTAGGCGAGGCATGGAAATATTCTTTTTTAGAGAGGATCTAAATGATTGTGCTTGAAATCGACGGAGTCATCGCCAATTATCGCGATGAACTAAGATTTAGGCTGAATGCTGCAGGATTTCATGCCGATAACGTATGCGAATTGGACAATTGCGACTTTAGCGAGGTTTATCCTGACATTCCCTCGGGAGGTCTTGATCTTTTTCTTAACGATCCTCTTATTGTTAAAAATGCTAAATCCTTCGAGGACGCATGGTATTGGGTAAATCACTTCAGTTCCTCATACGACATCATGTTCTTAACTGGAAGAGACATTTCCCTGACGAGCCCCACTTGGGACTGGTTTCGTGAATGGGATATACCTGCCGACTTTATCGTGTTCCAAGAAGATAAAATTAAGTTTCTTTATGAGATCCTCCCAACTGTATATGTCGATGATGACCCAGAGGTTATCTCTCAGGCGATATCTGTGGGGGTCAATGCTTACCTTTATAACCGCCCTTACAATCAAGAACATAGCGTTCCCGAGGGCAGGCGAATAAATAGCCTGTGGGAGATTGAGTTACCATGAGAGTAATTATAGCTGGGTCAGATATTGTGCAGATTAACAAGATTGCTGTAGAGACTTTCCTGAACGGTCTATACGCATCCCAAAAAGATAAGCTGTATGTAATTTATACGGGGAGAGGGCATGTCTCAGACATTGCCGAAGAGTGGGTGGATAAAACTTGGCGTCATTCTGTTTCGAAGTTCTCATTTAATGGGGAATGGCTTATCGAGCATTGGTCTGAAGGAATCACTCTAAGTGAAGTTGGCTTTCATTTCATTGAGGAAACGAACCCTGATTTAATTTTTCTGTTTGGTGAAGATCACAGCGGGTTTAGTGATGCGGCTAGACGACATAATATTCCTTCATTCATTCTTGAGAAGATTTCTTGAGCGAGTTAGTTTTTCGGCCAAGTTGGAATGATTATTTTCTTAATTTAGCAATTGCGGCGGCTCAGCGCTCAACTTGTTCTAGTCGCAAGGTCGGTGCGGTAATCGTAAATCCTGAGACAAATCAGGTCATTTCTATGGGATATAACGGTTCGCCTAAGGGTACATCACATTGTGGCCCGGAATGCGTTACAAGGACATCTGGGGGGCAATGGGGGCTCTGCAAGGCCATCCACGCCGAACAGAATGCAGTCATTTCGGCGGCAATGAACGGGGCGAGGACAAATGGCGCTACTATCTACCTAACGACGACTCCGTGCATATTTTGTGCTAGGGTTCTCATCAACGCCGGGATCAAGAAAGTGATCTCATCGACGCTCTACTCTCATACGGACGCCATCGAGCTTCTTTATGAGGGAGGAGTGGATATCGTTGTTGTAAGTATTGACAATATCCCGCCCATCTTTTTGGAGAAATTATGCATGTAGGACGAGTTCATAGGTTACAAGCGACAGAGTTATCTTTTTCTGATGATGAGTTCGATATCTGGAAAAAGGCTAACCCTACTGAGCCTCATACTCATGAGAGATATGTGGAGATGGGTACGGCAATTATTGCTGACATCGACTCGATGTGGGATACGTATGATCTCTATACTGTCGGAATTTTCTTCTCAAGAGATGAGGAGTAGATATGGCTGAGTTCGTTCATCTTCATAATCATTCTGAATACTCGCTGTTGGATGGGATGAGCACTCCAGAGGAAATTGCAAGTATTGTCAGCACTAATGGACAAATTGCCTCGGCCATCACCGATCACGGCACTATGGGAGGGTTCATTCGATTCCAAAAGGCCTGCAAACAGCAGGGGGTGAAACCCATCTTTGGTGTTGAGGCATATTTTGTTGATAATGCATTCAGGGAGGACGAGGAGAATAAAGAGGAAAGGTCTCATCTGATCCTCCTCGCAAAAAACGATAAGGGTCTTGAAAATCTGTTCCGCCTTAATAACGTGGCTTGGACAGAACAACATTACTACAAGCCTCGTATTGACTTCTCTAACCTTGAACAATTCGGAGAGGGTCTCATATGCCTTTCTGGCTGTATGGGGAGCGCTCTATCGAAGGCTATTCTGTCTGGAGATGAGGAGCGAGCGGAGTTTGTTCTGGAGAGATTCCGTGGAATCTTCGCTGACGATTACTACCTTGAGGTCCAACCTCATAATCCCCCGGAACTTAATTCCAAATTGATTGACTATGGGGACTCATACAACATTCCTATTGTTGGGACTTTGGATTGCCATTTTCCTACTGAGGATGATTGGGGAGTAGAGGAAGTCCTTCTTGCGATTGGACAGAACTCTTCCATGAGTGCTGGCCAGAAGCGTCACGCTAAAGATCATTATGATGAAGCTTGCGGGGTTCATGATTTAATAAAGAAGATGGATATCCTTTATCCAGATCGTCGCCTCTCATTTAAAGATTTGCCTTTGTACCTTATGGACGCAAAAGAGGTTTTGCAGCACTTCAATGACGTAGGAATTACGCGCCTTGATATTCTTGAAAATACTATGGAGATTGCTGAAAAATGTAATTCTGAGATCAAGATGAACAATATGCTCCTTCCCTCTTATACGAAAGACGTAAAGGTCGATATGTCATCTAATGATTACTTGAGGGAAGTTTCTTTTATGATGCTCTCCAATAAGCGCCTTGACAAAGACCAAGTATATGTAGATCGACTGAATGAAGAACTTGGCGTCATTTCTGGAAAGAACTTTTCTGATTACTTTCTTATCCTTTGGGATCTAGTAACTTGGTCTGATGATAACGATATCGCTCGTGGTCCTGCTCGCGGATCTGCTGGGGGGTCTCTTCTCGCTTACGTCCTTGGCATTACTAGCATTGATCCCGTCAAGCATGGGCTTTTGTTTTTTCGCTTCATCAACGCCGAGCGCAGTGACTATCCCGATATTGATACAGATTTTGAGGATCGTCGTCGTGATGAGGTCAAGGAATATCTCCGTAATAGGTGGGGGCATGAAAATGTTGCCGGTATCTCCGCATATGGGTCGTTTCAACCTAAGGGGTCAATAAAGGCTGTGGCATCAGCGTTTTCGGTCCCTTATGTTGAAGCAAACGCTATCACTCCACTGTTCGAGACTTTTGAGGAGTATAGAACTAAAGATTCGCTTGAGAAGTTCCGCAAGAAGAATCCTGACATCATTAGAGTGGCAGAGAGGCTCTCTGGGAGATACAAGAGTGCTTCCGCCCATGCGGCTGGCGTTATCGTATCTAGCGTTCCCTTGAATACGATTGTCCCGATTGAGGTCCGCCAAGAAGCAGTCACAAAGCGCAAGATCAACGTCGTCGCCTACGACAAGGACGAGACTGGAGACTTTGGATTGATCAAACTTGATATCCTCGGTGTTCGTGCTATTACTGTCGTCAAGGATTGCGTGGCTAAGATAAAGGAGCGCCACGGATTAGACGTTTTCGACTTAAGTATAGATACTGACAATCCCGACAAGAAGGTCTTTGAGGAATTTACAGCAGGGAATGTCGTTGGCATTTTTCAGGCAGAGGGTGCCGGATATGCGTCTCTAATTACCGAGATCGGTATAAATAGTTTCAGAGACTTAGTTGTTTCGAATGCCCTTGTTCGTCCTGGGGCGTATGTGACTCAGGGGAAGAAGTTCATATCTCGCCGCAATGGTACTCAGTCTTTCACTTATGATCACCCCATACTGGAGGGAATCCTCGGAGACACTTACGGAACTTTCATCTTCGAAGAACAAGTGATGAAGATTGCTGTCGAACTTGCTGGATTCTCTTGGTCTCAAGCAGACAATCTTAGAAAGATTATTTCGAAGAAGAAGGACCCAGCGGAGTTTGACAAGTATAGAGAAGATTTCGTAAAAGGCGCTAGCGAACACATCTCTGTAGCCAAGTCGAAGACACTATGGGCTGACATTGAGAAGGCCTCCTCTTACATGTTCGGGCTCTCTCATTCCACTGGGTACGCTCTCGTGTCGTATCAGACAATGTGGCTTAAGGTGAACTACCCAACCGAATTCATTTGGGCGACTTTGACTAATGAAGATAAGGGTGAAAAGATTTCTACCTATCTCTTTGAGGCTCAACGTATCGGCATAGAGATTCTTGGCCCGGATGTGAACAAATCTGAGCCAAACTTCTCTCTTGAGGGGGATGCTTTGATGTTTGGTCTCTCAAACATTGCTGGTTGCGGGGCATCAACCGTTTCGGAGATCTTGGTAAAGCGCCCATTCTCCGACTACGATCACTTCGTCAACACGGTACAAAAGTCTAAAGTCAGAGTCAATAATATGGAGGCGCTTCAGAAAGTCGGGGCATTGAATAGTATCGGTTACGACTCTCCATACGAATCACGCCGTTACTTCGGCCCTCTATTGAACTATCACGTCACAATGAATGACAAGTCTCCGTTCGATTCTATTATCATGCCATGCAGCGATGCTCAGGACGACAAGGGGGACATCAACCTCTACATTGTCCGTGGTGTTGTCAAGGACACCAAGAGGACTCCTAAGTATTTTCGAGCAGAGATAGAGGACTCTACCGGTGTCGTTTCTTCATTTGCTAATAGCGATGCTGTGATCAGCAAGCGAGATTACGTGATTTCCATTGTTGGTGATCAAACTATTCACCACATTGAGAACTTTAATGAAATTGAGACTGGTAAAAGTGACACTGAGTTCTCTAAATTTTTGCGTAAGCAAGTTGATGGAGAGAATATGAACGAGTACGAATTCCTGTATGATATAGGAATCAAACGAGGAGTTAGCACAAATGGTAAAACTTTGGCACTCGCATATCTTATCAATACTGTGAAGTTCCAAACAAGGACCGGCAAGGTTATGTCGTCGTCCTACTTTCACGTTCCTGATTACGGATGGCTCAAAACGACATCATTCACTTCAGGGACTATGACTAACGACGCTGAACTTAGTAAAAGTTTCGAGTGGAAGATGATAAAACTTACTCTCGGAAAGAATAAACAAATATCCCTCAAAAGCGTTGTCTCAGTTGAGAAGTGGTGTAAAATGAATGAAATCGATGTTGAAAATGAAAGAGAGAGAGTATGCTTGTAGTCAAAGGTGGGGAGAAGCTCCCTAAGGCCGAATCGCTAAAGACACCCAGCTTTGGGTTGAACTATATTCTTGGTGGAGGTTTGTGGTCTGGCCGTTACCATATAATCTGGGGAAATCCACAAGCGGGAAAGGCGCTGGCGAGTTGGGAAAAAGTGTTGACGCCAACTGGCTGGGAGGAGATTTCCGACCTTGTCGTAGGAGACTATGTTATCGGTTCCGATGGAAACCCCACAAGAGTGCTCGGGGTATTCCCCCAAGGTTTTAGAGATCTATACACCGTCACGTTTTCTGATGGGGCGAAGGTAGTTTGCGACGAAGAGCATTTGTGGACATTTAGGACATCGGAAGATGTCCATGGAGGGAAAACTTGGTGGAGAACTGACTCGCTCAAGAATATAGTCGGATATCAGAAGAGAAGTAATGGAGTGCAAGTTGAAACCGACTGGTGTCACATCCCCATAGCAGAGCCTGCCAAAACTTTCTTAGCCGATCTTCCAATTGACCCTTATACATTAGGGGTGCTTCTGGGAAATGGGTCATTTAGAACTGGATCGATAAGGTTTTCAACTGATGATGACTTTATACTTAAAAATCTAGACACTAAGGACCTGCGCGTTACTAAGGTGAGCGACTTTGACTACAGAATATCTGCAGAACGAGGTAGAGACAACTGGCTGCTAACCGAGTTGGAGAGCTTGGATCTATGGAGCGTCCACGGATTAGACAAGTCGATTCCCGCTGAATATATGTTCTCCGATCCAGATGATCGCTTGGAGATGCTACGGGGGCTGATGGATACAGATGGATACGTAGATAAAGGTGGGCGCTGCGAGTTCTCTTCCTCTAGTCCCCAGTTGATCACTGACGTTGTAGAACTGGTGCGATCGCTAGGAGGAGTTACGGGAAATACCGGAGCGGGGATCAGGATGAAGAAAACAACCAATGCCGACCACTACAGAGTGACAGTGACGCTTCCTGTGAATCCATTTAGGCTTCCAAGAAAGGCCGACCGGTGGAGTGCCAAGCCTGTTGGCAGGACGATCAGGAGTATTGACTACTACGGAAGAGGTCATGCGACGTGTATCAGGGTTGAGGCTGAGGACGGGCTTTTTGTAGCAAATGACTACGTAGTGACGCATAACACCACGCTGGCCTTCCATGCTGCCGCCGAGGCGCAGAAGCTTGGATATACGACTGTCGTTATTGACGCTGAAGGGTCTGCTACCGACGAGTGGATGGTCCAGTGCGGGATTGATATTGATGATCGTATTGTTATCCGTTCGACTATTCTTGAAGATATTCTGAATGTTATTATGCCAATGTTTCGTGAAAAGGACTCTAAGTATTTCTTTGTTTTTGATTCGATCAATACTATCGTGATGGAACAGTTTTACAAGAATGATGATGGTATGGGCGGTATTGGAATTTACGCTCGCTCTCAGGGCGTTCTTATCCAAAAGATTGCAGATCAACTTATTTCTGGCGTGAATCATGTGGTAGTTTTTATTGCGCAGCAAACTATTGCAGCGAAGGGTCAATTTTTTGTGACGCAAGGCAAGTATGGTAATGCTGCGTACCATTGGGCTACTAATATTATCCGCCTTCATGCCGGAGATGCCAGTGCCGATGTCGATCGTGACGATGATGAGCGGATTACTAGCCGCAAAGTTACTTGGCGTATTGACAAGTCGAAGCAGAGGTCTATTCAAGGCACTAAGGGTGACTACTGGTTTTCCCCGGAGAGTGCCACGATTGACTTGAAGCGTGAGGCTTTTCATATTGCTGTAAGGAACGGGATCATTACGAAGAAGGGTGCATGGTTCGAATGGGACGGAAAGAGTTATCATGGAGCCGACAAACTCATTAGCGCGCTGTCCGAGGGAGATATGAGTAATATTTTATCTCAACTTGAGCAGGCCGAACTGTCGTTCGACAGCGACGCAGAGGGCAGCGAATAACAGTGGATTGGAATCAAAGAGAACGTAGATCTGCCAAGAAAGATGGGGCAAAGGTTATTCCGAATAGTGGCCGTGGATTTAAGAAAGGGGACGCTCTTCTTGATGAAGAGTGGCTGATCGACTACAAGCATAATGAGAAAACCTTCACCTTGAGCGCTACTTCTTGGGCAAAGCACAGCAAGGACGCTTGGAATGATGGTCAATATAAGCCGATCGTAAAAGTCATCTTTGGTGACGGTAGGACGATCGCTATTTTAGATTGGGACGATTTCATTGAACTCAAAAGGTAATGAAAGGTTTGTAATTATAGAATCGTCAGAATGTCTTTACCGAGATGGGGAAGACGGTCCTGTGTGCCGTATAATGACCGAGAGAGGCTTGCACCTCCCTTTTGACGCATCTCCGATGCCGCTGTGCATAAGCCACGCTTATGAATTTCGGGGATGGACAATTGATGATACACTCGATGAGATTGTAAACTTAATAGTAGAAGAAGATGAAGATAATTCAACTGGAGGAGAATAATGGAAATAGCGAGAACGCGTGAAATGAGTGAAGGTAATGTGGAGGTCGGACTCGATGAGATTGCCGCAGTGCTAGGTCGTGAGGAGTACGACGAATTCAATGCCTGCATGGCTATTGTCCAGAAGATTCTGGACTCTCCATCTGCCATGATGGGCAGTGAGGCCTTGGTTGCTGCAGCGAAGCTGGCTGCGCTAAGAACGAAGATTGGAGCCAGGGCACAATATTACAAGACGAGCGACAAGTCGATTATCCAAAGGCGTAGGAAGGACATTTTAATGCTGATGTATGATGCGCTTCAAGAGGTGATAAATACCATGAAACTGCTTGGCCGCATGGAGCACAGTTCAAGCCAGACAGGATATCGCACTTGAAAAGTATGGATACTTATGGCAATATAGATACATGAAGAAAAAATGCTCAATTGAAGACTGCAACGGTCAAACAAAATCACTAGAACTTTGTAGTAAGCACTACCAGCGACTTAGAAAAACAGGAAATCCCCGGCTATCTAAGATGAACAGAGACCATGACGGTATATGCTCGCTAGGAGGATGTGATAAGAAATACTGGGCCAAGGGATTCTGTAAGATGCACTATAGTCGATGGCGAGCGCATGGAGACCCAGATAAAATAGTTGACAAATCTAATCCAGATGGAAGGCCTACTGTAGATGGATATAGGACAATATGCAAAAATGGCATTTCGAAAATGGAACATAGATGGGTTATGGAAGATTATATCGGTAGGGAATTGATCAAACACGAAAACGTCCATCACCTCAATGGTGACAAACTAGACAACAGAATCGAGAACTTGGAATTATGGAGCACAAAGCAACCAAGAGGTCAGAGAGTGACTGACAAAGTAGAGTGGGCTAAAGAAATCTTAGACATCTACGATATCAATACCATGAAACTTCTTGGGAGAATTGAAGGTTCTATGGGGCATGGTGTACGATGAAGGGATTAATTAAAAATCTCAAATCAAGCGAGCAGCCAAAAAAGAAGGTTACGAAGAAGAAGGTCGAGGCGGCTATCCCAATTGACGTTCTGAACCTCGAAACATCTCTAGTTAACGCTATTGACGGCAAACTTGAGGCCGCTAACGGTACATCTTGGAAGCAAAGCAATAGCTTTGCGCCGTCCAGCACAAGCCCTTGTCCGAGGTTTTATGTGTATAGATTCCGTGGTTACAATCAAGAGATTTCTTTTCTTGGCCAAACTAAGAGAATTTTCGATCTCGGAAATCGCATTGAAGACGCGGTGGGGGAAATGCTTGACGATATTGGAATCTTGAGAGATTCTCAAATTGAGTTTACTATTACAGATCCGGCTCCTGTCAGGGGCTTTATCGACTTTATGGTAGACTGGGATGGATTGAAGCCAATGGAATGTAAGTCTATTAACGAGGCGGGATTCGTATATCGTAAGGCTTACCATAAACCAACTGATGCTCATTTCAAGCAGTTGCAATTATATATTTACGCAATGAAGACCGATTCTGGCTTTTTGATTTATTACAGCAAAAATAATTCAGAGTTGCTTCCTATCCTTGTCAAGCGTGATGACGTGTTTTTGGAAAAAACTTTCGACAAGTTTGCTAAAATTCACAAGGTCTTTACAGACGGAGATCTTCCAGAGAGGCCTTACAAGAAGGAATCACAGAACTGCACTCGCTGTGACGCTTTTTCTCACTGCTGGTCTGATACAGAGTTAGGAGTCTCAATAAAACCGCCGAAAGAGGGGGTAAAGTAGTATATAGATATTACGATATAAATGCCATACACATATGGTATAATATAGTTATGGAACTACCCGGTAGATTTTGCGCCAATGGAGATTGTGATGAGGCGTTCGAGCCTCAGGTCCACAACGCCATTTATTGTAGCGTAGAGTGTCGTAAGATTGTCACTAACAAGAATGTACTTGATAGATATTATGAAAAAAAAGAGCGAAGGGCCAATAAAAAGAGGGTCTGCTCTAATGAAGGCTGTGCTACTATCTTGTCAATGTATAATGATGAAGAGATCTGCGAGACGTGCAAAACCGAAAGATTGATACTGAGGTTGGCGGGTTACGGATGGGATGAAGCGAAGCTTCGAGAAGAGTGGTCATATTAGCGGCTCTGTGTTATAATATATGCTGGAGTGATCGCTATGAACATAGTTCGAGCCTTGAAGTTTAAAACTCCCAAGAGAGCTATTGTTGTTGGCGTTGATGCTTCGTCAACTTCGATAGCTTTCGCAATTTTCAGTCAGACGGAGGATAAAACTCATCTCCTGTCCACATCTAAAATAAATATCGGGGTATTCAAAAGAAATGATAAATTAAAATTTATATCATTATTTATCCCAGAATTCTTATCCAAGTACGATATCGACTATATCTTTGTCGAGCAACCTATATATATCCAGAACCCTGCAACGAGCAGGATTCTTTCTCAGGTTTCTGGGCATCTGATTGGGGAGTGTCTGAAGGTCACTGACAATGTCGATGAGGTTATTATTTCCAAGTGGAAGAGCTTTATTGGCTACAAAAACGTCTCAAAGGCCGAAAAGTCGTTATGGGCTAGGGACTTTGGGGAAAAGGAATCAAAGAAGATGGCAATCTCAGAAAGAAAATTAAGAACAGTTCGTATTGTCCATGAAAAGATCTATGGAATAGATCACATTGTTGATAACGATATTTGCGACGCTATCGGAATCGGCCTATACGGGTTGAGTGTTGTAAATAAGGGAGGGCAGTGAGTTGGCGCTTGAACCTATTGACAGACTTGAGGCCAAAATTGATAAGTCAGACAATTGTTGGCTATGGGCGGGGGCTATCGACAAGGCTGGCTACGGACGGATGGGTGTGGGAGGGAAGGTATTGTATACTCACAGGTTGTCCTACGAGTTTTATGTCGGGCCAATCCCGGAAGGTCTGCACATCGATCACATATGTCGCGTGAGGAGTTGTTTAAACCCGGACCATCTGGAGCCAGTGACTTGTAGAGAGAATGCAAGGCGTGGAAATACCGGGGAGCTGAGCGGTGCTAAACAAAGGGCCAAAACTCATTGCCCACAAGGTCACCCTTACGATGAAACCAACACGTATGTTGACCCGAACAATGGCAGCCGTACATGCAGAAAGTGCCATGCCGAACGAGAGCGTCGTAGCCAAGTAAAAAGGCGCGCCGCAATGTCGTTTACTGCTGGCTTAAAGGAGAGAGAACGTGCTTGAACCTTATAAAGACCGCGAGTGGCTCTACTTTCATTACGTCAAAAAGCGAATGAATATGAAAGATATTGTCGTGGTTCTTAAAACTAAACACAACATCACTTTGACACCCCAAGGGCTATACAATTGGCTCTCCAAGTATGATTTACTTAAGTACAGAGGTAAGGGTCGAAAGATCAATGCGAACCTCCAGATGAGGAATAAGGTAGCACAGTCGGGGAAGCGCCCCGATAAGATGCGAGAAGAACGAATGCGAGCGATTGCTCGGGCCAGAAAACGGGGCAAGTGATGATCAGCCACGTTTCGTATGGTATGATGGTCATGTCGATCGAGTCATAAGAGAGGAAGTTGCTACAAGTGAACGAGCATATTTTTTTCTTCCGGGACGACGATGATGACGATGATGACGAGTATGACAACGGAGAAGAGGAAGCTTTCCCGTCTCTTCAGGTAGTTCTCAAATTTCCTAATTCATTGTCCGCCGAAGATCGGCTCTTTTCTTTCGAATACAATTTTCCCGTTCATTACTCCGGGCTTGTTGAAGACATTGAAGAAAATGGGCTAATAATTGGTGACTTTTACAGGGTAAGCCCTAAGTATGCTTTCGATGCTCTGAAGTGTGGCATGGTCGTCCCGTTGATCGAAGAGATCAACTCGTATGATGATATGATACACTTTGAATACTGGTCTCCCCTTGAGGGCCGCTACAAGAATTTCTATGATATGGTTTTTGTTGAGAAATATTGGATGTTTTCCGCTCTATCTGAAAGAATATGGTCATATAACTAATGGAAAATACAGCTAAAGATACACTCGTCATGATTGAAAGAGAACTTATCAAGTTCGCATCATACGATAACGTGAAGTCTATGCTATCTAAGTATATGGTTGGCTCTTACGATCAAGATACTGTAGAGAAGCTCCTTGTGATTCTTTCCAGCGAATTTCGTAAAGTCTTGGAAAGGGTTGAGGATAATCTCCCAGATGATGATGTCGAAGCGGCCGCTGTCGTTGCTAGGCGGTCTTCTCCAAAGCGAGGAAAGCCTCGCAAAGAGGTCGATGTCATCATTGATGATGACGAAGATGAATAAATAACGAAGATGAGTATGGTATAATTGTTGTATGGGCAAAGACTTGGAAAAAACTGAAGGAATTTTTGATAAAGCAAAGAAAGTGGAAGAGGTGGGGCTTCTTCACTTGAAAGGCTATTCAAATTCTGACATTGGAGAACTTCAGGGGATCTCTCAGCCAACTGTGAGGGATTACATTTTCCAATATAAGAACCACCTTGAGGTTCTTGCCGAGAATGACCCATACTTTCTGGAAAAGGTCCAACTTAATACTATCAAGGCTCTTGCTGAGTTTGATGAAATTTCAAAGGAGGCTTGGGAGACTGTCGAGATTGCAACTCGGGAGGGGATGGTCTCTGCAAGAAATCAGGCGCTAAAACTTTGCCTTGACATCGCTACAAAAAAGGCTCAACTACATCAACTGATGGGGACAGCGAAAACTGACGGGGAGTATATAGCGCGGATGCAGAAGGCCGAGACTGTCAACCAAATCATATCCAAGGTCATTAAGGATGTGATTGCCGATTGCGAGTCATGCAAAGGGCGAGCCCGTCCTATGCTGCGCGAAGCCTTCTCTATGATGGAAGGCGACAGTTTCGCTACCGCAGAGGACGCTGGCGATCATCTAGATTTCGAAGAAGGAGAAGTGGTTGAATAATTTTCCAAGAAAAGCGACAATCGCTTGGATAACTTTGGGTTTATTTATCCTCATTTACGACGTAATAGCCATGTCCCTGAATGATTATCACAAATCCAAAGGTAGCGGGATAGTGCACGAGACACTCTCTGACGCCTGTTGGCGTGGAATCAATCATCCTACAGTAAGATGGCCTATCTGGTTATCTACAGCAGCCATCGTCAAGCATCTTGCTTTTCCGAATTTTTTGAAAAAGTATGATCCAATAAGTTTGGTGGGTACAATTATAAAGCGGGTCAGTAGGTCTCGTTCAGATGGCTGACGACTTCTTTGGTACGAACTTAGACTTCAGCGATTTTGATCGCCTCCTAAAGAATGAGGATCTAATCGAAGAGCCTATTCCTATTGAAAAATTTGTAACTGATAAGCATTATCTCGGGCTTCCCCCTCTTGGTGATCTTCAATATGAGGCATCTAAGATGATTACTCAAATTTTCAAGCCTGAAACTCTAATACAACTTCATGGTGAGGAAAAAGGTTTAGAGTTATATAAGCATTATACGGTAAATGAAGTCATTTGCCAATGGGGAAAAGGTTGTTCGACAAAAACGGCTAAAGTTTATTCCCCAGAATTGGGTTACAAAACAGTTGAGAGCTTAACCCTGCAGCCGAATACTTACAAAGTTGTATCTCATAGTGGAAAGGCGAGAGAAGCGACCCCTTTTGCCAAAATGGGTAGTGGCAGAGCTATCCGAATTACCACGAAGAAGGGCTTTTATATAGAGGTTTTTGAAAAACACAGGATGCTTGGGTCTCCAGGGTCGAACGAGAAGTCTATGGATTGGCTTCGCAAAGGTGTTGGCGGCAGAAAAATTGACTGGTGTTATGCCGATGAACTTTCAGTTGGGGATGTAGTTCCTTTAAAGATTGGACTTCCTGAACCAACTATCCCTCTGAACGTGACAGATGACGAAGCGAGATTTATTGGATACATGCTAGGAGATGGGTCGCTTCCTAACTTTAATCACATTCCACGATTCACTAATGCAACTCCCGAAGTTCAAGAAGACTTTAAGAGAATAGTCATTGACCACTTTGGAGACATGATTAGGGTCGATAAGAGCGGCTATGGATGTGACAGGTTCTCGGTATCAAATACAGACGGAAGAAACTCAACGACGCTCTTCCTTAGGTCGGTTGGGATGGAATACGAGGTCGAGAGGCCTAAGCCTTGGAATGATGATTTCATGCGCCTTTCCGACTCCGCTGCCGCGAATCTTCTCAATGGACTGTGGGCCACAGATGGATGGATCAATATTGACAAGAGCGGATCAGGTGTCTCATATACCATATGTATAGATCTGACATCAGAGGCAGTCATTCGGGGAGTTCACGATCTCCTTATGAGGCTTGGTATTGTTTCAAAATTCAAGTTGCAAAAACCTAAGCGAAGTAGCGGAAAGCATAAACCTGTCTATGGCATCTCAATTTCATCTCTAGAGAATTGCCAGAAATTCTTAAACCTTGTTGGAAAAATTCCGGGCAAAGAAGACGTGAGCAATGAGATTCTATCCGCCACTCAAATCGAAAAAAGGTCGTGTTTAGATGAGAACGGGTGGTATTGGGATCGTATCGCTTCAATTGAAGATCTCGGTGTACAAGATTACTACGACTGTGCTGTAGATGAAGACAATTCGTATGTAGCGAATGGATTTATCAATCACAATTCCGGTAAGGATCATGTGTCAAGGGTCTCTCTTGCTTACGTCGCGTATCTCCTTCATTGTCTTAGAGATCCTCTTGACTATTTCGGTAAAGCCCCTGGCGTGTATATCGATATTGTTAACCTCGCTGTAAACGCTAAGCAAGCGCAGCAGGTTTTCTTTGACCCTCTAAAGAATCTTCTTCTCTCTAGCCCTTGGGCTAGTGAGGTTGGGTTCGAGCCTCGTGTGTCAGAAATTTTTTGGTTTAGTCGTCCTGTGAGAATGTTCTCCGGTCACTCTGAGGCTGAGGGGTGGGAAGGATATGAGGTTCTTGTCGTTGTCTTGGATGAGATTTCCGCTTTCAAGATTGACAGCGAGTTGAAAGGGCAGTTTAGAAATAAGGGGGCTGCGTCTGAGATTTACGACATGGCTAGAGCATCTATTACTTCTAGATTCCCAACTGTCGGAAAAGTTGTTCTCCTTTCCTTTCCCCGGTTTAAGGGAGACTTCATTCAGCAAAGATATAAGTCTGTCCTTGATGACCTCATTGCGCATGGAGGAGTTGTCCTTGATGAGACAGAAGGAAACAAGGGGCTGTATCGTGAGGCCACTACGTGGGCTATGAAGGCTGCGACATGGGAAGTAAATCCTACTCGTCATCGTGAAGAGTTTGAGAATGAATTCCGTCGTGATCCGATCATGTCGCGAGCTCGATTTATGTGCGAGCCTCCCGAAATGGTTGATGCTTACTTCCGTGATCCAGAAACTGTTAGAGCGGCATTTAAGTTTAAAGAAGACCCTATGGACGAAAGTGGCCAATATAAAAACTGGTTCCTTGGTTCAAGTTCTCACTCAAGATATATCCATATCGACCTTGGCTTAAAGAGAGATCGTGCCGCTCTTTGTATGGTTCACTCTCCAGGTTTCAAGCAGATTAAAACTCTGGGGGGTGTCGAGAATCTTCCCATTGTTGAGATGGATTACATCCAAAGCTGGAAGGCCGAAGACAATTCCGAGATCCCTTTCGCTTCTATTCGTTCTGCTATTGTTGACCTTTCTAGAAGGTTTCCTGTCGTTTCGGTCACCTTCGACCAATGGAATTGCGTGACGAAAGACACTATGGTATTTACTGAGTGTGGCATCAAAACTGTCGATCAAATATTCGATACAAGCCCTGACCTCCTTGCCGACTCTATTTCTAGCAACAAGTTCGGCTCCATAAAGGACAGTGGCGTTGCGGAGGTATTAAAGCTCACGACAAAACTTGGCTACACTATAGAAACGACAGGGAATCATAAAATCCTGACTAGTTATGGGTGGAAGTTCATGGATCAGATTTCCGTAGGTGACAAGGTCCTCATTAAGCAACCATGCTTGTGGCCATCAACTGATGTTGTAGATGTTGACGAGGCAATCGCGTTGGGATACATGGTAAGCGAAGGCAATTTTTACGACAAAAGGTATAATTCGCTAGTTCGTATAACTTCAATTGATGAAGATATGCTCGACATCAACAAGGAAGCGATGTTCCACATAGCGGATGACTGGACTTACAGCAGGTCAGTAAGATGGGAAGAAACCGACAAGTCGAATAAGGCTTGGGAAGATAGGTTCTACTCAAAGAAGGGTCTTGATCGACTTAAGAAATTGGGATGGATCGGGGGGTCTTTCAATGAGAAAGTTCCTTGGAGCGTCCTTGCTTCGACAAAAGAGACTCAAAGATCTTTTCTGACAGCCCTTTTCGATGGGGACGGTTGTATATCAGGAAGGATAACCCGAACTGGAAATTCAGTTCAGGTGTCTTATGAATGCAGAAGCAAGACGCTATGCGAGCAGATCAGGATGATGTTGTTGAATTTCGGAATAGTGTCTTCTTGGTACGAATATGAGCACTGTGGCTCAATGAGATATCGCATTACTATTGGGGGACAAAAGGCAAAGAAGTTTATGAAGGAAATCGGATTCATCTCAGCAAGGAAGTCGAAGAAGGCATGGTCGTTAGTTGATGGACTTGCAGACTCTCTTCACAAGGACCGATATGACTTCAATGAGCTCGGACGCTTATGGATCTCCGTTAGCAGCATCGAGAGAAGCGGAGAGAAGCAGGTGTACGATATATCCATGCCAGGCAATGAAACATTCTTGGCTAACGGAATCGTGGTCCATAATTCCGCGGACATGATCCAGTCCCTGAGGGCTTTGGGGATTAATGCCGATCTTCACACCGTTGCGAAGAAGGACTATGATACACTGTCAACTTCGATCTACGATGGAAGGTTTCGAGGGTACTGGAATGAGATTCTTGTGGAGGATGAGTTGCTCAAGCTGAAACTTATTAATAACTCCAAAGTGGACCATCCGACCACCGGATGCTTTGTTGGAGAGACTTATATTCCCCTCCTTGATGGGACTATTGTTCCGATCTCCGACTTGGTCGATAAGGAAGTGTGGGTGTACTCTGCAGATAAAAATGGAAATATAAAGCCAGGAAAGGCGAGAGGCAGAAAGACCAAGGAAGTTGACCTTCTCGTAGACGTTGTTCTTGATTCTGGGGCCGTCATTCGCTGTACGCCTGAACATAAGTTCATGATGAAGGACGGCTCTTATAAGGAGGCCCAAAGTATACGTCCAGGAATTGACAAAATCAGGACGAGGTTCCATTTCAGTAAGTCCAAGTCTATCAGTTTCGTCAAGTTGGACACTGCAGTCCCCGTTTACGACTTGGAAGTTGACGAATACGACAATTTCGCCCTGTCTGCTGGTATCATAGTCCACAACTCGAAGGATCTAGCTGACTCGGTTGCCGGAGCAAACTTCATGTGCATATCGAATCTTTCATCCGATTTCGAGATTGACATTGAAATTCTTGATGAAGTTAATTACAGTTTAATGGAATACGAAGAAGACGATGGAATAAAGAAGATCACTTCGCAGGATAAAAAAACTAATAATAAAGATAATGTTCCCGACGAAATTTCCGACTGGCTCGAACTTATATAGGAGCACAAATGAATGCTAATGAACGGTCACTTGCCAAATGCCTCAACGATGGTATTCCCCCGTCAATGTTCTTCGAGGGCTTCGAATTTCTTTCGTTGAGGGAGAAATATGTAGCGGCAAGCGTTTGCGCTGGTTGTCTGGTGAGAGATGTTTGCCTTTCTTCTGCCAAAGAGAGAGAAGAAATCTACGGTCTTTGGGGAGGCGTATTCTTCAAGAAAGGACGGGAAGTGAGTTTTGAGAGCATTTCGTTACGGCCTTATAATAAAAAGTTGATCCCGATGAAGGTTGATATCGAATGGTCTGATAATTGGGGCGAGGGGATTCAGTTATTCCCTCGGATTTGGGATTAGAACTTGGATCCTTCACCATCCCACATTGACGACATTTCCGAAGAAACCAAAGGAGAACTTATTGAAATTATTGACAAATTCATGTCCGAAATTTCTTATCAGAATTTCGTGGAGTCCGGCAAGGTGCAAGATTTTTGCCTCGATTTGAGGCTAATTCTTAAACCCAGCCTTGCCCCAGTGGCCGATATTTGATATAATGTATGTTACTAGATATTCACCATAAGGAGAACCCGAAATGAAATATCTAGGATAATGCACCCAAAAAAGGGCATATAATTTTATGGATACCCTCCATACAAATAGGTAGGCTAAACGGTCTTTCCGAGTCATTGAGTTTGATGGCATTTTTGTATATATGTTGACGGGCGACGGTCAGGGGGCCGAAATTGGGAAGGCTAATACTTCTTCCCTTTTAGCTATTTCCAACATAGTGCGGGGACTACGAAATGGAGATTATTAATGAATAAGAACAAAATTATTATTGGCTTTGTTATATTTTTTATTTTCACTGTCGGGATTCTTGGTGCGAGCATTGCTCTTGCCGGTCAGAGTTCTACCAGTAGTGAGCCTGATTCTCCACTTTCTGCTGAGAGTGTAGATTTCGAGGTAGAAATCGTTGAAGAATCTACTGCACTAGTAGATTTAGGTTGGATGAATGTGACTACGACTGTTATAGAGCAGCCTATTGTCGAGCATGTTCATAGCCAGGTTGTTGGATCTAATTATGCTGAGGGGGATGGTAGTCGTTGGGATCAATTAGCACAATGTGAAGCTGGTGGGAACTGGGCTACAAACACTGGGAATGGATTTGGTGGTGGGCTACAATTCATGCACCAGAAATCATATTCCACGTGGCTCTCATTTGGTGGCGGTGAATTCGCTCCTCACCCATGGGAAGCTAGCCGTGAATCCCAAATTGTGATTGCGGAGAAGGTATTGGCATCATCCGGTTGGAATGCTTGGCCAGGATGCAGTAGAAAGTTTGGATGGTTGTAGAGATAATAAGCGGAGGTGACGCATGTCACATCGATGCCCATTACGGGTCTGGATCTCCAATGGATGAACAAATTAGAGACACCCTGAATGAATGGAAGGAATCTATCGGTCAAAAGGCCGTCTACAACAAGGCAAATCCGGGCTTTTGGAAAAACTGCCAGTAGGCCACTTCCCAGGATAGTTCATTTCAAAGAAATAATTGAATAATGTTTCGCAAAAGAGGAGCCGAAAGGCTCCTCTTTTTTTTTCGGAAATCCGGCCCAGCATTTTGCGTGCTAAAAATCACTACTCTCCTCTTCGAGTAGGGCGGGCAGAAATAAAGAAAAAACATTTTTCAAAATCGGGCCACAGATTTCACACACTAAATTTTACTGCTCGATCTCTTCGAGTAGGGCGGGCGGATGTAATGGAAAATTCTCATCTTATGTTTTAAATCATAAAAGCTGGAATTGGAATCTAATCTCAATGTTCGGGATCGACACCAAGCTTCCAAGCTTATCTTGGACATATAACTTTGACAATTCCCCCTCGATATATAGCTTCGATACTAAGCGGGAGGCTAAAAAGAATATCTGAAAGAATCTTGTTAGAATGTTTATCAGAGCGTCTAATCGAGTATGCTTAGGGGGTAGTAATAGTTTCCACTAAAACCCATAGAAAGAGTTGCGGAAAAAATGTCCTACATTAGAATTGCGAATAAAGCTGAAGGTGTTAATAGATTGTTTTTAGAAAAGTTAGGGCTTTCTACTAAGCGTGATGATGAGAATACAATTGGATGTTTCGGTTCGGGAAGTAAGTTTGCTCCGATTGCCGCTTTGCGTAATGGTTGGGAGTGGATTAATGTTGGCGAAGATGATCTTGGCCAATATAAAATGCAGTATGTTTCACAAGAAGAAAGTGGTATTGATTGTATTTTCTATCTTTACGATGATGAAATCTTAAAGCCATCATCTTTTACTGTTGATGCCGGTCTTTTATCTTGGGAGAATGAGTTCCAGATTTTCCGTGAAGCTTTTTCTAATGCTTTAGATGAGTTTACTTCTAATGGAAGTGAATATAGCATTGAAGTTGTTGATGAGGTTAAGTTTGAGCCAGGAATCTTTGCTGTATATCTTACTGCTGATCATAGGCTTTTGGATATCGTAAACAATTTTGGTAAGTATTTCAATATCAATCGTGATGCTATTTGCGAGGTTGATTCTAAGAATAAAATTTTTGCTTCTTTTGATAATGAGGCAAACATTTATTTCAAGGGAGTTCTTGTTCATAGTGATGTTGCGAATAATGCTATCCCTATCTTCGATTACCAGTTTAGCGATATTACTTTAAATGAAGAGCGTCGTGTTCGTAATACTTCTGATGTCTCATATAAAGTTATATCTATTCTTGATCGTTTGCGTGGTGATGATCCGATACATGTTGATATTGCCAGAACCCTTATTGATAATATGAATCTTATAAGGTGGGAGTGGACGTTGGCCGGTTATACTGTTGATTCATATTTTTATGGAACTTCTTCTTTCGTTAACGGTAATGCTTTCAGGGTGGCTTGGGATCAGATATATTGGGGGAAAGTTGCTGCTTCTTCAGAACTTATGAAATATAAGAGTCATTTCGCTTTGCGTGACTGTGAAGTTGTTGAAGTTAAGTCAGAGTTTCTTTATAAGATTCTTGGAAAATCTGGAGTAAAAACTGCTGAGTCTGTTCTTGGTGATGATATCGAATACAACTTTGTGAAATTATCTGGGGTCAATGAGAAGTTGTTTGATATTGGAATTAATATTGTCAAACAATATATCCCCAAATTCGAAGAGTATGTATCTGAAGTTAAAGTTTTTATTCCTCAAGGGGAGCAAGATAGGATCTTAGGTTCTGCTCATATGGATACCAATAGTATTTACATATCTATAAACGCAATTTCAGATATGAAGACTTTAGTTGGGACTTTAATTCATGAATATGATCATATTTATCATGGAGTTTCTGATGAGGACTTGAAGTTTCGATCAATTGCAGATGATCATATCGGTCATCTTCTTATGGAAGTTTATGGAGGTAAAGTATGATCCTACCCTAATGGTAGTCTTATTGGAGGTTTATCTTGTTTGATATTATCCGTGGAATTTTGTTTCTTATTTGTCTTACTGTTAGCGTAATTGGAGTCGTAGCGTTCTTCGGCTTATTCTTTTTCGCTTTTATGGCTTTTCCTTTAATCGTTATATTCGCCCTATTGTGAGGTTGTTATGAACTTAAAAACTGTAGATTTCAAGATTGGTCAATATGTGAAAGTTGAGGGTTACGAAGGTATTTCCTTTGTTATTCATGACTTTTATTCTGAGGAGTTTTCTTGGACTGAGGATCTTCTTGATCATTCGACTGGGAAAATGGTTCCGATTACTTTTAAGGATGAGCGTTACGATTACGATACCGCTATTTGTGTTATGGTTGGTGATGATCGTGAGTTTATTCTTGATGTTGGCCGCTTGACTCAGATTGATGAGGATGATTTTTGTCAATCTTGTGGTCAGATTGGTTGTGGGCATTGAGTAACGACAATTACTTTATGAAAGGGAATTATTAAGGTGGCTAACGATAATTACTTTATTGTTGAAGCGCGTCTGCCTGTTCAGATTGCGGATGCTGTTTCTCCAGAAGAGGCGGCTAGAAAGGCTGCTAGGCTTATTGAAAGGCAATATGGTGTAGATATCAGTAATTGGTATTTACGGGTATTCGAGTATGGGGCCGGAGAAGAGTCCGGCTTTATTGCTGAGTATTTTGCTAGCCCTTCAGGAACGAAGTTTCGTAAAATTGATGAGAATCATGTTGGGCATGAAGAATTGATTAATAGCCAAGAAAATGTTGAAGTAGACATTTCGAATATTGAAGGAATGGAGAATGATGTCTAAATATAAGGTTCGTGATTGGGAAAGTCCTCCTGATAGTTATGATGACGAAACAGAACTTTGTGAACATCTATTGGATGAGGATACAAATGAATGTGTCAATAAGTGTGGTCTTATGACTGAATCTGAATATGAAAGGCATTGTGAGGATTTGACTACCGATATTGCTGTTTCTAATTATCTCGAAAACAGGGAGGCTTCATATAATGACTATTGATGATCTTGTAGAAGTTACTGAACAAGAGCATGGTAATCTTATTGCTGGGACTATCAAGGTTTCTTACGATATCCATAATAACTTTGTTGATGACCTTATGGTTTGTGCTCTTGAGGGAGGAATTAATCATTGGTGTTATAGGGCTGATGCTAAAGGTGATTTCTTTCGCTTTACTTATTTCACAAGTGAGTGTTTGACTAGAGGTGGTGAGATTCTTCTTTATGAAGATGAAGAGGAAGATAATGAGGGAAACCCTCTGGCTCATACTTTGACGTTGAAGAAGTTCTTGAAGGGTTTGGATGATTATTGTGCTAACTCTAATAAGACTCCTGACGGATTAGCAGAAGATTTTGATGCATGTGATGCCGATAATATTGTTCAATACGCTATTTTTGGGCAGGTTGTTTATGGGTAAATATCGCATGACTAAGAAAGAAGCTGTTGCACAATTTAAAGCTGATCTAGAGGAATCTGAGATGAATAAAACTGATTCTGTCGCTATTAGATGTGCATGGCATGATTGGACTGACTATCTTCATAAAGATGGTCAGATTACTTATAGTCAATATCAGAATTGGAGGAATCCTTATGAAACAGGGAAATATTAAAGAACCCAGAGAGTATAAAGTTGAAGTTGCTTGTAATTTTGACGCCCACTCTCCAGAAGAAGCTACTAAAATAATGGCAGATTGGCTTTCTGATAACATTGGTGAATGTATATTCCAGGTATCTTGGTATACTGATCTTGGCAATCGCGCTAGCGCTTTTGTTGCTGGCGTATGTGAAGATAAAGATAACGAACCTTCGGCTAAATATGAGTGATCAATCAGAGGCTAATAAGGTGTTAATTACTAGAATACTTTCATCTATCGAAGCTGGTATATCTAAAGCCCTAGAGGTAAACCCTAATCTTAATCATTCAATTGTGGGTAAACTTTGGGAACTTGAAGCTTTTATTTGGGAGGATGTATGATTCGTTCTCAGGTTATCAAAATTGAAGTGGATTATGATTTCGATTTCTATGAAAGTGATCCTTCCGATTGGGATTGGAGTAATATGGAGAAGATGAAGGTTAATGTAGTATCTTGGGATAAGTCTATCGAAATTTTGGAGGAGTAAAAGTGAAGGTGCAGTTGGTTACGTTGGAAATTACATATGATGATGCCATTGATGACCCAGAAAAATGGGATTGGAATCACTTGATTAAATTACCTGACTTTTTCACTGACGTTAATATTATATACAAAGGAACCTCCATTACTTTAGAGAAAGATGGTGAGCGATATGGCAAGTTTTAATCTTACAGTAGAAATTGGAACTGGCAGGTATAGTGCAGATCCTGAAGTGCAAATAAAAGAGGCCTTAAGACAAGTCTTGGAGGAGACTATTGACCCTGCGTGGTATGTAAGTGCAGGCACTGTAAATAATGATAGCGATAATACTTATAGTTATAAGTTTTCAGGTAATCTACTTTTCAAGCAAAGGGTCATTTTGGATATCACGTATAACGCTGACGACTCCATTTGCCCTTCCGATTGGGATTGGGATTGTCTGACAGATACATACGGAAATGTTGAAGTTATATTTTCAGAGTGTGGAGATCCTCAATTTGTTGAGTTTATGGATTAATCTTGCATAATGCACTAAGATATATAAATATTCAGCCCTACTAAAGAGAGAGACAAATGTCTAAGTATCTACATACAACTGTAGAGTTTTATTCAAGTGACAATAAGATATTGTCAGGCCACGTTTTTGCAGAAAATGGAGAGTCAGTTTATGTGAAAGTTCAGCATGGCAAACTTCATGGTGAAGATTTTATTGTTATGGTAGACGACATTATTGACCATTCATATGATAAATACGTTTCCGATGATGATAAAATGTATACTTGGGGGGGCGAAGATTAGGCACATATTCAAGTTTTTCCACTTGTTGATCTTAGATTTCCGGGGCATATCTAACTCCAACCCCTTGCCGGACCCATTCTTTGATATGTAAGATTTAGCGGTGCAACATTTTACACCAACCGGTTGCACCAGCTAAATTGGTAAGCGTAAGCGTAACTCAAAGACATAGAAAAAGGAGCTGGTTATAGTGCAAAATGTTTCTTTAGATAATGTTATCGAAGGTGTTGACAACATTAGTCTTAAATATAATCATGAGACTAGGAATTATGATTACCTTATTGGTAAGATTGTTCGTGGCAAGAATATGTTCAAGTTAGGTGTCATCACTAAGATTGACTATTATCGTGACGGTTATGATCATGACAATGCTGTCGCTATTCTGGATAGCGGCCGTGAAGTTAATTGTCGATTGTTTGTGTTGGGATCATGATGGCTAATTTTATTGATATTGGGTCAATGTGTTGTGTTTGTGAAAATTGTTTAACTAAAGAAGAGGGTTAATTGTAATGACTGAAAAATTTATTGGCTATGTTGGTGTCGATTCAGGGCAAATGATGCTTGTTGATCCCTGTTATATAGATTCGAGTTGGGAAAAAAGTGAAATTGTTGGTTCTTTTCCAGATCATAAGGGAGAGTTCAATTATAACGGTGCTTGTAATGCTAGTTTGTCAGAAGATATGGCTGGGATTATAGGTCATGAACTTGGTATTGTTTGTTCTACTGGTTGGGGTGACGGTTGTTATCCTGTCTATGTTACATATGAAGGTAACCGTGTGAGTGAGATGCGTATTGTCTTTATGGCTGATGAAGAAGAAAGCGTTAATACTGATGAAGATGATTGCGAGAACTGTAATGCTTCTTTTGAGTGGTGTGAGTGCGAATGATAACTATTGACTTAACTAAGCCTATTGTTTGTGAGAAGGATCGCAATGAAGGATTTTGTATTGATTGTTTCAGTCCTAAGATTGGAGCATATTTTTACTTTTATAACGGTCATGGGCCTTTCTGTTGTAAGAAGTGTTATGCAAACTTTGCTGAAGTCGCCTATGACACTTTGCCGAAACTTGAACATAGGGGTTCGATAAAATGAATAGCCAGGAAATTAAGTATGATCGTATTTGTAATGTTTTTGACTCTAGCAACATTGAGACTATCTCTTATTCGTTTGAGGAATCTGTGATGTTTGTTCGTTTCAATACTTCTGCTGAGTATTGTTATTCTGGTGTTACTCCTGTCATTTGGCGTAACATTGTTACAGCAGTTAGTGTTGGAGCCGCTCTTCGTGATTTAGTTACTTCTAACCCGCTTGTTTATCCATTTGAGAGGGTTGATATTTAATGTTTACATATCTTGAGATCGGAATTGATATTCCTGATGAATATATCGACTTGAGCCTTGATTATCTTGAAGGGCTAGAGACTATTTCTGAGGGTCATACTGATGATTTGAAGATTCATGATGATATTTTCAAGGTTTGGCTTTGCCGTTGTGGTATGGATGACGGTATGCCTTACGATAACGCTGTGAGTATCGAAATGCTTATAAATAACCGCTGGGTTGAAGTGTTTATGTACGAAGCTAAATGATTTTCTTTTAACTACCACAACTAGAAGGAGTTTTTGATATGGCATTAACTTGGGATTTAACTAAGATCAATAATCACGAAGAAATTTGTTGGGATGAGAAGCCTGACGGTACTGGCACGCTAAATTCTTACACAGAAGGCGTAATTTTTCTTTCTATGTTTATTGGTATTGGGGATATCACTGAAGATAACGCTTCAGAGTTTTATTCTCGTGCTCATTTTTATGAGTCTCTCTTTGGAGCGTTTGTTCGCTCTCATGATGATGGAGTTAAGAAAGATTGTTATATTACTCCCCGAATTATTGAATCCCATATTGGGCTGCATACTAATGCGGGCAAAGAAACTGAATTGCAATGGTCTAAGCGTATGGTGAAGATTCACCTTTCAGAAAGTAGGAATAAGTATGATAATAAAGTTAGTAGTTTGGTGTAATTATGGAGCGTGACTTTCCTTATGATGTTATTGAAGCCCAAGAATCTTTAGAAGATGTTGTAACTATGTGTTCTGAAGCTATTTTTGCGGCCTTGAATGATGTTGGTGATAAGTTGGAAGTCCTTATTTCTCTAACTAGGGATAGGTGGTAATTTTGGAATGGGAAGAGTCTACAGAGTGTCTGAAACAATTTAGGATTATGGTTAAGAGTATGATTTCCAGCAAAGATGTTGGGGAAGATTTAAATCTTATCCTTCAGTTCTTTGTCAGGTCAGATCCTAAAGAGAAAGTTACAATGTTTAACTACTTACTAGGTGAGGTTTACAATGACAGACGCGATTGAGTTTAGTTCTGATAACGGAGATGAGCCTATTACTTTAACTATTGACACGAATTTAACTGGGTCTTATCTTTTGGCCCGTTTGTGTCAGTTTCTTTATGAAGTGGAAACTGAGGATTCAGAACTTGTTCTAGATATTTATGGACAGATACTTGACCAGATTTCATATCTTGGTCATCCTGCTAATTTTGATGATGTTAACTCCTAACAGAAAGTTGAAATAATGCCTGATTATGTTAAATATGCTAAGCAAGCCCTTACTCGTCCAAGTGATCTTGGTTGGTTTGGTTCTAAAGACATGTTTGATACTTGGGGTTTTGCTGGGATTAGTAAAAATGGTACAGCAAACCTTATTGATATATCTAATTGGCGTTCAGTAATTGCAGACCTTAAGCGTGAGTTTAATGACGAGGTCTATGCTGACAATTTCCTTGAGGTCAATCTGAAGCATTGGGCTTGTGGCTATGTTGATCAACTTACTGTTAAGATTCTTAATGAACCAAAGAATCATGATGATATTGTCCTCGAAGATATTACTTCGTACTTTAGGTATGTTTGCCATAGTGCCTTATATATCAATGAGGAGTGTAGTATTTTTGACGAATCTGACTACTCAGACTGTCAATGGGATTCTTCTTCTTCATTGATCGAAGAATTCGCTACTGCCTTTTGGAATACTAGTTGGCGTAATGTTTCAAGAGTTGTTGAAGGGTTTGGAGATGAAGTTCAGGTATGGCTTTGTGATAACTTTTGTGAATATGTAGAGGATACCAATAACGGTACGTATATTTACGATGAAGTAGATATGCTTACTGCGATTTATGATTTGGGTTTTGAGTTACGAGAAGATAGTAGGCAGAATGATTTCTGGGACACTTGGTGTGCCGTTAATCTTACTGCTGTTGCTGTTAGATATAATCGTAGGCTTGAAGAAGCCGGACAAATGAAAATGGAGTTTACGTCATGAGTAATCCTAAAGATTATTTTGAAGAGTTAAAGTTCTCCATCGAGGATGGGAATAATGTTGATCATCGAAAAATTGCTCACGCTACCTATGCAGTTAAAACTGTAGATATGTTTGGTGACATCGTTTATGGTATTCAGTATCATAATACTGTTATCTTTGCTATCCGAGAAAATGGAGGGTATTTCATTAACAATGGAGGTTATTTTACCAAGACAACCTTGAAGCGTATTAATGAAGCTTTGCGTCAAAGTGGACGTGGTGCTCATTGTATTCTTCAACGTCACAATTCTTGGTTGATGGATGGAGTTGACCTTTCGACTAGTGCTGTTGCCTGTTTTGATGTCAATCATAACAATATCAATCGTAATTTGTCTGAATGCTGGGGTCGCCCTGTAGTTTCAGTTGTTGACAAGAACGGTAAGGTTAGACCTTATCGTCAAACAGAGAAAGTCCAGGTTAGATAATATGTCTGAAGTAAATGTTCTTATCCCCGCTTGGAATAATGATATGGCCAAAGCTTTGACTACTTTGTATGATGAGTTTGGTTCAGATGGCGTTTTTGCTTATGTTAAGGAATTTCGTCCACTTTGGGATTGGAGTTACTGTGAGCCTTGCAATATTGAGACTCCTGTTTGGAATAGTGATAACAGTAAGGTTTGTGCCGTTTGTTTTACTTACTATGAGGAGATTTTCTAATGGGTGCAGAAAATTTTTATGAAGTAAGCATAGAAAAAGATATTGATGTTGCTTTCAATTCGGCCCGAGAGGGTGTTTTATATTGGGTTGGTCATCAAGGTTATTCCGGGACTATCGCTGAAAAAGATAGTTATCTTGTCTATCTTAAAGATATGGTGATTCCTTTGGAGAAAGCATTCACCATTGAAGAGGCATTACTTATGAGTTGGAATGATATTACTGATGAGTTGGTTGAACTCGTCGGAGAACTTGATGCCATTCTTATGGCTTCCGTTTACAATGATAAGTGGGGTCCGTGTGTTGCTTTTAGATTAGATGATGGTAGTTGGTTTTTCTGTGGTTTGGCTAGTTCTTAATTTATAACCCTCAAACTGATTGGAAAAAGAAAATGAGTGATTTTCAAATAACGACAACTATGCCTTATGAAGTCATTGAAGATGCTGTCGAAAAATGGCTTAGTAATGCTATTTATAATGATAGTGAGATTGTTGAGAGGATTGCTGAACAACTTAATATAAATCAAATTGGTAGAGCAATTGCTAAGGAGATTGATTACGATGATATTTCGGATACCCTCTTGGACAAGATTCGAGATAATCACATGGATGAGGTTGCAGAGAGCCTTATTTCAGTTCTTGCCGAGACGGTTATTGATGACATTTCTAGTTTTGATAGGATCGTTGATGCTGTCAAAGCTACGCTTAATGTTGACGAGTTGAATGCACGTATTGCTGAGCAGAAAATTGAAATTATTATTCTTCAGAGCCAAGTTGCTGATATGAGTAAGAAGAAGTTCTGGAAGAAAATGGGAGGAAAGTGATGAGCCTAATTACTATTGATAATATCGTAAGTACGTTTGATTCTATTCCTGACGAGATGATCAATGCTACTGCTAATGATTGTTTTTATGATGAAAATGAGATATTTCCTGAACCGCCTCAGTGTGTTTATCAGAATGAAAATGGAGATACTTGTATCACTGGATATATCCTAGTTAAGTTAGGATTTGATCTTCCTCCAGTTGTTTCTTCGGCTAATAGGCTTGAAGTTTCCCAAATGATGGGACATATGGGTTATCGTGATAAGTTCACGAAAGAGGCAGTTATCATTCTTGGCCTGATGCAAAGTTGTGCTGATAAGAGTCTTGATGATCCTTTCTCTTGGGGTAAAACTAAGATTGAGGCAATTGATTGTTACAACCGACACTACAAAGATATGGAGAGCTCCAATGCCTAAATACATTTTTGATGTTATCCGAAGTGATATCGCTACTATTGTTGTAGAGGCTGAATCTTTGGGGGAGGCTAAATCTATTTCTGATAAGTTTTATTATCTAGTCCCTGATTTTCAGTTTGATTCTACAGGACATGACAGTGCTGCTTTCTTTTCTGAGCTTGAGGATAAGGATATTCCTTATTACAGGCATATGATTTGGTTTAACAAAAATGGAGAGATGATAAGATGATTTTCACTGTGGTCTATACGAAGATTCTAGAATCTTATATTGACATCGAGGCTGAATCTTACGATGTCCTTGCCGACATTATGGAAGATGGAGATTTTGATTTAGATTATGAAGTTGTTAGTGAAACTTCGGGAATTGTAAATATACAAGGAGAGTCATAGTGAATAATGTTATCTCTGCTAGAGACATATGGTTTGAGTTGAACTCTCTTCATTTAGATAGATGTAACGCAATGGATAAAGATAAATGCGTGTATGTCGATCATGACGGTGATCATTGTATTGCTGGGGAGATTCTTAATAATTTAGGTTTCCCTTTGCCTAATGTCAATGAGGATGTGAATGGTTTGTCTGTCCGGCAATTGCTTTGTTCTCAATATGGAGTTGGATGGGAATTTGATCCTAAAGCTGTTGTTATTCTCGCTAAGTTGCAATTGTTTGCTGATCAGGAAACTTCTGATGGTAATGGATGCGCTTGGGAAGTTGCCTTTAATGAAGTTCATAGTTTAGAAGAAACAGGTGAACTTGACAGAGTATTGTCAGAATATCCCAATTCATTCAGGGCTGAAGGTGGAAGCAAACTTACGGAGGAAGATAATGAGTGATTTTGGTAGTTCAGTAAAGCTTAGCGCTAAGGATATAGATATCCTTATTTACATTATTGAGGAGTGGAATATGGTTGCCGATTGGGATAGCCCTGTCAACCAGAGTATTTCTGAAGAAGTTGATGATATTTACAATCTTCTCCGTTCGGAGAGGTCACTAATAATGAGAGGCCGTGATGTTGTGGGTTTAGTGTATGATGAGTCTTATGGAGAGTTAAGCGTCGATGAGCGTAAAGCTATAAAGAAATTTAATGTTTCACCTTCCGAGCACCAAGACCTTTGTGATGATTTCGGGGAGAATAATCATTCAGTTATTACTGAGACTATTCTCCAGCGTTCTTCTACGGGTATGTATCAAGTAAAGTGGGGAGAATGAGTTACATGGTTGAGGATTATCGTTTTTCTAGTAATAACCTAATCGTATGGAAACTTGAGGAGATTTGATGTCTAAGAATATTAGTTGGGAACGTGTCCGGCATAGTGGTCATTATGTTGCTACTGCTCTTGTTAAGGGTTCTGATGGTAATAAGTTCTATTATCACATGAGCTTTTATGATTATAAGTGGAGCGAAAAGAAGACTATGAAGTTCATCTTTAAGGAAAATCTCGAGCGTGAAGGCCTTACTCTTTGTAAGATTTAATTATCACGGTTAAGGCTTAATTATCTCACTTGTGGATAATATAAAGTTTCACATAACAAAAAAAACGGGAGGTGTAATGAGTTGGATAATGTATTCTCAGGATATAGAAGATGGAGCAATGCTATTAGATGAAGAAAGCCTTTTGGATCGCATGAAGATGTTGTGTTCACCCGAAGATATCCTTTCTCTGAACAGCATTATGATCGAATTTCATGATAAAAGTTTTCTTAGATTTGAGAGGCGAGGATGAGAAACTACTAGACAAAAAAGTTGGGGGAAGAGATGAAATACTCTTAAACCCTTAAATAATCATATAACTAATAATAAAGAAATAGTGATGAAAATAAGAAATATGCGTTAAAAAGAGATACGTCTTTCAAAGTCATCATTGTTAGGCAAATTGTTGTTGTTTATATGGGAGTTTTTGTTGATATATGATCTTATTCTTGAAATATATGCCAAGTTAGAGGTGCATTGTCCTCTTTTATGTTCTTCTATAAGGGGATATAAGAGGATAATAGGAGATAATCTGATACCATTTCTCCCCCATTTTTGTGAATATAGCCTTTTAGGCACCTTTTGACCCTGTTTTAGAACATTGACCATTTTAAAAGTTCCTTTGTTTTACCGGGTTTATATAGGTTTCACCTAAGGATAATAAGAAGCACGTTTACATCCCTTTAGAGATTGAGAGAAAGAATGAGTTTACAATTAACGTCTAATAAGGAGATTAGGAAGATTATTGTGAAAGCAGAAAAGCAGGGGTGGTTGGTTAAGAAGAATTCTAATAAACATATCCTACTTTTCCCCCCAAATGTTGATGATGGGTTTGTGACTTTGAGTTCTTCCCCTTCTTCAGATAGAAATCATAAGAATATGTTGCAATTACTTAAACGAAAGGGTTTGATCCTATGAGAGAGCATTATTATGTTAATACCCGTTTTGGTGATTTTTGGGATGAACTAATTGTTTCACGTGAAACAGAAGATAAATCTGCTCCTACTATTTGTTTGTATTCTCAAGAGGATGGGTTTATGGAGCGTAATGCTTTCCGGTTGGATTATTATCATATCAACGGACAGTGGTTAGAGTTAGAAGAGCCAGGAAATGCTTGGATTTCTTTGCCGGATAAAGATGTTATCAGTTGTCATCAACTATGGGATATTAGTGTTAATGATGGTACTTACCCCGCTGGTTATCATTCAGATTCTAATGGTATTACTCGCTTTACTAGTATGCCTTTCTAACGAAATGAAGGAGTTGTTGATATTGTTCTTCCAGATTATGATATCATTGTTGGTGAAGAAGTAGAGGTTCATAGTAAAACTTATCTTCCTCCGGGATTTTCGGCTAAAGGTCAGGGTCCCGATAGGATATTTTCTATGCCTGAGTAGTATTTTTTGACACAATTCAATATTGTTTGTTTTTATGGGAGGCCTTCGGGCCTCCCTTTTTTTGTCCATTTTTCTCAAATCCGGGCTTTTGAAATAAATGCCAGTAGGCGCCTTTTCCAAAACTTTAAGTTACCTCTATCTACAAATCTTTGATTGATATCTAGATGAAGAACATAAGACGAGATCTTGAAAGAGATCTGGGAGGAAGATATGAAACCAAAAAACTCGAGAATTTCTGGAAGAAGAATATCTGATCACAACTCCCGGCAAAACTGGGGGGAGAAATGAGCCAAGATCTTCTAATAAACTCTATGACACAATATCTCCTCAGATCATCTGTACAGCTAAAAATCTCGAGATGTGGCATAACTTATGCTCCGACATCATCCAGGACGTTAGAGGGCAAAATAGAGGGCAATAAGAGGACATTAGATGTAACCATGATATCAGCGGGGGAAAGTTATGAAATACTTTATAGTAATGATATAAAAGACATCAATTCGGGATACAATTATTCGCAACAATTACTCCTAAAATTATTCAAACAAATGCGGGCATTATACTCCGCGAATAGCGTGCGGAGTGCGCCCGCCATCTGGGTATATTAGAAAAACTGGAGTAGAGGTCTTTTCAGAACTTGGTTACAAAAATTGGAATAAACAGTCAGCCATAAATCAGCTAAAAATTGCGGGCGCTAGTCTCTCCGAGCTTGCGAGGAGCGCCCGCAAAGCTCTTCCGGCAAATAATTATCAATAATAATAAGAAAGGAGGCCTTTCGGCCTCCTTGTCTCAACTTCTAAGTTTTACTTCTAATCTCAAACTTTATTCGCAACAAAAGCCCTGGCTTCCATGTTGTCACGAGTTTCAGTAATAAGATCACAAGTTCTTTCAGGATTATCTTCTATCTGAAAAGATGAGCCATCTATTTCCTCAGAATAAATAACATCACCATTCTTAAATTTAGAAATGCCGATGTAATCTGCGGTGTGATCCTCATAATAATGGACAAACATTAGTTCTGGGAATAATTCAGAGATAGCAAGATAACCAATAAGCGGAGGTCCCCACGGAGAACTGAAAGAAAACTCTATCTCACTTTCAGCAATTGACATTGACATGTCTTTTTCCTTCCATTTTGTTCCCCACTTCTTACAACACCAGTCATAGCCAAACTTGTCAAAACCTTCATCACTAAGAAAAAAGCTGGGGATTGGGATGAAAGTTCTAAGAGGAGAATAATTTTCCTCTGTTTCGGAATAATTAGCGTGAGGCTCGAAAGTACCCTTATCCGAATTGTAAACATTATTCGAAAAGAAAACTTGCTTATCTTCCGCTAACTGATGATCTAATGCGGTACTGAAAAGGCTAAGAATTTCTCTTGGCCCCTCTATCTTCACTAAGTTATGACACCAATTAGGCATTATTTTCTCCTTTTAGGTTCCAATGATTATTAGAAATACTAGTATTCACTTTTAGAGCTATTTCTTGGGCTTCTTTCTCCATAGACAATAACTCCATTTGTCGCCAAACAGGAATAATCGCAATAAGATCACGAAACTTCCTATCTAGATCTGCCTGAGTATTCTCAGGGTAAGAACAATAAGCATGCTTAGCGCAATAACCTTTTCCAGACATTATATGTATTCTCCTAATCCAATAGTTTCCAAAACTTCTAAGGAAATGTCATTGTGATCAAACAAAGCCAAAGCGCAAGCCTCTTCTGTATCTATTTCATCATCAAAATAGCCAATCCAAGGAGCATCAACCAAATCTGCTGAACTAAGCCCCAACTTTGACACCAAACACTTATCTACTTCTTTCATCCAAACATCAAAAGACAACATTACTTCTCCTCAATTCCACATTGGATCGGATTGTTAGAACAATAATTATCCATACCTGTATTGTCTCTCCACAAAACAAACAACAACAACAAAGCGCAAACAGTAGTGAGAATAAAAAAGATTATTATTTCTGATGAGGTACTTCGTGATGTGGTCATAAAGAAAGCGTAGCAGGTTGGACCGGTTGGTGTAAAATATTCCTACAAGAATCATGATAAGAATTGGATATCCGGGCTTCGAAAATAAAGGCCAGTAGGCATCTAGTTTAGAATTTGTACTAAATGTTATCCATAAAAAAAATTCACAGCTTCCGGGCGCTCCACGAAAGAAAGGGCCTATGGAGCGCCCGCCCGGGCTTACAATACGGACACTCAATTTGGCCGCTAGGCCTACCTATTATCGTGGGCGTTCTAGAAAACGGACGGAGAGCGCGGAGCGAGGCTCTCCTTACCGTTTGACTATTCCTATTACCGAAAAAAGCGACGACAATCTATCTGGCAACTTGGGGCTGGGCAGGTCGAGGTCGAGCGCCAGAACGTGAAAGGCTCCCGGAGGGGAGCCGGGAGCCTTTCGATCTTTGCTGGACTGGATTTTTTACATGCGATCCCGAACCCGGATCTGAGGAACTCCTTCGGCCGTGTAATCGATCCTGAGATCGTCATCGCGCACGTGGCGCCAATGCTTGCGAATCACTGACGAGACGGTGGCCCGGTGATTCTTGGGAACCTGCCCGAAGGTCGAGGTCAGTCGAGCGGCTTGGCCAACCTTCAGTTTTTTTAGCATTGCCGCTAGTTCTGAGTTGATCTCTACTTTGCGTCCTCGAGGTGAAACTGACACCTCTTCGGCGGAAATGATTTCGTCGGACATTTTTTTTCTCCTTTTGGATCGAGTGGGGCGACTCCCCTCCCGATAAAAAAATCGTAGCACAGGTCGGCCTACCGATCAAGTCAAAATGACAAAAACGGGAAGAAATCTAAAAATTTCTTTGGGGTGTTCGGTTATTTTATCCGATCGCCCCTAATGCCCCGGCAAGGGGTAGGCGGATGGCAGTGCACTAATGGGGGTCGGATCGCTTAGAGCGCAATCTAGGCCAGTTCTAGGCCATGTATTTCTATGCATTTCGATGTATGATAATGCATTACCCTAAAGCTTATCCACACCCTGTGGATAACCAAGAATAGAAAATACGCTAAAGTTATCCACAGGCCTGTGGATAAGTTTTTTGGGCAGACAAACGGACGGAGAGCCCCGCTGGAGCGAGGCTCTCCTTCGTTCGCTACATGCGATCCCGTACCCTGACCTGCGGTACGCCTTCGGCCGTGTAATCGATTCGAAGGTCGTCGTCCCGAACATGTCGCCAGTGCTTTCGGATGATCGAGGACACCGTTGCTCGATGCGGCTTCGACACTTCGCCAAACGTGGCCGTGAGCCTCGCCGCTTGCCCCGCTTTCAACTTTTTGAGGGTAGAAGCGAGATCAGGATTGATCTCTACTTTGCGTCCTCTGGGCGATACGGATACTTCCTCTGCGGAAATAATCTCGTCGGTCATTTTTTGTTCCCCTTGCTTTTGTGGAGCGGGAGGTTCCCGCACCGGTTTGTATTAGATCACAGATTCAATCTTGACGCATTTCCTGGTCCTAATTCTAAGGGCAGACAAACGGACGGAGAGCCCCGCTGGAGCGAGGCTCTCACTTGTCATCGGGTTCGCTCGATGTCGATGAGCGCCCATTCCTGCTTCACTAGGCGCTCAATGCGCTCTTGGTGCTGAATGGCGATCTTGGTAACCATGTGCCATTCGATGACGGCCTGCACTGCCATTCCTGAAAGGAACGACGTGAGCCCGTATCCGACTAGGACGATTAGTGTTTCCATGTTTCATTCCTCTTTGTGGTACCGGAGTTTCCGGTCTTGGTGTCCATTAGATCACATACTCCAGCGACGTGCAAGCACCCTACGAAGATTAAGGGCAGACAAACGGACGGAGATCCTCGCTGGAGCGAGGCGCACCTGGAGAACGTGAAAGGCTCCCGGAGGGGAGCCGGGAGCCTTTCGATCTTTGCTGGACTGGATTTTTTACATACGGTCCCGAACCCGGATCTGAGGAACTCCTTCGGCGGTGTAGTCGATGCGAAGGTCGTCCTCGCGCACATGCCGCCAGTGTTTGCGAATCACGGACGAGACGGTGGCCCGGTGGTTCTTGGGAACCTCCCCGAAGGTCGAGGTGAGTCGAGCGGCTTGGCCAACCTTAAGTTTTTTTAGCATCGCCGCTAGTTCTGGGTTGATCTCAACCTTCCGACCTCGAGGGGAGACTGATACCTCTTCTGCGGAAATGATTTCGTCGGTCATTTTTTTCTCCTTGTGGAGTGGTTGGGGAGACTCCCCGACTCACTAAGAGAATCGTAGCACAGAATGAGCCTCTGTGCCGAAAAAGTTGATATTTCTCATATTTCTTTGGTCCGATTGGTTATTTTAGGCCGATCGTCCCTAATGGCCCGGCAGGGGGTAGGCGGATAGCAGTGCACTAATGGGGGTCCAATCGCTTAGAACGCAAATAAGGGGGAGCCGTGATAGTGCGATGCGCCAGAAGCGAGAGCCAGGCGCATTAAAGTTATCCACAGGCCTGTGGATAAGCTTGAAAGGCATACAAAGGTACTCGCCAAAAGGCTCGTACCTTTGGAGGGCAGACAAACGGACGGAGATCCTCGCTGGAGCGAGGCGCACACTATTCGTAGGACTAATTCGGGGCAAATCGGGGCTTCGCCTCACGGCAGCGCACATTCAATGAGATCATAGGCCACCTGTAAGGTGGTGGGGCAGGGCAAATCGGGGCTTCGCCTCACGGCAGCGCACATTCAATGAGATCATAGGCCACCTGTAAGGTGGTGGGGCAGGGCAAATCGGGGCATCCGTGCTCGCCTTCAGATCGCAGACATTAAAGGAACAACCAACCCAACCGTAGGTTGGGAGGGCGAAGCCCCTCCCCTTTCGGGGAGGGGTCGCCGTCCGGCTAGCCCGGGATTCCGGCTAGCGCCGACATTTCTCGGGCGATCCTACCCAGCGACTGGGATGCGGCAAATGTGGCGTGATCGTCATCTGTCATGGGGCAAGCCCCTGACGGCAGGCCTGCTACGAAATTTTCGTAGCGTTGTTCGATGTAATTTGCGTGAAAGGCCCGAGCCTTCACGTAGCCGATTGCCGTACTGACATCTTCCGGGAATCCTTCTTCGATCGGGAAAAGGCGAATTGTTCCCGCCACGATCTCCCGAGCCTCGTCGTAGGCAGAGGTGATCCGAACGTTTACGGCTGGAAGATTGTCAAACGCAATAGTGTCCATGTAGTAGTCGCCCGCTTCGATCTGAGCCACTAATGCACTCTGCAGCATTCGCTCAGTATGGGAAAGATGGGCTTGGGCGTCTTCGAACGCTTCTTGTGCGTTTTCACATCGGATGTTGGCTTCGATTAGTGCTTTCTTTGCTTCCTGTTTGATGTTCATGATTTCCCCTTTGTCGTTGTGGCCCGTCCGAGCCACTAAGAGAAGCGTACTCCTATTCGCCGGTGATGTCTAGAGTAAATGCAAAGAAATCCCAGATTTCTTTCTGGGCTCATCCGGCTACTGGATCCAGGCAAATACCCGAGCCGGTTTCGCCGAGTTCCTAAAGCGGGAAAAATCCAGTCCAGCAAAGATCGAAAGGCTTACGGGGTTCACGACGATGAGCGCTGCCGTCGGACGATCGTCCCATAGTAGCGCCATTCCGTGGGTCGGATCGCTTAGAGAGCAATCTAGCGCCCAATGGGGGCCGATCGTCCCTAATGGCCCGGCAGGGGGTAGGCGGATGGCAATGCACTAATGGGGGTCCAATCGCTTAGAGAGCAATCTAGAGCCCAATGGGCCATGCTTGTTGTCCACAGGGCTGTGGATAACCTTGGGGATAAGATCTGGGTTCGGAACCCAAGTTATCCACAGATTCAGAAACTTATCCACAGATATTTAGAGTTATCCACAGATTCAGAAACTTATCCACAGATGTTTAGAGTTATCCACAGATTTCACAAAAAGCTTATCCACAATTTCAGGGCAGTTATCCACAGATTCAGAAATCTTATCCACAGATGTAGAAACTTATCCACAGATGTCAGGTAGTTATGCACAGGTTATGTACACTTATCCACAGGTAACTAATTACAGGGCAGCCTTGTTGAAAAATGTATTAAAGTTTGGCTTTTTTTTGTTTTGTTTTAAAATGTATTAGAGTTTGTCAAAATTTTACGTTTAAAGTTTGGCCAAAATTTTAATATTTTTTATGATGATGATGTTGTTAAGAGAACGAGGCGCCGCATCCGCATGAGCTTTGGGCGTTTGGGTTGTCTATGCTGAATCCGGCATCTTGGAGGCCGTCTTTGTAGTTGAGTGTTGCTCCGGCGAGGTGGTTGGCGCTGGTTGGGTCGATTCGCACTTTGATGGTGCCGAGCGAGATTTGGTGGTCGTCTGGGTTTGTTTCGGCGTCGAAGTATATCTCGTAGGACATTCCTGAGCATCCCCCAGGTTTTACGGCGATTCGAAGGGCGAGCTGGTTGTCGTTCTCTTTTGCCAGTAGTTCTGCGATCTTGTTCACGGCGGGGTGGGTGATTTTTATAATGTGCGCTGGGGCGTTTCTGATTTCCATGATGCTCATTTGCTTATCCTTTTAGGGTTCGATGAAGATGCATTCGCCGGGGCATTCTTCGGCGGATTCGATTACTGCTGTGAGGAGGTTTTCTGGAATTTCGGCGAGACCTTCGGCTCCTTCGGGGTTGCCTTCGGCTTTGGCAAAGATTTTGTCCCCTTCGACTACGTAGGCGAGTCCGTCGTCTAGCATTACGAATACTGCTGGCGCTATTTCTGCGCATAGCCCGTCGCCTGTGCAGAGGTCTTGGTCGATCCATACTTTCATGGGGTTCCTTTTTTTCCTTTGTCGTCTTTGAACCAGTTTACCATGTTCTTGGTATTCACCACCCATAGCATTAGTACTATTGCGATGAATGCGGGTTTGTTGAATATTATGGCGTATGAGAACCATGCGAATGATGATGCGAGGATTATGCCCCAGCCGTACCATTTTCGTTTTCCTGTGAGGTATGCTCCGATGACTCCGACTATTTCTGATACGAAGAGTACCCAACTCCACTCCTGTTCGGACATGACAAGACCTTTAGCGATTCCAGCCGTTTAGGATGGCTCGTGTGACCAGTTCGGTTGAAAGCTCAAGGTGTTCGTAGTTGCGTTCGGTGAGTGCGTCGTGCTGGTTCCCATCGTATCTCCCCCGATTTGCTGAGTGGATGATTTCGGTGTCGATTAGTGCCTGCTCGGGGGCGAGGAGCACATGGCATAATTCGTGGACCAAAACCTTTTCGAGTGTCTCGTTGTCATGCCGGACCGCTGATGGGAGGTACCATTTGATGACGGCTTGCATGTATTGCCATCTCGTCTCAGTAGTCGCCGTCACTTTGAAGTCTTCGCCATTGTCATCCCCGAAATATGCGTTGATGAACACCTGTTCGATATCCCAGTGGCTTAGCCCCATGCGCTTGATCCATTTGGGGGAATTTTTGGTAATATAGGTTTCGACACGATCCGATGGGTTTGTCATAATTTTATTATACCATGTTTCCATTTATTGCGGAGTTTAGGACATGTTTTGCCAACAGTGTCGGGACCGCGTTTTCGATCTTATCAAGCCATCCCATTAATATCTGCAGACTCTATTATCATAGCACGCCTCGCAGCTCGATGAAAACGCTGATGTTCGGCCCTGCAGATTCTGCACTCCCGCCTGCCATTCGGATAGCGATACGTATTTTCTTCATTATATGGGTGATCTTGTGGGCAGTGAGTTTTGGCCAGCATCTGAGCCCCGCTGGCCTTCCCAGTCTCACCACGTCTTGTGGTTTTTTTCCAAATAACCGCTTCCAAATGTTTTGGACGCACACAATTCATAATCCGACAACTATGGATGAGCTTTTTGCCTTCTGGGATTTTCCCGATGTAAAGCTCGTAAGAAAACTGATGGGCATACACCTTCTTCCCGGATGCCCCAAACTGTCCATAGCCGTCAGTGTTGACGAACCCAGTCCAAAGCCAACAATCCCCGGACTTGTCCACCCTCTCCTCGAAACGCTCGATGGTCGTTTTTATTGCAGGTTTGGCTATTTTTTCCCCTTCCATGTGCTCTTCGGCTACAGAACATAGCAATGAGCATTCGAAGGATGGCTCGTCAGCGTGGTTTCCGCGATCTGGGTCAAGTTCGTCCAAGAAAAGGCTCTCTCCGTTGGCTCGAAGGACGGAAGCATCAATATCACGTTCTAGTAGCGACATTCTCAGAAATGTGTCAGGAAAGTCAATCCTAATTTTATTCCAGTATCCGATGCCACCTTTTGGGCAGCCTATGCAGTTGTTATTCTGGTAGCCTAATGCGTACATCGCTGGGAGGGGGATTCCTGCACGGTCAATCATCGCTAAGCAGTCTGACTTCGTCAGACCTGCGTCGATAAGTGGTGTTATCAAATTTACTTCGGGATTTTGTTCACGAAACCTTTCGGCCCGGAACTTTTCTTCCACCGTGTAACCAAAAACTTGGAGATCATCATGACGTTGAAAGTCTTGTCGAACCCTCTTTTTAAGTTCGGCGGTGCAAGGTGCCCCTAGCGGGGAAGCTATGAAGCGGCGTTTTTCCCACACATCCCAAGTATCGGTGAAGCGTGCTGATCCTAATCGAATTACTTCTTGGCCGAACCACTCTTCGCATTGAGATATAAATCGTTCATTGTCAGGATGTTCGGAGCCAGGGTTTGTGTAGGCTATGGTTGCAGGGGTGGTAGCTATCACAAGTTTTGTTGCGACAGCCGACGCTGCCCCCGCTGAGAATCATGCCACAGTTCTCGGGGAATGTGGATTATCGATCACTGATTATTTTCTATTGGTGTGACACAACTTCCATCGCACCCATGAACCTTATCGGGGTTAATTTCATCTGGGTCGGGATGTCCCTGACCATGAGGACACATTCGTTCCATCATGTGGCGATCATTGCGCCAAAACTGAGGCCAGTCTCTCATGTGGTGATCCGAAGGATTATGAATAGTGCAGAACTTCCCCGCGCACTTTGTAGGGGTATGAATGTTAACCCCTGACGCTAACAGGTCGGCTATCGGGATTGGTCTTATATTTTGTAAGTCAGCAAGGAACATCTCTGCGGAAAAGTCATCGTTCGGTTTATTTGGCATCGTTCCCTCTTTTCTCTCTGTCAACACTTTACACAAAGTGGGAATGTCTTGTCAACTGGGGACGAATACATCATTGAAACGACATACCTCAGTGGCACAGTGAGGTTAACGATGCAGATTGTTGTCTTGAAATGCTAACATTCTGTGTCGTTAACCTCCTGTGCCCGGTTTTTCGGACATGTGGCCGATCGTGCACATTGACCTCGAAACGGCGGTTTCGGACGGTGTGTGTGGTGTTATCTGCATGATCATTCCTGTTAAAGGTTAGTAATTAACCTTTAGTATGGGAGGTTGTTGTTCAATGTTGGTTGTGAATCAAACGCGTTGTGTGTATTTGGGGTACCCGAAACGTGCTCGTTTGTCAACGTTTTAGGTTCTGCTATCAGTCATCGGTTCTCCTTCGTGGTTGAACAGATAGAAGCCCTTTGGCCGGATGTAAGTTTCACACAGCACGGACTTGCTTTCGCCCACAGAAACCCTTTGATGATTGCTGCCCGTAGATCGGAGATTGTGATAGGTCTAACAGTCGTCATTGGTTCCTTTCGGTGACGGTGAGCATACGATCAACGAGATCGTGGGCGGAGACACGAAGTTCCAGTACCGTGGGGGCGAGAGCATCCTGAGCGGCAACCTGAGCGGCAACCATAACGGCAACCCGAACGGCAGCCTGAGCGGCAACCCCAGCGGCAGCCTGAGCGGCAGCCTGAGCGGCATCCCGAGCGGCAACCCCAGCGGCATCCCGAACGGCAGCCTGAGCGGCAGTCGCGTTTTCGCGGACCGCTTTCAAAACTGGAAGAATCGTTGGGTAGTTGTCGGCATCGACAGGCTGCAACGATTCCAAAGTTTCGGCCTGAGAAGTGAGTCCCGCGAGCCGTAACCATGCGGGGGTTTGCACCCTGACAAGCCAATCGGTAGCCAACCAAGCGCGAGTTTCTTCCTGCTCGGATGTGCCCGCAGAATTGACTAAACGCTGAATGTAACGTTTCAATTCTTGCCGTCGGTCGTCATCCGAATCGTCATTCCATGTGCGCAAAAACGCTGCTATCACAGGCGAAACACATTCAGGGTGATCCGACCAAGGCTCACCTGCAATGAAAGCGACAGCCTCAAGGACACAGGCGCCGTCTTCTAGTGACTTGTGTGCGCCTTTTTCGAGTGTGAGTGTGTCAATGTTTAGTGATGGTGTCATGGTGGTTCCCTTTTCGTCGGTGGTCATTGTCGTTCCTCATCTCCCCAAGCATAGAAGGGGATGTTATCTCCATCTTCGGCCATAGACTCGTCGAACGCTTCGACATCCTCAGATTCCTCTAAAAATATAATCGACTCACGGTACTGAGATAAGGCGAGGTCGAAAGCGGTCTCTGCTATTTTCAATATCTCTTTGGCAACAATGGTATTGTCTGATGCGATCTTCAGCAGCCTACTCGCTTCCTCTGCTGCGACATTATCGTAAACCTTTCGGTATTCAACATCTTCCAAACGGCCCGAAAAGTATCGCTCTGCGCCGGTCTGGTCGCTTTTAAAAGCCAAGGCGTAGGCGGCTACTTCTTTTGCGAATGCTTCAATGGGGGAGAAAGTTTCGGAACACGAAATCTCATTCTCTTTTTGCAGAGCTGGGTCTTTGTAGGAAATAAGTTGAGACTCATCTCGTGGGTCATATTGGGGATAATCTGGATCATAAGGTTCCATCTGATGACTCTCCGTTTTTGTTTAATGAGCGCTCATACTTAAATAAGTCTTCCCACTTTTGCTGTTCTTTTGCTCCGGCCTTGATCTCGTTTTTTAGATTGAAAATTCGTCTGGCGTCTATAACCCGCCTTCTCATATGGTCATCATTTTCTTCTTTTAATCGCACATTTTCTGCGGCTATCAAAGTACTGAAGTGTTCGAGATTAGGGTTCGCTTTCCTGAGTTCTTCGCACGCTGCCTCGTAAGCCTCGTCGGCAGCCAGTTCGGCGTTCCGACATGCATCCGCTGCGGCCAGTAATAGGTCGCGGCTGATAACGGCAGATGCAGCCCTAGCGGTCTCATGAGCAATATCCGATGCGAGGTAGTCCGCTCTCATGATATCCGAGATTGTCTTGTGCGCTAATCGAAACTTTTTAAGTGCTTCTTTATCTACTTCTTGGCTATCATATTCCTCACCCGCAAATATCGCAGCGGAAACTACAGCTTCGTAGCGTGAATCTTTGTCACCGGGCTTATCTGTATTCATTTACTCAATCTTCTCCATTATTACTGGCATCGTAATATTTCTTGCGGGCAATTAGACAAGACTTATTGAAAACGCCTTGTGCCTCGATGATGGCGGCGTCAAGTTCATCCTGAGCGGAATTCAAAATATAAGCCTTGCTTTTGGCAAGTGCTTCATCAAATTCTGAGTGTAAGCGAATCGACAAAGCAAGGCTCTTATTCAATGCCTTAAGTGCCGCTACCCGCTGAGGCTCATCAGCGATCAAGCAGAGGTCGAAACATCTACGAGCCTCATTCCTGGCGTCTATCCACTGGTCTTCTTTGTCATGCCAAAGTTCGTCAAGTTTACTGTCACTTTTACTTTTCATCCGATTTCCTCTTTTTTGATATAGCGGCGGTGATTACGTTCGGCATAGCATGTTCGGCATACGCGACTTCCGCTTTGGGGGCGATACGTGTTGGTTTTGTCATAAGGATGACCCTACCACATAAACCGTGTAGGTGCTGTCATTTGTAAATAAAATCTCCGAAAGGCTGCGGCAGTAAGGAGAATTCATCTAAATGAGCTTCAACTTCATTCACGAACGCCTCAAAGACATGTCGAACAACAGGGATATTTACGGCATTCCCTAGTTGCTTATAAGCCAAGCCGTCACGCTGACCAGAAAGGTCAAAATCTCCAGAAAAGCCTTGCAATCGCGCCGCTTCTCTCGGAGTTATGACCCGACGCCTCGGTCCAATGATGGAAGTCTGATTTATCGCCACAAGCGCGGGCAAATAGGTCAATCGCTTCGCACGAATGCCGGAAGGTCGTAACTGCATCGCTGTATCCCAAAGTGATACAGAATCTTGTGCCTGCCATTCCAACTTTCTGCGGGACGGAGGGAAGTCCGATAAATTATCGTTCTCCCTCAGCCATTCATCAATAATATCACGGTTATCACAATAAAGTTTAGAGTTCTTCTCTATAAACTTAACTTTCCATCCAGGTGTCCCCTCGGGGGAAACTGGAGTATCAGTGAAGTAGTCAGCCCAAATAGGAAATCCGTCCAACTGACGACCCCTGTTGGTCGTAACTCTGATGACAAACTGATCCCAAGCGTCGATTATTCGAATATTATCAGATGATAGACGATATTCGTCGCCAATTTCATTTTCGTCTTGAAGAAACATCAGTTCAAGCTCATTATGAGACCAAGGATCGTGATCCCATAGCTCGCTTGCTTTATAAGCGACTGATGGCTTGATTGGATCTAAAGTTTTCATCTGATTTCCGACATAAACCCCCGTAATAAACACTCGGTCTCGAATTTGTGGGGTCCCACCCTCGGAAGGGTGCAATAAATGGGGGGAAAAGATGGTTGGTTGATCAGAAACTAAATATCCAAGTTCTCTAAGAGAACTAATGATCACATTATACTCATGACGGTGACGTGGACCTATAAGGTTTTTGACATTCTCAAGAATAAACAACTTTGGTCGTTTGGCTTCCAAAATGCGAAGGATGCTCCAAAACAGTGTCCCCCGAGTCTCTTCCATCCCCAACTGTTTGCCGGATTTGGAAAACGGCTGGCAAGGGAACCCTGCGCAAAGCACATCGTGGTCGGGGATAGAGATTTCGTTCTCAGTTAAAGGAACTATGTCACCTTCCGGTTTTATTCCCCAATTACGGAAATAAATATCAGAAGCATGAGAATCAATTTCCGATGCAAAGACACATTCTCCACCTAAAGATGTCATGGCGGCATGAAAACCACCAATTCCAGAAAAAAGGTCAATAAAAGTAAATGACATTCAACTCACACTTTCAATGGGGGAAAAAAGAAAAGATTCATCATAACCAGAAATTATTTGAATATACCTTGGGTTAGAATTACAAGTAACTTTTGTTTGATGAGGACCTGATGAACCACAGAACCAGCACAACTCATGGTCAACCTTATTTATGGTCCAACAGCAACCACAATCGCACTCGAACCCTTTAACATAAAGATTATTGTCATTCATGGCAACAAAAGTCGGGGGGAAAGGTAAATCTTCTCAGCCTCTTTAGACAATATATATATATCTCTATATGCTATGTAGATGATGTTGATCATGATAACCCCTCCTTGGGGGACCATGTCTATCACACAAGACGCTGAACGGGGGGCTTCTTCTTCTTTTTTTTTCTTACAATATTTTCCTGCGACCCGCTTTGTCGGAATTCTAGTCGCTTTCTGCCTGTCGATCGGACGATATCTTGTCCATCAACTGAATCAGGAACCCGTTTGCTGCCTCTTTTTCTTCATCTTGAATTGCATTGACAAGAAAGCCGCATATGAGCCTCAAGTCGATAAGATCGAGGAAGTCAGATGCTTTAATCTCAATTAGCTCGTCTTGGCCTAGTTTCTCTGCTTCCTCAATCTTATCAAAAATTGTCGTCATTCCAAACTCTCCCTGTCGTAAGATATTCTGTGGCCTTCAAGAACCCTGTATGAGTGTTCTGAGGAATAATATATCTTAGCATAGGCTTTCCTCCCCGGCTCATCATACGCATCGCAACTCGGATTCGCACAGAGAAATAGAGCCTTAAAAGATTGTGGTTCTGACAGTATGTGGACTGCATCAATTAGAGATAACTTATTTCGGCAGTAAGCACAGTACTTCTCTGGATAAGGAAAACCTTCTATCTTTTTCCCTAGCAAGTTTCCTCTAAAGAAGTCATTTATACTCATTGAACAGTCCTATCAGTTTCTCAACCTCAGCTTCGAGGTCATGAAAACACTTGAGAACATTGTGGAGATGCCTAGCATCAAAACCCTCCTTGGAAGGAAATTCTATCCACCAGTTGGGATCAAGGGCGCTATATTCCCTGAAGGGCTCGATGATAAGGCGAGTTTCAGTATGGTTGTTATTCGCGAATACTCTAGGCTCCATGCCTACATTATAGCATAGTGCTAGGGGGTTTCGTCGTTCATTTCTTTCTTCAGGTGGACAAGCTCATGGTTTGACTGCCACATGTTAGACTGGTCAAGCCGATCATCAAGTTTGTCTACTTTTTCGTCGATTCCAGTTACCTGAGCGCTTAGGTGGGTTAAGAGAATCACACTCTGATCGGAAACTCCACGATTTTCGTTGTGCTGAGCGGTGTTCTCTTCACGGAAGAGATCCGAATCTTTCTTGGCCCGCCTATGCTGCTTGTTGTTTGATACCAAAATAGCGACTATGCCACTAGCAGCTGTGATTAACGATATAACGACTGGAACGATAATTACTTCTGCGACTGATGTAATGTTAGACATAGACATCCTTGAAAGAGAGGTGCAGCGCTAAGCGTTGCTATATCAAGGATAGCAAGATACAACTTATGAAGCCACACTTCTTATAGTGAGGAAAAGAATAAGAAATTTATAAAAAACACACAAATCGAAGCACGGCTCCGTAAAGTGTGGTATCCTTTCTTTAGGCAAGAAGAATCTTGCTGGATGTGATCACAACTTCAGACGGGGAACAGGGTACTATTGGCTTAAGCCAAGAAATCCTCCTTAGCGAGCCCTTGCTTATATCGGGCATTATTTCGCTTTAAAAACACCTCTAATACTACTTAAGCACTCCGTGCTTTTATAAAGGCAACACAAACCCTTCTGAAAAAAGATTCTGAAAAGGGAAGTAATGTAAAGAATATTTCCTCTACTTTACACCCCACCCTACTATTGTCATATAAATAGTAGTAGTCCTATAAATAGTAATAGTTCTATAAGAATTATTATCTATACAATTCTAATAATAGTATATTAGTAAGTATAGTAATCATAAGTATACTAATACTTGTATTGCTATAAAGTCTTTATCTTCTGAGATATCTATGTCAAGAATCTTTTTCAGCCAAAAAAAGGCTTACGCGTAATTTTTTTTAAAATAAAGGCTTCAGAATCTTTTTCAGCCAAAAAAGGCTTACGCGTAATTTTTTTAAAATTTTGCCCTTCAGCGTATTTTAACTTTTCGAAGTGAAGATGCCAGAATGGCAATAGTGCAGTGAGCCATAAGGGATATGGGAGAATTCCACAGGACGGGAGCGTTATCATCGAATGTGTGCTACGATCTCACCAGCCCACCTGAGGGCTTTACGACATAGCCCTATTTTGGGCTGGATGGAGATGTGTGAACGAGTTCTATGAGTTCCTTATGCACGATTTAAACCTTGTCTCGGAGGAGTTTGAAACTGATTCTGAGTGTGCGCACGAAATTTGCAAGCTCTTGAGTGTTGACGATTTCCCGATCCCGGAGACGTTCTTCCGAATGTATACAGCCTCAGTTGATATCGACTATGTGGCATTTTACAATGCCGCCAGCTTCTTTTCTGGTGCCGGACTCTTAAGTATCGACTGTGATTGCCCAGAGTCAGATAAATACTTGTGTGATATTGCTGGGATTCTTGACAGCGCCTTCTTCGAGAAGGGGAGATCAGAGAAGACTCTTGAAACCGACGTTTACAGTTCAATCTGTGATCACATTGACGATCTAAGAAAGGACATTTTAACGTGATAATCAAATTTCCGAATGAAAAACTGGAAAGCGTTTCAGGAGAAGTTGTAGGTAATCTCACTTTAGATGAGGTATCTAAACTTTGTGAGCGTATGCGAAAAGAATGCTGGGAAGTTGGAGGGTTCGGTATCTCTGCAGTTCAAATTGGTGAACCGTTCAGGATCTTCGGAATTTACTCTCAGGCTGTTAGGGATTTGGTTTTTTTTATTGATCCAGAAATCTTTCATTTAGCAGGTCCTTCAATCGAAAATGAAGGCTGTTTATCAATTCCAGGTTATGAATGGAAAGTCGAAAGGTTCTATGAGGTCGGCTTGAATTACTTCGATCTGAACTTTAATTTGATGTCTGATAAGTTTGTGGGAATTGAAGCACGAGTAATCCAACATGAGATGGATCACCTCGATGGCATTCTGCTTGTGGACTCTCTTAGTTCAGATGATTTCGATATATTTGTCTCTTATTTCCTTGGTAAGAAACCAGTTGGAGAATATGATCCTCCGCTCATCAAGATGACATGACTGAGTACAGGTTCGACTTGACCGCTATCGAAGCGGCCTATCTGAATGCCGCTGTTGTCGATTTCTTTCACAAAATGAGGGTTGCTTCAGAACAGGATTCTGTTGTTCTATTTGATGATGATCGGTACAGGATTGCCAAGAACTTGTGGAAGAAGATCGAGGAAGAGATTCCTATCATTACACCAAAATAATGTGATATTATATAGTTGATGGAATATAGATTTTACATGAGTTCGGATGCGTGGAGACTGCGGAAGCGTATGTTCTTCAGCACTCACGAGAAAAAATGCAGAGCCTGTTCAAGCAGGAATAGGATTCATTTGCATCACAAAACCTACATCCGACTCGGGAACGAGCGTGACGCAGATCTTGTTGCCCTTTGCTTTATTTGCCACGCAGCGCTTCACCTGAAGCAGCAGCAAAGCGGAGAAAATTTATGGAGGGTGACGGAAGAATTTATCCGGGGGAAGAAGAAGAGGAAGAAGAGAGTCGCAACGAAAAAGAGGCCATCAATGAAGAAGAAAAAAACTTCGACAATCAGACAGCGGTCACCTAGGAAAGTGGTATAGTAGGAATTATGATTTACGCAAAGATTATTGCTGACAGCATTACTGCTAGTGGAGATCGTTTGACGACGATGGAAGTCCGGATGCATCGATTCATGCTGCCTGAAATGAATACTCATCGGGTTTTCTCACGGAACTCTGCAAGTTCTCGGGCTATTCCGATTTTTAAGCAGATCGCTAAAGTCTCAGAGCATCCGGCATACCCTGTAGAGTGGGGGCAGAACAAGGCAGGTATGCAGGCTGGTGAACCGCTTTCGGGGAGCAAAACTAGAAAAGCAAAGAGAATCTGGAAGAAAGCATCAAAGTCTGCCATTAAGCACTGTAGGGCCCTTGAAGCACTCGGTGTCCATAAGCAAGTTTCCAATCGCATTATTGAGCCGTTTATGTGGCATACGGTTATTGTTAGTTCAACTGAATGGACTGGATTCTTTGCGCAGAGGTGTAGTGAGTTGGCTCAGCCCGAGATTAGGGCTGTAGCGATTGCCATGCAGACAGCGTACAGGAATTCTGTTCCTCATTTCATTGTTAGGGGGGAATTTCATCTCCCATACCTTCACCCGGAAGAATTTTGTTTAGATGACATTAAAAAAATCAAGATTTGTATTGCCAGATGCGCTCGGGTGTCTTATTTGACTCATAACAATGAGAGATCTATTGCGAAAGACTTACAACTGTTTGACAGACTTATGAGTGCCGATCCTCCTCATTGGAGCCCTATGGAACATGTGGCAACTCCTATTGATGATGGTCTGAACCCCGCTGGGAACTTCAATGGGTTCGCTCAGATAAGACACAATTCTCATTGGTGGTTTGATGGTTCCTAAGTCGGTTCTCTGTTTGGCCAAGAGTCATGAGAAGTGTGTCACTAATGGCTGTGAGTGTGCATGTCATCATGATACTGATTGCGACTGCTTTACTTGTCGTATCAGATCTGTCGGATTTGGGCGTGTCCCTGGTGGTAGTAGGTCTGTGAAAGGCTTTACTTCAAGACCTGACGACTTCTAAGCGCTTTAGAGTCTTTGCTGTGGTATAATTGTATTATTGAAGTTTTCTGCAGAATAATCAAAATGAGGTTCTAACTGATGAATATTGTAACTCGCGCTGAATGGGGTGCCCGTGAGCCCTTCCAGCCGTATACAAATCTGGTCGGGTCGGAAGGTGAACTCGCCCATCACACCGGCGACGGGGTTGCTAGAGACCCAGCCACCACCGATTACCCGGCGATGATGCGACAAATCCAAAACAGTCACATGGCCAAAGGTTGGAACGATTTTGCTTATGGTCATGCTGTCGGCGGAGGAAGAATCTTTATGGGCAGAGGGTTCGGGGTAGTAGATGCGGCCGACCTCGATCGTGGATACCTCATGCACTCTGTGCTCTGGTTGGGTGACTCCACTGTGAACGAAATTCCAGATCAAGACATGGCGTTAGTCTGGGCTGTGTTCGATGAACATAACCGTATATACGGCAAAAAGTTTGAAGGCGGACACCGTGATGTCAACCCGACTGGTTGCCCCGGCGACAACATTTACAGTAAATTACAGCAGGGGCGCTCTGCGTCAAATGCAGTTCAAGCTTTTTCTACAATTAAACCAAGGAGTCCTGAAATGAACACGATTATTAATTCTTCTGGAGGCCGCGAATGCTTCGCCCTCCGTTCCAATGGAGAAGTCTGGAACCAGTGGCAGGAACTGCCTGCGGTCACTTTCTCAGCTTGGAACAAGACGCTCGATGGCGATCGCTGGGAAACTCTCGCCAAGCCGTTACTGGTCGGCAAAGCCGTATGGCTGAACCTCGCCGGTGATTACGGGTTCGGTTTCCTCAATATGACTGCTATCCAGAGCGGTCCGGGGGAAGCGTTTGTGCTACATGTCACTAACGAACTTAACAAGTTTTTCGCAGGTCTGAAGTAGCCTGAATCAAGTTTCCAGTAGGGAAGATCGTCATGGAGCCGGAAAGATCACTTCTTGGTCCATGATATGAAAAAAATAATAGCAGAAGCCGGGGCGTACACACCCCGGCTTCTGCTATTATATACACATGAACTTTGACGAAACGACATTAGAGAAAATCCTTGGAAGAAAGCAGCACACGTTCCCCTCGTTATATGACGATTGCGTAGACTCCTACACAGATAGCACAATCCTAATAACGGGGGCAAAGGGGAGTTTGGGTGTTGGTGTTCAGAATTTCCTTTATCGGAATAAAATTAGATGTAATCTGATCGCCACTGATATCGTTACCGGCCCTGAAGATGATAATGAAAAAATCTTGAATGTCGCAAGTTGGCCTGATGTTGCAAAAGTTGTTCGGAGGTATAATCCTGATGTCATATTTCATTTCGCAGCCGACAAACACGCTCCTGCGGGAGAGGAAACTCCAGAAGAGACAATTAAGATTAACATAGGTGGTACACAAAACTTACTGGACGCCTGTGATGAAAATACAAAGATAATATTAGCTAGCACGTGCAAGTCGGGCAATCCAGAGACCGTTTACGGCGCAACTAAGTTGATCGCTGAGCGACTGGTGCTAAATAGGGGGCATAATGTTGCCAGGTTCTACAATGTTGTGGAAACTTCCGGCAATGTTTTCGAGATTTGGAATGAACAGGCGATGTCTGATCACACAGTCACAGACTGCGGACGATATTTTATTTCTTTAGATGAAGCAATTTCGTTAGTTATGTTTACTGGAATTCAAGAATCTGGCCGGTACACGATTGACCCAGGGAAGATTCGAATTATGGAAGATGTTTATCAAGATTTATATGGTGGAGATGCCGGAAGGCTCTCAGAGCCTAGGCGTGGCGATCGGGTTACCGAGCTGAGAATTGCTACCTCAGAAAAATTAAAAAGCGTTGACAATTATCCATTCGAAGAGATCGGAAATGATCACGATGTACTATGGAAATAAGCCGGATATAAAAGATATCGACATTCAAAAAGTAGAGAGCGTTCTGAGAAGTGGAAGTCTAGCTCAGGGGATGTTCGTTGAACGCCTTGAAGACAGGATGAAGAAACTCTGTAATAGGGAGAGCGCAGCGGCCTTTTCGAGCGCAACATCGGCATTTGAGTGCTTATGGGACTATCTCGATCTCGGAGAGGGAGATGAAGTTATCTTGTCTCCAATGACCTTCAAGTCTGTTCCGATGTCGATTATTCGATCCGGTGCCACTCCAGTATTCGTTGACACTAACTACTTATCCCTTGCCGATTGGTATTTAGTTAAAGATCTTATAAATTCAAACACAAAAGCAATTGTAGTGACAAATCTCTATGGAATGCCAGATCCGCACTTGAACATGCTATTTGATGCTATTTCAGATAGAGATGACATTTTTCTTATCGAGGACAACGCTCAGGCGATTGGTGCAAAGTATGCAGATTCACGCCCAGTGGGATCTTGGGCTTCACGATCAGATTTTTCCATTTTCTCTTTCTACGCCACCAAAAATATTACTAGCATCGAGGGCGGAGTTATTTTATTCGATGACGACACAAACTTCTTTCACCAGTATAGAAACAATGGCACTGCGAAGAATATTGCGGGGGAAACTTGTTTAGGAACTAACATGAGAATGAGTGATGTAGCAGCGACACTCGGGGTCTCTCAGTTAGAGCGACTTGAGCATGTTACGATGATTCGCAATGAACAGGCTAAAATTTATAGGTCAATATTAAGTATTGACAATCCTCAGCTATCATATCTTCCTCACGGCTCAACTCACGCTTTTCACCACTACACCGTTTTGCTGCCATATAATGTTGATCGAGCGATGTTCATATCAGAGATGTCTCTTGCTAGTATTTCGATTGGCATTTACTATGAATACCTCCTGAACTACGATGAGACTTTCTCAAAGACTTTGCACCTAAATAAGACTCCAGAAGCGAAGGGTCAGTCTAAGAGGTGTGTTTCGTTACCTTTGGGGACTAAGTTGAACAGGAAAGATATTATCTATATCGCCAATACGTTCAATCGAATTCTAGAAAAAGTGAGGAGCAATTGATGTTTATAGATTACTTTGTCCATCCTTCCGCCTCAGTTTATGGGGATGTCATGATCGGGGCCGGGACAATAGTTGGTCCCAATGCCGTCATACTTGGCCCCGTCAATATTGGGTCTAACTGTTGGATTGGTCCAAATGCTATCATCGGGACTCCTGCCGAGGATGTGGAGATGATGGTAAAGGCGGAGTTGCCAAGATATCCAAATTACTTTGCAGAGATTGGGCAAATTAATGAGATGCTTTGGAATATTGATCATGGGGAAGGTGTCGTCATCGGACACAATACTGTGATCAGAGAACAAGTCACGATTCACCAAGGGACAGTCCATAGCACAATAATTGGGGATAACTGCTTCGTTATGAATAAGTCTCATGTTGGGCACGACTGCGTTATCGGAAATAACGTCCGCATCTCTCCGTCAGCCATGATTGGAGGGCATTGTTGGATTGATCGCTACTCTAACATTGGTATGGCGGCTACTATTCATCAGAATATTAGAATTGGGTTTGGGGCGATGATCGGAATGAATGCAGCGGTAGTAAAGGGCGTGCTTCCTTACTCGACAGTTGTCGGAGTTCCGGCGAAGTTTTCTGGAATGAATTGGGTTATGGCGAAGAAACTCGAAGTTTCAGAGGACTCAATGCGTATGCTTGAGAAAAGTTACAATTCCGAGGCGCATCCCCCTTCCGAGTTCGTTTCCATGCTTGCGGAGCACGGCCAATGGGGATAGTAGATGTGACTGTCGTCACCCCCACCATCCCTGTCAGGTCGAAGATGTTGAGCGAGTGCATGTTATCTGTGGCTAACCAAACTGTAACCCCGAAGGCACACTTGATCTCTGTTGACTTCGAAAGAATCGGGGCAGCAAGAGTGTTGAATAAAATGATTTCAGCAGTAACTACGGAATGGATTGCCCCTCTAGCGGATGATGACTTATTTTATCCAAACTATCTAGAAAGGCTTCTTGACGAGGCTGGAGACGCGGACATGATATATCCATGGACAGAAGTCGTCGGTACCAGAAATGGATGGAATCCGAACTCATATCTTGACCTAGAAAGACTCAAGTCCAATAATTACATTCCTGCAACTGTCCTGATGAGGAAGTCGGCTTGGGAGGACGTAGGTGGATACCCAGAGGTGGTGTGCGAGGATCATGCGCTCTGGCTCAAGTTAATGGAGCATGGAAAAGTAATAAAATGTTTGCCAGAGATCCTGTGGCAGTACCGGTTTCACGGAAGAAATATTTCTGATGGAACATATGCCCCCCATGAGGTATAATAGCCAAATGAAGAAAATCGCAATCGTAATGCCGGTGCTAAACCAGTTCGAATTAGGGATAAAAGCCCTTGAATCAGTACAAGTGTCGCACCACGCCTATTGGCAACCATTCATCATTGACAACTGGGATGTGAACAAGGGGGTTGCTGCCGCATGGAATCTCGGAACCAAGCGAGCCATTGATGCGGGGTTTAATTACATATTGATAATCAATGACGATGTCGTCTTAGCCCCGAATACGCCAGAGCATCTTTCTAGTGTCATCGACAATGACGACATTGGGCTAGCGTCGGCAACTGACTTTAGAGATACCATGAGTCCCATTGAGGTGAAGAACTCTTCTCATGTATATTATGAGAATGATATTATTGACGCCCCTGACTTTTCATGTTTTATGATTACTCCAGATACATATGACCACATTGGGGACTTTGACGAGGGATTCTCTCCGGCTTACTTCGAGGACAACGATTACTGCTACAGGACTATCTTGTCAGGTCTGAAATGTGTGCGCTCTCAGTCGGCGATGTTTTATCACTACGGGTCAAAGACCAACGAGGGAGGGAATGTCCTATCTCATTCAGAATTTTCGGCTAATAGGAACAGGTTTGTTTCGAAGTGGGGAGGATTTCCAGGGGGAGAAACTTTTACAAAACCTTGGAATGATAACGCCCTAAATTGGCGTGATTCTCGTAAAGAGTGATCATCACCGCAAACTGATGCTACACTGCCTCAGATGGACACACAGAGGCCTCACAGGGGACAGCAGGCCACGTGTCAGAGCATAGATCGTGAAAGAAAAGGAGAAAAAATGGCAAAGGTAAAAATTAGCAGAGAAAAACTTCCAGATTGTACGGAAAGCGAGATCATCATCTATCCAGATGGAGACAGATCCCGTCCTCGTATCGGGGTCTTAAAGTTCGAGAAGGGTCTTTCCAAATTGGAACTTGACCCAGGATTTTCTCCCTACCGGAGTATGAACTGACATCTAGTGTGGTATAATTTCCAGAGTTGCGAACGTAGCGACACAACTTTTATATTGAGTGAAGTAGGAGGAACATGAACGATGGCAGAATTAAAGTAGTGATTTTCGGGGTTGATGATGACGTCATTTTCGATGAGTCAATCAACACAGTCTCTCGTAGAACTGCTATGACATGGAGTAGGGATATCGCAGAGGCTAGGCCGAATCTTATTATTACTTTTGGAGATCTTGATGACTTCGATGGTCTAGTAGACTCTGCGCTGCACATTCGCAGGAAATGGCTTCATTTCTCTAGTGACAGGTTTGAGGAGCTTAAAGGGAGCTATAAGTCTATTGTTGACAATTTCTTTACCTTTTCATTAAATGACAAAAGAGATTTTTCTGAGCCTCTAGTTTCCGTCATTACACCGACATACAATACTTCTAATATGTTCTGGCCGTACCGCTCTTTGATGGGTCAGTCATACAAGAACTGGGAATGGATTGTCTACGATGATGGCTCCACAAGTGAAGAAACTTTAAACTCTATCCGCCAAATTGCAGATATGGACCCTAGAGTCCAAGTCTTTCTCGATGCCCACTCTGGGGTTATCGGTGAAGTGAAGAAGAATGCCTTCAGCTTGGCTAATGGCGACTATCTGGTTGAACTTGATCATGATGATGAGCTTTTGCCAAATGCCCTTTCTGATGTCGTTGAGGCTTTCGCTAGGTTCCCTGATTCTGGTTTTTGCTACTCGGACTGTGCCGAAGTTATCGGAGAAGATCACGAGGACGCCACATATCCTGACGGCTGGGGTTTTGGTTACGGAAGTTACCGTACCGAGTTTTATCGTGGGCGAAATTATCAAGTAATGAATTATCCATCGGTTAACCCAAAGACTGTCCGTCATATTGTAGGAATGCCTAATCATGTCAGAGCATGGAGGAAGTCTTTTTATCAGACCGTGGGGGGGCATGATAAGCGCCTCCACGTTGCGGACGATTATGAGATTTTAGTAAGGACTTTCCTTCACACTAGGATGGTTCATATCAAGAGGTTTGGATATATCCAATATCATCACGATAACAACGCCCAGAAAGCTCGCAATGCTGACATTCAGAGGCTTGTCAAAATGACTTGGATTGCCTATGAGGATGACATCCACAACCGTCTTGTTCAACTTGGGGTTGATGATTTCATTTGGCGAGATGGTGTTGTCCACTGGGACACCGAGAACCCTCAGGTTGCACAAATTGCAAATTATGAGATGAAATGATATCTCAGCCCGATGCTCTGGATGAGCGAGTGATGCTTCTAACTTTACTTTGGTAGGTTCGATTCCTACATTGGGCACTAAACAAAGGTGAATGTATTGAAATGAATATAAAAAAAATTGGATGGTTTAGCCCTCCGGGTATTGGTGAAGGGATGGGATATGGATATGCCGCAGTGAGGGTAATAAAGGCCCTCCAGAATAATCATGTCCAAGTTCTGTACGACAACAAAGATGCCAAGTGTCACATCTCTTTTGTACAGCCTGAATATTATAGCGGGCTAAATGATCAGTTCCGTATAGGATATACTCCGTGGGAGTCATCTGCGATCCCTGAATCTTGGCCTCGTATTATGCGTGATATGCAAGAGATTTGGACTCCATCTAAATATTGTGCTTCAGTGTTTGAAGAATATAATGTCAATAAGGTCATTAGAGTTGTCCCCCACGGAATTGATCCAGACGTTTGGAAGATAGAGAATAGATATCTTACCGACAAGTTCGTTTTCTTGCATGTCGGAGGTCCGACTGCCAGAAAGGGGGGACAGAGAGTTGTAGATGCTTTCCTTGATTTATTCGATGGCAACAAAGATGCTGTATTGATTTTAAAATCTAATGAGGCAACTGAGTGCAGGTATTATGATAAGAAAGAGAATTTCCACAGCGCAACAGATCATGATCAAATTCTGGTCATTGATCGCCCTGTTGATGTTGAGGATTTGGTTGAAGTCTACAACAAAGCCCACTGTTTAGTTTATCCTACGAATGGCGATGGTTTTGGACTTATCCCCTTTCAGGGTATAGCGACAGGTCTTCCGACTATTGTGACTAATGCCACCGCCTGCGCTGATTTTGCTGAGATGTCAATTCCGCTAGATTCCAGCCCGGCTCCGGGCGTAGGTGTTCATCTTGGCAATTGGGTTGAACCAGATGCGGATGATCTTCGGGATAAGATGAGGTACGTTTTCGATAACTTCAACGAGGTCAAAGAGAAGACTCTGCATTCCGCCAATTTGATTCACAGCAACCAGACTTGGGATCACATAGGCAAGATGATAATTGGAATTCTTGGGGAGAAAATCTCAGAAACTTTGTGATAATTACCACCTCATTGACCGGTTAAGTGGTATGATTTATAGACGTCCAATCGGGCAAAGAGTCTGCAGGGGTAGGCGCTACTTTTGTGGCGAGCCACCTCTAAATATATAGGAGAAAAAGTGGAGAACGAGAACTATCTAAGTTTTAAATTGCCTGACGATTTTATTTCCCAGTACGAGGGGAGAGATGTTCCGTGGGGGTTCCCGATTGGGTCAGGAAATTCCCTTGGTGAACTTACCTTTCTTACTAAATATTCTAGGAGAAAGAAAGACGAGACAAAGGAGCGCTGGTTCGAAACTTGCCGGAGAGTAATTGAGGGAACTTTTACCATCCAAAAGGATTGGTGCAAGGAAAGTCGCCTTCCGTGGAATGAACGCAAAGCCCAATCTACCGCCCAAGACGCTTACGAGAGGCTCTTCGTGGGTAAGTGGACTCCTCCCGGCAGAGGCTTGTGGATGATGGGAACGGAGTTTGTTCATGCAAAGAAGAACTCTGCTGCTCTACAAAGTTGCAGCTTCCTTTCTACTGAACATATTTCTTCACGTAGCGTCTATGATGCTACTTGGCCGTTTATTCGACTTATGGAAATGTCCATGCTCGGTGTCGGGGTAGGCTTTGATACCAAAGGGGCGGGGAAGCTGGAGATCCATGATCCATCTAGTGATTACAAGGTTTTTGTAATCCCCGATACTCGTGAGGGCTGGTGTGATTCTGTAGGGATGCTTCTTGAATCATATTTCTTCGCCAATAGAAGCATGGTTACTTTTGACTACAGCGAGATTCGCCCTTCGGGGGAGCCCATCCGGGGCTTCGGTGGCGTCTCTGCTGGCCCTGATCCTCTGGTCGCCCTTCATAAGATGCTCAATGAGCAGTTTGCGGGGAGGGCGGGCGAGAAAGTTAGTTCTACTGACATTGTTGACATTTCCAATAAGATTGGGAAATGTGTTGTCTCCGGGAATGTCAGGCGCTCAGCTCTCATATCTCTTGGCAATTCTGACGATCAAGATTTCCTTGATTTGAAGAATTGGGAAATCAACCCTGTACGGATGGGGCCTAATGGTTGGGGACATACCTCTAATAATTCTATCATTGCCAATGTTGGTGACGACTTCTCAAATATTGCCGATCTCATTGCGAAGAATGGAGAGCCAGGGATTTTGTGGCTTGATCTTTGCCAAAAGTACGGGAGACTTGCTGACCCTATCGACAATAAGGATCATCGCGCTCGCGGCTCGAATCCTTGTGCCGAGCAGACTTTGGAGTCTGGGGAATGTTGCACGTTGGTAGAGAATTTTATTTCTCGTCATGACTCTTTTGAAGATTTTGAGAAAACATTGAAAGTCTCGTACCTCTATGCAAAGACTGTAACTCTTCTCCCGACCCATTGGCCTGAAACTAACGCGATTATGCAACGTAATCGCCGGATCGGATGTTCAATCTCTGGCTTCGCCCAGTTTGCGGAGGCCTATGGTTGGACAACTTTGCGGGGTTGGCTTGATGATGGATATGATCACATTCAAATGTTAGATAACAAGTATTCAGAGTGGCTGGGTTGCCGTCAGTCAATTAAGACAACGTCCGTAAAACCATCTGGGTGTCGTCCTTGGGATGCGCTAACTGTAACATCTCGTGGGATCCTTACCCTTCAGGAGATGTTCAAAGATCACCCGGAAGACACACAGTGGCATCCAAGTGGGGATTCAGTTGTAACTGAAGATGGAGTTAAGAAAGTCAGTCAGACTTACGATAATGGTAAAAAGCAGGTCATGCGAGTAGGTATGACCGGAAAAATGGAAGTTGAGTCTACATTAAACCACCAATGGTTTGTGACAAAGCGAAGAGCTAGGAACTATGGGGAGAATAGGCACGATGACGTAAACGAGTGGGTTAAGGCGGAAGACCTAAGGGTCGGTGACGTTTTGGCCCTGACTCCCGGACTGTATGAAAATACCAGCTCCGCACCCCTAAAGGTAGTGAACCGCAGGCACATTAGTATGAGATCTGACGCCAAAGAAATCTCGCAGCCAAGTGAAATGAATTCTGATTTATCTTGGCTAATAGGCTACATGTGGGGCGATGGAAGTCAGTCTTTAGGTCATTGGAGAATTCGTTTCAGTGACGATGATCGTTCAATTCTAGAAAATGCACAAAGAATCATCAAGGACAACTTTGGGATCGAAGGAACCATCTCAAAGAGTGGATCATCTGAAGGTATGGACCTATGCATTGCGTCTAAGTATTTATGGCATTGGTTTATTTTAAATGGCATTTTCAAGTATGATCTCTCGACAGAGGAGTTAGATTTGATTCCCTATGTAGTCAGGTCCAGTTCAAGAGAGCACGTCATAGCGTTTATTGCCGGAATGATTGATGCTGAGGGTGGCTTCTATAGGGTAGGCGAAAGAACAACTGTCCAGATAACAAATAGTGACACTAGACTTGCCAAGCATATGCAGCATGTATCCTCATCAGTGGGGATTCTGCTTAGCCGAAGCGTGAACAAGGGTGAATCAGAAGGGCACTATGGGGCCCCAATTGAGCATCTCTATGTATGGTCTAATGGTTCCGATATTAAATCCTTAGAGTTGCTGAAGAGTCTTTCCGTAAAGGGGGCTAGATTTGAGCACTCTAATGGGTGGGCTACCCAAAGCAAGTCAAAGCCATACGGGGAGGTCTGTTATATGGAAGACCTTGGAGAGAAGGAAACTTTTGATTTTGAGGTTCCGGACGGTCACTACTATTACAATGGAGCAGTAAAGTCCCACAACACTGTGTCATTACTTTTCGGTGTTACTCCCGGTGTGCATTGGCCTACTGCGGATGTTTATATTCGTCGTATGAGATTGGCGTCTAACGACCCTCTAGTTGATGCCCTTGCGGATGCTGGATACCATACTGAACCTGACGTGATGGACCCCAAGCATAGTGTTGTTGTGGAACTTCCAACTAAGGGGCCGGATGTCCGCACAGAGAACGAGGTCTCAATGTGGGAGAAGACACAACTTGCAATCCTTGCTCAGCGACATTGGGCGGACAATCAGGTGTCTGTTACTGTGACTTTCAAGGAGGATGAGCGGGATCAGATTGGAGCATTGTTGAGTTCTGTTGATGGTCAACTTAAGTCTATTTCTATGCTCCCAATTCTTGAGGCTGGGGGAGCATATGCTCAGATGCCTTATGAGCGGATTGGGATAAAGACTTGGGAAGATATGTGTTCTCAGACGAAGAAGATAAAGTGGAAGAGTCTGTACGCAGGGAAGTCTTTGGATGCAGCTGGCGAAGCTTTCTGCTCGAATGACAGCTGCATTGTCTAACTAAATTGCCTTTGTGTAAAGAAACTATGCTTATTCGCATAGTTTCTTTGCTTTTGTGCAAGAAAAACTCTGGTTTTTTGCTTGTTAACGCGTTATCTGTGATAATATCAATAACATGGCAAAGAAATTAAAGAATATTCAAGTAGTTACAGAAGACCTCTATGGGGTCTGCTTATGGCAGATGTCAGATGGAGCCTGCCTTGGTGACGATGAGGGGCGGATGCTTTCGCTTGAGGGTCATATGAGTGACCCAAAGGTTGAGGGCAGGATGAGAGATTCCGCTGTTTCATATTTAGGATCAGAGGCGCTTCTAGGGAAGCCCCTGTGGATGTCGGGAAGTAGAAAACTAACCGACAACGAACACGATGATCAGATGGAACGAATGATTGACGGGTATATACCTGACCCGGTTGATTCAGTAAAGCAGTTACTTAGAGGAGGAGCCGTATGAGGCAAATTGCCGCGACTATGGTGGGGGAGAATAAGGACTTTATTGAGATTGATGATGTGACCAGTTCTTATACTAATGAGACATCGATAACCGTAACTGAGTCAAGAGATGTATTCAAGCTCGATATCGATTTGGAGAAGCAGCCCAAGAAGGTTCAGAAGTTGGCTAAGCGCTTCCAAGAAGGAGCTGACGGAACCAAGTCGGCCTTTGTTGATCCAGAGATGCGTAATGGGTATGGGCTGTTCGACATCGTTGAGCCTCCATATAATCTTGAAATATTAGCCTCCCTTTTTGAAGAGAATGCTGTTCACCACGCAAGCGTCCTTGCGCGTACTATGAACACTGTCGCTCTTGGTCACCGTTGGGAAGACACACCAAAGACGAAGAAAAGGATCGAGAAGGCTTCGTCCAAAGAGGGAGATGGTCTGACTAGGTTGAGGGACGAACTTCAACGTGAGGAGGATCGTCTTGAAACGCTTTTTGAAGATTTCAATATTGATGAAGATTTTATCGAAACTCTTATCAAGGTTTGGGTCGATTACCTTACTGTAGGGAATGGCTATCTGGAGATAGGACGAAATCGCAATGGGTCGATCGGGTACATTGGCCACATTCCGGCAGTCTTCGTTCGTGTGAGGAGAGCTCGTGACGGATTCGTCCAGAGAGCATCCTCTAAGTTTATTTTCTTTAGAAATTTTCAAGATACAAAGACCCCAAATCCTGTCGGGGCAGATGCTAACCCTAATGAGATTGTCCACTTTAGACAGTATAGCCCTACAAATACTTATTACGGAGTCCCGTCCGCAGTTGCCGCTATGGGCGCAATTATTGGAGACAAGTTCGCTAAAGAGTACAATATTGACTACTTCGAGAATAAGAGCATCCCTCGATATGCGATTATCCTGAAAGGCGCTAATCTTTCACAAAAGTCCAAGCAAGAGGTAGTTAACTATTTTAAGAATGAAGTCAAAGGCAATAATCACGGAACACTCTTTATTCCCCTCCCCGCAACTCTCGGGCGGGATGTAGATATAAAATTTGAAAAGCTTGAGAACGGAGTCCAAGAGGCTTCGTTTGACAAGTATCGTAAATCCAATCGTGACGAGATTACGGTGGCCAACAGGGTCCCTGCTCCTAAGATCGGCATTTACGATAACGCTAACCTCGCTGTGTCTCGGGATGCAGATAAGACTTTCAAGAATCAGGTCGTGGGGCCTGACCAGAAAGTTCTTGAAAATAAACTTAACCGAATTATCAAAGAGTTTACTGACAAAAAGATTCTTAAGTTTGCGGAGATTGATGTCATCGATGAGGATCTTCGTTCAAGAATTTGGGACAGATACTTGCGGTCCGAAGTTATGGTACCGAATGAGGTTCGTGCCAAGATTGGGCTTACAGCCCTTGAGGGTGGGGACGCGGTTCTTCCGTATCCATCACGTCTTGCTCAAGAAAAGCAGGAGTTCGAAATGGAGCAGGCGAAGGCAGGAGTTCCGACCCCTGGGAAGCCGGGGGCTCCAGAAGGAAACTCTAATGCTCAGGCAGGAAGTCCACCGAAGTCAATTCAGGACAGCGTTGCAGGAGAAACTACTTCTGCCGATTCTACTACAGGAAGAGCGGAACGTGGAGCAAATCAAGACTCCACTCCGCCAATTTAAAGGAGATTTAAATGCAATATACATCTTTCACCAATGCCGACACTTTAGTTTCTGGCGGGCGGGCTATTGTCCACGGCTTTGCTATTAGGGCAAGTGCGGGGGCAGTCGTTAATATTCACGACAGTTCAGATACTAGCGGGGTTCCCGTTTTCACACTGGCAATCGCGACTGGAGCAACGGAACTTTATGACTCAGCAAAGGGCGTTCCATTTAATGCCGGGATTTATATCAAAGTTCTTTCCGGCACGGCTGTTGGCACCATTTTCTGGGAGTGATTAAAAAAATTGCTAAAGGAAGCATGTAGTGATGTAACTTCATCTATAGGTTATTTTTGGAAGTTGAGTTTTTATGGCAAAACCTGCAGTTTACCATCTAAATATTAAGATCGGTGACACCGAGACTGTCACTGTCACTATGCAAGACGCCGATGGCGTTGCGATCGATATTTCTGGACGAACATATTCTGCTCATGTCAGATCTAAGGCTAGTTCTTTGTTGGCTTTGGCAACTTTCAATTGCGCCATTGTTGACGCTGAAGGTGGTATTTTTTCTGCCACTCTTCCCGCATCTGTCACTGCCGATCTTTCCCCTGCGAACGCGGTCTGGGATCTTCAGGAAATTAACGGGATCGTTGTGACAACTTTGTTGGCTGGCGATGTCGTAATATCGTGGGACGTTACTAGATGAGCCAGTCTATAACTCTCAGGATGCCTGGCGTTACTTCTAGCCAGCTGCCTTCTAGTTCTATCATTGCCGTTGGGTCTAGTGTTTCTGGTCCTGTTGGTGCTACCGGTCCGCAAGGTTTGACAGGTTCGCAAGGTGTTCAGGGTCCTACCGGTGCTACCGGTGCCACTGGTGCTGATTCGTCTGTCGTCGGCCCGACGGGTTCAACGGGTTCAACGGGTTTGACGGGTTTGACAGGTGCTGTCGGTGACACGGGCCCAACGGGGTTGACAGGTGCGGCCGGTGCTGTCGGTGACACGGGCCCAACGGGCTTGACGGGTTCAACGGGCTTGACAGGTTCGCAAGGTATTCAGGGTGTCGCCGGCGACACAGGTCCTAACACGGTTACTACTGCAACGCTCACGAACATTACGGGTTTGTTGAAAGGTGACGGGACGGTTGTTTCTGCTGCTACCGCGGGCACCGATTACATGGCCGCCGATGCCGAACTGGCCGCTATTGCCGGTCTGGTTTCTGCTGCGAACAAACTGCCCTATTTCACCGGTGCCGGTACTGCTTCTCTGACAGATTTGACGGCGGTGGGCCGGACGATAACAGCACTCGGTGAGGGCACGGCGGGTCAACAGTTGGTCATGAACGCGGGGGCGACGGCGGCGGTCTGGGCCGACGCTGGTGACCGTCGGTTCATGTCTCAACGATACTATTTTCCGCCATTGGGCGGGGGCGTCGACGCAATCGACACTCAGGGAAAAAACACTCTTGTCTATTTGCCGTTCCCCGTTGGCCAGACCACAACATTTGACCGCATCGGCATTTACGTGGGGACAGGACAGGCAAATACGAATCTTCGGGTCGGGCTTTACAACACCGTCGCAGGAGCCCCCTCCGCATTGTTGGAGGACTCGGGGTCGTTGGATGGCACAACCAGTGCGACACTCCAAGTCACGACTATCAGCCGAACGCTCCAACCTGGTCTTTACTGGATAGCCGTGGTGTGGCAAGGGTCGGGCGGAACCATGCCGTCGGTGACGAGCATGAGCGTGAACGTACTTAGGCCGAACATGTGGTCAGGAACCCCCGCCGGGTACGTACCGAACGCCAGCAACCTGCATCGTTATTATGTCGACAACGATATTAGTATCACGGGTGCGCTCCCTGCCACGGCGGCTATGAGCCCCGGCGGCGGGAACGGTTCTCCGATCCGATCAGGAATGATGAGGGCACAATGAGAGAAATCACCTACGG